>OCSH01000001.1_pt1 | contig 446514 bp, 371 predicted proteins | sample 1538371 | NCBI WGS metagenome assembly OCSH01 (sample SAMN04571687, study PRJEB22368) | human gut metagenome | biome: human gut; material: stool | host: Homo sapiens | place: Luxembourg | collected 2012-06-01 | reverse complement strand
ATGTATTTTCAATTTAGGACAGTTAATTTTATCGTCCTATTAAAGTATAGCCCTCGGGAGTTAATTCAATGGCGGTTATCGTTTCGCCGAAGGTTGACGCCCAAGCATCAAAGTGCTGTAAATCGTGTCGGCGAAGCGTATTGTACTGCAAATATCTTTGCATTGTATACAGCTCAACCATACTGTTACTGATTGGTGTGCCTGTCGCAAATACTACACCTCGACCGCCTGTAATCTCATCAAGATACTGTGTTTTCATAAACAGGTCACTTGACTTTTGTGCTTCTGTCTGTGCTATACCGCCGACATTACGCATTTTTGTATACAGGAAAAGGTTTTTGAAATAGTGAGCCTCGTCAATAAACAATCTGTCTACACCAAGCTCCTCAAAGGTCACAATATCGTCTTTTCTGCTTTGGTCGTTTAATTTATCGAGTTTTGCTTGAATGCTCTTTTTAGCCTTTTCAAGCTGCTTTACGGTGAAGTTTTGACCTCTTTGGTATTTGAGTTCGGAAATACCCTCGATAATTTCGTCAAGTTGCCTTTGAAGAATTGTTTGCTGCCTTTCAATACTCATAGGTACTTTTTCAAACTGTGAATGACCTATGACTATCAAATCATAATCACCGGTGGCAATTCTGGATAAAAAACGCTTTCTGTTTTTCTTTTCAAAATCCTTTTTGGTTGCCACAAGTACCTTTGCATTCGGATAGAGAATGAGAATATCTGCACCCCATTGTTCGGTAAGATGATTAGGTACAACAATCATACATTTACTTGATAAGCCAAGACGAATGGATTCTTCAGCTATCGCAATCATCTCATAAGTCTTGCCTGCACCGACAGCGTGTGCAAGAAGCGTGTTACCACCGTAAAGGCTGTGAGCGACAGCATTTAACTGATGAGGTCTTAAAGTGATTTCAGGATTCATATTAGGAAAGATAAGGTGACTGCCGTCATATTCACGAGGTCTGATTGAATTAAACTTCTCGTTATACATTTCACACAAACGGTTACGCCTTTCAGGGTCGTTCCATATCCAGTCCTTAAATGCCTGTTTAATTGCGTCTTGCTTTTCCATAGCAATAGCTGTTTCTTTCTTATTAAGTACAGGCTTTTTCTTACCGTCGTCATCAATAACATAATCAAAGATACGAACATCTTTAAGGTTTAATGTTTGCTCAATGATTTGATAAGCATTGATACGACTTGTACCGTAAGTGCTGTTTGCTTTAACATTTCCTCTGTCGCCGCTTTTGTTTGTAATGTTCCACTCACTGCTAAAAGGTGAAAAATTCACCTTGATATTTAACTTGCAATAGTACGGAGTTTCAAGTAATTCATACATAAAATTCTCAACAACATCAACAGGAAGCCAAGTAGCACCTAACCTGACATCAATCTCACTTGCCGTTAAGTCTTTAGGCTGTACCTTTTGAAGTGATTCAACATTGATTTGATATTCAGGCTGTGTCTTTGCAACGGCTTTTGCAAAACGCAGTTTTGCTCTTACATTACCCGAAAGATATTCATCTGCCATAAAGTATTTTTGAGCAGTAGGATTATCGACATTGTATTCAGGGTTAAGGAATATTACGCCTTGAAGTTCATCATAAATCTCTTTTTCGGACTTATGGCAAAGATTGCTCATATATTCAATATCAATTTTTGCCCGTTCACCCATAGATACGGCAAGTGCTTCCGAAGGAGTATCAACTTCTGTTACAGGAATATGAGGTTTAATAGTTCTTTTAGTGAACATATCTGCTTTGCGTTCAAGAGTGCCGTTTTCTCCGAGTATTTCAAGAGCAGAGATAAGATGATATGAAGCGTCTTCGCCGAATGCCGACTTGTTTGCTCTGCTGTTTATTAAGCCGTACTTTGCCGTAAACTTATCGTACAGTTCATTAAGATTTTTCTGTTCTGCAAGTATGTCTTCTTCAGGATAATCATCGGTTTGAAGTTCAATGAGTTTTCGGGTACTGTCCCTAATGGAAATCATACCTTTGATTCTGTTCTCGGCAGTAGCGGATACATCAACAGGCGTCATTCTTGAATTTTCTCTAAAGTATATCTTTTCGTCTACAACAGTATATGAAAAGTTACGAACATCAGGTAATGCCGGAATAGATAAATCTTCTTCAAATTCATCACCGATTTGCACCTCTGTAATTTGTCCTTGAATATTCTTAACAGCCACATCAAGCAGTTCTTCAAGACTTCTATCCTCATATGGAATACAGGTTGATTCCGGACCGAAACGACCTGAAACCATTTTCATATTACCGAGCACCATATCAGGATTATCAACAAAGTATTTGTTCATCCTGATACCGTCTTCGGTATTATCAAGCTGTACCCAATTAGGCTCAATATCAAGCACTCTATCTCGCTTTTGAAGAACAAGAATATCCGATACTACCTCTGTGCCTGCATTGCCCTTAAAAGTATCGTTAGGAAGTCTTATTGCAACGAGAAGGTCTGCTCTTTGAGCAATATATCTCCTGATATTACTGCTTTCTTTATCCATAGTGCCCTTAGAGGTAATGAGTATCATTATGCCGCCTGTTCTGACTTTATCAAGCGACTTCATAAAGAAATAATCGTGAATAAGCGGGTTGTGCTTATCGTATTTCTTATCCGATACTTTAAAATCGCCAAAAGGTACATTAGTAGTGACAAGGTCATAGAAGTTATCGGGTAAATCTACCTTTTCATATCTGTTATTAACAATACTTGCAGTTTGATAAAGCTGTTGTGCAATAGCTGCCGAAACAGAATCAAGTTCAATACCGTACACCTTACTGTCAGTCATACTCTTTGGTTTCATACCGATAAAATTACCGATACCGCAAGACGGCTCAAGAATATTGCCTTGCTTGAAGCCGAGATTTTCGGCAATATCATAGCAAGCCTTAACTACTTCTTGAGGAGTATAGAAAGCAGTTAATGTACTTTCTCTTGCTGCATTGTATTCTTCGGGCGATAAGGCAGATATGAGTTCCTCGTATTCATTTGCCCAAGACGAATTGTTTTCGTCAAACGCTTCGGGAATACCGCCCCAACCGACATATTTTGAAAGTACGATTTGTTCATCGGGTGTTGCAAAACGATTATCGGCTTCACATTCTTTTAAAATCTTGATAGCCTCCATATTTCTGCGAAAGCGTTCCTTTTTGCCTACAACATCAACAGGATGTGCGGCAAAATCAAAATCGTACCTTTGCTCAACAGGAATTTCGGGATGAATATCCCACCGATTATGTTCAGTATGCTGTTTTGTGTTTTGAGTGGGAATAATCTTTTCTTTTTCTGTCGGTAAATATTGTCTTACAAATTCAACGGTTTCTCTGCGAAAGATAGGAAAGCCTGTCCCGTCGGCAAAGGTTTGGTCAGCCATAGATACATAACCGTTACTGACAGAATCAACAACAAAATGCCTGCAGTCAATATCTATTTCTTCACCGATTAAGTCTAAGCCATCATCAACTTCCGACACAAAAGGCTCAATTTCTGCATCAACCTTTTCTTTTTCTGCCGGTTTAGTAAACTTGCTCGGTTGTTTTACTTTTGGTGCAAGGTTTGGATGATCATAAAGTTTGAATGTGCCGTTTTTGTAAGCAACAAAGTCATCATAGATTTGCTTACAGTACTGATACATTCTGTCCTCTTTATCCATAAGAGCCAAGGCATTTGACATCATATTTTCAATATCATCAAGTGCCTGTGGATTATCAAGTTGAGCCTTGATAATTCTTGAAACCTTGTATGGCTCAATATCGTTCGGATAAGGCTTAGCGTCATTCTCGGATAAACCTTCAAAGAATGATTCCAAATCTCTTGATATTTCGTTTTTGTATATATCGGGTATAGCGTCAATATCCTCTTGCGTCACAAATTTGTCTTGATTGATAAGGGTATCTATTCTTTTTGCGACATCGCTCCATTTAATAAGGACTTTTGCATAAGGCTCCATAACCGAACCGTGGCTGAATTCAATACCTTTTATTGTCTTATTAACGCTGTCATTACCGCCTAAATATCCGCTTTGATTATCCTTGCCTACATATTTAATTCTGTCTGCTTTATCAGGGTGATTAACAAAATAGGTGTAGGTTTCAAGCCTGTAAGCGTGGCTGTTTTTACCGTTTGTGATAATCTTGTCTATCTCATCTTGCGAGATAAACATTTCTCTGTCAGGCAGATAACCCGATTCAGCTTTGAACCTAATTGGTTCTCGTTTCATACCCTCAATAATTTCTGCAATATATGGTATAGAATATTGAGCTGCATAATTAAAACGAATGATTTTCATACCGGTGTTGTAGTCATCCATCAGCTTGCCATACTCTTTGAAAATTTGAGCACGCTTTTCGTCATCCTTGAGCATATCGGTAATTTTTTCAACCATATCGGGATAACCGAAAACACCGTCAATTTCTTTTTGTATTGATTGCAGACAATTATCTTTATTGGGATAATCGTCACTCAAATCTCGGATAAATTCAGTAAGCCTGTCGGCAACTTTATTCAGTTCGTAGTCATCAACCGTATCAATTTCATACTGTGGCATATATCTGCCGACATCAAGAAGTTCACGAATACGAACAGCCGCTTGCTCCCAAGTGAGATGTGTTGCCGTACTTGTTTTAGCCGATGTACCTTTAGCAATACTTATACCGTTTTCATCATACCAAAAGGATACCTTTTCACCGTTAAAGACAAAGCCTGCACCGTTAGTGCCGTAAAGAAATTTGAGCATTCTTGCGTTATACTCAACACCTCTGTCCCGTCTGAAATGCATAGCAATTTGTACTCTGCTGTTTTTATCATTAAAGCCACAGCAAAGTGCTTCATCAATAATCTGTTGTGATATGCCAAAATCGGTAAAAAGTGATGTTTGAGGTATTTCATCATATACAGGCTCGTTATCATAAGAAAAGCTAAACAAATCAAGCTGTGTTTTTTCTTCCTTTTCCGTATCAAGATACTTGCCGTCATTGATAAGTTCTTTAATGATACCGATAACAATATCCCACGAAAAAACGGACTCCTTAGTTCGGGTTTTGTAATTACCCTCATACATAAGAAGTCCGTTATCGGCTAATGTAAAGCCAAAGTGTTTATTGAATTTATCGTACTCGTCAAACCGTCTTGGATACAGCGTTTTGGTATAGTTTATGAGTTCATTATCCTTTTTGGTGGTTTGGTAAGCCTTGATGATTGCAGGTTTTCTTTGCACCAAATCATCATCAGGATTGCTGAGCATATACCTGATAGCCTGTTCGTCAACAAACGGCGGCAGTTCATCGGTTACATCGTGTAAATCAGTTCGTTCAATACTGTTTCCCTCGCCGAGTTCTTGATATTGTTCATCATTCCCACCCAAGTCATCATATTCGTTTGTTTGAGTTTCTCGGTCACTCCCTGTGCTTTTGCCATCTGAGTTATGATTTGTTCTTCCATCTGCTGTGCCTGTTCCTGAATCGACATCAGGTGTTCCGTCAGTTTGCAGGTTGTCAATAAAGTTGTGAATGTCGCTTTCTTGTGATTTTTGAGATATTCTTGTCTTTTCTGTGCGTAATATCCCATTTGTTCCGTCTTTGTCGGCATAATCAGATTCGGATAAAGCTGCTCTCCAACTTGTGTGTATGTTATCTTCATTTGAATTGCTCCTTTCGTTTTTGTTTTCATCCTTATTGTAAGAACTTATTAAAGTTTTTTCAAATATGCGATTTTCTTTTTCAAGTGCAAATATGGTTTTTGATATTTCAAGGAGTGCTGTTTTGAAAATATTGTTTGTTGCTTCACCGAGGGCATTAAAAGTATTCGGTGTATTAAAATTAACAACATCCTCAAAATCTTCCGTATCAAGCATTAAATCGGCGTTAACACCGAGCCTTGAAAGAACTGTATACGAAACGCTGTTTGAAACCAATTTACGAAACTTTGATGAAATAATATCATCAGAGAAATCTTCGAGGAAGCTGTCATGCTTTGCACCGCAAAGTTCAAAAAGATAATCTGATAAATTGTTGCTTACAGCGTTTTCACAAGCAGAGATGACGGCACTGCTTAAATCGGATTTATCATCAACTGCACCAAAAACATTTTCAAGTGTCTTAATTACATTATCGGTGTATTCGTCCTTCATATGCCAAATAGTGACTTCTTTTGCCTGCTCACCCTCGTGTGTATCGCTGACATCAAACACATATTTAAGCCTTGGATAGTTTCGATTTGACACATCAAAAAGTGCAATGCCTTTAGCACCTTTATTTACCCATCTGCCAAATTTTCTATTCCAGCTTGCCATAGGTAAAACTGCAACAGCGTCAGGCTTTTGAGCATAAACAAGAAGTTGCTCACTAAAATGCAAGCCATAGTTATTGCAAGAACTTTTCAAAAACTCCTGCCAATTACTCGGCGAACGGATGACATCTTTTGAAACATCATCATAAAGAGCAGAAATGAGTTCAAACCTTGTAGCCATAGTCATCACCTTTCATCTTGCTTACCTCCGAGATATGAATAGAGCATGTGCTTTTTCACAGCTTCTTTAATTGCACATATAACCTTAATTTCTTTAATCGAAACATTCGGCAAATCAAGCATTTCTTCTGTTTTCATATTCAAAATATCTGCTTCATTGCATTTGCTTGCCTTAAACAGCTTTAAAAGCACTTTCATTTTTGTTTGGAAATCTGTATCCATTTTTACCTCCGTATATATTAAAGGCGGCAACCGAAGTTACCGCCCAAATAAGTTTAATTATCGTTTTTCTTTTTGTTTCTGACTTGAAGAAATACAAGCCCCGCAACAATAAAGACAACAAGTGCAATAGACACAATCGTTTTGACCGTCATTATCTTTTACCTCCTTTTATTATCGTTCATCTCGTTCTCGGTTATGCCGTTGTCTGTCTTTGTCAAAGGAGCGATACATTTCAGCCTTATCGGCAACCCTTTGACCAAAGTCTTTTAACGCATCAAATTTGTTTTCAATATAATGACCGTAATAATACGAGCCGTTATTACATTCCCAAGTGACATATTGCTTTTCTTTATTTGCGGTAGTCCTTTCACCGAGTACGATTTCACCTTTGCCGACGGTTACGGCATTGATAATGGTGTAGCCAGCATTAGTTCTGTCACTCATTATCTGTGCCTCCTTTTTTCTTTCTTTTAATAAAGGAATATACACAGCCTGCAATACCGACAAGTGAAGCACCTGCAATACCTAAAATTTTATTGATATTCCTATCATCTCCCGTTTTCGGATTATGATGAATATACGGTTTAACCGTTACGGTCTGTCCTTTATCGTCAATATCGGCATGAGCGGTTAACTCAACACCGTCACGATACAATGTCTCAAAGACTACAAGTTCGGTATCCTTTTTAATAGCCGAACCGTCAAAAGTAAAGGTGACTTCTACTTTACCATCAGCCTTATCGGGTACAAACTTAACGGTAGAAGTGATTTCTTTACCTTTAACTTTGAACGGTTTGCCTGTGGATTTATCCATCAATGTGCCTTTGATAACATATTCGGTATTAGGTACTAAATGCTTGTACTCAATAGTATCTTTTATGGTTATTTCGCCTTTTGCGATGACTTCTTTTTTGCCATTGACGGTTGCCGTTGTTTTTAATTCTGGCACTTTATCATTGAGTGCAGTAAGTTCAACCACTTGCTCGTTATCTTTGATTATTACAGTAAATACATCTTCAATATCAAGATAGCCGTCGGCAGGTTTGATTTCTTTGATAAGGTATTCACCGTAAGGAATGTTGCTAAAGTTGAAGATACCGTTTTCATCGGTAACGGCAGTTAAAATTGCTTTATCTTCTGTAAATTCGGTAGTGTCCGATTTAAACAAACCAAAGGTTGCACCCTTGATTACTTCCTGCGTTTCTCTATCGACTTTTAAGCCTTTAACAGAACCATAGATAAGATTGTTTTTAATAACCTCACCGTTATTGACTTTAATATCGATAACCTTGACATCTTGACCTTGATATTCGGTATCAAACTCATATTTTGTATCAGATAAGATATAGTGCGCATCGGTTGCGATTTCTTTTGCGTACCACTTAAAGCCTACCGGCAAATCACAATCAAAGACAATGCTTCCATTTTTATCACAATTTGCGAAAGTGATAAGAGCATCTTTTGGAATAACATCGCTGTTGCTTGCTTTAATGTCCTCATCGGCATAAATACCGAATCTTACATAAGTAATTTCACCGTTATTGCCGATACCGAATGTTTTGTCCTCTGCCATAATTTTTTTAAGTGAAACCGAAACCTTTTGCCTTTCGTTATACACCGAAAGGTCGGTTGAGGTAACAGAAACATTCTGCCCTGCATAGGTAAGTTCTACATCGTATTTTGTACTGTTATGAACATAGCCGTTAGGTGCAGTCTTTTCAATCACAGTATATTTACCGAGATAAAGTTCTTTTGATTTAGCCACACCGTCACCATCGGTTGTGACTGTATCAACCAAAGTACCTTGCTCATATCTTACCGTACCGTCAAGTGTTGTAATATCTTCAGCAGCATAGACTTCAAACACCGCACCTTTAAGATTACCGACGCTGTATTTTGGAGTATATACACCGTTATTTTCTTCAACGGATGAGAACACCTCTCCTGTTTTTGTAATATTGATTACGCCTTTTTGAGCCATATCCTTTGCTTTGACCTTGACTACGGTTACGCCTGTATCGGTTGAAGCATTCTCCTGTGAGATTACAAACGGAATAGGAGTATCGTCAAGAACATAACCATACGGAGCTTGTACTTCTTTAAGAGTATAATCACCATACGGCAATTTTTCAGGTGTGATTAAATATCCCTCTTTGTTGGTGTAAAAGGTATGAATTGATGTCACTTGAGGGTAGGTGTACTGCATTGTAATTCTATGGTTGTTGCTATCGTAGATTTCAAAAGCAGCACCTTCGTATGGGATTCGTTTACCCGTTTCCTTATCAAGTTTAACTACCTTGAGATACGATTCAAAGTTCTTGTTATTGATAAGGAATTTGTATGTCTTACCATCGGTATTGATAAACACATCAAAATCGGTTATTTTTTCTCTGCCATCCCATCCCTTTGTTTGATGGACTGTGTAAACACCATAAGGCAAAAGTTTTGTGCTTGCAAAACCATCCTGATCACAGACGATTGTATCTCGTTCGCCTTTATCGGCGTTTACAAATGAGCCTGATGATTTAAGATAGATTTGAAACTCTGCACCTTTTTCGGGTGTTTCAATTTGAGTTTCACCATCATCCGTATGTTTGATAATACTGATTTTGCCTTTAATGACTTGTTCCATAACTGTCATATCAGGAGCGTTGTTATATTCAATGTTGTAATCCCTTGGATCCGCACCGACTCTGTACACGGTATCATTTAAAAGATAACCTTCACTTGGACTGATTTCTCTAACAGTCCAGTCAGTACCGCATACGAAATAGTCTGTTGTGAAAGAGCCGTTACTGTCGGTTGTATATTGTGCAATAAGTTCATCGCCTTTATACAAACCATAAACAGCACCGCCTAATTTTGCATCACCTTGTGCGTGACCTTTTTCGTAGTCTTGCTTTGTGACATTGACCCTAAATTTTTTAAGTGTGTTATGAAACGCTACCGAAGTTGACTGATTACTTGCAATAGTAATTGTCTTAGACTGATTTGGTACATATCTATCCATACTTTCCTCTGTGATAGTGTATGTTCCCGGTGCTAATCCTGAAAGTGGTATTTCTCCGTTTTCATCTGTTGTGAATGTTTTTGAAAAATCTTTTGGACCCGTAAAATGGAATTTTATTCCACTTATAACTCCATCTTCGGATGTCTTAATGAGTTTCATTCCACCGACGGAAGTTATTGAACCTGAAAACGCCATTGAAACAGGGTCATAATATGCCGAATAAATAAGTTTTTGATATGATTCACTTCCATATGGATAGTAAAGCAAAAGTTCATCGTCATCGCCTGTACCGTCTTTGTAATATTCACCGTTAGAAACTCTAAAACTTGATGCTGTACAAGATTCATCAACCTTAACAGTCAATGAATTAGAATTCTTTTTATGAATAATGCTCCAGCCGTTACCTTTTTTAGTAAAGGCAGGATAATCACACAATACTTTATTTGTGTCTGTAACAATAAGGCTTCCTCCGGGAAGAACTCTACCAACATTTGTTTTATTAAACGAAGGCTTTTTATCAAGTTTACTCATACGCTTTTTTGCATTATCACACCAAGTTTGATAGCCACTGTCACTAAAAGTCCAATTTGTATCTGAACCAAAGATTGACCACACTTTCTTTTGGCAATATGCCATATCCTGCCAATCTATCGAGTTGCCGTGTTCAAGGTAATATCCTGCAAATATCCATTTTGCAGCTTTAATTGCCTTATCACTTGCCATAGCCTTTTTGCCTTTAAGATACGACGAACTCGGTGAGGTTGTGCCGTATTCAATACAGAAAAGAGGATAAGTTGTACCGCCTTTTTTAGTAGTATGAACTTCGTGTCCGTAATGCTTTGAAACGCTTACATCAAGTTTCTTCATACCCGACACCGCACCGAGGTTTTCCGTTGCTGCAAAAGCACTTAACGGAAACATCATTGTAACTGTTAATACCGACAAAAGGATCGCCACAATTCTTTTGCCAAAACTTTTGAATTTATCTTTCATAACTTTTCCTTTCTGCCTGTTTTTAGGCATAAAAAAAGAGAAGATTGTTACATCTTCTCAGATTAAATTTATGATATTGTTATTTGAAATTGCCTGTCCATTTACCGCAGTAACCGCAACTCCAGCATTCATAGCCTTGTGGGCAGTTAGCAAAATATTCATCGTCGGATATTTCTCCGCTTTCCCATTTGTCTGCCCAAGATTTCATTACCGAATCAACATATGCCTTAACATCCGATTTGCTGTCAAACCATCTGCCCATATTGCCGCATTTCATTGAATGATTGTTGTTATTACTGCATTGACTTGCTTTTTTGGTTGTTGGTTGTTTTGATGTAGTTGTTGCTTTTTTTGTATGCTGTGTTGTAGATTTTGTTGTTTGAACAGGTTTTGATGTTGTAGACACAACCTTTCTTTTCGTGGTTGTTTTACTCAACTCAATCTTGTTTGAAGTTGTGCTCGTTATTTTTGCATTTGTAGTTGGAGCAGTGGTTGTTGTATCGGCTTTCGTATCATTTTCAGCAGTCGAAATATGCAGCGTTGTTTCTTTACTTGCAGAAAAAGAACTTGTTTCTGTATTTTTATTTACTTCGCTGCTTTTAACCGAACAACCTACGAATACGCTGATTAACATAACTGCAACCATACACAAAATCACCGACTTTTTCATTAAGCATTCCTCCTTTGCTTTCAACGCCAATTTAACAGATTTTGGTAATTTCGGCAAAGGTGCGTTTATTAAATCATACACATCATTCCTTTATTTGATTTATAAGGCTCTTTCTTTTCTGCAAGTTTATATGTTTATTAGGGGGGTATATTGAAAAGAGGGGGGATAGAAATAACATACTCCTGCTATCTGCTGTCCCTTTCGGCTCTGCTTTTCAGAAACTTGTTGTAATGCTCCAAAGCCTTGCATACATAATCTTGCCTTTTCTCAGGTGTAACAGATTGCGGAATATACTTTTCAAGCGTCTTATGTGGAATTATGAGCCTTTCCTGTTGATTAGGTTTCAGTTCGCACATAATATCAAGGATAGTATCGCTGTTGAGCTCTCCGTCATTAAACATCTTGTGCATACGAATAGCCTGTGCGTGAGACGGAGTACAACATTCGCTTTCTATTGCTTCCAACAAATCTTGCTGACATTCTTTATCAAGATATGATATTTCAACAGCCGGCAACATTTTCATTTTACCCTCATCAACCATTTGTAACAGTTCAGGTATAAGTTTTGTAAGACTTATATATCTATATATCTGTGTTTTACTTTCGCCTGTATTTTCTGCAAGCAAATTTGCCGAATTTAACTTTTTCCCATTTTGGGAAAAAGTTAAATCTGTGCGTTTGCCTTGTCTATTCATCGCATCCAATTTCATTTTGTATGCAAAGGCTTTTTCACTCGGTAAAATGTTTTCTCTTTGGATATTGCTGTCAACCATAATGACGGTTGCGGCATCATCGTCCAAATTTGAAACGATACAACGCAATGTGTTTTTACCGGCAATCTCACTTGCAAATTTTCGTCTGTGTCCTGAGATAATTTCATAATCACCGTTATCTTTCTCACGAACAATAGCAGGAACCAACACTCCGTTTTCAGAAACACTTTCAACAAGTTTATTCATTTCTTCGTCATCACGCACTTTAAATGGATGATTCGGAAACGGTACAAGTTTTTCAAGCGGAATATCTTTTATAGTCGGAGTAAGTCCGTTTTCTCGTTCGCTTTGTGATGTGAATAAATCATCGAGCCTGCTCAGAGTGAAGTCTGTTTTTCTCTTTTTGCTCAAGTTTCAACACCTCCTTCGTAAAGTCCTCATACGCTTTTGCGACCTTACTGTTTTTATCATAAGCAAATATTGATTTACCGCTTATTGCAGTTTCAGCCGCTTTAATACCCATAGGTATCTGCGTATCAAAAATTTTCAGATATTTGCCGTAGTCATTTACGATAGCTTCCTTTGTGCTTTTGGAAAGGTTAGTTCTGCCGTCGACAAGTGTAAGCAAAATACCGTCGATTTTAAGTGAAGGGTTGATTTGTCTTTTAACCTTATCTATGGTTTTAACAAGTTGTGTCATACCTTTAGCTGCAAGGAATTGCGACTGCACTGGAATAATAACCGAATCGGCTGCAACCAACGCATTAACCGTAAGCACGCTCAAAGACGGCATACAATCAATAACTACATAATCATACGCAGCTTTGATTGAATTTACATAACCTTTCAGCACGGTTTCGCGGCTCATTGTGTTGACCAAACTAAGTTCAAGTGCCGACAAATCAAGGTTTGCCGGGAGCAAATCAATATTTTCTTTATGGTGGAGAATACCGTTTGCTGGGTTCTTGTTCCTTTCTTCAATATACTCGACGAGTTTGTCTGCAAGAGTAACCGAAAGTTCGTCTGTATCTCTCCAACCCAAAGCTGTTGTCAAATCACCTTGTGGGTCACAGTCGATAAGCAAGACTTTCTTGCCCTCATTTGCAAGACCGACTCCAAAATTTAAGGCGGTTGTAGTTTTACCTACACCGCCTTTTTGATTGCATATTGAAATTACTTTTGTTTGTTTCGTTAAAAACACCTCCTTTTTAGTTCTATATATACAAAAAAGCCTGCCGATTTTAACCGACAGGCTTTTAACTATATACAGTTATTTGATTGTTAATAAAGGATAACTCTGAATTATTCTGTATTAAACACACTTATGAAAAAAGTTTTATTTATTACTGATGAATGTGATTTACCAAAAGACTACAGTATAAAAAGCAAAAATAGTGAGGGTAATAAAGCCTCAGCAAGAAACGAAATGGTAAATGCTCTTAATAATTTATTTGATTATGTTTATACAACTTATTCAATATCAGAAGCAAATAAATATTTGGTAAACAATAAAGACACTTATGTTGTTACAACATATTATGGAATTGCTGAAGCATCTTCAAAATCAATTATCCCAGCAATTTGCAAAGCTGAAAATGTTAATTATTTAGGCGCAGATGCTTATGCTCAAATGATTTGTAATGATAAATATTTATCAAAAAGTTATATTAAAAAATTTGGTTTAAATCCAATACCAGGAATTATAATATATTCACCAAATAATAGAGAAGAGCTAAATGAAATACAAAAATTAAATTATCCATTAGTAGTAAAGCCAAATTTTGGTGGCGGTTCTAATGGAATAGCAAAATGTTCTGTTACATATAATTTTGAACAAACAATCACTTTAATCGAAGAACTCTCCAATTATCAAAATATGCCTATTTTAGTTGAAGAATATATTGAAGGATACGAAATTTCTTTTATTATTATTGGAAATAAAAATAAAATAAAATATAGTGGGGAAAGTAAGCTATTACTTGATAAAAAAGATTATTTTACTAATGAAGTATTTGGACTTGAAAGTAAAAAAATAAATGCTTCTCAAAAAGCCTATGTTGCTTCAAATTTTATTAAAGGTGAAAATAAAAACAAAATATTTAATCTTTTTAAATCATTTGAAAAAATGGAATTTATGAGAGTAGATTGTAGGGTTACAAAAAATCAAGAAATATATGTTATAGAACTTTCTCCCGATTGTTATATAGGAAGTAACGGAGCTTTTCAAGAAACGTTAAAAAGAGATGGGTATGATTTTTTTGAAATGCTGAAATTTTTAATCAATAATTCTACTAACAATCAAAATAATTTATTATCCAATGACCAATAAAAGCCGGTCTGAATTTAAATTGTGACATATAATGCCATTTATTTTTAACAGTTATTTCCTTATTAGTAAAATAGCTGTCAATATAATCTTTTAATTCTATTGATTGACAATTTTCCTTTAATTCTAATAATTTGGCTCTATAGTAGGAAATTTTTTCACTATCTTTTAATTTTGAATAAAAAAACAGTAAATTTAAAAATGATAAATGAAGATACTCATCAAAACAATATGTATTAAATCCTGCTCTTTCAATTTCATTTGCAAATATATTTGCAGTTAATTGATCATTATTTAATATATGATAAATCATAAGATTGTTGCATATTAACAAATGAGTATATCCGTCTTTACAAAATAAATAAGAATTATTTAATTGTAAAAATGTATTTTTGCTAATAGTATTATTTAATAAATCAATTACAGAAGAATTATTATTGATATATATTAAGTCTTCATTGTTTAAAAATAAGTTATCACATAATTTCACCAATATATCTTTGCCATTATTAATATTACCATATTGGGTTTCACGAGTCGCCAAAGTTATTTCGGTTGCAATTTGTAAAGATTTATTATTTGTTTTGAAATATGCAATACAATCTATAAGCATTTTACTAGCAATTGGATAATCATAATATATTGAAATGTTTTTAGTGATTATCATTTTATCAATTTGTGTAAGGAGATCAAAATTAAATTTCTCAATAAATGAAATAACAAATTTTGAAGATTTAATTCTCATATATAAGCTAAACAGACATGTATATAAAGCTGATCTTTCTTCGAAAGTTTTGCTATCATTTATTGCACTCAAAATATATCGTTCGGTATCACTATTTGTTTCTATGTGTATTAATACTGTTGACAATAATATTTTATATAAATTAGATTTACCTTTAATAAAACTTTCTAAAACTTCTTTTGCTTTATAATAATTATTTAATCGAATAAAGCAGCGTGTAATAATTATCATTAAATTCACATCATACTTTTTCAGTTTTATTAATAAAAAATAAATTTTTTCAATATTACTGCTATTGAGTTTTAAAAACAACAAATTTTTTTCAATGTATGGTAATAATTTAACAATTCTTTCATCACTATATTTAATATATAATGAAATTAGCAATTCAATTTTTCTAGCTGAAGAGTATTCAAGCTTGTTCTCTAAAATTGGTATTAGATATACAGAAATCATCTGTAATATTAAATCAATGTTATCTAATGTTGAATATTCTTTTCCATAATTTGTACAAATAAAATTATCTTTTCCACATTCAATAATCAAATCATTTTCTTTTAAAATTTCTAGATATGAGTATATTTGATGCATTGAAAATAATTTTTTCATAGAAGTATCATAATTAATTATTATTTCTCTTATTTCTATTATATTTAAATGTGTGTTGCAGATATTAATATAATCTAATAATAATTTTGGTTCTGGTTCAATTTTAATATTTTCTTTGACTTTAAATTTATTGTTAAAAATAAGTCTTTTTATATTACCTTCAAGTTTTAAATATTCATCCTTTGCTTCATCGTTGTTTTCTAAATTTAAATCACATAGTATTTGTGAAACATAATTCCATTCCAATTTTTCAAGAATAAGTAATTTCGGTTGCAATAATTGATTTTCGAATTCATTGTAGATAATTTGGCATTTATCGCTGTCATTTGAACATTCCATAAAAAACATTACATTACTAGTCGATTTAACAATTTGAATAATGTAGTTAAGTGATATCCAATCTATTTTTTCTAGATTTTCTATATGAATGTTTATTTTTGTTTCTATTTCGTTTATTGCCTCTATAACTCTATTTATATGAGTATGATATTCTTTTGGAACAGATACTCCTACACCGATTATCCCAAGGTTCAATGATATAGAAATAGCCGATTTGAATTTTTCGAATTTTGCAATTGATTCAAATTTTGGACATGATAAATTATATGTTCTTTCCTTTATTGAATTTAAAATTTTTCCAATGAATTCATATTCACACGCAACATTATCCATTATATTGTTCGTATCTACTTTAACATATATACTACAATTTGTGTCTTGATCCTTTTTCAAAAGTGTTTCTAAAACAGCTGATTTACCAAGTCCACTATTAGAAAACAAGATATTCACTCTACTTTTGTTGCAAATTAATTCGTTTATCTTATGCTTTATATCACTACGGTCAACAAGTTCATTCTCCATACAATAATTATACAGAATAATTCAGAGTTATCCTGTATTCCTTTCATTATATTTAATTAATCAGTATCATATTTCTACTAATTTGTCAATATAAAATGCCTAAATGCAGAAAAAAAACGGCATAATTGCAAGAAATTCTGCTAAAACAGTCAAAATTTATCGACTTTTGTTTTATAAGCAATCATAATAAAATCAGATATTTTGGGAGGTTTTATTATGACAGACATAGAAAAAGAAGCGAAAGATTACATTGCGGTTTGCAGTGATTTAAAGGGGCTAAGTGCTTTAACAATAAAGGCGTATAAAATTGATTTAAAACAATTTTGCTCATATATGCAAGGCAAAGATTGCTTTAGCAAGAATGAGCTAAACAAATACATAAACTCACTTCATCAGCGTTACAAGCCTAAGACTGCCAAACGAAAAATTGCTTGTGTAAAAGCATTTTACAGGTATATGGAAATTGAGGATATTATTGAAATCAATCCGTTCCACAAAATCACGCTGAAATACAAAGAGCCGATTACTCTGCCGAAAACCATTCCGATTGAAAGTATAAAAAGCATTTTGAAATTTTCATATTTACAGCTTAATAATGCTAAAAGTCACTATCAGTACAAAGTGGCATTGAGAAATGTTATAATTATTGAACTGCTGTTTTCTACCGGAATGAGGGTATCTGAAATCAGCAACCTAAAAAGAAAAAGTCTTGACCTCAACAGCAACACAATTTACATTTACGGCAAAGGCTCAAAGGAACGCATAATGTGTATTGCTAATGTTAAAGTATCAAGACTTTTAAGTGAATATATTAAAATTTGTGATTGCGATAGCGAGTATGTTTTCATTAACAAATTAGGAAACAAGTATTCGGAACAATCTATAAGAAATATGATAAGTGATTATGCAAAAAGGAGCGGTGTAGATTTACATATTACTCCTCATATGTTTAGGCATACTTTTGCTACGGCACTTATGGATGAAAATGTCAACATAAGATATATTCAACAGCTTCTCGGTCACAGTTCGATTACGACTACTCAAATTTATACTCACATAAGCACAAATAAAATTCGTCATATTCTTGAAGAAAATCATCCAAGAAACAAGATGAATTTGTAACACTCCCCTATCGCCTATTTAACGGCATTTTCGCTTGACGCAAAAAATACTTCGCAGAAGGTAAATTTGCGTAAATTTACGCAAATCTTTACGCAACTTTTACGCAAAACGAGCTGAAAAGTGATGATATTTTGCGATAAAATAAGGTAAGCGATAAATTCCGTAAAAACAGCAAAAACCCGCTAAAACAGTGCGTTTTAACGGGTTGTGATAGGTTATGAAATTTTATTTGAAACTTCGATTAGCCGTTGATTTGCTTTGCGATTTCTTCGGCGAAGTTTTCTTCTCTCTTCTCGAGGCCGTCGCCCTTCATCATACGGATGAAGCCGTTTGCCTTGATTTCTGTGCCGAGAGCTTTTGCTACGCTTTCAATGTAGCCGCCTACAGAGCCTTGGAAAAGGTCTGAACGAACGAAATCCTGCTCAAGAAGGCAAATCTCTTTGATTTGCTTTGAAAGTCTGCCCTTAACAAGACCTACGAAAATCTTGTTGTCGCAAATCTCATCCTTGTGAGAAACAGCGATTTCTGCAAGAGTTTCCATAGCTTCTTTAGAAATGAAGTTTGCAAAGTTCTTTCTTTGCTTTTGATCAAGTCCCTGATAAACAGTGGTGTCGTCATCACTCCACTTTTTCTCGTTCATAGCCTCGTCGATGAGCTTGCTGAGAATCGGAATAGGAAGTGATGCAGGCATATTGAGCGCGCTGTCAACAGTGATTGAGTGCATTTTGTCCATCTCATCAGCCGAAATGTCTGCACTGCTCAAATATTCAGGGTTCATAGCTGCGATTTGCATTGCAACATTCTTGCCCATAGCGTTGAACTCGTCTGTAGCTGCCTTTGATTCATCGGCAACATCGAATCCAACCATAACGCCTACAGAGCCGCCTGCGTGGATATATGTTGAAACGATACCTTCCATTCTGTCAAAACGGCGAACTTTCATATTCTCGCCGATTGAAAGAACAAGGTCGTTAAGAGTTTCTGTAACGGTTCTGTCTGTGCCGTTGAACTTTTCTTCTTTAAGAGCTTCTACATCAGCCGGGTCGGTAGCGATGATTGTCTTTGCAACGCCCTCAACGAAGTTCATAAACTTTTCGTTTTTAGCAACGAAGTCTGTCTCCGAGTTAACCTCGAGAACAACACCCTTCTTTGACTCGCTGTCATAGTAAGGAAGAACTACGCCCTCTGCGGCAATTCTTGTAGCCTTTTTCTGTGCAGCTGCAAGTCCTCTTTCGCGAAGAAAGTCGATAGCTTTGTCCATATCGCCTTCTGCTTCAACGAGAGCTTTTTTACATTCCATCATACCAACGCCTGTTTTTTCACGAAGCGCTTTTACATCTTTTGCTGAAATACCCATTACTTTATCCTCCTGATTGAAATTTGAAATTATATCGAGAATTACTCAGCGTCTGTTGCTTCCTCAGCAGCTTCTGCTGAATCTGCGCCGTCTCTGCCCTCGATAACAGCGTCAGCCATTGCGCCTGCGATAAGCTTTACGGCACGGATAGCATCGTCGTTACCCGGGATAACATAGTCGATTTCATCAGGGTCGCAGTTTGTATCAACGATAGCAACGATCGGCAAGCCAAGCTTTGTAGCCTCTGATACGGCGATTCTTTCCTTGCGAGGGTCAACGATGAACATTGCCTGCGGGATTTTCTTCATCTCTGTGATACCGCCGAGATATTTTTCAAGCTTTTCGATTTCAAGCTCAAGGCCTGCAACCTCTTTTTTAGGAAGGAGATCAAAAGTGCCGTCCTCCTGCATAGCCTTAAGCTGTGCAAGACGGGCAACTCTGCCTCTGATTGTTTTGAAGTTTGTAAGCATACCGCCAAGCCATCTTGCGTTAACATAAGGCATACCGCAACGAGTAGCCTCTTCCTTAACTGAATCCTGTGCTTGCTTCTTTGTGCCTACGAAAATGATTTCACCGCCGTCTGCAGCGAGATCGCGAACGAACATATAAGCCTCATCGAGCTTCTTAACTGTTTTCTGAAGGTCGATAATATAGATGCCGTTACGCTCTGTGAAGATGTATTCTGCCATTTTAGGGTTCCATCTTCTTGTTTGGTGTCCGAAATGAACACCTGCTTCTAAGAGTTGTTTCATTGAAACTACATTTGCCATTATAATTTCCTCCTTTAAGGTTAATCCTCCATAATTGAGTCGGCATAAGCCCCGAATCAATAACCTTGGGCTCACTCAATTATGTGCGAATTCGCATGTATCTCTACGAATGCGGAAATAGTATAACAGAAAAGAAAGGAAAAATCAAGTATTTTATTTGATTCCAAGGCAATTATTCAGCCGAATTTTTTAACAAGGCTGTCATGGCAAAGATTTTCAAATTTATCGTCAATCGGCTGAAGGTCGGTTTTAAGCGCGCGCTTTAAAATTTCGTCGGCAAGAGCGGGATTTTTCGGTAGGACCGGTCCGTGCGCATAAGTGCAGAATGTATTTTTGTATAGCAGACCCTCCGTTTTATCCTCGCCGTTATTGCCGAAGCCCGAAACGACGGTACCGAACGGTTTGAGTTTGTCGGAAAGATATGTTTTGCCGGCGTGATTTTCAAACCCGACAACGGTGCCGAACGAAGTTGAAAAGACGGTATTGCCAACCATTCTCCCCTCGCCCGACACTGTATAAAACGGCAGGCAGGACGAAAGCGAAACAATTTCGCCCGAGGCGGTCTTGTAATAATCGCCGAGAATTTGATAGCCGCCGCAGATTGCGAGGACGGTTTTGCCCTGCTCGACATAATACGAAAGCGTTGCCGATTTTCGTTTTAAATCGCGTTTGATGATTTGCATTTCCCTGTCCTGACCGCCGCCGATGAACATAATATCAAAATTCGGTATTTTATCGCCGATGCCGACGCGGACAATCTCGCTTTTATAACTGCGGCGCGCAAGGCGATTGTAAAGGCAAAGGACATTGCCGCTGTCGCCGTACAGGTTCATTTCGTCGGGATAGAGGTGGACTATTTTGATTTTTTTCATTTCCAAAACTCCCTGCCGCCGAAATTGCTCACAAAATCGGGGCGCATATTCATCATTGAGGTGTATGTTGACATAATGACAAAATTTTTATCAGAAGATTTAATTATATCTGTCAGTTTTCCGTAACACTCTCCGTTTAGCGCGGCACAGCGAATACCGTCATATTTGAGGCGGACCGCCATATCAAGCGAGCGTTTGCCGACCGTGTAAAACTCGTCGAAATCGGACAAGGGATAGAAAGAAGAGTCCCAAATCCAACTGACATCGCGACCGTCGGCGGCATTGTCGTTAAGAGCAAATACAATTGCGGGATTGCCCTGCATTTTTGAAACATAATTTATACAGGATGACAACCCAACGGGATTTTTAACAAGCATCAAAAGTACATCGCGCGAACCGCATTTGAAATGCTCCATTCTGCCGAACGCTCCGCCGTAATCGCAAACGGCACTGACATCATTTATACCGAACACGCCGAGAACGCAAACGGCAGCGCAAAAATTATATACATTATATACACCGCCGAGTGAAAGCCTGACAAGGTGCGAATTTATCATAAAACGAGAGCTGAGCTCATTAAGCTCCATAATATTGGTTATGCAATAATCGGGGTTCGGGCGTGAATAGCCGCAACTGCGGCAGACATAATCGCCGAGCCGGGAATAGACAACCGAGCGATACTCAAGCGCATTACCGCATTTCGGGCAGGTGCGACTGTCCACAATTGTATTGTTTTTTAAATCGGCGTTGACACCGTATGTTACCATTTTGTTTTTGCAATGCAGTGAGAGCGAATAAGTAAGCGGACAATCGGCGTTGAGGCATAGCATTGCATTCGGCATCATCTCAACGGCGGTGAGAATTTTCGAGAGTGTTGTACTGACCTCGCCGTATCTGTCGAGCTGGTCGCGAAAAATATTTGTGATTGCAACGCAATCGGCGTCAATACACCGCGCGATAATCGGAAAGCTGTTTTCGTCGCACTCTAAAACGGCAAAATCCTTTTTGCATTTGCCGAAAACGGTAGAATTTGCAATAAATGCCGAAACAACGCCGCCAATCATATTTGCGCCGCCGCGGTTGACAAAATACGATTTGCCGTTGCTTTTCAGCCCTTGCTCAATCAATGCACAGGTTGTGGTTTTTCCGTTTGTGCCGGTGACGCAGATAATACGTACCCCACGAGAAAGAACGGAAAGAATATCTTGTTTCAGCGACACGGCAATTCTGCCCGGCAGAGAAGTTGCACCCCTGCCGAGCAAATTGAGAACTGCCGCCGCTGTTTTTGCAATTAATAATGTTAAAAATGTCATACTAAATTATATTGAAAAAAATTTAATATATGATAAAATTAATATAAAACAAGATATGGGAGATAATTGTTATGCTTGAAAAAATAATCAAAATTGTTGAAAACGCCGGAAAAATTTATAAAAATGCCGACAAAGACCTCGGCATTTCGGAAAAAAGTTCAAAATTCGACCTTGTTACAAAATATGACAAAGCAATACAGGACTATTTGACCGACGAATTTTTAAAACTTATTCCGTCGGCACATTTTCTTGACGAAGAGGGCGACGGCAACAAAGAACTTACGGATGGATACTGTTTTATCATTGACCCGATAGACGGAACGACAAACTTTATAAAAGGTTTTCAGCACAGCGCAATCTGTGTCGGACTTGCTAAGGACAGAGAACTGATAATCGGCGTTGTGCTTGACCCGGATTTAAACAACATATATTATGCCGAAAAAGGAAAAGGCGCATTTTTAAACGGAAAGCCGATTCATATCAGTGACTGCTCGCTTGACAGAAGCCTTGTACTTTTTGGCACTTGCCCATATGACCACGATTTGTCGAAAAAATCGTTTGAAACAGCAGAAAAAGTTTTTTACAAATCGCTTGAAGTAAGACGAAGCGGCTCGGCGGCGCTTGACATTTGCTATGTTGCCGCAGGCAAAGCCGACCTTTATTTTGAGTTGATTATCAGACCGTGGGATTGGGCAGGCGCAACCGTAATTTTAAAAGAAGCGGGCGGAACGGTGACAACGGTTGACGGCAACGAACTTGATTTAAACGGACTCAACTCTTACTGTTGCGGTAACGAAAAGAATGTGAAAGAATTTTATGAAATATACAACTCTTAATTCATATTTGAAAAACACATTTGGATGTAAAGTATATAAACTTGCCATCGACGGCGGTTTTACATGCCCAAACCGCGACGGAACGCTCGGAACACGCGGCTGTATTTTTTGTTCGCGCGGCGGAAGCGGTGAATTTGCCGAAAGCAAGGAAAAAAGCGTAACACAGCAGATTGATGACGGCAAAAAGCGCGTTGAAAAGAAAATAAAAGACGGCAAATACATTGCATATTTTCAGGCGTTCACAAACACATATGCGCCCCTTTGTAAGCTAAGATCACTTTACACCGAAGCGATAAATCATCCCGATATTGTTGCGCTGTCAATCGGCACACGCCCCGACTGTTTAGGCAATGATGTGCTTGAACTGCTCGATGAAATGAACAAAATCAAACCTGTCTTTATAGAACTCGGTCTGCAAACAATTCACGAAAACACGGCTCAATACATTCGCCGCGGCTATCCGCTCGAGGTATATGACAAAGCAGTTGACGACCTGCACAAAATCGGAATTAATGTTGTGACTCATTTGATAATCGGCTTGCCCGGTGAGAACGAGCAGGATATTTTGCAAAGTGTCGAGTATGTTTGCAAAAAGACCGACGGAATTAAACTACAGTTGTTGCATATCCTGAAAGGCACAGACCTTGCCGATGAGTACCGAAAGTGTAAAGTAGATGTACTTTCGTTAGAGGAATACACAAACATAATTAAGCACTGTGTTGAGATAATTCCCGACAATGTGGTTGTACACCGTTTGACCGGTGACGGCGCGAAAAAAGACCTGATTGCGCCGCTTTGGTCAGCTGATAAAAAGCATGTTTTGAACACAATCAATAAGGCATTAAGCGAATAACAATATATAAGCGGCACTGTAAAGGATGTTAACTTCACAGCGCCGTTTTTTATAAAGTTTGACATGTGCCCTCTTTGGCTCAATAATTTCGGAATAAAATACAACTAAAGCGACGATGAAAAATCATCGTCGCTTTTTGTTTGATTTTTACTTTTTGATTTTGACAGCCTTTGCCTTGCTCCAGCCGGAATAGAGTTTTATATTTTTGCCGCCGAATTTCACTGTTTTGTAGGTGCGCACACGCACATAATACTTTTTCTTTGCGTACAGCTTTCCGACCGATTTTGAGGTGGTTTTGTTTTTGGAAATATTAACCGTCTTTGTTCCCTTTTTGAACTTTGACGAAGTGCTGTATTGGAGTTGATAACCGGTTGTTTGGGTGGACTGCTTTTTCCATTTAGCCTTAAAGCCTTTTTTGGCGGCGGTGACATTTGACATACTTGTGCCTTTTGGGTTGATGTTATATGTCAGCATTTTTGTGCCGCTGTAATTGCCTTTAAATCTTATTTTAACCGAATATCTGCCGACATTTTTTCTGCCGCGCGGATATGTGACGGTATAGTCCCTGCCGTTAGATAACTTCCTGCCCTTTGAATCCTTAACTGTTACGCTCGGCGTTTTAACGCCGCCGTTATATGTATAGTTCACAGCCGAAAGGCTAACCGTCGAAATTTTGGCAATCGACGATGTAACGGTTGCACCGCAGGCAGAGCATTTTTTGACAATTTTGCCGTTTTTACCGATTGTGGCAGGAGTAACGGTTTGCTTGTATGTGTGACCTGTTGTTTTAATCACTTCAGTCTTTGTTGCATTACAAATCGAACAAGTGTAGCATTTTTCTCCATTGTCAGTACATGTTGTTTGCTTAATTATAGTACCGTTAATCCAATTATGAACATGTTCATTAACATTAACAACTGTAGACGGATTCAACTTATAATACGGGTCTTCTCCGCAATCATCAATATATATTACCAAATTATCGGGACAGTTATTATCATATTCAAACTCAATACTAATTTTCTTACCATCACTTGTAATACAATCCCAACTTGAATAGCTATTACCATCAGGTTTTGTTTCGCCTGTCATGCATTGCATTGTATAATTATTAATATCATACACTGTACCGTCCGTTAAATGCAAACGATAAATTATGGGATATTTATCTAATGTTTTTTGGTCAAATTTTTTTAATGCAGTTAGGAATCCACTATCAATATATTCGCCGTTCAATACCTCAAACGAATCAAATGAAACCGGATTATTCAAATCAAATGATATTATTTTACCGCAAAATTGTGTTTTTTGTGTTTGCTCAAGATTTTCTTTATAAGTACTGTAATTAAAATCAACAGACTTGTCATCTGGATATATAACCTTTAGTTTGCAATAATTATTGTAGTCAAAACCGACATATTGTTTTTTATCACCGCAATATACAAAATCTTTGATTACAATTCCGTTTATAAAATAGTATTTTTTCCCTTTAACAAGTTCAAAACTATATCCTTCGCTTTCCGATTGATTACGAGAAGTTGAATCGTTAATTCTATCTATTTTTTTTGATTCAACTAAATTGAAATCTTCGTCAAAAACAATATTTGAATTAGAATAATAAGTTCTGCTTTCATTTGCCGTAAAGCAATAAATAACATTATCTTCGTTCCAACTTTCACGACCATATAGTTCTTTAGTTTTATAATTAAACTGTGAAAAATTGTTAACTATTGAAGCACCGTCAAAATATTTAATTTCCTGTGATTCAAAACCTTCTCTATCTTTGAGTTTGGTAGATGACTTGCACAGCAAAAGCGTACCACTATTAAATGCACTACTGTCAATTGATACATTGTAGTATAAAATAACAGCCACCGCTAAGCTTTCGCAACTACCAAATGCATTCTCGCCTATACTTGTTACACTGTCAGGTATAGTTACACTTGTTAAGCTTTCGCAATGATAAAATGTAAGAGCGCCTATACTCGTTACACTGTTAGGTATTTCATAAGTCTTATCGTTTTTGCCTGCAGGGTAACATATCAATTTATTCTGGTTTTGATTAAACAACACGCCGTTAACCGAAGAATAATTTTTATTATTTTTTTCAACATTTATACTTATTAACCTTGTGCAATAACTAAATGCGGAATTGCCTATACTTGTTACACTATCAGGTATAGTTATACTTGTTAAACTTGTGCAAAAACGAAATGCACTATCGCCTATACTCGTTACACTGTCAGGTATAGTTACACTTGTTAAGCTACTGCAATCACCAAATGTATTCTCGCCTATACTTGTTACACTGTCAGGTATAGTTACACTTGTTAAGCTTTCGCAATTATAAAATGTAAAAGCGCCTATACTCGTTACACCGTCGGGTATAGTTACACTTGTTAAACTGCAATATTGAAATGCATATTCTCTTATGCTTATTACACTATCGGGTATAGTTACACTTGTTAACCTATAACAACAACCAAATGCATAATATCCTATGCTTGTTACACTGTCAGGTATAGTTACACTTGTTAACCTATCACAATGACCAAATGCAAAATCACCTATGCTCGTTACACTGTCAGGTATAGTTACACTTGTTAAATTTGTGAATTCATAAAAGGCTTCATAGCCTATACTCGTTACACCCTTTTCTATAATAACAACTTTTATGTTTTTATAAAACACAGAATAATCAGAAGAGCACATATCCCCGGTTCCTGAAATGGTTAGAGTGCCGGTTTTGCTGTCAAAGGAATATGTAACATTTTCGCCGCACTTGCCGGTTGTTAAGGTGTCGGCATAAGCAGAAAAATCAAGTCCTGCGGTCAGACTCAAAAGCATAGTTAATGACAGGAATAAACTAATAATCTTTTTCATTTTTAATTCTCCATTTTCATATTGACAAAATGTTTTTTGCAGCTTGAACAATACTCTTTGCCAAATACTCATTTTCCTGATTGCGGATTACTTTTAGCTGTTCTTCTCTACCGTCCAATCCGGAAACTCTACTTTGTCCGAACCATAGGATTTGCTCTTTTGAAAATCTCTGTTCAATACTGTGACAGGAGGCACCCTTTGATCTGCAAGCGCAAATCAATAAATCATATTGTTGCGTTTCCACAAAACTAAAATTTTCTTCCATTATTCTACGGTCATCGCCGCCGGTAAAAACAACAATAATTTTGCCGTTAATTTCCAACACAACTCGAGTATCAACTTTATTATACGCAATATACTCAGCACGCTTGCGTGCTCCAAGTTCATTAATTAGTATATTAATCACAATATTCAATGTACTTGTTTTTCCTACTTTACTGCGCCCCCATAAGGCAATTACATTCATAACCCAACCTCCATAAATTAAAATAATTTCACTATCACATAAAATTCTATATTAGCATTATAGAACAGTTTGTTCTAATTGTCAATAGAACATATTGTTCTACCTTATAATACTTTTGGTGATACGAATGAAATTTCAACGAATAAGGGATTTGAGAGAGGACAGCGATTTAACACAATCGGAATTGGGAAAACAACTGAATTTGCCGCAACGAACATATGCATACTACGAAAGCGGTGAAAGGACTATACCACCGGAGGTTTTGATAAAATTGGCAGATTATTATGATACGAGCGTTGACTACATTCTCGGCAGAGTGGACAAGCGATAAAGCGATTGCAAAATTTGAGCTGTTGTAAGGCACTCTGCCCGAACTGTCTTATATCGACCGACTAAGGGCGGACTACTCCCCTTTTATTCGCTTTAGGGCGTTTTTTTCGAGGCGGGAAACTTGGGCTTGGGAGATGCCGATTTCCTCGGCGGTTTCCATTTGTGTTTTGCCTTGCATAAAGCGCATATAGAGTATTCTGTGCTCTCGCGAATCGAGGTTTTTGAGTTTATCTTTAATCATTATTTCGTCTATCCAATCGGTGTCGGTACTGTTGTCGCCGACCTGGTCCATAACATAAATCGTGTCGCCGCCGTCATTATAGACCGGCTCATAGAGCGACACAGGGTCGACAATCGCCTCAAGCGCAATGACCACATCCGATTTTTTCATATTGAGCTGTTTGGCGATTTCTTCGACGCTCGGCTCCTTGCCGTATTTATTTGTCAGTTTTTCTTTGACCTGCATCGCCTTATACGCCGTGTCACGCATTGAGCGGCTGACGCGGATTGCGCCGGAGTCACGCAAAAATCGCCTTATCTCTCCGATGCACATTGGAACGCAATAGGTTGACAGGCGGACGCCGAGGTCCAAATTGAAATTATCAATCGCCTTAATCAAGCCGATAACGCCGACCTGAAACAAATCGTCGAAATTTTCGCCGCGGTTGGCAAAGCGCTGAACAACGGAAAGAACAAGGCGAAGGTTGCCCTTAATCAAATCGTCGCGTGCTTTCATATCGCCTGCACGAGCCTTGCGCAAAAGCTCCTGACTTTCTTTATCCGAAAGCACCTTGATTTGCGAGGTGTTTATTCCGCTGATTTCAACCTTATTAAAATATTGCACAATATCATTCCCTACAAGATAAATGAAAAAATCCGCGGCGCAAACAACTGCTTAAAGCGGATTTTATGCAAAGTCGACAGTGCGGACATTCGGCGATATTCACCGAGCCTGCTGCCGACTGTGCATGATATGTAGCAATATTAAAGCTCCCTACTATATTATGAGCAGGGAGCTTTTGTTTTATTATTCAAATTTGATTATTCGGCAGCTTCTTCGGGTTTTTGCTTGCCGTAATCCGACTTGAGATTGATTTGCGTTGAATCTGAATCAGCCTTGAAAGCCTGCTCGGGGTCAAAATCCTTTTCAGGGAAGATGAGGTTGAGCACGATACCTGCGATTGATGCGCAAGCAAGAGCAGAAAGGTTGATTGTTGCAGAGCCGACATTGAAGGTGATACCGCCTGTTACGCCGAGAGCAACAACAAGGATAACAGCCGCAATAATTGTGTTACGAGCCTTCGAGAAGTCAACCTTTGCCTCAACAACATTACGAACGCCGATAGCGGAAATCATACCGTAGAGAACGAATGAGATACCGCCGACAACAGCTGTCGGGATTGATTCGATGAGAGCCGCAAATTTTGGTGAAAGGCTGAAGAAAATTGCGAAGTAAGCGGCGATTCTGATTACTCTTGGGTCATAAACCTTTGAAAGAGCAAGTACGCCTGTGTTTTCGCCGTATGTAGTGTTTGCAGGAGCACCAAAGAGTGATGCAAGTGATGTTGCAAGACCGTCGCCGAGAAGTGTTCTGTGTAAGCCCGGGTCATTGATATAGTTTTTGTTGCATGTAGCGGAAATAGCGGAAATATCGCCGATGTGCTCCATCATTGTTGCAATTGCGATAGGAACGATTGCGATGATTGCCGAAATTGCCTTTGGTCTATCGTGAACTCCGCCGAATACTGTTGAGCTCCATTCTATCGGGTTGCCAATCCAAGCGGCATCTCTTACGCCGGAGAAGTCGATTTTGAATGACTCAACGCCGAAGCCGTTGCCGACAATCACAGCAACGAGATATGCGCCGATTACGCCCAAAAGGATAGGAACAATTTTAATCATACCCTTACCGAAAATGTTGAACACGATTACAAGACCGAGAGCAACGAGGGCGAGCCACCAGTTTGTTTTGCAGTTTGTAACAGCAGACGGTGCAAGACCGAGACCGATAGCCATAATAATAGGACCTGTTACAACCGGTGGGAAAAGTTTCATAACCTTGTTAACGCCAACGATTTTAACGAGGGCGGCAACAACCAAATACAAGAGACCTGCACATGCAACGCCGAGGCACGCATACGGTAAAAGTTCTTTATTTCCGACCATTTTGCCGCTTGCATCCTTAACCATAGGTGCTACTGCGAGATAGCCGCCTATGAAAGCGAATGACGAGCCGAGGAATGCCGGAACCTTAAATTTTGTGAGAAGGTGGAACAAAAGTGTGCCCAAGCCCGCAAACAAAAGTGTTGTTGAAATTGAAAGACCGGTTAAAAGCGGAACGGTAACTGTTGCGCCGAACATAGCAAACATATGCTGAAAGCCGAGCACAACCATTTTGCCGGTGCCGAGCTGGCGAGCGTCATAAATGCCATCCTTGCCGATTTTTATTTTTGATTTTGATTTTTTTGCCATTGTTTTTCCTCCATATAATTTAGCAAGCGAGAATAATTGTGAAAAGGATTATTTTGTACCGAAAATTCTGTCGCCTGCGTCGCCGAGGCCGGGGATAATGTAGCAATCCTTGTTAAGCTTGTCGTCGAGAGCGGCACAATAAATATCAACATCGGGATGAGCCTCTTCAAGAGCCTTAAGTCCTTCCGGAGCGGCGATAAGGCACATAAAGATAATCTTTCTCGGATTTCTCAATTTGATTTGAGTGATAGCGTCGATAGCCGAGCCGCCTGTTGCAAGCATCGGGTCAACAACGAAAACTTCTCTCTCCTCGATATCCTTGGGGAGCTTGCAATAATACTCAACCGGAGTATGGGTTGTTTCGTCTCTGTATAAGCCGATATGGCCTACACGAGCGGCAGGAACAAGTTTAAGACAGCCGTCAACCATACCGAGACCTGCACGAAGAATCGGAACGAACGCCATTTTTCTGCCGGCAATATGCTTGCAGTTTGCAACGCCGCACGGAGTTTTAACCTTAATGTCCTCTGTCGGTAAATCTCTTGTTGCCTCATAGGTCATAAGCATTGCAATTTCATTTACAAGCTCGCGGAAATCCTTTGTGCTTGTATTGGCATCACGCAAAATGCTGAGCTTGTGTTGGATAAGCGGATGATCAAAAATCACTACTTTTCTTTCCATTAAATCACCATTAACCTTTCAGACTACTTATTTTTAATTGAAACTTTGCCGTAGCCGTGCAAAATTTCGCCGTGTTTCAGTTGTATTGTGCCCAATTTTCGTGCGACACAATACGACACACTTATACATCCTTATAATAATAACAAATCAATTAATAGTTATCAATAAAAGTAACACAATTGTAAACAAAAAAATCACGGCGCCGATAAAACACGGTGCCGTGATTTTTATATTAAACTAAATATAATAAATTGAGCAATAAGGTGTGTTGCAGGATACGACATAATAAAAATAACCGTTCTTCTCATTTCCTATTATAACATCAGGCTCGCTGCAATAATCGTCCCATTCGACATCATAACCGTCGCCGTCTTTTTTGACATTGAGAAGACTGATGTACTTGTTCAGTCTGCCACTGTTATTTTTTTGCAAAAAATCGTCAAACTCGTCATAATCCATTTTTGTGCCGATAACTTTTTCCGCGCACACATGGTCGCCGTAAACATCGGAACGCTCAACTGTTGTTGACAAAACCTGTGCGTCATCCGGCAAGACAACGCTATTGATTTTATCATAATACATTTGTTGGTTTGGCAAGTAAAAAAATGAAAAAAAGAATGCAATAAAACCTGCGGTTATCATAACCGAAACAAGCACGATTATGCACACTTGATTTTTTGACCCTTATTTACGGAAACGCCGTTTACTTTTTCTTTGTTACTCATATTAATCGCCATAGCCTTTCAGGCAACAAATAGTTTATTAAAAATCACCTGATTGACCTGCGTTGCCTGAACAGGCGTAAATGGTGATTTCAGCCATCTCAAAATTATGCCACCGGCAAATTTTGAGGGCAATATAATTTGGATAGTGTGATTTTTCACACTATCCCTCCGATGAATATATAATATCATCGAAAAATAAAGAAGTAGGAAAGAAAAAGTAAAAGCAAAGGAAAAATTTGTTTCTCATTAATCAATTGAAAAACAGACGCAGTTTAACCGTTTTGTCAACTGCTCGAATTATTTGTTGAGCATTTTTGCAAGATATTGACCCGTGTATGACTTTTTGACCTTTGCAACCTCCTCGGGAGTGCCGGTGGCAACTATTTTGCCGCCGCCCTTGCCGCCCTCGGGACCGAGGTCGATAATATAATCGGCTGTTTTAATAACATCGAGATTATGCTCGATAACAACAACGGTATTGCCCGAATCTACAAGTTTGCCGAGAACGCTCAAAAGCTGTGAAACATCGGCGGTATGAAGACCTGTTGTAGGCTCGTCGAGAATATAAATTGTTTTGCCCGTTGAGCGGCGCGCAAGCTCTGTTGCGAGTTTGACACGCTGTGCCTCACCGCCCGAAAGCGTTGTGGCAGGCTGACCGAGCTTGATATAGCCAAGTCCGACATTTGAGAGCGCCTCAAGTTTGCGTGTGATTTTTGTGTGAGTGTCAAAAAACTCAAGCGCCTCGTCAACAGTCATTTCAAGGACATCATAAATGCTCTTGCCCTTGAATTTGACATCAAGCGTTTCGCGGTTGTATCTTTTGCCGCCGCAAACCTCGCACGGAACATAAACATCAGCCAAAAAGTGCATTTCGATTTTAACGATACCGTCGCCCTGGCACGCCTCGCATCTGCCGCCCTTGACATTAAACGAAAATCGGTTTGCCTTGTAGCCTTTTTTCTTCGCCTCGGTTGTGGTGGCAAAAAGGTCGCGAATATCGTTGAAAACGCCCGTATATGTTGCCGGATTTGAACGCGGAGTTCTGCCAATCGGCGACTGGTCGATATTGATTACCTTATCAAGCGCGTCAAGCCCTTTCATTGAGGAGAACTTGCCGGTATGCTTTTTGGCATGGTTAAGGCGGTTGGCAAGATTTTTATACAAAATCTCGTTTACAAGCGATGATTTGCCGCTGCCGGAAACACCTGTAACGGCGATGAATTTGCCGAGCGGAAACTCGACATCAATATTTTTAAGATTGTTTTCCTGTGCGCCGAAAACGGTAATTTTTTTGCCGTTGCCCTTTCGTCTGTGAGTCGGAACGGGGATTGAACGCTTGCCGCTTAAATACTGACCTGTGATTGAACGCTCGCACGCCATAACCTCCTCGGGAGTACCAGCCGCGATAAGCTCGCCGCCGTGAACGCCTGCGCCCGGTCCTATATCAACAAGAAAATCGGCGGCGCGCATCGTATCCTCATCGTGTTCAACAACAATAAGCGTATTGCCGAGTTGCTGAAGATGACGAAGAGTTCCGAGCAGTTTTTCATTGTCCCTTTGGTGCAAGCCGATGCTCGGCTCGTCAAGGATATACAAGACGCCCATAAGCGATGAGCCGATTTGCGTTGCAAGGCGAATACGCTGTGCCTCGCCGCCCGACAATGTGCCACTGTCGCGTGAAAGCGAAAGATAATCAAGACCTACAGAATTTAAAAATGTCAGTCGCTCCTTGATTTCACGCACGATAAGATTGCCTATCATCTGCTCTTTTTCGGTGAGTTTGAGATTTTCGATAAACTCAAGTTCTTCGCTGATTGACATAGCGGTGAACTCATAAATATTTTTACCGCCGACAGTTACGGCAAGCGGCTCCGGCTTGAGCCTTGCGCCCTTGCATGCACTGCACTTGCAGTCGCGCATAACAGACTCAATATCTGCGCGCGCCCAATCGGAGGTTGTTTCCTTATATCTTCTTTTGAGATTGTTAATAACGCCCTCAAAATCGTTCATATATGTTCCCGAGCCGTAGGAGGTAACTCGGGTCATTTTGATTTTTTTACCCCTTGTGCCGTAGAGAATGACATCAATTGCCTCGTCGGAAAGCATTTCGACCGGCATATCGAGAGAGAAATTGTATTCCTTGGCAAGCGCCTCCATATACATTTTTGCGATACTGCCGCCCTCGGAAACATTCCAGCCGCTTGCCTTGACTGCGCCCTGATTAATTGAAAGTTTTTTGTCGGGGATAACAAGTTCCTCGTCAATCTCCTTGAACGTGCCCAAGCCGTCGCACTTTGGGCAGGCGCCGTAAGGATTGTTGAACGAGAACATACGCGGACTCATTTCCTCAATCGAAATTCCGTGCTCGGGGCAGGAATAATTGAGCGAAAACAGCTCCTCGTGCGGCTCGTCAACGCCGCCGACTATATCGACAATTACAACGCCGTTGCCGATTTTTGTTGCGGTTTCAATACTGTCGGCAAGGCGCGATTTGATTTCGGGTTTGATAACAAGGCGGTCGATAATAACCTCGATATTATGCTTTTGAGTTTTTTTCAGCTTGATTTCATCCGACAAATCGAGGATTTCGCCGTCAATTCTCACGCGGACAAAGCCTTGTTTTTGAATGTCCTGAAGTTCCTTGACAAACTCGCCTTTTTTACCTTTTGCAATCGGAGCCAAAATTTGAATTTTTGCCCTTTCCGGGAGGAGCATAACCTTGTCAACGATTTGGTCAACCGTTTGCGACGAAATTTCCCTGCCGCAAACGGGACAATGCGGAATACCGATTCTTGCCCAAAGCAGACGCAGATAGTCATAAATTTCCGTAACGGTGCCGACTGTTGAACGCGGATTTTTGCTTGTCGTTTTTTGGTCGATTGAAATTGCGGGAGAAAGCCCCTCGATATAATCGACATCAGGCTTGTCCATCTGACCGAGGAACATCCTTGCATATGACGAAAGCGATTCGACATAGCGGCGCTGACCCTCGGCATAGATTGTATCAAACGCAAGGCTTGATTTGCCCGAGCCTGACAAGCCTGTGAAAACAACGAGCTTGTCGCGCGGAATTTCAATATCTATATTTTTTAAATTGTGCTCTCTCGCACCCTTAACTACAATGTTTTTATTCATAATTCACCTCAAATAATTATTCATCATCTGAAAGCTCTTTGATTTTATCGCGCAGGAATGCGGCGTGCTCAAATTCAAGCAGTTTTGCCGCCTCTTTCATTTCGCGCGTAAGCTTGTCTATCATAACCATTCGCTCGCGTTTTGTGAGTTTTACATTGTTTTCGCCCGTGATATCCTTTGACGAAATTTCGATAACATCGCGAACAGCCTTTTTGATTGTTTTCGGCGTTATGCCGTGCGCCTCGTTGTATGCCTGCTGTATTTTACGGCGGCGCAAGGTTTCTGTAATTGCGCGCTCCATTGACGGAGTAACGCAGTCGGCGTACATAATAACCTCGCCGTGCTCATTTCTTGCTGCTCTGCCGATTGTTTGAACGAGTGATGTTTCACTGCGCAAAAAGCCCTCTTTGTCGGCGTCGAGTATCGCAACGAGCGACACCTCGGGAATATCAAGTCCCTCACGCAAAAGGTTGATGCCGACAAGGACATCAAACGCGCCGAGTCGCAAATCGCGGATTATCTCCATACGCTCGATTGTATCGACATCATGGTGCATATAGCGCACCTTAATATCAAAACCCTCAAGGTAAGCGGTCAAATCCTCTGCCATTTTTTTGGTGAGCGTTGTGACAAGAACTCTTTCGCCGCGCTCAATCCTAATATTGATTTCCGACACGAGGTCATCCATTTGGTCCTCAGTGGGTTTAACGGTGATTTCCGGGTCGAGAAGACCTGTCGGGCGGATAACCTGCTCAACAATTTGCGCCGCTCTTTCCTTTTCAAACTGACCGGGCGTTGCCGAAGTGAAGATAACCTGATTGATTTTTGAATAAAATTCGTCAAATGTGAGCGGTCTGTTATCATACGCCGACGGAAGTCTGAAACCATAATCAATAAGGCTTTGCTTGCGTGAGCGGTCGCCGCCGTACATTCCCCTTACCTGCGGCAGCATAACATGGCTTTCATCAACAAAAAGGAGATAATCATCGGGAAAATAATCAATAAGCGTAAACGGAGCTTCACCCGGTTTGCGGTTGCTCATAATGCGCGAATAGTTTTCGATTCCCTTGCAAAAGCCCGTTTCCTGGAGCATTTCAATATCGTTCATCGTGCGCTCTTTAATACGCTGTGCCTCAAGGAGTTTGCCTTTTTCCTCAAAATAAGCAACACGCTCAACCATTTCGTCATATATTTCCTTAAGCGCCTTGTCGAGTTTTTCACGGCTGACAACATAGTGTGACGCAGGATAAATGCAAACATGGCTCAAAACACTCTCGACCTTGCCGGTGAGGTGATTTATCTCTGTAATTCTGTCAATTTCGTCGCCGAAAAACTCTACACGGATAGCCGAGCCGCTGCTGCCTGCCGGAAAAATCTCGACAGTGTCGCCGCGGACTCTGAATTTATTGCGGACAAAATTAATATCGTTTCGCTCATACTGAATCTCGACAAGTTTGTTTATAAGCTCATCTCTGTCCTTTTGCATACCCTGACGGAGAGAAATGACCATATTTTTATAATCAACCGGGTCGCCGATGGAATAGATGCACGAAACGGACGCAACGATAATGACATCCCTGCGTTCCGACAGTGCTGCCGTTGCGGAGTGGCGAAGTTTATCGATTTCGTCATTTATTGCGGAGTCCTTTTCAATATATGTGTCGGTTGTGGGGACATACGCCTCCGGCTGATAATAGTCATAGTATGACACAAAATATTCAACCGCGTTGTTTGGAAAAAACTCCTTAAACTCCGAGCAAAGCTGTGCGGCAAGAGTTTTGTTGTGTGCCAAAACAAGAGTCGGTTTATTGACTTTTTCGATAATATTAGCCATGGTAAAGGTTTTGCCCGAGCCTGTGACGCCCATCAAAACCTGCTCCTTATAGCCAGCCGAAACGCCCTTTGCCAAGGCATCAATGGCTTGCGGCTGGTCACCGGTCGGCTTAAATTTGCTTACAAGTTCAAATCTGTCCATAGAACAAAATTCCTTAAATAGATTAATCATACTATTATATAATATTTATCAAATAAATTCAACACGCAATCACAAAATCTTTGACATATCGCGCCCTCTAATATATAATAAATTTTATGAAAAGTATAACCGTAAAAAGCAACGACGCAGGGCAAAGAGTTGACAAGCTGTTATTAAAAACATTTGAAACCTTGCCCAAGTCGATGATGTTTAAGCAAATCAGAAAAAAGAATATCAAGGTCAACAAAAAGCGTTGCACACCCGAGCAGATACTGTGCGAGGGTGATGTAATCGACCTTTATTTGAACGACGATATGCTTGTTGAAAAGAAAAAGCACTATGACTTTTTGAATGCTCCCAAAGAGTTGAGCATAATATACGAGGATGAAAACATAATCCTTTTAAACAAAAAGCAGGGCGAACTTTGCCACCCCGACGGCAAGGAATATGTCAACACGCTTATAGCGTCGCTGAAGCGATATTTATACGAAAAGGGCGAATGGTCGCCCGAGGAAGAAAACTCGTTTACTCCCTCGCTTGCAAACAGAATAGACAGAAACACGGGTGGAATAGTTATCGGCGCAAAAAATTATCAAGCGCTTAAAATACTCAACGAAAAAATCAAAAGCCGCGAAATCAAGAAGTTTTATTTGACTGTGGCGTGCGGCAAGTTTGAAAAGCAAAGCGATATTTTAAAAGGATATTTAAAAAAGGACGAGCGCAAAAACATAGTTAAGGTTTTTGACAAGCCGATTGACGGCGCAAAAGAAATTGCGACAAAATACACGGTGCTCGGCTACTATCCCGATGTGAGCCTTGTCGAAGTTGAGCTTTTGACAGGCAGAACGCACCAAATCAGGGCGCACCTTGCGTCAATCGGGCATCCCCTGCTCAACGACGGCAAATACGGCGACACGCACGGCAGATTTAAGCAGGAACTTTATTCATACAAGCTTAAATTCGATTTTTCGACCGACGCAGGCATTTTAAATTATCTTAACCAAAAAGAGTTTGAAATACAAAACTGCAAAATAGAAAAACTGTTTACGGAGAAAAAATACTGATGAAAAACAAATTTATAAGGATAATATCGCCGATAACATTTTGTGTTGTGCTTTTGCTTGACATCGGCGTTGTTGCATTCGGCATAACGGCGGTGAAAAAAATCATTGAGGTTGCAAATTTTTACACTGTATCGTTTGTGATAATTGAAATAATCTCGCTTGTGATTTGCTTTTTTGTGAGCCGCGAGGTAATATCAAACGGTGTGAAATTCGGCGAAAACGAATTTGAATTTACGGCGATTGACGAAAACGGCACTTTCAAATATGACGAAATAAAATCCGTCAAAGGCGAAAAAGACAATTCTGTAAGTTTCAAAAAGAATTTTATCGACAGATTTTCGCACATATATATTGAAACAACGGACGGCAACACAACAACGATTGATTTGGGGCTGACAACGTCAAAAAAGCTGAACAAAGTTGTAAACGAAATAAAAGCAAGAACAAATAAATAACACAACAGCAAACAATAATACAACAATAAACGGCACAGTAAAGCACTGTGCCGTTTTGATTTGCTAAAATTACATATTAATTTTTCCGCGTTTAAAATTGTTTATCATTTCGCGTGTAAGCGACAAATCGTCATCGTCGAATGTGATTTCGTCAGGTAAAAACCATTTGCCCTCTTTAAGCTCGAAATTGTCGACATTTACAGTATCGTCGCCGTCAACTTCGCAATAAAAGCCGTACAGAAGCGTTGAGGTGAAGCCCCACGGCTGTGATTTGTAGTATCTCAAATTTTTGACTTTAAGCCCCGTTTCTTCAAAAACCTCGCGGTGAACGGTTTGCTCCGCAGTTTCGCCGATTTCGCAAAAACCGGCAACAAGCGCCCAATGCGCACCGGGACGATTGTATTTTGTAAGGCAAATTTTGCCGTGTGAAATTATCGCAACGATAACGGCAGGAGAAATGCGCGGATAGACGATATTGCCGCAATCGCATACCATTGCGCGCTCTGTCGGGCTCAAACGCATTGGAGCGCCGCATCTGCCGCAAAAGCGATTGTCGTTATACCAATTGTTAAGGTGAAACGCAGTCACCGCGGCGAATGCAAGTTCTTTCGGTCGGGCGGTGCGCAGGACTTTGTAATCATAATATTTAAAGTCGCCGTGCTCGCCTGATTTGCACAAAAAATAATTTTTGCCGCCGAGCGAAAAAAGATAGACAATCACACCATCGGTCTGATTGACCGTGGGCAGTGAAATTGTGTTGTCACAAAGTGAAAGCAAAACGCGGCGCGAATTAAAGCAAAGCGCATAATCATCACCGCGCGGAGATACATTTTTAAATTGATTGTCAAATTTTGCATTAATATTTTGAATCATAACACACCGTTTAATAAGCCAAAGCGAGAAAAATGCCGCACGGATAAAGCGTGCGGCTTAAATTATTTTTTTGTTGTTTCGTCCTCGTGGACATGGTTTGCCGTTTTTGAGGTTGGAACTTTTTTAACATCCATATTTTTATATGAAGCGTTGCCGTTTTTGTCGATAACCTCGCGCAAAATTTCCTTGCCGTCAAAGCTGATATAGTAATTGCCGACAGCGTCGATTGTCGTGAGTTGCTGACCCTTATCGTTTTTGCCTGCGGATTTTTTGATGCCTGCCGTAACGAGAATATAGTAGCCTTTTTTGCCCGAAACTGTTTTGCCCGATGAATTCACCATAAATGTGCATTTATCGTATTCGTCCTTAGTCAAGCCAAGCTCTTTTCGAGAATAGCTTTGAATTAGGCTTATTGCGTCGGAATCATTAACCTTTGCCTGCTTGGTAGGAATAGTTGTGACCGTTGAGGCAGGTGCAGTTGATGAAGTTGTATTCCCTTTATCCGATTTTGAGGAGCAAGCGGTGAAAACACCGACAATGACGCAGCATGTGAAAATTAATGCTAAAACCTTTTTCATAAAATAACCCTTTCGATAAGTCGAAATATAAAGATATTATAATTCAACAGGCACTCAAAGTCAATAAACATCGGAATATAGTTGAAGCAATTTATTGATTTGACCCTCGCCGAAAACGCAAATATCGTTATTTATCAACAATTCGGCTGTGATTCCGTTGCCGTCAACAAGATTTGAGGTGAACGAGCCGTCATAAATTTTGCCGCATCCGCAGGACGGCGAGCGTTCCTTTAAAAGAGCGGCGGGGCAATTTTTCTCCCGAGCGATATAGAGTGTTTTTTCCGCACCGTCGGTAAAAGCGGTGGTGACATCAACTCCGTCTTTTGAAACAACTCGGTCGCCGCAAATTTCGGACGGTGTGCGCGGAGTCGGCAGTCCGCCGAAAACCTCGGGGCAAACGGGAATGATATTGAAATATTTTTTCAGTTTCAACACATCTTCGTTGTAATTATTATTGCCGTTATATTTGCAATTTACACCTAAAAGACAGGCACTGACTAAAATGTTAACCACTTTTTCTCCTTAAATCAATATGTATAGCTTGAGGCGTCGCCGTATGAAACATATGTTTTGACGCCGTTTGTGTATTTGATATAAAACTTTGCTGACACTGTGCCTGTTTTAGAGGACGAGCCGTAGTTAAAATATGCCGTAAAGCGTGTGTCGTAAACGCCCTGCATACTTTGCGAATTGCATTTAACAACATAGCCGCCGGAGTTTGTTTTGCCGACATTTTCGAGAGTGAGCATATCACTGTCCATATTTTTGCCGTAGATAAAGCCGCACTCGGTGACGGTATATTCCCTGCCGAGATAAACCTGTGAGGTGAATGTTCGCGAATAGTCGGAATCCGCTTTAGGCTCATTATCGGAATTCATAACATTCGGAACAACCTGAACATCGTAGCCGTTTTTAATATCGAATTTTTCGCCGCTGATATAGCCGAGGTCGATAAGTTCGGTATCGGTATAGCCGGAATGAAGGGCAAGTGCAAAATCCTTGCCGTTGACAATGTTATCATCAAGAAAATTGCCGTATTTAATGACAATCGTGCCGCTTCTGTTGTGCTTATTTGTATTCACAACTGTTGAGGCAATCGTTTTGTCGTGCTTTTTGATTTCGACAGTGTGCTCAACCTCGCACAAAACATTGTCGAGCACAAAATAGCCGAAATGATTTGTAACGGCGGCAAGCGAGCCGTCAACATAAACAAGCGCGTCATAAATCGCCTTGCCCTCGGTGGTTACAACTCTGCCCTTGACATGATGACCGTTTGAGGCGGCTTTTATAAATTCCTTATAAATAAGCGCGTTGCAATCCTTGCAATAATACGAAACATCACAATCGTAACAGCAGGAGGCGCGCACGCCCTCGGCAACATATCCCCTTGTGTGGTCACAGCCGAGAGATGAAAAATTCAATTTCATTTTTTTGGCATAATCGGCGGCTGTTGAATCACTGTATGCATAAAGACATATGTTTTCGGGTGCAGCAGAGGAATAAGCAAAAACCGCATTGGAGGAAATTGTTGTTGTTTTTGAAGTTATTGTAAAATCGGTCAGATTTTTGCAATCATAAAACGCATATTTTCCGATATTGTCGCACTTGTCAAGCGTGACGGAGGTAATGCCGTCGCACCCTCTAAAGGCGTAGCTGCCGATTTTAGCGACATTTTTATCAATCGAAAACGATTTTATGCTTTCGCGGCTGATGTACCAAGGCGAATATGTATAAATTTTTGATGAATTGTATGCGCCGTAGTCAGGCATCGTTCCGCTGCCGAGAGTCAGCTCAATACTTTCTATTGCGTTGCAGGAATACCAAACGGTGTTTGATGTGGGTGCTGCAATTGAAAGCGGCATTTTGAGACTTTTCATTGCCGACGCGCCATAAAATGCATAAGGTGAAAGCGCAGTAATGTCATCATCGATTTCCAGGGAAATAATTTCGCCGATATAATCATGCCACGGAACAAAAGCGGCATTTTTATAAACGGTCATATCGCCGCTGCCGCTGATTTTGAGTGACTTTGTTTGAGTGTTGAAATACCATTTTGCGTTCTCGCCGCAGTTGCCTGCATTCAAAAGATTGACTGCAAAGCCGTTTTCAACACAATAAGTATATGCAGGGGCATCGACATAGCCGTAATATGTGAAATCATTTTTTTGAAATGCGCCGTTAAACGAGTATCCGAGCGAATATTTGCCGACGGAAAGCGTATCGCAATAATTGCGCACCGTTTGCGGATATTCGCTGAGAATAAAGGCGTAATCATTGATTGAAATATTGTCGCTTACTGTCAAAACCTGCGTTTTGTACGACGGCAAAGCCGCAACGATATTGCCCGATTTGTCATAAACAACGGACGATGCGACAGTGAAATTGTCATTTGGAATAAGAGTAAAACTGCCGAGTGCCAAAAACGCGGTTGAATTGAGTTTTTTCACTCCTTGCGGCATTGTGTAACATCCGGGTGTGTCCTTAACCGCCAAAATCAACTCACTGCCGGTTGAATCATAAAGGCTTTTGTTAATCGCTTTAAGGTTTTCGGACGATGACTTGATTTCACTCAGCGACTCACAACCGTAAAATGCGAACGGCGAAATTTTTGTTATTCCGCTTGAAACGGCAAGAATTTTGATTTGCTTGGAATAGACTTGCCATGGCGGCAAAGATGACGAATAATCATACATTTCCCCTGCTCCGCTCAATGTGAGCGTGCCGATATTATTAAGCGAATATGTCATACCGTCGCCGCATTTGCCGCTTGAAACAACCATTGTTTTGATATAGTCACCGCTGTAGCTGTCGCCGCAGACAGAGCAGGTATAAAGCGTACTGCCGGGCGATGAATCGGTAGGCTCGATTATTTCGGCGAGATAATTGTGCTTACAGCCGATAATATTGAATTTGATATTTTCAATAGCGGCGTAGCTTTCCGCCGCGGTATTTCTATAGCCGTTAATGACAAAGCCGTTCGCGGTATCGACAAAAGCGTCCTCGCCGATATATGAAATGTTATCGCCGAATGTGAACGAGTCAAGGCGCGAACAACCTAAAAATGCACTCTCGCCGACAGAGATATAATCGCCGGCGAAAGTAAAATCGGCATTTGACATATTGTAAAAAGTCCAATCGCCGATTGACGAAACCGATTTTTCGACATTGACGGAGATAATTTTGCTGTCGAACAGCCTCCACGGGCGGTTTGACTGTGTATAATCAACGCCCTTGGTGAGAGTCAGCTCGCCCTGCGGCAAGGAATAAGAATAACATTCGTTATCTGTATAAACGATTTTTGAAATATCAGGCAAACCGTTGCCGTAGTAAATATCGAAACCCTCGTCGCCGTAATCGACGCTGAAATCGTTTAAAATTTTATACACATCGTCGCGTGAGAGCAATTTGTTCATACTTTTTATATCTGCGCACGCAGCAGCAATATACGGGCAAGCCGCGGAGGTGCCGCTGTATTGTTCATAGCCTGCCGTGCCGTCGTCAAGCACAACGGAGGACATAATTTTTGAGCCGGGAGCGCAAAAATCAACACAGTCGCCGTAATTGGAATACGAGGCAATTTTTTCAAATTTGCTGTTAAGCGCGCTGACAGTAATTGTGCCGTCGGTTGCGGCAGGATAATATTTTGAGGCATCAACCGCGTTGTTGCCTGCGCTTGCGCAAACACAAACGCCTGCACCGATTGCATTTTGAACAGCCTTATAATATGCGCTTGCGCTGTCTGTTGAGGTAAGTGAAAGATTGATTACATCAACGCCCAAATCGACCGCATCGTTTATGGCGGCGATTACATTTGACGCAGTTGCGTAACCCGTAGCCTCGGTGAACACCTTGTACGGCACGATTTTTACATTGTCGGCGGTATTATTGGCAATAATTCCCGAAACGAATGTTGAATGAAAATATTTATCGGCGGTAAACGAATTGCGAAAAACGGCATTTTCGTATCCGTCCGCCGAAAAATCGTAGCCGTCATTATAAAATCTGCCGCTTAAAGCAGGGTGGGTGGTCATAACACTTGAATCAATGACAGCAACAAGGACATCCTCTTTATTCATTTTAAAATTGTTTAAATATGTATTAAAGCCGACCTTTTGTGACGCGGCAGGAGAAATTTCGCACTTATCATACGATTGAGTTTCGTCAAGCTCAACCGGGCAGTCGGCGTCAACGGTAAGCCCTGCTTTTTTTATTTTATTATACGCATTTTTTGCGTCTGTTTGCGTTTCATACTGCAAAACGGCAATATTATGCTTGCTGTCTACGGCTGATTTCACAGCACCGAAGGTGTCACCGTTATAATCAGAAACAATAAGACGGCAAAGCGCAAACTTATCTTTGTTATTGAACTTATCGGCGGTGTCATACTCGGAGGCAATTGACTGCAAATCCGATTTGAAAGTGTTTTCAGCCGAATCGCTTTGATTATTGAGAGCGAAAAAGCCGACAAAGGAAAAGGCAAGCATGACAATGACTGCCAAAATTATCAGGGCATATTTTTTTCGTTTTGCCATATTCGCTCCTCCTTTTATACATATTCGATAATTAGTCGTTAATTTTATAATAATTTTTTGTATTATTATAACATATTTTATTGACTTGATCTATAAAAATATGTTACCTTAGTATTATAAAATGTTTTTTGTTATTAATCAACAGAAAATACGGAGGTTTTTTAATGGAGTCGCGAAACTATGTAAAGAAGAACGAGTGGATGGCGTATGCTGTCGGCGCACTCGGTCAAGGTATGGTTTACGGAATTATGAGCTCATATATTTCGGACTTTTATCTTAATGTATTAAAGGTAACGCCTATTTTTGTGCTTATGCTTATGCTTTTGGCGCGAATTTGGGACGCAATCAATGACCCGATTATGGGCTACATTATGGACCACGCCAACCCGAAACACGGCAAAATGCGAACATATTTGCTTTTCACGCCGATACCGGTTGCGATACTCACATTTTTTCTTTTTTACGCACCGGATTTATCAACAACACAAAAAATGATATACGCCGGTGTTACTTATGTTGCGTGGGGTATGATTTACACTTCGTCGGATGTTCCGTTTTGGAGCCTGCCAAACGCAATGACGCCGAATGCCGACGAGCGCGGCTCGATTATATCAAAGGCAAGAACATTTAACGGTGTAGGCTCTGCGATACCTATGGCAATGTTTATGGCGCTCGGTTTTATTTTGCCTAAGCTCAATCTCTCGGGAACAGAGCTTGAAAAAACAAAATACACGGTCATGGCGCTTGTGTGCTCCGTAATCGGCAACATACTATTCGTAAGAGTGTATTTTAAAACGAAAGAAAGAGTTAACATTCCTATTCCGAAAAAGCGTGAAAAAGGTCAGCCCGGCTCGCTGAAATTAATATTCACATGCAAGCCGCTTATGTTGACAGCAGCAATGGGAATACTCTCAGCCGCACGGTATATGTTTCAGGCAGGCGCAGTACATGTTGCGAGATATTCGTTCTACATTGGAAAGGAGCCGTCGGGACTTACCGGTAAAGAGCTTGAGGCGGCTCTGCAATCAAACATTTCTTCTGTTTCAACAATTATGTCCGTTGCAAGCGCAATCGGAATGTTTGGTGCAATGATTGCCGTCACACCGCTTATAAAGCGATTTTCATACAAGCAAATCATCATTGTATCCGCATTAATCGGTGCAGCCTCATCGCTTGCAATGTGGTTTGTCGGATATGACAATTTCTGGGTTTGTGTGCCGTTGCTTTTAATTTCGACAATACCATGCGGCACAATCAATGTTTGCGCATTTGCAATGGTTGGCGACTGCCTCGACTATATGGAACTCAAAACAGGCGTAAGGCTCACGGGAATGGGCTCGGCAATTCAAAGTTTTGTAACAAAATTCGGCAACGCCATTGCAACCTCTGCAATCATATTGATGTATATAATTGTTGACCTTGATGTTTCGACAATTTCGGCTAAAGTTACGGCAAATCCGCTTGAAATGGATGCATCTGTCAGAACCGGCATATTCAGCGTTATAAGCCTAATTCCCGCAATTTCGCTTTTGCTTTGCATTATCCCGATGTTCTTCTACAAAATCAACGGAAAATACCGTGAACAAATGGAAAAAGAGCTTGCCGAACAGCGCGCCGCACGCGGCATTGAAATTGAATAAATGTATTAGAAATTAAAGTTATCAATCAATACAGCAAAACCGCCTCAAATTAGCGTTGAGGCGGTTTTTTTAAGTTAATATAGATTCTCTCTTGAATTTCAAAAACAACAGATACACAAAAAAGAGTACATCCGAAGATGTACTCTTTATGATAATAAAATAATAATCAAAGATTACTCGTTGATTGATGTAACAACGCCTGAACCTACAGTTCTGCCACCTTCACGGATAGCGAAACGAAGGCCTTCTTCAATAGCGATAGGAGTGATGAGCTCAACGTTCATATCTACATTATCGCCAGGCATGCACATCTCTGTTCCCTCAGGAAGAGTGATAACGCCTGTTACGTCAGTTGTTCTGAAATAGAACTGAGGACGATAGTTGTTGAAGAAAGGAGTGTGACGGCCGCCTTCATCCTTTGAAAGAACATAAACTTGGCCTGTGAACTTTGTGTGTGGGTGGATTGAACCAGGAGCAGAAAGAACCTGACCTCTCTTTACGTCAGTTCTCTGAACGCCACGGAGAAGACAACCGATGTTGTCACCAGCCTCAGCATAGTCAAGAATCTTTCTGAACATTTCGATACCTGTGCAAACTGTTGACTTCTTTTCTTCCTCAAGACCAACGATTTCAACTGTATCGTTTGTTTTCAACTGACCTCTTTCAACTCTACCTGTAGCAACTGTACCACGACCTGTGATTGTGAATACGTCCTCAACAGGCATAAGGAAAGGAAGGTCTGCCTTACGGTCAGGAGTAGGAATATAATTATCAACTGCGTCCATAAGCTCTGCGATGCAAGCGCAAGCAGGATCATCGTTTGAAGAAGCCTCAAGAGCCTTAAGAGCTGAACCCTTGATAATCGGGCAATCCTCATCAAAGCCATACTCAGCAAGAGTCTCACGAACTTCCATTTCTACGAGTTCAAGGAGCTCTTCATCGTCAACTTGGTCAGTCTTGTTAAGGAATACAACGATTGCCGGTACACCTACCTGGCGAGCAAGAAGCAAGTGCTCCTTAGTTTGAGCCATAGGACCGTCTGTTGCAGCGATTACAAGGATAGCGCCGTCCATCTGAGCAGCACCTGTAATCATGTTTTTGATATAGTCAGCGTGACCTGGGCAGTCAACGTGAGCATAGTGACGCTTGTCTGTCTCGTACTCTACGTGAGCAGTGTTGATTGTGATACCACGCTCTCTCTCTTCAGGAGCCTTATCGATATCAGCATAGTCCTCAAACTTAGCATAACCTTTGTTTGCAAGATACTTTGTGATAGCAGCTGTAAGAGTAGTCTTACCGTGGTCAACGTGACCGATTGTACCAATGTTTACATGTGGTTTGGTACGATTAAAATGTTCTTTTGCCATTGGAATTTCCTCCTTAAAATTTACAATAGTAAAATTGTCAATGATATTTTATCAAAAAGAGTACAAAATATCAAGTACTTTATTAAAAATCTTAGTCTTTCTTTGAGCGTTCGCTGATGATAGACTCAGAAATTGACTTCGGAACTTGGTCATAGCCGTCCGGCTCCATAGTGTATTGACCACGGCCCTGTGTCTTAGAACGAAGGTCGTTTACATAACCAAACATTTCCGAAAGAGGTACTCTTGCATTGATTTGCTTAGCACCTGTGCGGTCTTCCATACCCTGAATTTGACCACGACGAGAGTTAAGGTCGCCGATAACATCGCCCATGTATTCTTCAGGAACGATAACTACAACCTTCATCATCGGCTCAAGGATAACAGGAGAAGCCTTTTTAGCAGCATCTTTGAATGCCATAGAACCGGCAATCTTAAATGCCATTTCTGATGAGTCAACCTCATGGTAAGATCCATCATAAAGTTCGATTCTTACATCAACTACCGGATAGCCTGCAAGAATACCGCTCTTCATGGCAGCCTGGATACCGGCATCAACAGCAGGAATGTATTCCTTAGGAATAGCGCCGCCGACAACCTGATTTTCAAACTCGTATCCCTTGCCTATGCCGTTTTCGTCAAGATTCGGGAACATACGAATTTTAACATGACCGTATTGACCTGAACCACCCGACTGCTTCTTATATTTGTAGTCGGACATTGACTCAGTTGTGATTGTTTCCTTGTAAGCAACCTGAGGTGCGCCTACATTGGCCTCAACCTTAAATTCACGAAGAAGACGGTCAACAATGATTTCGAGGTGGAGCTCGCCCATACCTGCGATGATTGTTTGTCCTGTTTCTTCATCGGTATATGCTTTGAATGTCGGGTCTTCCTCTGCAAGTTTTGCAAGAGCAACGCCCATCTTTTCCTGACCTGCCTTTGTTTTAGGCTCGATAGCAACACGGATAACAGGATCAGGGAAATTCATTGATTCAAGAACGATTGGGTGATCCTCGTCGCAAAGGGTGTCACCTGTTGTTGTATTCTTCAAACCAACAGCGGCAGCAATGTCGCCGGCGTAGCAAACAGGAATATCTTCTCTGTGGTTTGCGTGCATTTGGAGAATACGACCCATTCTCTCTTTACTACCCTTAACCGAGTTGTAGCAAGGTGTGCCGGCAGCGATTGTGCCCGAGTAAACTCTGAAATAGCAAATCTTACCAACAAACGGGTCGGTAGCAATTTTGAATGCGAGAGCCGAGAACGGCTCATCATCTGATGAATGACGATATTCTTCCTCGTCAGTATCAGGGTTAACGCCCTTGATTGACTCAACATCGGTCGGAGCCGGCATAAAGTCAACGATAGCGTCAAGAAGCGGCTGAACACCCATATTTCTGTATGCTGTACCGCAGCAAACAGGAACCATGGTGCCTGCGCAAGTAGACTTACGGATAATCTTTTTGATTTCGTCAACGGTAATTGCGTCTTCGCCCTCTTCAAAGTATTTTTCCATAAGCTCTTCGTCCTGCTCAACAACATGCTCAATAAGATTTGTTCTGTACTTTGCAGCTAATTCCTGCATTTCGGGACGAATCGGTCTGTTTTCAAAAACAGAACCGCTGTTTTTGTCAGGATCGATATAAACGATTTCGTGATTGTTGATAAGGTCAACAGTACCTTCAAAGGTATCCTCTGCACCGATAGGCAATTCAATCGGAATAGCATTGCACTTGAAACGATCAAGTACCATATCCATTACATGATAGAAATCTGCACCCATGATATCCATTTTGTTAACGAAAATCATTCTCGGAACATGATATTCATCAGCCTGACGCCATACGGTTTCAGACTGTGGCTCAACGCCGCCCTTTGCACAAAGAACGGTTACAGAGCCGTCAAGTACACGGAGTGAACGCTGAACTTCTACTGTGAAGTCAACGTGGCCCGGTGTATCAATAATGTTAATTCTATGGCCTTTCCAGAAGCATGTTGTAGCAGCAGAGGTGATTGTGATACCTCTTTCTTGCTCTTGTGCCATCCAGTCCATTGTAGCAGCACCGTCGTGTGTTTCACCAATCTTGTGATTGATGCCTGTGTAGTACAGGATACGCTCGGTTGTAGTTGTTTTACCTGCATCAATATGAGCCATAATACCAATATTTCTTGTTTCTTCAAGAGCAACTTTTCTTGGCATAATATCCTCCTAATTGATCAAATAACGGATTAATATCTGAAATGAGCAAATGCTTTGTTAGCTTCAGCCATTCTGTGTGTATCTTCACACTTCTTAACTGCGCCGCCGGTCTTGTTGGCAGCATCCATAATCTCAGCTGCAAGGCGTTCCTTCATTGTTCTTTCGCTTCTTGCACGAGCAAAAGCAGTAATCCATCTAAGACCTAATGTTTGTCTTCTTTCAGGACGAACTTCGAGAGGAACCTGATAGGTAGCACCGCCGATACGGCGAGCCTTAACCTCGAGTACAGGCATTACATTTTCCATAGCAGCTTCGAAAGTTTCGATAGGATCTTTGCCTGTTTTTTCTTGGATGATGTTGAAAGCGCCGTAAACGATTTTTTGAGCGACACCTTTCTTTCCATCTAACATGATGTTGTTAACGAGACGAGTTACAACCTTTGAGTTGTAAAGCGGATCCGGTAATACATCACGCTTAGCGATTTGACCTCTTCTTGGCATCTTCGCTTCCCTCCTTCATAAAATTTAATGAGTTCATAGGTACTCGGTTTTTCCGTGGAGCCAACAAAAAGCCTATAATCTGTATGATAAATAAACTATTGTTGTTCCTTAGATAAATGCGGCTGAATTACTTCTTAGCCTTTGGCTTCTTTGCGCCGTACTTTGAACGGCTCTGCATTCTGCCTGTAACACCCTGTGTATCAAGTGTGCCACGGATGATGTGGTAACGAACACCGGGTAAATCCTTAACACGGCCGCCACGAACCATAACAACTGAGTGCTCCTGAAGGTTGTGACCTACGCCCGGGATGTAAGCAGAAACTTCCATACCGTTTGTAAGACGAACTCTGGCAATTTTACGAAGTGCTGAGTTAGGCTTTTTCGGTGTAGCTGTTTTAACTGCTGTGCAAACGCCGCGCTTTTGAGGAGAAGCGTTATCGTTCATAACATTCTTCTTTGTGTTAAGACTCTTTAAGAGAGCAGGTGCTTTAGCCTTTTTCTCTTGGGACTTGCGTCCGGTTCTAACTAATTGGTTAAAGGTAGGCAATAGTCTATTCTCCTTTCGTTTATTTATGCGACATGCGCATATATAGTGCATTAAATAGATTAATACATTATATATACGCACGCCGAGGAGTGCGGAAAGCCACACTCCGTCAGCGATTTGAACAAATATTTTGTGCAAATTTTGTTAAAATAAACAACGCACCTGCACACAATTGCGTATTATATCATTTAATCAACGCTATGTCAAGAAAAATTAGGAGGCACAAAAATTAATTTTTGTCGCCGTTATCTTCCTCTTCTGCGTCGGAGCTTTGAGCCATATTGTTTGTCAAAAGCTCCTGAAGTTGCTCAAGATTCAAAATATCGTCTGAACCCTCTGCGCTGAAATAGCTCGGAACAACATCAACATCTCTGAAAACATCCATACCTGTTCCGGCAGGGATAAGTTTACCGATAAGAACATTTTCCTTAAGTCCGAGGAGCGGATCGCTCTTGCCTTTGATTGCCGCGTCTGTAAGAACTCTTGTTGTTTCCTGGAATGATGCGGCTGAAAGGAAGGAATCTGTTGCAAGAGATGCCTTTGTGATACCCATAAGAATCGGAATATAAGTTGCGTGCTTAAGTCCCTCTTCTCCTGCGGCGAGTCTTTCGTCGATAACATCGTTTGCCTCGTCAACAGCAGAAACATCAACCATTGTGCCTGCGATAAGGTCTGTATCGCCTGCATCGTCAACGGTGCATTTCTTGAGCATTTGACGAACGATAACCTCAATGTGCTTATCGTTGATGTCAACACCTTGAGTACGATATGCAAACTGAACTTCCTTGATAAGGTAGTTATAAACAGCCTCTTTACCGAGGATAGCAAGAACATCGTGAGGATTCTTTGAACCTACTGTGATTTCTGCACCCTTTTCGATATGAGCGCCTTCAACAATTTGAGGTGTAAGGTGAGCACCGTAAGGAATGAGGTATTTTTTCTCTTCGCCTGTTTCGCTGTTGAATACAACAACATGGCGGCTCTTCTTGATTTCCTCAAATCTGACCTCACCGTCAATCTCACTGAGAATAGCAAGAGTCTTCGGCTTTCTTGCTTCGAACAATTCCTCAACTCTCGGAAGACCTTGAGTAATGTCTTCGCCGCCGGCAACACCGCCGGTGTGGAATGTTCTCATTGTAAGCTGTGTACCAGGCTCACCGATTGACTGTGCCGCGATGATACCAACTGCTTCACCGACCTGAACAGGCTCGTTGAAAGCAAGGTTTGAGCCGTAGCACTTGCGGCAAACACCATGGCGTGACTTACATGTGATGAGTGAACGGATTTTAATATGAGTATATCCTGCGTCAACAATACGCTTTGCATCCTGCTCGTTCATCATTCTGTCTGTATCCATGATAACTTCGCCTGTTTCGGGATCAACTACCGGGTCAACAAGGAATCTGCCGACAAGTCTTTCCTCAAGCGATTCAAGAACACGGTTGCCGTCCATAACAGCGTAAACATCAATACCGTCATGGCACTTACAATCTGTGTCACGGATAATAACATCCTGCGATACATCTACAAGACGACGGGTAAGGTAACCCGAGTCGGCTGTACGAAGAGCTGTATCGGTAAGACCTTTACGAGCACCACGAGATGAAATGAAGTATTCCAAAATGTTAAGACCTTCACGGTAGTTAGCACGAATCGGAACTTCGATTGTTTTACCAGATGTATTGGCGATAAGACCTCTCATACCGGCAAGCTGACGAAGCTGTGATGTACTACCACGGGCACCTGAATCTACCATCATGTGAATTGGGTTGTGAGTGCCGTCGAAGTTTGAAGTAAGCTCGTCGGAAACCTTATTGGTACATTCCTCCCAAGCCTTAATAACTGCCTCGGCACGCTCGTCGTTTGTCATTTCACCGAAGTTATAGTGGTTTGTGATTTCATCAACCTTTGCCTCTGCTTCGGCAAGATATTCTTTCTTCTTTTCAGGGATAAGGGCATCGATAACGGCTACTGTTGTACCTGAAATTGTAGAATATTTATATCCCTGTGCCTTGATTTCGTCAAGCACCTTTGATGCAATTGCAATGCCGTGAGCACGGATGCACTTGTCAACGATTTGACCGAGCTGCTTTTTCTTAACTACGAATGAAACTTCAAGTTCAAATTCGTTTTCCGGATTTGTTCTGTCAACAAAGCCGAGATCCTGCGGAATAGGTCTGTTGAAGATTACGCGACCGATTGTTGTTTTAACAAGTCTTGAAACGGTTTTGCCGTCCTTCTCCTTTGAGAAACGGATGAGACACTCCGAGTGAAGACCGAGCTCACCCTGCTGATAAGCCATCATAGCCTCATCGGTGTCGCGATAAATATTGTATCTTGTATATTCGTTGCCCTCAGCGTCCTTTTCAACTGTCGGGCAACCTGCCTCGCCGTCTTTAAGCATTGTGAGATAGTAAGAACCGATAATCATATCCTGTGTAGGAACTGTAACCGGCTTACCGTCTGCAGGCTTAAGAAGGTTGTTGGCGGCAAGCATAAGCATTCTTGCCTCTGCCTGTGCCTCTGCGGAAAGAGGAACATGGACAGCCATTTGGTCACCGTCGAAGTCGGCGTTGAACGCTGTACAAGCAAGCGGATGAAGCTTGATTGCTCTGCCCTCTACGAGAACAGGCTCAAATGCCTGGATACCAAGTCTGTGAAGTGTGGGAGCACGGTTCAACATAACCGGGTGATCCTTGATTACAACCTCAAGAGCATCCCAAACCTCTGGTCTTGCAGCCTTTTCAACCATTTTTCTTGCTGCCTTGATGTTTGAAACAACATTTGTTTCAACAAGGCGTTTCATAACGAACGGCTTGAAAAGTTCGATTGCCATTTCTTTAGGCAAACCGCACTGATACATTTTAAGTTCCGGACCTACTACGATAACCGAACGGCCGGAATAGTCAACACGCTTACCGAGAAGGTTTTGACGGAAACGACCCTGCTTACCTTTAAGCATATCCGAAAGTGATTTAAGCGGTCTGTTATTAGGACCGGTAACAGGTCTGCCGCGTCTGCCGTTATCAATGAGAGCGTCAACCGATTCCTGAAGCATTCTCTTTTCGTTTCTGACAATGATGTCGGGAGCGTGAAGTTCAAGAAGTCTCTTAAGACGGTTGTTACGGTTGATAACTCTTCTGTATAAATCGTTAAGGTCCGATGTTGCGAATCTGCCGCCGTCAAGCTGAACCATAGGTCTGATGTCGGGCGGGATAACCGGAATAACATCAAGAATCATCCACTCAAGCTTGTTGCCGCTGTTGTAGAAAGCATCTACAACATCAAGTCTTTTGAGGAGCTTAACTCTCTTTTGACCTGTTGCGTCCTCAAGCTCTGCGGTGAGTTCATCTCTCAAAGTAGGAACATCAATATCCTGCAAAAGCTTTTTGATAGCCTCTGCGCCCATTCCTGCCTCAAAGTCATCCTCATATCTTTCACGCATTTCTGCGTATTCTTTTTCGTTGAGAATCTGCATTTTCTCAAGCGGTGTATCACCCGGGTCGGTTACAATGTAAAGTGCAAAATAAAGCACCTTTTCAAGGTATCTCGGGCTGATGTCGAGAACAAGGCCGAGACGGCTCGGGATTCCCTTGAAATACCAGATGTGTGATACCGGGGCAGCAAGTTCAATGTGACCCATACGCTCACGACGAACTTTTGCTCTTGTGATTTCAACGCCGCAACGCTCACAAACCTTGCCCTTATAGCGAACTCTCTTGTACTTGCCGCAGTGACATTCCCAGTCTTTCATAGGGCCGAAAATTCTTTCACAGAAAAGGCCGTCGCGTTCCGGTTTAAGAGTTCTGTAATTTATTGTTTCAGGCTTTGTTACCTCGCCGTATGACCATTCACGGATACGCTCGGGGGATGCAAGGCCTATTTTAATCGAACTGAATTCGTTTGTTGAATTATTATCCATATGGAAGCACTCCTTTATCTTTATAGTTTGGTAAGTTAATCCGATTGACGGTTATTATTCTTCGCTGTCATCGTCATCTTCGTCATTGGCAAAAGCCTCTGCGAAATCGGCGAAGATATTGCTTGAATCACTGTCATTCTGATCTGCTTCCTGCGATTCACCCTCTGAATTTACAACTCCGTAGCCCTCTTGGCCCTCAAAGTCGTTTACTGTTGTGAATGCTTTTTCGTCAATAGGCTGAATTCCGTCATCGTCAAGATCCTGCTTAAGCTCGACCTCATTGCCCTGCTTGTCATAAAGAGTAGTATCAAGGCCGAGAGCCTGAAGCTCTTTGAAGAGAACCTTAAATGCCTCAGGTGTTCCTGCAGGCGGAATGTTTTCGCCCTTAACAATTGCCTCATAGGTCTTAACACGGCCGACAACATCGTCAGACTTAACGGTGATGATTTCCTGAAGGGTGTAGGCTGCGCCGTAAGCTTCAAGAGCCCAAACCTCCATCTCACCGAAACGCTGACCGCCGAACTGTGCCTTACCGCCGAGAGGTTGTTGAGTAACAAGGCTGTAAGGACCTGTTGAACGAGCATGGATTTTATCGTCAACAAGGTGGTGGAGTTTAAGATAATACATGTAACCTACTGTTACACGGTTATCGAACTTCTCACCTGTTCTGCCGTCGGTAAGTTGAACTTTACCGTCGTAAACCTTATTGCCGTTTTCATCAATATAATATCCGATGTCTGCAAGTTTGAGACATTCACGAATATCGTCCTCGTGAGCGCCGTCGAATACAGGAGTCATCATCTTCCAGCCGAGAGCCATAGCGGCATAGCCGAGGTGAACTTCGAGCACCTGACCGATGTTCATACGCGAAGGTACGCCCAACGGGTTAAGAACTATGTCAAGCGGTCTGCCGTCCGGAAGGAATGGCATATCCTCTTGAGGAAGTACACGGGAAACAACACCCTTGTTACCATGGCGGCCTGCCATCTTATCGCCGGCTTGAATTTTTCTCTTTTGTGCAATATATACGCGAACAACCTTGTTTACGCCCGGATTGAGCTCGTCGCTGTTCTTTCGTGTGAATGTTTTAACATCAACAACAATACCGTATTCACCGTGAGGTACCTTCATCGAAGTGTCGCGAACTTCGCGAGCCTTCTCGCCGAAGATTGCACGGAGGAGTCTTTCCTCAGATGTAAGCTCGGTTTCGCCCTTCGGTGTAACCTTACCTACAAGAATATCGCCCGAACGGACCTCGGCACCTACACGGATAACACCGTCCTCGTCAAGGTCTTTAAGAGCATCATCACCGATATTAGGAATATCTCTTGTGATTTCCTCGGGACCGAGCTTTGTATCACGAGCCTCAACCTCGTGCTCTACAATGTGGATAGAGGTATATACATCGTCGCGAACGATTTTTTCATTAATAAGAACAGCGTCCTCGTAGTTGTAACCCTCCCAAGTCATAAAGCCGATGAGAGCATTTTTACCGAGTGAAATCTCGCCGTTGCATGTTGCGGGGCCGTCTGCGATAACCTGACCGTCTTTAATCTCCTGATGGAGAGAAACAATAGGTCTTTGATTGATACATGTGCCCTGGTTTGAGCCGGAGAACTTTGTAAGCTCGTACTTATCGATTTCGCCGGATTTTGTCTTGATTTCAATAGTGTCAGCATCAAGAGCAACAACAGTACCGCCGCGTTTTGCGATAACAACAACACCTGAATCGTATGCTGCCTTGTATTCCATACCTGTTCCGACAACCGGAGCCTCGGTTTTGATAAGCGGAACTGCCTGACGCTGCATGTTAGCACCCATAAGAGCACGGTTTGCGTCGTCGTTTTCAAGGAAAGGAATCATTGCCGTAGCGACGGAAACTACCATCTTCGGCGATACATCCATATAGTCAACCTTTGACGGAGGAAGAGTAAGGAACTCGTCTCTGTAACGGCAGGTAACTCTTGTGTTTGCAAACTTACCTTCTGCGTCGAGCGGCTCGTTTGCCTGTGCTACAACAAAATCGTCCTCCTTGTCGGCAGTCATATAAACTACCTCGTCGGTAACAACGCCTGTTTCCTTGTCGACTTTACGATAAGGAGCTTCGATGAAGCCGTATTCGTTAAGACGGCTGTAGCAAGCAAGATAGGAGATAAGACCGATGTTGGGACCTTCGGGAGTCTCGATAGGACACATACGGCCGTAGTGAGTATAGTGAACGTCACGAACCTCAAATCCTGCACGGTCTCTTGAAAGACCGCCGGGGCCGAGAGCCGACAGACGCCTTTTGTGTGTAAGTTCTGCAAGCGGGTTGTTTTGGTCCATAAACTGTGAAAGCGGTGATGAACCAAAGAACTCGCGGATTGCGGCAACAACGGGACGAATGTTGATAAGAGCCTGAGGAGTGATTGCATCCTCGTCATCCTGTGCCTGAAGTGTCATTCTTTCACGGATAACTCTTTCCATTCTTGTGAAGCCGATGCGGAACTGATTTTGAAGAAGCTCGCCGACAGCACGGATACGACGGTTGCCAAGGTGGTCGATATCGTCTGTTGTGCCTACGCCGTTGGCAAGATTAATAAGATATGATACAGTAGCGAAAATATCATCTACTATAATATGGTTTGGAATAAGGTCGTCATGTTTAAGCTTAATCTCATACTCAAGTGCTTCTTTATCGTCGCCGCATTTTTCCATAATTTCGGAAAGAACACGATAAGAAACCTTTTCATTGATGCCGAGAGCCTTTTTGTCAACATCGACATACTTATCAATGTCAACCATGCCGTTTGAAACAACCTTGACCTCTTTGCCCGACTCTAATTGAACATATGCAAACATAACACCTGCATTTTCAATTTCCATAGCCTTTGCCTTGTCAAGCTTTTCGCCTGCATCAGCAAGGAGCTCGCCCTGAGGCGAAATAACGGGACGGCTGAGGACCTGACCGTGAAGACGGTCAAACATGCCGAGCTTTTTGTTGTATTTGTATCTGCCGACTCTTGAAAGGTCATATCTGTGAGCATCAAAGAAAAGGCCGTCGAGATGAGCCTGAGCAGTTTCGAGTGTAGGCGGCTCGCCCGGACGAAGCTTTTTGTAAACCTCGAGAAGAGCCTCCTCCTGATTCTTTGTTATATCCTTTTCGATTGTGGCCTCAATCATTTCGTCATCACCGAAGAAATCTCTGATTTCTTCGTCTGTGCCGAGACCCAATGCACGAAGGAAAGTTGTGATGAAAATCTTTCTGTTCTTATCAATACGAACATAGAAAAGATCATTTACATCGGTTTCGTATTCAAGCCAAGCACCGCGGTTTGGAATAACGGTGTTTGTGTATAATTCTTTACCGGTTTTATCATGCTCCATATGATAATAAACGCCCGGAGATCTTACAAGCTGAGATACGATACATCTTTCGGCACCGTTGATAACGAATGTGCCTGCATCTGTCATAAGCGGCAAATCGCCCATGAAGATTGTGTTTTCCTTTACCTCGCCTGTTTCCTTGTTTTGAAGACGCGCTCTGACCTTGAGAGGTTTTGCGTATGTTACATCACGAGCCTTGCACTGTGCAATAGAATACTTTGGTTCGTCATCCATGGAATAGTCGATAAAATCAAGAACAAGGTTGCCGGTATAATCGGTGATTGAGCCGATGTCGCGGAACACTTCCTTCAATCCTTCATCAAGAAACCATTGGTAAGACTTTTTTTGCACTTCAATGAGGTTTGGCATTTCCATTACTTCATTGATTTTGGCAAAGCTTTTTCGTGTAGTTGTACCGAGTTGGACATCCTTCACTTTTACCATAGAGGTAATCACTACCTTTCGACTGAATTTTCGCTTTAAAATCGGAAATTTGGCTGTCGCTGTCAAGCTGTTTTGCCATAGCGCACGGCAGTTGAAAAAATCAATACCTAAAACGCATGATTACGCCAAAAATCGCTGTGAAAATGTTAATTTTTTGTGACCGAAAAAATCGCAAAAAAGCACATAAGGACATAAATCTCCATTTTAATCGTGGTAATAATATAAGACAAATGAAGGGCGTTGTCAACAGCTTTTTTGGTAAATACTGCACAAATGCAAAAAGTTTTTGCACTACCGTGCCGCGTGTGCTCTATTTTTGTTACAGTATTCGCTATAAGTAAAACATATCGTATGGCATTTTTAGGCAAATAAATCATGACGGTCAATGCAATTTTCAAAATGTATATAATATGTTTATTGATTTATATAATTTGGTCTGTTATAATAATAGGCAACAAATATCACAGAGGCACATAATCAAGATGAAAAACAAAAAAGCAATTAAAATATTCAGCATTATTCTTTGCCTTTGCCTGACTGCGGCTTTATTCTCAGGCTGCGGCTCAAAAAACAAGGCAATTGATTTTATATATCCTTTTTCGGCAGATGTAAAAAGCTATGACCCGCAGGTTGCGTCCACAAGCGACGAGTTTTTGATTATTGAAAACACATTTGAGGGCTTAATCAGGATGGACGACAACGGCAAAATCACCTCCGGCATGGCAGACAGCTGGAATGTGAGTGATGACGGCTTGACATACACATTCACATTGAAAAAAGGAATGAAATGGAATATCGACACCGAAACCGATGACAAGGGTGAGTTTAAAGACAGCAGGCTGAAAATGCTCGGCAGAGTGTTTGACCCCGAAATCACGGCAAACGATTTTGTTTTTGCACTGCGCAGAGCGGCACAGCCGGAAACGGAATGTCCCCTTTTCTCAAGCATTGCGTGCATCAAAAACGCTGTCAGCGTTCACAACGGCAAAATGAGTTCCGACAAACTCGGTGTTAAAGCTGTAAACAATTATCAGCTTGAAATTACGCTTGCGAGCGCAGACGATTCGTTTATGCAGACGCTGACAACGGCTGTTGCGATGCCGTGCAACGAAGAATTTTTCAACGCGACAAAGGGCAGATACGGTTTGTCAACCGAATACACATTATTTAACGGTCAATTCTATTTGAGCCAAATTTTGGAAAGCTCATATCTTTTGAAAAGAAACGATAAATACACCGGTCCGTCGGCGGCAAAAGCAACGGAGCTGACGCTTAAAATCACAAGCGGAGAGGACAGCGCAAAACTTGCTGACAATATTTCGAGCGGATATTATGACGCGGCGTTTATCAGCGGCAGTGAAAGCGACAAAATCAAGCAATCAAGCGGCGTTACCTACACATCATACAATGACACCGTTTGGGGATTTGCATTCAACACAAGCACACTGCTGTTTCAAAACGACAAGATGCGCAAGGCATTTTGCCTCGGTCTGACAAGGCTTGACAACACAGGCAAGCAGTATTTGACCGATGCGACAAACATTATTCCCTCCTCCTGCACAATCGGCGGCAAAAAAGCTGTTGATTTAATCGGCAACAATGTGCCGAAGCAGGACAGTGCAAAAAGCGTTGAACTTTGGAAAGAGGGCTTGAAATCAATTTCAAACACCGATTTCACCGTTGATATTTTAACAACAAAGACGATGCAAAATTATGTAAAGAGAATGCTCCAAGGCGTTCAAAGCGGAATAGGAAACATAACGGAAAACAGCGACAAGGAAAAAATCACACTGACATTCAAAATCACCGCAGTTGATGACAGCGAGCTTGACTCAAAATTTGCAGACGGCGACTATGACATTGCGTTTCGTTCATACAAAGCAACATCATCAACGGCAGGAGCTTTTTTGAAAACATTTGAAAAAAGCTCCGTCACTGCACTTGACAGCGAAAAGCTGAAATCATACATCTCAAAGGCTGAAAGCGCAACAAGCACAAAGGATGCCGCAAGCTATACCAAGAGCGCGCAATACGAAATCGTCGGCAAATACTACATTTATCCAATGCTTTACGAAACAAGCTATTATGCCGCCGCAAAGGGCGTAAGCGGAATACAGTTCCACGCCGGAACGGGAAGGGTCAGCTTTGTAAATGCAACAAGAGAATAAAAAAGCAGCAGTCGCATTTTGGATTTTAAGCTTTATCTGTATGGCGGTGATATTTTATTTTTCGTCGCGCACGGCAACAGAGTCCGCGGCGCAGAGCCACAGCATATTGCAATGGATAAAGGACATTTTCGGCGACAACGGCGTGACTGACTTCATAGTAAGGAAGTCGGCGCACTGCCTTGAATACACGGGGCTTTGCCTGCTGCTTAACTTTGCTTGGCTTTTTACACGCGGCAGGCGGTCAATGACAGTATCGGTGATATGCGCATCAATTTATGCAATAAGCGACGAGGTGCATCAAATATTTATTGACGGCAGATCGTGCGAGTTGAGAGATTGGGCTATCGACACCGTGGGTGCAATTTTGGGGGCAATAGGCTTTTTGGTGATATACCTGATTATTGATGCGATAATAAAAAAATACAAAAGCGCATTGACAACCGAGTGATTTGGTAATAAAATAACATAATGCATATTATTAAAGATTTACATATTTTAAGGAGAAGAAAAATGAATGTATTGGTATTTGATACAGAAGAACAAATCGGCGTAGCTGCAGGATATTATATGTGCGGTCAGGTTTTGCAAAAGCCGAATTCTGTTTTGGGACTTGCAACAGGCTCGACACCGCTCAAGCCCTACAAGCATATGATAGAGCTTTATCAGCAGGGCGCAGTTGATTTTTCAAAGGTAACAACATTCAACCTTGACGAATACTGCAAACTTGATGTTAAAGATAAAAACTCATATCACAAATTTATGCACGAAAATCTTTTTGACCATATCAATATTCCCGAGGAAAACATTAATTTTCTTGACGGCAACGCAAGCGATATGGACCAAGAGTGCAAGAATTATGAAGAAAAAATCAAAAAAGCAGGCGGCATTGATATTCAGCTTTTGGGCATAGGCTCAAACGGTCACATTGCATTCAACGAACCTGCAGACGCATTCCAACGCTGGAGCCATGTTGTAGCGCTTAAGGAGTCTACAATTCAGGACAACAGCCGTTTCTTTAATTCTATTGAAGAAGTGCCGACACATGCGGTAACAATGGGTATCGGCTCAATTATGCAGGCAAAGAGAATACTCATTATCGCGCTCGGCGAGCATAAGGCAAAGGCAATTAAACAGCTTATCGACGGAAATGTAACACCGTGGTGCCCTGCTTCTGTTCTTCAGTTCCACACAGATGTTACATTAATGCTTGACAAAGGGGCAGCATCATTGCTGTAAGATGATTATGAAAAAAGTAAGAGTTTTATTAAGTTTGGTTTTGGCGGCTGTAATTTGCATTTCATTTGCGGGATGCAAATCGAATAAGGATGACAGCGCCGACACAAGCCAATCCACTACGCAATCCGCTGCAACAGAAAGCACAAACAACGGCACAACAGCCGCTTCGACGCCGGTTGAAAGCACAGACACAACCGAGCAAAGCAGTACAAGTACAACGAAAAAACAATCGACAACGAAAAAAGCACAAAAGACAACCGCTCCGGCTGACAGCGACAACAAGTCGCCGATAACGGTTAACCAGGCACTTGATATTCTTGACAACGATTTTTACGGCAAGGGATACGAAGTTAACGCAACGGTTAAAGAGGGCGGCTATCAATATTTTTCGGTATATGACAAAAACGGAAACAAATATGCCTCCGTTAAAGTTGATTTGAGCACGGCAGATGCTGTTGAAACACTTACAAATTCAAGCGGTGCGCCTAACACATTCAACTTATATTCAATCTCATAGGAGGAGAACAATGGCAGATAAGGAAAAATTTTATATAACAACGGCTATCGCATACACATCGCGCAAGCCGCATATCGGCAACAGCTATGAAATAGTTTTGACCGATGCAATCGCAAGATTTAAGAGATTGCAGGGATACGATGTTTTTATGCTCACGGGAACGGACGAGCACGGTCAAAAGATTGAGGAATACGCAAAAAGCGCAGGCGTTACGCCGAAAGAATATGTTGACAAGGTTTCGGGCGAAATCCGCTCGATTTGCGACCTTTTGAACACAAGCTATGACAAATTCATCAGAACTACCGACGAATATCATGAAAAAACGGTTCAAAAGATTTTCAAAAAACTTTATGACCAAGGCGATATTTACAAGGGACATTACGAGGGAATGTACTGCACTCCGTGCGAATCGTTTTGGACGGAAAGCCAGCTTGTTGACGGCAAGTGCCCCGACTGCGGCAGAGAGGTTAAGCCTGCCAAAGAGGAGGCATATTTCCTTAGACTTTCAAAATATCAAAAACGGCTTGAGGATTTCATCGAAAGCAACGAAAACTTCATTTACCCCGAGGCACGCAAAAAGGAAATGCTCAACAACTTCATTAAGCCCGGACTTCAGGACCTTTGCGTAAGCCGTACGAGTTTTAAGTGGGGCATCCCCGTTACATTTGACGACAAGCATGTAATCTATGTTTGGATTGACGCGCTTTCAAACTATATCACCGCATTGGGATATGACCCGGACGGCTCGTCAGACCTTTACAAAAAATATTGGCCTGCCGATGTTCACATTATCGGCAAGGATATTGTGAGATTCCACACCATTTATTGGCCGATTATGCTTATGGCTCTCGGCGAGCCGCTTCCAAAGCAAGTTTTCGGTCACCCGTGGCTTTTGTTCGGCGAGGACAAGATGTCGAAATCGCGCGGCAACGTTATTTATGCCGACGACCTTGTTGATTTGCTCGGTGTTGACGCCGTAAGATATTATCTTGTATCCGAAATGCCGTATGCCAATGACGGTTCAATCACATATGAAACCATTATCGAAAGATACAACAGCGACCTTGCAAACACATTCGGCAATCTTGTTAACAGAACGATTGCAATGCAAAACAAATATTTTGACGGTATAATTCAGGAGCCGACCGACAGTGAGAGCGTTGACGATGAGCTTAAGGCGTTTGCGCTTGAAACTGTTAAAAAGATTGAAAAATGCTTTGAAACATACAGAGTTGCAGATGCTGTTGAGGCTGTTCTCAACCTTGCAAAGCGCTCAAACAAATACATTGACGAAACAATGCCGTGGGCGCTCGCAAAAGATGAGAACAAAAAGGCAAGACTCGGCACGGTGCTTTACAACCTGCTTGAGGCTATCAGATATATTGCAATTTTGCTCACTCCGTTTATGCCGCAAACAGCAGAAAAGATTTTTGAGCAAATGAACTGCGACATTAAGGATTATGACTCGATGAATACTTTCGGCGCACTCAAAGCCGGAACAAAAGTTAACGAGGCACAGGCACTTTTTGCAAGAATCGACTCTGAAAAAATGCTTGCGGAGATTGCACAAAAGCAACAGGAAGCCGCAAAGAAGGAAGAGGCGGCAAAGCCGAAAAAAATTGAAGGACTTGCACAAATCGCGATTGACGATTTTGCAAAGGTTGAACTTCGCGTTGCAAAAATCACTCAATGCGAGCCGGTAAAGCGAGCTAAAAAGCTCCTCAAGCTTCATGTTGACGACGGCACAGCCGAGGGCAGACAAATTGTGTCCGGCATCGCTCCGTGGTACACACCGGACGACCTTATCGGCAAAAGCGTAATCATTGTTGCAAACCTTAAGCCGGCAAAGCTCTGCGGCGAGGTCAGCAACGGAATGCTCCTTGCAGGCGATGTTGACGAAAATGATGTTAAGGTTGTTTTTGTTGACTCAATTCCTGCCGGAACAAAATTGAGATAATCAAATAAATAATAAAGGGTAGGTATTCCTGCCCTTTTGCTTTATAAGTGAGAATATCATGGAACAAAAATTTGAAAATATTTTTGACACACACTCGCACTATGACGATGATAAATTCGACAGCGACAGATTTTCGCTTTTAAAATCGCTCAAAGGCAAGGGCGTTTGCAATGTTGTGAGTTGCGGATGCGACATAAACAGCACAAAATTCAATCAACTTTTGGCGCAAAAATTTGATTTTGTATATTTTGCCGCAGGTCTGCACCCCGAAAATCTCGAGGGATGCACCGAGAGTGACATTGACGAAATCGCAAAAATCGCCGCCGATGAAAAATGCGTTGCAATAGGCGAAATCGGGCTTGATTATTATTGGATGAGCTCGACAAAGGAAAAACAGCGCGAGTTTTTCACAAAGCAAATCAAACTTGCAAAATCACTCGATATGCCGATTATTGTGCATGACAGAGATGCGCACGGCGACACGGAACACATTTTGCGCAAAATGCAACCGAAGGGCGTTGTGCACTGCTTCAGCGGCTCAAAAGAAATGGCGCGCGAAATAATCAAAATCGGTATGTATATCGGGCTCAACGGAGTTGCAACCTTTAAAAACGCGCGCAAAAGCCTTGAAGTTGTTAAGGAAATTCCGCTTGAACGGCTTGTGCTTGAAACCGATTGCCCATATCTTGCGCCGGAGCCGCACCGCGGAAAGCGCAACGATTCATCATACATTCCCTATATAGCGATGAGAATAGGCGAGGTACTCAATATGGATGCACAGGAAATATTGAACATAACGACACAAAACGCCAAAAGGCTTTACGGCTTGGAATAAATTTGCTTGCTGTAGGCTGTTGAGAAAGATTCTGAATTTTGTTTTCTTGCGAACTTTGCTGTACGACGGTACCGCTTGTGAGCAAAAAACGAAAAACGCCAAAAGCGCGTAAACTTGATGTTTACGGCGCTTTTTGTTTCTATTTGAATGCGATAAATTGCAGTTTTCTCCATTTGCACAAGAAAAAGCATTAAACGGCTAAACTTATCTTGGCGTGTTTCAGGAGCTTTATCAACAGTCTAACGGTCGGGAACACAGACTTGTTCCCGACCGTTATATTTCAATATACTATTTTGTTTTTACAGACACAGCCTTGGACCACGATGAATAGTAATACGCCTTGCCGACTTTTTTGTATGTTCTGACACGGACATAATACTTTTTCTTCTTCGACAGCTTTTTGACAGTAGCCGAGGTTGTCGAATTTTTTGAAACGAAAACGTTTTTTGCGCGTTTGAATTTACTGCTTGTCGAATATTGGATTTGGTAGCCGGTTGTTTGTGAGGACTGCTTTTTCCATTTGACATAGAACGCCTTTGACTTTGCCTTAATTGATGAAATTGAGGTGCCTTTTGGAACAATAGTGTATTTAACACTGAATGTGCCCTTGTAGCCGTTTCTGAATCTGATTTTGATTGTGTAAGAGCCGACATTTTTCATACCCTTTGGATATGAAACAGTGTAGTAATATGGGTTAACTGTTTGGTTTTTGTTGTTTTTAACAGTGACGGACGGCTTTTTGACCTTTCCGTTATAAACATATTTTGTCGATGACAAAACAACCCTGCTGTTTGAAGTCGGCTTGATATAATTGATTGTCGGCGAATTGATAACAAATTTGAGTTTTGCCCTGCCTTTACATCCGTTTATACCCTCAATCACAACCTCGCCGGTGCCGACCTTTGTGTTGTTTGCATATGACACAATTTTGTAATCCGTACCCTGCACAAGCGTTTTGTCGAGATTGTCAAACTTTGTGGGCTTAACGGCAGAACCGTTATAATAATACTTATTTTTTTTGTTGCTGTCGGCATACTGACCGTTCAGCGACGAAATATCATATTTTGAAATACGATAGTTAAATGTTGTACTTTTGCCGCCGATAAGATTTTGACTGTTGTTGAGAGCAACGAGTTTTGCCGTCAAATCCGTTTCATACGCCGATTTAGGAAGAACAATATCATAGTCCTTGCCGTAATACAGTCTTACAGAGCCTACGTCAACATAAGGCATACATGACTTGATATATTCATCCATATTAGCAAAGCCGTTTTGCTTTAAAATCGGTTGCGGATAATATTTGCAATTTTTTGTGCCTGCAATTTTGAGCACCGACAAATCAGCCTTGCCGACAGTGAATTTAAACGAAAACGAGCCGCTGTAATTATTTTTGTATTTAACGGTGACATCATATGTGCCCATATCGCATATAACGGACGGTTTGGAATCTTTTGTAATTATAAGGTCAAAATCACTGCCGTTGTCGAGAGGATTATCGTAGCCATCGGTAATTTTTATCTGCGGTATTATTTCCCTGCCGATATAGCCGCTTTCAGTTTGAATTTGACAATCATAACTGCCGACATCGGACATATCAAGCGGAGTTATTTTGAAATTTACGGAATAATCGTGATTTTCGCTGTCGCCGTTAATATAAATCGGATATGTGCCGACAGAGGTTGCCTTGACATTTTGAGCCGAATATTCCCTGCTCGGGCAATCCGAGCCGGAACGATTGACAAGATAAGGAATGAACACCGTGTATTCAGACGCCTTACCGTTATAATCAAATCCGGCAACATTTTGGTATTGAATTTTGCCGTTTTCATCAAGCATAACACGCTGCGAATCGCTGTTTGCCGAGGCGTTTTGAAGAATAAAAACATATTTAACGCCGTCTGAATACTCTGCCCTGCGGCGAACGATAAATTTTGCATTTTCGTCTATATTTGCATTCGCCAAATCAGCTGACGGAATTGTATAATCGTTTAATGATGATACATTTTCGGCACTGTACCAATCATAAAGCTGTTTGACGGCGGCATTTTGAGCGGTATATGCCTGCTGATGATTTTTGATGCCGAAATTTGTATTAACAGTGCCGCAAAGGAAATAATCGTAATTATTAAAATCAATTTCTTTATATGATTTTTGCGATGCGAATGTTGTATCGACCTGATACCACTTTTTTCCGCTTCCGTCATCAAGACAAACATAATTCCACTCGTGGGCATCCGACTGTCTGCCCGACGATGCATCAAAATCGCCGTCAACTATGCGGCATTGAATACCGTTGAATGTGCAAAGATAGCAAAACAGTTTTGAATATCCCTCACACACGGCAAGCCCCTGATTGTATGCCGAAACGATTTTTTCGCCGTTTAATGACGATTTTGCGGTCAAATCGAGCTTTGCCGAATTTGATTTAAGATTGCCGCTTGAATCATACGATAAAAGATTGCCGCAAAGTGCGCCGTAGGCGGAGTGTGCAATTCTGTATCTGTCTGACGAAGACGAATATTTGCCGCCGAAAACATCATGATCATATGTTGCATTTCTGACAATAAAATCGTAAATCACTTTTACTTTGTCATAATCCGACATTGACGATGTGAGATATGACGACGAAAAGTTCTTTGCAAAGCCGAGCAAATACTGCTCCTCTTCGGCGGTTGACGAATATTCTATTTTGCCGAAAGTGACGCTGAAAGTGTAATACCTTTCATTTGAACCGCTCGGCTCATCGCCCTCTGACAAATATGTGCCGACATTAATATCAGCGCTCAAATCAGTGATTTTATAAAGATAATCGCCGCCGACAGAACCGTTTTGTGATTCATAGGTGAATATATCGTGCTGAATATCATCGACGAGCTTATCTGCTGCCGCCTCGCGCTGACCGTCGATTTGAGTATTGTATTTATACTCCGTATCGGTAGTGGCAAAGCGATACTGCTCAATTTTGTTGCTGTGGGAGATAAGCCGAGACTGAAAATATTTTATCATTTCGTCATAATCGGTATTAAACGAAATATACTCATTATCCGAAAAGCGATAATAAAGTCCGTTGCTGACATACGGCACATTTTGTGCGGCAAAACACGAAAACGGCACAGACATTGCAAAGGCAAGAGTCAGCAAAATACAAATAATTTTTTTGATTGAATTCTTCATATGCAACCTCCCTTTTTAGTATTTATATAATTATAATATCATCAATATTCAGAATTTTCAATTAGGATAATTACCAATAATAATGAGAGCAATTTGTGTAAATTGAAAAACGCAGCACAGCAAATAACTGCACTGCGTATAATCGCACTGAATATTCACTTTTTCGGTGAGGCAATTATAAAACATTATCCGAAATCCACAAAAGAATATCGGCATAGACCTCGTCCCTATTCGTTTCGTTCAGAATTTCGTGGCGCGCGCCGTTATAAAGCTTGGCTGTAACATTTTTATGTGCCGTTGCTTTAAGCTTATTTTCAATTTCGACAACGCCTTTGGAATAATCACAAACGGGGTCGTCTGCTCCGCTGATAACAAGAATCGGTAAATTTTTTGGCACTCTTGCATACCAATCGTCAAGATTTGCATTGATATTGAGTTTTACAAGGTCATTCATACCCTGTGCGGAAAACAAAAAGCCGCAATATTCATCATTGATGTATTTATCAACAACAGAATTATCCCTTGTCAGCCAATCAAATGCAGTGCGCTTTTCAAATTTATTGTTATATGAGCCGAATGTCATTTTGTCAAGAAGAGCAACTTTCTTTTTATAGCCCGTAACCTTGGCGATAAGTGACGAAACAAAATCGCCGACCCCTGCAATCGGATTTGAACCGCCGGTGCCCATATAAATCGCGCCGTCAAAGCCTGCATTCGGATACCATGCGGTATAGCAACGAACGATAAACGAACCCATGGAATGGCCCATAATAACGAGCTTTTTGTCGGGATAATCGGTCTTGGCAATCTTTACCACACTGTCAAAATCCTTGACAAGTGCCTTGTATCCGTCCTTTTTGCCGAAATAACCGGTCAAATTCTTATCGTTGTTTGACTTGCCGTGATTTGCCATATCGTGCATATAAACGGCAAAGCCGTTTGATGTGAGAAACGAAACAAAATCGCGGTATCTCGCCTGATGCTCCGCCATGCCGTGATTAATTGCAATGACAGCCTTAACCGCATCGTCATCGGGAGTATAACGGCAGCCATAAATATCACAAACACCGGTTGCGGATTTGAAAGTAAACTCTTTAGTTTTCATAAAATCACCCTAAAAAAAGAAGCGGGCAATGCCCGCCTCAAAAATAACAAATCTTATTTTTCCTCACTGTTTAACACTGAGGTGCAGTTGGGACATCTCACTGCATCAATATTAATTTCCGTTTTACAGAAGGGGCAAATTTTTGTAGTAGGTGCCTCCTCCTTTTCATCGCTCTTCGGCTCAAGCTTTTTGCCGAGAGCAACAGCCTTATTGACTATTTTTACCATAACAAAAATGATAAGTGCCATGATAAGGAAATTGATTATCGCAGAAATAAATGCGCCGTAATCTATGTAATTTTCGCCGACGAGGTGGATTTTACCCTGAACCTCCGCACCGCCGATACAGTTGATAAGCGGCTTGATGATATTGTCGGTAAGCGAGGTAACAATTGACGAGAATGCGCCGCCTATGATAACACCTACGGCAAGGTCCATAACATTGCCTTTTGAAATGAACTCCTTAAATTCCTGCAAAAACTTTTTCACTTTTTTACTCCTCCGTTTTACACTTCTCTATTATGGTATCATAAACGAAAGCGAAAATCAACAGTGTATCAATCATCTACACCCGTAAAATCAAATGCGGGGATATATGATTTATCGGCAGAGTCAAGTTCCTGCACAAATATTTTTTCACAGCCTTTATTGATTGCGTATGTCAAAACCTTATTGTATTCGCGCTTTGTAATTTTTCTGTCGATTTCCTTAAACGCCGACAAATCGCCGCACGGAACATACTGTGCCATAAGCGAAATAAATGCATTTGGAAAATTATCGGTCAAATAATCAACCGCCTCAAGAGATGAGTTTGTGTTTGACGGCAAAATCAAATGGCGAATGACAACGCCCTTTTTCATCAAGCCCTTTTCATCAAATTCACACCTTGGCTGCTGACGATACATTTCGGCTAATGCAGCCTTTGCCGTTTCGGGATAATCCGCAACCTTTGAATAGCGCAACGCTTTATCCGAGCGTGTATATTTGAAATCGGGCAAATAAATATCGACAAGACCATCAAGCATTTTGAGCGTTTCGACGCTGTCATATCCGCTTGTATTGTAAACAATCGGTACAGGTGATTTCCATTTTGACAACACCGATGCAAGGCGGCACGCATAGTGGCTCGGATTGACAAGATTTATATTGTGCGCACCCTGAGATATTAATTTTTCAAAAATCGAAACAAGCTTTTCATCGCTGATTTCGACACCTTTATTTTCGCGGCTGATTTCATAATTTTGGCAAAAAACACAACGCAGATTGCATCCGCTGAAAAACACCGTGCCGGAGCCGTTTTCGCCGCTGATGCACGGCTCCTCCCAAAAATGGAGTGCGGCGCGCGAAACACGAAAGTGCTGCGGACTTTTGCAAAAGCCGAGTGTGATTTCCCTGTCAGTATTACATTTGCGCGGACATTGATTACAAATCATAGCAGTGCCTTATAAATATCACTCTTTTTAAACGGCGTTGAGGCGGCAATCTCCTTTGCGGCGGCGTTTATGCTTAAACCGTCATCCACAAGCGACTGCGCCATTTTAACAGCGTTGTCAAGAGTAATATCCTCTTTTTTCTCTTTTTTGCCTGCTATCACAAGCACATATTCGCCCTTCGGTTTTTCCGTTTCATACATTGCGACAGCTTGAGAAAGCGTTGTTTTGATAACTTCTTCGTGGATTTTTGTAATCTCGCGCACAATGGCAATTTCTCTGTCACCGAGGTATTTGTAAAGGTCGGCAAGAGTGTTGCAAAGTTTGTGCGGTGCCTCATAAAAAACCATCGTTCTGCGCTCGTTCACAATATCCTCAAGATGCTCGCGGCGCGATTTTTTGCTGACGGATAAAAAGCCCTCAAATGTAAATCTGCCGACTTCCATGCCCGAAAGTGCAAGCGCGGTTGCAAAGGCGGTCGGTCCCGGAACGGACTCGACGGGAATTGACAACTCGTGACAAAGGCGCACCAAATCCTCGCCCGGGTCGGAAATGGCAGGCATTCCGGCATCGGTGACGATTGCACAATTCTCACCCGACTGAATCCTTGCGGCGATTATTTCGCCCCTTTGGCGTTTGTTATGCTCAAAATAGCTGATCATTTCCTTTTTTATTCCAAAATGATTTAAAAGTTTGAGTGTTACCCTTGTGTCCTCGGCGGCAATAAAATCAACCATGCCGAGCACCTCGACCGCTCTCGGTGAAAAGTCGCCGAGGTTGCCGATAGGCGTACCCACTACATATAATTTTCCGCTCATCTTATTTTATCCTCATATCCATCGGCATACGAGCCGTAAACATCAAGCATTTCGGGAGTAAATCTGCCGTCGGGTCGCTTTATGACAAGCGTCGGCTCAACTCTCAAAAACGGCTTTGCGCCTTTTTTGCCCTCAACAAGAAACAAAAACGGCTCCTGATTATTCTTATCACAAACAAAGCGCAGTCTTTTAGGCTCAATTTTATAATCACGCATAACGGTGAGTGCGTCAACGAGCCTTTCCGGGCGGTGGCACATACAGAATTTGCCGCCGTAGGTCAGCAAATAATTTGCCGCCTTAACAGCATCATCAATGTTACAGCAAACCTCGTGGCGTGCTATTCTTGCGCTTTCGCCGAGCGATTCGATACCCGTATTGACAGGCTTATACGGCGGATTCATCGTCACGAGAGTAAACGATTCGGCTGAAAATTCGTCGCCGATTTTTCGCAAATCGCAAAGATGCGGAATAAGGCGATTTTCAAATCCATTTAGTGCTATTGAATTTTTGACCTGCTCGATTGCATTTTGCTGAATATCGAGGCAGTGAACGGGCGACTGTTCGCTGTCGCGCAACCACAAAAGCGGAATTATACCGCAACCCGTGCCCATATCAAGGCATTTGTCTTTTCTTTTCGGCGATGCAAAATAGGAGAGAATTACGGCGTCAGTGCCAAAGGTATGCTCCGCACTGACGGCGATTTTGACATCGTCCGACAATCTTTCATAATTATACATAGCCATATTATAATACAAAAAAGCAGGCATTACAACCTGCTTTTGATTTTAAAATATTCTATTTTCCCATAAGCTGCATCCAGCCGGCATGGTTAAACTCGCGCAGGCGCCGAACAAACGGCTTTGCCTTTTCGCGCGGCAAATCATGCTCGATAACCTCAAAAATTCCGCCGAACATTCCGCTGACAATCATATGGCAAAACTGCTTGTCAAGGACATCGGTGTCATAATTATTTTTGCTCAAAAAGCGCATTGTGGACTCAACCTCAATCTCGCACATATCGTGAACAAAACTTTCATACTGAGTGCCGTCGCTGCAACAAACAAGAATTTTGAAAATATCGTAATGGTCATACATATAATCGACCATCCACTCAACGCAATCTATCCGCTTACTGTCGGGGCTTGGAATTTCGAAAAAGCTCTCCTTAGACTGTGAAAAACGGCATTTTACAGCCGCACAGCACGGTTTTACGATTGTTGCAAACAAATCCTCTTTAGTTGAAAAATAGCCGTAAAATGCGCCTGTGGTGACATTTGCGTTTTTTGCAATATTGCGCAGAGACGCCTTTGGAAAACCCTTGTCAAGAAATTCCTGCTTTGCGGCGTCGATAATTAGTTGCCTTGTTGTTAGTTCTTCAATGCCCATTGGCACACCGTCTTTCATTAACACATCATATAACACTGTTATAGTACATCAAGTTTTGACATTTGTCAAGTGCGTCAATATTAATGACAGCCGCTGTGGTGCGCTCGAAAACTCCTTATCGCCCGACAAAAAGAAAAAACCGTGTCAAGACACGGTTTAAATCTTTAATCCAATATGCAATTATGCTTGGTTAGGAGCACCTACAGGGCAAACACCTGCACATGCGCCGCACTCGATGCAAGTATCAGCATCGATTTCGTACTTGCTGTCGCCCTCAGAAATAGCGCCAACCGGACACTCTGCTGCGCAAGCACCACATGAAATGCAATCATCAGAAATTGCGTATGCCATTGAAACACACCTCCGTAAATAAAATAAATAGTTTTCCATTATAAGCCGCCGCAGATGCGACAACTCTATCTCCGTTGATAATAATATAACAAATCAAAATGTGAAATTCAAGGACATTTTAACATAACACTGTTATGAATTTTTATGTAATCAATTTCCCTTTTTGACTATTCTGACAGCGGCTCTGTCAACCACAATCGGTGCACCGTCGGGCATACTGTCAAGCGCAACCTTAAGCTTACCGGTGAGGACTGCGCTGTCAACAACAACGCCCCTGCCCTCTTTTGTATCGACAACAGTACCCTTTCTCGGGGTGATTTTGTTTAAATACTCGTAGGAGTTTTGCTCATACTTAAGGCAGCACATAAGTCTGCCGCATGTGCCGCTGATTTTGCCGGGAGAAAGCGAAAGCCCTTGTTCCTTTGCCATTTTGATTGAAACGGAATGAAAATCGTTTAAGAATGTTGAGCAACAAAACGGTCTGCCGCAAATGCCGAGACCGCCGAGCATTTTCGCCTCGTCCCTTACGCCGATTTGGCGAAGTTCGATTCTTGTATGGAATTGCGATGCAAGGTCCTTAACAAGCTCGCGGAAATCGACTCTGTTTTCAGCTGTGAAATAAAAAATGATTTTTGAGCCGTCGAATGTGTATTCAACCTCGGTTAAATCCATATCAAGCTTATGCTCTGCGATTTTTTGAAGGCAAAGCGAATAAGCCTTTTTCTCCTTTTCGCGGTTTTGCTTAACGGTTTCCTTATCATTATCGGTTGCGATGCGGATTACGGGCTTAAGCGGATTTGTGACCTCATCGTCGGTGACGCCTTTTACGCCCGTTGACGCTGTGCCGCATTCGATACCGCGCGCGGTTTCAACAACAACAAGGTCGCCCTTTTTAATATCCAACCCTTTCGGGTCAAAATAATACATTTTGCCTGTGTCCTTAAAACGGACACCAACAACATTTACCATTATATATCCTCTCTATCTGCCTTGGGCACGCCTGAACTCGTAGCAGATTTTTGTTATTAAAATTGAATTGTTACCGTTTTTTTCGGCAAGAAGGCGCATTGAATCGCATGTGTTAATAAGCGCAAGCAATTTGTCCGCCGACAAGCGGGTGGCAAGCATTTTGACGGTTTCACTCTGCCCCGAAAGCGTGTCGGGTGATTTGCCGTAAAGCAATGCATCCCTGAAAATTGTTTTAAGCAGAGTCAAGGTGCTTACAAGCGTTTCCTTATCCTTTTCAAAAACGGAGCACGACTTTAAAAGTTCGTACTCACTGCTTTGGAGCATTGCGTTTGCAATATCGTTTGCAACGGTGGCAATTTTTGAAAGTTTGCCGTCATTAAGCGTTTGAATTGCCTTGCCGATATTGCCGGACCAAATATTCATTGCGTTGTATGCATCGCTGTATTCCACGCTGTCGAGTTTTTCACAAATATACTCTGCGCCGAGCGATGGCTCAACACCCTCCACGGTGAAAACAACGCTTCGTGAAAGCACTGTGCCGAGCAGGGCTGATTTGGTGGTTGCCGTGAGTATGAAAATTACATATTCGGGCGGCTCCTCAAGCACCTTGAGCAATGCATTCTGCGAACTTTCGTTCATGCATTGGCAATTGCCGAGTATGTATATTTTATACTGTGCCTCATTAGGCTTGACAATCACATCGTCGATAACATCCCTGACAACATCGACATGAAACGAGCGCGCTCCGCCTGTTGCGGAATACTCAAAAACATCGGGGTGAACGCCCTTCAACACCTTTGAGCATTGAGCACAATTTCGGCACGGTCTTTCACCGTCACTGCGGCAAAAAAGGTTTAAGGCAATTTCACGCGCAAATGTGCGCTTACCCAAGCCCTCGTCGCCCTCGATAACAATCGCATGCGGCAATCTGCCCGATTCTGCGAGCGAGCTGATTTGCTCTTTAAGTTTTTCGTTGCCTAAAAAATCGGTAAAATTCATCAGAATTTATTAAAATCCTCTACATTTATAGTAAAAGCAACTGCGCCGTATTCCTCGACATCGACTGCCTGATTGAGCAGTGAGCCGCTGACGGTGCTTGTAACGCCGGGAGTTTTGACAACTCTTTTTGTTATATTTGCTTTTAACAACTCATATAATTTTTCTACCTCCTCATCCTTACAGCCGATGAGGATTGCTGAATGACCGCCGACCAAAAACTGACCGGTAGTTGATACCTTTGTGGCAAAATAGCCGTTTTGAGAAAGAACGGACAAAACTTTTTCCGAATCCTTATTTGATACTATTGTCATAACAAGCTTCATAAAATCACACCTTATATAATACCGGACTGCCGATTGCAAAAATCAATACAGCCCTCTGATTTTAATTATACTCCGAAACTGTTTGTTTTGGCAATATTTTGTCTACTAAATTTACAAATTGTTAAAAATAATTATACATATTGTATATTTTCTATAAAATTTGTGCAAGTGCAACAATCACAGGCATTGTTAAAACAGAAAAAATACTTGTTTGACCAACAAGTTCGGAAGAAAGCGCCGTGTCATTATCATATTTTGAAGCATACATTGCGGTATTTGTCGCAACAGGTGCGGACGCCGACACGGTAAGCGCAGTGAGCATATTGCCGCCGATGCCGCAAAGTTTGAAGATAAAAAGCATTGCAAGCGGAATGACAACAAGCCGCAAAAGCGAAACAAAATAAACTTCTCTTTTAACAAAAATATTTCTGAAATTGCAATTTGCAAGAAATGTGCCGAAAACAATCATCGCCATAGGCGAATTGCATGCGCCGACACGCTCCAAAACGCTTGTTGCAAATGACGGAAGCTGCGGCTGAAGCAAAAACAGCGGAACGCCTATAAGCACGCTGAGCGAGCCGGGATTGAGTATAATGTTTTTGAAATTGATTTTTGCCTTTTTGCCGGAAATTTGATTGATGCCGTAGGTGAACGCAAACACATTGAAAACAGCAACATAGCACGACGAATAGAACACTCCCTCGTCCCCTGCGACGCTTTGAGCAAGCGGCAATGCGAGAAATGCGGCATTTGAAAATGTGATAGCATAGTGATAAACGCCGCGCTCCATAAGGCTTCGTCTTTTCCTGAATGTGAGCGAAGAAATCGCAATCGCTATAATATGGGTAAGCACGGCGAGAGCAAAGGAAATCAAAAGTCCCCTTATATGTTCGGGTGTGCGCTCCATTGACAAAAACGAATTGACAATTGCAATCGGCAAAATCAAGTTGAACAGCAAATCAACAAGTCGCTTGCCGTCTGCCTGAACAAAAATTTTTGTTTTATCGGCGATAAAACCGATACCTGATATTAAATATAAAATAATTACCTGAACGGCAACTACCTTTAAATTGTTGATAAAATCTGTAAGCAATCAATTATCCCCACAGTAAAATTAATTTTCGTTTGCAACAATATTTCTTTCAAAAAAGAAAACGAATGTGCAAATAAGCAGTGCCGAAACGGAAAAAATGCCGTCAAAATCAGACACGGCTGTTTTTTGTGAAAACAACAGCATAAGCCTGTCAATAAAATAGACAGCTGCAATATACGAATACAATCTTCCGAAAAGCACAGTTGCGCGCCCTGCCGACTCATTATCCTGCGCCAGCGTTTCCGACGCAAAGCGATAGAAAAAGCACATCCCGCAAACAAGCAATATCTGCTTTAGTATTTCGTCAACATTGCTTTCAAAACTTACAGCGTCCTGCATAACGAGCAAAATCAAAGCTATTGACCACAAAAGCGGCATAAAGCGAAAGACCTTAAGCTGTCTGAAATCGTAATTTAAATCGTTGAACGAAATTCCGACGGCGACAAGATAAAGGCTCGACAAAAAAGCTGCTGTGCACGCGACGCACTGAACAATGAAATACAGACGGCTTTGATACTCGGTTGATTCGATGCTGTTGTAAATGCCGACGCATCTGTTGACAAAATCGGTGAAAAAGCCGAGTGCGCCGATATATGACATAATGTCGAAATGAAAATGACTTTTGAAATTGAACGCCTGTGAATACGACTTGACTCGCAGGGCATTGTATGCCGTTGCCGCAACAGCCGCAGAAAGCAGGCAATATAATATTGTGACAGTAAAGCCGGATAAATCAAAAAGGAGCATAAATAAACGCAAGCCTACTGTCGCAAAGAATAATAACATTGCAATTAACGAAAATATTTTCGCCGAAACAGTTTGCACTTATTTGCTCCTCCGTAATTATTCTCTTTCCTCGATAGGAGTATATATTCTTGACTTTGCAACACTCTTGTATGCCGGGCGCATAATTTTGCTTGATGTTGTAAGTTCCTCAAGCCTGTGAGCACACCAGCCGGCAATTCTTGCAGTTGCGAAAAGCGGTGTATATAAATCCTCGGGGATGCCCAAAACCCTGTAAACAAGTCCGCTGTAAAGGTCAACATTTGCACACATAACCTTGTCTACACCGCGAACCTCGCTGAAGACCTCGGGGGTAAGTTTTTCGATATTTTCAAGCGTTTTAAATTCCTTTTCAAAGCCGTGTTCATAAGCAAGTTTTCTTGCGCTTGATTTAAGAATTACCGCTCTCGGGTCGGATTTTGTATAAACAGCGTGACCCATGCCGTAGATAAGACCCGAGCCGTCGCCTGCCTCTTTATTGAGTACCTTAACAAGAAAATCTTTAACCTGAGATTCATCGGTAGAATCGGGTACACTCTCCATAATACATTCCATTTGGTTGGCAACCTTGATGTTGGCACCGCCGTGACGCGGACCTTTAAGAGAACCCAAACCGGCTGTAATTGCAGAGTATGTATCCGTGCCGGAGGAAGTAAGCACTCTTGTTGAGAATGTTGAGTTGTTACCGCCTCCGTGGTCTGCGTGGAGCATAAGGCAAATATCAAGAAGTCTTGCCTCCTCCTCGGTATATTTTTTATCCGCCCTGTTTTGGCGCAAAATATACTCGGCAGTTGAAATATCCTTAATAATAGGATGAAGATACATTGACTTGTTATAAAATGCACGCCTTTTAACCTGATAAGCCGAGTTCATAATAGTCGGGAACTGTGCAATAAGCTGAAGCGACTGACGAAGAACATTCGGGATTGAAATATCATCGGGGTTTTCGTCGAACGAATACAAATTCATAACGCAACGCGCCATTTTATTCATAATGTCCTTTGACGGATGTTTCATAATATTATCTTCGATAAATTCGTCGGGCAAAGCTCTGCACTCGCCGAAAACCTCGCGGATGCCCTCAAGCTGACTTGCGGTCGGCAAATCGCCGAAAATAAGAAGCCATGCAACCTCTTCATATCCGAATCTGCCCGATTCGATACAATTTTGGATAATGTCCTTTATATCATAACCTCTGTAGGACAGTTTGCCGTCCTTGGGGATACGCTCACCGTCAAGAATATAATAGCCTTCAACAGAGCAAATTTTTGTAAGCCCTGCCATAACGCCTGTGCCGTCTTCGTTTCTAAGCCCTCTTTTTACATGGTATTTTTCAAAATCGCTTCTTTTAATCGAATTGTTTTTTCCGAGCTCACTGCACAAGCTTGAGAGAGCGTCCATAGAAATAGGCGAAATATAGTTATTTGGCATAATATTCTCCTTTCCGAATATATTTATTGTAAACAGAGAAAATTTACAATACCGCAAAATATTTAAGAGTTACATTATACTAAATTTTATAATTAAAGTCAAGGTGAGCGTATGAAACGGGTTGCCGTAATATTTGTTATATTATTCATCGCAACGCTGCTGATACCTATGGTGTCGATAGTGCGGCAAAACCAAGAGGAGAAAGAAAAGCAAAACGAGCTTGTAACTATTTTTTCGTCAAGCGTCAGTCCCTGTGCGAATTATCCTTTACAAGTTGAAGGGACGCACTGACATTAACGCGATAATCAATATTATTAAGCTCGTTGCGCCAATTCGCTTTCAGGGAATTATACAAATTAATATCGGATTTTGCGACAGAGCGGCTTATCATAAAAGGGTCGCTCTTATTTTGTGCACATTTTTTCAGCGACGCAATACACATATTTTTGACTTTATCCTCAAAAAGGCGTTCAATTTTCTTTGCTTGGTCGGGCGTAACGGCTGTGGAAATACCGTGCTGAATTTCATCGAGCATAAGTTGAACGGACACCGTGCAAGTATAGGTGATTTTGCCGTTTTTTACTGTAGCACTGCGCTTTGACGAGGCTTTTGAAATCTGAGCGCAAATATTGCCGAGGCTTGAACATTCAATCTCGAGGGTGCCGCCTTTAGCCCTGCCCTTTATTAGAAGAAAGCCGAAAGTTTCGTCATCATTGAGTGTTGCGGCATAGTTTTCCTTTGAAAAAACGGCAATGCCGTCGCATTTGACGCAATCCTCACCGGGTGACAAAATCGGGAGATAAACATCCGTCATATCGTCTATATAAAGATTTTGAAGTTGATTGACAGTCACTGCGGCACTGTAACCGTTTTGCTCGCCGACTGTCAAAAGCTCATATATGCTTTCGGTCGGAATGCGCGCGTCATTTTCCTTGCTCTCAATAATATCCGACGCTTTTTCGGATGAGAGCGCAAGCAAAACATCGGGGCGACTGTCAACACTTCGTATGAGGTAATCGGCACCGCGGCGCAAGCCGTCCTGAATATAATCGCTGCCGAAAACGATGATTTTGTTTTGACCGAAAAACATTGATTTTGAAAGCACTTTTGAGGCATTGAAAATTGCGCCGTTGACCGTTTGGTCCTCGCCCGTGGCAACAGCCGTGATTTTGTCGCCGATAGAATCTGCGGAACTGCTTTTGTTTAAATTCAGATATTGGAGCGAAACCTTTGTTTTATCGTCACTTTTATCAATTCCGACACCCTGAATGATAGTCAAATCGCTTAACCCCTGCGCATTTTGGCAACCGCCGAGCACACCGGCTGCAAGACAAACGCAGACGATAATTTGAGCCGCTTTAAATAATTTGTGCTTCACGCTTTTTTCTCCTTTTAATCATAAGTGTCGCAAGCGGAATCAGCACCGCAAATACAGCAAAGCAAACCCGGCTCACAATTTTTGTAATTTCGACCATAGCCATACCGACAACGGCGGTTACAAAAACGGCGACAGCCGCGGCAATAATGCCCGATACGATGCAGGCATTATTACGCTTAGCTCCTTTTAAGCAGCACGAACCGCAGTAAATAAGCACGGCGGTTTTGACCAAAAGTGCAAGCGCCCAAAAGCAAGTGTGCAGCATATCAAGACGAGCCATAGAACCGAGTTCGGCAAGCTGAAAGACAGTGAAAAACGGAAATGATTGGAGCAGTGCGCCGTGTCCCATAATGCCGACAGCAAGAAGAACAAGTACCACAATCGCCGAAAACGATGTGAAAACGGCGGCACAAATCGGCTTTAAAATATTGCCGTTCACCTTGCTGCCAAGGGCAATAATTATCGCCGGCTCGACCGAATTTGAAGTGAACAGCAGCGTATTATTCAAAATGGCAAAACGGCTGTTGCGAATAAGCGGATAAAAATTTTCGACCTCGATTTTATTAAAATTCAACAATGCCGCGCCGACAATCGCGATAAAAAGTGTGACGGCACAAAGTGAGCCAAAGCGTGCAATGCCCTCGATTTTAAGGCAGGCGCAGTAAACGCCGAGCACAACAATGGCGACACATAAAATCGGCATCGAAATTTTTGTGTCAAGTCGGCTGATTGCAAAATAGGCAAAGCGGCTGACATTAACGCCGCAAAAATATGAAAAATACAGCAAATACAGCAATGCGACCCACCGATTATCAAGCGGATTTTTGTTTTTGACTACGCAATAATACGCCGGAATCGACAAAATCATTGTAAAAAAAGCCGCAAAAATCAGCCCTAAAGCAATATCAAACGACATAATACCGACCGTTACCGACTGAATATAAGTCAGCGAAACGACAATTCGTGAAACTGTCAAAATCGCGAAAAACTGAAACGGAGAAATTTTGCCGCGTTTGGCATTATTCATTATCGCTTGCCCCCTTTAAATCACCGACACGCACCCTGCGGCGTGCAAGTTTTTTCCAGCCTTGGCACAAAACGGTATCAAAAAATGATTTTTGTGTGAGCGGCGAAAGCGGTGCGGAATAAGGGACACCGTAAGGATTGACGGAGCAGATATTGACAAAAAGAACACCTGACGCAAGAGTTAAGCCGTAAACGCCCGTGAGTCCGCCGATAAGAATAAACATAATGCGCAAAACGGCAACGCTTTCATAAAGCTGATAAATCGTATATGACGAAATTGCTGTGAGCGCAACGATAACAAGCATCGGTGCGCCTATCATACCGGCGGAAACCGTCGCCTCGCCGATAACAATTGCGCCGATTATCGACACGGCGTGACCTATCGCTTTCGGCAATCGCAAACCTGCCTCACGCATTATTTCATACATGAGATGGATGACGATAGCCTCGAGCATAAGCGGCAGAGGCGTTGTTGCCTCGCTTGTTGCGACGATATAAAGAAGTGTTGCAGGAATAACCTCCTGATGATATGTGCCGACGGCGACATAAAGCCCCGGCAAAAACAGCGACAGCACAAAGCTTAAATATCGCAGTATTCTGACAAATGACGAATAGAAGGGTTTGTTATCGTAATCATCAGCCGCGCTGAAATTGTCGGAAAACAAAAAGGGAGTGTAAAGCGCAAACGGCGTGCCCTCAACCATTACACCCACCCTGCCCTCGAGGAGCTTTGAGGCGAAAGTGTCGGGGCGTTCGGTATGACCGACGGCGGTGAAAAAGGTTTTAATATCGGTATCCAAAAAATCGGCAAGTGAGCCGAAATCGAGAACGGTATTAAGATTTGCCTTTTTAAGCCTCTGTTCAACATCAAAAACAAGGCTTTCGTCGGCACGATTGTCGATATAAGCAATCACAACGGGAGTGCTTGCGGCATTGCCGAGTTTGATTTGTTTCAATTTGAGATGGTATGTTTTTAACCGTTTGCGAAGAAGAGCTTTATTATCATTAAGTGCCTCGATAAAGCACTCCTTTGCGCCCATAACAGTTGACTCGTTTGACGGCTCGTCGGTAGAGCGTTTTGACCAGCCCTGAATACCGAGAGCAAGGGCGCGGCTGTTGCCGTCGAGAAAAAAGAGCGCAAAGCCGCTCATTAAATAGTAATAGCAATCATCAAAAGTTTCAGCAACATTCATTTCGACCGAGCCGACAACAGACTTTTTTATCTGCTCAAAATGCTCCGATGGGTCGGTAAAATCAAGTTTTGCGGACAAAATAGGGTCTGTCACCATTTGCGCAAGCTGCAGCGAATCAATAAGCCCGTCCATTGCGGCAAAAAAGCACCTTTTGTCCTGAATAACAGCCTCGCGGAGCAAAAAATCCGAGCAATTGCTGAAATCGTCTTTAAAAATATCCCGCGTTATTTCATAGTCGGGGACAAGATATTTCATAAAATCACCGATAAACAATTTATGATAATATTTTGTGCAAAAAGCTGATAATATTACAAAATTTACTCAAAATAAAATCGGTGATTTGATGACAGTAATAATTATACGAAGCATAATAATATATTTGTTTGTGGTGCTGTCGGTGCGAATAATGGGAAAACGGCAAATCGGCGAACTTAAGCCGCACGAGCTTGTGATAACAATTTTGATAAGTGCGGTGGCGACAATTCCGTTGCAGGAAATATCTATTCCGCTGACAAATTCAATTTTTCCGATAATGATATTTGTGAGCCTTGAAATAATCGGGTCGGCGCTGTCAATGAAATCAATAAAACTGCGCAACCTATTGCAAGGCAAGCCGATGTTTATAATAAAAGACGGTATTTTGCAGCAAAAACAAATGCGCCGACTGCGATTTACGATGGATGACATTATCGACGCTCTGCGACAAGCAGGTGTATTTGATATTTCAACGGTTGAAAATGCGATTGTCGAAACAAACGGAAGTTTAAGCGTTCAGACAAAAGCCGAGTGCGCACCGCTGACGCCCGATGCACTCGGTTTGGAGGTCGAAAAAGCGCAAATGCCGATTACGATAGTTATGGATTCAAAACCGGTGACGGAATATTTCGGAGATGAAAAAATCAACGAAAACGAAATAGATGTTTTAATTTCGTCAACAAGCTTAAACACCGAGGATATAATGCTTTTGACGATTGATAATGACGGCAATATGTATATGATAGAAAGGGACAGGAATGTATGAAAAGAGTTTGGTTTGCCGTAATTTTTATGATTTTATGTGTTGCAAGCTGTATCGGCGAGCAAATATATTTGACCGAAACATACGATGAAATTTGCGAAATCACACAGGCGGTGAGCGAAAGTCCGAGCAAAAAGGGTGTCGAAGAAATCAAGCACTTTTGGAGCAAAAATGACAGCATATATTTTATAATTTGGGACCATTCGGCAATCAATGACATTGCGCTTGCAATCAACGCGCTTGACAGCGACAGCGACGAAATAAAAAAAGACCTTGCCGACATAAAAAACGCCGGCAAGGCACTGTATGATAACGAAAGATTGAGTTTTGACAACATATTATAAATTTGCGCAAAACAGAAATCGGGAAGTGTATAGTGGCGCACTTCCCGATTTTTTATTATTTGTTGCGTTTTTTATCGTCCTCGATAATAGCGTCGAGAACGCGCTTTGAGTTGTTTTTGTCGATGTTGACAAAGAAATTCTCAACTCTGTCAATATACTTGTTTTTGCAATCGTTGTCGATAAGTTCGACGAGTTCGTTTACTGCACTGTCCAAATCGTAGCAAACGGGACCGAAGCCGTCTGTTTCATACTCGAAAAAGCCCTTGTCATAAACCTGATCCTCGTAGAACTGTTTTTGGTCAAACTGAGTGTAAACAATCGGCTTTTTGAGATAAGCAAAGTCAAAAGCGATTGTCGAATAGTCGGTTACCATTGCGGCGGATTCCGCAAAAACCTTATTGTAATCAACAAATCCCTCGTTGACATCAAAAACATCGTTATTTTGGAAATCGACATACTGCTTCATAAAGATAGGATGCAGGCAGAAAAGACCCTTGTAGCCTTTTTCGCGCATTTTTGAAAGCAGGCGTTCGTCATTGATAAGGCCGTTGTAGAATTTGAAATAATCCGTTTCAACAAAGCCGTCAAAATAAACACTCGAAGTTTTTTCGTCATAAGCACCGCTGATACTTCTGCGCCAAGACGGGAGGATGAGAAGCTGTTTTCTCGTGTCCTCATACAATGCGTCGAAACGCGGCAAACCGGTGATTACGCACTGGTCTTCCGTATAATCGTATCTTCCGTCGATAATCGCCTGACGCTCTTTTACGCCGGTGTTAAAGAAAATGTGAATATTCTTATTGAACTTGTTAAGCCAATTTGAGCAATCGCCGCAGTTGACGCCGTGATTCATAAAATAGAAATCGAAATTATACAAATCTATGAAATACGGTCTGTCCTTTTCCATAGCATTGATTGTAAACTCGCCTGCGCTTGACGAAATGATTTTGTCAGCCATAAGGAAGTAGAACTTAAACAGTTCGTCCTCATAATAAACAACCTCGCCGAGAGTTTTGAGGCGTTTGATAACCTCGGGGCGAGCGTCCCTGCCAATATTGAATATCGGGCGAACACCCTCGGGAGCGTGCTTGCTGATATATTTGAAAACAACCTCGCCGCTGTCGCCTGCGTTGTCTATTCTGTCGGAGAAGAGCCAAATTTTTCCCTTTTTCTCCTCGGTCTTGCGGAATTTGAAGAAATCTTTTCTAAACTTCGCCAAATCTTTTCTGCCGTTGAGTTTGAGCCATTTAAGGCATCTTTTTTCATTAAGTTTGATAAAGCGGCTCATTCTCTTCGGGCGGAGCACCTGGAGGTTTGACCTGAAACATTTCAAGCCGTATTCACCGTAAACCTTGTATGCCGGACCGAAATTGTTTGAATTTGGCACAAACTTGCTGTAGCTCAAAGCTATGCGACAGCCCTTGTCGCCGAATTTAATATACGGCACAAATTTTCTGACCTCACCCGTTTGAACATCTGAAATATCAAATTCCAAATGGCAACGATAGTAATAGCTCGGTCTGTTTTCTTTAACCTGAACATTTGACGGATCGTGCGCAATAAGCTTTGGTGTGACCTTGACATCGCCGAAGTTTACGCTGAATGTAACCTTGCCGCCCTTATCCGCTCTGAAAAGCCACTGTGCGATGAACAAGTCAATAATAAGTTTGTCATCTTTGATACTTGCAAAGCCGACACGACAGGCAGGGCCGCGCGTTGTTTCAACATTGAGCACCGGATAACCCTTGTATTTTAATTTATTATCAGTTTCGTCGAATTCAAGCTGACTTGTGAGGTCGTGACCGTATTTAAGCTCAAACGCCTCGTCTCTTTTGCGCATTGTTTTATGGCGCGGACTTTCGACAAGAATATAATCGTCTATCTCGTCAAGAAGTTGCTTTTCACGCTGTCTGAAAACTTTTATCTCGTCTTCATCCAAAACATCCTTGTATTTATCGTTGCCCATTCTGTAATACAAATCGTAAGCAACGAGCGATTGGATATACGGAATTACCTCGCCGTAGAGCTTGCGGCTGTAATTCATAAGCTCCATATGATAGTTTGTGAGCGATTCGGTATAAAACGATTTATCCTTTGTTTGATTGTTAACGGCAGATGTTCCGCTTGCACGGCGGCGATAGTAATAAAGTGCTTCGCAAATAAGGCCGTAAGCCTTTTTCTTGAGCATCATTTTATTAATGAATGTTGAATCCTCGCCGAATTTAAGGTGTGTGTCAAAGCGTGTGTCGCCGACCGCCGAACGCTTCATAAATGTTGTTGCGGTTGTTGACTGAACAGAAAAAATCTCTTTTTCATCGTCCAAATCGGCAATTCTTGTGCCGCGGTCGAACTTGTAGTCAAGAGCGTGATAATTATCGTTAGCCTCAAAAAATTTTACTCTTGCGGCAAGAACATCAATCTCGTCGTAATGCTTTTCAAAAAATTCATAGGCATTTTTGAACGAGTGCTCCTCCCACTTATCATCGGGGTCAAGGAAAGTTAAATATTTTCCGACAGCATAGTCGATACCCATATTTCTTGCAGAGCTTACGCCGCCGTTTTCCTTATAAAAATACTTTATATTTTGCGGATATTTTTTCTCATATCGTTCGCAAATTTCGCCGCTTGAATCGGATGAGCCGTCATTTACCAAGACCATTTGGATATTTTCCTCAAATCCGAGTGTTTGGTTGATAACGGAATCAAGCGCCTCTTCTATATATTCTTCAACATTGTAAATAGGGATTACTACTGAAATTTTAAACTCTTTTTGCATCTGTGTTTTTCCTTCCCCATATTTTTTTGGACAAAGCGCCCGTGCAGCGGTCGAAAATCTCCGCAAGCAACACGGTGACAATTATTGAGGCAATCATAAACTCATATTTATGCCTGTCGGCTACGCCGTAGCGTGAAAGCAAAATCATAGGTATTCTTTGCAGAATGTAAACGCTGAAAACATGGTTGCCGAACCATTCGAGAACAGGGTTTGTGATTTTGACTTTCATCGTAATCATCACGATGCCGAGTGTGAACAGCACCGCCCAAACTGTATATGAATAAATACCATAATCCGAGCGCATATTGTACGCCTCGAGATAAGCCAAAACAAGCACACCCGACGCGGCGAAGAAAATCAAATCGTTTTTCATCAAAACCTTTTCGATTTTGTCCTTGAAATACGAATACCACATACCGAGTGAATACAGAATCAGCGTGTTGTACCACCACGATTGTTTTGTTGTTTTTGTTTTCATCAAAATATAAACGAAAGCAACCGAAATGACGGTGGTTATGATTACGCCGATTAGCTGTGTGGCTTTATTGTTTTTCTTTTTGAGAATCAGGAATGCAAAATATGTTACTACATAAAGCGCAAGGATAACAAAAATATACCAATTCGAGTTGCCGACCGACTCCCAACCGACAAGGGTCAGCAAAATGTGACCGACGCTGTAAAACTTGCCTGCTGTTGCGGCTAAAATTAGAAACAGAACAACGGCAATATCCATATTGAGCAAAACCTGCGGAAAACGCTTTTTCGGAATTGTGTCAATATATGCCGAGCCTTTTTTCTTTATGCTTTCCATAATACCATAGCCGGAATAGAACATAAACATTGCAACAATCATTTGATTCAAATGGTCCTGCATTTTGAGATACGGCACATCGAATTTACCACCGACATCAATATAACCTTTGCCGTGGCTGAACATAATCAAAATAACAAATATGCCCTTAATTGCAGTTGTGCCTGCGCGCGAAATGTAGTCTTTGTTAAACTCATTTGGCTTTGAAAATTCGGCACCGCTGATTATCAAAAGGAACAAAACAGCGACGAAAAATATCATACATTTACTCCTTACATACTTATTAATACGAGCAACTTAAGCATATTTTATCACAGACGCACAGTAAATTCAATAAATTAATATATTATATTAAAAAAGCGCCTCTTTATACATAAAAAAACAGCCTTCTTCGCTGAAAAAGGCTGTTGATATAAAATCAGACTATTCTTCCCATTTCATAATTGTTTTGCCGAAGCCCTTTTGTGTGTCCTTTTCAAAAGCGGCCTTGATGTCGCTTGTTGTTCTGACAACATTAACGGAACTTACGATATTGCCGAGATAGTCGATAATTTCGGGATGTTCAACATACATATCAACCGTTTTTTGAAAATCGGCAACGCCGGAACGGGAGGAGCCGAACATACGAATACCTTTTTCGAGAATCATTCTTGTGTTAATCGGAACAGGATATTCGCTAACTCCCAAAATCGAAATTGTGGATTCGGGCTTGATAAGACCGATAATCTGTTCAATTGCGACAGGGCTGCCGTTACCGCCTACACACTCAAACGCATGGTCCATGGTGAAGCCGTCCGGAACCTCATTGACAAGGTGAGTTTCGTCAACAAATGTGAAATCGGCAAGTTTTTCTCTTTGAGTACCGAAAACAACGATTTTAGACTTCGGGAAAGTGTATTTGAGAAACAGCGATGTGATGTATCCGAGGTTTCCGTCGCCCCAAACGGCGATTGTGTCGCGTCTTTGGTGAGCAATTTTGTCAAACCTTGAAATAGCGTGAACTGAAACGGAAACAATCTCCGTAAAAGCGGCAACATTGCGGTCTATATCCTGCGGAAGTTTAACAAGGCGACTTGAAGAAATTTCAACAAACTCCTGAAGCAAGCCGTCCATCGACGAGCCGCAAAATTTTGACGAACGAAGATAGTTTTCGGCAATGTAATCGTCCTTTTCAACCGGGCAGTTCGGCACCATAACAACCAAGTCGCCCGATTTGAATTTGCCCGACGGGTCAACAAGCACCTCGCCGATACCCTCGTGAATGAGTGCCATCGGGAGCTTTTCAGCCAAAACCTTTGGGTCGCGCGTGCCGAGATAATATCTCATATCAGCGTTGCAGATTGAAAGATTTGTCGGTCTGACAATTGCATTTTCGCCGAAAATGTCAATATCCTCAAACGCAATTTCAAATCGTCTCGGTGCAACGAGGCGGTAAACTGTATTAATCATCGTTTTCCTCCTCGAGCAAAGATTTTGCTACTCTTAAATCATAAGGATATGTTATTTTCATATTATAAGTTTCGCCCTGAACGAGAGCAACTTTTTCACCCTTGATAACAAAGATTTTTGCCGCGTCGGTGAGAATATTTTTCTCCTCCTCTGTCAAAGCGTCATACATATTTTTAAGTTTAAGCGCCTTGAAAGACTGCGGAGTTTGACCCTGATACATTTTGCTTCTGTCGGGGATATTGCTGATAACGGTATTATCGAGAGCCTCAACGATAGTGTCAGTTGCGGGAACTACTGTATCGCATGCGCCGAATTCCTTTGCGGCGGCAATATTTTCCATAATAATTCTGTGGGTAACAAACGGTCTTACGCTGTCATGAGTAACGATAATTGTGTCGTCATTGAGATTGCCCTCGGAATCAATGAATTTAATCGCGTTCATAATAGTTTCGTTTCTTGTTGAGCCGCCCTCGATGACAACAACCTTGTCGCCTGCCTTTGCGGCATGCTTTTCAACAAGATTTTTTGTGTGCTCAACCCACTGTTTCGGGCAAAGAACGATAATTTTTTCAAACTCCGGCACAACCAAAAACTTTTCGATTGTGTAAATAATAATCGGCTTGTCCTTAACCGTAAGATACTGCTTCGGCTTGTCGCCGCCCATACGGGAACCGATTCCACCGGCTAAAATTACGCCATATGTCATAATATAAAATCTCCTTATCTATCGTCGGTAAGTGCTTTAAGCAGGCGCTTTGTGCTCTTGCCGTCGCATTTTGCCAAATATTTTTCTTTCAATTCATTATATCTTGAATAGTCATAATTTTCAATATCCAAAATAATTTTTATAATATCGTTCATATCGTCAAAAATCTTTATCGGCACGCTTTCCTCGGCATTGACAAAACTTTCCGTTTCCTCAATGGCATTTTCCTTGCTTTCGCAATAGATGAAAAGCGGTTTGCCTGTTGACATAAACGAAAGCACTGCGGAATTGAGATCGCCGATTGCAATATCGGCAACGGCAAGTGCCTCATAAGGATTGAGAATTTCGCTTGCGTCAACTATACTGTCGGCATAATATTCAGAAGTTGTTACATTATTTAAATTGATTCCGCCGAATATCTTGATAAACACATAATCTTTATAAAGATATTCATAAATGAACGAATCGTTTTTCATCATTTCATCGTCGGCAGGCTTTGATGAAACATAGGCAATTATCTTTCTGCCCTCAAAATCGGGGTGAACCTCATAAAGTTTTTCGAGGATATGCTGTTTGTATTTTTCATCAAAGAAAATGTCGGTTTTAACATCGCCGGCGATAATTGCATTAACCTCCTTGCCGATTGCCTTTTTATAAAATCCGGCAGTCGTTTTTGACGGAGCGACAATATCGGTAACGCTGCTGTAAAGCGGAGCGAGAGCATATTGCTCCTTAAACAGATTTGAGCGATACTGTTTTGAAATTTTGCCGAAAACAGAGAGCGGATAAGCATCCGTCGGAAGCAAAATAACTCTTGTTTCGTCGCGAAGTTTAAAGCAGTCGAGCAATGTGTTCGGGCTGTCGATGATAACAAACTCGGCATTTGCAACAGCTGAAATAACATCTTCTATTTTATCGCCGCCGTTGACAATTGTGACACTGCCCTTGGAGCGTTTTTTGATTGAATGCAAAACCTCCTGCGACACAATGTCGAATGCAACGACACTGCCCTTTTTGAGCGAGCCTCGAGCCTCATCATAAAGCTTTTGCGCAACCTCTTTTTGCTCTTTGATAAGCTGAACGCGCTTGTAATACGGGAAATAACTGCTTTCGACTCTCGGAACGGTATAGAAATGCTCGAACGTTTCGCACGGTTTTTTATGGCTTTCAAGATTATCAAACGCATATTCAAGTATTCTTTGGGTGGCATGTCCGTCGCAAGAGCGCATAAATTTGTATCTGAAATCCTGAATTGCCTTTTTGTCAAATCGCTCGTCAATATGCTGAATATAGTCTATCATTTCAAAGTTTGTTTTTGCGATAAGACCGGGTGCAAGTTCATAATAATCATAATAAAATCCGCGCCAATCGAAATACTCGTCAAGGTCATAAGCAAAAAAGATGAGCGGCTTTTCAAACAAACTGTATTCAAAAACAAGCGATGAATAGTCGGAGATGCAGATATCCGAAACGGAGAGCAATTCCTCAATTGTCAAAACATTGCCGACATCCATTGCAAAATCCTTGTACTCGTCCTCAACAACCGGCGGATTTTTTACATGCGGATGGTATTTGAAAAGAAGAACATACTCGTCGCCGAGTGCCTCATAAAACATTTTGACATTGAGCATGTCCGGCGCCTTTGCCTTTGCAACTCTGCCGCGGAATGTCGGAGCATACAAAATGACCTTTTTGCCCTTCGCCTGCGGCACAACCTCATAAAGGTGTCTGCGGGCGGAATCAAGAAATTCGTTGTCATAAAAAATATCTGTTCTGCTTGAGCCGGTTGCCTGAACAACACCGCTTTTTTCGTCGATATTCATAGCCTCATAATAAGCCCATGCAACCTCGGGCGAGCTGACGGTGACAAGCGAATAGTTTTTGTTGAACGGATGGCGCAACTGTTCTTTTCTGCTTTCACCGAAAATCAAATCGGCTGTAGAGAAACCGAACTTTTTAAACGCGCCGCAACCGTGCCAAAGCTGAATGATTTTTGTTTCGGGGCGAAGCGGCATTGCCGAAAGCGCATTTGAGCCTTCGTCAATAAACACATATTTTGCGGTGGCAATATCCTCAACAGCGTTAATACAGCGCTGTGTATAATCGGCTCTGATAGTATTGCCGTTGAGCAAAAAGTGTGTATGGATATTATAATCATAATTATTTGCCAGTTCATCAAACATAATTTGAAGGCTGTTTGTAAGATACGGTAATCTGATTTCAACAAAAACGATTTTGTTTTCATCAACAGGATTTTTTGCGGCAGCTCTATACGCACGCGGAATTTTTTTGCTGAGCAGCTTGTGCTTAAAATAGTTGTTTCCGTTTTTGCGGACTTTTTTTCTGAGACTTACTTCGGCATTTTTCACACCGTCAAGTATTGCGCGCTTTATTTTGAACACAATAGAATTGTTTTCAACGGAAAAGGCTCCCCTGTCGTCGCCGTTGTAGTTGTAATAAAATTGCTCGCTCATATTTCACCTCTCACAGTTTTTAATATTTCATCGGCAACACGCTTGCTTGAGTTGCCGTCGAGATTATCAAAGAATTTTGTTTTAAACGCGCCGACCTTTTCATAGTCAAAATCACGACTTTTGACGGCGGTAATAAGCTCGTTTTCGGAAAAGACGATTTTTCCGGGAACAAAATTTTCAAAGTCATAGTAAAAATCGCGGTTTGAAATATAATCATATAAATCAAACGCATAAAAAATCATCGGAATATCAAGGAGTGACGCTTCAAATATAGCGCTTGAGTAGTCGGTAATTAAAAGATTTGTTACAAAAAGCAAATCATTAAGCTCGTCATCATCCGAAAGGTCGATAATATAATCCTTATACCTCTCATCAATTTCAAAATGCTCCTTACAAAACGGATGGAGCTTTAAAATTATCGCATAATCGTTGCCGATTGACTCATAAAATCTGTTTGGGTCAAATGTTTCCATAGGGTAATATGCCGTTTTTTGACCGTGACCCCTGAAGGTTGGGGCAAAAAGAATAATTTTTTTATTTTTGAGTTTCGGATGCTTTGCGTAAAATGACGATTTGATTTTTTCGGCATATTTCTTGTCGAGAAATACGTCGGTACGCGGAATACCTGTCGGCAAAACACATTTGTCGCTAATGCCGAAACCCTCGGCGTAATGTTTTGCAATCTCTGCCGACGAAACAATTGCCCTGTCATACATTCTGTGGTTAATATCGGTTTGAAGCGGACCGCCGATTTTGCCGAGACGCGAATAGCCGAAAGTTTTAAAAGCACCGCAGGCATGCCAAAGTTGCCAAAGCTGTGTTTCGTTGCGTTTTTTAACAGTGTTTGTAAGTCTGAAATAATCGTCGATAACAACAACTCTTGATGTTGCGTAAAGCTCATAAAACCGTTTAATGTATTTATACTTAAAATGACCGTTTGAATCGGAGAAAAGGAGAAATTGAAAATCAATATCCTTATTGTCCTTCAGCTTGTCATAAACAAATTCCAAATTACCGGTGAGATTGTCTCTTCTGCCGGAAACAAAGGTAATTCTGTTTTTAACAATCGGCTTTTTGCAAAGTTTGTTGTATCTGATTCGGCAAAATGAATATAATATGCCGGAAACGATTTTGACAATATCTTTGCGCTTAAGGCTTATTTTAAGAAAATCGGAAAAATTCTCTTTAATTTGAAGATATATATTCCTCATTGAGGAGGAATACGAATTTACTTGACGCTTTCGTTGTAAATCAAGCCCTGCAAGTATTCCGTCAAGCACAAAATAAGGCAACAGGCAAATTGCAAGCGCAAAGCGTATAATGCCCATAGGAATATTGAGAAATTTTTTTAACACGCTGTTGGCATTATAATCTCCTGCGGCATGATTTTTTTTAAAAACAAGGCGACTGTTTTCAAAATCAAAACCGATGAAATAAAGCGGAGCGCCGCCGTGATGTTCAAGTTCGGGCACAAGTATTGCGTCGGAGCATGTCAAACCGTCGTTTCTCTCGGAAAGGACATAATTTTTGTCGATATTTTTAAATTCATCGGAATTGAGAGCGTATTTATCAATTTTAAACGACAAGCCCTCAACCGAATTGCCGCCGTAATAGAAGTCAAATCTTGCGGTTATATCGTCGCCGCACGAATTCAAAAAAACGCAATCAAGTAAAATTTCGCCGTTGAAAACAATTGTGCAATCGTCGCCGTGGCGGTAGATTGCCGAGGTCGTCAGCGGTATGCGGCGCATATTGTCGCCTTGAAAGAACACGATTTTTGCCTTCGGCGTTGCGCCGTCATTATACGGACAGGTTATACAAAGTGAGGCGAGCAAATCGTTGCCCGTGACCGTTAAATTGTTAATAACAGTGCTGGTTTTAAACATAACAAATTCCTCTGTAATTAAACACGAAAAAATGCATTACGCACTATTCCATAATAGTAAACATTATAACATATATATGCACTTAAATCAAGAATATTACTGCACTAAATGCAGCGTTGAGGTTTGCTTGAAAAATTGTTGATATTTTTAAGAAAATTTTAGAAATATCAGTCGCGCGATTGATTGACTTGATGCGGCGGTTATGCTATAATTTTTTATGGTATGAGGGAGTAATTCCGTGCATTTTACGGATAAAATCGGCACAATAAAAATAAAGCCGATTTTAACCGCTTACACATAGCACGAGTTAAATCAACAGCCTGCTGTTAAAGCTGGTTTAACTTAACGAGCGTTAGCTTTCAGAATGAGACTTATACATAGTTTGCGACACTATGTATAGGTCTTTTTTATAATATAATGATAAGGAGCGTTGATGATGAAAGAGTATTTAAAAACCGTTGACGAGGTTATTGAGGAAAACGGCTCGTCATATGACGGACTGACTGCGCGAACAGCCAAAGGCATTTTGGAGCGCAAAGGCAAAAACAAACTTGCCGAGGGTGAAAAGACATCACTTTTTGCACGCTTTTTAACAAAGCTTGCCGACCCAATGATAATAATACTGATTGTTGCGGCACTTGTAAGTGCAATCACATCGTCAATTAACGGCGACGGCGGATATGCCGATGTAATCATTATAATGATTGTTGTATTGTTAAACTCTGTTTTGGGTGTATATCAGGAGTCAAAAGCCGAAAAAGCGATTGAATCCTTGCAGGAAATGACGGCGGCGACAACAAAGGTTATTCGTGACGGCGTTTTGCAGGATATCAAGAGTGAAGATATTGTAATCGGCGACATTATTGTGCTTGAAGCCGGTGACAGCGTGCCCGCGGATTGCAGAATAATCGAAAGTGCATCGCTGAAAATCGAGGAATCGGCGCTGACCGGCGAATCCGTTCCGGTAACAAAAACAGCAAATGTTATTGACCCTCTCGGCTCAAACGATATTCCGCTCGGCGACAGAAAAAATATGTGTTATATGGGCTCGTCGGTTGTTTACGGCAGAGGCAAAGCAATTGTAACCGCCACAGGTCAGGAAACCGAGATGGGCAAAATCGCCGACGCTCTCCTAAGTGCAAAGGACGAATCAACTCCTCTTCAAAAGAAGCTCAATCAGCTTTCAAAAATATTATCAATAATAGTTTTGGGCATTTGCGCATTTATTTTTGTTTTTGATATAATCCGCTCGCTTGCAGTCGGCGACGGCTTATCATTGGAGTCAACACTTAGTTTCTTTATGGTTGCCGTTTCGCTTGCCGTTGCTGCAATTCCCGAGGGACTTGCGGCAGTTGTAACAATTGTGCTTTCAATCGGCGTTACAAAAATGAGTAAACGCAACGCTGTTATACGCAAGCTGACTGCGGTTGAAACACTCGGTTGCACGCAGATTATCTTCTCAGACAAAACAGGAACGCTGACTCAAAACAAAATGACTGTTATTGAACACAGAGGCGACAACGAGGAACTGCTTGCAACGGCAATGTCGCTTTGCAACGATGCCGAATTACAGCTTGACGGCACAATTAAGGGCGAACCGACAGAGGCGGCACTCGTTGAATATGCCGACAAAATCGGTCTTGACAAAAACAATATTATCAAAGCTTTTCCGCGTGTTGCAGAGGCTCCGTTTGACTCGTCAAGAAAGATGATGTCAACAATTCACAAAACGAAAAACGGCTTTGTTCAATACACAAAGGGCGCACCCGACATTGTGCTTGCACATTGCACAAGTGCACTTGTCAACGGCAGGAAAGTGCCGATGACCGGCGAGTTGATTGCAAAAATCGTCGAAGACAACAAGACTATGGCAGACAAAGCGCTTCGTGTTCTCTGTGCGGCAATGAGAACTTATGCTCTTGAACCTGAATGCGACCCACAAACGCTTGAGGAGGGGCTTTGCTACATCGGTCTTGTCGGCATGATTGACCCGGTAAGGCCGGAGGCTGTTTCGGCAATAGAGGAGTGCAAATCGGCAGGAATAAGACCGATTATGATAACCGGCGACCACAAAGACACAGCGGTTGCAATTGCAAAACAACTTGGTATTTTAACCGATGCCTCACAAGCTTTGACAGGTGCCGACTTAAATGAAATGAGCGATGACGAGCTTGATGCTCAAATCGAAAACTACTCGGTTTATGCAAGAGTTCAGCCGGAGCACAAGACAAGAATTGTCAATGCATGGAAAAAGCGCGGAATGGTGACGGCAATGACCGGTGACGGTGTAAACGACGCGCCGTCAATCAAAAACGCCGACATAGGAATAGGCATGGGCATAACAGGCACGGATGTGACAAAAAATGTTGCGGACATGGTGCTTGCCGACGATAATTTCGCAACAATTGTTTCTGCCGTTGAAGAGGGCAGAAGAATTTATGACAACATAAGAAACTCAATTCAATTTTTGCTTTCGTCAAATTTGAGCGAGGTTATTTCTATATTTGTTGCAACTGTATTGGGATTCACTCTGTTTGAGCCTGTTCACCTTTTATGGATTAACCTTATCACCGACTGCCTTCCCGCCCTTGCGCTCGGACTTGAAAAGGGCGAGCCTGACATTATGAGCAGAAAGCCGAGAAACACCAAAGACGGCATTTTTGCCGGCGGAATGGGCATAGACATTGCATGGCAGGGCATAATGGTGACAGCACTGACACTTATTGCTTATCTGTGCGGCACGAAAATGGCAGGCACAACAGACGGCACGCTGATTCATCAAAACGGAATGACAATGGCATTCTTAACGCTTTCAATGGCAGAAATTTTTCACTCATTCAATATGCGATCGCGCCGCGAATCGCTGTTTAAATTGGGCAAACCGAACTATTATTTAATCGGTGCGATGGCAATATCGTTAGTCCTTTCGACAGCGGTAATTTATATTCCGTTTTTAAGAACGGCATTTGATTTTGCGCATATTGACGCAAAGGAATATTTCCTCTCGTTATTGCTTGCTGTGCTTGTAATTCCGATTGTGGAAATTGCAAAGCTTATTGAGCGAAAACTGAATAAATAATTGACAAAATTGCAATTTTAGATTATTAATAATATAGGTGGGTTTTCCGCCTATATTATTTTTTTGCGGTGAATGCTATGAAAGAAATGAAAGACATTTTTGATTACATCGAAAAATATGGTGACAAATCGTTTGAGGAAAAGAAATTTAACGAGATTGACAACGTGATTTTTTCACAGATAGTTTACAACGATTTTGGCTCAATTGTCGAAGAAGATGAAGTGTTTTTATGCGATGCGGCAATGGACTTTTTTGCAGAAAACAGCGACGAGAAATTGGAAGAACTTATCGGAATAACACAAAAATCGGCCGCTCTGCTTATGGAATGTGCAAAAACAAGACGATACGGCTATGTGCGCCTTTGTGACTATGTGAACAGCGTTGACTGCGAAATCGACAAGCAATTCGCAGGGCTGAATTTTATTTTGAATGACAAAACTCTGCTTGTTGCTTTTCGCGGAACAGACACGACTATTGCAGGAATCAAAGAGTCGGCAATGCTGTCATATATGTTCCCCGTTCCGGCGCAAATCGAGGCACTGCACTATTTTCAGGAAACGGCTATGGTCAAAAAATGCGATGAAATAATTTTGTGTGGACATTCAAAAGGCGGCAATCTTGCACTTTACGCTGCGGTCAACTGTTCAAACTCCCTAAAAAAGAAAATCAGCGCCGTTTATGAGGACGATGCGCCCGGATTTCCGAAATGGTTTTTTGAGCGATACGATTTTGAGCAAATTGCACGAAAAACACGCCTTTACACTCCGCAAGGGTCAATCATCGGCAGAATGCTAAATCACGCCAACGAGCCGATAATAGTCGAAAGCACAAACAGCGGATTGAAACAGCACCAAGTTTCATCTTGGATAATTGAGGACGACAAATTCAAGACCTGTGAAAAATATGATGCCTCGTCGGACTTTCTTGCCGAATACATCAATAAAATGATTGATTATGTCGGCGAGGATGACCTTGAGCAATTTTTCAACTCAATTGATTATGTGCTGTCAAGCATAGGAATCGACGATTTTTACGATTTTAAATCACTTGATTTGAAAAAAATATACAACGCGATTGACACGCTTTCCGACCTGACAAAGGAGCAAAAGGAGCGTTTCAAGTTGATTATCAAAAAGGCATCAACCGATTTTGCAATGGAATATTTCGGCACAAAGGCACGCAGTTATATTGACAAAATAAAGCCCGAACTGCAAACGCCGAAAAGAACAAAAATTGAAAAACCGTCGGACAAAAAGCAGTAAATAAATTAAACATAATATCAAAGGTACAGATAAAAGCACAATAAGAAAGCAGGTATCTGTACCTTTATTTTTTGTTGTTTTTGTGTATTGTTTAGTGCATAGTTTGTGGTAATATATACTTGTTCGGACAAATCAATAACAAAAGAGGTAATCAAAATGAGCAGCAGATATGAATTAAACAAAAACCTTGCGCAAATGCTTAAGGGCGGCGTAATAATGGATGTAACAACACCGGAACAGGCAAAAATTGCCGAGGAGGCAGGCGCATGCGCTGTTATGGCACTTGAAAGAATCCCTGCCGATATTCGTGCAGCAGGCGGCGTTTCAAGAATGAGCGACCCGAAAATGATTAAGGGTATTCAGGAAGCTGTATCAATCCCTGTAATGGCAAAGTGCCGTATCGGTCACATTGCGGAGGCACAGATTTTGCAGGCTATCGAAATAGACTACATTGACGAGAGCGAGGTGCTCTCCCCTGCTGATGACCTTTATCACATAGACAAAACAGAATTTGATGTTCCGTTTGTATGCGGTGCAAGAGATTTAGGCGAGGCTTTGCGCAGAATTGCAGAGGGTGCGTCGATGATAAGAACAAAGGGTGAGCCGGGCACGGGCGATGTTGTTCAGGCTGTAAGACATATGAGAAAAATCAACGCAGAAATGCGCCGTGTTCAGTCGCTCCGCAAGGACGAGCTTTTTGAGGCGGCAAAGGAATACAGAGTGCCTGTTGAGCTTATCAACTATGTTCACGAAAACGGCAAGCTGCCCGTTGTTAATTTTGCCGCTGGCGGTGTTGCAACACCTGCCGACGCCGCACTTATGATGCAACTCGGCGCAGAGGGCGTTTTTGTAGGCTCGGGCATATTCAAATCGGGCAATCCGGCAAAGAGGGCGGCGGCAATCGTAAAAGCTGTTACAAACTACAACGACCCGCAAATTCTTGCAGAGTTAAGCGAAGATTTGGGCGGAGCCATGGTAGGTATTAACGAAAATGAAATCAAAATCATTATGGAGGAAAGAGGACAATAATCCTCATAATATTATGAAAATCGGTGTTCTTGCTCTGCAAGGAGCGTTTGAAGAGCATATCAAAAAGTTGAATGAACTTTCGGTTGACGCGTTTGAAATCCGTCAGCCGAAGGACGTTGATGAAATGCCGGACGGCTTGATTATTCCGGGCGGAGAAAGCACGGTTATGAGCAAACTGCTTGACGACCTTGATATAAGGCACAAAATACTTGAATATGCCGCAAGCGGTATGCCTGTATTCGGCACCTGCGCAGGGCTTATCCTTATGTCGAAGCAAACCGGTGACGCACGCTGTGACGGTTTGGGGCTTATTGACTGCACGGCAAAGCGCAACGCATACGGCAGACAGCTTGGAAGCTTTGATACAACAGAGGATTTTAAGGGCTTGGGCAAAATTCCGATGGTATTTATCCGCGCGCCGTACATTGCCGCCGTCAATGACGGAGTCGATGTGCTTGCAAGGGTTGACGGCAAAATCGTTGCGGCAAGGCAGGGCAAATTCCTTGCCACGGCATTTCACCCCGAGTTGACGGATGATTTATCCGTTCACAAATATTTTATTGATATGATTAACAAATAACAAAAAACGACTGCAACGGTGTTTAGCCGAAGCAGTCGTTTAATTTTTATTAGGATTAAATTATTCCTCTGTATCGTCCTCTTCAAACTCGAAATTGAGAGTTTCGCCGCAGGACGGACACTCAAAATTGCCCTCGAGAACAGTGTCCTCGTCAACGGTGAATTCTGCGCCGCATGCAGGACATGTGATTTCGTAATCCTCATAGTCCTCATCGTCAACATCGCTGAAATCATCGTCATAAACAATTTCTTCAAGGTCGCAAAGGTCGTTATCAATATCGTCAATTTGTTCCTCGACAGCGTCAAGCTCCTCTGTAATATCGAGGACATCCTCATTGAGATTGTCGAGAACGGAAACGATTGCCTTGAAAACCTTTGTTTCTTTTTTGTTTTCGTCTAAATCAAGGCCGTCAAGCAAGCCCTTGAGATAGCCCAAAGCTTCTGTTGTATCCATATTATGCACGCTCCATATATTCACAGGTACGGGTGTCAATTCTAATCATATCGCCTTCGTTGATGAAAAGCGGAACACGAATCTCTGCACCTGTTTCAACAGTTGCAGGCTTCAATGTGTTTGTAGCCGTATTGCCCTTGAGGCCCGGCTCTGTATGTGTAACCTCGAGAGTTACGAATGTCGGCGGCTCTACGCCGAAAACCTTGCCTTTGTATGAAAGGATTTTGCAAACATCGTTTTCCTTAACATATCTGAAACTGTCGGGAAGATCAGCCTCTGCAACAGGAATCATATCGAAAGTTTCGTTATCCATAAAATAATAGAGTCCGTCATCATTATATGAATAAGCCATTTCCTTTCTCTCGATATAAGCTGTAGGATACTTGGCAGATGGATTGTAGCTTTTTTCAACTACCGAGCCGGTAATTACATTCTTTGTTTTTGTTCTTACAAATGCGGCGCCCTTGCCGGGTTTTACATGCTGAAATTCGATAACCTGAAGAACATTGCCGTCTTCCTCAAAGGTTACACCATTTCTGAAATCGCCTGCTGAAATCATATTTATACCTCCGTGAATTGTATAATCAAAATATTACTAATTTATTTTACAGTATTTTAAGCAATAAATCAATACCCATTTTATAACTATCTTTGCCGAAGCCGCAAATTTGTTTAACACAAACAGGTGTGATGACAGAAATTTTTCTGAAATCCTCTCTTTTGTGAATATCGCTCATATGCACCTCTACAAACGGTGTGTAATCTGATACAGCCTCGATAGCATCGCGAATGGCGTATGAATAGTGAGTATAAGCGCCTGCGTTGATGATAACGCCGTCATACTCATCCTTGCTTTTGTGAATCAGGTCGATAATGTCGCCCTCGTGATTTGACTGATAAAACGACATTTCGGCGTTCTTTGACTCGCCGTAAGCCTTAAGCTGAGCATTAATATCGTCAAGAGTTTCTGCGCCGTAGACATCCTTTTTTCTGATTCCAGTCATATTGAGATTGGGACCATTTAAAACTAAAATCTTCATAAAACCACCGAAATAACAAAAGGAGCGATAAATTTCGCTCCTAATTGCTTACTTATACTTTCTTTTGCGAGCAGCCTCGCTCTTCTTTTTACGAGCTACCGAAGGCTTTTCGTAATGCTCTCTCTTTCTTACTTCTTGGATGATACCATCACGAGAAGTCTGGCGCTTAAATCTTCTGAGTGCGCTGTCAAGAGATTCATTTTCCTTAACTTTTACCTGGCTCACGATATTCCCTCCCTCCGACCATCGGGGGTTATTTGATACTTAAAATTTATATCGGTAGTGATTATATAAGAAAATCAAACCATTGTCAAGCATTTTATCGAATAATGTAAAAATTTAGTGATTTGTTATAAAAATTCGCAAATCAAAGCCGAATTATAATAAATTATTTCAGTATTTTAACGAGGAATAAGCCGATTTTGACGAATTGTGCGACTTTTTGTTCTTCGTGGTAAATACGCGAATCTTATAGTAATATGTTTTGTTTTTCTTAACCAATCTGTCGGTGAACGAGGTTGTGTTTTTGCCGTTTATTGATCTGACAAGCTTATATGACCCGTTTTTTGATGTAGCACGGTAAACTTTGTAGCCCGATGCGTCCGAACTTTTTTTCCACGAAACCTTAATTGAGCCTCTTTGTTTTTTGAGTGACGGTCTTGCTGGAGCCGCAGGCAAAGCGGTTTGCGTTTTTTCGGCGGAATATGAGCTTGAGCCGATGCTGTTTGAGGCATAGACCTTGAAATGATACTTTGTTCCGACCGAAAGTTTTTTTACGGTTACGCTTGTCCCTGTTGTCGAGGAATATCTTTTCCATTTGCCACCGTCAGCCTTATAGACAAGTGTATATTTTTGTGCGTTTGCCACGCGCGACCACGAAACCTTGATTGACGAGGAGTTAACTCTCGATGCGGCGGTAATTTTCGGTGCTGAAAGAGAATTTTTGACTCCCGACGAGGCAAGCGAAATTTCGCCCTCGTTTTTAACATCGTTTCGGATAATATACGCGCTGACCTTATAATAATACTGCTTATTATATTTCACCGATTTGTCGGTAAATGTGCCCTGCTGTGCATTTTGAACATCGCCGATTCGCTTATAGCACGATGACGCGCTTTCACTGCGATAAACATAATATCCCGAGGCGTCAAACTGAGTGTCATATTTAACCTGAACGCCGTTTGAAACTGCGTTTGCCTTGACATTTTTAATCGCAGTCGAGCCTGCCTTGATAGATTTGGTTGCAAAATCGCCTGTGCCGACATTTGATTTTTCGGCAATGTTGAGCGTATAAATCTCGCCTACGGCAAGATTTTCGATTTGAACGGTGTTTGAATCGTTCTCCGTTTCGTCAACAATCGGATTGCTGTGCGAATCGGACACGCTGTAAACATAAGATTTAGCGGAGCTGTTACCTTTGACGGTAAAAGTGATTGTGCGCGAATCGTTTCTGACAGCCGACACCGACGGAGCGGTGAGCTTGTACGCACCCGAACAAACGGCGGAGGTTGACGATATGCCGTCATCGCCGTAATAGCGAATGATTTTGTAGTAATATGTTTTGCCGTATTCAACATTTGTGTCGACATATGATGAAGCGGGGGCAAACTGTGCGATTTGCGAATATGTACCTGACTGAGAATTGCTCCTAAGCACCTTAATGCCCGTAAAATCGTTGAGGCTTGACCATGACAGTTTTAAGCCGTCGGCAGTTGTTGAAAACTTGACCCCCGACACGGCAGGAGGCACAACTTTTTTGCTTTCGACATCGCTGTAATCCATCCATTTGCCGCCGATATTTGCGCGGACCTTAAAATCGTATGTAACGCCGGGCATGAGATTTTTAATCGCAAACGAAGTTGAAGTGCAGCCCGTCGAGGCGTTCGCAAATGATGAATCAGTCGATTTTTTATACTGAATTTGGTATTTCGACGCACCGCTGATTTCGCTCCATTGGAGCTTGAGCGAGGTTGTTGAGGCATTGATGCAGTCAACCGACGGAACAGTGACCTTTAAAAGATAGAATTTGCTTTCATACTTTGTATATCTGTTAATCGTTATGCCGAGACCGCCGCTCATTTTGGCATAAAACATTGCGTTGAGCGAATAATCACCATTTGAGGCTGTGGCACTTTTTGTCGGCGACGACCTGAAAGAATCCCAATAAATCGTATCAAAATGGCATGTGTTTGAGGTGTTGCCCTTTGAGGCATAGTTTGAATGGTAGATAACCATTTTTTCGTTATCGACACTTTGCACCATAAATGTGTGCGAATTTGTTTTTTGAAGTGCGCCGAAATGGACTATATCGCCCGTAACCGCATTATCAACAAAAAAGCTGATGATTTTGTCGGCATCGGAGCGCGTAAGAGTGCTGTTTTTGTTTGTATATGTCGAAACCGTTTTGTAGTTTCCGCTTGAGTGGCGGCACTTATACGAATTGTAAAGCCCCTCGCCGTTATACTGAACGCCGTAGAGTTTGCCGCACACGGAGGAAACAAAGCCGTAGCAATTGCCTGTGACGGCAGCTGTTTGCTTTGGAATATAGCCCTTTGTCTTTTGAATTGTCTGAAGGCGGTCAAGTGCAAACTTCCTGCCCGACGCATACGCCGCAGACTGCACGGAAAGTGCCGAGAAAAGCATTATCACCGCAAGAATAAGTGAAGTTAATTTTTTCATATATTTATCTCCAAAGACGAATTGTCTTTTACATTCATCAAAAATTAAATGATATTATACCACTTTACGGTTGGCAGGTCAAATTGCGAATGTGAAATTTACATATAAATGGATAATGTAAAGATATAAAATAAGTTATAATTGTATATTGATATTAAAAAATTAATATGCTAAAATATAATGCAAAATATTAAACTAAAACCAAGGTGAATATATAATGAAGAAAAATTTGGCGGTAATTTTCGGCGGAGCATCATCCGAACACGACATAAGCTGTATTTCGGCAAACGGTGTTTTGTCGAATATAGACAAAAGCAAATACAACATTTATATGCTCGGCATAACAAAAGTCGGAGAATGGTATTTATTCAATGATGACATTGCACTTTTGCCGCAGGACAAATGGCTTAATTCAAAATCACTCAAAAAAGCATACATATCCCCCGACTCGAAAATTCACGGAATAGTAACCGAAGACGGCGAACAAATAAAAATTGATGTCGCATTCCCGATTTTGCACGGCAAAAACGGCGAGGACGGCACAATTCAGGGCTTATTTCAGCTTGCGCAAATTCCGTTTGTAGGCTGTGATGCAACATCGTCCGGCTCATGCATGGATAAGGCGGTTACAAATGCAGTTGCCGACGCATTCGGAATCGACCAGGCAAAATGGTGTTCATTCACAAAATACGAATACAGAAAAGACACCGAAAAATGCATTAAATCGGCAGTTGAAAAGCTCGGATTCCCGATTTTTGTCAAACCGGCAAACGCAGGTTCATCGGTCGGCATAAGCAAAGCTCACAACGAAGATGAGCTTAAGGCAGGCGTTGAAACGGCGCTTAAAGAAGACAAGAAGGTAATCCTTGAGGAATTTATCGAGGGATACGAGGTTGAGTGTGCTGTTTTGGGTAATGACGAGCCTGTTGCCGCAGAGGTAGGTCAAATAGTTTCGGCGGCAGAATTTTATGACTTTGATTCAAAATACAACAACCCCGAATCGGAGCTTCACATTCCTGCGCTTATAAGCAAGGAAAAGCGCGACGAGGTGCGCACGGCGGCACTCAACGCGTACAAAGCACTCGGTTGCGAGGGAATGAGCCGATGCGACTTTTTCGTAACCAAGGGCGACGAGAGAGTTTTGCTCAACGAGATAAACACAATTCCGGGTCAGACACCGATAAGTATGTATCCAAAACTTTTTGAGGCTGTCGGCGTTTCATACACCGAGCTTATCGACAGATGGATTGACCTTGCGTTTGAACGCGGCGGAATTATTTAGCAGAAGGTATAAAAATGGCTAAAAAAGCACTTATTAAAATAACGGGCAAACAAATATACGGACCCGACCATGACGACAGCATTGAGCTGACAACAATCGGCACACTCGAGGAAACCGACGATACATACATCATAAGATACAAAGAGCAGCAAGAGCCGCCGCACAAGCCGATTTCGGCAAAACTGAGCATTTCAAAGGACGAAAAGAATGTTGAAATGTTGCGTTCCGGCCCGTACAGCTCGTGCCTTATAATTGAAAGAGCAAAGCGAAACCTTTGCAAATACGGCACGGAATACGGCGATTTGCTCATGGGCGTTTACGGCAGAAGTATTGAAACCGATTATGACGGCCACGAAGGCGAATTTCGCTTTTGCTACGATATAGATGTAAACGGTGCGCTAACATCACAAAACGAGGTTAGAGTAAAGCTTAAGCACCAAAAGAAAAAGCAGGAGAAACAGCAATGTCAAAATTAGTAAAAGAAACACAGGATAAATTAAATGAAATAATCATTGCCGCCGTTAAAAGCGCAACGGCAAAGGGAGAACTTCCCGAGAGCGATATGCCGTCATTCATAATTGAAAAGCCGTCGGACAAGAAAAACGGCGACTTTTCAACAAACATTGCAATGGCAGGCGCAAGATGCTATCACAAAGCGCCGAAAATGATTGCCGAATCAATAGTTAATTCGCTCGACCTTGACGGCACGCTTATCGACAGAGCCGAAATTGCAGGTCCGGGATTTATCAATTTTTATCTTTCGGACGATTATTATTCAAGAATCGTTTTAGACGCCGTTGAACAAGGTGAAAACTACGGCAGATCCGACTATGGCAACGGCAAAAAAATGCTTGTTGAGTTTGTATCGGCAAACCCGACGGGACCTATGCACATAGGCAACGCAAGGGGCGGCGCAATAGGCGACTGCCTTGCATCCGTTCTTGATGCGGCAGGATATTATGTTCAAAGAGAATTTTATATCAACGACGCAGGCAACCAAATCGAAAAATTTGCAACCTCGCTTGAGGTGAGATACCTTCAGCTTTGCGGCAAAGAAATCGAAATGCCTGAGGATGCATACCACGGTGCAGACATTACCGAGCACGCAAAGGCATTTTACAAAATCAACGGTGACAAATACGCAGACACCGAAAGCAAGGAGAGAAGAGACGCGCTTGTAGGCTATGCGTTGCCAAAAAACATCGACGGACTTGAAAGAGATTTAAAGAAATACAGAATCGTTTATGACAAGTGGTTCAGAGAATCATCGCTCCACAACGACGGCTCCGTTCAAAAAGTTATCAACACGCTCAAAGAAAAGGGCGTGACATACGAGCAGGACGGTGCGCTTTGGTTCAAGGCAAGCGAATTCGGCAACGACAAGGACATTGTACTTGTGCGTGCAAACGGCTTGCCGACATACATTGTGCCCGACATTGCATATCACTACAACAAGCTTGTAACAAGAGGATATGACAAGGCTATTGATGTTTTGGGCGCAGACCACCACGGATATGTTCCGAGAATGAAAGCGGCACTGACTGCGCTCGGTCTTGACGCAGACAGACTTGATATTGTAATTATGCAGATGGTAAGGCTTGTACGTGACGGCGAAACAATCAAACTTTCAAAGCGTTCGGGCAAGGCAATCACGCTCAACACATTGCTTGATGAAGTGCCGATTGACGCGGCAAGATTTTTCTTCAATTTAAGAGAGCCGAACTCTCACTTCGATTTTGACCTTGAACTTGCGGCAAAACAGAGCAGTGAAAATCCTGTATACTATGTTCAGTATGCACACGCAAGAATTTGCTCAATTCTTAGCAAGGCAAAGGAACAGGGTTTTGAAATGACAATTCCGAGCGTTGAGGAACTTAATGCGCTCAACTCATCCGAGGAGAGAGAACTTATATCCCACCTTGCAAACCTTACCGACGAAATCATTTCGGCTGCAAAGGGATATGACCCAGCAAAAATCACCCACTATGTTGTTGAGCTTGCAACACTGTTCCACAAATTCTACAACGCACAGCGTGTTATGGTTGACGACAAAAAGCTGATGAACGCAAGACTTTATCTTTGCACGGCAGTTAAAAGCACAATCAAAAATATTTTGACAATGCTCAAAATTGACGCACCGGAATCAATGTAACACGCGGAAAGGCTTCTTATGAAACTCAAGGCAAGCACACTCCACAGACTCGGAAACAGGCTTGTGGACTATATGTATAAAAACCCCGAGGCTAATATGCTTAAGCTTGTGAAACTTGCAAAACTTGTTGCAAAAAACATTTTTCCGGCAAGCACATTTACAGCTCCGATTGATATTATCACAAACAAAAGCAATATTTGGCACGATTATCTTTTCAACGGGCTTGAGGATATTGACCGTGAGCAATTCAAAAGCATTGCGCTCACCTTTGCGATAGATGCCGGATATATCGGCACATCTACGCTGCGCTCAAACAGAGAAAAACTCGGTTGCAACATTCCGTGGGTAATTTTGATGGACCCGACATCGGCTTGCAACCTCAAATGCAAGGGCTGTTGGGCGGCTGAATACGGTCACAAATCAAACCTCTCACTTGATGAAATGAGAAAAGTTGTATCAGAGGCAAAAGCGCTCGGAACGCATTTCTTTATGTTCACAGGCGGAGAGCCGCTCGTAAGAAAAAAAGATATTTTAACGCTTGTCGGCGAAAACAGAGATTGCATTTTTCTTGCTTTTACAAACGGCACACTTGTTGACGAGCAGTTTTGCGAAGATATGAAAAAGGCGGGCAATCTTGCACTTGCACTCTCGGTCGAAGGCACTCGCGAAACAACCGATATGCGCCGCGGCGACGGTGTTTACGAAAAGGTTGTCGAGGCTATGAGGCTTCTTAAAAAACACAAATGCCTTTTCGGCACTTCAGTTTGCTACACAAGTGCAAACTACAAAGCTGTTACCTCCGACGAGTTTTATAATATGGAGATTGAAAACGGCGCAAAATTTGCATGGTATTTTCACTATATGCCAATCGGCTCGGATGCCGACACATCGCTTTTACTCACTCCCGAACAACGCGAATATGTTTACAGGGCAATCCGAGATAAGCGCAACAAAAGCCACGGCAAGCCGATTTTCACGGTTGATTTTCAAAATGACGGCGAATTTGTCGGCGGATGTATAGCAGGCGGCAGAAATTATTTTCACATCAACAGTGAGGGGGACGCCGAGCCGTGCGTATTTATTCATTACAGCGATGCCAACATTCGCGAAAAGTCCGTGCTTGAATGCTTGCGCTCGCCGCTGTTTAAGCAGTATTACAAGGGTCAGCCGTTTAACGACAATATGCTGCGTCCCTGCCCTATGCTTGAAAATCCGCAGGCTTTGAGAAATATTATTGAAAAAACAGGTGCAAAATCGACAAACCTAACCGCACCGGAGTCGGCTGAAACACTATGTTCAAAATGCGATGAATACGCGGCATTATGGGCGCCGACAGCAAAACGCATTTGGGAAGAAAAGGAGCGTTTTCACCCATTCACGCAATACTATCGCGACACCCCCGAGGGCAAGGCGGAATTTGCACAAAAAAGCGAATAATACAAAAAGCTCCCGTTCAAATCAATGAACGGGAGCCGTTTTTTATGTAATTGTAATGTGATTAAATTACTTCTTTTGAGGTCCGTTAAAGCCCTTTTCCTCTTGGAAAGCGGCAATCTTATCAATTACACTGAGAACTACATCAAAGCCCTGACCTACTGTTTCTGCGCTGAAACGCTCCGGCATATCGTGCCATGTGTGATAATAATATGTAAGCATTGGATTTTGAGCGGCAAATGTAACCGATTTGATGCCTGCCTTTGTCATAGGTGTTGAGTCACAGCCGCCGACCGGGTTGTGGATACAACCGTTTGTCTTACTTTCGATACCCATTTCCTTAAAAGTGTCTTTAAACATTTTTTCCATATCGGTATCAAAGCGACAGCCCTGCCAATCGTCCTTGATAACAACCTCGAAATATCCTTCGTCGGCAACAGAGTCGATATTGATATTCCAAGCGTTTTTTGTAAGGTCATCGTGTTTATGAGCATCCGCAAATGCCATTGAACCGCGTAAGCCTGCTTCCTCGGAGCCGACATTGAGGTCTACAATACGGCAGCCCTTTGGGAGCTTGTCAGGGTGCTCTTTAAAGTATTTGATAACCTCATAGCTGAGTGCACAGCCTGTTGCGTTATCCATAGCACCTCTTGATGCGTTTCTCTCATTCGGGTCGCCCCACATAACAACAAACATTGAGCCGATAGCAGTTAAAATCGGAACAAAATGCATTGCAATTCTGAAATTGTTGAACGCTGTTGAATCAATGATGTTTTGCGCCCATGTTGCGTGGCAAAGATCGCCGGTATAAACAACAGCCATAAAGATTGAAACTAAGCACATAAAGAAGAAACATATTGCACCGAAGCCAACCTTTGCATAAGTTGCAATCAAACCCATTGCAGGATTGTCGTCCTTATATTTGTGTGCATGCTCGGAGTGGCGCCATGTCCAACTTGTGTCTGTATGACCGGAGAGAATAATTGTGTAATCATATTTTCCGTCCTCGGGAACAAGCTCGCCGTACGTGTTTTGAGAAATTTCTCTGTGGAAGAACATATCAAACCATGTTTTGTAGAAGAAACAACTGAAAACAAGCCAAATAACTGCGCAAACAGATGCAAACGCCATACCAATCCAAAGAGAAGTGATTTGAAGAGCAATGTATGTAAGGCCGCTCAAAATAACACCTACCCAGCCTGCATATGACAAGCCGCCGATTGATGAACGCGGAGAAACGAAAAACTCTTCCTGCTTCGGCTCGATACCGATTTCGCGGAGTTTTTCACCCATGTAGTCAGCGTATTTTTTTTCACCGTCAGAACCCGGAAGCCTTGAGCCTACCGTTTTCGCCGCATAATTAACGATTTCATACGCTTCGTCACCGTATCTTTTTGTTTCGTCTTTCATTTAACGGAACCTCCTAAAACATTAATGTTTTTATTTTACATTAAATATATGTCAAATGCAACATTATATTAGAAAAATATAAATCATTTTTAAACAAATTGTCTATTTGATATAAATATTATCTGAAAAATATGCAAACATACATAACGCCCTTGAGGTTTAAGTTTCTGTATTCGACATTGGAAAGTGCCGTGGTCGATTGATTCACAGTAAGATTTTTGCCTGAAAGCGAAACTCCGAACATTGAGCCGCTGTTTGTGGCAATGCCGAAATAGTTATAGTCAGACTCGTTTGCAATATCAACAACCTGCGGCGTGTATCCGTGCGCAAAAACAATCGCAACGCGCGGCGTAAAATCAGCCGTACATGTTATGACTCTTGAATTTGCATTGTTGCCGAAAAAGGTTTGGATTGAATAAACATTGTTCCAAACATTTTTTTCGGCTTGTGTTGTGTGCAAAACAGTATTTTCTGTATGCGTTGTCACAAAATCCTCAATTTTTTGATTGTCTGTATTAAAATCGTTTCGCTTGGGGACATCGGTGCCTTGCCACTGATTAAGCCCCATTTTTTCAGTTTTTGCTGAACTACTCAATAATATCACTCCTTAAAGTTTCAAGTACACTGCACGGCAAGCCGAAATTATCATATGTGTCAAAAGTTTGACTCCACTCGTCCCACGAATCAAAATTCATTCCGTCGCCGTCAAACAACGCATCGGTGCACATCAAAATATAGCTTTTGATAAAAAGACCGAGGCGGTGCAAATCCTTTTGCTTAACACCCGAAAACACAGTTTGCTTGTTGCTTACAGTGCATTTGCCCGAGCCGACGCGCGAAAATGCACACTTAAAATCGTCCGCCCTGTAATCGCAAAACGGCATTGAAAGTCGCTCAATAATCTGCTGTTTTATAAGCTCGTCGCCGTATCTTTCGGTGTCAATATCAAGCAAATCAATATAGCCTTGCATATTATAATTGCCCTTTGTGTTGATAAAAACAGAATCGTAGGCATTTTTAAGGCGGTTTTTGACTGTTTCAATGCCCATTGCATACGCATAAATTTCTGCATTTGTTATACCGTTTTCTTTGAACGAAAGCCCAAGACCCTCGAGCAGTCCTTTCATTCTTTCATACTCACTCGTCATACGCCGCCACCTTAATTTCTCCGGGTGTCAAATACGATGTGTCATAACACCACACAGAACCGCCCTTGCCGTTTTTATCGGTAATATTGCAATATGTCAGTGACTCGTCACGCATAAGCGAATAAATCAACTTATTCAAATTGAGCGACTCACCGATTTTAAGGCGGTCAAAATACCGCTTAATCTCCTCTATCAGAGCAGATTTGAGTTTTTCATTCTCAAAAGCCGATTTGTTGATATAAACGCACAAATCAGTGGGAAGTTCGCTTGCAAGCTTTGTTGTCGAATAACACCCTGCCATAGTTATGATTTGGGCGGCATTTGAAACCTTGTTTGAAAGCGAAATCGGGAGTGTACCGGATTTGGTGCGCAAATAGATTGTGTAAAGAGCATTACTGCGCATAAATTTGCAGTCGACAACATCGTCAATCCTTGTTATAGCCTGCTCAAAAGCACTTTCGTTGACACCTGTCGGAGCAACGGAGTATGCGCTCAAAATTCGTCTGCGCAGTGACTCGTCCGTTTCGTCATCCGTGCCGCCGATAAATGCCTCATCATTTCTAACGCCGGAAATACCATTTGGGCAATCGACCATAACGGTGATTGTTTGCGCTTTTGCGTTATACTGCGCACCTGCGGCAATTGCACTTGCCGAAACGCTTATTTCCGTTTCGCCGGCCGAAATAACAGCCTCACCCCTTGTTTCAAACTGAATATACGGACTGTCCTTTACAGAACAAACAGTTCCTTTTGGAACCGTAAGTTCCGTTTCTATCGGCTCATCAACATAAAATGTCAACTCTCCGCTTGATTTTGACGCAGACTTGCGCGTAATGTCACGAAGAGCGGCATGATAGCCAAGCTCCGTGCCGCTTGCCGTTTGCGGAAACGACTGGCGAAGAATATAGTCGCCGTAGCACGAAAGCGAATAAAGCTCCGACGCGACAGCCTGAAACCTTGCACCAAGGTCGCTCATCAAGTCAACATTTTCTCCGCTTTTCTCATAAAATGCGTTTTTCATATTATTAAGTATTTCATCATATGTTATTTTCAAAATCAACACTCACCTGCCCTTCTGTTCCGTTAACAGCGATTGTAAATGTAATCTCGTTTTCTCCGACCGTTGCCGCTTTCACGCAAACGCCGTCAAGGGCGCCGAGCGCCTGCCTTGCATAGCAAAGTGCATACTCGGCTGTCGGCTGTGCGTTGATTGTCGAAATCAGACTGCCGAAGTCCTTGTTCGGATAAAATTCGCCGCGGTGTGCAGTCAAAATGATTTTTGCATTTTGAAGCACCTCATCGATGTAATCAACCGTTTGCAATCTTGCGGCACCGTTTGATTTGACATAATCGCCGTCAATTATTTTATTTGTCATTTTTTATCACACCGTCCTTGCCGATTATCATTGAATTGATGATAACCGTACCGTCATTTTTTAAAATTATTTTTGCGCCGCCGGCTGAAGCAATGCGAATTTCGCCGCTTTCAAGCGACGAGGCATCCTCCGCAGTGCCGAGCATAACCTGACCGTCTGCAGACGGAACAAGTATGATTTTTTCGCCGCGCGGCGCCCTTGAGCTGTAGCCGTACGGAGAATACGAATCAATATCGCGCTGACACACCGAGGCGCCGATTTCGCAGGTGTTTTTGTCTGACAGTGTAACGCTTCCGCTTTCGGCTGTCATGGTTTTATCGCTTTTTGAAAGCATTTTACTCAGCCACATAGTTAACCTCCCGCAAATCAATTGATTTTGACGCCGTTATCCTCGTTTTGCAATAATCTGTCTTTGCCGAAATACAAATATCGCTGATATAAAAATCGTCGCCGTCATCTATCGTGCCGTCGCATTTTACTCGGTCATAAAGATTGAAATTGTGTATTCCCTCCAAAACAAGTTCAACCGTTTCATAATTATCACTGCTGCTTGACAAAAGATTTTTCAGTTTGCGCTTTTGTTGCCATATGGGCAGTGCGGAAAGATTGATTTTTTTAGAACGGCTGATACCCTCACTTTCAAAAAAGCGGCTTTTAAAATGGTGAGAATATCCGTTTTCATCATCTGTCATATAGTCGATTTGAGAATAAGCGTCACCGCGGTTGATAACATATTTTTTGCTCAAAACATTGTAGTGCTCCATATTAACGACAGCATTTTCATTAAGCACACACAGTTCATTTTGAGGGGTAACAAGCACATTTTTGCCCGTCAAAGCATACACCATATCGTTTATCGCACCGTAGCACGATGTGCCCTTACCCACCTGATAATATGTGTCGCACCAAACGGACGGCAGTTTTGATTTGAAGCCGAAATCCCTTGCATACCTGTTAAACAGAAAAATTGCCGATGGACTGTCATAAGTATAGGGCTTTGCTTCGTTATCAAGCAAAATGCAAGCCGTCGAGCGTGCATATACAAAGCAGGATATTCCTGTCGAGGTAACGCTTTGGCGTTGCGTGTCGGCAATGCCGTTAAAAATAAGTTCATCGCCGTCATAAGCCAAAACTCGGTTTATGCACGGAAGTTTTTTATCGCTTAAAAATGTCAGTCTCAATCCGTCGGCAGGTGCCTGCGCCGTTTTTGAAAGCTCGTAAGATACGACGCCGTCAACGCTGATTTTCTCATTTTGGGGCGTATAGCAAACAAAACTTAACTCAGCCATACCTTATCCCCCTCGCGAACAGAAAACAAATCGGGATAATTGTTGCATTTGAAAAGCTTTTCAACGCCGACAGATGTTCTGTTTGCAATGTCATATAGATTTTCATTGGCAAGCGCAAATGTGTAGCCGAAATTGCGAATGGGATTTTTTGCATCGGAATCCTCAATAAACTCAAACGAATAATCAACACATTCCTCAACTGCGTTGTATGAAATGTCGAGCGATGAAAAATATGCTCTCATCGGCGGCAAATCGTGGGAAAACAAGAATGAGGAGCCTTTTGACTGAAACACCTTAATAAGTTCGTGTGCTTTTTCGCCGGCATTTGAGCCGACAAATTTGCCGTTGCCCTTGATTTTTGCCGCTTTAAACGAAATCTCCTGCTGTTTTGCCGATTTAAAAAGGACAGATTTTGACGCAATGTTTTTTGAATATTCCGCCTTTATATAGGCAGGGTTTGCGTCAAAGCAAAAGCCTTTGTATGTCATTGTTATTGCTTGCATCATTCGCCTCCCGATGTGTCATAACGCCTTGAATCAAGGCAATAATAGTCGCTCATTAAGCGAGCTGAATCGTAATCAAATTCTGTATTCTCCATAGGTTTCACTCCTTTATATTAAGTCCGTACCGGCGAAAGTCAGGGTACACCTGAGAGTGAAAGCGCCGATTGCGTTGTATGCTGAGGTGTTTGAAACTTCTATCTTTGCAGGATGCTTAAAAAGCGAATCGTGAATTATTCTGCTTGCGATTTTTGCCAAACTCTCAGCACCGTTTCGCTGAGAAACAAATATGTCAAAGCGTATCTCATAATTCCCGTACAGCACACATTGACCTACGGAAATATTATTCATCACCGTTTCTCCGGGCGACACGGCAATTATATTTTTTTCAAGTCTTGTCGGCTTTGTCGCACACGGATACGCTTTTATAATCCGCATATCGTCAAAAAACGAATCTCTTTTCAGGATTTCAATTGTTTCGTCAATCTTTTCATCAAAAAACATCGTCATCCTCCTCGGCTATGCGTTTCAAAATTCCGGTATAAAACTGAACTCTGCCGCCGATAATCACTCGTTCACGCCTGATAAATTCATATTTAACACCGTCAAACATCAAATAATCGTTGTCCTTTATATTGTAAATATCAAAATCGCTCGGTCCGAAATATGTATAATAATCGTTATAATAAAAGCCTGCCGCGGTTGCATTGTTTTCAAATCGAGACTTGTTTTTGCGCCAAGTTTGGTTGACAACGGCAAAGACAGTGTCTCTGCCGCCATCGCTCTTAACAAGGCTCATCTCTTTGCCGAGCAGATTAAAATACCTTTTGCAAAGTGAACTCTTGTCAATCATTGATAAACATCACCTTTCATAAATTGAGGCTCAAACGCACTTAAAGCAAAAGCCGCTGTCGGCAAGAATGTCCTTACACGCATTTTGTGCGTTTTTATAAAGCCGCTCGGCATATGCGACAGTGTCGCTCTCAACGATTTTGACATCGCCCGCAGTGAACGAAGAAACATTGTCACCGTCATACGAATTAACGGCAAGCACAACATCGTAATTTGCCCTCGCCGCCGCCAAATATACGGCTCTGGTATCTGCTTCAAATTCTGCATTTGCAAGCAGAGAGCCGATAACTGCAACCGCATTTTCAATAATAGGAGAGTATTTTTCAATCTCGCCGTCATCATATCCGCCGAGCAAAACCGTAATGCGTTTTACTTTTTCAACATCAACCATAAGCTATGTTTATACTCCCTCAGGAGCAATAAATCTTGCGGCATCGGGATAAATAACCGAAAAGCCGGTAATTGTTGAAATAGACGCTCTCTCAAGTTGACGGTCTATAAGCTTGTCAAAATCTGTTGACACCCCGCCTGCCTGCACCTTTTCGACAGCACAGTTTTTATCTAAGCCGAGCATTATCGGCGACTCGTCAAGCTCTCTGCAATGAACAATTTCGGCACCGAACGGAGTAATCATATCGCCCGTTGCGTGGAATTTAAGTCCTGCGGCGGCGTCCTTGAATTCGTTCATATTAAGGAGCTGAAGAATACTGGTTTTGCCGCCAATCAATGTTGTGAGCCTATACGGATTAAAACTGCACCAATAATCAACAAGATCGGAATATGTATAATTCTCACCCGCAAGGGTATATTTTGGGCAATTTGAATCATTGATAGCCTCAAAGGCATCAAAAAACTGTGACCTTGCGATTTGTGCGCCGATTTGCTTTAATGTTACGGTAAACAAATCAAGTTTTTGAAATTTAACAGCCTCGTATGACGCAACAAGCATTCTGCCGCGTTTATGAAGCGGTGTAAGTTTGTCCTTTGTTTTAATAACCGTTTCCGGGATTTTTGCACCCTCACCGACAAATGCGAGCATTTTGTCCTCCATCGAAGTAACCGTTTCAACCGATCTGTAATCAAGAGAATCAATGATTGTGGTTGTAGCAACAATTTTGTCAACGGTGTTATTTGAATCAATGCCCTGCCTAACGGCTCTTGAAATATACTCCGGAAAAAGTGCCGCTGAATCGCTTGTAGTAAAGAATTTTGCAACGCAATCGGAATCAAAACCCGAAACCTTTATGTTGAAACGCTTGAGCTGGCGCTGATAAGCGTCAAGTCCCTCAAGTTCTGTGCCGACATAGTTTTCAGACGGATCAAGCGCCTCGAGTGCCTGTGTAAAACTCTTGCCGGTTGTGTATAATCCTTTTTCAAGTTTTAAATTATCGTATGCCATTATATAAAATCATCCTTTCTGAAAATTAAAGTACAATGCCGACGGTTTTATTTTCTCCGTCATATTTGAGAACAAGAAATGTTCTGCCGGCAGCACTTATATCACCGATGTCAATTGCGTTGTCGCCTGCCGCGACAAATCCGCGATAACCGCAATTGAGTGCTGTGGCAACTGTTCTAAACTCGTAATAGCCGTCCGTTTGAACAACAGCGTATTTTCCTCTGACAGCAACACAAGCCCCGATGAAAGGCTGATTTTTAGTTGATTTATAAATCTTGCCGTCACTGTCAATGCTGACAATATCGCCGACCTTTGCGTTGCCGTTTTCAATAGTGATACAGTTTGTTTTGTAACCGTTATAAGAAATCATAAATTCATTTCCTCCTAAATTTTATATTGGTTAAATTTTTCGGTGTCGCGCCTTTGCCCCTTCGGCATAAGTTGCGGAGCCGGAGCCTGACCCTGAGCGCACATACCGTTTTTAAATCCCAAAAGTTCCTTAGTTGTCATAACCGATGTTAAAGACGAAAAAATCTGTGGGTCCGTTTTCGGAAAAGCTTTCAAAAACATTTTGACAACTTCTTTTGAAAGTTCCTCCTTATATGCCTCGCCGAGACTTGCTTTTTCGGACAAATCGTCTATATAGCTTTGGAGCTTGTGAGCCTGTGATTTTGAAATAGTGATGTCAGAGCCGCAGTTTTCAATTGATTTCAAAATATCCTGCATATTTTCCTCCTGTGTGAATTTAAAGGATTTTGTGATGCCTGCTTCTCTCTGCGCCGGTACGGCAACAAAGCTGAATTCGTATGCGTCGGCGGCGTTTGAAAGAGTATCAAAGCAAAGTTTGCCGTTATACTCCCTACCCCTAATATGAGAACATCCGCCCTTTTTTCTGTCGTTTCCGCAGACAGAGCACTTGCTGCTACTCATTGAGCACGAAACAGAAACCTCTTTCTTGATTCCTGCATCGATTTCCTCAATCAGTGAGGCATTTTTTTCGTTGTTGAGCATATACGCTTTTGCCTTAAGACAGCAAAGCGGTTCGCCGTCAACAGTAAAGCGTCCGTCCTGCTTTTCGATATATGTATCGAAAATGCGTGCTTTTTGGTCGGAGCTTTTCATCGAATGATCGGAAATTCCCGTTTTTCCGATAAAAAGCGGTGCAAGCTGTTTTAACGACTCAATCGAAAATTTTTCGTAATCTCTGTCAACCTCATTACTGCACAGCGTGACATTAAACACATAAATTTCGTCAGCCGAAAGCTCGCGGCGTGCAAGAGCATTGATTTTTTGCAAATCCGAATCATCGGTCTTGCATTTTTGGATTTGACACTGAGCCATCATCTGCCTCCTTAATTAAATTATCAGCCATGGCATTATAGTACCGTGCCTGTGCATGCTCGGTTTCATCCTGAAGGGTGATCCTGTCCCAAACAATTTCGACATCATTTGCAATGCCGTTAACGGTTAAATATGCCATACCGATTTTTTTGAGTATAGGGGTTATTATTCTTCTGTAAGCCGCAAGCTCTGTTGTGAGAATATCTGCCTGCTGTTGGCTCATTTTTTCCGTTGTGGACCAGCTCAAGCCGAACATATACGGCATAAGCCCTGTTTTTGCAATAATCTGCTCAAGCATTTGGCGCACGGGGATTTCGCTGTCGAGAATTTGATTGTCCGCGCCAATAACGCTGACCTTAACATCGCCGACCGCAACAAAATCCTTTACGCTGTCCTTTGACGACATTGCGTCCTTCCACGCCGACGCCATTTGATTTGCGCGTTCCTTTGCAAATGCAGCGTCCGTGCCGTCGCCCTGCGGCTTATATGTCACGGCATATCGCAAATTGCCGACACGCTCCCAATTTGAGCCGATTGTCGAATAAATTTTTAAAAGAATATCACTGACAAACGGCAATCCGCGTAACAGACTTGTGCCCAAAATTTTTCCCGGCTGAGGATTCAAAACGGAAAACAAAATATTATTCGGATGTCTTATCGGCTGAGCCATGCCCGACGAAGTGTTGAAAAATTCAAGGTCAATACCGTTGTCCTTTCTCTTCACCTCAAGTACATCAAGCTCGCCGTTATAAAGCGCGTAAAAGCAGTTTTCGTCTGCAATTATTTCGCCTACCGCCGTACCATATGTCAAAAGCTGTTCAACATAGCTATCAACAAATGACTGTATGCCCTGCTGATTTCCGCCTACATTTACACAGGCAAAAAACTCGTTCATGGCATTGCTGAGCGACTCGTTATCTGTTTCAAACCTAAAACCGCCCATAAGCCGAACAATCTTGTTTATAGCACTGTCGATAATCGGAACACCCTCTCGCAGTTGTGCATAAATGCGGTTGTCAACATTCATCGGCGTATAGTTTGAAAATGTATAAAACGGATTTGACGAAACAGAGCCTGTCTGAACAACTTGTGCCGACTGCTTCGGCTTGTCGTTTGAGCCGTCTTTCTTGTTTTTACCGAATAAACCCAATACTTCACTTCCTTTCTACCGCAAACGAAAACGAATAATCGCTTTTGTCCTTGCCGATTACCGACTGAACAAAATATCGAATATCGTCCATTGCATGGTCATTTTCCTTTTTCGGTGCGTCGCGTTTAATGTCATTGTCCCAACGATAAATCGAAAATTCTCTTATCGCATCGGTACAATCGGGTGATATGTAAATTTCGTTATCCTTGAGTGCCTGACAAACGCGGTTGATTCCTTTAAGAACATCGTTATCCGCCTTGATTATTCGATATTTGCCGTGTCTGCGCACCGTTTCGATGAACGATGCCGCCGACGGGTCAATAATCAGCGCGGTAATTTTTCTGTTGCCGACAAGTTCGCACAGATGCGAATAGTATTCCTCATCCGTCAGCTGAACGCCCTTTTCGCGTGACGAATGATAATATTCGTTTATTCTGTACCACGCTTTGCCGCAATGCCCCCAAAGCCCAAGAGAAAACGGATTGACCGTGCCGTAATCGCACGAGAGATAGTATTCGTCAAACGAATCAGCCTCTTTTATATGCTTTTTGGCGTCAAACATGGGATAAACAAGTCCGTCCGCAGCAACCCATTTGCCCTCGATAAATCTTTCATAAAACGCACCGGAATAAAGATTTTTGTAACGACATTTCACCTCGTTTGAAAGGGACGGATTGTCGTCCATCGTGAAGTGAAGATAGAGCATATTCTTAGCATTTGACTTTTTTATCCACTCGTTATAAAACCAATGATAAGGATGCTCCGGATTGCAGTTAAACCAAAATTTTGAACCGTCGAGCGAACATCTTGCAAGCGCTTGCTCAACAAACGAGCGCGGCATAAGCGCAACCTCGTCAAGAAGAACTCCCCCGAGGGTCATACCCTGAATCAGCGACGCCGAACTTTCGTCGCGACCGCCGAAAAGATAAAATCTGTTTTGCACTCCGCCTTTTTCGATTGTCAGATAATTCCTGCTCAGCTTTTCCTCAACCGCAAAACCGAGCGATTTTAAAATCGGAACAAGAGGCGTAACAACATTTCGTCTCAGAGAGGTGACGGTTTTACCGCAAAGAGCAAACGCGGTGTCACCGAAATGATAAAACGCCCAGCCGACAAACGAAAGCGACATACAAAGCGTTTTGCCGGAGCGTACTGCGCCGTCGCAGATAATTCCGTTTTTATCTGCCGAGGGACTGCCCTTGCACCACCAAGTCAGCGCAAGGAGCTGTTTTTTTGAAAACGGCTTAAATTCAGTCATTAGGCTTTTCGCCCCGCATTTCTTCTACACTCTTTTCAAGCGCCCGATAAAAGCTCAATCCTTCGCCGTTGCTCACGGCGACAATCTCATTCAGCTTTTCAAATGCCTTGAGTCTGTCGAAAAACTTAATTTCCATTCCGCCGCCCTTCACTCGCTTTATTTCGCTGATATTAAACAAATTGAGTTTTGGCAATTTTTGCAAAATCTCGTCCTCGCTCAAAAACAAAAGCGAAACGGCGTCGCTGACATCGCCGACGGCAAGATTTGTAAGCCCCTGCTTGATTTGCTCTTCAATTGTCTTTTTCCTTTTTGGCATAGCCTGTCCTTTCCTTTGCTGTCGTTACCGAAGAAATTTCTTTCTTCACCCTTTGGCTGAAAATCACCTTTTTATGCACATTTTGCGCATAAAAAAGCAAAAACAACGGCAAAAATATTTTTTTGATGATTGTTATTCGCAAAGCGTGCATAACCCGTCAAATTGCAGGTGATTATTAAAAATTAACAAGATATTAAATTTAATTATGAACTTTGTTAAATTATTGACATTCTGAAATTTCAGCGATATAATGAAGGTGTTGAGAGGCAGAAAGTCTCAAATATATCAACAAATTTTTAAGAAGAAGGAGTTAGAAATTATGGCTAACAGATTTGTACTTAATGAAACAAGCTATCACGGAAAGGGCGCAATTCAGGAAATTGCAACAGAGGTAAAAGGCAGAGGTTTTAAGAAGTGCTTTGTTTGCTCCGACCCTGACCTTTTAAAATTCGGCGTAACCAAAAAAGTTACAGATGTTTTGGACAATGCGTCCATCGACTATGAAATTTATTCACAAATCAAACCGAACCCAACTGTTGAGAATGTTCAGACAGGTGTTAAAGCATTCAAGAACAGCGGAGCAGACTGCATTATCGCAATCGGCGGCGGATCGTCAATGGATACAGCAAAGGCAATCGGTATTATCATCAAAAATCCCGAGTTTGAGGATGTTGTTTCTCTTGAGGGCGTTGCACCGACAAAGAACAAATGCGTTCCGATTATCGCCGTTCCGACAACCGCAGGCACAGCGGCAGAGGTTACAATCAACTATGTAATCACCGATGTTGAGAAAAACAGAAAAATGGTTTGTGTTGACCCTAAAGACATTCCGGTTATCGCTGTTGTTGACCCTGATATGATGTCATCAATGCCGAAAGGACTCACCGCCGCAACAGGCATGGACGCTTTGACTCACGCTATCGAGGGTTACATTACAAAGGCTGCTTGGGAACTTTCGGATATGTTCCATCTCAAGGCAATCGAAATTATTTCAAAATCACTTCGCGGCGCTGTTGAAAACACACCGGAGGGCAGAGAGGGTATGGCTCTCGGTCAGTATGTCGCAGGCATGGGCTTTTCAAATGTAGGCTTGGGCATTGTTCACTCAATGGCTCATCCGCTCGGCGCTGTTTATGACACACCTCACGGCGTTGCAAACGCTATCATTCTCCCGACAGTTATGGAATACAATGCTCCTGCAACAGGTGAGAAATACAGAAACATTGCAAAGGCAATGGGCGTTGAGGGCGTTGATGATATGACTCTTGACGAGGCTCGTAAGGCTGCTGTTGACGCAGTTAAAAAACTTTCTGAGGATGTAGGAATTCCTAAAGACCTTAAGGATATTGTTAAGCCGGAGGATGTTGATTTTCTTGCACAGTCTGCATATGATGACGCTTGCCGTCCGGGCAACCCGAGAGATACAAGCGTTGAGGAAATCAAGCAGCTTTATCTTTCATTAATGTAATTAAATCAGTATAGACAGTAATGCTGTAACCACAAACGGCGGTAGGATTAACCCACCGCCGTTTTTATAAAATTCAATATGCATAAGAATTTATAATCGAAAATACTTATAACTTATAATATAAAAAGCGTTGAAGACATTAATCTTCAACGCTTTTGTGTTTTGATAATTATACCCACTCTTTGATAATTTCGGGATTTGCAAAAATCTCGTCGAGCTTTTTCATAAACGGAACGACATCACCCAAGTCAAGTGCTCTGTGGTCAAATGCGATTGTGAGCGGCATCTTTTTGCCTGCGCGGATTGTGCCGTCCTTTTCAACAATCGCCTTATCCTGAATCGAGCCGATTGCAATAGCTGCAACCTGCGGAGGAATGATTTCGAGAAGCGTGCAAATACCGTCCCATTCTCTGTAGATTGAGCCGAGATTTGAAACAGTGATTGTTCCCTGCTCTATATCATGCTTTGTAAGTCTTTTCTCAATTGGGATTGCGTAGTATTTTTTCTTTGCAGCACCGCTGAGTGTATGCACCTTGTGCTTGCCGGTTTTTGAGCCTATAAGGCGGCAAATTGTTTGCTTGATTTTGCCCTCTTTAAGACCGTTGAGTGTATTGTCAAGCGAAACCTCAAACATAACCTCGTTCATATCCGAGTTGTTTGCTCTTTTGGCGGCATTTTTGATTGCGTTCTGCATTTCGCTGATTGATTTTTTGTGCATATCATGCATATTAATTGTCATCATTTCGCCGGTGTCAAGCATCATCGGCATAGAAATGTTGATTTCCTTAAACTCTGTGACGCATCCTCTTACAAGAGCGCGGTTAAAATTAATATGTGCATTAAGTGCAGGGCAAACCTTCAAGCCCTCAACAATCACACGGAGCATAATCGAGTTGATGGTAAGCTTTGTTTCCTTTGTTGCGTCCTTGTTAAGTTCCTTAACAACCTGCATAAATTTTGTGCATTCCGGCTCATATGTAACTACTGCATGGGGAATTGTTTCCCAACTTTCTGATGTCATATTTGATACGATTTTTCTTGCAATACCAAAATGTGTTTGCTTGATGGGACTGAGATTTTGTTTCATACTGTGTACTCCTTCTTAACGATTATTTTTTCATGTAAAATGCAACTGCCCAATAATAAATCGGGATTGTTATAAACACAACCGCCATTGCGCCCCACAGACCTGTTGCAAAGCTCAAAACAAGATAAGCAAGCAACACAATTTCGGGGATGGGCAACGCAAATAAATAGCCTTTTTTCGTTTTTGTGTAGCACGCTCCCGCATAATGATAATAAATCGGGATGAACAAAAACATTATCCACAGCGGATGCCACATATGAATAATCAAATTCAATACTATATAAACCGCAAGAACAATCAGTGCAAACGGAAATTTCAAAAGCCTGCGCGCTCTGTCCTTGTAAAGCGAATGTCTTTTTACGGGATTTTGAATTCTCGGCACGCTCGGCAACTCCTCCGGAGCCGATGATAAATTATCGTCCGTCGATTTTTTAACCGCGCTGTCACCGTTAATCAATTCGTCGAGAGTGACTGAATAAAGATTTGCTATGGCTATTAAATTGTCGGTATCGGGTGAGGACTCGCCTCGCTCCCATTTTGAAACAGCCTGACGGCTGACGCCCAACTTTTCGCTCAAAGCCTCTTGGCTGTAGCCGTGGGACTTTCTAAGCTGTTGCAGTCTGTCTGCGGTCTTTATATCCATATAAATCCTCTTTCGCAGACGCGGCACTCTTGTGCTGTGTCTGAATAATACAACATACCGCACCTATATACAATACATTTTGCTTTACATAGCCGATAAATTTTTTGCAACTATTGGTTGCATTGGCTTAAATAAAGGGTTTGCGGCATATTTTTGATATAATTAATTTTGTTTTAATCTTGCCTCAAGGCGATAAATCGGCATGCCCTGCGAGGCAAATTTTTCCTCATACTCGGTGACAATATTGTCCTCAAAATCGCTGTTGTGCAAATCGAGCGAAACATTTGAAAGCTCGTATCCGCATTTTGAAAACGACTCTATCGAATATTCAAAAAAATGCATATTGTCCGTTTTTTGGCAAATGGGTGCATTCGGCTTTAAAAGCGTTTTGTATATATTCAAAAATCTTTCGCTTGTAAGTCTGTGCGAAGCATAGCTCTTTTTCGGAAACGGACACGAGAAGTTTAAAAATATCGTCTCAAATGTTTTCGACGGAAGATAGCTTTGGAGATACTCACCGGCACAGTTTAAAAACTTGATGTTTTCAAGCCCCTGCTGCTGAGCATTTTCACAGGCGATGACTATAACATTTTTCACCTTTTCGACGCAAATAATATTTGCATCGGGATTTTGCTTTGCAAATGTGCAGCCGAACTGACCCTTGCCGCATCCTATTTCGAGATAAACGGGATTGTCATTGCCGAACATTTCTTTTAAATCAAGTATATGATTTTCCGACAGTGCATCGTTAAAATTCAAACTGTCATTTCTTAAAGTAATCAAATAATCCTCAACAGCACCGAGGCGGCTGTCAAGGTTTTTCTTGTGTCGCATTCTCATACAGAGTAACCTCAAATCAATATTACATAACATTATAAATTATTTTATACATCATTACAACAATTTTTTTGCAAAAATTGTTACATATACTGCCATTTGTATATAATGCACATTTTCACAAAAAATCCCCTACAAATATGTTGTAGGGGATTAATCATATTACCAAGTTGAAACATATCTTGCCTGGTCGCAAACTATAATTTCGCCCGAAATGCACGCCGACACATCGGAAAGCAAAAAGCCGATAACCTCTGCCATTTCCTCAGGCAAAAAAATTCTTTTGCCCGACTGCCATTCGGCATACATATTTTCGTTTCGCGAAAAGCCTGTCATATTTGATTCTGTAACGCCGGGACCGACTCCGTTAATCCTTATGTTTTCGGAAATAACCTTTCGCGCAATGCCTTTAATAAAGCTGTTTGTAGCCGCCTTTGTCAAGCCGTAAGGAATATCGTCGGCACGCATCGACCTTTCGGAAGTGATAACAACGATGTTGCCCGAAGTATCATCCTTTGACTCCAAATATTTCACAAATTCCTTAACAATAAAATAATTGCCCTTCAAATTTGTATCCATTTGAGCATCCCAGCCCTCGGGCGTAACATTTCTGAAACTGCCCTCGTGGAACGAAACACCTGCATTACTGACAAGCGAATCGATTTTACAGCCGAACATTCTCTCGGCATTTTCAAAAAGGCTCGGCAGTGACTCAATATCCGTTATATCATGCTTGATACAAGCGCAATTTTCGCCGATTTCTGCGGCGGCATTTTTGAGTTTTTCCTCGTTTCTGCCTGTTATAATCACATTTGCACCCTCGGCAACGCATTTTTTTGCCGCAAAAAATCCGATTCCGCTGCTTCCGCCGGTAATCAAAATATGCTTGCCCTTCATCGTTTCGTTTGGGGCAACTGTGTATGTATTTACGGTTAAATAATTATTAGGAACGCCCTTGACAATATATTTAAAGGCTCTTTTGAGCTGTTGCTTAAATCCCATAGTGCTTTAATGACCTCTGATTTTTTTAATAACTTCTATACCCTTTTTGCCGACAACCTTTTTGACGGCATTTTTAATCTCGTTTTTCTGCCTCTGTTCATCGCTGACGGTTGAAAAATTCACTGCCTCCAAAGCATCACTTTCGTCTTTCCAATTGGTGAAAACTTCAAACACAACAGGCTTGTCCGAGCTACCGGGCTTGAAAAATACATCCGCAAGCGAAAGCTACCCGTCCTTGCTTGATGCCGACATATACTCACAGCCCAAATCACTCGCATAGTGCTTAACAAGCTCATGTGATTTTGCGCCGTAATGGTCTGCGGCGGCAATAAAAGCGTCTGCATCATCGGCAAACTGTGCACCGGGGTGATTATAATTTCTGAATTCTGTACCCTTACCGTTATTGATAAGCAAAATATTCAAATTGCTCGGCAAATGGCGGTTTCCGAGTGAGTTCATATCATAGAAAAACGCAAGGTCGCCGATAACGCAATAAACATTTGCATCTCTGTTTGCGAGAGCGGAACCTATCGCGGCAGACATAACGCCGTCAATGCCGAATCCGCCGGTGTTTGAATAGCATCTTACGCTGTTTGGTGTTTCAAAGAAATTCCACGAACGAAGCGTATTTAAGATGCCCAAATGCAAAATTGAATTTTCGGGCAGCTTTGACGCGCTTTGCTTTGCTATCCAAATATTTGAAAACGGAAGCTCGGGTATCTTATTATAAATTTCGTCATAAGCGTTTTTCCACTCAATCAAGAATGAATCATTCTCATCTGTGCAATCCTTTGAATATTGTTCAAAGAAATTTTGCTCGCTCATTTGAAAAACATTTGTCACTTTTTTATATGTATCCCTTATCTCTCCGTCGGGATTTACACGCCAAAACTCCTTACATCTGAAATAAGGATATGCGCCCGTAATATTTCCTATATCAACAATGACATCAAAATTATTGCAGGATGAATTAAGTGCAAGCGGACACAAAACTCTGTATGCCCCTCTGTAATTGCTTGTTTGGTCACACAAAACAACTGCGTTGTATTTTGCGCAAAATCTGTCTGCCGCGGCGGTAAGTGCTTCGCTCCATTTTGAATGAGCACCGACAAAAACGCCGATTTTGCCGTTCGGCATAGGCGGCAGGCTATCCTCTACGGTATATCTTCTTATAACTCTTTGCTTCGGAAGCTCCTTAACATCAAAATTTGTGCTGTATGTGGTTTCCAGGTCAATGTGAATTGGTCCGCCACCGTTTCTTGTAAGCTCAAGAATTGCATTGTTTACCTTAACATTGCAATCCCACCTATCCTCATCGGTGTGGCAAGTCGGGATTTGAACACTGCATTTCACAATGTCGGCAAGCGGACGGCTTCTGTCGATAACCTGCGCAACATTTTGACCGACTCTGCCGTAATGCTGTGTCGAAGTGATTGCAACAATGGGCAGTTTTCTGTAAAACGCCTCCGTCAAACCGGGAATGTAGTTTCTTGACGCTGTTGCACCGGTGCAGGTAAGGACAACAGGCTCGCCCGATTCTTCAGCCATTCCGCACGCAATGTAAGCCGCCGATCTTTCGTCAGCCGCAGAATACATTTCAAAAAAGTCATCCTGTTGCATACTTGCGACAAGTCTGATATTTGTTGTGCCCGGGCTTGCGATGACCTTTTTTATTTTATGTTCCTTAAGCAAGGAAATAACTATTTGAGTATTTACCTCGTCGGTATAATGAGTATTCATAAAAACCACCTACTGTGCGTATTTAGCCAAAAATTTGATTTTGCCCTTTGTGAGATTGTTTACAAGAGCAAGCGAGCTTGTGAACTCGACTGTTTTTCGATAGCAAACAAGATAAATTGCATTCGGTATAATACAGCAAATCACTCCGCGAACGATAAGTGTTGCGATAAGTGAATCAAAAACGATAAATTTGTTGCAAATCACTGCGCAAATCACGCACGATACAACGGATATAACCATATACAAAACCGTTTGGAGAATATATTTTGTCGGGTTGAATTTGAACAAAACGGTGAACAAATTTGAATAAAGCCACGGCATACCGACTAAAAGCATACTGATTACGGTTGAAAGCAAAATACCGTAAAGGCCCCAAAACTGCACCATAATCAAATTCATAACAAGATTTGCAAGCGCAGTGACGAGCGGTCTGAATCTGTCCTTATGCCAAATGCCTGCCGCGTCCTTATAAAGATTGAGGAGCGAATTAATCTGCCTAATATAAAAATAAGCGCAAAAGCAAATAACATAGCTGTAGCCGAGCATATTATTCTTGCCGACCCAAAGCTGCATAAACGGCTGATAGAGGCACGCAAGGCAACACATACAAAAGCCGGAAAGCCACGAAATAATCAGAGTAAACTTTTTTAAATCGTTAAAATTCTTTTCCTGCGTTTCGGTGATAATACTGTTGCCTATTCCTGCGGTGCAGGAGGAATATATAACGGCGATGAATCCGCTGACCGCGGTTATTATGTAAAAATAGTTTTGATAAACAGCAAGCGCGGTCAAACCGAGAAATGCGGAAATAACGATTGTATCCGCCGAATCGACAACGACGGAACCGATTTTGGCGGTGAACAAATCGCGCACCTTTTTGTTAATCTCCTTAACCTGCTCCTTAGGCAAATCGCCGACAGCGTGATACTGCGGATACATTTTGTCAACAACAATTGCGGTGACAATGTTGCCGACGATGCCGAACGCAATCAGCACCAAAACATACCAATAATAATTTTTGAGCAAAAACAGCACTGCGATTTGGAGCGAATATTGAATTGTCGAAACAATCAATGTGATTTTTGACGCGACATCGCCGCGCTGATGCGCCGAAAGCAGACAGTTTTTGTATGCAAAAAGCCAATATGTGATAACCGTTGCCGTAAGGTTCATAAGATACAAAACATAAACATTCATATCATCGGGAACGGATCCGCTGATGAGCTTCGGGACGAACGGCGTTATTGCCAAGCCGACAACGAGTATTACAAGACCGATTATCCTGTAATATTTTCGATAAAGGCGCATAAGGGCACAAATCGTTGTTCCGTCATCATCGGCAATCGGCTTATACATACTGAATACAAGCGCATTGCCGACACCGAGTTCCGCAAGGTTGAGCACCTGCAAAACCGATGAAAAGAGGCTGTTGAGTCCCAAATATTGCATACCGATTGTGTGAATCATAATTGTTCGGATTGCAAAAGGAACAAGCAGCGAATACAGCTTTAAAATCCAAGAAAACACAACATTTCTTGCCGCGTTTTTACTTCGTTCTATTTTCATATGTAATAATAACACTTTCAAAAAATTTATACTGTAATAATAAATTATACATAATAAAAAAAGGCTTGTCAATAAAACAAGCCCAAACAATATACACAAAAATAGCGCCGTCTGTTTGTTGAACAATTCCCGACACAAGGCGGCATATTTTGCAACTAATTTTCAATCAAAACGGCGTGCGCGATGCCGGGAATCGGCTGTCCCTGCTTTGCCGAGGTAGGCGACATAAGCGCACCTGTGGCAACAAAAAGCACCCTCTTATATTTTCCGTCATTAATTTTATTCATAATATGCGAGCACAAAACACTTGCACTGCATCCGCACCCGGAGCCGCCGGAGTTGACATCCTGTTCCTTTAAATCATAAATCATCAAACCGCAGTCATTGTGAACGCTTTTGATATTTTTATGATATTCAAGAGCCAAAACCTCGTGCAAAAGTGTACTGCCCGTATATCCCAAATCGCCCGTTAAAATCAAATCATAATCATCTGCCGTGGTTTGTGTGTCATCCAAAAAATCCGAAATGGTTTTAGCCGCAGCAGGTGCCATTGCCGCACCCATATTGTTTGCATCCTTGATGCCCAAATCGGTTATTGTGCCTATGTGAATTGCTTTGATTTTCGGACCGTTGCCGTTTTTTACAACTACTGCGGCGCCTGCACCCGTAACTGTCCACTGCGATGTCGGCGGACGCTGACCGCCGTATTCAAGCGGATAGCGAAACTGCCTTTCGCTCGATGCAAAATGGCTTGACGCACCGGCGACACAGCAATGCGCACCTGCGTCAATCAGCATTGCGCTGTTGCAAAGAGTGAGCGCCATTGTGGAACATGCGCCGTACATTCCTATAAACGCAATTTCCAAATCCTTGAGCGCAAAACACGAGCCGGTGCACTGATTGAGCAAATCGCCCGTCATAATAAAATCGACATCGGCGGCTGATTTATTCGCTTTGGTAAGCGCACGGATAACGGCGTTTTTCAGCAGTGCTGACTCTGCCTGTTCAAAGGACTCCTGCCCCATCGTTGTGTCGTCAAACACCTCGTCAAATTCGTTTCGGAGCGGTCCCTCGCCCTCTTTTTTGCCTCCGACGCCTGCCGACGCGGTAATTACGGGCGGATTGTCAAACAAAACGGTTTTGCCCTTAAAAATCATAAAAAATACACCTCGGTTTTATTTTAACCAAGGTGTTTGTATTTATTCTTTATGCAGCAGTCCTCTGTTTTTGCTGTTTTATTCTTTCATCGTTTTTATTATCGAAATTAAAAACGGAGCCGCAACAAAGGCGGATATTACATATGCAATCGGCTGTGCCGCCTCTATTCCCAAAACACCCATAAATTTCGGCAAAATTATTACAAGCGGAATAAAGAACAAGCCGTTTTGCGTACAGGCAAGAAAAAATGCTCTGCCAGTTTTTCCGAGGCTTTGAAAGGTCATGTTCGCAGTCATAACAGTCGGCAAAAATACAAGCGCAACACAAATGTATCTGAACGCAGGCGTGCCGATTTCAAGGACATCAGCATCGTCGCGAAAAATCGAAACAATCTGCGGAGCAAGGAAAAACGAAATTGCCGACAGCACGGCGACAACAATTGTGCCGAACAGCCAAACAAACCTTATGCCCTGCCTAACGCGGTTATATTTTTTTGCGCCGTAATTAAATGACGAAACAGGCTGAAAGCCCTGACCTATTCCGACACAAACGGAAAAAATAACATTTGCACATTTCGCGACTATACTCATTGCGGCAACGCACGGGTCGCCGCCGAAAATACCTGCCTCGATATTCAAAAACATTGTTGACATTGAATTAAGCCCTTGGCGTGCAAAGCTCGGCACACCGGTAGAAACAATGTCCCAAATAATGCGCGGCTTGAAACTGAAATATTTAAACGAAATGCGGCTTTGCGGCTTTTTCATCAAAAATACAGACAGCAAAATCGCCATGCCGATATACTGCGAAACGGCGGTTGCAACACCTGCACCCGAAATGCCCATATTAAATGTAAAAATAAACAGTGGGTCAAGAAAAATATTGAGTATTCCGCCTGTCGCAAGCCCTATCATCGCAAGATTTGCCATGCCCTCATAGCGCAAAATATTGTTCATAACGCACGAGGTTGTCATAGCCGGTCCTGCAATCAGGATAAATCTGCCGTAATCACTTGCATACGGCAAAATCGTATCTGTACTGCCGAGCGCCTTCATAAGCGGTGAAAGAAACAGCAAGCCGAGCAACATAATCACTCCGCCTGTAAAAAGTGCCCAAAAGAAAGCAGTTGTGCAGTATCTGCGCGCCGTTTCAATATCTTTTGCGCCCAATCTGCGGCTGATATTACTGCCTGCGCCCTGCCCATACATAAAGCCGAACGCCTGCAAGATTGCCATAAGGCTGAGCACTACGCCCGTCGCACCGCTTGCGGCAACACTGATTTTTGAAACAAAATAGGTATCCGCCATATTATAAATCATCGTGATAAGCATACTTATCACAGTCGGCACGGCAAGAGTCGCAATAAGTTTGTTAACAGGCGTTTCTGTCATTCTCTTATATTGAGCATCTGCCGATTTGTTATTATTCAAAAAATTCATCTCTTTTCAAAACGAAATTTCAATAATAAAACGACTGCATTTGCGGGGAGCACAACGCAGTCGTTTTGATAAATCAATATTCAAACAAGCCTCGCAGAGTCTTTATTTAGTATGTTCATCAAGCGTAAGATAATACGCCTTCAAAAAATGCTCGCAAAAATACTTAACTTCAGGCATATCAATGTCGGCAATTTTTTTCTCCTGCGATTTGAGGGCAATTTCGAATTCCTTGTTGCCCATCCTGTTTTCCTCGATGCACTTAATAAGCGCGCTGATTTTGTCTGCCGCCTTAACAAGTTTCCAAAGCGGCTTGTCCTCCTCATTATGGGTGAAAAACGGCTCGTAATCAGCTTTAAAATCATCGGGGAGCATTGCAATCAATCGCTTTCCTGCAACATCCTCAATATCTTTATAAACACTTTTGATTTCATCATTGTAGTATTTAACCGGTGTCGGCATATCGCCTGTGATAACCTCGGTTGTATCGTGATAAAGGGCAAGGACGGCGGCACGGTTTTCGTCATAGTTTTTGCCGTAATATTTGTTGCCTATAAGCGCCAAAGCGTGGGCAATTACAGCGACGGAATGGCTGTGCTCTGCGATATTTTCTTTTGATGTATTTTGCATCAGCGCCCAGCGGTCAATCATTTTCATTCTGTTGACCATTGCAAAAAAATTGTATTGCTGTGCCAAAATATCAGTCCTCTTTCTTTGTAATGTCGATTCCAAGCTCGTCAAGCTGAATATCGTCGATAACTGACGGCGCACCGCTCATAAGCTCGGACGCATTTTGTACCTTCGGGAATGCAACAACATCGCGAAGTGAATCTGCGCCGCAAATAAGCATTGCAAGTCTGTCAAGACCGATGCCCATACCACCGTGAGGCGGTGCGGCATAGTGATAAGCATCAACAAGGAAGCCGAATTTTGCGTCAATCTCCTCTTGTTCCATACCGAGCAATTCAAACATTTTTGTTTGAAGGTCACAGTCGGTAATTCTCATTGAGCCGGAGGAAAGCTCTGTGCCGTTTAATACGAGGTCAAACGCCTGAGCCTTAACTTTTGATTTGTCCGTGTCAAGATACTGAATGCTCTCCTCCATCGGCATTGTGAAAGGATGGTGAGCGGCAACCCACTCACCGCTTTCCTCGTCAAGCTCAAAGAACGGCATTTCTGTAATCCAAAGGAAGTTCCACTTGCCCTCGGGGATAATGTCAAGTTCCTTTGCGATAGCAAGACGGAGCGCACCCATAACAGTGAGAGCCTTGCGCGTCTTGTCTGACACGATAAATACAACATCGCCCTGCTCTGCACCGAGTTTTGCGATAAGCTCCTGAAGTTCGCCGTCCTTAAGGAATTTGTTGAACGAGCAGTTTGGCTCCTCATCAGCCCAACGGATATATGCAAGGCCCTTTGCACCGATACCCTTTGCATATTCGGTGAGCTTGTCGATTTTCTTTCTTGAATATGCCTTTGCGGCGTTCTTTGCCACAATAGCCTTTACACTGCCGCCGTCGGCAATTGCGTTTTTGAATACAACAAAATCTGTTTTGTCTGCCCAATCGGAAATATCCTGAATAAGCATACCGAATCTTGTATCCGGCTTGTCGGAGCCATATTTATTCATAGCGTCGGCAAAAGTCATACGCTCGAGCTTTTCGGGAACATCGACATTGATTGTTTCCTTCATAAGTTTTGAAATAAAGCCCTCTGCCATTGACATAATATCGTCGCAGTCGACAAACGACATTTCAAGGTCGATTTGTGTAAATTCGGGCTGACGGTCTGCTCTGAGGTCCTCATCTCTAAAGCAACGGGCAAGCTGAATATATCTGTCAAAGCCTGCAATCATTGTAAGTTGTTTATAAATCTGCGGCGACTGCGGCAAAGCATAAAATTTGCCATTGTGAACTCTTGACGGAACAACATAGTCGCGCGCACCCTCCGGTGTTGATTTAATCATCATCGGAGTTTCGATTTCAATAAAATCGTTGTCATAAAAATATTCTCTTGCAATTTTTGCGATTTTGTGGCGCATCAAAATGTTTTTAGTGAGCTTTTCGTTACGCAAATTGAGATAGCGATATTTGAGTGTTATTTCATCGCCGACTTTTTCACTTTTTTCGATTTCAAACGGCGGTGTCTGCGCCTTTGAAACAATACGAAAATCGTTGACGATAACTTCGATTTCACCTGTCGGGATGTCGTGATTTTTGCTTTCACGCTCCGCAACGGTGCCGACAGCGGCAACAACATACTCGCTTCTTACGCTTTGTGCCTTTGCAAAAATCTCTCTGTCTGTTTGGTCGTTGAACGAAAGCTGAATGATTCCGCTTCTGTCTCTCAAATCAATAAAAATAAGGTTTCCAAGGTCTCGCTGACGCTGTACCCAGCCGAAGACGGTGATTGTTTGACCGACATTGCTTATGTCAAACTTGCCGCAATAATCTGTTCTTTTAAGTCCCTTAATACTTTCTGCCATTGTATATATCCTCCGCTGTTAGAGTAAATTATTCTGTCTTTCCCGAAAACAGCGAATTAAAATCAAATGCCTCGCCGTTTATCTCCAAATCTTTCAAAGCATCGTCCATGCTGACCGAATAAAAGCCGTTTACGAATGTGTCAAGCGCAACATCGCTGCTGTCGCCGGTTTGCATATTTTTAAGGCTTGCCTTGTTTGAGTCAACCTCGTTATCGCCGATAACAACATTGAATTTTGCGCCGATTTTGTCGGCATATTTCATTTGAGCACGGATTGAGCGTTCGTTCAAATCATATTGAACGGAAAAGCCCTCCGACCTCATATCCTTTGCGATTTCAATTGCCTTGAGCGTAGCCTTTTCGCCGAGAGCTACTATGAAAAGGTCTGTCTTTTCAGGCTCGGGGAATTCGCAACCCTGCGCCTCCATAACAAGCTGGAGTCTTTCAAGGCCCATGGCGAATCCGAGCGACGGAGTTTTTGCGCCGCCAAGCTCTTCAATCAAGCCGTCATATCTGCCGCCGCCGCAAACGGTACCCTGAGCGCCGATTGAGTCGGAAACAAATTCAAAAACTGTTTTTGTATAATAATCAAGACCTCTTACGATTTGCGGATTTACTATGTATTCGATACCCATAGCGTCAAGATAGCCCTTTACCTTTTCAAAATGCTGTTTGCAGTCATCGCAAAGATAATCAAGCACAACAGGTGCACCCGATGCAATATCGCTGCATATAGGGCTTTTGCAGTCGAGAATACGCATAGGATTGCGCTCGAGTCTGCCCTGACATGTTTCGCAAAGTTCGTCCTTTCTTGCGCTGAAATATTCCTTGAGCGCCTTGTGATACTCGGCACGGCATGTCGGACAGCCGATGGAGTTTATTTCAAGGTGAAGGTCTGTTACTCCAAGCTCATCAAACACCTGCTTTGCAAGCGAAATCATTTCCGCATCTGCAAGCGGAGATGTTGCACCGAAACACTCAATACCGAATTGGTGGAATTCGCGCAATCTGCCTGCCTGTGGCTTTTCGTATCTATAACACGATGTGAGATAGCAAACCTTTTGCGGCAATGCCTCGTTGCAAAGTCCGTTTTCCAAAAAAGAACGGGCAGCGCCTGCAGTACCCTCGGGGCGCAATGTAATTGAGCGTCCGCCCTTATCGTCAAAAGTATACATTTCCTTTTGAACAACATCGGTTGTGTCGCCTACGCCTCTTTGAAAAAGCTCCGTGTGCTCAAATACCGGAGTTCTTATTTCCTTATACCCAAAATTTTCGGCAACGCTGAGGCATGTTTGCTCAATATATTGGTTTTTATAAACTTCCTTTGGCAAAACATCTTTCGTGCCCTTTATAGCTTTGGTAATTAACGCCATATATATTTCTCCTAAACATTTTTTATGGGTGACAGTGTTTACCGTCACCCAAAAACAAATTATTTCTTTTGATTATAACGAGGATTGACAATCTCTCTCCACTCAAAATCGCCACGCTCAACGCCTCTGATTAAAGCCTCTGCAGTTGCAATATTTGTTGCAAACGGAATGTTGTGAACATCGCAAAGCCTGAGCAAATCGTTGTCATTCGGCTCGTGCGGCTTCGGTGAAAGAGGGTCACGGAAAAAGATGAGCAAATCAATTTCGTTGCAGGCGATACGGCTTGCAATTTGCTGACCGCCGCCCTGTGCTCCGCTTAAAAAACAATTTATTTTGAGACCTGTTGCTTCCTGAACAAGCTTTCCCGTTGTGCCGGTTGCGCAGACATCGTGTCTGCTGATAATTCCGCAATATGCAATACAAAACTGAACAAGGAGTTCTTTTTTTGCATCATGCGCAATAAGAGCAATATTCATAATAATTCCCTCCGATGACAATTAAAGCCGTTAGTTAATGCCTGATACTTTCAATAACTATTATATACTATTATAACTTATAATGAAAATAATAACATAAAAATGCTGTTTAGACAAGATTTTTTTATCACTTTGTCAAATATTATCAATTGAGGAGTGTTGAATCCTTTTGAGCTTTTTTCTCATTTGTGTTGTGAGAATAGTAATAGTCGATAATTGACGCCGTGATTTCAGCAGTTGATGTACCCGAACCTGCAAGCTCGATAGCCGATGCAATACTTATTTCGGGATTTTCGTACGGAGCAAAGGTGATAAGGAAACCGTTATTGTGTTTAACACCGTTAACAACAACCTGCGATGTACCTGTTTTGCAGGCAACCTTTGTGTCTATGTTGTTGAATATTCTGTTCGGTCCGCCCGATGTTGCAACGAGACGCATACCTCGGCGCACAATGTCAAGATTTTTGCCGCTGACATCGACCGTTTCAACAACTCTTGAGCCGGTTTGTGTAAGAGCGCCACTGTCAGACGCAATTTTTGATTTAACGAAATGAAGCTCATATCTGTCGCCGCCGTTGGCAATTGTTGCACAATAATTTGCAAGCTGAAGCGGAGTAAAAAGGTTGTCCGACTGTCCGATTGCCGCCTGAACCGTATCACCCGGCGCCCAAGTTACGCCGTATTTCTTTCTGTATGCAGGTCCTGCAAGAATACCCGATGCCTCGGGAATTTCAACACCTGTTTTTGAGCCGAGGCCGAACATTGCGGCATACATATTCATTTTTTCGATGCCGAGTTTTTGCGCACAGTTGTAGAAGAAAATGTTGCACGAATGTTGAAGTGCGTATTTAACGCTGAGTGAACCGTGACTGCCTGTGCATTTAAACACCATATCGTTTACTCTGAACTCGTGTCCGCAGAAGAAAGTTGAGTTTTCGGTAATAACGCCCTCCTGCAAAGCCGCAGCCGCCATTGCCGGTTTAAATGTTGAGCCGGGAGCATATGTTCCGAGTGCAAAGCGGTTATAAAGCGGTGTGTATTTGTTTGACGCAAGTTGCTTATATTTTGTGTAATAATCGTTCAAATCATATGACGGATAGCTTGCGGCTGCCAAAACCTCGCCCGAATTGATGCCTGTCACAACAACAGCACCTGTTGAATTGTATGCAACCTTTTTGCATATTTTTTCAAGCTTTTGTTGCGCAAGCTTTTGAAGGTCTTTTTCAATAGTCAAAACGATTGTGTCACCCTGCACCGGTTGTTTTGTAATTTCTTCCGTAACAGTGCCGTCGGCATTTATGGTGACTGTTTTTTCACCCGGAGTACCTCGCAAATCCGACTCGCACGCCGACTCTATTCCCGACTCACCGATTTCATCGGTGATGCCGTAGCCTTGGTCCTTAAGTCGCTCGTATTCCTCGTTATTGATTTTTCTGACAGTGCCGATAATGTGCGGCGCAAGTGTTGAATCGGTATATTCCCTGTATGCCACAACCTGAACATCCGCACCGGTGTATAAATCGGGATTTTCCTGGATTGTTGCAACGGTTTTATCGCTTACATCATCTGCGATTTTAACAGGGTTTGAAACCGAAAACAAGAGGCGTGTAAGCTCGTATCTGACATTGCCTATTTCAAGCGTTTTTTGCACGCCGTATTTTGAAAGGTAATTCTCAAGTCCGTATTTTTCAACCATTGCATCAAAGCAGTTTTGAGCCGTTGCGTACGATTGAAGATTGAGCATATCGGCACTTTTCATTGTGGCAATATCCTGCTTATATTTATCATCATCGTTCTCGGTAAAGAATGAAATGTTGCCTTTTTTGTCAGCCTTAAGCGGAAGATTGTGAACAAATTCCTCGCCGTTGGAATTAAAAAGCGAAATCAAATTCAAAACTATTCTGTTTCGCTCGTCATTGTTTTTTGATGACGGGAAATATGCCGCGTCGAGAATAATGCTGTTTCCCTGGCGGTTAGTAACGAGAGGGTTGCCGTTTCTGTCAACAATTTCACCGCGCGCCGCCTCAATCGGCACGGTGTATGTTTTGACAGTATTGTTTTGTGCGGCATAATATTCGTTTTTGTTAACCTGAATATCAAACAAATCGTATCCGAAAACGGCAACGGTCGCGATAACAAGAATTATGGCAATCGTTGTGCGTGCACTTTTGTAAATACTTTTCACGGCAAATCCTCCCTTCCTAAAATTTTATTCAAAATACTAAGCAAAACTATTTTTCAAACTCAACCTCTTTGTTAAGTTTCCTTTTAAGCGGCATTATCAATGCGCAAAGTGCAAGAGTCATAACCGAGGTATAAAGCGCGCTCGGAATATAAAACGATGCGATTGTCTGCACACTGCCCTCGCTGTGAACAATAACCATAAATAACAGCCAATAAATAATGCAGTATAAGAAAACGGTGAACACTGCGCTAAGCGCGCAAATCCAATAGGTCGGTCTAAAAAGATATGAAACAAACGATGAAATCACAAAGCACAAAAGCATAAGAAATATGCAATTAAATCCCATATGCTGTCTTGCTACGCAATCCCACAGCAGACCTGCGAAAAATCCGAGCAGTGCGGCTGTTTTTTCATCCTCGTCTATACCGAGAATAACGGCAACCGGGATGACAAAAAAGCACCGCGCACCGCCGATTTCAAACCATAATCCGCCGACATTTTGCATCAAATCGGCAATTACAATCAAAAGACAGTAAACGCAATATTTAATTGTAGCCTGCTTTTTTGTGAGTTCCATTTTTACTTCCTGCTATTTGTTATAATCGGTCAATACAAAGCAAGACGACAAATCGTCCATCTTAACACCGGGTGAAATTACTGCGTATGACGAAATATCGGTTGTTTCGTCGGCAATTTCGTCAACCGTGCCGATAATCAATCCCTTGGGCATTGTTCCGCTGATTCCGGCGGTGCAAATAATAGAGCCGTATGAAATATCGGTAGAGGAGCTGAGGTTTGCCATTTTGCACTTACCCTCTTTGGCAAGTTTAGCCGTGCCCGTTACATACGAAATTTCGTTTGTAACAACTTCGTATGCCGACACATTGAAAGACGGGTCGAGAATTGTTTTGACAACGCTGTAATCGGGATATGCCTTGTCAACAACTCCGACAAGATATTTTCCGTAAAGCACCGCGTCACCGACCTTAACACTTTTAAGCGTGCCGATGTTGATTGTAAACGAGTCGTAGGTATCTGCACTGTCGCGGCCGATAACGGACGCCTCGGCAAATTTATAATCCTTGTGTTCTTCCTTAAGCTCAAGAAATTCTTTGTATAATGTGTTTTGATTTTTTAAATTTTCATAATCGACAAGCTGCGAGCGCAAATCACCGATCTGCTCCTCAAGACTGTCAATCTGCTTTTCATATTCCGCATTGCCGCTGAGAGAGCCGAAAGCCTTGTCCAGCCCGTCGCTGATTTTTTGCGCAACATAGTGGCACGGCTGAAAGACAGTGCCCACAACGGTTGACTGTGCCGTTTCACCGTGACCGTTGACAGCCGCGATGAATATGCCGAGCACAAGCAGTGCAACTATCGTGCAAACCGTTTTGACAACGCGATTATTAAATAAATGTTTCATTTAGCGTATTTTCTCCCAAAAGGTTTACTTTGCTCTTCTCAATTTGACAGCCGTTCCGCGAACAACACATTCCGTTGGCTCCTCAGGGACGATAACGGGAATTTTGATTTCCTTTTCAATCAAATCCTTAAGACCTCTCAAGCGGCTTGTACCGCCGGTAAGATATACGCCGCGTTCGATAATATCTGCGGCAAGCTCCGGCAATGTAACCTCAAGCGTTTCCTTAACGGTGTTGACAATAATGCCGACAGGCTCCTGCAAAACATATCTGATGTCTGCGGAGGTAACTTCCACGCTTCCCGGCAATCCGTCTGTGAGATTTCTTCCGCGGACCTCCATAGCTGCCTCGCCGTCATATTCCGACGCGGAGCCGATTTTGATTTTAATATCCTCGGCTGTCGTTTCGCCGATTAAAAGATTGTGTTTTTTGCGCATATATGTAACAATTGCCTCGTCGAGCGCATCACCGCCGACCTTAATGCTGTTACAGCTGGCAATTCCGCCGAGCGACATTACAGCAACATCGCATGTGCCGCCGCCAATATCAACAATCATAGAGCCGGTTGCCTCATAAACAGGAAGTCCTGCGCCGAGAGCCGCTGCCATAGGCTCCTCGATAAGCTCAACTTCCTGTGCACCTGCGGCACGCGCGGCGTCCTCAACGGCACGGCGCTCAACCTCGGTAACAGCAGACGGAACACAAATAACAACCCTTGTTTTTGTGAACATTGAGCGGTTTGACGATCTATACATAAAATCGTGCAACATATCGGCTGTCATATCGAAATCGGCGATAACGCCGTCCCTTATCGGGCGAACGGCAACGATTGAGCCAGGTGTTCTGCCAATCATTTTTTTAGCCTCGTTGCCGGTTGCCAAAACGCGTTTTGATTTGACATCAACTGCGACAACGCTCGGCTCTTTTATGATAATATGCCCCTTTTTGTCGGCAACAAGAGTATTTGAAGTTCCTAAATCAATACCTATATCTCTTGAAAAAATCATTGTATATTCCCACTTTCGCAAAGGCATAAAATGCCTAAAATCCATTAATAGAAATATATTATATAATAAGTAATTTATAATCTCAATATCTAAATTAAAAATTAATAAAATTTCACAATTTTGTAATATAATTTTCGGATTTACTGTTAAAAATTAGAGTTGGGCGGCAAAAATCAATCCGCCGCCCCGAAAAATTCCGTTTGAAATTAAATTTTTGTGGTAAAGGTGTAGCCCTGCTGTTTAATATCGTCTATCACATCGCCGAGAATTTCGGCATTTGTTTTGCTGACGGCGTGCAAAAGCATTATTTCGCCGCTGTGCGTGGAATTGCATATATTTTTATATGCCGTGTCCTTGTCCTGCTGATTATCGGGATCCCAATCGGCGTATGCAAACGACCAAAATACGCTTTTGTAGCCCATGTTGTTTACAAGGGCTATACTACGCTGTGAAAATTCGCCTTTAGGAAATCTAAAATAACTCATTGTATAATTGAAATTCTTTTTGATATAATTGTGCAAATACTCGACCTCCTCGGTTGCCTTTTCGTCGTCGATTTCGTCCATTGAAAGATGTCTGTACGAGTGATTTCCGACGATATGTCCCTCGTCAATCATTCGCTTAATCAGCTTTGGATTATTCTTTGCAAAATCATATGTCACAAAGAAAATTGCCTTTACATTTTTTCTCTTTAAAGTATCCAAAATTGTAGGAGTATAGCCGTTTTCGTACCCCTCATCAAATGTAAGGCAAATACTTTTTGAATCATTTAAAAGCCATGTGCCGTTGTATTTTCCAAAGGTTTCCTGAAGCGAAACGGGGTCGGCGGGCTGCTTGTGGTCCGTTATCGTTCCAGGGCCCCAAACAACCTTTGAGGATGACAAATCGTTAAGGCTTGCAACAGGGTCAGCGCTCGGTGTTTCCGTTGTCGTCTCGGTAGCCGTTTCAGATGGTTTTTGCGTTGTTGTGACTGTTGTTTCATCTTTTTTATTACTGACAGTATTATCATCGCTTGTGCCGACATTTATGGTGCAACCGCAAAGCATTGCAAGGCAAAATGTGCTTACAAGAAATTTATATATTTTTTTCATAAAAATAAAACCTCCCTTGTCTTATTATTTGACAACGGAGGTTTTGTATCACTGTTAATATTTAGTTTTCGTTTTCCTTGATGCTTTTCATTTTAAGATAAGCGTTGATAAATCCGTCAAGGTCACCGTCCATAACAGCGGTGATATTACCCATTTCAAAATTCGTTCTGTGGTCCTTAACCATAGTGTAAGGCATAAATACATATGAACGAATTTGAGAACCCCAAGCGATTTCCTTTTGGTCGCCCTTAATGTCCTCGATTTTTTCAAGATTTTCTCTTTCCTTAATCTCGACAAGCTTTGATTTGAGCATTCTCATTGCAACCTCACGGTTTTGATGCTGTGAACGCTCGATTTGGCACGAAACAACAATACCTGTCGGAATATGGGTAAGACGAACGGCAGATGAGGTTTTGTTAACCTTTTGTCCGCCGGCGCCCGACGCACGGTAAACATCCATTTTAATATCCTCGTCGCGGATTTCAACATCAACATCATCGTCGATTTCGGGCATAACCTCGAGAGATGCAAACGAGGTGTGTCGCCTGCCCGACGAGTCAAACGGTGACACGCGAACAAGACGGTGAATGCCCATTTCGCCGTGAAGATAGCCGTATGCATTTTCGCCCTCAATCAAAATTGTTGCACTTTTAATACCGGCAACATCGCCCTCGAGATAGTCAAGGGTTGAAACCTTATAGCCGTGGCGCTCGCCCCAGCGGTTATACATACGAAACAGCATTTCAGCCCAATCCTGAGCCTCTGTTCCGCCCGCACCGGCGTGGAATGTAAGAATTGCGTTTTTGCCGTCAAATTCGCCGTTTAAAAGTGTTGAAAGTGTCATACTTTCAATTCTTTTTTCAATATCCTCGACAGAACTTGTGCAATCCTCTACAAGTGACTCATCGCCCTCCTCATCTGCAAGCTCAATCATAACCTGCGCATCGTCAAAATCGTTTTTGAGCGTTTCATAAGACTCAACCTTTGCTTTTAACGAACCGATTTTTTGCATAGTCTTTTGGCTTTTTTCCATATCGTCCCAAAAATCGGGAGCGGTGCTGATTTTTTCAAGCTCGGCAATTTCAGTTTTCAAATTGTCGATATTGAGTGCTTCTTTTAAATCATCAATCGGCTTTTGCGATTGCGAAAGTCTTTGGTTTAATTCTTCAAATTCTAACATAATTTTTCTCCGCATTACTGATTTATAACATTTTACTATTATAAAGTATATACGTCTGTTTTGCAAGTTCAAAAACTATTTACTTTATTTTAACCAAATAATTGATTTTTTATGTTTATATAATGTATAATAGAAATAATATAAATATTATACCTTATTATATGTATTCAAAAAGGTAACCAAGGAGAAAAAGATGTCAATATACAATAACTGCGTTTGCCCTGTATGCAAAAAGCAATTTGAGGACGGCGACGATATTGTTGTTTGCCCGGAGTGCGGCACGCCGCACCACAGAGAGTGCTACAACAGTATTCATCATTGCGCCAACGCCGATTTGCACAGCGAGGGATACGATTTTTATAAGGAAAACATTGAAAATAAAAAAAGCAATAACGAAAAGCCGAGCGAAAAAGATAAGAATGGATACTACATTCCCCCTGTTTCATTCGGAACAAGCATCGGCGCAGGTAATGATCCCGACCCCGGAATCAACAATACACCGGATATGGACCCCGATGATAACGGTGAGCCGATATTCGGCTCATTTCAACAACCTGTTCAGCCGATTTTCACCGTTAAGTCACCGTATCAAAACGATGATGAAACAATTGACGGTCAATCGGTAGCCGATATTGCAATAACAGTCAGAACAAACACACAGCCGTTTATCACAAAGTTTAAGAAGATGGAAAAAACGAAGAAAAAGGCATCGTGGAATTGGTGCGCGTTTATCTTCGGTCCGTACTATTATTTTTTCAGAAAAATGTATAAGCCGGGCGTTTTATATTTTTGCATAACACTTGCGATAAACTATGCCACCTCGTTTTTCACCACAAAATTTGCGCCCGAAACATTTAAGGCGCTCGCCGATTTGATGCAAAACGCATATTCGGGCAAATCATACGATGTGAACAGCTTGGCATCCGCCGGCGATTACTCAATGGCAATGAAAATATCGTTTATATCCTTGGCGGTGTCACTGCTCATAAGAATTATTTTTGCCGTTTTATCGGACTATCTGTATAAAAACACCGTTATTTCAATAATTAAATCGGTTGACGAACAGCTTGAAGACGGAGCCTCATTCGTTCAGACACCTATAATTATGCCGATAGAAAATCTTTCAGAAAAGGAAATGCGCAAAATGTATCTTGCAAAAAAAGGCGGCATTTCCACATGGGCACCGCTGCTTGCTGTAATCGTTTTTGAAATGATTTTGAGATATTTATAAATTAATGTTTGGGGTTTATAATGAAAAAGGTAAGAAAAGCGATAATTCCGGCGGCAGGCTTGGGTACAAGAGTTTTGCCCGCGTCAAAGGCAGTACCCAAAGAAATGCTCAACATTGTTGACAAACCGGCTATTCAGTACATAGTCGAGGAAGCGTTTGAAAGCGGAATTGAAGAGGTTTTGATTATAACCAACCGCGGCAAGGGTGCAATTGAGGACCATTTTGACCATGCCTTTGAACTTGAATCAAAGCTTGAGGGTCAACCGGGAAAAGAGAAAATTTTAGACTCGGTAAAAAATTGCTCAAAATTCGGTAATATTTATTTTCTGCGTCAAAAGGAAACGGGCGGACTCGGTCACGCTGTGCTTTGCGCCAAAACATTTGTCGGCGACGAGCCGTTTGCCGTGCTTTACGGCGACGATGTTATAATATCCGACAATCCCGTGACAAAACAGCTTATAGACGCATATGAAAAATACGGAAAAGGCGCAGTAGGCGTTAAGGAGGTAAGTGACGAAGCAATCACAAAGTATTGCTCGCTCAAGATTTCTCCGCTTGAGGGTAACTGCTACAATTGCACAGATATGATTGAAAAGCCGAAGAAAGAGGAAATCATGTCAAACTTCTCAATTCTCGGCAGAGTTGTATTACCAAGCGAAATTTTTGAAATTCTCGAAAATACGCCGCTCGGCGCAGGAAACGAGCTTCAGCTTACCGACGCTATGAAAACGCTTGCAAGAGACAAGGGCGTGACTGCCGTTGATTTTATCGGCAAAAGATACGATATGGGCAACAAATTCGGAATTTTGCAGGCAAATATCGAGGTAGGGCTCAATCATCCCGAAATAAAGGACGACCTCAGAGAATATATTAAACAAATTTCCAAGGAGTTATAAACGCACAATATGCAAAACAATTTTTATCAACCGCCGAATGAATCGCAAAACAGATATTATGTCTCAGGACCGCAATATCAACAGGCTTTCACTCCGGCGACAATACCGCCCGATTATTTCAGGCAAATAAGAAAAAATCAAGAAAAGGAACTTGTCAAAACAGGATTGATTATCGGCGCAACGCTTTTGTCGATGCTTGCGGTTCAGTTTATCGAGGCAATCGTTTTACAGTTGACCGGCATATACTCGTCAGCGGCATTCAAAACCTCAACGGCGCAAAACCTTTTTAACGCCGTAGGCGGTCACATCCTTTCAATATTTTTACCGTTTTTAATAATGGCACTGCTCTCAAAAAAGCGATTTGTGACGCCTGTCGTGCCGAGGAAAAAGATTGCACCGTCTAAGGCAGTTGCATGGATTTGCTTTGGTATGGGTTGTTGCATCGCTGCCGATTATCTCGTTGCACTTCTCAGTACAATTGCCTCAAACAACGGCTACAAACTCACCCAAAACACACTGCCGAGCGCAAACAGTGTTATTTCCTGCATTGCAGAGATACTCTCTACTATTCTTTTGCCGGCTATCATTGAGGAATTTGCTTTCAGATGCTGTTCACTCGGCGTTTTAAGAAAATACGGCAAGGCATTCGGTGTTGTTGTTGTCAGCATCATTTTCGGCACAATTCACGCCAATATCATTCAGTTTATTTTTGCAACATGTGTCGGCTTGATTTTGGGATATATCACTGTTAAAACCGACAATGTTATTATCGCGATGATTGTTCACGGCTTAAACAACTCTCTTTCTGTTATCGGCGATATTACCGATTATATAAGCAGCAGTAATACGCTCGGCGACAAAATAAGCACGGCAATTATGCTGATTTGGCCGGTTCTCGGCGTTTTCGGTATGATTTACTTAATCACACGCGACGGCTTGTTCAAAAGCAAATATTCAATGTATCCCAAACAAGTGCGCAAGCAAATCAAGAAATCGGAAAAAGCGGCAATTTCAGCCAATCCGTATGTTTTGCCGTTGGCATCAAAAATCCTTTGTATTCTTCCCGGATTTTTGCTATTTGCACCATATTTTATTTACAGTATAATCGCAACAATAATTAAACAATGACAAATGAATTTATGAATGAGGCAATCGCTCTTGCAAGGCAAAGCGAGTTTGAGGGCGAAGTGCCCGTGGGAGCGGTTGTCGTAAAGGACAATAAAATAGTCGGCACCGGCAGAAACCGCCGCGAATACGGCAAAAATGCGCTTTATCACGCCGAGTTGGAGGCAATAGACAGTGCCTGCAAAACTCTTGGCGGATGGCGGCTTTGGCAGTGTGATTTGTATGTCACGCTCGAGCCGTGTCCGATGTGCGCCGGCGCAATAATCAATTCGCGCATAAGGCGAGTGTATTTCGGCGCCTACGATAACAAGGCAGGCTCGTTCGGCTCGGTTGCGAATTTTAACTTGATACCGTACAATCATAAGCCCGAAATTTACGGCGGAATTATGGAGGATGAATGCTCCGCAATGCTGTCCGAATTTTTCAAAAAATTGAGGCAAAGAAATAATAAGACACGATGAAATCGACGAATATCATCGTGTCTTATTATTTTACATTAATTTCAGCACATCCGCTTTTGAGCATAGTCCGTCGCTGAATGCTGTGGCGTTTGCACAGGCGTTGGCAAGGCGCAGAGCATAATCAAAATCATTTTTCATAATATACCCTGCCGCAAAGCCCGCAACGGCGCTGTCACCGCATCCGTTTGTGTTTTTAACATCGCCCTCTATAATATCAATGCGGTGAATTTCGCCGTTTTCATCAACAAGGAGCATACCTCTGCCGCCCATGCTGACGAGGACATTTTGTGCGCCGTAACTTTGCATTTTCTGTGCCGCGGCGCAAACATTATCAGAGCCTTTTAAATTTTTGCCGAAGAACTCAGACAGCTCAAACACATTGGGTTTAACCAAAAAAGGCTTGAATTTCAAAATGCATTTGAGCGATTCGCCGCTTGTGTCGGCAATGATTTTTATGTTTTTTGATTTAACGCTGTCGAGCAATCGTTCGTACGCAAGGCTGCCCATCGAACGCGGCACACTGCCCGACAAAACGAGATAATCCCCATGCGCGATTTTTGACAATTTGCGAAAAAGCCTTCGCTCATCATTTAATGTGACAAACGGACCGTCGGCGTTGAAAATATAATTATACACGCCGCTGATTTTAACATTAATTCGCGTATCGCCGTCGATATTGACAAAATCAAAATCAACTTTGTCCTGTAAAAGAGTTTTCAGCTTTTCACCGCTGAAGCCGCCGTAAAATCCGATAGCCTTATTTTCAATTCCAAGGCGTTTGAGCACAACGCTGACATTTATTCCCTTTCCACCATAAGTTACAACCGCTTTTTCGGCAATATGCACATCATCCGACTTATGCGCAACCGTAAGGCAATAATCAAGCGCAGGATTCAATGTCACTGTATAAACCATAATATCACCGCTTATATTATCCCCCAAAAGCGCAAAAATAAAAGCCGCCGATGCGAAATCATTTCGCCCGACAGCCTTAATTATTCAATTATGTATATCGGTTATTCTTCTTTACCAATCTTTTTTAAAATATCCTCAATATCGTCAAAGTCCGATTTCGGCTTATCTTCGGTCCCAACCTCTTCATCGGCATCGGATTCTTCTTCAGGCTCGGCAACAACGGTCTTTGAAGCCGACTTTGAAAAAGAAAATTTCTTTTTGCCGAAAGCAACCGCAATAAAGCAAACAATCATCAGCGCACACACAACATAAAAAACAATGAAAAACGCCATATATTTATTCATCAGTGCCTTTGCGGCATCGGCATTAGCAAGATATTGCTTTCTTAACTCATCCGACTTTTGCTGAATATTTTTAATAAAAACATTGATTTGAGCATTGTCATTCTTAATAGTTATTTTGAGTTTTTCAGCCTGTTGTATATTCGAGGTATAGGCTTGCTTTTGTGTTGTATATTGTGTTGTAAAATAAATACCGGCACCGCCCGACAAAGCAATAATGAGCGCAAGCACTGCAAGTATAATAATTTTCGGCAAATTTGATTTATTAATATCTTTCATATTATCTCCTTAAACAATACGGCAACATGCACCGCGGATTTTTCATTCTTGTATTATAACACAAAATATTTATACTTGCAATTTATATTATAATAATGTATAATAACAAAGCAATACGGAGAGTTGTCCGAGCTGGCCGAAGGAGCACGATTGGAAATCGTGTAACGGGCTATAACCTGTTCGAGGGTTCGAATCCCTTGCTCTCCGCCAAAAATGAAAAAGCTGTACCGCAAGGTATGGCTTTTTCTTTTTTTATTTGCAAGGGATTCGAACAAGGAGGGAGCAAGGCTTTGCCTGCGGAAGAAAACAGTCCTGCGGACTGTTTTCGCCGACGCGGTCAAGGAGCATCGCGACGCGAAGGCATACGGCAGTATGCCGAAAAAATCCCTTGCTGAATTAACAATTGTCTTTTACAACACAAAAACGGGCAGACAATTCGGTTGTCTGCTCGTTTTGCTGTTTTTATCAAATATCGGCGGTGTTGAAAATCACCTTGGCTTTGAAAAGGTCGCCGTCGATTGAAATATCAAGTTTGCCGTTTTGCACTTTGCAAAGCTCTTTTGCAATTGAAAGGCCGAGACCGTTGCCATCTTGATTTCGCGATTTATCGCCGCGGACAAAACGCTCGGTCAGTTCCTCAGGCGTAATGTCAAGCGGCTTTGCTGAAATGTTTTTAATCTCAAACACGCCGTTTGCGCCCTCTTGATAAACGCTGACATAAACACGCGAACCTTTTGCACTGTATTTGCGTGCGTTTGAAAGCAGGTTTTCAATCACGCGGAATGTTTTTGCACCGTCTGCAATGACATTAACAGGCTTGTCGCCCTGCTTGACAACAAGTGAAAGATTTGCATTTTCAAAATCCTGCTGAACATCAACAGTTGATTGCAGGCAAAGCTCTGACAAATTCATCGGTGCAAGGTGAACGGTTACATTACCGCTTGTGACCTTTGACGCTTCAATCAAGTCATCAATCAAGCGTTTCAGCTTTGCGCCCTTTTCGTCGAGAACTGCGATATACTCCTTCGCCCTTTCGTCATTAATATCGCACTTTTGGAGGAGGTCAACATATGTAATGATTGAGGTGAGCGGAGTTTTTAAATCGTGCGAAACATTTGTGATAAGCTCCGCGCGCAGGCGCTCGTCCTTAACCGCCTTTGCAATAGCATTTTCAAGTTCGCTGTTGCTGTATTTCATGCTTTCCGCTAATATTGCGAGCGATTGCGGCAGGCTTTCAACCTCGAGGTCAATATCCTTATGCTGTGCGCTCAAATCAATGATTCTGTCGAGCGATTTGAAATATTTAACGGCATTTGCGGCAACGGCAACAATGAACGCAAAATTAATCACTGCATCAACTGCGGCAAGCAAAAGCGCAAACCGCGGCGAATCTGTGGCACTGCCAAGAATAATGATTGCAGCCGCAATAACAATATTAATCACCGTGTAAAGCGTAATCGCCAAAACTATATTTTTCTTAAACGCCTTCGGCTTGAAATCGAACAGCCTTGCCATTTTTTTGAAAAGCGCAAGAATCTGCTTTGCTGCAACATAAATTCCGTAGAAAATCCAAAAGGAAAGAAGATGCTTGTAGAATTTTTTGTTGCTGTGAACATAGCGTGCAAACGATGTTGTGAACAGGAAAAGCGCTATCCAAATTGCCAGACATGCCGCCATAAAGGCGAGTGCGATAAGAACAAATCCGTATTCAACAAGGAACATCAGATATATTGCGCCTGCGATTATTCCGCCGGTGAGAGCAATTTGAATTTCAAACGGAATCCAGTCAATAAACCAAAGTTTAACAGCGCCGTTTTCCCTTTTTCTGCCGGTGATTTGGTAGTAATAAAACGCTGCAGCTATCGACAAAACGACCATCAACACATCAATCAAACCGAGCAAATAAATATTGTCGTTTATTTCCTTTGCAAAATAATAAAAATCGCGATAGGTTGTGAGATAGTTTGCGCCGTCCTCATCAATTGAGGCGTAAAGAACATAGTTTTTGTTTTTGAAATAATCGGCTTGCATAATGTATTTTTTAGTTTCGTCCGACAAGCCTTTAACATTTGCAACGCCGTTTTTGATGATAATATACTTTTTGCTTGATTTGATTTTTTCAACTGTCGCATCGTCATATGTATCCGAAAATTTTGTTGACGGATTTGCGATTATATACACAATACCCTGTGCTTGTGCCAAACTTTGAGCGTTGGAACAGAGCGATTCTTCATAAAGACTCGTGTCCGAGTCAACATATTTATCATACGCGGCGGCAATTGAATCATACAATTTGTCTATATCGTCGCCTTGATTAAAATCGTAGGAAAAGCCGCTCGTTCCGGCACCTTGAACTGCGTATGTTACACCGGAGGTTGAAAACGAGGCGGCATCCTCCCCCGAAGAAACATAGTCACGGTATTGGCTCATAATTTCGTTGTAAACCGAATTGCAAGCGACAGTTTTTTGCGCAATAAGCTTGTTTTTATGCGAGTCGCTGTTGAAATTCACAGCGTTATACACAGCATTTTGCAAACCTGCGACGATATGCTCACGCGCGGTTTTTGTTTCGATATAATTATCGTAAACCGAAGTGTTTTTATTGTTATTCGCAACAGTCAGCGCAATCGAGCCTGACAAAAAGCATGCAATCAGCGCACTGACAACGCAAATCACAACGCAAACGGTTTTGTTGAAAAGTGAATATTTATATTTTTTCGCATTTGTATCCAAGGCCGTACACCACCTTTATATATTTTGGTTCTTTAGGGTTGATTTCAATTTTTTCTCTTATGTTTCTGATATGTACGGTTACTGTTTTTTCGCTTGTGAACGACGGCTCGTTCCACACCGCTTCGTAAATCTGCGACGAGGAGAGCACCCTGCCCATATTCTTCATAAGAAATTCCATTATCTTATATTCAATGGGTGTAACCTTGACAGGCTCGCCGTCAACAAACAGCGCTTTTGCGTCGGTGTCGAGCACAAGACCGCCGTTGACAAGCTGTGATTTTGTGATACTGAGGCTGCCGAAATTGACATAGCGCCTGATTTGGGATTTTACCCTTGCGACAAGCTCAAGCGGATTGAACGGCTTTGTAACATAATCATCCGCACCGAAGCCGAGGCCTGTTATCTTGTCAGTGTCTTCGCTCTTTGCAGAAAGCAAAATTATCGGAAAATTATGTTTTTCTCTGATTTTCAGAGTAGCCTTTAAGCCGTCAAGGCGCGGCATCATAATATCAAGCACAACGCAGTGAATATCGTTGCCTTCAATTTTTTCAAGCGCCTGGGCACCATCGCTCGCGGTGATAACATTGTATCCCTCGTTGTCGAGATATATTCTTATTGATTCAAGAATCGCCTTGTCATCGTCGCATACAAGAACATTATACATATCATTGCCTCCTTGACATTATTAAACCACAAACATTCAAAAAGAAAAGAAAGAAAAAGTAAAGAACCGGTAAAGACAGTTTCAAAATAAAGGAAAAAGCCCTCGATCAGTGATAATCCAAGGGCGTAAAATCCGATTATAAAATTGTTTCCATACCGTATTTTTGAACTTTGAGCCCGCATTTTTTATAGAATTTCTGCGCATTCTCATTGCACGCCCAAACATTAAGTGTAAGATTATAACAGCCCGACTTTTTAGCAAAATCGACAACATAGTTATATATCGCAGAGCCAATCTTTTTGCCTCTCGCGTTTTTGTCAACACACAAATCGTCGATATAAAGCGTGTCGAATGTCTGCATTGAGTTGCTCCCGTTATGTTGAAAAATACAAAACGCATAGCCTAAAACAACGCCGTTTTCATCGGCTACAAAAATCGGTCTTTTATCGTTCGGTATAATTTGAATCAATTCTTCGGCAGTGTATTTCTTTTTACCGGGAATAAACAAATCGGGTCGCTTGTCGGAATGGACTTTTTGCACTTGATAAAGCAATTTTACTATCTGCTCAATATCAGTGATTTGAGCGCGTCTGACATTCATAATGACATCTCCTTATTTTTCAAGCGACCTTAAAAGTGCTATTTCCTTTGCATAACCGTCAAGCTCGTTCGGCGTTTCAAGGAACATAGGCAGTTTTTTCAAAATCGGATGATTAACGATGTTTTCAAATGTTTTTGTGCCTATATATCCCTCGCCGATTTTTTCGTGTCTGTCCTTATGCGCACCAAGCGGATTTTTTGAATCATTGAGGTGGAGTGCCTTTAGCCTATCCAAACCAATTACACGGTCAAACTCGTCAAGTACGCCGTCAAGATTGGTTTCAATATCATATCCGCCGTCGCTGACATGGCATGTGTCAAGGCAAACGCCGAGCTTTTCGGGACAGTCAACACCGTCGATTATTGCACGCAATTCCTCAAAAGTTTTGCCCATCTCCGAGCCTTTGCCTGCCATGGTTTCAAGTAAAACGGTTGTAGTCATTTCGGGATAAAGGACTTGATTGAGCGTTTCGCATATAAGCTCAATTCCTTTTTCCTCTCCCTGACCGACATGCGAGCCGGGGTGGAAATTATAAAGCTGATGCGGAATATATTCCATACGCACAATATCATCCTTGAATGTATCAAGCGCAAACTGCCTAACCTCGGGCTTTGCGCTGCAACAATTGAGCGTGTACGGTGCGTGAGCAAGAATCGTGCCGAAATCTTTGTTTGCGTCACGCAGTGAAATGAATTTGTTTATATCGTTTTCATCAATCGGCTTTGCTTTGCCGCCGCGCGGATTGCGTGTAAAAAACTGAAATGTATTAGCGCCGATTGAAAGCGCAACATTATACATATCGCAAAAGCCCTTTGAAGCGGAAAGATGAGCACCTAATGTAAGCATTTATATAATCCCCTTTGCTATATCTTCATCGGCTCTGCCGCTCATTATATACTCGAGCAAATCTGCAACACAACCCTTATTGCAGTGGCAGGCCTCAAACTTACAAATTTTATGTATAGATGACGGCGCCTGACCTGCACAGGCAGGCAAACCGACTGTTTTAAGCATATCCCAATCGTTGTAATAGTCACCGATTGCGGCAACATGGCTTTTTTCAATACCGAGCATATCGGCAAGTTTCATAATACCGACACCCTTGTGAGTATCCTTTTGGAGCATTTCAAGTGTCAAAATTGATGACGACATAAAATTAGCGTCGGGATTTTCCATTTTTGAAATAGCGCTTCTCAATTTATCAATTGTAAAAGGATTAGACCAAAAAATGACTTTCATCCAGCCCTCCTGCGGCACATCGTCAATGGATTTGACATATTCGTGATTTGCCTTGTCAAAATACATTGTACCTTTTGAAAGCAAGCCGCTTTTCACAACATAAACATAATCGTCAAAATAAATGCCTATATCAACTCTTTTGAATATCTCGTCAAACTCCTCGGAAATCAGCTTTACAAACGCTCTGCCCTTTGGTCCTATTGTACTGCGCCAAAGCATCTCACGCTTGTTAAAATCATATATTCCCGCACCGTTTAAAACAATTGCCGGCTGATTCGGCGTTATTCTGTTGTAATTTCTCTCAAGGCTTGATTGAAGCCTGCCCGACGCAAGGGTGAAATTTCCGCCACGGTCGGTGAACTCTTTAATAGCGTTGTAATTTCTTTTTGGGAGCTTTCTTATTTTATTGTTAAGTGTTCCGTCGATGTCCGACACAACAAGCCAGTTTTCAAAAGTTTTTTCCATTGTTCTCCTCCAAAGGCAAAATTTGTAAACCGCAAAACTCGATTCGCCCTCATTTTTATCATTACAGAGTTTGTTTATTATTCAGTTTAGATAAAAATTTTGTAAAATATTCGGGCAAGTCTGCCTCAAATTCGAGCCACTCGCCGCTTCGCGGATGCACAAAGCCGATATGCTTTGCGTGCAAACACTGACCGTTAAGCTCGGTTATAACCTTTTTCGGTCCGTAAACCGAATCCCCCGCTATCGGATGACCGATGCTTGCCGTATGAACTCTGATTTGATGTGTGCGCCCTGTTTCAAGTTCACACCGAATGTGTGTAAAATCGCCGTAGCGGTGAATCACGCTTATGTGTGTTACCGCCGGCTTGGAATTTTTGTCTGTGACAGCCATTTTCTTTCTGTCTTTCGGGTTTCTGCCGATGGGCTTGTTAACGGTCAGGCTGTCTTCTTTAATATTGCCGTAGGCAACCGCCTCATATGCTCTTGAAAAGGAGTGTTCCTTAATCTGCTCGGCAAGTTTCAAATGCGAAAAGTCGTTTTTCGCAACTATCAAAAGTCCCGAGGTATCCTTGTCTATTCTGTGAACAATGCCCGGGCGAATCACTCCATTTATGCCGGAAAGGCTGTCGCGGCAGTGATACAAAAGCGCATTGACAAGTGTACCTTCCCAGTTTCCATTCGCAGGGTGAACAACCATTCCCTTCGGTTTGTTGACAACGAGCAAATCGTCATCCTCATACACAATGTCGAGCGGAATATTCTCTGCCTTTGCCTCAAGCGGCACGGCATCGGGTACGGTTACACCGATTTCGTCACCGAGCCTGCTTATATAATTTTTGTTTTTCGTTTCTCCGTTGACGGTAACATTGCCTCCGTCAATGAGTCTTTGAGCTGCGGAACGCGTAATGCCGTCTGCCAAATCGACTACTATTTTATCAAGGCGCTTTGCAGCATTACTTTCGTCAACAGTTAAATTATATGTTTCACTCATCGCCGTCACGCTTATCCTTTTTAAAGGCATCGATTAAGAGATAAACGACAAGCACAGCCGCGCCGCAAGTTACGGCACAATCGGCTATGTTAAACACGGCGAAATTGACAAATGTCGGCTCGATAAAATCGACAACATAGCCAAAGCGCGCTCTGTCGATAAGGTTGCCGACACCGCCTGCAAGCACAACGCCGAGGCTCCAATAAACCCAAAGGCTTTTTGCGCGGTTTGAGAAAAGAAACCACATCACGCCTCCGCAGACGATAATTGTTATAACAACAAAAATCCACCTTGCGCCACTGAGCATTGAAAACGCCATACCTGTGTTTTGAGCGTAGCGAAACTGAACAAAACCGGGTAAAAACGAAACGATTTTGCCGTCTGCCAAATTTTTTTCAGCAAAATATTTAGTTATTTGGTCAAATGCAACAATCAAAATAATCATTATGCCGCATGAAATATGTTTTTTTCTATGCATATTATACCCGATTTCAATTAAAGGGACAGCAACATTACTGTCCCTTTAAATTTTATATTATAAGTTATAATTCTAATTGAGCCATAACCTCTGCACATTCCTTGCAAAGAGTAGGATGAGCGGAATTTGTGCCGACTGTTGTTGAGAATTTCCAGCAACGCTCGCACTTTTCGCCGTCTGCCTTTGAAACGCTGATTGAAAGGCCTTGAACATCGCCCTTAACCTCGCCCTCGCCGCTTGCGATTTCAACAGCGGAGGTGATGAAGATTTCAGGAAGTTGAGCCTTTACGCTTTCAAGGAACGATGCAAGCTCGCCGTCCGCATGAAGTGTAACCTTTGCCTCAAGAGGCTTACCGATTACCTTTTGACCTCTTGCAAGCTCAAGCGCTTTTTGAACATCGGTTCTGATTTCGTGAATTCTGTCCCACTTTGCGATAAATTCCTCATCTGCTCCGATATAATCGGCGTTCGGAATATCATTGAAGAGCGGTGACTCTGTATTCTTTGACTTGTCGTGCTTCATTGTGTTCCAAATTTCATCGCATGTGAATGCAAGAATAGGAGTAAGCACGAGTGTGAGCGCGTCAAGCACCTTGTAAAGAACTGTTTGAGCGGCTCTTCTTGACTTTGAGTCGGGAGCGGTTGTATAAAGTCTGTTCTTCAATACATCAAAATAGAAGTTTGACATATCAACAACGCAGAAATTGTGAAGTGCATGAGCGGTTGTGTGATACTCATACTCGTCATACCCTGCACGCGCAGTCTTAATAACTTCGTCAAGTTTCATAAGAGCGTACTTATCAAGTTCCTCAAGTTCATCATTTGCAACCATATCCTTATCGGGGTCAAAATCATAAAGATTGCCGAGACAATATCTTGCGGTGTTTCTGATTTTTCTGTAGTTATCCGAAATTTGTTTAAGAATTTCAGGGCTGATACGAATATCTGCGTGATAATCTGCGCTTGCAACCCAAAGACGAAGAATGTCTGCGCCGTATTTATCAATAATCTCCTGCGGAGCGATACCGTTACCGAGAGATTTCGACATTTTTCTGCCCTCGCCGTCAACAGTCCAGCCGTGAGTGATAATCTGCTCATACGGTGCTCTGTTGCCTGCTGCAACCGAGGTAAGAAGTGATGATTGGAACCATCCTCTGTATTGATCTGCGCCCTCAAGATAAACATCTGCCGGCCACTTGAGATAATTTCTGTTTTTAAGAACAGCGGCATGTGATGAACCTGAGTCAAACCAAACATCCATAATATCGGTTTCTTTTTCAAATCCGTTTGCCTTGTGGCAGTGAGGACACTCGAATCCCTCCGGAAGGAAGTATTCGGCATCGTGTGCAAACCAAGCGTCTGAACCTTCCTCACCGAAAATATCGGATACTTTTTGCATTATGCCGTCATCAATGATTTCCTTGCCGCACTCCTTACAATATACAACAGGAATCGGAACGCCCCATTTTCTCTGACGGGAAATACACCAATCGGCACGCTCAACAACCATTGATTGAAGTCTGTCCTTGCCCCACTCGGGATACCATTTAACATCCTCTGCTGCTTTAACTGCCGCATCCTTGAAATCGTCAACAGAGCAGAACCACTGGCTTGTTGCTCTGAAGATAATCGGCTTGTGGCATCTCCAACAGTGCGGATATTGGTGCTTAATCTTTTTGAGTGCGAAAAGTGCGCCGAGCTTTTCAAGATGCTCTGCAATCGGCTTGTTTGCCTCATCGGTTGTAAGACCTGCGAACTGACCTGCCTCCTCGGTGAGAACGCCGTTTTCGTCAACAGGCACAACAATCGGAATTTCGGGGTATTTTCTGCAAACAACAAAGTCGTCAACACCGTGACCGGGAGCAGTATGAACACAACCGGTACCGCTTTCAAGAGTAACATGGTCGCCGACAATAACAAGCGATGTTCTGTCGATAAACGGATGAGCGGTCTTCATATATTCAAGCTCACTGCCCTTGATGATGCCAACAGTTTCGTAATCGGTAATGCCTGCGTCTGCCATTGCCTCGGGAGCAAGGTCGGTAGCCATTACATAATACTCGCCGTTTGCCTTTAATACAGAATATTCATAGTTAGGACCTACGCAAATTGCGACATTTGCGGGGAGAGTCCAAGTTGTTGTTGTCCAAATTACAAAATATGTTTTGTCAAGTTCTGCACCGAGTGCCGTAAGTTTACCCATATCATCGGTAACCTTGAATTTAACATAAATTGAATGGCAAGGGTCCTCGGCATACTCGATTTCTGCCTCTGCGAGAGCTGTTTTACAATCGGGACACCAATATACAGGCTTTAATCCTTTATAGATATAACCCTTTGAAGCCATTTGTGCAAAAACTTTGATTTGCTCCTGCTCAAATTCCTTTTGGAGTGTGATATAAGGATGATCCCACTCTGCCATAACGCCGAGCCTTTTAAAGCCCTCTCTTTGGATATCAACAAAACCGAGTGCTGTGTCGCGGCAGATTTTGCGAAGCTCCAAATCTGAGATATTTGACTCTGCTGTGATGCCTGCTTTTTTTCTTGCGGCAAGCTCTGTCGGCAAGCCGTGAGTATCCCAACCGGGAACATAAGGCGACTTGAATCCTGTCATGTTCTTATAACGAACGATAAAATCCTTTAATGTTTTATTGAGTGCATGGCCGATATGAATTGAGCCGTTTGCATACGGAGGTCCATCATGCAATACGAAAAGCGGCTTGCCCTCGTTATGCTCCATAAGCTGATTATAAAGCTTGCGTTTTTCCCATCCTTTGAGAAACTCCGGCTCTCTTTGAGGGAGCGATGCTCTCATAGGAAATTCTGTTTTCGGTAAATTTAATGTTTTATTATAATCCATTAATCTGTTCTCCTTAGATTATTGTTTTATGTATTATTTCTTCTTTTTGAAAAAGCCTTTGAATTTAGGCGCATCGTCATCGTCCTCATCTTCATCGGGAGCGGTGAGTGAAATGGTTTGCGTTCTGTCTCCGTGAACATCCTCACGATTTACATTGAAATAGTTTTCAAACGGGAGCTGTGTCTCATCATCAAAAAGCGATTTTTCATCCTCATCGTCATCTGTGATTTCGGGAATTGTCGGTGCGTCGCTGTCATCAATCGGTGTAACAGTATCGCTGTTGAACGCCTCGACAGCCGCCATCGGATCGGGCATATCCTCGCTTTCGTCAACAAGCGAAAAATCGACATCGTCATTTTCTTTTGCATTCTTCTCGGCGTTAATGTCCGAAATAATATCGTCGATTACTGCATCGTCCTCATCCTCGTCACTTTCGGATGAAATTTCGTTTTCTTCATCGTCGGTTTCGTTTTGAGGCTCATCGCTCGGTTCGTCCTCTTGTTGAGATTCGTCGATTTGCTCGTTCTCGTCATCATCTGTCGTAATCACAACATTTTCGTGTGATACGGGCGGTTCTTCCTCTTTTTCAATATGAATTTTTTCGGGAATCGCGCTTTCCATCTCTCCGATTTCGGAAACAAGATTTTTTACCTCGTCGTGAATATCGTTTATATCATCGACTTTTTTTTCAATATCATCATCGGAAGTTTCGAGATTTGCGGCATTGAGCACCTCGAGTTGTTCGCTGTAAAGAGACTTAATACTGCCGATGAATTTTTCCGCATCGCTCTTAAGTGACTGAACAAGAAGGTCGTAAGCCTCCTTCTCCTCCTTTGATTTTTGAACAAGGTCGTTTGAAATCTCTCTTGATTGGTCAAGAATGTTTTGAGCGACTATTTTTGCGGAGTTAATCGCATCATTTGCCTTTTTTTCGGCATTCTCTATAATGTCATTGCCCTGTGCCGTTTTCTCTGCAATAATACTTTGAGCCTTTTCATTTGCTTGTTTAAGAATTCTTTGGGCCTCTGATTTTGCGGAGTCGAGAGCTTTTTTTGCACGGTCCATTGTGTTTTCAGCGCGCTTGTTAGCATCGTCAATCGTTTCTCTCGCTTTTTCGTCAACCGCTTTTTTCTTATCCTCTGCGGCTTGAGCCGATTCTTTTTTAATTTGGTCTGCCATTTTCTGAGCTGTGATTAGAGCTGATTTGATAGAGTCCTCTTCAGCACGGTATTCCTCAATTTTGTTGGCAAGAACTTCAAGTTTGTGATAAAGTTCCTTGTTTTCGGCAACATAACCGTCAACAGTGTCGGCAGCCTCGTCAAGGAGAATGTTTACTTCCTCCTTATCGTATCCGACCTGTGAAACCTTAATCTGTCTGTTTCTTATTTCGTTTGCACTTATCATATTTTATTCTCCTCAGTAAAAAGTTACATAAACATTCCGTTATTTTCAAGCTCATCAATCAAATCGCCCATAACATCTACATTATAAGGTGTGATGATATATGTTGAATTTGCAACTCTTTTTATTTGACCGTTGTTTGCATATGCAACACCCGAAAGGAAGTCGAGCAAACGCCTTGCAATATCTCTGTTTGTGCTTTCAAGATTGAGAACAACGGTTCTCTTTTCATTAAGGTTGTCGGCGATTGCGGCAGCCTCCTCATATCTTTCAGGCTTAACGAGAACAACCTGAAGCTGTGCCGTTGTGTGAATGTTTACAACCTTGTCGCTCTTTTGTCTGCGCGACGGCTTTTCAACCCTCTCCTCTCTGTCAAAAGAGGATGTCAACGAATGCTCGCGCCTCGGTGTCGGCTTTTCAAATGCCTCGCCGTCATCATAGTAATCGTCGAAATCGTCCTCGTCATTATCACTGATAATTTCCTTAACCTTGTCCAAAAAGCTCATATTCGTCCTCCGAAATTAAAAATATTTTCTTGCTCCGAAAATTGCGGAGCCTACTCTTACTATATTAGATCCCTCGAGCACGGCAGCTTCATAATCGCCGCTCATGCCCATTGAAAGAATTTCCATATCTATATTATCAAGTTTTTTATCTCTGATGTCAACAAAGGATTTGTGCATTTCGTAAAAATATTTTCTTACCTCGTTTTCATCGCAAATGGGCGGAATGGTCATCAAGCCCTTAATCTTGATATTCGGCATCTGTGCGATTTCACACAAAAGGTCATTAAGTCCCTCAATATAAATGCCGCTCTTTGACTCCTCCTTGCCGACATTGACCTCAACCAAAACATTGGTTGTAACGCCGATTTTTGCCGACTGCTTGCTGATTTCCTTTGCAAGGTGAACGGAGTCAACCGATTCTATCATATCAACCTGACCGACGATTTGCTTGACCTTGTTTGTCTGAAGGTGACCGATAAGATGCTTTTCAACGCCGTCAAGATGAAGATTGTCCCTTTTTGAAAGGTATTCCTGAACTCTGTTTTCGCCGATAAGGTCTGCGCCCAAATCAAGAACGGGGTTTATGTATTCAGCCTCAACCGTTTTTGTAACGCACATAAGGCGAACATCGTTTTCACTTCTGCCGGCTTTAATCGCCGTTTCGGCAACATCGTTTTTTATTCGCTTATAATTATCAATTGTTTTTTTAACGCGTTCTTCATCAAGTATAAACCTTTCCATCCTCAAGATCCTTTCCTTGTGTAATTATTTTATCGTATATGCGAATGCCGTTTGACGCGCTTGCGTCATATGACAAAAGCACATAGTCATCGTTTGAATAAAGAATATCCGCCTGTCTGAACTTGACCTGGCTTGAAATCAAAACATAAACGCCCTTTTTGCCGTCTTTTATATGAAGTGCGGAGGACGGAGCCTTGATGCCCTCGTACGATTTAAACCTAATCTCGATATTTTCCGCTCTGAGCGCCGCGAGCTGTGCCGTCATTTCGTCACATTCAAGCACAACGGCAACCGTATCGTCGTTTGAATCCGTCGGATTGTTGTATTTAACGGTGACGGAAATTACCTCATCCTCGCTGTCCTTAAGAACAACATCGTATTTACTGCCTTCTTTAAGATTTTTTGCTTGGTCCTTAGGAACCGAAACTGCAAAATACCAATCGTACGCCGTAATAAGTTTGCCGAGATTGTCCGTTTGAATTTGCTCGGATTGAATTTTGTCAAGCGCGGAATTAATATCCTTTGTTGTGATTGTTTCTATTTTTGAATAATCAAAGACATTTTCGTAGCCATCTGTATAGCTTGAAAAAACGCCCGATTCCTTTGTTGTTATATAATTATTCGGAGCGGCACTGTATGAGTCGAGTTGATTGCGCAAACCGCCGACAATTGACGCAAGGTCAACCTTTTCGCCGATAATCATTTGACGGCGGAGCAGACAATCGTTGACTGCCGATGAGGTTTGCGAAATATCGGAAGTACTGCCCGAGTTTAACGCGCGGATATATTCGTCGACATCCAAATCTATTTCATCATTTATTGATTCAACACTTGACGCCTGACCGACCGTTTGCGACTCAAGATTTTCGTAATACTCAATCTGCGCTTTGAGCTTTGAATATTGCGAATATTTTGCGGCGTCATCGGCATTTGAAAAGCGCATCGCGACATTTCCGCCGACATTGATTTTGTCACCGTCAGCAAGACACGGAACGGTTACACCGACCTTGTCCTTTGACAAGGTGTGTTCCTGTCTTATAACAAGCGCCTTTGCGTCAACCGTTTCATAAACTGTTGTTAAAGCAGCGGTTTCGGTTTCAAGCTCAATATGAGTGACGGAATAGCATTTGTAAAAAACATATCCCAAAACAAGAATAATAACAAGAATAATCGCAATATTTTCTCTTTTTGCTTTAGTCATATCAAGCTAAACCTCCTTTGCCGTTTAGTTTATTTGTTCAAAAACTCTTTTGTGACGGCTGTTGCCGTTTTGATAAGCGCGTCGCCCGTCATTTCGTCGGCATAAAGCCAATTGATTTTATCGTTACGCCTAAACCATGTAAGCTGGCGCTTTGCATATCTGCGCGTTGCGCGCTTTATATTTTCGGTTGCATCATCAAGCGATATTTCGCCCGAAAGATAAGGCGAAAGTTCCTTGTGACCGATAGCCTGCTTTGCCGTTGTAGCGGTGAGCGAAAGCATTTTTTTCGCCTCGTCAACCAAACCGTTTTCAATCATAATGTCAACTCTGCGGTTAATTCTGTCATACAATGTCCGGCGGTTTTTATAACCAATCCCGATATAAAGTGCATCGTAGGGATTATCGGCAAGCCGCGAATTATCGTTTTGCTCGGTTTTTGTTGTGCCGCCGATTGCAAGTTCAAGCGCGCGAATAACACGCTTTCTGTTGTTCTTGTGAATATTTGCGGCAGCTGTCGGGTCCTCTTTTTCAAGCATCGCATAAAGCTCATCCGTGGATTTGCCGTTCAGCTCGGCACGCAAACTCTCGTCGGCGCTTATGTCGGCAAACTCGATGTTTTGCACAAGGCTGTCAACAAACAATCCCGTGCCGCCGACAATAATCGGAACTTTGCCGCGCGAGGCAATGTCTGTGATTTTTTCCTTTGCAAGTTTGACAAATTCGGCTACGGAAAAGCTATCGCCGCTGTCGAGAAATTCCAAAAGATAGTGTGGGACACCTTGCTTCTCGTCATTGGTTGCGGCGGCTGTGGCAATCGGCATATTCTTGTAAACCTGCATTGAATCGGCTGATATTATCTCACCGCCGACAGCCTTTGCAAGCTCAACGCCGAGCGCCGTTTTGCCCGATGCCGTTGCGCCGACAACGCAAATTATTTTTGTTTTTTTCATATATTACGCCCTGCCGAACTGTTTTTCAATATCGTATTTTGACATTTTAATCATAACCGGTCTGCCATGCGGACAATACCTGATATTCGGCATTGACAAAAGCTTTTTGACAAATAGCTCTCTTTCATACGGCGATGTGTAATCGCCTGCTTTAACTGCGGCACGGCACGATGTAGAATGAAAAATCCAATCCATCTGCTCGGGTGTTATATCCGTTTTGCCGTCAAGAAGCTTTGCGGCTGTTTCGCACACAAGGTCTTTAATATCCTCGCCGTCGAGAATTGACGGACACTCGCGCACAATAACCGAGCTGTTACCGAAATCCTCAATTTCAAAGCCGCATTTTTTGTATAAATCAAGATTTTCGCACACTGCGCCGTATTCATCCTTTGCAAGATTTACAACAACAGGCGAAATCAAAATTTGAGAATTGATAACCGTACCGCTTTTAAGTTTTTCGTAATTCATACGCTCATGAGCGGCGTGCTTGTCGATAAAATAAAGTGCGTTGTCAATTTCGACTATGATATATGTTTTAAACGCCTCGCCGACAACCTTAAAATCGGGAATTTCGAGTGCTGTCGGTGCGCTTTTCTCAGCAATGCTCTGCTCGTTCTCGCCGCTGACGGGTTGTGTATCTGCTTTATCGTCAGCCGAGCCGTTATCCTGCGGTGGATTTGTTTCGCCGCTTTGAACTGTCGGCAAGCTTGCGTTTTCCGCATTTTCAAAAGAAATACCGCCAAAGCTTCCGTGAAATTTGCCGCTGATTTTGCCGTCTGCCGCCTGCTGTGAAGGCGTTGGCTTATCGGTGCTTGTTATTTCGATTTTTGTTTCTATTTTATTATTTGAATGTTCAACCTCGGTATTGCCGCTGTCGAATTTAACATTTTCGTTGTATTTATTTGGCGTAGATGCGGCAACATTCCAAAACAAATTGGGATTTGATTGCTGTTTAAATGTCATTTGCTTTGGCTTGTCCTCTTCCTTCATAAAGAAGTCAAGCTTACCCGATGCCGTTGGCTGAGTCTGCCTTGAGGGCTTAAACTCGGCAACTTTCGGTGAGTCGCCTGCCTGTATTGCGGACTTTACTCCGTAATAAATTAATTCAAAAACAGGGCGTTCGTTTGCGAATCGCACCTCGATTTTTGCCGGGTGAACATTGACATCGACAAACGAGGTGTCGCACTCAATATTGAGGATACAGCCGGGAAATCTGCCGACCATAATTGAATTTTTATAAGCCTGCTCAAGCGCTGCCATAGCGGTTTTGCTTTTAACAAGGCGTGAGTTGATGAAAAAGTATTGCATCGCTCTGCTTTTTCTCGATGCGAACGGCTTTGTTACAAGGCCGGTCACACGCATATTGTTGACAGAATAATCAACCGGTATAAGCGCCGATGAAAAATCTCTGCCGAAAACGGAATATGCGGTACTTTTCAAATCGCCGTTACCCGAGGTGATAAGCACTTGCTTGCTGTCGCGGATAAAGCGAAACGAAATTTCGGGATGGCTGATTGCCATTGAATCGACTATCGCCGCAACCGCGTTGCCCTCGGTGACATCTTTTTTCAGGAACTTCATTCGTGCAGGAGTGTTGTAGAAAATATCGCGAACGACAATCGTTGTTCCATTTGGGCATCCTGCGTCCGAAAGGTCCTTTTCCTCGCCGCCGGCAATTTCGTACCGTGTGCCGTTCGGCTCGCCGTCGGCTCTTGTCAAAAGCTCAACCTTTGAAACGGCAGAAATTGATGCCATAGCCTCGCCGCGAAAGCCGAGCGTGCCGATTGCATTCAAATCTTCCTGCATTTTGATTTTGCTTGTCGCGTGGGAGATGAAAACTTTTTTCACCTGGTCTCTCGCAATGCCGCAGCCGTCATCCGTTATGCGAATGTATGTTGAACCGCCATGTTTGATTTCAACCGTGATGTGTGTTGCACCGGCGTCAACGGAGTTTTCAATCATTTCCTTAACGACTGAGGAGGGGCGTTCAACAACCTCGCCTGCCGCGATAAGCTGATATACTTCCTTTGGTAATATGTTAATTTCAGGCAAGGTCTACACCCTCTTTCTACGAAATTTCTTCTGCCTTTTTCTTTAAATCGTAAAGCGTTTGCATTGCCTCAATCGGGGTCAATGTGTTTATATCCACTGTTTTTATAAGTTCAATGATATCGTTTGTCGAATTTGTTTGGAAATTGTACTGAATATCGTTTTCGTCCTCTTCGACAACAGCATCGTCGGCTTTAAATTCAATTTCGATTTTATTTGATTCAAGCTCTTTCAAAATTACTTTTGCTCGCTTGATTACGCTGTTCGGAATACCTGCAAGTTTTGCAACCTCGATACCGAAGCTTTGGTCTGCGCCGCCGTGAACGATTCTGCGCAAAAATGTAATATCGTCGCCGCGCTTTTTAACAGCTATCGAGTAGTTGTTTACACCGTCGAGCACACCCTCCATTGCAGTCAGCTCGTGATAGTGTGTTGCAAAAAGAGTTTTTGCGCCGAGCGTCTTTTTCTTAACGACAAATTCGAGAACCGCACGCGCAATGCTCATGCCGTCAAAGGTCGATGTGCCTCTGCCTATTTCATCAAGAATAATAAGCGAATTTTCGGTGGCGTTTTTGAGGATTGTCGAAACCTCGTTCATCTCGACCATAAAGGTTGACTGACCCGTTGCAAGGTCATCCGATGCGCCGACTCTTGTGAAAATCGCATCGCAAACCGAAATTTCCGCGCTTTTAGCCGGAACAAACGAGCCGATTTGCGCAAGCAGTGTGATAAGCGCCGTTTGTCGCATGTATGTTGACTTACCTGCCATATTTGGACCGGTAATAATTGCGCACCTGTTTTTGTCCTTGTCAAGCAATGTGTCATTCGGAACAAATACGGCGTCATCAAGCAAAGTTTCGACAACCGGATGCCTGCCGTCCTTAATATCAATCACGCCGTCTGTTGTGATTTGCGGACAGCAATAATTGTTTTCAAACGCAACCTGAGCAAGTGACGCGAGGCTGTCGAGTGTTGCAAGTGCTTTTGCTGTGCGCTGAATACGCTCAACCTCGCCTGCGATTTGACTGCGCACCGCGGTGAACACGTCGTATTCGAGAGCGATAAGCCTGTCCTTCGCGCCGAGCATCTTGCCCTCAAGGTCCTTAAGTTCCTGTGTTATAAAGCGCTCGCAGTTTGTAAGTGTTTGTTTTCTGATATATTCCGGCGGTACCATATCCTTATAGGCGTTTGTAACCTCGATAAAGTAGCCGAAAACCTTGTTATATGAAACCCTTAATTTAGGAATTCCCGTTTTTTCTTTTTCTCTCGCCTCAATTTCGGCAAGGAGATTTGCGCCGCCCTGAACAATGTCTTTAAGTTCGTCAATCTCGGCGTTGTAGCCCGATTTAATGAGTCCACCCTCGCGAACGCTGAACGGCGGCTCGTCAACAATTGCGCTCTCGATAAGCGTTTTTACATCGTCGAGCAAATCAATGTTTTCATAAATAGATTTGAGCATTGCCGTCGACACTGTCGAAAGGCTGTTTTTTATGACCGGCAAAGCGCCGATTGTTGCCGACAGCGAACGAAGTTCCTTTGCGTTTGCGGTTGAATAAGCGATTCGGCTCATAAGTCGCTCCATATCGTTTATTCCCGAAAGTGCGCCGCGTATTTCGTCGCGGAGCATTGTGCTGTCGAAAAGCTCGCCTACCGCATTTTGCCTTTTTGTGATTTTTGAAACATTTATAAGCGGTCTTTCAAGCCATGAACGGAGCATACGCTTGCCCGGTGCCGTCTTCGTTTTGTCGATAACCCAAAGGAGCGAATGTTTTTTGTCACCCGTCATCATCGAGCGTGTAAGTTCAAGATTTCGCCTTGCGCTGACATCAAGCGCCATAAAATCCGAGCCGTCATAATATTCAATCTCGCTCGGTGCCTCAATATCATCTCGCTTTTGGGTTTCGCGAAGATAGTCGATAACCGCACCGAGTGCGCAAACAGCTGCTTTGCTGTGTCCCAAATTAAGCGACGATATTTCGTCCCTTTTCATCGTTTCGAGAATAAGGTTTGTTGCGTAATCAAAATCGAATTTTGAATCGTCAACTTTTTCAAACGAAACCGAAAATCTGTTATCTGCAAATTTTTCGACCTTATCAAGTCCGGATGCGGCGGAGTTTGTGATAATTTCTTTTGGCGAATATGTAGAAAGCTGGTTGATTATTTTTTCCTGCTCATCCTCTCTGCCGACAACAGTGATATGAAACTCACCCGTCGAAACATCGGCAAAGCAAATACCCGTTTCGTTTGCACCCTTGCAGATTGAGCAAAGATAGTTGTTTGTGCCGTCCTCAAGAATATTGCTTTCGATAACGGTGCCAGGTGTGATAACTCTTATAACATCTCTTTTAACTATGCCCTTAGCTGCCGCAGGGTCCTCCATTTGCTCGCAGATTGCAACCTTGTAGCCTCGCGACACAAGTTTTGCAATATAGCTGTCTGCGCTGTGAAACGGAACGCCGCACATAGGTGCTCTCTCCTCCTGACCGCAATCTCTGCCGGTCAACACGAGGTCAAGTTCCTTTGAGGCAACCTTTGCATCGTCAAAAAACATTTCATAAAAATCGCCGAGTCTGAAAAACAATATAACGCCCGGATATTCCTTTTTCACCTTAAAATACTGTTGCATCATAGGTGAAAGCTCGCCTTTTTTAGCCATATTCGCCCTCCTTTCAAATTAATGAGCCGTCGGCAGGCAACGCTGTTATTGCCTGCCGAAGATTTTTTAAAATCAGTGGCAACCGCCGCAAGTGCTGCAATCGTGTGTGCAGTTTGCATCTGCCGGCGGAACTTGGCATGTTTCGGGATCCTGACCGTCGAAGAACAAGCCGATCATCTGGCTGATATATTGAGCCATTTGCTCCATCTCGGCAGCGGCAAGAGAATAATTTTTCATATTCTCGCCGTCCATAACGGTGTTGTAAAGGTCCTGATATTTATTTTGAATCTCTTTGATTTTATCTTGAGAAGCCTCCTCGCCCTTTTCAGCCTCTTGCTGATATTGGAGTGAGAGGAGCTGCATTTCGTGCATCTGATTTTGAAGTGTTTCGTCAGCATCGTTAGCGGCAGCCGCTGCTTTAAGAGCTGCAAAGCGTTCATCTGCCTGAATCTCTTTTCCGAGTTCTCTGAGTGCGGTTTCTAATGACATACTGTTATTTCCTTTCTATCTCACCTTTCATAACATAGGTGAGCGGCTCTGTAACTTTAATGTTTTGGAAGGTGCCGATGAGCCTTTCGCCGCCTTCAAATTCTATAATCAAATTGCCGTCTGTCCTTGCGGCAAGATAATTATCGCCTGTTTTGCCCTTGCCGAAAACAAAGCACTTAAAGGTTTTGCCCTTGTGCAACGCCATTTGTTCGGCAGAAATTTGCTCCTGCACGGCGAGAAGTTCCCTAAGCCATTTTGACTTTTCGTCATAGCTTACCGGGTCGTCCATCTTTGCGGCAGGTGTTCCCACTCTCGGTGAGTAAATAAATGTGAATAAGCTTGTAGCTTTGATTTCCTTAACAAGTGAAACAGTGTCTGAAAACTCCTCGTATGTTTCGCCGGGAAAACCGACAATAATGTCGCTTGTTATCGAAAGCTCATCACCCATAAGCTGTTTCGCGTAGTTAATAAGCTCGAGATATTTTTCTCTCGTATATCCGCGGTTCATCGCCCTGAGCACTCTGTTGTTGCCGCTTTGAAACGGAAGATGTAAATGCGTTGCGACCTTGTCGCACTCCGCCATCGTTTCGATAAGTTCCTTGGTGCAGTCTTTCGGGTGGCTCGTCATAAAGCGAATTCTAAAGTCGCCGTCCAAATCATTCAGCATTCTAAGGAGTTGTGAGAATGTTACCTTTGGCTCAAGGTCTTTGCCGTATGAATTTACATTTTGACCGAGCAGTGTAATTTCCTTATAGCCCTCGTCAACAAGCTGTTTAAATTCTTTTATGACATCGGCCGCCTCTCTGCTTCGCTCTCTGCCGCGAACATAAGGTACAACACAGTACGAGCAAAAGTTGTTGCATCCGTACATAATCGGAATCCACGCCTTGCGGTCATTATCGCGTTTAACGGGAATACCTTCGGCAATTACGCCGTCAACATCCGGCAATTCGAAAACACGCTTACGCATTGTAAGTGCGTCATAAATAAGTTCCGGAACCTTGTAAACAACATGTGTACCGAAAACAAGATCGACAAACGGAAACGATTTTTTTATTTTCTCGGCAATGTGCTTTTGTTGCATCATACAACCGCAAAGCGCAATCACAACATCGGGATTTTCAAGCTTGTATTTTTTCAGCGCACCGACATTTCCGAAAACCCTGTCCTCCGCATGCTCCCTGACTGCACAGGTGTTGAAAATCACAAGTTTTGCCTGAGTTCTGTCCTCGGTAAAGCCGTATCCCATCTCCTCAAGCATGCCCTTGATATGCTCGCTGTCGGCAACATTTTGCTGACAGCCGTATGTTACGACACAGGCAAGCGGCTTGTCCTGATTTTTATATCTCTTTTCAAGCAATGACGAAACCTTTTGGCAATATTTTTTTTGCTTTTCAAGCTCCTCACTGCCGATTTTTTTAATGTTAACTGCCATTTAATAACCTCCGGCGAAAATTATTGCCGAAAGTAACCGAATGTCGCAATAATTCACACTGAAATATTATAACAAAATATACTTCTTTATTCAATATATAAAATATTAAATATTATAATTATTTGAGTATATTTTTATATATATTGACAACACAAAGATTGATTTTTTATATTTTAAGTGCTATTATTAAGCAGGTGTGAATAATTCGGGCAAAAATTCCGAATTTTCCCCTATTCACAACAATAACAAGGAATGATTTGATGCTCAAAAAAAGAGGTGCCGGGGTTCTTCTTCACATTTCGTCAATGCCGTCGCAATACGGTGTCGGCGTTTTTGACGAAAACGCAAGGCACTTTGTTGACAAAATAGCCGATATGGGCTTTACATATTGGCAGGTGTTGCCGTTCAACCCGACCGATAACGCAAATTCGCCGTACTGCTCACCGTCGGCATTTGCAGGCAATTTTCTTTTCATCAACCCCGAGGGATTGAGAGATATGGGGCTTGTCGGCGATGACGATGTGCGCGAAAATATTTATGACGGCACGCCGTACACGGCGGATTATGAATTTGCCGCAGAAAAAAGGCTCAAACTTTTGAAAAAGGCTTTTATGAATATCGGCGACGATATTGCAAAAGAAATAAAAGCGTTTGAAATCGAAAACGAATGGCTTACCGACTATTCCGTTTTTATGACTGTAAAGGAGCTTGAAAACGGCAAGCCGTGGTGGGAATGGAGCGACAAACACGCTCACTATTTTGAATGTGTAAAGGATATTTATTCATACGAGGAGAAAGCCGCTTTCTGGAAGTTTGTGCAATTTGTTTTTTATAAGCAATGGAACGAATTGAAGGCATATGCAAACAAAAAAGGCATTGCGATTATAGGCGATATGCCGATTTATGTTGCGATGGACAGCGTTGATGTTTGGTCAAATCTCCCGATGTTTTTAATCGACGAAAAAACACTCAAAGTTGAAAAAGTTGCGGGTGTTCCGCCCGATTATTTCAGTGCCGACGGCCAGCTTTGGGGCAACCCGATATACGATTGGGCGGCTATGAAAAAGGACGGTTATTCCTGGTGGATTTCAAGGCTTTCGCACGCGCTGAAAACATATGACACCGTAAGAATTGACCATTTCAGAGCGTTTGCATCGTATTGGGAAATTCCCGCAGACAGCAAAACCGCAAAGGTCGGCAAATGGGTTGACGGTCCTAAAATGGATTTGTTCAACAAAATTTTTGACACACTCGGCAGTAACGCTCCGATTATCGCAGAGGACCTCGGCGTTTTCGGCGACGATGTTGTCAAGTTGCTTGAAGACACAAAATTCCCCGGAATGAAGGTAATCCAATTCGGATTTGACCCGAATTCCGACAGTTCGCATTTGCCGCATAACGCTGCACCAAACTCGATAAATTATGTCGGCACACATGACAATAATACGATTTTGGGATGGCTTTGGGAGGCTGACGAGTCGGAACGCGCATTTGCGCTTGATTATTGCCATTTCAAAGGCGACAATTGGGGCGAGGGCGGATACTGTTCGGCATCGTGCCGCAGTATAATCGAGGCGGTATGGCAAAGTGCGTCAAATATAGCAATCATCGCACTTCAGGATATGTGCGGATTCGGCTCCGACGCGAGAATGAACATTCCCGGAGTGCCGGAAAAGAATTGGCGATTCAGAACAACGAGGGACACAATCGACAGCATCGACAGCGAATATTTCAAAAAAATAAACGCCCTTTACAGACGAATGTATCCCGTATTTGACAAATAAAACAGTAAAACAGCAAAGCAACAAAACGGCAGTGAAGCAATCAAACTTCACTGCCGTTTTTATATTTGCGTTTATTTTTATATTTGCGTTTATCAGTAATTTATGTAGCAAAGATTGAGCGATTTCGGCTCAACCTTGAAATAAAGTTCATTGTAGTCAAAGTTTTCACCGTCGCAATTGCCCGGGAGAGGCAAACCGTTTTCCATCCAAATTTTGCCCGATTTTATGTAGCCTGTATGATAAATCTCGCCGCAGGTTTGTTCGCTTGCTGTACCGTTTGAATATTTCGGTATAAGCGGAAGAGCACGCGGAAGCGACAAACCGTCAACAAGCACAAAATTAAGCAATCCGTCATCAAGGACAGAATTCGGCGCAGGGCAAAATCCGCCGCCGTAATAACTTGCGTTGCATATTGCGAAAAGCACATAATCCTTGTCTTTTTCGGTCATTCTGTACTCCTCGCCGGTATCCTTGTTGACACAGGTTATATCAAAGCTGATATTGTAATGAAGCGGTTGTAAAAGCACCGGAACGACGGCGATATCGTATGCCTTGTGACCCAAAAACGGAATCCGTCCGGCAATTTTTCTGCCGATGGTTTCAACCTTTGTGTCAAGACCGAAAGACATAACATTTATGCATTTTTCGCCGTTGTAATCAATCAAATCAATAGGCTTGACATCGTATCTCGGCTTGCCGTTATAAAATCCGAAAGCCTTGATAACATTTTCAACATTAATTTTTTTTGTGCCGTAGATTTTTTTTGCAAAATCGTTGCCGGTTCCGAGCGGAATAATCATCATCGGCGATTGCTTGCCTGCAAGACCGTTTGCAATTTCGTGAACGGTGCCGTCACCGCCGCAGGAAACTATTACACAATTTTTGCCGTATTTTTCGGCATAACGGCTTGCAATATATTTTGCGTCACCCGGTCCGTGCGTTTCTTCAATAATCATCTCGTCATCAACCTGACGAAATGCGGATTTTATTCTCGAAAAAATTCTTCTTTGATTGTCATTTCCCGCCATGGGATTAACTACAAAAACATATTTCATTGATAATTTTCCTCAATTTTAATTAAGCAAAAAAGCCAAAATTCACCCTTTAACGCCTATTCACCAAATCAAATAACCTTTGCTCCGCCAAAAGGTCTGATAACAAGAACATGGCAACTTCCATCGCCGAAAATACTTTCTGTCTCTTTCTTATAAGTATCAAGCAACTCGTTTGGAACAAACGCCTGAATTGTGCCTGCAAATCCGCCGCCGTGAACTCTCCAAGCACCCTTACCGCTCAATATTTCCTCACTCACGGCAAGCGCAAGAGAAAGCTTTTGTTCGGTTGGATTTTTCGGAGTATATACATTTTGATTAAGCATAAATGATGAGCGTCCGGAGTCGATAATAACTCGCTTAAAGCCCTCAAAATCGTTGCTTTCAAGGCATTCAACAGCCTTTTCGACACGCTTATTTTCGTTATAGAAATGGATTGCTCTCAAAATCGCTCTATCATTTACCTTTCCGACAATTTGCGGCAAAGCGGCAAAGAAATCATCATATTCGATTTCGCGCAAAACAGACTTGCCCATCGCCTTTGCAACAGACTCCATTTCCTCTCTGACAGCGGCATAATCATCCGTCAAATCAGAGTGATTTCCGCCGGTGTCAAGTATGCAAAGCGAATGTCCGGATTTTGAAAAATCAAAATCGACTTTTTTGATAATCGGCTGTGATGTCGATTTAAAATCAATTGTAACAAACGAGCCGACAGACGAAGCCATTTGGTCAAGAAGTCCGCACGGCTTGCCAAAAAATACATTTTCGCTGTATTGTGCAACCTTGGCAATATCAACCGGGTTGATTTTTCCGTCATTATAAAGATACGACAAAACAGTGCCCAAAAGCACCTCGAATGCCGCTGATGAGGACAATCCCGAGCCGCCCATAACATCAGAGGTGGTATATGCGTCAAATCCCTTAACTTCAAAGCCGAGGTCTTTGATTCCTGCCGCAACGCCCTGAACAAGCGTTGTTGATGAGCCGAAATTCTTTTCGTTCGGTGTCAAATCGTTTAAATCAACAACATTCATTCTGTGCCCCTTTGATTTTACACGAATGATATTGTCGTCATTTTTGCTTACAACAGCGATTGCGTCAAGATTGATTGACGCCGCCAAAACTTTGCCGTTGTTATGGTCGGTATGATTACCGCAAACCTCCGTTCTTCCCGGTGCGGACATAATCGAAACCTCTCTGTCAAAGCCGAAAAGCTCGCCGAACGAGTTGAGTGCCTCAACATAACGCGGCTTTTGAAGGTCAACCGCACCGTCGGTCAGATAAACAGCCTTTAGATTGCTGTCATAAGCGCCATTTTGCATTGCACTTATTAATTCTTTAACATTCATAAATTACTCTCCTAAAGTACAATTTTATATTTTTCCTTTTCGCTGAAAATCAGCAGTGTTTTATTCATTTGATTTGATTTGATGCCATAAAAAACATTAAAGCACAGGCTTGTGATGCCCACAAATCCTACCAAAATCATAACCATAATTATAAATCGCGGCGAAAACGGGTTTTTGATTTCCGCACCGATTCTTGTGTAAATATAAAGTCTCGGAAAAAAGCCGAGCAGGCTCAAAAGGCAATAATACACAAAGTCATACCTAAGCGAGCCGTAGTATTTTGAAACCATGCCGAGCGGAACAATCGGAACAAGGCGTGAAAGCGGCAAAACATAAGGATTTCCGTTGCCTTTAAACTGAATCCAATCGCGTATAAAGCGCATTTGCTTAATGTTTAAAATCATGCCTGCCCAGCCGCCGCCTATCCACATTCCCTCAAAATATTTGACGCAGAAAAAGAACATAATTCCGGCAATATTTATCAGCAAAGCCTCTCTTATCGGAAATACCATACCCGATATAACGCAAAGAAAGCTCAACGGAATCGGGAGCTGGCATTTTGCGATATACAACGCGGCAATGCAAACAAGAATTTCCCTTTCCGTGTCGAGGTTTGCAACGGCCTTATCAATCCTTTCAAGCATTGAAACAATCGCGTCAAACCTTGTTTCAAGCTTTGTGTGATTAATAAGCATTATTCCGAGCAAAACAAGCAAAACAAGCGTTACAAGCACAATTATGCTCGAAATCAGGTTTGTTTGATATCGTTTTGTTTTTTTCATATGCTAAAACACTCCGTAAGGTGTTACTCCTCTATCTCCTTATAGTTACCGAGAAATGTAAATTCCGGCAGTTCGTCATAAAGGGCACAAAGCAAATCAAGCGTAGACTCATCCTTAACCGAGCCAAGCACATCGGCATAAAAATTGTAGTCAAACTTGCCGTTTGCAACGGGGCGCGATTCAAGTTTGGTGAGGTTTAAGCCTGTCATTGAAAATCTGCCGAGCACACGGTAAAGCGAGCCTGTTTTGTGCGGAGCAGAAAAAATAAGCGAAATTTTGTCGGCGTCTTTGCCGATAAAAAGTTCCTTTGAAATTACTATGAATCTTGTAGAGTTGTTAGAAATGTTTTGAATATTCTTTTTAAGAATTTTGAGTCCGTATTTTTTTGCCGCGTCCTCACTGCATATAACGGCAATATTGTTTTTGTCGCTTGACGCAACAAATTTTGCCGCCGCGGCAGTATTAGTAAAGTTTATTCCCGTGAAATCGAAATTTTTGAGGAATATGTTGCACTGACTGAGAGCCTGGGGATGCGAATAAACATCATCAATCTCCTCATAAGCCGTACTTTCCTTTGCGGCAAGGCAGTGACAAACTTTCAAATCATACGCTCCCACAACATAAAAACGATATTTCATTATAAGGTCATATGATTCGTGCACCGAGCCTGCCGTTGAATTTTCAACGGGAATAACGCCGAATTTTGCCTTGTTTTGATTAACAGCTTCAAAAACATCCTCAAATTGCTTGTAAAAATGAATCGGTGAGTCATCGAAAAGTGCTCTTGCCGCTTTTCCGCTGTACGCGCCGTCAACACCCTGACACGCTATCGGCTCGCCGTGGGCAAGCAATCCCTCGTTTTTGATTGCGCCCATAACGGAATCACGCAGTTGCTGACCTCCGCCGATAATCTTGTGCTGGAGTGCTCTCGAGGCATCCATAATAGCCGAAAACACGGTTTTAATCGTTTCTCCCTTATCGCCGCATTTTGCACCGACATCGTTTAAAATCTGCTGTTCGCGCTCCTCGTTGAGAACCGGGATTCCCCTTGCGACCTTATACTCGGCAACTTTTTTTGAGCATTCCATTCTGTCAAGCAAAAGCGGAATAAGCTTTTCGTCTATATCGTCAATTTCTTTTCTTATTTCTAAAAGATCCATTAAAAAGTTTTTCCTCTATATCATCAAATCTAAAAGCCCCAAAGCGACAGCCGCCTCAATAACCGGCACTGCACGCGGAACTATGCAAGGGTCGTGTCTGCCCTTGATAACGAGCGTTTCGTTTGTCATTGTTTGGAGATTAACGCTCCTTTGCTCCTGCGAAATTGAAGGAGTCGGCTTGATTACCGCGGAAACTATAATCGGAGCCGAAGTCGTCATTCCGCCGAGAACACCGCCGTTATTGTTAGAAAGAAGGGCAACCCTGCCGTCCTTAATCTCGTATCCGTCATTAACACTTGACGCATTTTTGTCGGCAAAGCCGAATCCCAAGCCGAACTCAACGCCCTTAACTGCAGGAACACCGAAAAGTATCGACGCAAGTTTGCTTTCAACGGTGTCAAACATATTACCGCCGACGCCGACAGGCAAGCCGATTGCGGCACATTCAATAACACCGCCAACGCTGTCTTGACTCATTCTGAAACGCTCTATTTCATCGCGCATTTTCGGCTCGACATCGCCGTTGATAACCGAAAATGATTTTTTTGTAAGTTCGTCAAGCAAACTTTCGTCAACATCGTTATAATCGAATTTATCATCGAAAACAGAGCCGATTTGCCTTATATGAGCGCCAATTTTAACGCCCTTTTGCTCAAAAATTTGCTTTGCAACCGCACCTGCAAAAACTATCGGCGCAGTGAGCCTGCCGCTGAAATGGCCGCCGCCTCTGACATCGTTAAATCCGTTGTATTTAACATAAGCCGGATAGTCGCTGTGGCTCGGTCGCGGAACAGTCATCAAATTTGCATAGTCGCCGCTTTTCGTGTTTGTGTTCTGTATCACCATTGCAAGAGGTGCGCCGGTTGTGATGTCATTGAGTACACCCGACAAAATATGCGGAATATCCTTTTCAAGCCGAGGTGTTGCATATTTGTCCTTACCCGGGGCACGCCTTGACATATCGAGATAGATTTTATCCATGTCAAGCTTAACGCCTGCCGGCAAGCCGTCTATAACACAACCTATTGCCTCGCCGTGGCTCTCACCGAAAACAGACACCTTTATATTATCGCATATCACAGATGACATCCGCTTTTCCTCCTAAGGAATTATAATCATTATAAAAATCGGGATAAGTTTTGTTTACGCTTTGCGCGTCGCTGATTTGCGTTTCGCCGTTTGCGCACAAGGCGGCAACGGAAAATGCCATCGCAATTCTGTGGTCATTATATCCGTCAAGCATTGCACCGTGCGGCTCGCCGCCGACGATAACCATACCGTCCTGCCTCTCACAAGCGTCAACGCCCATTTTTTTAAGGTTTGAAACAACGCTTGTTATTCTGTCTGACTCCTTGAGTCTGAGGCGCTCACCGCCGCAAATAACGGTTGTTCCCTTTGCATATGCAGCGGCAACGGCAATAGCCGGCACCGTGTCGGGAATATCGGTTACATCAACAGTAATACCGTTAAGGCTTGATTTTTTGCACCTTATCGTGTTCCCATCGGTTGTAATATCGGCACCGAAGCGCTTTAAAACATTTATTATTTCTTTATCGCCTTGAGTTGATGTCAAATCAAGCCCTTTCAGCGTAATATCGCCGCCGATTGCGCCTGCGACAAGAAAGAATGCCGCCTGCGACCAGTCGGATTCGACCGTATAATCTCTAACTGTGTATTTTTGTGAGCCTTTGACAAAATAGCCGTATTCCGTTTCTTCAACGGCAATTCCGTAATCGGACAAGATTTTGATTGTCATATCAACATACGGCTTTGACTCAAGCTTTGTCGTAATAACTATTTTACTGTCGCCGTCAAGTAGCGGCAACGCAAACAGCAAGCCGGTTATATACTGCGAGCTTATGTTGCCGGGTATCTCAAACACTCCGCTTGTGAGCTTTCCCTTGATTGAAAGCGGAATTTTGCCGTTTTCGCAAATACATTCTACGCTGTGCTCCGGAAGTAAACGCAAATATTCCGTAATCGGTCTTTCGGGCAACCTACCGGAGCCGACAAAGGTGCATTTTCTGCCGAGCGCCGCCGCAACGGGTATCATAAAACGAAGTGTGTTGCCCGACTCAATGCAATCTATCGTGTCGCTGCCTGAATTGAGCGCCGAAATAACCTGTTTCATCGCCCTCATATCGTTTGACGATGTAATGGGTCGCACACTGCCTGCGCCTGCCAAAAACGAGCAAATCATCGCCCTATGAGCGGCGGATTTAGACGGCGGAACTGTTATTTCACCGCTGAGTATTGAGTTTTTAAGCCTGACAATGCTCATAAATTTATTTTAAGCCGAAAAATTTCGGTATTTCCTCATACTTGATTTTTTTGTTGTAGCCGCATCCGATTTCCGAAATCAATGTGAAATTGATTGAATCGGATGTTCTTTTCTTATCGGCATTCATGGCAGAAATGATGCTTTCGAGTGAGTTTGTGTCTGCCGTTCTTAAATTGTATTTTTCAAGGAGCCTTGCAATTCGCTCGGAAGTGCCTTTTTCCAAAAGTCCCTGCTCCTCTTCGGCTTTTGTTATCAAAACCATGCCCATTCCGACAGCCTCGCCGTGCGAAACATCCTTAAAACCATGCAGTTTTTCGATTGCATGTCCGCCCGTATGGCCGAAATTGAGCTGTGCTCTTTCGCCGTGCTCCTTCTCATCATTTTCAACAACGCGCGCTTTCAATGCGTCACATTCGTAAATAATTTCGTCAATAACATCAACTGCATTGTTGTTTTCAATCTTCTCAAATAGCGATTTGCTTTTTATACAGCCCATCTTGATTGCCTCTGCCAAGCCGTCAGAAAAGAAATGCGGGCTGAGCGTGTCGAGAGTGTTTGGGTCAACCAAAACAAGTATCGGCTGATGAAATGCGCCGCACAAATTTTTGCCCTGCGGCAAATCTACGGCTGTTTTACCGCCGACCGATGAATCAACCTGTGCGAGCAGTGAAGTCGGTATTTGAACAAAATCAATGCCTCTCAAATAGATTGCGGCGGCAAATCCTGCCATATCGCCTACAACACCGCCGCCGAGTGCAACGGCAATGTCACTGCGTGTAAACTCGTTTTCTGCCATAAATTCGACCATTTTGATTATTTCGGCAGGTTTTTTTGAGCTTTCACCGGAAGTGAAAATATATTCATAAACATCAAATCCGCTTGCTTTAAGCGAAACCTTAACGCTCTCACCGTAGAGAGGAAAAACATTTGTATCGCTGATAATGCAAACCTTTTTTGCTTTTGAAATTTTGCTGATATATTCGCCGCAATGGGCCGTAATTCCCTTTTCAATGAGAATATCATAGCCCTTGTCGACATTTACGGTAAGTTTTTTCATTATCCGATTTCTTCCTTAATCTTATTTGCCTTGTTCATCAGGACCTTAAGCTGCTCTGTGTCATCGTTAACAATGTTGTATTTGAATTTCATCAAATTTGAAACAAGGTCGTCAATTTCAGCCACAAGGGCTTTTTTGTTGTCGATAAACAAATCTGCCCACATGTCTGCATTAATTCGTGCAACGCGGCTCACATCACGGTATGAGCCTGCCGAATAGCCCGAATGCATAGGAGCAAGCGGTGAAAGCACATATGAGCATGCGAGGACGTGCGCAATCTGTGAAGTAAAAGCAATCATCTCGTCGTGATGCTCCGGAGTTGTGACAACCGTGCGTGCAAAGTGCATATCTTCTGCAAGGCCGAGTAGTGCGTCGACCTTGTTCTTAGGCGTATCCTCATACGGTGTGCAGATAAAGCTTGCGTTGTCAAACAAATTGTCAAGGCTGTTGTCATATCCGCCGACCTCACGGCCTGCCATCGGGTGTGCGCCGATATAGTAAAATTTGAAATTGTATTTTTCGTTATATTCCTTAACCGCGTTGCAGATTTTTGATTTAATGCCGCAAGAATCGGTTACGACGGAATCCTGCTTAAAACTGTCCCTGTGCTCCACGATAAAAGGAACAATCGCCTCGGGATAAAAATTGATGAATGTGATGTCGGCTTGTGAAATCAAATCGTCAATATCGCCGGTTTTATCAATCGCACCGTCGCGAAGTGCCTTTTCGGTAACTGATTTTGTTCTGTTCCAACCGAGAACGATGTGACTCGTGTTCTTTTTTATCTGCTTGGCAAGGCTTGCGCCGATTAAACCAAGGCCGCAAATTAAAATGTTCATTTTATATCTCTTTTCTGTGCGAATCTGTCAACTCGCCTAAAATCACATATTAATAATAATATATAAATTATATTAAGTCAAATTAAAAACGCACAATGTTACAAATTCTTAATTATTATGATGAATTTGTTTAGTTTTAATGAGAAAAATAAGATATATTAAAATTGAAATGTGTTTTATCGTATAGTTTCGGTTTTGTGTGTTAATTTATTCAAATTAAAATATCATCTCACAGTAGGGCGAACTGTGTTGCCCGAATTCGACGATAACATACAAAACAAAATAACGGCACTGCGATTGCTCGCAGTGCCGTTGGCATGTTGATTATTTGAAAATATCGTAATCGTCGCCGTCCGTAAGGCCGCCTTTGTTGTCGCCCTTTCCGCCTTCCTCAACATATGAGGTCGTCAAAACAGTGCCTTGAATACTTGCAAAACTTCTGATTTGAAGTTCGGGCTCTGAATAATACTTTTTCATTACCGTCCCCCCTTATTTTGCAGCAGTGTATGTTGCGTCAACCGGGGTGGATACAACAGAATACTGTTTGCCGCCCTTTTCATAAATTACATATGCGGCATATCGCATTTGCTGACCCTCGGTAATTGTACCGTTCTTGATGGAAATTACGAACTGATTACCTTCTGTGTGCTTTGATGATTTAAGTCTGTAAACAGATTTTGAATCAACTTTCTTAAATGTAAGGTCGGATGTTTGATTCTTAGCAAAGAGGATGCCTGCCTCAACAAGTGTTGCGCCCTGAGGAAGAGCATATGTGCCAATCATTGAGAACTTAGTGCTTGTGTAAACAAGGTCTTCTTTTGCTGTAACATCAGCGCCGTTTTCATCGTTCTTGATGAGTCCTGCGGCAAGCGCATTGTTATATTCTGTCTGATTAAGAGGAAGAATATATGTGTTACCGCTCATTCTGAATGTATAATCACTGCCGTAAGAAACAATCTTAAGCTTGCCTGCAAAGTTCTTCGACTCTTCAGAGTAAACTGTGTTGCCGCCGAGGTCTTCGGTAACATATGATTCCCACATACCATAGAAATCATCAAAAATGCTGTAATCAACAGTAGCAAATGCTACGATTGGGTCGTCATACTTCTTGTAGTTGTTGTATGATGATGCATATTTATTTTCGCCGTTAACAGTGATGTATGCACCCTGCTTAGCTTTTCTGTCAGAGTGAGTCATACCGTCTTGTGTGATAGATACAATTGCGTTATACGGAATTGTAAGGCCATCGCCAAGAGTGTTGTATGAGCTGTCACCGCTAACATCATAGTGAACTGTCAATGAGAATGCATTGTCTTGAGTAGCGGCATACTCTGCTGTTACAACTGTGTTCTTTGTCGGAGTGATTGTTGCACCTGCGGCATAAGTCTGACCGTCAACTGTGTATTGCTTAAATGTGTAATACGGAACAGCCGGTGCTTCAGGAAGTGTATAAGTGTTGCCTGCCTGAACATAGTCTATGTCAACAGTGCTGTTTGTCAATCCGTTTACTGTTTTGATTTGATATTGATTTGCAGTTGTCTTTGCAGACTTGATTGTGAGCGTTGTGTTGCCCTTTACAACAAATCTGATTACAGAGTCTGTTGTGTAGTATTTAGCAGTGTTAGAGGTTGTATTTGACTTATAAGCATAATACCAATCAACACTGCCGTAACTGCCAGATGTAAAGGTCTGCATTGAGCCGTAATCATATGTGCCTGTTGAAATTTGTTCGCCGCTGTCTGTAACAACTGTTACTGTATATTGCTGTGGCTGAAGTTTTTCAACAATTGCTTGGATTTGTGCGTCAAGTTCTTTTTGAGTATATTTGATACCGAGGATTGACTTGCCGCGGATTGTTACATATTCGTAAAGGTTATTTTCACTGTAAAGTGCCTCAACAGCCTTCTTCGCGTCCTCAACGCCTGTTACGGCATCCGGATCATCAGCGTCAACCTTTGCCTTTGCTGCCTGAATAGCGTCATCGTCAACAGGAGCGCCGGCCTCGCCCTTAAGGCTGCGGATTTCTGTGGTCTCTGCATCAATAGCTGTTTGAGCATCGGCCTTTGCTACGTCTGCTCTTTCTTCAGCAGTCTTATTGAGATATTCATAATTGTTAAGTTTATCGGCAATTGCTTTAAGCGATGCTACCGTATAAGCTTTGTTTTCAAGCTGAATATCGTTTGCAGCAGCGTCGAGTTCAGTAAAGCTTGCTCTTTCTTTAAGAGCAGCAAACGCGTTATCAAGTGCTGTTGCAAATGAGTCAATAAGTGCTTGCTTATCTGCTTTGTCTGCGTCTGTAAATTCAATTGTGCGGACATTCTCATCTGAATATTCGCCGTTATCAAATACTTTTGCATATGCTGCGGTATAAGCGTTTTTGAATGCAGTGTAAGAAGTTGTTGTGTACTTGCCGTCTGCATTGTCGTTAGCAAAGAGTGTACCTCTTTCGCTTGCAAGGGCAGTTGCAATTGTGTCACCGCCGAGTGCAGTTTCAATTGAAGTGTTTGTAAGCGGTGTTTGAAGTGCCTGCCATGCCGCATAAAGGTCGTTATATCTTGATACACAAGTTGATGTGATTGTTGCGGCATCCATTGAGCTGTAGTCAAAGTCAGCCTTTGCAGCTTCAAGTTTTTTAGTCAAATTGTTCCATGATGAAACCGTGTAGTCATTTGCATTGAGAGCATCAACGGTTTCAATTAATTTCATAAGATATGTTACATCGACAACATCAACCTTTGCCCCGTATGCTGTTCTGTCATGTGCATAGCCATTGTATGTGCCGGTGAATGCGGAACCATAAACTTTCCAGTGATAAAGCATACCGAGATATGTGTTAGGATTATATGTTGTATATGTTGGGATTGTTTTAGCCGTAAGATTCTTTGATGCGTATCTGCTAACGGAAATTGTGTTGTCACCGACAAACTCATTTACACCCGGTGTATTGTCGCCCGATGAATGAGAAATAATACCGCCGGCAGCTGTTGAGTCTGTACCGTTTGTTGTCTTAATATCGTTATCATAAACATAAGATAAATCTGTAATGTCTGTACCGTCAGCGGAACGACCTGCGATTGTATTTTGACCGGTATATCCCTTTACCTTAATATTGCTAATAGCATAGGTAATATTGTTGTTGCTGAGTGTGATACCGCCCGGGTAAGCGGACTGCTGTTGTGATGTGAGACCCCAACCCGAAGATTTGTTTGAGTCAGTAAGTTTGCCAACAGTTCCGTTAGCGTCTGCAAGGTTGATTGAGTCAAGTAGTGAATCGTAGTCAGCTTTAACAGTATATTGGAATGTTGACTGACCGATATTATATGTTGCGGCATCTGCGCTTGTTCTGAAAAGAATAATATTATTATTTCTTGACCAAGAAAGCGCAAACTTACCGTCTTCGATAGAAGATGTGATGCTTACAACCTCTGTTGAGCCTTCGTTTGCAATCTGTCCGTTTGCAATTTTTGAGAATGCGGGTTTAAGCTGAACAATTGCAGAAACAAGATTTGCAACTACTGTTTTGTATTCTTCAATCTTTGCTGCAACAGCGCCTTGGTTATATGTCAAAATCTTTTCATAGAACTTTTTGCATTCGTTAAGTGCTGCTGTAACTGCGCTGTAGTTTGCATAGTCAGCCGCATTAAGCGTGCTTTCATAAGCAACTGCCGAATTAAGTGAGTAACCCTGTGCAGTGCTTACCTTTGCATCTTTACTGATTTCGAGTGCGAGAAGCTGATTTGTGATTTTTGTTTCCCAATCGTTAACAACGCTTTGTTTTGTTTCGTCAACACGAGCAGCGTCATTCTTATATTTATCTTCCGAACCCCAAACTGCAACTTTTGCGGCAGCAACATTCGATTCGAGTGTTGAATCAAATGAGCTTGATACAAAGAAGTCCTTATTGTTCAATGCAACTGTCGCATCGTCGATAACAGCTTCAAGAGATGTTGTATCGGCAGCTTTGAAGTTTGTTTTTAATGCCAACTTTGCGGCTACAAGGTCATCTGCCTTTTTCTGAGCGTCTGCCGCATCGTTAAATGCCGGTGATGCCGACATATTGTCAACAAATACTTTTTGTGCAGCCTCATATGCTGCAACAAATGTTTCCCAACTGTCGGAGGTGTACTTTGCTACCTCTTCGTCTGATGAACAATATGTTGATTCATAATCAACAAGTCTGTCACGAAGATTTTGATAGCCGACAACTTCACCCTTTGTGCCGACTGTCTTGTCGCCGTCACTGTATGCTGCAAGGGCATTTTTGATAGCTGTTGCACAAGCCTCAACCTGAGTTGCGGCATTGTCATCTGTATAGCTGTATGTGTTAGGGTTAAGAGAATCTGCCGTGAATGCATCAATCTCTGCGAGAATGTCTGTAAGACCGCCGTTGAGGTAGTCATCGACAGTCGCGCCTACAAAAGCAGCTGTAAGAGCTGTCTTGAGAGCGTCCGTTCTTTCAATTACAGGCTTGTAGTTGATAACATATTGAGCAGAATCAACACCTGAATTAGCGCCTCCGTCGTTATTGGTTGTTTCGAAATGCGCACTGAACGAAGTTACTGAATCATAGTAAGTATCGGTATTGCCCGAACCTGTGTAATAAAGCTTGTTCGAATAGTATCTCGGTGTTTTACTATTATCAACATTAACGGAGTTCTTTGTAATTGATGAACTGTAACCGAATGAGTCGTTGCTTTCATAGCTTGAAGGCCATACATTCCATGCACCGCTTGCTTTACTCCAATAACCGGTCCAATTCTCTTTAAGAGCGAATGAAGACGCATCTGTGATTTCGGCATATTTAAGTTGTTTTTTTGTCCATGAAGCGCCGGTCTTTAAAACCTCAAGTACAACAGGACCGTAAACATTGTTTGCCGTTCTGCCGTCATATGCAAATACAACTGCCTTAGGAGCAGCTAACTTTGTCTCAACATAGCCCTTATCGGTGTACTTTGAAGAAATATTGAGTGTTTTTGATGAATAAACAACATTTGAATAACCGCCGGTTGCCACTGAATCAGCGTAATAGCCGGTTGTTCCGAATGTTGCGGCAGTCCACGGAGTCATGGCAGTAAGAGCATTGTTGAGTGTCTTTGTATATGTTGACAAATCAATGCTTGCATTACCGTAAACATAAGCTGCATATGCCTTTCTTGCGGAAATATAGGCAGTATATGCTGTGGACATATTCTTGTAGAGTGTGCCGTCCATCTTTGATTCATAGGTTGTGATAGCGGATTTAAGCTCTGTTGCAACCGCATCGTCCTTTGAATGTGACAGACTGTTTGCAGCAAATGCGCTGAGCGGAGCAGTTGTGAAAACCATGAGCACAGCCAAAATCACTGCAATGAGTTTTTTAGTCGATTTCATAAATCTACCTCCCTAGTAAATTGCACAGACGGTTTCGTAACACCGTGCCGCTACTGACCGTGGGCACAATATTCCGCCGATGCCAATCGATTTTTGGGGACACTTATCCCCTTTATCACATTATTATACACATGAATATTAACATATATTGCCGTTAAAATCAATAGAATTTTTAAAAAAAGGCGAAAGAATTATTTACATTTTGTTAACATTTCTTAAACATTTTGCATTATACTTTGTCGTTTTTGTAAGATAATAGACATTTAATACAAATAAGTTGGAATATACATATTTTTCGACTTATTTTGCAGGGAATTATGCCCGAAAATACACGCATAAAAAAGGAGGCACAGAGCCTCCTTTTAAAAATTTTTTATTTTCCGATAATATTTCTTGCGTATTTGATTTGAGTTTCTACGCTTTGAATTGACGGGCCGCCCACAACAAGACGGTCGGCAACGCATTTTTCGAGGTTGATTGCCTGATAAACGCCGTCATCGAACAAATCACAGATTTTTTTGTATTCATCAAGAGGAAGTGTTTCAAGCGTCAAATTCTTATCGATGCAAAGAGCAACAAGTTCGCCCGTTGCCTTATACGCATCACGGAACGGCAAACCTTTGCCGACAAGATAATCGGCGCAGTCGGTGGCGTTGATGAAGCCTTTTGCGGCGGCGTGGCGCATATTGTCCTTAAGCACCGTCATGGTGTCAATCATCGGAGTAAAGGCGTTGAGGCACATTTTAACGGTATCAACCGCGTCGAAAATCGCCTCCTTATCCTCCTGCATATCCTTGTTATATGCAAGGGCAATGCCCTTCATAACAGTCAAAAGGGTTGTGAGGTCACCGAAAACTCTGCCGCTTTTACCCCTTACAAGCTCAGCAATATCGGGGTTTTTCTTTTGCGGCATAATCGACGAGCCGGTTGAAAATGCATCATCAAGCTCAACAAACTTGAACTCCCACGAGCACCACATAATAATTTCTTCGCTGAAGCGCGAAAGGTGCACCATTACAAGTGAGAGCGCAGAGGCAAGCTCTATGCAAAAATCTCTGTCAGAAACACCGTCAAGCGAATTAAGGCTGACACTGTCAAAGCCGAGAAGGTCGGCAACCATATTCCTGTCGAGCGGATATGTTGTACCTGCAAGCGCGCCCGAGCCGAGCGGCAAAACATTCATGCGCTTTTTGACATCGGCAAGACGGTCCAAATCACGCAGGAGCATTTGCGCATACGCCATAAGGTGATGGCCGAATGTAATCGGCTGCGCCCTTTGCAAGTGTGTATAGCCCGGCATAATTGTTTCTTTATTCTCCTCTGCCTTGTTGCAAAGGACTAAAACGAGGTCTTTGATTTTTTCACTGATTTCGTCAATCTCCTTGCGCAAGGTAAGGCGAATATCAAGCGCAACTTGGTCGTTTCTCGAGCGGGCGGTGTGAAGCCTTTTGCCCGTTTGACCGAGGCGCGCAGTAAGCTCTCCCTCAACGAAAGTGTGAATATCCTCTGCCGACATATCAATATCAAGTTTACCCGATTTAATATCGGCAAGGATTTCCGAAAGACCGGCGACGATTTTTTCGCTTTCGCTTTTGTCGATAATTCCCGTTGCACCGAGCATTGTTGCGTGCGCAATTGAGCCTTTAATATCCTCCTCAAACATTCTTGAATCAAATGAGATTGAAGAGTTGAAATCATTTGTTTCCTTGGCAAGTTTCTTTTTGAACCTACCCTTCCAAAGTTGTGGCATAAATTTCTCCTATATGATAAGTATATTTAAAATAAGGGAGGATGATTTATCCTCCCTTGAAATCGGTTTTTAATTATTTATTGCTTTCTCTCTTTTGGTCGAGGAGTGCTTTAACCTTTGTTGAAAGACCGAAGAGGTTGATGAAGCCGGCCGCATCATACTGATTGTAAGCGCCGCCGTCATCGCCGAACGAAGCAATGTTTTCATCATAAAGTGTATATGGTGATGTGATGCCTGCGTTGATAATGTTGCCCTTGTAAAGTTTAAGCTTTACATCTCCTGTAACAGTCTTTTGTGTTTCGTCAACAAATGCAGCAAGTGCCTCGCGAAGCGGCGAGAACCACATTCCGTTGTAAACAAGCTCGCCGTATTTTTGAGCGACAATTCTCTTGTAGTGTTGAGTATCGCGGTCAAGAGTAATCATTTCGAGAAGCTCGTGTGCTTTGTAAAGAATTGTGCCGCCCGGAGTTTCATAAACGCCGCGGCTCTTCATACCTACAAGACGGTTTTCAACAATGTCAAGAAGACCGATGCCGTTTTTGCCGCCGATTTCGTTGAGAGTTTCAACAATATCAAGAGCTTTCATTTCCTTGCCGTCGATAGCGGTAGGAACACCTTTTTCAAAATGAATTGTGATATATGTAGGCTCGTCGGGAGCTTTCTCCGGAGCGACACCGAGTTCGAGGAAACCATCCTTCAAATACTGCGGCTCGTTTGCAGGGTCCTCAAGGTCAAGTCCCTCGTGTGAAAGGTGCCAAACATTTTTATCCTTTGAATAGTTTGTTTCACGGTTGATTTTAAGCGGAATATTGTGTGCCTCGGCATACTCGATTTCCTCCTCACGAGAGGTGATGTTCCACTCACGCCACGGAGCGATAATAGCCATTTCCGGAGCAAATGCTTTGAGTGCAAGTTCAAAACGAACTTGGTCGTTGCCTTTGCCTGTGCAACCGTGGCAAATAGCGTCAGCACCCTCTTTTTTGGCAATCTCTGCAAGGCCCTTTGCGATGCACGGACGAGCGTGTGATGTACCGAGAAGGTATTTTTCATAATCTGCACCTGCCTTAAGGCATGGGAAAATATAATCCTCGACATATTCGTCCTTCAAATCAAGAACATAAAGCTTTGATGCGCCTGTTGCGATTGCCTTTTCTTCAAGGCCGTCAAGCTCTGTTCCCTGACCTACATCGCCGCTTACTGCGATAACTTCGCAGTTATTGTAGTTTTCCTTAAGCCAAGGAATGATGATTGAGGTATCAAGTCCGCCGGAATAAGCAAGGACTACCTTTTTAATATCTTTTTTATCCATAACAATATCTCCTTTTAATGCGTTTGCATTAACTTTATTTATCTTATGTTTCATATTATATCATTTGATATTATAATTGCAAGACCTTTTGCGTATTTTTTGTATTATTATGCAAATATTTGTGCCTTATTGCGCCATATTTGTATATATTTACATATAATTATGCATTTTTATGTATATTCTTGCATTTGAATTTGCATATTTCGCCATTTTTCGTACAGAATATAGTCAAAGTTAGCAAAATGTAAAATAACAGATAATATAACATATAATAATAGTTGACGGCGCAGATTTTAACAGTTATAATCTATTCAGCAGCCGAAAAAGCTGTGATAATATAATGTATATAATATAATACTGTTTAACGAGGGAATCGGTATGAGCTACAGAATAATTGCCGACAGTTGCTGTGACAAGACAAGTGAAATGTCGCAGTGGGGCAACATTACATTTGTTCCGCTGACACTTGAGCTCGGCGACTACACAATATTGGACGACGAAAATTTCGACCAACAGGACTATATCAACAAAACATTGGAGTTTAACGGTGTTGCAAAAACAGCCTGCCCGTCACCTGATGCTTGGGCAACAGCTATCGACTGCGACGAAGACGATTTGTATATAATCACCATAACCGATAAGCTTTCAGGCACATACAACAGTGCGTTGCAGGGTGTTGAGCTTTATAATGACGAGCACCCTGAAAGCAAAAAAAACATCCATGTTTTCAACTCGCTTGCAACATCGGGATTAGAAACGCTTATTGCCGAGCATATCAAAAAGCTTGCAGACAGCGGCATGGATTTTGATGCCATTGTTGCGGACACCGAGGATTTCATAGTAAACCGCACTGCCCTTTATTTTTGCCTTGAATCGCTTGATGTACTCAAGAAAAACGGCAGAATGTTTGCCGTTGCCGCAAGTGTGCTTAAAAAACTGAGAATCAAAATGATTTTTGAGCGCACAACGCAGGGCAACATCACCCTTGCGGGACAGGACATTGCAATGAACAGGGCGCTTGTTAAAATGGCAAATTTGATTGTCGAAAGCCTCGACGGTGTTGACGCAAGCGACAAACGATTGATTATATCGCATGTTTGCTGTGAAGAGAGGGCAAAGCTCCTTGCCGACAAAATCGCCGCAAGTGTTAAGTTCGGCAATGTTGATATTTTGAAATGCAGCGGTTTGAACTCAACATACGCAAGCAACGGCGGAATTATCGTATCATACACAAAATAAATGATTTTAAAGGGTTTGCAAGCACTGCAAACCTTTTTATTTAGATTATGAGAGAGATTGAAATTAAAGTGTTGCCAAAAGACAACGAAAAACAAATCCGCGATATTTTGCGTGATTTCGGCGTTTCGTCCTCCCTTTTGACAAAGCTTAAGCAAACCGAAAGCGGAATAACAAAAAACGGCGAGTTTACAAAAGCGATTGACACGGCAAACACCGGCGACACAATCAAAATCAAAATCGAAGAAAGCGGCTCGGCGGCAACGCCTGCAAAGCTCGATATAGAAATCGTCTATGAGGACGATGATATAATTGTTTTGAACAAGCCGCCGCTCGTCCCCGTTCACGAAAGCAGAAATCACCGTGGCGACACACTTGCAAATTTTGTATCGTATCACACCGGTGCAAGCACCGCTTTTCGTGCCGTCTATCGCCTCGACAGAGACACAAGCGGCATAGTTTTGGTTGCAAAACACGAATTGGCGGCGGCAAAGCTCGCAGGCAAAATCAAAAAGGACTATTATGCGGTTGTCGGCGGTAATGTCGAGCGTGACGGAACAATTGACGCACCGATTGCAAGGTGCGGCGACAGCATAATCAAGCGTAAGGTTGACGAAAACGGTGAAAGCGCAATAACGCATTATTTCATTGTAAAAAAAGGCGAAAACTCAACGCTTTTGAAATTCAACCTTGAAACGGGGCGCACACATCAAATCAGGGTGCATATGCAAAGCATGGGGCATCCGCTTTTGGGCGATGCAATGTACGGCGGCGACTGCACAAAAATCAGCCGTCAGGCACTGCACTGCAAAGACATATATTTTATTCATCCCGTGACGAATGAAAAAATGCATTTTTCAACGGAATTTCCAAACGATATGAAAGGGGTGATTTGATGCCTGCATTTTGCACGCACTATTTGTTTTTAAAAGAAACGCAAGACATTGTAAAAAAACACGGCGATTTTGAATTTAATTTTGACGCCGCCGCAATCGGAACGCAGGGAGCCGATATTTTCTTTTTTCACCGAGTATTGCCTATTTCCATGTTTGGCGTGCCGAAAAACAAAATAGGCTCGCTCTTGCACAGAGCAAAGCCCGAAAAAATTTTTGACGCATTTTGTGAGTATATTCCGCTGTCGCTCAATCCCGACATTGCAAAATCATACATTGCGGGATTTATTATGCACTACGCGCTTGACAGAAACTGTCATCCGTATGTATATTATTTGCAGGACAAAATTTGTCAAAGCAAAAAAGCTATACACAAAAGCTCTGTTCACAATCAGATTGAAACAGCGGCAGACACATATCTTTTGACGGAACACGGCGGCGTTTTTGATGTATCACAATTTAATTCGGCAGACACAATAACCAACAAGATAGAGGTAATTGACGAAATATCACACCTTTTGGCGTTTGTTGTGCCGAAAGTGACGGGAAAATTCATTGACGAAAAAGATGTCGCAACTGCAATCGCTGACACAAGACGAATGCAAAAAATTTTACAGGACAAGCGCGGTGCTTTGCGCCCCGTTTGCGTGGCAATCGAAACGATTTTTGCGCCGATAATAAAATTTTTCAAATTTTCTTCGATGATAAAGCCGAGGGACTTGGAAAAAGCAAAAAAATATGTTAATATAAATAGGCTTAAATGGAAATCGCCGTTTGACAGCAAAATCAGAAGCGAAAGTTTTGAGGATTTGTTTGAATTTTCAAAATTTGACTTTGATGTGCTGTATCGCGGGTTTATCCAAATGACACAAGGCAAACTGACGGCGTACACCGTAACACACAATATATCATTTTTAACAGGAACGGAGGTTGAATAATTATGAAAACAATTCCGAGTTTTCAAATTGACCACAACATTTTAAAAAGAGGTATATATATCAGCAGAATTGATGATGATATTACAACCTATGACATTCGTATGAAGGAGCCTAACAGAGAACCCGTTTTAACAAACTCTGCAATTCACACAATTGAGCATATTTTTGCAACATATGTAAGAAACACCGAGTTTGGCGACAATATCATTTATTTCGGTCCGATGGGATGCAGAACAGGCTTTTATTTTCTCACAAGAAGTTTAAGCGACAATTATTCAATTCAGCTTATCAAAGACGCATTTGAATATATCGCTAATTTCTGGGAGAAAATTCCGGGCGCATCGCCGAAGGAATGCGGCAACTGCCTTGAGCATAACCTTCCGCAGGCAAAAGCCGAGGCAAAAGAATTTTTGAATGTAATTAAGGATTGGACAAAGGAAGATCTTGTTTATCCCACAGCAGAGGATGACGAATAATTAAACCCGATATAAAAAAACACCCCATCGTGATTTTGTTTTCACGGTGGGGTTGTTTTATTGAAAATCTTTGCTTGTCAATCTTTTTGTGTTTGAGTTATCGTCGGTATAAATCTCGGGATACCAATTTGACGAAAAACGATAAGGGTTTGTTTCGCCGTTTTTGTCATACCAAGCCTGCGGATAATGCACACTTTCGTTGTCGATTGCGGTTGTCGATTTCTCCGTATTTTTTTGTGTATTTTTAACACAAAGAACAACAAATTTGAAATTCGGCATAAAATCGCTGTCAGCGCTGATACTTAAAAAATTATCGTCATACGAAAAATTATAGCCCGTGTCATAAAGACGGCGCGACTTGATTTTGTCAACATACGAGCGAAAACTTTTTTCCGTCATATTGCCGTAACAGTTATACGGAAAAACATATCCTGCATCATCTGTCGCAACTGTATTTGTATAATATGCGGCAATTACACGATAACTGCTTTTTGAATAAAGCGTTGTCAAATCATACATTTGTGACGAATCCAAAAATGCGTCGCGCGTTGAATAAAGCGATTCAAGATCATCAAATCCACTGACATTTGAAACATCAATGCTTTGAAACTGCTGTTCGTTATTTACATCAAAGCTCGGGTATGCATAAGCGTAATTATCCTCTTTGTCGGAGGCTGCAACAACAAATTCATCCTTATCCTTTGGCGAAATTTTGCAAACAACATTTTGATTTTTTCCGTATTCGCCACACATTTCCTCCAAAATGCCCTCGGGGAATTCCACACCCGGGAACTCTTTTTTGTAGGAATTGAGATACGCAACGCGACTGTATTCATAAAGGCGATAGCCGCCGAAGCCTGCCGCGCCGATTACAACGACAACGGCAAGAAAAATCGCAAACTGCTTTGTAAGCATCTTTTTAAACGAACGCCCTGCCGCAGGGAAAATTTCGTCGCGAAACATCTCTTTGACAAATACAAAAGGCTTTACAAAAACGGTGTTGACGCTCTTTTTTATTCCTGCCTTGATTTTTTCGGGCGAAAGCTTTTCCTTAATGCTCTTTTTCGGTGCCTTATGCTCAACGGATTTGTACCAAACGAATCCATCCTCTTGCTCATCGTCTGTGTCTGCCTGCTGCTCGGCATTCCCTTTCAAATCCTCGGTGTCCGCTTTTTCAATCGTCACTGCCGCATTGTCGGTGTTTAACTCCTCTGCAGCTTTTTCGTCAACCGTAAGATTTGATTCATCGGATTTTGAATTATCCTCGTCAGACTTTTCGTCTTTACGCTCCGGAGGGGCAAGCTCTTGCTGCTTTTCTTTTTTCAGGCGCTTTTTTTCGTCTTTTTTGCGTTGTTTTTCCTCCGCTTTGAGGCGTCTTGCCAAAAGCTCCGCCTCAAGTTTTGCGCGTTTTGCCGCTTTTTTTGCCGCCCTTTTGTCATCTTTGGGAGGCGATAACGGCTCTTCGTTATTTTTCGCCTCGGCATTGTTATCGTCAGGCAAGGTTTCAGGCAGATTATTAACTGCCTTATTTTCGTCGGTCTCACCCTGCTCATCGTTTTTTTTAGGGTCGTCAATCGGGAGCTTGTCACTTTCTTTTTTTAAGTTTATATGCTGTGCCTCGTCCTCATTCTTTGACGATTTTGTGTTTTCTTTTAATTGGGAAGACTCTTCTTTTTTAATCTCCTCTTCAAGGAGCTTTTGTCTTTCTTTTTCCTGCTCCTCTTTGAGCTTTGCCTGAACGGCGCGCCACTGTGCATGCTGACGTTCAAGCTGTGCGCGTTCAAGCTCCTTTTTGCGTTGACGCTCTCTTTCAGCCTCCTCGCGTGCCTTGCGTTCACGCTCCAAGCGCTCGCGCATTTCCTTTTCGCGAAGTTCGCGTTCCCTGCGTTCTCTTTCCTCCTGCGCTTTGCGCTCTTCCTCGCGCTCTTTGCGCAGTCGCTCCTGCTCAAGGCGTTGGCGCTCCGCCTCCTCGGCGGCTCTTTGCACCCTTGATTTGGCTTTGGGCGGCACTTCCGGTGTGGCGCTCTCGCCTGCCTCGTTTTCCTCGCGGCGCTGTCTGAGTGATATTAAAATGTCATCAAGTTCATTATATCCGCTCATTTAAAACAAAATTCTCCGACTATTTAATAACTGTCTTTCTTGCGTTTTCAACAGCTCTTTCAATCATTTCATCTGCATTTTTTAAAGCCTGCTCGGCTTTTTCGACATCTTCGATTTTTGCGCGCGTTTTTGGATGCTTTGGTGTGAATACGGTACAGCAATCCTCATACGGCTGAATTGAGGTTTCAAATGTGTCGATTTTTCTTGAAATTGCGACGATTTCGTCCTTATCCATACCGATACACGGTCTGAAAACAGGCATATTCGTCACCGCGTCGGTGCAACCGAGCGCATAAATTGTCTGGCTTGCAACCTGACCGACGCTTTCACCGGTAATAAGCGCATGGCAGTTTTGATTTTGAGCGATTTTTTCGCTTATTTTCATCATAAATCTGCGCATAATGATGGTGAAATATTCCTCGGGGCAGTTATCTCTGATTTGCTCCTGAATTTCCGTAAACGGCACAACATATGTTGCAATCATACCGCTGTATTTTGCAACCCTGTGGAGCAAGTCCATAACCTTAAGCTCTGCAAGCTCCGTTGTGTACGGCGGCGATGCAAAGTGAACAGCAATAAGTTCAATTCCTCTTTTTGCCATCATATAAGCCGCAACGGGTGAGTCGATTCCGCCGCTGATGAGAACGGCGGCTCTGCCGCTTGTGCCGACGGGCATACCGCCTGCGCCCTTAATATTATTACCGCGAATAAAAGCATAATTATCGCGCACCTCAACGGTTACAGTAACATCGGGGTTGTGAACATCAACCTTAAGATGATTGAATTTTGACAAAAGATAGCCGCCGAGTTCTCTGCTGATTTCGGGAGATTTGAACGGGAACTTTTTGTCGCTTCTTTTAGCCTCAACTTTAAATGTTTTAGCCGCCGAAAGCTCGTCCTTAAGATATTCTGCGGCGGTGGTCATAATCGAGTCCATATCCTTTTCGGCAAGGGCGGCTCTTGAAAGTGCCGCAATACCGAAAACTTTTTTCAAAACATCAACCGCATCGTCAAGGTCAAGGTCCTTGTCCTCGCTCTCAACCATAATTGTTGACTGGCTTTTTGTAAATTTGAAATCGCCGAGATTTTTAAGCGACTTGCGCATATTTTTAATCAAAACATCCTCAAATGTGTTTCTGTTAAGACCCTTGAGCACAAGCTCGCCGTTTTTAATTAATATAATTTCCTGCATAATTTATACCTACATCGGATATTGAACGACCGTTTCTTTGATTGCATTGACAAACTCGTCAATATCGCCTTTAGTTGTTGTTCGTGAAAAGCTCACTCTGATTGATTTTTCAATGATTTTGTCATCAAGTTTCATCGCAGTTAAAACATGACTGCGCTTACCCTTTGCACATGCCGAGCCGTTTGAAACATAAACGCCGTATTTTGACGATAAATGCTGAACAACCGTTTGGCTTGTCATAAATGTCGGCACAAAAAGATTGATAATGTAATCGCTTGCATCGTCGCCGCTGTTGATTTTGACACCCGGCACCGAGAGCAAGCCCTCTTTTGCGTAAGTGTTGATTTCCTTGATCTTTTCGCTTTGCTTTTTCAAATCGGGAATGAGGTCGGCGGCAACACCGAAACCTGCGATAAGCGGAATTGCCTCCGTTCCGGGACGGAGCTTTTTTTCCTGCTCGCCGCCGAAAACACGCGGCAAAATGCGTGTTCCTTTTTTGAGATAAAGCGCACCGACACCTTTCGGACCGTGAATTTTGTGCGCCGTAACAGTCACAAGGTCTGCACCGAGTTTTGACGGCTTGACCTCAAGTTTGCCAAACGCCTGAACACAGTCTATATGAATCAGCGCAGGAGCGTTTGCCCTTTTAACTGCCTTTTTGATTGATTTAACCGGCATAATTGAGCCGACTTCGTTATTGACATACATCATCGACACTAATATTGTGTCCGAATTAACTGCGTCAAATACCTGCTGCTCTGTAATTCTGCCCTGCTTGTCGGGCATAAGGCGAATAACCTCAAAGCCCTGCTTTTCAAGTTCGTCAACGGATTGCAAAACACTTTCGTGCTCGATAGCGGTTGTTACAATTCGCTTGCCCTTTCGTTTTCCTGCCTCTGCCGCACCCAAAATCGCAAGGTTGTTAGCCTCCGTGCCGCCCGAGGTGAAATATATTTCCTCGCTCTCACATGAAAGCGCGTTTGCGATTTTTTCACGCGCCGCTCTCAATTCCAAATTGGCATTCAAACCCTCCTTATGAAAGCTTGAAGGGTTTCCGAAATTGACAGTGAGCATTTCATAAATTTTGTCCGCAACCGCCTTGTCGGGCTTTGTGGTTGCGCTGTTATCTAAATAAGCCATATTATTTGTTCATTAATTCCTTTAGCTTAAACGCCGCCGCAATCGTTTTGGCGTCCTTTATTTCGCCGCTCATAATTCGCCTGATAAGCTCGTCAAAGCTGATTTGGCAAACCTGCAAAAACTCGTCGTCATCGAGATTTTGCTCTTCAAATGTAATGTTCTTTGCAGCATAAAGTCTGATAATTTCGTTTGTGTAGCCGGGTGACGGATAAATCTCGCCGAGCGAAATATATTCCTCGGCAACGCCTCCGGTTTCTTCCTTAAACTCGCGCTTGCCTGCCTCAAACGGGTCCTCGCCCTTTTCAAGCTTACCTGCGGGAATTTCATAAATTGTTTCCTTATACGGATACCTGAATTGGCGCACAAGCACTACCATATCATCGTCCGTAACGCCGATAACGGCAACTCCGCCCGGATGGTCAACACATTCGCGGTTTGCCCTTTGGTCATTGCAAAGCAAAACATCGTCAACATGCATTGTGAGCACCCTGCCGTTGTAAATACCGTTCACCTTTTCGGTGCGCTCATACAATCCGAGAGCGATTGACTCAATATCCTCGACCTTGTCAACGATATATTTTGCGCCGCACTCGATAAATTCGAATTTACTGCCGTATCCCCAAAGGACGCCTGCGCCGTCAACCATATCAGCTTTTGCGCCGTCAATATCGTAAAATCTGTCGCCGACCATAAGCGCGTCCTTCGGCTCTGTTTCAAGCTCTTTAAGACAACGCGCAATTATATTTTGCTTTGACTCGCAGTCTGCCGCAAAACTTGTGGCACAAACGGAATTAAAATATTTTGCAATTGCAAATTTGTTCAAAAGCGTTTCGACAAAAACCTGCGGCTTTGATGATGCAATGCCGATTTTCATACCGTCGTCCTTGAGATTTATCAAAAGCTGTTTAATGCCGTTGTAAAGCTCGCACTCATAAATACCCGTGTTGGTGTATCTTTCTCTGAATTTTTGAACGAGCAAGTCGGCATCTGCCGCCGATTGATTAAACTGCTCCTGAAATGTCACAAGAAGCGGAGGGCCGATAAAACAGTCAAGCGTTTGCCAATCGTCGCTTGGAATATTAAACGCGTCGAGTGCATATTTTGCGCTTTTTTTGACACCCTCGCCCGTGTCGCAAATTGTTCCGTCAAAATCAAAAATAACCGATTTATACATTATTTAGACTCCACTTTTTTCATAAATCTGTCGCTGAGAACAACAAATCTTTCAATCTCTCCTGCGCCGATAACGCTGCCGTCTTCTTCCTTTGCCTCAACTTTGAATGTGAGCTTTCTGCCGTCAACATCGCTGTCAAGAAGTGATGCATATGCGGTGATTACCGAACCTACTCCGCTTGCCTTAATATGACTTACGGAAACGTTTGTGCCGACGGTTGTTTCGCCGTCGTCAAGAATATCTACAACAGCTGCGCATGTTGCCTTTTCCATGAGCGCAATCATAAACGGAGTGCCGAAAACCTGAAGCGAGCCGCTCTGCGCCGCAACAGCAGTGTTTGTAGAATTGACTATAGTCAATGCCTCGCCCTTAAGTTCGCCTTTAAATTCTTTCATATTCATCACCTCGTGAAATATTTACAATTATACAGTTAGGTATTATATCACATATTTTAAAATATTACAAATAAATATATTAAAATATATAAATTAAAGACGGCACCGCACAAAATTGATTTGAACGGTGCCGTTTTGCCGTAAATTTCATATACTGATATAGAGAAAATTACAGACTGCGGTGAAAATACAGTGGCGTTTCGCCCGTGAGGAGCTGTATTTTCGGTCTGATGACATATATCAGCACAAATTGTTGAGCCTGTCATATTCATCAAGGCACTTTGAAAGCGCAACATAACAATATTTCAGGTTTTTGTTCACAATATCCTTTGCGGTTGAAATATGCCTTGAAACGGTCGGCTGTGACAGCTTGAGAATATCCGCAATTTCGGATTGCGTTTTGTGATTTATGTATTTGTAGCGAAGGCACATATTTTGCCTTTGAGTCAATTCATTTTTCATAATCAAATCAAGCACCGCTCCGACTGCCGTTTGCTGTGCCCTCTCTCTGTCATATCCGTCCGATGTCTTTGGGTCGCGCGTTGTATAATAACCGTCGATAAAATCAATCATACAAATCCTCCTCATAATAACCGTTAAGCAGTGACGCCGTTCTTTTGCATTCACAAGCCATATCGTAATAAATTCTGATTCGTTTTCTCAGCAAGTACAAATCCTGCCCCCTGTAAACGCAAAGCAAGGGCTTTAGGGCGTCCATTTTAGCGTTTAATCTGTCGTACTGCTGCTCGTATTCGCGAGCCAATTCTTCAATTGTCATCTGCCATTCCTCCTTCATACATATTTTTGCATACAAGATTGACTGAGTGGTAAGAACAAAGATGTCGCCGCAGTTAATATTTTGGCGCACTTTGAACGCTGCACCGAAAAATTCTCCCCGAATCACGATGTAAAAATCAATCTTGATATTCATATTAATAGAACATTTGTTCTTTGTCAATATTTGGCATATTTACTGTCCAATAATTTGTCATTTGTACGACGCCATTCGACAAAAAACAACCATTCATTTTCATCTGTTGTAAATTGCGACAAAAGTTTTTAAAATAATCCTTGACAAACTATGCAAACTTTACTATAATTAATAGGCACTCAAGACGGAGCCGCAACCGTGTTGAGTAACCTGTCCTCCTATAGTTTGTTATAGACAGAGAGGAGTTAAGCCGAGTGTTATGCTCGGCTTTTCTTCTTTTTATGGCGCATTTATATTGCAACAGCGCAAAATATATTATATAATACAGTCGGTGATAATTATGAAGAAAATAGCAGTAATAAACGATTTGTCGGGCTTCGGCAAATGCTCGCTCACTGCCGCAATACCGGTTATCTCGGCACACGGTGTTCAGTGTTGTCCGCTGACAACGGGCATTTTTTCAAACCAAACGGGGTTTGACAGCTACAAATATCTTGACTGCACCGATATTATGCAGGATTTTATAAACGAGTGGAAATCGCTTGATGTCAAGTTTGACGGAATACTTTCCGGCTTTATCGCAAACAGCAAACAAGGCTCAATAATAAGCGATTTTATAGACGATTTCAAAACGCCCGAAACGCTTGTTGTGGTTGACCCTGTAATGGCGGATGACGGAATACTTTATGATTGCTACGATGACAATTCCGTTTCGCAGATAATCGCGCTTACCGAAAAGGCTGATATAATCACGCCGAATTTGACCGAGCTTTGCATAATCTGTGACGAAAATTACAACGAAACAATCAAACTTCCAAAAGAAAAGCTTCTCGATAAAATAAAAGCAATGTCGATTGAGCTTGAGCAGTCGGTTGTCACAACGGGAATACATATTTCAGACGGCGAAATTGCGTCAACGGTTTATCAAGACGGTAAGTTCGACATCGTAACAACACAAAAAATCGGCAGGAGTTTTTCGGGCACAGGCGACATTTTGTCGTCGTTCATCACGGCGCAGTGCGTAAACGGTGCGTCGCTTTATGAGGCTGTAAAACGCGCCTGCGCATTTATCGAGGCGTCGATTAAGGACACGGCAAAGCGCGTCGGCGAGGTTGACACATATCCGTACGGAACGGACTTTGAGCCGCATTTAAAAGATATTGAATACTGATTGACCGCAAAAAACACAATCGGACAAAGCGAAAAAGGGTATGCAGACCGTGTTTCGGTAAACTGCATACCCCTTTTATTTTATGTGTTCATATATCGTGGCGTGTATCGTCCTCGTAGCACTCGCAAAATCTTGCTTGGAATGACGGTTCCTCATCACCCGCATAAAGGTGGCTCAAATCGCCGAATTGAGTGCAGACAAATATTGCTTTGCCCTTTTTTCGCTCCTCAGTGACAAGGCGTGTAACCGAAGTCGGCAACGCCCTGAAATTGTGCCATGTTATCATCGGTGAAGTGCTGAAAATGCGTGACAAAATAACAGATTCAACACCGAAATGACAAAACAGAAGAACAATATCGTGGTTTGAATTGACGGCGTTATAAATCTTGCCGTTTTTAACATAGCCGTGATTTTTAAGCAGTTCGTCAATACCGTCGCAAACAATCTGATAATGCTTTTTGACATTACCCTTCTTCATGAGCGGCACATCAAGCCAACGCTCATAATTATAGTAATCGTCAATCTCGGTCCAATATGACGGCACTCTGTCCCAACACTGCTCTTTTTTCAGACCGTTGCGCACCTTGCCCTCAAATTCACGCAACCATGGAAGGGTTTCGGCTTGCATACCGAGCTTTTCAAGCGTATATGACGCCGTTTTCTGTGCTCTGCCGAGCGGTGAGCAATAAATTTTTGAAATATTGTATTTTGAAAGTCTTTCGGCAAGCAGCTTAGCCTCGCGAACGCCCTTTTCTGTCAAACTGTCGTGAACATAATCGGGGTCGCCGTGACGAATAATCCAAAGCTCCATAATTTATAATTCCTTTTTATTTGGTTTTGTTATTTATTGTTTTTGCATTGACATATTGCGTGCCGGATGACGGCGCCTCGCCTGTTTTTGCCTGAATGAGTTCCTCACAGGTAACAAGTTGATAGCCCTGTTTTATAAGCTCCGGCACCATTTTTTTAACTGCATCGGCAGTTGTCGGATAAATTTCGTGCATAAGAATTATGTCGCCGTCCTTAACATTTTTCATAACGGCATTATACACATGGTCGGCGTTTCTGTATTTCCAGTCCTGCGTATCGAGCGACCAATAATAAAGCGACATATTCTCCGCCTCACACTCATCACGGATGGTTTGCGTTGTGTTTCCGCCCGGAGAACGAAACGCCGTAGGATATTGACCGCACGCATCGTAAATCGCGTCACTCGCCTTTTTAATATCGGATTTTGTAACCTTTTTGCCGTAATGCGTGTGGTCAAAGGTATGATTTCCAAGTTCACAGCCCAATTTAACCTTGCGCTTTAAATTTTTAGGATGGTCTTTTGCGTTTTGACCGACCATAAAAAATGTTGCGCGTGCATTGTATTTTTCAAGCACATCAAGAATATCATCGGACGCGGAGTTGTAGCCCGGTCCGTCATCAAATGTGAGAGCAATCATAGGCTTTTTTGTGTCAATATCACTGCCGAGTTTAACAGTTTTAAACACCTTTACGGTCTGAATATCGCTCCATGCGCCGTTGTATACACTGTTGCCATCCTTAATATAAGCGCGCATTCTGATTGAATAAGCGTCGCCGTCTTTAAGTCCGTCAATTTCGCAGGAGGTTTTTGAATTGTCGGCGACACTTTGCGTTTTTGCCGCGCTCATATCGCCCTTGTCACCCTCGGCATATTGAATTTGGTAGCCGTCGGCATTTGAATCGCCACTCCATTCAACGGCTATCACGCCCGATTTTTGCGACAAAACACTTTTGATTTTTGCCTGCTCGGGAGGAATGCAAATGCGCACCGGCGCAAACCGCTTGCTTTCAAAAGATTTACCGAATGATTTTCTGACAGCGGTCACGTAAAAATCATATTTTTCCGCCGTTTTGGCATTGCCGAAAATATAAGAGGTTGTGTCCTCACCGTCGACAGTGGCGATTTTTCGGAACTCGGTGCCGTTTGTACTTTCATACAAATTATAACCTGTGCAGTTTTTGACGGAATTCCACTTTATGCTGATGCTTTTGCTGTCATTTTCGACAGCGGCAACAACGCTTGTTACCTGCTCGACATTTGAATCCTTACTGTATTTTGCAAAAACTCCGGCACAAACGCCGATTACAACAAGAACAGCAATAATAATTTTCATTTTTTTTGACATATAAATCCCTTACTAATCATATTTTTGCGCCGCATCAAATATTTCTGTGCGGCAAGGTCATTATATAATATGTCAATTAAAAATTCAATAATTAAGAATATTTTAAGAAAATATAAGAATTAAGAAAAATACGGTTCAAAAAATTCATTGTCAAAGCGTCAACTTCTTCATAGAATGTAAGGAAGTAAGAACAAAAAATGCTTCAAATACTTATGTGAAGGAGTTTTTTTATGCCAAACAACCCGATTATCCCGGCAGGTGAAAGACGCATAAATGAAGCAGTTTGTATCGACACGAAAAGGATTTACGATTCGTGTGTCAGCAAAGACTGCTTGGAGGATTTGAGAGTCACATTTTTCGGTGCATCACAAAGACTTATCGACGAAGCGGTAACTGTTAAATGCCGCGACTGCACAATCAGCGCCGTAAGCATTGATGTTGAAGATGTGCCGTTTAACAGAGGCTTTTATAATGTAAACATTCATTTTTACTTCCAGCTCAGATTTGATACTTATGCCGCACCGTGTACCACACCTCAGGTTGCAGTGGGCTACACAAGCTTTGAAAAGAAATGCATTTTATACGGCTCGGAGGGTGATGTAAAAATTTTCACCTCCAATATCGCAAGTGAGGAGCTTGACTGCCCGGAGGCACCGCAATACACAAATCCGGTGGCTAAAGTTCAGGCTGTCGACCCCGTTGTTTTACAGGTTGATGTTCTCGATACCTGCGATTGCTCAATTCCTTGTGTAACATCTTTCCCGCAATCTATTCTCAATGCGTGCAACGAGCCGGGAATACCGTCAAGCCCATCAAGAGCAGTAATCGTTTCACTCGGTCTTTTCTCAATAGTTCAAATGGAGCGCGATGTGCAAATGCTTATCCCTGCATACGATTTTTGTATTCCCGACAGAGAGTGCAACTGCTCAACGCAAAATCCGTGCGAAACATTTCAAAACATTGAGTTCCCGGTTGACGAATTTTTCCCGCCCGACAAGGATGACAACTGCCCTTGCTCATGCGGCACCGACCAATCGACGGACGGTTCAAACACCAATAACAGCGGCAGATAACGCACTTGCCGCATAAAATACACCCCTCGATTTAATTATCGAAGGGTGTTATTATTTATAATTATTTTCTCTTTTTCTTTTTATTCTTCTTTTTTCCGTGGCCCTTGCCGCCTGATTTTGAAATCACCTTGGTGTAGAGATAAAATCCGGCAACACCGCCAACAGGAATTGAAAGGCAAATGACAATGATAAACACCTTTGCCGCAGTCGGGACATATTTTTTAACGCTTAAATCAAGACTCTCAGGGAAGGTGTAAAGCGCATCGCCGTTGTTACTTCCGTATGCAATGCGAATAACATTTACACTGTTTTTTTCAAGTTTAATGTCGAATGACGAATCATCGGAGTCGATAGCCTTTTCCTGCGGAGCAACTCTCTGCTTTCCAAGCTCGTTGTATGCCGATTTGTAATCGTGAGCGAGACTTTCGTTTGAAACCTTGTTGATTTTTCCAAAACCGTCAAGATTAACGCTCATTTTCTTTGTGGAATTGGTTGAGTTGACAAGCTTAACATAAAGCACTTGCTTGTCATGGTCGACAGTAACGCTTTGATATATGCCGTCCTCGTTGAGTGAGGTGTTTACATACTCCTTGCCGGTGTTGTTTGAGAACAAAAGCTGATTGTAATACTCGGGTGTGTAATAAAGTGATTGCGAATCAAACCAAACAAGATTATTTTCGTGCGAGTTTGCATTGATTTTTGCAAACGCAGGCACATACGAAGTCATTTTCACAACATCGGAATTGCGCTCAAATCCCGTCATAAACGCGGCATGCGCAACAGCCGTTTCGATATTGTTTGCCGAGGCGACATTAGATGTCGCATCATCAACGGCAGAATATTCGCCAACCATAATTTCCGCGCCCTCACGGTCATAGCTGTCATATCGCTTTGTGTTTTGGAGAAGATAATCGACATCTGCACTGTAATGCTCGTCTACAACAGCCTTAAAACTTGAACCTGATTTTGTAATTGCTGTGTTGACAGCCTCGGAATCCGCTTTTTCTCCTGCGGAGGTGATTATATTAATATCGGGATATACCTTTTTGATTGCGTTGTAAAGCGCCTCATAATTGCGTTGATAAATACTGCCCTCGTCGCCGCTGCCAATCTCGATATATTCCATATTAAACGGTTCGTCATGACCGTTTGCGGCACGAAGTGCGCCCCAATATGTTCCCTGCGCGTCGCCGTTTGCATATTCAATCAAATCAAGGACATCCTGCACATAATTGTCAAATGCGTCGGTGCCCGGCTTAAGCGCAACGGTATCAATATATTTATTAAAATCGTCAATTGATTTGATGTTGAGCTTGTTTACGCTTTCTGTGCGCTTTGCAATCGCGTCGCTGTCCTTTTCGTCAAAACCGCGCTCGTTTACAAGATAATTTGTAAACTGCTCGTCGGTCATATTGATTTTGTTGTATGCGTCGGCGATAAGCTCCTTGTCCTGTTCGCCCTGATATGTAATGCCTGCACTCACAACAGGAACGGCAGCAGCCGCCAAATCCTCGCAAAGCTGAAAATACTCGTGATAGCCCATTGAATTTGAATTGTTATAAGGGTTTTCGTCGCTTGAATAAATGCTTGATGACTGGCGTCGTTGTGAAATATCGCCTATTGTGTCCTTCCAAGTCATCATACTGTCAACGCTTCCGCCGCCGATGCCTGCCGAACCCGGGAAGCGAATAAATGACGGTTTAAGATTTTTTATTGCGTCAACCATATCGTTTCTTAATGTGACATATTTCCAATGCCCGTCGCCTGCGCCGTAGCTGTCAACTGCGCAAAGCGAAACGCAGTCAAGCTGCAATGAGCCGTTGCCCTCAAATAATATGGCAAGCGCACCGTCCTCATCTGACGACGATTTGATTTGAGCGCTGATTTTTGTCCACTCGTTTTTGCCGACAGTCGTAGTGGGGACCTGAACAATATTGTCCTTGTTACTTTTTGAATCAAGATAAATGCTTATCTTTCCGTCATAATCAACATTTTTCACATAGCAGGAGAAATTGTATGTCACTCCGCTTTTAAAGCCCATATCAGCCGTTTCGGCTGATTTTTTGCTGTATTTATACGAGTTGTTTTTATAAATCTCGGTAAAGCCGTTGTTTTCGACCGTGCCCTTGCCGTCAACCTTGATTAATTCATATGACGGATTAGCCGCGCAAATCGGATTTTCCTTTGAAACAACGGTGCTCACACCGTCAAAGCTCCACGCATATTCAGGATTTGTCGCAAATTCAAACGAGTTGTTGTTTACAAGATTTGAAACCAAACCACCGTCGCAGGAATACGAAACATCCTCAAGTGAAACGCCGAAGAGCATCGGCGAAACCTCGTGTGAAATATCGCTTTTATTTATCGCAAGCGTTGTGTTTTCTTTTGCATATGCGGTTAAAGTAAGACAAGATGAAGCAATGCAAAGTGAAAGTGCAACGCTGATTATTTTTTTAATATTCATAAAGGATATCTCCTTTTATCAAACAAATTTTGAAATATTATAACACATTGCGCCGCAATATTAAAGTTAAAATAAGTTACAGTTTAAAATATACAAATTGTAAATTTTGGTCCGCAGCTATTGAAAAGACATATAAAATAAGTTAATATATTAATCGACGGCGTTTCGCCGTATGAATTGAGGTTTAAATGAATACTAAAACAAAGAAAAAGCGGAGAAAAAAGAAAAAAGCCTCCGGCTTTAAAATAAAATTTGACAGATTAAAACATAAATACAAAACTCTGTCGAAAAAGAAGAAAAAGGCAGTCAATGCCATTATCATAATTCTTTGCGTCGCCCTGATTGCGGGACTTTGCGCGGTCGCCGTTGCAATACATAACGACAAGGTCGAAAATTTCAAATTCAACACCGATAAAGATTATGTCAGCGGAATTGATGTTTCGTCGCACAACGGCGACATTGATTGGGAAACCGTGGCTGACAATGTTGATTTTGCTTTTATCCGTGTGGGATACAGCGGATATTCAAACGGCGCACTCAGTACGGACAACAAGGCACGATACAATTTAAAACACGCCAACAAAGCAAATGTGCCGATAGGGGTTTATTTTTATTCGCAGGCGACAACAAAAGATGAAGCCGTCAAAGAGGCTGAATACACTCTCGAGATAATCAAACATTATGATATTTCGCTCCCTGTTGTGATAGATTTTGAATACGCCTACGAAAAAGACGGCTCCCTCGGCGGCAGGCTGAAGGGCGCGAATCTTACAAAATATCAGGCGGCGGAAATCATCAACGCTTTTTGCGACACCGTGTCCGACGCGGGATATAAGCCCGGTGTTTATGCCAACACTCATTTTTACGAATCAAAAATTGATGTCAAGAGCCTGAAAAGCGGCATCACGATTTGGGTGGCGGACTATAACAAATCGAACACCTACAACGGCAAATTTGACATTTGGCAATATTCAAACACCGGCAAATGCGACGGCATAAATTCAAAATATGTCGACAAAAACTATTGGTATATTTAATACACAGAATTAGGCAAAAGCCTAAAGATTGGGGAAATTATGAAGTCTAAATTTAAAATCATTTTATCATTCGTTTTAGCACTGATGCTCGCCGTACAGGCTCCGCTTGTTGCGCTTGCGACAACAAAATCGTCAAGTCCTTTTATAAGCGGCACATACACGCACCAAACAAAATTTGACAAATTCAAAAGATACGACGGCGTTGATGTTTCGTCTTATCAGGAGGATATTAATTGGAAGAAAGCAAAGGCTGACGGCGTTGATTTTGCAATGATAAGAGTCGGTTGCCGCGGATACGCAAACTCCGGCACATTTATCGATGATAAATATTTTGTTCAAAACATTACAAACGCAAAAAAAGCAGGCGTTAAGGTCGGCGCATATTTTTATTCGCAGGCAATAAGCGTTGCCGATGCTAAAAAAGAAGCAAACCATGTTCTGAATTTGATTTCAAAATACGAGTTTGACCTTCCCATCGCATATGACATTGAATATGCCGAGAAAAACGGCAGTTTTGTGGGTAGATTATACAACGCACATTTGTCAAAATCGGAGCAAACAAAAATTGCTTTAACATTTTGTGATATGATTGAGGAAGCCGGCTTTCAGCCAATGGTTTATGCAAGCAAAAGTTTTCTCGAGGACAAGATGAATTATTCAACTCTCAAAGAGGAAGGCATTGACATTTGGCTTGCGCACTATGTTTCAAACACAGGCTACAAAGGCGATTATTCAATGTGGCAATACACCTCCAAGGGCAAGGTAGCCGGAATACCCGGCAAGGTTGACTGCAACTTTATGTATGTAGACCCGAACGAAAGAAATTTCACTGTTTCCGATGTCGACTCACATTCATACACCGGCAAGGAAATCAAGCCTGAAATATCCGTTTATTACAAGACAAAGAAGCTTAAAGAAAGCCGCGACTACACGCTTAAATATTCTGACAATACAGAAATCGGCAGGGCAAAAATAACGGTAACAGGAATTAATAATTATGCTTCATTTAATACACTGACCGCGCATTTTGAAATTGTACCGAAAAAAGCGGCTAAACCGACAGCGCAGTCTGCAACTGTCAACTCAATAAAGCTCACCTGGGATAAATCAAATAATATAAGCGGCTACAATCTTCAATATTACAGCAACGGATGGAAAAATGCATATACCGGCGCATCAAATACATATACGCTAAAAAAACTTTTGGGCGGAACGGATTATAAATTCAGAGTACGCACCTATAAGAATGTCAGCGGAAAAACATATTACGGCTCATTTTCAAGTCAGATGAGCGCATCTACCGCCGCAGGAAAAGTAACGGGACTGAAGGCATCATCAACAACGCCGAACAGTGTTAAACTTTCGTGGGCAAAGCAAAACGCTGATTATTACAGAATTTATATTTACAGCGCAAAAACCAAAAAATACACAAAATATGCCGATGTAAAATCAAACTCTGCAACAGTAAGCAAACTTGCGTCAAACACAACATATTATTTTAAGGTTCGTGCATACAAAACTATACCAAACGGCTCAATCACCGTCGGCGACTGCAGTTCGTCAATCAAAACATACACCAGACCGAACACAATCAAGGCAACAACGGCAAAATCCAAGGCAAAGAAAAAAATAACCGCATATTGGAAAAAAGCGCCGGGAATCAGCGGCTATCAGGTAATGTGGAGCACCTCAAAGGACTTTTCGTCAAATGTCAAATCTGTTTATGTCAAAGGTGCAGGCAGTGCCAAAACAACAATTAAAACGGCACAGTCAAAGAAAAAATATTATGTTCGTGTTCGCGCATACAAAGAACGCGGCAAAGCAAAAGTATATTCTTATTGGAGCAATACATTATTTGCTAAGGTAAAATAAATCAAAAAGCGACAGAAAAGATTTTCTGTCGCTTTAACATTTTATATAATACGGATTATTTAAGCAATTCGTCCCATGAGCAATCAAGCACGGCTTTTATATCGGCAAGCAAATTCAAGTCGCAAGAATGGCTGTTTTCAATAGATGAAACTGAAAACCTGCTCACATTACAACCATAGACATTAAGCTTTGCAACAAGCATGGATTGTGATATGCCGCGCGCTTTTCTTGCGTCAACAATATTTTTGCCGACATTGGCTTTGATTTTGCTCACCGTTTCATACTTGATTTGTCCCATAGCATAAATAATCCTTACCTTTTATGAATTTAGTATTTACATTTTTTGATTATTATGCTACAATATTTGTGTACTTAGGTGCGCACTTGCCCACTTACCGACATTTTTGTGAAATTAATCAGATTTTGACAATATTTGTCGAATAAGGTTTGTCATTTCCTTAGTGAGCAGGATCATATATATTCTTAATTCTTCAGCCAATTGAAGATTTGCGTCAAGGTTAGGTAAGTTATAATGTTTCCACTCCCGAGCAAATGTCATTTGGCTTATGCGAAGGTTCTTTTTTATTAAAGGAGTATTACTTGGCTTGGCTTAAGAATTGCATATCTCCGGCTGTATATTCGGAGTATCTATGAAGCGCATACCGAAGCAATCATTGTATAATTGTTTGCATTTCTTCATACATGCAGAGTTGACCGCTGATTTAGGGCCCATCAGTGTTTAAGTATGAGAAATAACTGCAGCGGCAATAATGATTGCTTCGGTTATTTTTTATATTTGATTTTGGGACAAAAAGAAAAGGCAGGTATTTCAACCTGCCTTAAAATTATGGATTTTTTAAAGTAAACCGAATTACTTAAGTTCAACAGTAGCGCCTGCTGCTGTAAGAGCTTCCTTAAGAGCTTCAGCGTCAGCTGTCGGCATTGCTTCCTTAACTGTTGCAGGAGCGCCGTCAACGATTGCCTTTGCTTCCTTAAGACCAAGACCTGTTGCTTCACGAACTGCCTTGATAACCTGAATCTTGTTTGCACCTACTTCTGTAAGTACTACATCGAACTCTGTCTTTTCCTCAGCTGCTGCGCCGCCTTCTGCCGGTGCTGCTACTGCTACTGCTGCTGCAGCGCTTACGCCGAATTCTTCTTCTACTGCTGATACGAGTTCTGAGAGTTCAAGAACTGTGAGAGTTTTAAGTTCTTCAACGATTTTTGTAACATTCTCTGATGCCATTTTTATTTCCTCCGTAAAATGTGATTTTAAAAATTAATTATTCTGCTGTTTCTTCAGCCGGTGTCTCCTCTGCAGGAGCTTCTTCCTTAGCTTCAGCGCAAGCCTCAACTCCACCCTTGTCTACAATTGCTTGTACGCCGCGAGCGAATGCTGCGATAGGTGCATTGAATACACTGCAAACTGTTGCAAGAAGAACTTCTCTTGATGGTAATTTAGCAAGAGAAACAATTTTTGCATCGTCGATAATCTCGCCGTCAAGATAACCTGTTTTGATGGTGAAATTGTCATGTGCTTCTGCGTATTTGTTAAGAATACGGGCAGCGGCTACATAATCATCGACGCTTGTTGCAACTGCTGTTGTTCCTTCAACTACAGAATCTTCGATTGTGAGGCCGGCATCCTCTGCTGCACGCTTGAGGATTGAGTTTTTAACTACTGTATAAACAATGCCTGCTTCACGGAGCTCTTTTCTGAGCTTCGTATCGTCATCAACATTGATACCCTTGTAATCAACTACGATACCTGCGCAAGATTCTTTAATTCTGGCTGAAAGATCGGCAACTTGTTGCTTTTTCTTTTCAAGAACTACTGTACTTGGCATTTAGTTTACCTCCATAATTATTTGCCGATAAAATCGGGCTTATGGCTGTTAATCCAAATAAAAAGTGCATCCCCAAAACGAGGATGCACAACATTACATAAAAAGCGCATTTCTGCAATACATAATGCTCATTCCTCGGTAGGCGACAATGCTTACGCCGAAACGGCACCTACTGTCTTTGGTTGAACAGCGTGTGTATTATATCACAAGGGATAGCCCTTGTCAACACATTTATTAAATTATTCTGCAGCAGAGCCAACCTTGTTCGGATTTACACGAACACCGGGACCCATTGTCGATGCTATAGCAACAGATTTAATATACTGACCCTTTGAAGCCTCCGGCTTTGCCTTAAGGATAGCGTCCATAAGAGCATTGAGGTTTTCAAGGAGCTTGTCTGTACCGAATGATACTTTACCGATTGGGCAGTGGATAATGTTTGTCTTGTCAAGACGGTACTCAATCTTACCTGCTTTAGCTTCCTGAACAGCCTTTGCAACATCCATTGTTACTGTGCCTGCCTTTGGTGACGGCATAAGTCCGCGAGGACCGAGAACCTTACCCAAACGACCAACGAAGCCCATCATGTCGGGAGATGCGATGGCAACATCAAAGTCCATCCATCCGCCTTGGATTTTCTGAACGAGGTCTGCATCACCGACAAAATCGGCACCTGCATCCTGAGCAGCCTTTGCAAGGTCACCCTTTGCGAAAACAGCAACTCTTACATCCTTACCTGTTCCGTTAGGAAGAACTACGGCGCCGCGAACCTGCTGGTCAGCGTGGCGTGAGTCAACACCGAGACGAATATGGATTTCTACTGTTTCGTCAAATTTTGCTTTGGCTGTTTGAGCTACAAGGTCAAGAGCCTCTTTTTCTGTGTATAAATTAGTGCGGTCAATTAACTTAGCACCATCTGTATATTTCTTTCCGTGTTTCATTATAAATTACCTCCAGTGGTTAATCGGATTTTTCCTCCCACACGGGGAATTAGTCTTCTACTACTATACCCATGCTGCGTGCTGTACCTGCTATCATTGACATAGCGGCTTCGAGTGATGCAGCATTAAGGTCAGGCATCTTTGTTTCAGCAATCTTTTGAACATCAGCCTTTGATATTGTTGCAACCTTTGTCTTGTTCGGAACACCGGAAGCTTTATCAATACCGCAAGCCTTTTTGATAAGAACTGCTGCAGGTGGTGTCTTTGTTACAAATGTGAATGAACGATCCTCATATACTGTGATTACAACAGGAATGATAAGACCTGCGTCATTCTTTGTTCTTTCGTTGAATTCCTTTGTGAAAGCAACGATGTTAACACCGTGTTGACCGAGTGCGGGACCAACCGGCGGTGCAGGAGTTGCTTTGCCTGCAGGAATTTGAAGTTTAATTAAACCTACTACCTTTTGAGCCATAATTTTTTCCTCCTAAAATGTGGTATTTGGCGGAGAAGTATATCTCCTCCCACTCACAAGCGGCTATAAATAACAGCCTGTGGTAAAATGCAGCAATGCTGCGAATTACTGAAATTAATCGTTGACCTTTTCAAGTTGGTCAAGTTCAAAGTCCACAGAAGTGTCGCGTCCGAACATAGAAACGCTTACCTGTGCACTGTTGTTGGCAATGTCGATAGATTCAACAGTGCCCGAAAATCCTTCAAGAGGACCGTCAATAACATTAACAAGGTCGCCCTCTTTATATGCAACCTCAACCGATACCTTCTCTACGCCGAGGTTTTTAACTTCCTCTTCGGTGAGCGGAACGGGCTTGCCCTCAGGGCCTACAAAACCGGCACAACCTCTTGTGTTGCGCACAACATACCAAGTATCATCTGTCATAACCATTTTGATTAGAAGATAGCTTGGGAAAATTTTTCTTTCGGTTTCTTTCTTTGTGCCGTCCTCTTTGATTTCGACAACGGTTTCGGTCGGAACAACAATCTCCTGAATCATATCGGTGAGATTTTGGTTTTCAACCTTTATTTTAAGGTCGCTCGCAACTTTGTTTTCATATCCTGAAAATGTGTGAGCAACATACCATTTTGCTTCGTCCATAAACTGCCTCCTATTGCTTGGCTGTTTGTGAATCAGCTTTTGTTGTCTCTGCTTTTTGAGTTGAAGTTGTTGCTTTTGTTGTATCTGCCGTTGTTTGAACAGTTGTTTTTGGAGCTGTTGTTGATGCTGATGTTGTTGTTCTGTTGTCGGCAGCGTTTTTAATCGATTTCATACCGTAAGTAAGGCCGGTATCAATACCGTAAATAACTACTCCGACTACAAAGATTACAACCAATACAACAAGGGTATTTTTAACTACCTCGAGTGCACCGGGCCATACAACTTTTTTGCCTTCACTTCTGACACTTTTAAAGTAACTTGCGATTGACTTGAACGGATTTTTCTTAGACTTTTTCTTGTCAGCCTTTTTATCGGCTTTTTTGTCAGCCTTCTTAGTCTCAGCTTTGCTTGCCTTAGACTTTTTATCTTCAGCCATCGATATTCCTCCCGTTACTTTGTCTCTCTGTGAAGAGTATGTTTCTTACAGAATGGGCAGTACTTGTTCATTTCAAGTCTGTCAGGTGTATTCTTCTTGTTTTTCATTGTGTTGTAGTTGCGTTGTTTGCATTCAGTGCAAGCTAAAGTAACTTTAACTCTCATTTCGGCACCTCCTAATATATTTCGATAACAATCTCCCTCGTTAAACGCACGCCGAAACGCTACGGCAATCGTTATAAATAGGCATAAAAATAAAAACCCACAAAACGAGGTATAAAGAATATACCACATCAGGACAATATAGTCAAGTCTTTTTTGCCATTGTTTGTCATATTTTATACTGATAAAAAAATATAGTATTGATTTTTGTACCGTTTTATATTAACATATAAGGTATCGTCATCATTTTGTCAATATCGGCAACGGGTGATGTGATTATTGGGAAATAATATTTATTAAGGTGTGTAAAATGAATATTATCATCATCGGTGCAGGTGCCTCCGGCATTGCATGCGCCGTAAAAGCAAAACAAAACAATCCATGTGCCGGTGTCACGGTTTTAGAGCATCTCGGCGAGATTTGCAAAAAAATCCACGCAACCGGAAACGGCAGATGCAATTTGACAAATGCAGATGCGCATGACTATGAGCTCACGAGAGATTTTTTTGAATCGCTCGGTCTTGTTTTGCGTCAAGAAGAATCGGGACGGGTCTACCCCTACTCAAATCAGGCATCAAGCGTTGTTGATATTTTAAACGGGGCGTGCGAGAAATACGGAGTCAATATTGTTTATGACTGCGAATGCACAAAGTTTGAAAAAATCGGCAATATATATAATGTATACAGTAACAAAGGAATTTTCACGGGCGACGCGCTCGTTTTGGCAACAGGCGGCAAATCGCAAAGCGCACTCGGCTCCGACGGCAGCGGCTATGCAATCGCAAAGCAGTTCGGTCACACAATCACCACGCTGTCCCCTGCCCTTGTTCAGCTCAATTCGTCAAGCAGGCACTGCCGCGCTCTCAAGGGCGTTCGCACAAAATGCATGGTGAAAATCGAAACAAACGGCACTGTTGTCGGCAAGGAATTCGGCGAGCTTCTGTTTGCGGATTACGGAATTTCCGGCATTGTTGTTATGGATTTGTCAAAATTCGTAAGCGATGAAAAGCTGAAAAGCGGCGAGGAAAAGTGCATTGCCGTTATTGATTTTGTGCCGGAAATGACAGAAAATCAGCTTATTGACCACTATCGCAAATACGGCTCGTTTGAAGGTATTCTGCCCAAAAAGCTTTGTCAGATTTTGGACAAGCAGACAAAGGGCAATGTTGAAATGACCGCAAAATGCATAAAAGGCTGGCGTTTAATTATAACCGGCACAAAGGGATACAATTTTGCACAAATCACAAAGGGCGGCGTTGCGACAAATGAAATTGACAGCAACAACCAATCGAAACTTTGTGACAATTTATACATTCTCGGTGAGCTGACCGACAATCAATTCAGCTGCGGCGGCTTTAATCTTAACTACGCATTTGCAAGCGGAATTAAAGCGGCAAACAGTATCACAAATAAACATTATGATAAGAATTAACGAAATTAAGCTGTCACTTGACGATGACGAGAGCATACTCAAATCGAAAGCGGCAAAAGCACTCAGAATAAACGAAAAATATATAAAATCGCTGACGATATTCAAAAAAAGCGTTGACGCGAGAAAAAAGGACGATGTGCATTTCACATACAGCGTAGATGTTGAAATCACACTTGATGAGGAGCAAATCGTCGCAAAAAGCAAATCGAACAAAATCAGCATCGTCAAGCCGTACAAATACGAAATGCCTCCGATTAACAGAGTGTCAAAATTCAGACCGGTTATAGTCGGCTTCGGTCCTGCCGGAATGCTTGCAGGAATAATTTTGTCTGAAGCAGGTCTTCGCCCGATAATCCTCGAGCGCGGCAAGGATATTGACGCAAGGCAAAAGGATGTCAACGAATTTTGGACAAAAAGAAAACTTAACGAGGAGTCGAATGTTCAGTTCGGCGAGGGCGGAGCAGGCACATTCTCCGACGGAAAGCTGACAACGGGAATCAAAAGTCCCTATATCCGCAAAGTTTTGCAGGAGCTTTACGAGGCAGGCGCACCCGAGGAAATATTGTATTCCTCAAAGCCGCATATAGGCACAGACAGACTTGCGATTGTTGTAAAAAATATTCGCAAAAAGATTGAAAAACTCGGCGGCGAGGTTAAGCTCGAATGTAAGCTCGAAAGACTGCTCGTCGCAAACGGTTTTATCCACGGCGTTGAATATTCAAACCGCGGCGAACTGTTTGACATTGAAACCGACAGCGTAATTATGGCAATCGGTCACAGTGCAAGGGACACGGTTGAAATGCTTTACAATATGGGCGTTGAAATCATACAAAAGGCGTTTTCGGTCGGCGCAAGAATCGAGCATCCGCAAAGCTTAATTAACAAAGCGCAATACGGCAAATTTGCCGACCATCCAAAACTCGGCGCGGCTGATTACAAGTTGTCGTGTCATGGCTTGCACGAGCGCGGCGCATACACATTTTGCATGTGCCCCGGCGGAACGGTTGTAGCGGCGGCAAGCGAAAAAGAATGCGTTATAGTAAACGGTATGAGTTCACTTGCGAGGGACGGCGAAAATGCGAACTCCGCCCTGCTTGTCGGAATTGAAACAAAGGATTTCCCATCCGACCATCCGCTTGCAGGAATTTATTATCAAAGAGAAATCGAGCACAAGGCGTTTGAACTTGCCGGCGGCGACTACAAGGCACCGTCTCAGCTTGTCGGCGATTTTCTCAAAGGCGAGGAATCAAAGCAATTGGGCAATGTCAACCCGACCTGCCCAACGGGTGTAACACTCACAAATCTTGATTACTGCCTGCCCGAAAAGGTGTCGGCAACAATGAAATCGGCGATTGTCGAAATGGACAAAAAACTGCACGGTTTTAATCTTTATGACGCAGTGTTGACTGCTCCTGAAACAAGGAGTTCAAGCTCTGTAAGGATTTTGCGTGATGAATTTTTCCAATGCAACATCAGCGGCGTTTATCCATGCGGCGAGGGAGCGGGATATGCCGGCGGAATCGTTTCCGCCGCCGTTGACGGAATAAAATGCGCACATGCCGTTTTGACCGACGAACATTAAGCCATAATTATAATATTTGAAAGCACTCGTTTTTACCGAGTGCTTTTTTGTTGAGTGCTGTTTTGTCGGTGTTTTTGTTTATCACATGCAAGAAATGAATACAAATCTTGCCAAACACCTTGACAATTTGTTTAAATACACTAAAATATATTAGAATTATAAAATCAATGCAGAGGGCACTATTATGGGAAATCAATTTATTATGCCAAAAAGAGTTTATTACGGAGAAAATGCACTTGCAAGCGCAAAAGACACGCTTGCCGCATTCGGCAAAAAGGCGCTTGTCGTAACAGACCCTATGATGGTGAAATTGGGAAATGTTAAACTTGTAACCGATATTCTTGACCAAAACGGTCAACAATATTCTGTTTACAGTGATGTTACAGGCGAACCGACAGACAAAATGGTTGACGCAGGGCTTCAGATTTACAAGAATGAGGAATGCGACTTCCTTATCGGTATCGGCGGCGGCTCACCGATTGACACGATGAAGGCAGTAGCCGTTGTTGCCGCAGGCGATGGCAGTATTGACGACTATATGGGCAAGCGAATCCGCGTTCGCACCCCGAGAATGGTTGCAATTCCGACAACAAGCGGAACAGGCTCGGAGGCTACACAGTTCACAATCATCACAAATACTGAAAAGGACATTAAAATGCTCCTTGCAGGCTCCGGAGTTATGCCTGACCTTGCAATCGACGACCCGACTTTCACAATGACCGCGCCTAAATCGGTTACTGCGGCTACGGGTCTTGATGCACTTTGCCACGCATCGGAGGCTTATACATCGAGAAAGCGCCAGCTTCTCACCGATGAATTTGCACTTTCGGCTATCAAAAAAATATTTGAATATTTGCCGATTTGCTACAACGAACCGAGCAATGTTAAGGCAAGAGAGCAAATGTCAATCGCTGCATTCGAGGCAGGTGTTGCATTCAACAATGCCTCGGTAACGATTATTCACGGAATGAGCCGCCCAATCGGCGCACTTTTCCATGTGCCGCACGGAATCAGCAACGCAATGCTTATGAAAAACTGCTTTGAATATGTATATGACGGCGCTTACGACCGTTTCGCAGATATGGCACGAGCAATCGGCAAGGCATCGGCAGACGACAGTGACGAGGTTGCCGCAAAGAAATTCATCGACGCCTGCGCAGAGCTTTGCAAAATCTGTGAAATTCCGACTCTCGAAGAATACGGAATCGACAAAAACGAGTTTTTTGATGTTATGGATAAAATGGCAAGTGACGCTATAGATTCAGGTTCTCCTTCAAATACAATCAAAGAAATTCAAAAGGATGACCTTATCGAGGTTTACAAATCACTTTGGAAGTAATCGCAAAGTCGCACAGTATAATATGTTCGCCAGCCGGCAGCATCTGTTAAAAAAGATTTAAAATAAAATTACGCACAAAACGACAAAAGCAGGACGCCTTTTTCAAGACATCCTGCTTTTAATATTTAAGTCGCGTTATTACATAAGCTCGCAAATTTGGTCGGCAAGTTTTGTCGGGTTGTCAACATTGAGTCCTGCGATTAAACGAGCCTGCGCATAAAGGATTTCGGTGTAATTCTTTAATTTTTTATCATCGGCATTTTTAAGTTTTTCGGCAATCGGGCTATCGCAGTTGATTTCAAGCACAAGCTGTGCTTTTACGCCCTGCTCGTTTGCGCCCGGCATTTGTGAAAGTGCCTTTGCCATTTCGATGCTGACATATCCCTCGGCAGAAAGACAAACAGCGTGTGAGCCGAGCTTGTTTGAAAGTTTAACGGCAGTTACCTCGTCGCCGAGAATTTCTTTCATCTTGTCGAGAAGTTCCTTTGCATCCTCGTTTTTCTTTGCAAGTGCCTCCTTTTCGACATCTGTCGAAAGGTCAACATCGTCCTTACAGATATTTGCAAAATGCTTGCCGTCATATTCCATAAGCATTTGAATTGCAAATTCATCAACATCCTCTGTAAAATAAAGCACTTCACAGCCCTTTGCCTTTACAGCCTCACACTGAGGAAGAAGAGCGATTTTTTCAACGCTGTCACCGCAGGCATAGTAAATCATATCCTGCGACTCGGGCATTCTGTCAACATATTCCTTAAGAGTGGTGTATTTGCCCTCGGCTGACGATTTGAACAAAATCAAATCCTTGATACCGTCCTTGTTCATACCGTAGTCGGCATAAACGCCCCATTTAAGCTGGGTGCCGAAGGTGTCGAAGAATTTTTCGTAATCCTCGCGCTTGTTTTTGAGCATTTTTGTAAGCTCACTCTTAATCTTTTTGTCGATTGCCTTTGCAATGATTTTTACTTGATGGTCCTGCTGCAATGTTTCTCTCGAAATATTGAGGCTCAAATCGGCGCTGTCAACAAGACCTTTTACAAAGCTGAAATAGTCGGGCAAAAGGTCGGAACATTTATCCATAATCAAAACGCCGTTTGTGTAAAGCTGAAGTCCCTTTTCATAATCCTTTGAATAAAAATCCATAGGCGCATTTTGAGGGATAAACATAAGTGCGTCAAATGTAGCCGTGCCCTCCTGCTTTGTGTGTATAACAAGCGACGGGTCGTTGTAATCATAGAACTTTTGCTTATAAAACTCATTATATTCCTCGGGCTTGATTTCGCTTTTATTCTTTCTCCAAAGCGGAACCATCGAGTTGAGAATTTCATCGTTAACCTCGTTGATGTACTCGCCCTCTTTGTCGGGGTCGGGCACTCTCGATGTCATTTCCATCACAATCGGGTAGCGAATATAATCGCTGTATTTCTTAACAAGCTCTTGTATTCTGTATTGCTCGAGATAGTCTGAGTATTTCTCGTTTTCGGTATCTTCCTTAATATAAAGAGTAACAACTGTGCCGTTTGAGTCCTTTTCACAAGGCTCAACAGTATAGCCGTCTGCGCCCGTCGAGGTCCATTTATTAGCCTCGTCACTGCCGTATGCCTTTGAAACAACCTCAACCTTGTCGGCAACCATAAATGACGAATAAAATCCGACACCGAACTGACCGATTACCTCAATATCATCAGCCTTTTCATTGTCGGCATTTTCGTTTTTGAAATCGAGTGAGTCGGATTTTGCGATTGTGCCGAGATTTTGTTCAAGCTCCTCGGCTGTCATACCGATGCCGTTATCCGAAACGGTGATGGTGCGTGCGTCCTTATCAAGGTCGATGCGGATTTTTAAATCATCCTTTGTTGCTTTAACACTGTCATCGGTCAACGATTTGAAATAAAGCTTGTCCGTTGCATCGCTCGCATTTGAAATTAACTCTCTCAAAAAGATTTCCTTGTGAATATAGATTGAATTTATCATCATATCAAGGAGTTTTTTTGATTCTGCTTTAAATTGTTTTTTTCTCAAAATAATCACCTTCAATAAAAATTTCCAAAATTAGCACTCTTTACCGCCGAGTGCTAATTACTATTATAGTCGCTTTTTTTCGTTTGTCAATAGTTTGCAAAAAGAAAAAGCCTGCACGAAAATTTTCATGCAGGCAAATTTGCTTTATAAACTATTTACTGTCTTTATTTTTATCATATATAATACGCAAGCCGTCGATAAGCAAATTATCGTCAATTATCATTTCGCGGCGGCAATTTCGCGCAATCGCCTTGCCCAATCCGCCGGTCACAACAACAGTCGCTTTTTCGCCAAGCTCATCCTCAAATCTTTCAACAAAGCCGTCTATCATAACAGCCGTACCGATAACCGTTCCGCTTTTCATACAGTCAATTGTGTTTGTGCCTATTATTTTTTTAGGTGCGGAAATATCAATCTGAGGCAACTGTGCGGTACCTGTCGAAAGCGCATTAATAGATGATTTAACGCCTGCGGCAATCATACCGCCGATACAGCAACCGTCCTTGTCAAGCACGGTGCCGGTCGTTGCGGTGCCCAAATCAAAGATAATTGTCGGTTGAGGATATTTTTCCTTCGCGGCAACTGCGCCGACAACCAAATCGGCTCCGAGCTGCGCAGGGTCGTCAATTTTGATGCTCAACCCGGTTTTTATGCCCGGTCCGACAACGAGAGCGTGCACACCTGTAACGAGTTTAACGGCACCTTTAACCGTCGAAACAAGAGCCGGCACAACGCTTGATATAATTGCACCGTCGATTTTCCCGATACTATGGATATTTAAAAAGCTGTATAAATTCATTGCGCATTCTTCAACAGTTTGGTGAATATGGGTTGAAAATCTGCCCGAATAAACAAGATTTTCACCGTCGAGAACACCCAAAACAATATTTGTATTTCCTATATCAACAGCAAGAAGCATAACGGCACCTCAAAACATATCATATAATGTAACGGTATTATAATATCACAAAAAGAATCAATTTACAATTATATTTTATTGACTTGCAGTAAAGAGCGTTGTATAATATGCTCGCATTGTATCCGCAGAGAAAAAAAGAGTTTCTCGGAGAACTTTGTATTTGCGTTATACAAAATTCTCGGAACAGTAGCAGAAAGGAAAATTTAATATGAAAGTAAACGCAAAAAAAATCGCCGGTATAGGCTTGATGACGGCAATCGTTGTTGTTTTGCAGCTTATAGGCTCGGCAATCAGATTCGGCACATTTTCAATTTCACTCGTTTTAATTCCGATTGTAATCGGCACGGCACTTTACGGCAAAGGCGCGGGAGCGTGGCTCGGCTTGGTATTCGGCGCAGTTGTTCTTATGCAGCCTGACACGGCACTGTTTTTGAATATGAGCGTGTTCGGCACTGTCTTGACCGTATTGCTCAAAGGCGGACTTGCAGGATTTTTGTCAGGGCTTGTATATGAACTTATCAGCAAAAAGAACAAATATGCAGGCGTTGTTTGTGCGGCTGTTGTTTGCCCGGTAGTGAACACGGGGATATTCCTTTTGGGTTGCCGTTTGTTCTTCTTCGACTGGATTTTGGAAAGCGCAGGCTCAACCAACGCATTTGTATTTATGATAACGGCATTTGTAGGTCTTAATTTCGTTATTGAGCTTTTAATAAATATCGTTCTTTCGCCGATTGTTGTCAGACTTGTTGACATCGGCAAAAAGCAAATCAAAACAAAATAAACAACAAAAAACAAACCGCACATGATACAAAATCGTATCGTGTGCGGTTTTTGCTTTTTAAATTTTGTCAACGAAGAATTGCAAAGCCCAAATCAATAACACCGGCTAAAATTCTGGAGGTTCTGTTCATTCCGAGGGTTTCTGTAATCCAAAGGATAACGAGTGCCACCAAAATTGCAATAATCATTGCCTCTTTACTCATCATAATTATTTACCTCCGCGCTGTCAATAATATTAGTATATACAAAAAAAATAAATAAATCAATAGTTTAATGCGATTTTTGTGCAAAAATAAGAAAGTGCAATTTTAATATATTTTTTGTTGAAAAAATAAAACTGTTGTATTATAATAGCAGATAGTAATTTTAAAATGGAGGAATTTGGACATATGGATTTTATCACATTAGCAACTTCCGTCAAAGCTGACACAAGCCTTCCCTTTACGGCAACCGTAATCATCGCCGGCTTAGGCATAGTTTTATGCACGCTTGCGATTTTGGTTTTGGTTTTCAAGGGTTTTGGCGCTGTAATATCTAAAACTCAAAATAAATCTAAAAAAAGCAAAAATGACACAAACAAAGCACAACCTGCTCCGGCTGTCGCAAAAAAGACAGCTCCGACCGCTACTGCGGCAAACAGCGGCGTGAGCGAGGAAATTGTTGCGGCAATAAGCGCAGCGGTTTATGCAATGGAAGGCAGCGGTGCCGTTGTCACATCCGTTACGCCGGTTGCTTCGGTTGCTCCAGTAATCAAGAGAGCAAATCCGATTAAAAATCGCAACCCATGGGCACAGGCGGCGGTTTTAGACAACACAAAACCTTTTTAGGAGGATAAATAAATGGAAATCTTATATGGTGTTTGGGATGTAATCTCAAGCATTTTCGCAAACAGCGGCTACGCTTATTTGTTCACCGGCGAAGGATACAAAAACCTCATTATGATTTTGGTTTCTTTCTTGTTCCTTTGGCTCGGTATCAAAAAGGGATTTGAGCCATTGCTCATGATTCCTATCGCATTCGGTATGCTTCTTGCAAACCTTCCGAACGCAAACCTCGCAGTTCAATACCACGACCTTGCAGGATTTTTCGACCTTCTCAAGGGCAGAGGCGAATATGTCGGTTGCACGCCGGGTCTTATGGACTTTCTTTACTTCGGAGTTAAGGCAGGAATTTATCCACCGCTTATCTTCCTTGGCATCGGCTCTATGACAGATTTCTCGTCACTTATCGCAAATCCGTCGTCATTCCTTATGGGTGCTGCGGCTCAGCTCGGTATTTTCGTTGCATATGTTCTTGCAATCGTTTTAGGTTTCGACCCACAGCAGGCAGGCTCAATCGCTATCATCGGCGGTGCAGACGGCCCGACAGCTATTTTCGTAACATCAAAGCTTGCGCCGGCAATGCTCGGTACAATTGCCGTTGCGGCATACTCATATATGGCTCTCGTTCCGGTTATCCAACCGCCTATTATGAGAGCACTCACAACCAAAAAAGAGCGTAGCGTTGTAATGAAAACACTTCGCCCCGTTTCAAAACTTGAAAAAATTCTTTTCCCAATTATCGTAACCGTTATCGTTTCGCTTCTTCTTCCCGATGCGGCATCTCTTGTCGGCATGCTTATGCTCGGCAACCTGCTTAAAGAAAGCGGAAGAACAGAGCGTATCGCAAAAGCCGCTCAAAACGAGTTGATGAACATTATCACAATTCTTTTGGGTATCTCCGTAGGTGCAACAACAAATGCGCAGTCATTCCTTAACTGGAACACAATCAAGGTCGTTATTCTCGGTCTTATCGCATTTTCATTCGGCACTGCAGGCGGCGTGCTCTTCGGCAAAATTATGTATATATGCACTAAGGGCAAGGTTAATCCGCTTATCGGTTCAGCCGGTGTATCGGCAGTTCCTATGGCGGCGCGTGTATCTCAGAAAGAAGGTCAGAGAGAAAATCCGACAAACTTCCTTCTTATGCACGCAATGGGTCCGAATGTATCGGGCGTTATCGGTTCAGCCGTAGCGGCAGGTATTCTTCTTACTCTTTTAGGCTGATAAACATTTAATCACAATGCGGTGTGATGTGGGTCCTCCCCGCTTCACGCCGCTTATTTTTTGAGGAAAATTATGAATAAGGACGCAGTAAAACCAAACAGAGAACAGCAACAGGTTATCGACACAATCGACGGACCGGTGCTTGTTGTTGCCGGCGCCGGAACAGGTAAAACGGCAACTATAGTTAAAAGAATTGAGCATATCATATCAGACGGCTATGCGCGCCCATGGCAGGTGCTTGCAATCACTTTCACCAACAAGGCGGCAGGCGAGCTTAAGGAGCGTTTGATAAATACCGTCGGCGAAGAGGCAAACGATATTTGGGCGCACACTTTTCACTCAATGTGCGGCAGAATTTTGCGCCGCTTTGCCGACAGACTCGGATACACACAGCATTTCACAATATATGACACTGATGACCAGAAGCGAGTTATGAAGCGTGTGCAAAAGTCGCTTGGAATTGAGGATAAGTTTCTTAATCACAGAGCGATTTTGAACGAAATCAGCCACGCAAAAGACAGTCTTATCGACTGTAGCGAATACAAGGCGTCAACTGTCAACGATTTTCGCAAAGCAAAAATTGCGCAATGCTATGAAGAATATCAAAATGAATTAAAGCGCGCAGACGCTATGGATTTTGACGATATGATTTTCAACACCGTTCAGCTTTTAAAGCAAAACGAGGACGTGCTTGAATTGTATCAAAATCAGTTCAAATATGTAATTGTTGACGAGTATCAGGACACAAGCTATGCGCAATACATACTTACATATCTCCTTGCTGACGGATACCACAACATCTGCGTTGTCGGCGACGATGATCAAAGCATTTATCGTTTCAGGGGCGCAACAATCGAAAACATTATGCGCTTTAAGGAGAGATACGAAAAAGAGGGCATAAAGGTTATTCAACTTCAACTTGCAGAAAACTATCGCTCGATGCAAAATATTCTTGACGCCGCAAACGCAGTTATCAAAAACAACAAAACCCGACTTGCAGACAAGAGGCTGCGCTCATATGCCGGCAAGGAGGGCGAAAAAATCGTTCTCTACACCGCCGACAGCGAAATGGGCGAGGCTCAATTTATAATCGACGAAATAAATGAAAATGTCAAAAACGGCAAGCACTATAAAGACCACGCCGTTTTATACAGAATGAACGCACAATCGCGAAACATAGAAATTATGCTTGCGAAATCGGGCATTTCATACAAAATCATCGGCGGCAACCGTTTCTTTGACAGAAAAGAAATCAAGGACATCGTTTCATACTTTGCCGTCATCAACAACCCTGCCGACAATGTGCGCCTCCAAAGAATAATCAACACGCCGAAACGCGGAATCGGAGACACAATGTTTAACTACATTCTCGAAATCGCCGCAGTCAACAAAATGACGGCATTTGAGGTTTGTGAGCAGGCAGACGAGTTTGCAAAAACATCGCGTTCGGCAGGCAAGCTCAAGGCATTCACCGCAATGATAAGACATTTTCAGGCTTGCCTTGAAGAAGGTATGAGTCCCAACGATTTGTTGCAAGAAATTCTTGACGAAACAAAATATTTTGACTTTATTGACGAAGAGGACGAGCCGGCAAAAGCCGAGGACAGAAAAAACAATGTTCAGGAGCTTTCGTCAATGCTCATCAAATATCAGGAGGAAGACCCCGAATTTGATTTGACGGACTTTCTTGAGGATGTTGCCCTTGTTTCCGATATTGATTCGTATAACGAGGATGACGATGCAGTTGTGCTTATGACACTTCACGCCGCAAAAGGACTTGAATTTCCCATTGTGTTCATTCCCGGACTTGAAGAAGGTATTTTCCCGGGCAACCAAAGCCTTTACAGCGACGAGGATTTGGAGGAGGAGCGCCGCCTTGCCTATGTAGGCATCACAAGAGCGCGCGAAAAGCTCTACCTCATCAATGCAAGACAGCGTATGCTCTACGGCAGAACAGACAGAAATATGCCGTCACGCTTTTTGAGAGAAATTCCGAGCAATATCACCGAAGACAAAACAGTTTCAAAGGTATCGCGAACATACGATTTCGGCGGAGGATACTCAACTAACAAAGGTTATTCGTCGGGATTCGGCTCACCGTCAAAACCGCATAAATACAGCAAATCGACACCAATCGGCTCGGCTCACCAAAGCAGTTCTGCTGCTCATCAATTCGGTCAGGTTCAGCCAAAAATGCAGGCAAGCGATGTTGCATACTCGGTCGGCGACACGGTGCGTCACAAGGCATTCGGCACCGGTGTGATTTTGTCGCAAACACCGATGGGCAACGATACCTTGCTTGAGGTTGCGTTTGACAGAGCAGGAACAAAAAAGCTTATGGCAAAATTTGCTAAACTCGAAAAAATATAATATTATCAGATAAAAAACACCCACCGCAACCGATTAACGGCAGTGCAGTGGGCGTTTTTCGTCTAAATTTTATGAAAGAACAGTAAAGCGGTGTGCATCGTGTATCAATGCACACCGCCGTTTTGTTTAAATTAAAGCAAACCGTCCCAGGTATCAACCTCTTTTGCTTTTTTCTCCTCCTCGTCAAACCAGTGCTGAGTTACTGATTTTGACTCGGTAAAGAATCTGTATGCATCCTTGCCGAGACAATGCAAATCGCCGAAGAATGATTGTTTATGACCGCTGAACGGAACAAATCCGACAGGAACAGGAATACCGACATTGATTCCGACCTGACCGCCGTCTGTATATCTTGCAAATTGGCGTGCATAATAGCCGCTTTGAGTATATATAACGGAGCCGTTTGCATACGGATTTGCATTCATAATTGCAAGTCCGTCCTCAAAGTCCTTGCAAGTCTTTATGCAAAGAACGGGACCGAACACTTCCTCATCGCCGATTGTCATATCAGCCGTTACATTATCAAAAACAGTTGCACCGACAAAATAGCCGTTTTCATACCCTGCCGGAACTTGCGGATTTCTGCCGTCAACAATGAGGTCAGCACCCTCATTGATACCCTTTTCAATATCGGCAAGGACCTCTTTGTAATGCTTTTCGTATGTAATCGGACCGAGGCGTGTGTTTTTATCCCACGCAGGTCCGCAGTTAACTGATTTAATCTGTGATTTTAATTCCGCAACAAATTTATCGTGAATAGACTCCTGAACTACACAGCATGCAAGCGCCATACATCTTTGACCTCCGCAGCCGAATGCCGAATTGATAATTCCGGCAACTGTTCTTTCAAGAGCGCAATCCTCCATAACAAGAGCATGGTTTTTGGCTTGACAAAGCGCCTGACATCTCTTTCCGTTAGCCGCCGCCTTTTCATAAATTTTAAGACCGACCGGAGTAGAGCCGACAAAAGTAATTCCTTTTACATCGGGGTGTTCGAGTATTGTATTAATCTCATTTCTTGAGCAGGTAACGATATTGAGAACGCCATCGGGCACGCCTGCCTCCTTATAGAGTTTTGCGATTGCCATAGCGGTGCGCGGAGTGAGTGAAGCCGCCTTGAGCACCATTGTGTTGCCACAGGCGATGCAAACGGGAGCCATCCATCCAAACGGAATCATAGCCGGGAAATTAACCGGAACAATTCCGGCAAAAACACCGAGAGCCTCTCTGTATTTAACAGTATCAAAGCCTGTTGACGCGTCCATAAGACTTTCGCCCATCATAAGCGACGGTGCCTGCGTTGCAAGTTCCGTTCCCTCCTGTGCCTTGCCGACATCGCCTGCCGCCTCCGACCATGTTTTGCCGTTTTCCTCGCAGACAAGCATTGTAAGCTCATCCATATGCTCAATCAAAAGCTCACGCACTCTGTAAAGCACCTGTGCCCTTTTCCTTGCAGGGGTGTTTTTCCAAGCAGGGAACGCAGCCTTTGCAGCGGCAATAGCCTCAAGCACTTCATCGTTTGTGCAACACGGAGCCTGACCGGTAACCTCACCCGTTGACGGATTGTGCAAATCGTACCAGGTGTCGGTTTTTGAGTCCTTAAACTCACCGTTTACAAAATATTTAAGTTTTTCCATAAAATTACCTCACATAATAATAAAATTAATCGATTTATTTTATCATTATATTTGTGCAATTTCAATAGTTTATCTTCTCTTTTAATATTTTATTTATCAATTTTATCAATCAATTGTTCTCTCGCCTTGAAAAATGACAAATTGTTTTCGTCGGCAAATTCGGCAATATCGTCATACTCGATTTTGATTTTTTCAGCGCCGAAGCCCGACGAGCGTTTGATACTAACACCGCCTTTTTCTGTTATTTCGCGCGAAATGATTTTTCTCTCACACGGCACAACACGAACACCAAGGGTTGTTGTGTGCTTAAAAATCTGTTCAACAAAATAATCTTTTTTGTCGGGAGAAACAATCACCGTAAACGCAAATCCGGGGCGCGATTTTTTCATAACAATGCTTTGGACAAATGCGTCAAGCGCACCGAGTGCAAGCAGTTTGTTTATGGCATAGCCCATTTCCTCGCCCGTCATATCGTCAATCTGACAACGCAGTTCACAAACATCATCGCTGTCGCAATTGCCGACAAATGCACGCACACAATTTGCGCGTTCAAAATTCTTTGTGCCGTTACCGACACCCACGCAGTCATATTTAAAATCACCGAGAACGGAAAAATCGGTGCAAAAATACTTTAAAATCGCCGCACCTGTCGGCGTGCAAAGCTCGTCCTCAATATCTCCGCCCTTTATCGGCACATCGTCAAGAACAGCCGCAGTAGCAGGAGCAGGCACATTCATAATACCGTGCGCCGTTTTGACAGAACCGTAACCGACGGTAATCGGCGACGCATAAATTTTGTCTATTTCAAGCTCTTTTTTGATAAAACAAAACGACATAATATCAACAATCGCGTCAATCATCCCGACTTCGTGCAAATGAACATCGGCAACCGGTACACCGTGCGCCTCGCTTTCCGCATCGGCAATGATTTTATAAATATTTTTTGCATTTTCTTTAACTTTATAATCAACATTCAATTCATCGATAATATCAAAAATTTCGGATATCGAAGTGTGCTTATGTATATCGTTCAAATCGGTTTTTACATTAAACTTTGTGCCTTTTAAGCCGCGTCTTGTTTCATCATAAGCACTGATTTCTGCGTTTTTAAAGCCGACGGAATTTAGTTTTTTAACAATATTGTCTCTTTCGTCTTTACCAATCGCGTCAAGCAATGCGCCGCAAAGCATATCGCCTGCCGCGCCCATATTACATTCAAAATATACTTCTTTCATACTGTTCTCTTTCATTCAAGGTGGTTTATGATACTCGCGTTATACCCTGCGCCGAATCCGTTGTCGATATTAACAACGGTGACATTGCTTGCGCACGAATTAAGCATTGCAAAAAGCGGAGTGACTCCGCCGAAATTTGCGCCGTAGCCAACACTTGTCGGCACTGCAATAACAGGGCAATCGACAAGACCGCCGACAACACTTGCAAGGGCGCCCTCCATACCCGCAACGGCAATGACAACGCGTGCAGTCATAAGCGACTCCGTTCTGTCGAGCAATCTGTGAATACCTGCAACACCGACATCATAAATTCGCTCAACCTCATTGCCAAGTGCCTCGGCTGTCACCGCCGCCTCGTTTGCACAATACAAATCGCTCGTGCCTGCACAAACAACTGCGATTTTGCCGCGTCCGTTCGGTGTCGGAATTTCACCGAGAACAGCAATACGCGCCGTTTCATCATATTTGGCAACGGTAAATTGTTTTTCAAGCGCAAGCTCTTTTTCGCCGTCGATGCGTGTCACCAAAACCGTTTTTTGACCGTTTTCAAAAAGAGCCGATGCAATTGATACAATTTGCGCGGCGGTTTTTCCCTCGCCGTAAATCACCTCGCCGACGCCGTTTCTCAGCGAACGCGCTGTGTCTACATTGGCAAAGCTGAGTTCTTTGTAGGGTTGCAGCCTGATTAAGTCAAGCGCGTCATCAGCCGAAAGTTCACCGTGTTCCACTTTTTTAAGGACATTTTTTATCTGTTCTCTTTGCATAATATCACACCATATATTATAAATATTATATACATTATATAACAGCGGCAAAAAAATATAAAGTCGAATTTTTTAAAAAATTTTAAAATACCTATTGACAAGGTAGGCGTTTTGAGTTATTATATACCCATAACATCACCTACGGTTTTAGTAGGCATTAGGAGGATTTCCCAATGAATAAATTGTTCATTTCCCTTTTGAGGCAAAATTTCAGATTCGGACGAATGTGATTCGCTTTAAACAAACCAAAACGAAATCAACATTTTTACAAATCTATTTTTTATTTTGAAAGGAATTAATACAATGGCTAATTATAAATTTGAAACACTTCAACTTCATGTAGGACAGGAACAACCCGACCCGGCAAGCGACGCAAGAGCAGTTCCGATTTATCAAACAACATCTTATGTATTCAAAAACAGCGACCACGCACAGGCTCGTTTCGGTCTTGCAGATGCAGGTAACATCTACGGCAGACTTACAAACTCAACCCAAGGCGTGTTTGAGGACAGAATCGCAGCTTTGGAAGGCGGCTCCGCAGGACTTGCAGTTGCATCGGGTGCAGCTGCTCTTTCCTATACATTCCAAGCACTTGCTCAGGCAGGCGACCACATTGTTGCGGCAAAAACAATTTACGGCGGCACCTACAACTATCTTGAGCACACATTCCCACAGCACGGTGTAACAACAACATTTGTTGACCCTGACGATCCGGCAAACTTTGAGGCCGCTATTCAGGAAAACACAAAGGCTGTATTTATCGAAACACTCGGCAACCCGAATTCAAACATCATCGACATTCAGGCTGTTGCAGACATCGCGCACAAGCACAACATTCCGCTTGTTGTTGATGACACATTCACAACGCCTTACCTCATCCGTCCGTTTGAATACGGCGCAGACATCGTTGCTTTCTCGGCAACAAAATTTGTCGGCGGTCACGGAACAACACTCGGCGGTGTAATCGTTGAAAGCGGCAAGTTTGATTGGAAGGCATCGGGCAAATTCCCACAGATTGCCGATCCAAACCCGAGTTATCACGGCATCAGCTTTGCAGACGCAGTAGGTCCTGCAGCATTTGTAACATACATTCGCGCAATCATTCTTCGTGACACAGGCGCAACACTTTCGCCGTTTAACGCATTTCTTCTCCTTCAGGGAACAGAAACACTTTCGCTTCGCGTTGAAAGACATGTTGAAAACGCTAAAAAGGTTATTGAATACCTCAACAATCATCCGCTTGTTGAAAAAATCAACCACCCGTCACTTGATTCAAGATATAGCGAACTTTATAACAAGTATTTTCCCAACGGCGCAGGCTCAATCTTTACATTTGACATTAAGGGCGGCGAAAAAGAAGCAAAGAAATTCATCGACTCGCTTCAGATTTTCTCAATTCTTGCAAATGTTGCCGATGTTAAATCACTTGTTATTCACCCGGCAACAACAACTCACAGCCAATTGAGTCCTGAAGAGCTTGAGGAGCAAAACATCCACTCAAACACAATCAGACTTTCAATCGGTACAGAGCATATCGACGACATTATTGCCGACCTTGACCAAGCATTTAAAGCTGTTGAGGCTGACGCATAAATAAAAAACTTCTCCAAAAGCAAAAAACAAACGGTGTCTTCACGCCGTTTGTTTTTTGCTGTATAATATGTTTTATTTTTGTATAAGCCCGTATTTTGTGTCGAGCCTTTCGACTTTTTTTATAAACTGCTTTCCGAAAATCAAAAGAAATACCGCAGTCGATATTCCGAAAACAAGACTAAACGGTACACCCGACAAATAAATTGCCGCCGCACCCTCAAGAGTGACATTACTGCCATATGCCATAAAAATTGTTGACAAATCAACAATCGCACCGTAAACGGCAAACGCAAGCACAAAGCCGACAGCCGCAAGGGTGATTTTGTTAACTTTAACAACCTTGAAAATCAACCCGGCTATTAGCCCAACAGCGCCGAGCGCCGCCATTTGAAAGGGAGTCCAATACCCCTGACCGAATATAAAATTTGATATAAACGCCGAAAATGCGCCTATCAAGTACCCTCTTTGCGGACCGAGGCAAACTGCCGAAACAATCACAACCGCCGCAATCGGCTTGACCTGCGGAACAAGATAAAACACTGCCCTTGACACAACGGCAATCGCAATAAGCGTGGCTGTGAGTGTCACCTCGCGCGCAGTGATTTTTTTTAATTCAAACGAAATAAAAAACGGGAGCATTGACAGCACCAAAAACACCGCACACACAATATAGTAATTTATCTGACGCCGCCAAAGCGCCTGCCACAAAACAATGCCGACAAGGGAGAGCACCATAACGGCAAATGTCAAAATTTGCTTTGATTTTCTCACTCAATCCCCCCTGCCTCGCGCAAATCGTCAACACTGACAACATTTTCGCAGATATTTTTTGTGATTTTTGAAACCGAAGTGGTATAGAAATTGAGCGACGAGAAAAACTCGCGCCGTGAGCGTGTGCCGATGATTTTTCCGCGTGAAAGAAACGAAACATAATCGGCATATTCGCCGACAAATTCAATATCGTGCGACACAAGCAAAATCGTTTTGCCCTGCGCACACAAATCACGAAGAATTTCGCCGAGCGTTGATTTTAAAACGCAGTCAAAGCTTTTTGTCGGCTCGTCAAGCAAAATTATGTCAGCGCCCATGGCAAGTACCTTTGCAAGTGCAAGCCGCTGAGCCTGACCGCCCGACAAATCGTACGGATGGCGTTGCTTAATATCGTCGATACCGAGATAGTGCGTAATCTCGCCGAACTCGACCTCCTCGCCGCAAGTTTCCTTGGTGAACAAATCATACACATTTTGGCAAAGCATTGATACCCTGCCGTCGGCTTTAATTCTGCCTCTGTGCGCCTTGCAAACACCTGCAATTGCTTTTAAAAGAGTTGATTTGCCCGAAGAATTAGGACCCAAAACGGCGTTGATTTTGCCCTTATATACATTGAGTGAAAGGTTGAATAAAACATCGTTTCCCTTTTGATACGCAAAACAAAGTGCGCGTATTTTAGCGGCGATGTCTGTTTTTTCATCGACAAGAGGCTTTTGCACAAGGCTTTTGCCCTTTAATATTTCGCGGCACTCCGAAACAGTTTTTGCATTGTCAAAAAGACGCCTTTCAACAGGCACGATTTTTTCGATTCCGCCGCCGTATGACCGCAAAAATCTTGCCGCGTCATCGGGCGCAAGATCGCATTTAAGAACACCGTTGTCAATAAATAATATTTTTGACGCGCTGTCAAAAAGGTTGTCGAGCGAATGCTCCGATATTATAACCGTTATGCCGAACTCACGATGCAATCGCTTTATCATTTGAATGAAACGCTCGCTTGAAACAGGGTCAAGTTGCGAAGTCGGCTCGTCAAGAACGAGTATGTCGGGTTTCATAATCATAACCGCCGCAAGATTTACCATTTGTTTTTCGCCGCCCGAAAGCGATGAAATATCGCTGTCAAGCTTGCTTTCCAAATTAAAATACGATGCCGTTTCCGCAACAAGCAAATCAATTTGCTCGCCGTGCATACCCATATTTGTCAACCCAAACGAAAGCTCGCTGCGCACCTTGTCGCAAACAATATTTTCCTCAACATTTTGGGCAACATAGCCGACGGAGCCGAAAATTTCAATATCGCCGTCGAGCGTGCCGAATGGTGCAATCTCCTTTTTCATCAGCTTTAAAAGTGTTGATTTGCCTGCCGCCGATTTGCCGATAACAAGGCAAAATTCGCCGTTTTCAACGGAGAAATCGACATTTTTGAGTGCCTGATATTCACTTTTCGGATATGCAAAACTCAATTGCCTGCAAACGATTTTTTCCATAAAATATCCTCCGTCAAATCAACCGCAAACGGTATCAATTGCAACACAATAAAGCAAATAAATGCACATGTGCTGAATTTTTCATTAATAATAACCGGCTCAAAAACAAAAAGAATTTTGCCGCCGATTTTCTCCGCCAATGTAACGATGAATGTAACGGCTGAAATAACAAGCAGTGCAACATCCTCGCCCGTATATTTAAAGCGCGAATGAACTGCCGATTTTGGGTTGTATCCCCTTGCCTGCATTGAATCGGCTGTTATGATACTGCTTTCAAGGCTGTACGAAATAAGGGCGGACAAATTGTCGATACCCGATTTAAAACGCGATTTTATGTCTTTTTTCTCCTCGCCGCCGCAAAGCGCCGTCTTTGCGTTTCTGATGTCCTCAGCCTTTTTTGAAAAACGCGGAATAAAACCGAGCACAATTGAAAAAAGCAACGCCGTGCGCGGGGCAAAGCGAAAAAGATAGACAACCCTTTCGCTGTCAACAACACGCGAAAAAGCATCAAACCAAATAAGCGCGGCAGACACAATCAATCCCTGATTTATTCCGTAAAAAAGCGACTCGAATGTAAAATCGGTGCTTTTTACCGTGAACAAAACCGTTTCGCCGTAGTGGGCAAAAAGCATATTAAACACGCCGATTACGGCAGTTGCCGCCGCCGAAAAGCCAACGGTTTTAAACGCCGCTCTGCCCTTTAGCTTAAAAGAATAAAGCAGGGCGCAAATCAAAGCCCCTGCCGAAAAAAGCGGAGAGTTAATGCTCATAATTAGGACAAGAGATTCCGTAAAAAACAACAATTGCACCGTCGGATGCAGTTTTGAAAACCTGTCCATAATTAACTCCCTATCAATATTCTATCCCCCTGCGAGCCTTAACCGACTTGTCGTAGGGGTGTTTTTCCTTTTGCATATTTGTAATATAATCCGCCGCGTCGAAAAGCATTTCAACCCTTGAATGGCCGGTCAAAACATATTCCTTATCAATATCGCAAAGCAAATCAATTGCCTGCTCGGCAGACAAAAATTTGGGTATCAAATCAACAAACTCGTCAAGAATCACCACATCCGCATCGCTGTGTTTTATATAATCAATGGCGGAATCGACCCACACTTTGTAATCGTCCCCCGGATTAAACGGAAGTTCGTCGGGAGCTTTAAAAATATCAAACGGCAAAACCGAAAGCTCGCTTGATTTGTTGTTTTTGAAAAATTGAACAAGCAAAACGCTCATTCCTGCACCCTTTGCACGCATTCCGGCACCGATTGCGGCGGTGGTTTTTCCCTTGCCGTAGCCGTAGTAAATTTGAATCATCTTGTTCTTACATCTTCCTTGGTTTTAAACTGATAGCCGTAATTGTCAAGAATATGCATTTTGTTGAGTGCGACCGTTGCGCCCTTTGCAACAGCAAGCGACGGTCTGTCAACAACGCGAACATCAAGCTCGAGCGCTTCGGAAAACAGTTGGTCCATACCGTAAAGCTCGGCACTTCCGCCCGTCAAAAGCACCTCCGACGAGGTAATGTCGGCAACAAGCTGCGGAGAAGTGCGCTCAAACATAATTTGCGCCGCGGAGGTAATCTCCGTCAAAAGCGGCTTTAAACAGTGACAAACATCGTTTGAGCTAATATCGACAACCTTTGGCATGCCGTTTAAAAGGTTTCTGCCCTTGGCAGACATAACAATTTCGTCAGGGCGCGGCACGGCACATCCAATTTGGCGTTTAATATCCTCTGCTGAACGAATGCCGATGAGCACATCAAACTTTTCCTTAATAAATTTCATAATCTCTCTGTCAAATGCATCACCTGCAATGTCGACAGTTTCAGTTTGGCTCATTGAGCCTTGAGAAACAACTGCCATATCCGTTGTTCCGCCGCCTATGTCAATAACAAACACGCCGTTTGGGTGCATCGGGTCAACACCCGAGCCGAATGCGGCACAAAGCGGACTTTCAATAAGACAGACAGACCTTGCACCTGCCGTGATAATAACCGAAATGAGCGTTCTTTTTTCAACATCTGTCGCAAAGGCAGGAACAGCCGCAACAACGCGCGGTCTGAAAATGCTTTTTTTGATAACTCTGTTTATAAAATATCTGAGCATTTGCTCTGTCAACTCATAATTGCTGATAACGCCGTTTTTTATCGGCTGGCAAACCTCAACGCCCTTTGGCTCTCTGCCCTGCAAATAATACGCGCGCTTACCTGCATAAAGCACCTTTTGCGACTCTGTATCAAACGCAACATAAGACGGCTCGTTAACAACTATTCCTTTTCCGGGCACAGAAATAACAAGACTGCTTGTGCCCAAATCTATTCCCAAATCATATCCAAACAATTTTATCACCGTTAATTAATATATTAGTAATTATAATACTATATATCGTCCGTATTTTCAATTAAATATCGTTATTATTTTCAATAAAATATTTCAGTGCGCTGTATCGCCGCGACTTTTTGTCATTATCGACCATGGCGCTTATGCTTTGCTCGTTGCCGACCAAAACAATGAGGCTTTTTGCCCTTGTCAGCGCAGTGTAAAACAAATTGCGGTAAGCAAGCTTTTGCGGCACGGAAAGCACCGGCATCACGACAACCGGAAACTCGCTGCCCTGGCTTTTGTGAACAGTCATTGCATACGCAAGCTCAAGTTCCTTGACATTTTCAAAACTATACATAGCCTCTTTATCATCATAGCGAACATTTATTATATCATTTGCTCTGTCGATATTTGTCAAAATACCTATGTCGCCGTTAAAAACACCTGCACCGTTATCGTCACTTTTATACCACGGCACATCGTAGTTGTTTTTGATTTGCATTACTCTGTCGCCTTCGCGCAAAATGTAGCCCTTATATTTGATTTCGTTTTTCTCCCTCGACGGCGGATTAAGCCTTGCCTGAAGAACAGCGTTGATATTTTGTGTGCCCGTTTCGCCCATTCTGCTCGGGCAAAGCACCTGAATGTCGTTCATAGGGTCAAAGCCGAACGAAGACGGTATCCTTGCGGTGACAAGATCGAGTATCTTTTTAGGCACATTGTATTTGACATTTTCCTTAAGCAAAAAGAAATCCGACTCGGGGCTGTTGTCAAAAACAGGCATTTCACCGGCAACAATTCTGTGAGCATTTGTGACGATTTTGCTTTTCATTGCCTGACGGAACACCTTATCAAGCACAACAACATCAATCACTCCGCTTTCAATCATATCGCGCAAAACATTGCCTGCGCCGACGGGCGGCAACTGATTTTGGTCGCCAACCATAATAAGGCGGCAATGCAAAGGCAGTGCGTCAAGAAGTGATGCAAAAAGTTTAATATCAACCATTGAAAGCTCATCGACGATAACCGCGTCGCAATCAATGGGATTGCGCAGATTGTGGACAAATTTTGACGAATTTCCGTCCTCCTGATATTCAACCTCAAGCAGGCGATGAATTGTTTTCGCCTCAAATCCCGTCAGCTCCTCCATTCGCTGAGCGGCTCTGCCGGTGGGGGCTGCAAGTTCAACCTTAAGCCCTCTGTTTTTCATCAGTGAGATAATGCCCCTGACCGTCGTCGTTTTACCTGTTCCCGGTCCGCCGGTTAGAATAAGCAAACCTTTGTTTACGGCAATTTCAATAGCTTGGCGTTGTTTCTCGTCAAACTCTATATCGTGTGATTTTTCAAAGGCATAAACCTCACCGTCAAAAATTTCCTTTTTGGCGGGCGGAAATTTAATCATCACATTAATTCTGTCGGCAACAGACGCCTCGGCGGCATAAATATCGGGCAAAAACAAAAATGCTCTGCCGTTTATATTTTTTTGCACAACCATTTTTGCGTCAATTGCATTGTCAATAGCGATTTCGGCATCGTCAACACTGCATTCAAGCAAATCGCACGCAGGAGTGAATACCTTGCTTCGCGGCACGCAGGTGTGACCGTTTTTCAAATTGTGCTCTACTATGTAGTAAATACCTGCCTGAGCCCTGTAATCGAACGGCGGTTTGTCCTGCAACGAGTCGCATATTTCGTCGGCACGGTCAAAGTCTATTCCTGTCTGCGAGCCGATGAGTGCGTACGGATTTGCCTTGACAATATCCATTGACTCTGCCTTAAACATCTTGTATATTTTGACAGCCTCGTTTTGAGAAAGTCCGAGCGAGGTTAAACCGACAATCATTTCACGGGCGAGAAATTGCTTTTTAAACTCCTCGCTTATCTCACGCGCCTTTTTTCTTGTGATACCCTTTATCTGTGCAAGCCTTTCCGGCTCATTTTCAATAACATTGAATGAATCCGCGCCGAATGCCTCAACAATTTTCGTCGCCGTTGATTCTCTCACACCCTTGATTGCACCCGACGACAAAAAGCGGAGCATTCCGCCTGCATCGGCAGGCAGTGTTTGGCTGACCGTTTCAACCTTAAACTGTCGTCCGAACGAGGGGTGAAATGCCCATTTTCCCACACATTCGATTTCACTGCCGACAACAAGTTCGCCCATGTTTCCTACAATGGTAACACCCTCCTGCGCAGTGCTTATTTCCGCCACGCAGTAGCCTGTCTCCTCGCTGAAATATGTAATATCCTCAACAGTGCCTGTTAATTTTTCTAATTCTTCTTCCATATTTAAACAAAATTTTGCCGAGGAGCCGATTTCTTGTCACGGCGCCCCGGCATAAATATTACCGTATCAATCTGTATTTTCGCTTGTATCCTCTGTTTGCGGCTGTGTTGTGGTTGTTTGCACCTCGCCGTAAACCTGAAGAACTATCTGCTCGCCGACTGCGACAACCTCGCCTGCCGCCGGTGCCATACCATAGCTTGTTTTAACCGTGTTTGGCGTGTGACTGCCGTCATTGTAAACCTCAACGGTCGAAACCTTAAAGCCCTTTTCCTCAAGTTTTTTCGTAGCCTCGTCGATATTCAAACCACCGACATCGATAACCTCCTCGGTTTGGATGCCCTTGCTGACAGTGAGCACAATTTCCGTGCCGACATTTACGCTTTCGCCTGCCGCAACGCTTTGTTTAAAGATTATGCCCTCCTCAACATCGGTTGAGTATTCGTATTCATAGGTGATTTTAAACTGACTGTTCCAACTTGCATTGTCCTCAACATAGCTTTTTGTGTAGTCCATATTGACAAACTGCGGAACTTCGGCTGTGCCGACCGTAGACTGCGTGTTATCCTGCGCATCGTTTGTCTTGTTATAAAAACTTGAAAAATAAACACCTGCGCCGATTGCCGCAACTATCAAAACAACAAGGACAATAATAATTATGTTGCCTTTTTTGCTTTTTTTCTTTTCTGTTTTCTCTTCGGTCGGCTTTTCTTTTGCTTCGGGCTTGCTCTGTTTTGCTGAAGCGCTTTCGGCAGCCGCAGCCCTTACGCTCGGCGATGCATCCAAAAGCTCTCTGAACGCACCGATTGTTTTAATTCTTTTTTCCGGATAGATTTGAAGTCCGCTGCCGAGTGCTTTAATTACATGCATCGGGATTGTTTCGGCAATTGAGTTCGGAATCATCAATTTATCGTTAGCTTCTCTTGCGGGAGCAGGCGGCGGATTTGTGCCGACAAGCGCTCTGTAAATACACGCGCTGAATGCATAAATATCGGTGCCTGCGCACATTTTATGATTGTTGTCATACTGCTCAAGTGCAGTGTATCCGTCTGTCACATTAAATTCAAGCGGACTTGTCTGAATACAAGCCTCCTGAATACAAAACGGATTGAGTCTTACCTTACCGTCGGCGCACAAAAGCAGGCTGTCAGGCGTGATTGAGCCGTGAATAATTCCGTTTGAATGGAGCGCCTCAATCGTTGTAAGCACAGGCATAAACATAAGGCGTGCGTTTTCCCACGCGATATAACCATCCTTGTTTCTGAGCAAATACTCGCGAAGCGGAACAGCGTCGATTTTTTCGATTATCGCATAAACGGTCGCATTTTCCTCAAAAACATCGTAAACGGGAACAACAGCCGAAAGGCTTTGCATTTTTTCAAGTGTTGTCCAAAGTTTATAGAATGATTTTTTGTATCTTACAGCCGAGTCGATAAATTTTTGTCTTACATGAAGGTCGGCACTGCCCTCAAGACGGCTTGCCATGCCCTTTGGATAGAATTCGCGAATAATCACAACCTTGTCAAGCTGTGCGTCATAGCCTGAATAGGTTACGGCGTCGCTCTCTTGGCTCAAAACTTTGCCGACAACATATTTGCCCTGCAAAACTGTTTTGAGTTGCAAAAACATTGTATCGTTTGCATTGTCGTTGTCAAAGCCGCACTCCGGGCATGCCGCGCCTTGAGTCAGCTCTTTCCAGCAATTCGCACAGAGATTTTCAGTATCTCTCATCAATACCACTCCAATTCGGTGTTATAAATAACGGCAGGCAAACGCCGTGCCGCAATAATTAATCCATTTAATTAATAATATCAATATATTATAATATTGTCAAGAAAGAAGGGCATAACTTAAAAATAAGTTTAAAATTATTTCTCGGATTTAATACTTTGCCATTATCTCGCTTGATATAAAACGGCTTATGCGTTATAATAGGCATATAATTATTATGGAGGCACAATATGAATTTTAAACAACTCCCAAACGGAATGTGTGACGGATATGTTATACTTAAAAAATGCGATGTAAAAAAGACGAAAAACGGCTCGCAGTATCTTGACGCTCTTATTTCCGACAAAGACGGCGAAATGAGCGCAAAACTGTGGGATTTCAACGGCTCTGCCGATACATTCGAGCAAGATATGATTGTTAAAATCAGAGGCACCGTCGAAGCATACAACGGCAAAGACCAATTCAGAATTTCACAAATCAGACCTACATCAAACGAGGACAATTATTCGCTCAGCGACCTTGTTCCGGCAAGCGAAATCGGCGGCGAACAGCTTTTCAATATGATAAAAAAACGCGTTGATGCGTTTGAAAACGAGGATTTGAAAAAAATCGTTTCAAAAATCATTGACGAAAGAAAAGATTTGCTCATCACCTACCCTGCCGCTTTAAAACTTCATCACGCAATGGTGGGCGGCTTGCTTTATCACACAATGAGCATTTTGCGCATGGCTGAAGAAATGTGCAAAATTTATCCGAATATCTGCAAGGACCTTTTGTTTTCGGGCGTCATTTTGCACGATGTTGCCAAAACATGGGAGCTTGAAACAGGCAAATCCGGACTTGCAAAGGGATACAGCGTTGAGGGCGAATTAATCGGTCACCTTGTTAAGGGCGCAATGTATGTCAACGATGCGGCGAATGAGCTTGGAATCGACAGCGAGATTGTTCCGCTTCTTGAACATATGATTTTGTCGCACCACGGCGCGCCCGAGTTTGGCTCACCGACAAGACCGATGTTTCTTGAGGCCATAATTCTTTCAAGTCTTGACGCACTTGATGCAACGGTGTTTGAAGTAAACAACGCCACATCAAAGGTTAAACCGGGCGAATTTACCGACAGACAGTGGGCGCTTGACAACAGAAAGCTTTATAACCACGGTCTTTCATCAACCGAACACAGAGTTAATTTTGAATAACGGGGAAACGCAAATGGGAATGACAAACGCGGTCGAGCAGGAAAGCTGGACAGAAATCACCGTAACTGTTGCAACAGCCGACATTGAAACGGCAGGAAACATTGCCAATATGGTTGTGCCGTATGGAATATATATCGAGGATTATTCGGCACTTGAAGAGGAAACGATGGAAATCGCCCATATCGACCTTATCGAGGAATCGCTCCTTCAAAAGGACAGAACAAAGGGCATCATCCATATTTATGTCAATCCGAACGAAAATCCGCTTGAAGCTGTTGCGTTTATTAAGGACAGACTCGACGATGCAAACATAAAATACGAAATAAAAATTCAGGATTGCCGAGTTGAGGATTGGCAAAACAATTGGAAACAATATTTTCACCCTATGCCGATAGGCGAAAAGCTCCTTATCAGACCCGTCTGGGAGGATAACTACGACGCAGGCGACAGAAAAGTTTTGAATATTGAGCCGGGTCTTGCATTCGGCACGGGAAGTCACCCGACAACCAAACTTTGCCTTGAAACGCTTGAAAAATATGTAACGCCCGACACAACGGTGCTTGACATAGGATGCGGCAGCGGAATTTTGTCGATTGCGTGCCTGCTGCTCGGTGCAAAGAGCGCATTCGGCGTTGATATTGACTCGCTCGCAGTCAAAACAGCTCTTGCAAACGCAGAGGAAAACGGTTTTAAACCACCTGTATTCAACGCTGTTAAAGGCAATTTGTCGGACAAAGTAAACGGCAAATTCAATCTTGTTGTCGCAAACATTGTTGCTGACATTATTATGGAGTTTAACACACAAGTCGGCGAATTTTTGAGCGACGGCGGCGTTTACATCACCGGCGGAATTATTGAAAACCGCGAGGACGAGGTGCTTTATTCGTTCGCGCAAAACGGCTTTGAAATTATCGAAAGATACGAAAACAACGGTTGGCTTGTTTTTGCGCTGAAAAAGGCAAACAATTGTTAATACTTCGTTCTTGTTTTGTAGTTGAATTGTTAACGCAAAATATGTATAATATATAAAATCAAGATGATAATACGGAGAATAAAAATGGAATTTACATATGACACATCCGGCACCTGCTCAACTCAAATTGTTGTGGATGTCGATGAAAACACTAAAAAAATCAACAGCGTCAGCTTTCGCGGCGGATGCAACGGCAACCTTAAGGGCATTTCTTCGCTCGTAAAGGGCAGAACGATTGACGAGGTTATCGACTCTCTCAAGGGCATTCAGTGCGGATACAAAACGACCTCATGCCCCGACCAGCTTGCAAGGGCGCTTGAGGATATTAAGGAAGAATTATAAATTTGACCGGTTTTAAAAGGGGTAACTATGTTTAAACTTGAAAGTAAAAGGCTTAAAAGAGAATTTAAAATCGTAAACGATAATTTTTTTGCAAGCCAAATACTTAATAAATACTCAAATATGAGCTTTGTTCCCGACGGCAACGGCAGTGAATTTGTTGTTCATTTTGTTGACGGAACAGAGTTTTCCTCTAAAGGATTGGCTGTTACAAAAAGCCTTGAAAACGGCAACAAGCTTATGTTTGTTTTTGCCGAAAACATGGGAATAACGGCTACGATAGAATATTGGGTGCACGATGACAGCAACACAATCTGCAAACAAATCACACTATCGCAAAAGGGCGATAACGCCGTTGATTGGATTTTGCTTGACGATATCGGAATCATCAATTCAAAAACCCACTACGGCGTTGACATTATGCCCGACGGAACAGAACTTTCGGGCTATCACGCATCGCTCGGTCAGCCGTTTTATATCGACAGCTTGTTTTTCGGCTGTGAATTTCCCGCAACGGATAACAAAATCATTCACGGCGCAGGTCAGATAAAATATTTTGTCGGCAGACCGCTCGGCGAAAACTTTATTTGCCCCGTTACCGTTATGGGCGGCGCAAAAGACAACACGATTCTTGAAGTGCAAAAGGCATTTTACGAATATATCAATTTCATCAGCAAACCGTCAAACCTGCGTTTTCAATACAACTGCTGGTATGACCATATGCTCAAAATCGATGAACAGATTATACGCGACTCGTTCAGCGAAATCGCGAAGGGCCTTGCATTTCATAATGCGCCGAAACTCGACGCATATGTTGTTGACGACGGATGGAACGATTACAAGGCAAAGTTTTGGACATTTGACAAAAAAACATTTCCTAACAAGCTGACAAATATTTCAAACGATTGTAAGGAAAGGGGCACGGGATTCGGTCTTTGGCTCGGTCCGCGCGGCGGCTATTCAAAAGCGAAGCCGTTTGCAAAGCGCGTTCAAAAGGGTAATAACGGCTATTTCAACAAAAATGCAAACGATATTTGTATTGCGTCATCAAAATATGTAAACAAATTAACCGACTTTTTGATTGACACCGTATCGGAATTTGACATAACATATCTTAAGCTTGACGGCTTTTGCCTTGCACCATGCACGGACGAAACGCACGACCATGCCGTAGGCGGCGAAAACGATATGTATTTTGTAACCGATATGTGGCAAAAATGGATAAGGCTTTTTTCAAAACTCCGCGCCGCACGAAAAGTCAACAACCGCGATTTGTGGATTAATATGACATGCTATGTCAATATTTCGCCGTGGTGGCTGCAATGGGTAAACTCAATTTGGATTCAAAACAGCAACGATATAGGCTTTGCCAAAAACATTGAGGACCAGCCGCAGGTTGAGTCTGAAATCACATATCGTGACGCAAGATATTATGACTGCGTTTGCAGAAGAGCAAACCAAATTCCGCTCAATCGCCTTTATAACCACGAGCCGATTTACGGCAGAGAGGCAAAGGTTGAATACACCGACGAGGAGTTTGAAAAATATATTTTCTGGTGTGCAATAAGAGGCAACGCTCTCAACGAACTTCACCTTTCATACGATATGATGTCTGACGCCAAATGGGATGCACTTGCAAGAGCAATGAGATTTCAAAAAGAAAATTATCATATTCTCAAAAATGCAATGTTTATCGGCGGCGACCCCGAGGACAACAATGTTTACGGCTATTTCAGTTGGACAGATGACGGCGAGGGTATCATCGCATTGAGAAACTCAACAGATGAAAATGCTCCCCTCACCCTCAATCTTAACAAACTTATGGGCGTGCCTGAGGATTTGAAAGATGTAAGGCGCATAAACATAATGTGCAATTCATTGCCTCAGAGCGACGAACTTTATTCATACAAAAGCAAAATTGATATGACTTTGCACCCATACGAAGCGGTAATTTTAAAATTTACAAAATAAACTAAAGGAAGCAATTTTATGAAATGTAAGGTTTGCGGCAAGGATACAATGAAACAGGACGGCGAACGCTATGTTTGCGAAAACTGCGGAGCTGTGGCTGTCAAGGTTGACAACACCGAAGAGCTGGCAAAGCAGGACAGCGACAAAACAACACAAAAAGTAAAAACGAAAAAGCCGAAAAGCAAGGCGCAGGAAATGCTTGAATTTTTCCTGCCCATCATAATTGCGCTTTTGGTTGCGCTGTTTCTCAAGCACTGTGTTTTTGCAAATGCTGTTGTGCCCACCGGCTCAATGCTCAACACAATTCAGGAGGGCGACCGAGTAATCGCAAGCCGACTTGTTAAAGAGCCTGAACGCGGCGATATTTTCATTTTTAAATATCCCGATGATTATGCGAAGGGCAAAACAACATATTATGTCAAGCGTGTTATCGGTCTTCCGGGCGAAACCGTTACAATCACAGGCGGTCAGGTTTATATAACCGGCAGTGACGGCAAGGCAAAAATGCTTGACGAAACAAGCTATGTTGTCGGCACAACATACGAGGGCAATCATGCCGACGGAGTGTATAAGGTGCCCGAAAACTGCTATTTCGTTATGGGCGACAACAGAGAGGATTCGGGCGATTCGCGATATTGGTCAACAACGAATTATGTCGACAAGGATTTGCTTGTCGGCAAGGTAATGTTCAGATATTATCCGTCGATACAAAAATACGAAACTATTTCGTATGACAAGTAAATAACAACTCTTTTGAGCACCGCTTTTTAGTAAAGCGGTGCTTTTTTGCGCTCCGCCTCCGAATATCACGCAAAATCAGCCAAACATCACCTTTTACTTCAAATACAATTGCAAATCGGTGTCGATATATGATATTATAGTGTTAAATAAAATAAGGAAAGAGGAAGATAAAATGAAATGTCCGAATTGTAACGCGGAAAATGAAAACAATTCAAAATTCTGCACAAGTTGCGGTTCACCTATCCCACAACCGACAGCACAGGGCAGCAGCTATGAGGGCGCGCAATATCCGCCGCAGGCTCAAAATCAATATGTTCCTGTCGGCAGCTCAGAGGCGCAAGGCGCACCTTATCAGCAACAGCAGCCACAATATCAACCGCCTCAACAGGCTCAACAACAGCAGTATCAACCGACACCTGTTCCTGCCGTTCAGCCGTATCAAGTTCAACCGTCGACAGACACAGGCAACGGTAATGACGGCAAGCCTAAAAAGCAAAAGAGCAAAAAAGGCGTAAAAATCGCAATCGGCGTTATCGTTGCGGCAATCGTTATTGCAGTTGTTGTTCTTTTAATTGTTCTGTTTGGCGGCAAAAAAGAGGAAACGACAAAGCCGATGGTTTATTACACCGACAGCCGATTATTTGTAGTTCAGTCATTAGGCAGTGATGAGGCAAAAACATTTGAGGTAACAAATGATTACGGCGGTGATTACAAACTTTCGGAGGATTCGAAATATATCGTTTACACCACCGACAGAGAAGAACACACCGACGAAGATAATGCAACGAGCTATACTTACAACATCTATTATAAGGAAATCGGCAACGAAAAGGACGAGGGCACACTTGTTGCGAAAAATGTTTCGACGATTGAAGCGGTTATCGGCAGCATTGATAAAATCATTTATGCAAAAGACGGAAATGTTTGTGCAACAGATGCAAACGGTGAAACCGAAAAGCTGATTTCCGATGCAAATGTTTCATCATTCAGCAGTGACAACAGCTATTTTGTAGCAACAAAATGTAATCAGGGCGAGTATGACCAAGAGGCAGATGAATACGGCGACCCTACATACAATGTATGCACCGTTGATGTATCAACAGGCGACAAAAATAAAATCGTTGAGGGTGCACAGGATTATGTCTTTGACATTGACAGCGATACTATCCTGTATAAAAAGGATGACAATCTTTACAGCGCATCCGCAAAAGACGGCAGCGACAAAAAAATCGCCGATAAAGTTGAGTCATTCGCATCTGCAAACGGCAATATTTATTACACCGTATGCGACAAAAAATATACCTACTACGTTTTGATAAATGACTCGATGAAGGACAAGGACGCCAAAGCCAAAGAGCCAAATTGGTACGATTATGAACCAAACATTGAAAAATACCAAAAGCAGGAAACCGACGATTGGGGCTATTCATACACAACAACCGATTATGACGCATACCAAGCCGCTTATGATAAAGCGCAGGAAAAGTATGACAAAGCATACAGCGACTATCAAGCCGCGCTTGACAGAAACAATTTGAGAGAAGACCTTAAAGCTGACAGCAACTACAAATCATATTCACTTTATAATGAGAGCGGTGAAAAACTCGCGAGCGACCTTTCGTATCCGTCAATTATGCAAATTAACAATTTGCCGAACGGCACCGACTCGGCAGGATTTACAGAATATGTCAATTTCTCGGTATATGACACCTCGATTGACAGTATGAAAAAGGTTGATATTACAAAAATTTCAGACAGCGAAAATATATCAACAAAAATCAGCGAACAAATCACCATGCATAATGTAATTTACAACGGCAGCAAGCTCATTTCTATTGAAAAGGAAGGATACTACTGCTCAACGGTTAACTACGACCCTGATTCATCGAAATTTGTTGTAACATTTGCAAAAAATTATGACAGTAATTCCGATGACAGTTCGTGGGATTCAGTTTCGATATACTCCCTTCCTGAAGAGGCAGAAAGTATGTCCGATGCCAAAACAATTGCCGAAAACATCTATGTTTGCCTCTATGCAAACGGCGAATTTATGTCTATTGACGGATTCAGTGACAATTCAAACTACAAAGGCACGCTCCATATCAAGGACAAGGAAATTGAAGATGCCGCACCGTTTAATATTTATTATGACCCAAATGAAAAAGACACATATTATTATGCAACCGATTACAGCGAAAAGACCGGTGAATGTAATATTTATAAATATTCAAACGGCAACACCGAAAAAGTTGCCGACGATGTTATAAATTGGTCATTTGGCAAATACAACGGCAAATTTTACGCAATCACCGATTATGATAATGACGAAAATTACGGCGACTTAATTTGTATCGACGGCGACAACAATTATACAATAGACAAAAAGGTTAAAGGTGTTGACAACAGCGAACTTAAAAGTTCAACAACTCTTTCCGCAGGTGACGGCGAATAAATAAAATTAAAAAATCAAGCACAAAGCCTTTTCCCGAGGAAACTGTTGTAGGCAATTACGAATACGACGCTTGGGGTAAGGTTTTAACTGCCGACACCGACATTGCAAACCAAACCCAATTCGTTACCGTAAGGTGTGTGCTTATGAATAAGAATATAACTGACATTCGATGTGTAAATGACGATTGTTTATTGTGCAAAAACTCAAAATGTAATTATTGTATTACGGATTTCGATTACAATGATTTATTTGACAGCAATGTTAGCGTCCTGAATGATGATATTTGTTCTGTTTCCAAAGGCGGAAATTACTTTGCGGTTGCACGCAATAAAAATATTACGGTCATTGATACAAAGATAAATCAAAAGGTTGAAATACAACTTGATAACGATATTTTTACAGTGTGCTTTGTTAATGACAGTTCGCTTTTTTATTCCGAAATGAGCAATATTGACGATATAAACAGCAATTACGCACTTTATATCTATGATTTGAAACTGTCACAAAGAAAGTTTTTGAACGAAATTAAATGTGTTTCGCTTAATGATTTTTATTGTAATCAAGATTGTTTTGCCGCGGTTTGTGAAACACTAACAAAAAACGAAATTTTTGTCCAAAAATTCAACGGAGATACTTTAAAATATTCTTTGGATGAACTTGTGCCGGCGTATTTAAGCAACACTGTTTCTTTTGGAGATAACGGGAAAAAATTTCTGTGCTTATCGAGAAAAAGCATATTCAAAAAAACATATGTGTATTATGTAGATATTGAGCAAGGCAAATCAAATAAAGTATTATCACTCAACAACAGAGATTTAAGAGGCTTACCAAAGTGCTATGTGATTTATTTTCTTAACGAAGCCTATTTTGCAGTCAGATCAAGAAATGAAATAAATGTATATGATTTTGCTGAAAGAGAGATTCAAAATACATATAAAACGACCGACTTATCGGTATGTCCTGCGTTTATTAAAGATTTGATATTGACATTTTCAAACGGGGATTCATTAAATTTAACCGCCGAAAAATAAACTTATGATAAAACAAACAGATAAACAAATTTTAATGTTTAATATATTATTGAAATATATTAAACAGGAGTATTGCGATTACCTCAACCACGGTGAACTGTATCAGTAAAAGTTGCAAACACAACCACCGTTTCATACAGCTACGACAAGGATTTTCACCTATTGCCGGATTTATAATTCATTTTATATCAAGCATCGGAATGGATGTTGCAGCTTTAAGAATTAAAGGACTGATTTTTTTATGTTAGTAATAAAGGATAAAGATATGAAAGTTAAATATAAATTTTCGTACGGAGGTTTTTTCAAGTATCTTATAAATCAAATTGTGATATTCCTTGGTTCATCTGTTGAAATTATGTTTGTGATTTTCATTATGTCGAGAATATTAACACTGTTTGATGGTGACAATCACGGCAATTCAGTTATTCTAAATGTCGCAAACACTTTTCTTGGAAGAGCTACTTTCTGTGCTTTGCCGATGGCTGCTATTTTAACTGCAATACCACGAAGACTAATTCTTAATGACAGTTTTTTGAAAATCAACAGGTATATTTTAGATCCAATATACTTTACAAGAGGGTTTAATGATAAAATAAATTATAAAGACATTATTAAGTGCGAAAAATACATTTTTTGTAAAGGTCGGCGTTACCCACCGTATGCCGTAATGCCTTTTGCTCGTAAGGATTTTGTGAAAATTGTTGCAGAAAATGACAGAAATGATAGAGTTTATTTAGTTCCCGTTCAAAATCCCGATGATTTTATAAACGAGGTCAATAAACGCGTGGAATTAGCCAAAAGCAAGGAAAATGATGAAACAAGTCAATCGGCTGTGCCGACAAATATGTTTCAATTTGATTTGCAACGCGGATATATGCCTGATTGTGACGAAATCGTGCTTGGCGTCAACGGCATTGACTTCAAAACGGACAAAACAACCGCAGGGCTAATCAATGTCAAAAGCATTTCATACAACGATATACAGCTTTGCAAAAAGTCCGACAAGCATAGTATAAACGGCGTTAATTCCGACAATATAGTCGAAATCACAACAGCCACGCAAACATACTACATACCGATTAAAAACCCATACGATTTTATCAACGAGCTATACAAAAAGCTCAACACCTGCAACCAATAGCGTTGCACCCAATCACTGTATTAGAGCGGTAAATCCGATTCCAAAAAACTATCAAAAATGGTGAAAAAATGGCAAAAAAATTAGGTACATTATTTTTGGGACCAATTTCGGGGCCTGTAGTTTCAGCACTCGCCGACATTATCCCTAAAATTATAATAATTCGTATGCACGGAGAGATAATGTAGGAGTTTTTATGGATAAAAAAATATATAAATTTTCTTACGGTGGAAAATTGAAAAAAATCTTTGCCAAACTCATTAACCTCTTTTTTAATACGCTGATTGGTACTTTTTTAGCGTTTGTGACAATGTTTGTTTTGGGAAAAGTAAATGTTTATTTAGAATCCATTGTTTCCGATTCAATTATATTGACCCGAATTGAACTTGGTGTTGCTATTAGTGAGATTTTGTTTTTTGCAGTAATTTCCTTATTTCCACAAAAGGTTGTTATTAAAGGCGATACAATTAAGGTGTACCGATATAATCTTTCTGAATTTTGTAGAGGATTTAATGATAAAATGAAAATCGCGAATATTGAAAGCATAGAAAAAGTACCAAAAACGAGTTTTGCCAATTTGCCTGTTTTTGATGCATATGCGCGTATAGTTGATTGGAACGATTTTATTAAGATTACAATGAGTACAGGAGTAGCACTTCATTATATTTCTGTAGAAAATTCGGATGACTTCATTAACGAAGTAAAAAAGCGGCAAAGTATGATTGAAAACAATCATACATTTGAAACTAAAGCATCGCCAAATATGTTTCAATTTGATTTGCAACGCGGATATATGCCGGATTGTGACGAAATCGTGCTTGGTGTCAACGGCGTTGAGTTTAAAACGGACAAAGCGACCGCAGGGCTAATCAATGTCAAAAATATTTCATACAACGATATACTGCTTTGCAAAAAGTCCGACAAGCATAGTATAAACGGCGTCGATTCCGACAATATAGTCGAAATCAAAACAGCCACGCAAACATACTATATACCGATTAAAAACCCATACAATTTTATCAACGAGCTATACAAAAAACTCAACACCTGCAACCAATAGCTGTCCGAATATAGCCGGTATAAATATAGCATCTGCAACTATTGGTATATACTTAGCTTCAATCGGAATAAAAACATATGTAATAAAGAGATTTTATAATTTCTTTTTTTGAAAAAAAGAGTTGTTAATTTGAAATATAATTATTTAAATTTATTTAATATTTCAAAGCATAGAAATTCTAAAGTGTGTGGATGGTATGCTTACAGGGTTTCTAATTGGGAGGTAAATAAGTTATGATCAACAAAAAATATCAAATCAATTATGCTGTTCAATCAATGCTTGCCGTTGTCGGAATTGTACTTTTGCTTATTTTTTATAAGATGTCGTATATAAATACGGGGCTTTTGACAGCAATTCCTGCCGACTTGGCAAAATACATAATATTTATCGGTGCGCTTATTGCTCTTGTTTTGCTTTTGTTGTTTGAATTGATTTTGCTTGTCATTTCAATTAAGCAAACTAAAAAGGGTGAGGTTTCGGGCTTTGTTAAAGCCGCAAGATTTGTTTTGCCGATTGTGTTTGTGGTTTCATTCATAATTGTTTGTATATGCGCTTTTGGCATGACCTCTGCAAAGAATATTTTGGACAAAGAGCCGTCGGTTGTAAGCCAAATAAAAGACTACGCATTGAAAGACAGCGATAAATCTATATCGGACAATTACTATTTAACATGCGAAAAGAATTCGCTCGGCAAAGCGGGATTTATCGACTGCGATAAGTCATATTTTGACAAATACGGAAACAGTTGCGATGTGAATTTCACTTGCTCGTTGCAGGAATCGCACAGTAGTTTGATTAAAAGCAAATTCGAGGGATACGACAAAGACGATATTGTTTTGAAAAACAAATCCGACGGTGACGGATACACGCTTTATTATGACAGCAATGAAAAAGGCTATGCCTATTCATTATTGATTGAAAACGGTGACAAGCTGTTTTATTCAAAATTTTCTGCCGAAGATGTAAACGATTTTGAATATTCAAAAGAGCAATTTGTTTCTGACAGTTTGTCTGTTTTTAACGATTGGAATAAGTTTTGATTTAGAAACGTGACGAATCGGACGAAAGTGATAACGAGGATTCAGCTGATTTAGGCGAAGACTGTTCACAATGTCAATGAAAGCGTTATCAAAGAAATTGTCGGGCATAAGGCGGCGCAGACCTTCACAGAAAGGGTTTACACACATATCTATATGAAGACAAAGATTGATGCGTTAATCGAATACACACATAAAAAAGGGGCGGCAAAATGCCGCCCTTCTTCTTTGCAAAATTCTGTTGTGTTTCCCGCGTGTTACCAGTATGTATCCCGTAAGGTAGTTTTTTGTAGGTTTATGTAGGTTGACAAAATAAGAAGAAACCCGCATTTTCCCGTATTTCTGCGGTTCAATGTAGGTTTCTAATGCGTGGTGGAGATGGCGGTATCGCTCGGCTCGCTTCCGCGCTCGCCGACACGCCGCGCCTAAAAACAGTCCACCGGACTGTTTTCTTTACGGCTGTTTCGATTACATCCCACAGCAAAAATATAAGAGTACCACAAGGGTACTCTTAATTTTTGGTGGAGATGGCGGTAATCGAAACCGCGTCCAAAATCGGCTTATCGAGGGCTCTACGAGTGTAGGCTGTCTTTTAAGTTATCCCCTCACGCAGCGGCGGCAGTCAGCCTATGCGCTAAAGTATTCTCTGATACCTGACGAAAGCCGAGACACTCTTTCGTTCATGTTCGCCACTAAGTCGACGCTCTCAAAAGGTCCGTGGCACTACCTAAAGAGAACGAAGGCGCGCTTAGGCAGCCTTAAGAACTGTACGATTATTGTCAGTTAATTTTAAGTTGTTACTTTTATAGCGGTGCAACTCCGCTACTCGCTGATCAAGACTTACCGACCCTGTCGAAATCCTTTCATCCCCATATTTAAATTTAATATCTTTGCTTAAGCTCTCGCTCAATCGATCTGTTTGCAACCTTTTTTGCCTCAACAGCGCGCTTGTCATAGAGCTTTTTGCCCTTGCAAAGCCCGATTTGGAGCTTTGCTCTGCCCTTTTTTATATAAAGCTCGAGCGGAATAATCGACAATCCCTGCTGCTGACTTTCGCCGAAAAGCTTCATAATTTCGCGCTTATGGAGCAATAGGCGTTTTTTGCGCAACGGGTCGCGATTAAAGCGATTGCCCTGCTCGTAAGGTGAAATATGCATACCGATTGCAAACATTTCGCCGTCGTCAACACTGCAAAACGAGTCCTTAAGATTGACTCTGCCGGCGCGGATTGATTTAATCTCCGTGCCGTAAAGCTCTATTCCTGCCTCGTAGGTTTCCAAAACAAAATAGTCGTGATAGGCTTTTCTGTTTTTTGCTATAATTTGAAATTCCTCAGCCAAGCCTGTCACCCCTTTCGTTTAAATAAGGCTTCTGCCTTCCAACGCCCTGCCGAGCGTCACCTCATCTGCATATTCAAGATCGGCACCGACCGGCACGCCGTATGCAAGGCGGCTGACCGTAATGCCCATCGGCTTAAGCAGACGGGAAATATACATTGCCGTTGCCTCGCCCTCGACAGTCGGGTTTGTAGCCATAATGACCTCCTCAACCGTGCCGTCATTAAGCCTTGCAAGCAGCTCTTTAATTCTGATTTGGTCGGGACCGATATTATCCATCGGCGAAATTGCACCGTGGAGCACATGATATGTGCCGTTATATTCGTGCGTGCGCTCGATTGCGGCGACATCGCGAGGGTCCTCAACAACGCAAATCACACTTTTGTCGCGCGTGTTTGATTTGCATATCGGGCAAAGTTCGTCATCCGCCAAATCACAGCAAATTTTGCACTGCCTGATTTTTGTGTGCGCATCGGTTATGGCTTTTGCAAAATCGTTTGCCTCTTTGTCGGACAAACCGAGCACATAAAACGCCATTCTCTGCGCCGTTTTGTGGCCTATACCCTGCATACGCTCAAACTGGTCTATTAAGTTTTGAAGCGGCGCAAGATTATATGCCATTTTAATCACCACAGCCTTTCAGGCAATATAATTTAATCGGTTGATTTTTTAAATATTAAAGTCCCGGAATGTTGAGTCCGCCGGTTACTCCATCGATTTCGCGCTCTGCCTCTTCGTCAATTTTACGGTTTGCCTCGTTAAGAGCGGCAACAAGCATATCCTCAAGCATTTCTACATCCTCCGGGTCAACAACTTCGGGGTTGATGCCGATTGCCTTAACCTCGTGCTTGCCGGTAACGGTAACTTCAACCATTCCGCCGCCGGAAGAAACAACATATTCCTTTTCTTGAAGTTCAGCCTGCTTTGCTTCAATTTCGGCTTGCATTTTTTGAGCCTGCTTGAGCATTTGCTGCATATTTTGCGGTCCGCCGCCACCGTATCCTTTTGGAAGTCTTGCTTTCATTTTTATTCTCCTTTTAGGTTATTTAAAATCAATATTTATAGCGTGCTGCGCTTGTGAAATGAAATTTTCAAGCGGGTCGCACTGAACATTTTCGGTCGATTTGTTTTTGAAAAGTCCGAGCTTATATTGCTTGCCCGTCACCTCAAACAATGCCTTTTTGACAGCCTTTGAATGAGTCGAAATTTTGATAAACTCTCTGACTGTCTGATTGGGGCTGTCGATAAGGAAGAAATCACCGCGAACAAATCCGCGTGCGCCGTTTAAAACGCCGTAAAGCGCAATGTCCTCCTTATGAAGAACATCCATAAACTCGCCCCACTGCATAAACTCTTCCTGCACTGTACTGTCGCCCTGCGGCTGTACGCTCGGTGCAGGCGGTGAGCTTGGCTCGTCGGGTGTTTCCTGCGAAACAGGCGGTTCCGGCTCTGGTTGATTGACGGTGTCCGGCTCCGATTGACGGTTTACATTTGCAACAGGCTCCGGCTCGACATTTGTCGGCTTTTGAACGGTCTGCGGCTTAGGCGCCTCTTGAACAGGTGCGCTCTGCGGTTGTGCCGATACGGCAACGGTGCCGTTTTTCACCGCTCTTTCAAGGGTTGACAATCTGTCAAGCACCGATGAAATATCGCCCTCGAGTTTCGGCTCGCAAAGTTTTGCAAACGCCATTTCAACCTCGATGCGAGCGGTTGCTCCGCCCTTGATTGCAACAAGTGTGTTTTGGAACAAATCAAGCGAATGAAGTATTCCCTCGATAGTGAATTTTTTTGCGCCTGCAAGTATGCTTTCGTACTCATCGTCGGTGCAAATGATAAGTTCCCTGCTCTGTCTTACTGTTTTGACAACAAGGAAATTTCTGAAATGGCTTATCATTTCAACGCAAAGGCGCTCCATATCATAGCTGTTTTGATAAAGTTCGCTGATAATCGTCATTGCTCCGCTTGAATTCTTTGACGCAATGCAGTCCGACAGTTGATACATTGCCTCTCTGCCTGCAAGCCCTGCGACATCGGACACAAGCTCGGCTGTTATTTCCTTGCTTCTGCCTGCGCATTGGTCAAGAATAGACAATCCGTCACGCAGTGCGCCGTCGGCAATGCGTGCAATGAGTATTGCGGCATCGTCGGCAAGAGTCATACCCTCAAGTTCGGCAACCTGTTTAAGTCTGACAGCCATTGTTTCGGGCTGAATGCGTTTGAAATCAAACCTTTGGCAACGCGAAAGAATTGTTGCCGGGAGCTTGTGAACCTCGGTCGTTGCAAGAATAAAAATTACATGCGCCGGCGGCTCCTCAAGCGTTTTTAACAGGGCGTTGAACGCGCCCGTAGAAAGCATGTGCACCTCGTCAATAATATATACACGGTATTTGCCCCTTGCGGGAGTGTAGTTAGCCTCCTCACGCAGGTTGCGGATATTGTCAACGCCGTTGTTTGACGCCGCATCAATCTCGACAACATCATAAATCGCGCCGCTGTCGATACCCTTACAAACCTCGCACTCGTTGCACGGCTCGCCGTCAACGCTGTTTTCGCAATTGACAGCCTTTGCAAGAATTTTTGCGCAGGTGGTTTTGCCCGTTCCGCGTGAGCCGGTGAAAAGATAAGCGTGCGAAATTCTGCCGCTTTTTATTTCGTTTTTAAGTGTGGAGGTTACATGGTCCTGACCGTAAACATCCGAAAAGACTTTTGGTCTGTATTTTCTGTATAAAACCTGATACATATTATCTTCCACAGCCCTTCCGGCTACAAATGTGTAATCCACACGCCCTACTATAGCCCGATAGAGCGATGACGGATTGTGCCCAAGCACAAATTTATATCGCGCGGCATAAAAATAAAACCACGAGGACAATTCAATAAAAAAAGCCCTCGCGCCTTTTATGTAGCATACAGACTTGTCTGAGGCACACAGAATAATCCACTTATTGCTGCTCGGTTCCCCGCCTGACAAGGTTCGTAGCATCCCGTCGCACAGGGCCCATACGCTACATAAAAGGCGCAAAAGCACTCTTTTCGTAAAAGTATTATACACTAAAGCTGTCTAAAAATCAATACCTTTATATCAAAATCTCCGCCAAGACGCTTTATCCTGACGGAGAATAAAATTATTTTGTTTTATTCGTTAATCAATACCTTTTCGATTGCGCCGTAATAGATATAGTGGAAATCGTTTTGAGGATATTGAGCAGGAATGATTGATTTATCAATAAACTGCTCGGGTTTGAACTCGCCCTTTGCAACCTTGCGGCAAACAAGAACAAGTTTTGCCTCCTTAAAATAAGGAGCTTTTTCGTCAAAAACAGGTGTTATGCCTGCTTCTTTTGCCTTGTCGGTATCTCTGCCGCTTTTTGAACCGCAAACGCCGTGAATCTGTTTTTTAAGCTCCGGCGGATAAACGCTGATTGTAAAATAATCCTGCTCTTCAAGATATTTAACGGTGTATCTTTGAGGGCGGATATAAATTGTAGCCATATCCTGCGCCCAAAGTTCGCCGACAGCACCCCAAGAAACAGTCATGGGGTTAAAACCGTTTTTATCACCTGCCGTAACAAGCGCCCATTGATTTTTGAGCAAATCAACAACATTTTCCTTAACATCGGTAAAAGCAATTTCTTTAAACATAATAGTTCACCTCTAATAATAGTATTTATATTACATTAAAATTATGCAAAAACTGCCCGGTTACCCGAGCAGCTTAAAAAATCGACCAAAATTATTTGATAATTGAAGTGCCTGTCATTTCCTCGGGCTGCGGAAGGTTCATTACCTTAAGCATTGTCGGAACAATGTCTGAAAGTTTGCCGCCCTCGCGAAGCTCAACATTATCGCCGCAGTTAACACAAATAAACGGAACTTTGTTTGTTGTGTGAGCGGTGAACGGTGAACCGTCCGGCTCTTCCATTTGATCGGCGTTGCCGTGGTCTGCGGTTACGAAAAGTGTGCCGCCGTTGTCCATAACAGCGTCATAAAGCGAGCCTACGCACTCGTCAACAGTTTCAACAGCCTTTACAGCCGCATCAAACACACCTGTGTGTCCGACCATATCGCAGTTTGCAAAGTTTACGATTACTACATCGTATTTGCCCGATCTTACTGCCTCGTTAAGTTTTTCCGAAACCTTATATGCGCTCATCTCCGGCTGTAAATCATATGTTGCAACCTTCGGTGAAGGGATAAGGATTCTGTCCTCGCCCTCGTTGACAGCCTCAACGCCACCATTGAAGAAGAATGTTACATGGGCATATTTTTCTGTTTCAGCGATACGAAGCTGTGTCATACCGAGTTTTGCAAGATATTCGCCGAATGTGTTTTTGAGCGTCTGCGGCTTGAATGCAACATCAACATTAGGCATTGTTGCGTCATATTGTGTCATGCAAACATAGTGAACATTGAGTCTTGTTCTCTCAAAGCCCTTGAAATCATCGTCAACAAATGTTCTTGTGATTTCTCTTGCTCTGTCGGGGCGGAAGTTGAAGCAAACAACGCTGTCGCCGTCTGAAATTCTGCCCTCGTTCTCAAGGCAAACAGTCGGGAGAATGAACTCGTCGGTGAGGTTTTTGCCGTCGCCGTCGACTGTTTCGTATGATTTTTCAATAGCGGCAACCGGGTCGGTTGTTTGGATGCCCTCGCCGAAAACAAGTGCGTCATATGCCTTTTTTACTCTGTCCCAGTTGTTATCTCTGTCCATAGCGTAGTAACGGCCTACAACAGTTGCAACCTTGCCCACGCCGATTTCTTTTGTCTTTTCAATTGCCTCGGCAACATAATCCTTGCCCGAAGTCGGCGGAACATCTCTGCCGTCCATAATGCAATGGATATAAACCTTTTCAAGTCCCATCTTCTTTGCAAGCTCAATCAAAGCCCAAAGGTGAGTGTTGTGCGAGTGAACGCCGCCGTCGCTCATAAGACCCATAAGGTGAAGAGCACCGTTGTTGTCAATAGCGCTTTGAACTGCCGTCTTGAGAGCATCGTTCTCGAAAAAGTCGCCGTCCTGAATTGATTTTGTGATTCTTGTAAGTTCCTGATAAACTACTCTGCCGGCACCCATATTTGTGTGACCTACCTCGGAGTTGCCCATCTGACCGTCGGGCAAGCCTACATCAAGTCCCGACGCACCGATATATGTGTACGGATAGTCAGCCATAAGTTTGTCAAGATTCGGCTTTTTAGCGGCTGAAACAGCGTTGCCGAAATCTGACGGATTGTGACCGCAACCATCCATAATACAAAGTACATTAGTCTTTTTCATTGTATTTTTATCCTCCAAAACAAATGGGCAGGAAAATTCCCACCCATAATTGCATTATTTAGAAGCAGCTTTAACGATAACTGCAAAATCCTCTGCCTTGAGTGATGCGCCGCCGATAAGACCGCCGTCAACATTTACCTTTGAAACAAGCTCGTCGGCATTTTTAGCGTTCATTGAGCCGCCGTACTGAATTGTTACCGATTCAGCAGCATCTGCACCGTAAGCCTCGGCAATAGCCGAACGAACAAAGCCGTTGCCCTCATCAGCCTGATCGGCAGTAGCTGTAACGCCTGTACCGATAGCCCAAACAGGCTCATAAGCGATAATAACATTCTTAAGTTGGTCAGCAGTTACATTTGTAAGAGCCATTTTTGTTTGATACTTTAACAAAGTTTCTGTATAACCGAGTTCTCTTTGCTCAAGAGTTTCGCCAACGCAAATGATTGGCTTAAGACCCTTTTCAAGAGCTTTGAGTGTGCGAAGGTTAACAGTTTGGTCTGTCTCGCCGAAATATGTTCTTCTTTCGCTGTGGCCGATAACTACATATTCAACGCCAAGCTCAAGGAGCATATCTGCCGCAACCTCGCCTGTAAAAGCACCGCTGTCCTTAAAGTGAACATTTTCGGCACCGATTTTAATGTTTGAGCCTTTAGCGGCTTCAACTGCTGCCGGAATATCAACAAAAGGAACGCAAAGTACAACGCCGCAGTCGGCATCTGCTACAAGCGGCTTCATTGCATTAATAAGCTCTGTTGTTTGTGCAGGAGTTTTATTCATTTTCCAGTTACCTGCAATAACTGCTTTTCTTAATTGCTTATTCATTATATTTACCTCTTTTAAAAAGAATATTTAACAAAATCAGTCTTTATCCTGAAGAGCTGCGATACCCGGAAGTTCTTTGCCCTCAAGGAATTCGAGAGATGCGCCGCCGCCGGTTGAGATGTGGCTCATCTTATCTGCAAAGCCGAGCTTTGTAACAGCCGCAACAGAATCGCCGCCGCCGATGATTGAGATTGCGCCCGAGTCTGCAACTGCCTTTGCAACTGCAACTGTACCGTCTTCAAAATTCTTCCACTCGGAAACGCCCATAGGACCGTTCCAAATTACTGTGCCTGCGCCCTTGATAGCGTCTGTAAAGAGCTTTTGTGATTCCGGACCGATGTCAAGACCCATCCAGCCATCAGGAATTTCGTCTGAATTAACGATTTTTGACTCGGTGTTTTCGTCATACTCCTTGCCTACCTTGTTATCAACAGGGATAAGGAATTTAACGCCCTTTTCCTTTGCATCAGCCATCATCTGACCTGCTTTTTCAATCCAATCCTCTTCAAGAAGAGAAGTGCCGATTGAATGGCCGAGATATCTCATAAATGTGTAAGCCATACCGCCGCCGATAATGATTGTGTCGCACTTATCGAGAAGGTTTGAAATTACACCGATTTTATCGGAAACTTTTGCACCGCCTAAAATAGCAACAAGCGGTCTTTTAGGATCGGCAAGAGCGCCGCCCATGAACTTGATTTCCTTTTGGATAAGAAAACCGCAAACAGCCGGAAGATATGCGGCAACACCTGTTGTTGAGCAGTGTGCTCTGTGTGCAGTACCAAATGCGTCGTTAACAAAAATATCTGCGAGAGAAGCAAGTTCCTTTGAAAAAACTTCCTCGTTCTTTGTTTCTTCTTTTCTGTAGCGAACATTTTCAAGGAGCATAACATCGCCGTCCTTAAGTTCTGCCGCCATAGCCTTTGCGTTTGCACCTACAACTTCAGGGTCCTCTGCAAGCTTAACCTCTTGACCGAGATATTCGGAAAGCTTAGCCGCAACCGGAGCAAGTGAAAACTCGGGTTTGTATTCTCCCTTAGGTCTGCCGAGGTGTGAGCAAAGGATAACCTTTGCACCGTGGTCCTTCAAATATTTGATTGTCGGAAGAGCTGCAACGATTCTCTTGTCATTTGTGATTTCGCCGTCTTTAAGCGGAACATTGAAATCGCAACGAGCAAGAACTCTTTTGCCCTTAACATCAATGTCTTCAACAGTCTTTTTATTTAATGCATCCATTGTTATAACCTCTCTTTGATAGATTTTTATGAATTTAGGGCTGATTTAGAAATTGCCCTATGCATACATTTTTATTATATATGATTGTTAATAATAAATCAATATGTATTTTTTCCTATTTATTGCTAAAATTTCCTTGATTTTCTGTGATTTAAGTATATAATAGCATTAAGTTTATCAACGCAAATTCAAATTTGGTGAATATACAGAAAAAATAACCGGTCGATAACTGAGCAAACGGATTATTTCGATTTATCAAGGTAGAAAAATGAAAAAAAATAATATGCTCACCGGCAGTCCGATAAAGACCATTGTGTTTTTTTCGTTGCCGATAATGCTTTCTTCACTTTTACAGTATAATTATTCGCTTGTCGATAATATTATAGTCGGCAGATATGTCAGCACCGATGCGCTTGCCGCAGTCGGCAATGTCGGTCCTATCGGCTCATTTTTAATTGGTGCGGCGTTCGGATTGACAAGCGGATTTACAATTCCTGTTGCGCACGCATTCGGCGCAGGCGACAAACGCAAGTTGTCGCACTATGCCGGCAACAGCATCACAATTTCAGCAATTGTCGGCGTTGCAATTATTATCGTTGCGCATATTTTGACAAGACCGCTCTTAAAGGCAATAGGCACACCGAGCGAAATCATCGACCTTTCGGCGGCGTATATGAACATCCTTTATTTCGGCGTTCCGTTTCAAATGCTGTCAAACAATTTCACAGCAATTTCAAGAGCCGTCGGTGAAAGTAAAAAACCGCTGTATTTCTTTATAGTCAGCGTTATAGTCAATTTTGTTCTTGATTTATTATTTGTCAAAAACTTCAAATGGGGCGTTGAGGGCGCCGCGTGGGCAACGCTTATTGCCAACGCCGTAGCCGCGCTTTTAACCGGCATTTATGTTATCAAATACAACAAGGATGTTGAAATCAAAAAAAGCGACCTAAAGCCGAATATGGCGACGGCTTGGGAGCAAATCAAGCTCGGCATCCCTGTTTCACTCCAATTTACAATCACATCAATCGGTTCAATGTGCCTGCAAAGCGCAGTCAATTCATTCGGCGCAAATGTAATTGCAGGCTTCACCGCCGCAGGCAGAGTTGAAAATTTGACCAACATACCCATGTCGGGACTCGGCGTTGCAACGCAGACATTCGTCGGTCAAAACTACGGCGCACGAAACTACGAGCGAATCACAAAATCGGTTAAAAAAATATTCATCGCAGATATAGTTGTGTCGGTTATAATGAGCCTTACGCTGTATTTAATCGGCTTGCCGACGGTTTCGCTGTTTATGACAGAGCCGAACGCCGCAATTATGGCGGCGGCAAAGCAATATATCATCGCCACGGCAGAGTGCTACAGCCTTGTTGCGATTTTGTTTGTTTTGCGAAACACATTGCAGGGCCTCGGCTTTACATATTCAAATATGATTGCAGGAGCAGGTGAATTTTTCGGCAGACTTGCAGTAGCATTTATTTTCACTAAGATTATCGGCTTCAACGCCGTTTGCTATGCCGCTCCCGCCGCATGGCTTCTTGCAGACATTCCGCTCGCGATAATTTATCTTTCAAAACACAAAAAATTCAAAGCCCTCGCCGCCGAGCAAAAGGCAAAAAACAATATATAACAGCAAAATCCCCCGATGCCAAAGTTTTACATCGGGGGATTTTTTTGCGCAAAAAAGCGATTATAATTTTTTCTTAAAAACGCATTCTAAATATATTAAATCCAATTTATCTATTAGCATTTTTGTTTGAATCATCAAAGCCGCAATGCAAACCGTTTCGGCTCGCCGCGACTTTGAAAATATGATTGTCAAAAATTACAAAAAATATTCGGTGTTTTTAAATCTGCCAGCCTGCTCGCTGAAACTCATTGCAAAGGCAACGCCTTTGGCAAAAGCGTCAATACAGCACTCGTCATTCCAATCCGCAATGAGAGTGAATATATCGTCATTGTATTCCGCTTCGGAATACTTATCGTGCATTTCTCTTACCGTTGCAATTATTTTTTGTTTCATTCTGACCTCGCGTGATTTTAATTCATCAAGGCGAGGATTGTCGGACGGATCGGCTCTTGAAACAACCAAATCATACAAAAGGATAAGTTCTGTCATATCCTGCATAGTTTTCACCCCTTTATTTTAAATGCAAAGGGTGCACAAATACATACCCTTTAACTATAAAATTATATCATTTAGCTTGTATATAAGTCAAGAAGAAACGCAATGATAAAAGGGCAAAAAGAAAGCCGCAGACAATGAATGTCTGCGGCTCGTTTAATTCAATTATTTTGCATCGGGTGCATAATAATCAACAAGTTTTGTGAGCTTGTTATACTTTTCAATTGAGTTTTCGGCTGCAATGCTGAAGAGCTTTTCTGCCTTGCCCGGGAATGAGCGCTTAAGAGCGGAATATCTTGTTTCGCCCTCGATAAACTCAACATAATCTGCGCTCGGAGCCTTTGAATCAAGGCTGAACGGATTCTTGCCTTCGGCAATGAGAGCAGGATTGTATCTGAACAAGTTCCAATAGCCTGCTGCAACAGCCTTCTTTTGCTCTGCCTGGTTGAACGGCATCTTGATACCGTGGTTAATACAAGGAGCATAGCAAATGATGAGTGACGGACCGTGATAAGCCGCAGCCTCCTGGAATGCTTTGAGACACTGATTTGCATTAGCACCCATAGCAACAGATGCAACATATACATAGCCGTATGACATTGCGATTTGTGCAAGGTCCTTCTTCTTAACAACTTTACCTGAAGCGGCAAATTTTGCAACTGCGCCGGTAGGAGTTGATTTTGATGCCTGTCCGCCTGTATTTGAATAAACCTCTGTATCAAATACAACGATATTAACATCCTCGTTTTGAGCGATTACATGGTCAAGACCGCCGAAGCCGATGTCGTATGCCCAGCCGTCGCCGCCGAAGATGAATTGATATTTTTTAGCCGCATAATCTGCATCCTTAAGGAAGTCCTCTGCGGCAGCCTTTGCGTCACCGCTGAGTGATGCTGATTTGAGTGCGTCGATAAGAGCGGCAGCGTCCTTATCGTTTACTGCTGCATCATCATATGTTGCAAGCCATGCGTCAGCCTCTTTAACACCTGCCTCGGAGAGTGTAACTGCGTCTGCGGCAAGTCTTTCGCGGATTTGCTTTTGAGCAAGATACATACCGTAGCCGAACTCTGCGTTATCCTCAAACAATGAGTTTGACCAAGCAGGACCGTGACCGTTTTCATCTACGGTGTAAGGTGTTGACGGAGCAGAGCCGCCCCAAATTGAAGAACAGCCTGTTGCGTTCGCAATATACATCTTGTCGCCGTAAAGCTGTGTGGCAAGTTTTGCATATGGTGTTTCGCCGCAACCTGCGCAAGCACCGGAGAACTCAAGATAAGGCTTTTTGTATTGAACGCCGATTGTTGTTTGATTTGCTACCTCGGACTTAACAGATGTATCAACAAGTGCGTCGAATGACTTTTGAACATCAAGCTGAGATGCAATCGGCTTCATTGTGAGTGACTTTGTAGGACAAACATTTGCACATGATGCACAACCGGTACAGTCAAGAACAGATGTGATAAGAGCATATTGATAATCTGTTCTCTTGCTCTTAATCATCTTTGTTCCCTCGGGAGCGGCGGCAGCCTCTTCCTCGTTCATACAAATAGGTCTGATCACTGCATGAGGACAAACCATTGAACAAAGGTTACACTGTGCACACTTTGTAGGATCCCATTCGGGAACATCAACGGCAATGCCTCTCTTTTCAAATGCGGCAGAACCTTGCGGATAAACGCCGTCTGCGCTGTCAAGGAATGCGGAAACGGGAAGATCATCACCGTGAAGTCTGTCAACAGGGTGAAGAATGTTTTTAACAAACTTCTTCATTTCAGGTCTGTTTGTCGGGACTTCATAATCGTTTTCCTCATCCTTTGCATCAGCCCAAGATGCAGGAACATCGATTTTAACAACTTCTTTAGAGCCGCGGTCGATACCGTTGCAGTTTGAGTTAACAACAGCCTCGCCCTTCTTTGAGAATTTAGCGACAACCTTTTCTTTCATATATCCGATTGCTTCGTCAACAGGGAGAATACCGCTGATGGTGAAAAATGCAGATTGAAGAATTGTTGATGCACGGCCCGGAAGACCAACCTCCTCAGCAATCTTGATACCGTTGATTGTGTAGAAGTTGATGTTGTTTTGAGCAATATATCTCTTCATTGATGCAGGGAGATTTGCGTCAAGTTCCTCAGGGCTCCAAATACAGTTAAGAAGGAATGTTCCGCCCGGAAGAAGATCCTGCACCATATCATATTTGTTAACATATGACGGATTGTGGCAGGCAACAAAATTTGCCTTGTTGATAAGATATGTTGATGTAATCGGTGATGAGCCGAAACGAAGGTGAGATACCGTGATACCGCCGGATTTCTTTGAATCGTAGAAGAAATAACCTTGAGCGTACATATCGGTATGGTCGCCGATAATCTTGATAGAGTCCTTATTTGCACCTACAGTACCATCCGAGCCGAGACCCCAGAATTTGCATGAGGTTGTGCCCTTAGGTGTTGTATCGGGTGTTTCGGTGATAGGAAGTGAAAGATTTGTAACATCATCCTCGATTGAAAGGGTAAATGTTTTCTTTGGCTCTGCGGCATTCATATTTGCAAATACCGAAATAATGTGAGCAGGAAGAGTATCCTTTGAGCCTAAACCGTAGCGACCGCCGTAAATTTCAACGCCGTCGAACTTTGAGCCTTTAAGAGCTGCAACAACATCGAGATAAAGCGGCTCGCCGAGTGAGCCCGGCTCTTTTGTTCTGTCGATAACGGAAATTGTTTTAACTGTTTCGGGAATAGCAGAAATAAGATACTCTGCAGAGAACGGTCTGTAAAGGTGAACACAAACCATACCTGTTTTTTCGCCGCGGGCATTAAGGAAATCAACTGTTTCCTTGATTGTATCGCAAACAGAGCCCATAGCAATGATAATTCTGTCGGCATCGGGTGCACCGTAGTAGTTGAACGGCTTATAATTTGTGCCGATTTTTTCGTTAACCTTGTCCATATACATAACAGTTGCGGCAACCGCATCGTTATAGTATTTGTTACAAGCCTCTCTGTGCTGGAAGAAAATATCAGAGTTTTCTGCCGAGCCGCGGAGAACGGGATGCTCCGGATTGAGTGCTCTTGCACGGAAATCTGCGACATCCTGCATATCAAGCATATCTCTCAAATCTTCATAATCCCAAATTTCAATCTTCTGAACCTCGTGTGAGGTGCGGAAACCGTCAAAGAAGTGAAGGAACGGAACACGGCTCTTAAGTGTTGCAAGGTGAGCAACGGCGCCGAGATCCATAACCTCCTGAACATTTGCCGAGCAAAGCATTGCATAGCCCGTTTGACGGCATGCCATAACATCGGAATGGTCGCCGAAAATGTTAAGTGCATGTGTAGAAACACAACGAGCCGAAACATGAATAACACTCGGAATAAGCTCGCCGGCAATCTTATACATATTGGGAATCATAAGCAAAAGACCCTGCGATGCTGTGTATGTTGTTGTTAAAGCGCCCGCAGAAAGAGAACCGTGAACAGCACCTGCTGCACCGCCTTCGGATTCAAGCTCTGCAACCTTAACGGTTTGACCGAAAAGGTTTTTAACTCCTCTTGCAGCCATGGCATCTGTTTCCTCTGCCATAGGTGAAGAAGGTGTGATAGGATAGATACCGGCAACTTCCGTAAATGCGTAGCTGACATGAGCAGCGGCACTGTTACCGTCCATCGTTTTCTTTTTTCTTTCCATTGGAATAGCCTCCATAAAAAATTTGCAGTCAGTGGCGGAAAATTGCATTTTCCATACTTACCACACTAAATTATATCATTTTGATTTTTCAATTTCAATCACTTAAAGCCAAAATTATGCCCGTTTTGAAAATTCTAACACTGTTATATGACATTTTTTATCATTATTTCAAACAAAAAAACAGGGCGAATGACCCTGTTTTTGTTGAATGTATACTATTTTATATTGTTTTTTTGTAAAAGTTTAACAAAATCAGTCATCACTGCCGTCAACGATAACGATGCCCTTGTCATCAAGGCTCAAATAGCACGAATCCTTGTCGGTTGAAGCCGCCGTTTCCTTACCTTTTGACGAAAACTCGGCTTTTATTGTAACAAGGCCTTCATATTTTTTTGTTGTTTTGTATTTGTATGTCGAGCCGTCAAAGTTGACTTTTTGAGACTTAACAAGTTTTCCGTCGACATAAATATTGAGTGTGTCGCTGCCGCCGCTTGACGGAAGTTTTACAGAAACCGTGATATATCTTTTTGATTTTTCATTGGCCTTTGTTTTTACTGAAACAACTGTCCATTTTGAATACGAAGTTCCGTTTGAATTTTGATTGTATGCGCGAACACGGAAAATATAGTCGGTATAACTTGAAAGCTTCTTTGCGGTGTATGATTTTGATTTGTATGTTTTTTCAAGCGTTGTCCAATGGCTGCCTCTGTCGGTGCTTGACTGAATTTGATAGCCGTTTGCTTTGCCCGACCATGTGAGTTTAAGGCTTGTTTGAGTGACACTGCCTGCCTTAAGGCTTGACGGAGCCGACGGCGCCGCAGGCTTGTTGCTCTTTTTGGTTGTGCTTGTTTTGTCGCCCGATTTTGATGATGCGGTTGATTTTTCAGTTACAACCTGCGTAACCGCTTTACCTGCTTTATCGGTAACGGTTTGACCGCCCTTTTGCGTAACAACTTCGGTTACAGCCATGCCGCTTTTATCGGTCACCACCTCGCCGCCGACCTTTTCGGTGACAATAACGCCGTTTTCATCCGTTACAGCCTCGCCGTTTGAATCGGTAACTGCGGCTGTAATCTGCGAGGTTGAGCCTTTATCATCTTTGCTTGATTTTGAACACGCCGCAAACGCCGCAACGATTGCAACAACAAGAACAAGTGCAAGGATTGCCTTTTTATTTTTCATAATAATCACATTACCCTTCCGGCTACAAGGTTGACAGCGGCACGCCCATCGTAGCCCTATGGGGTGCGCAAAAAATTTTGCTTATCTGCGATATATCAAGGCAATGAATTTCATTGCCGGAAAGCATTAAATAAAATCTTTAAACGATGCGTCGCTCGGCATTCTCCAATCGCCGCGCGGGCTGAGTGAAACAGAGCCGACTTTCGGCGAATCAGGTATGCAGGAACGCTTGAATTGGCTGATAAAAAAGCGTTTCATAAACACACCGAGCCATTTTTCAATCGTTGCACTGTCATAAACGCCGTCAAACGCTTTAATTGCAAGGCGACGGAGCTTATCCTTTTCAAATCCGAAACGAACGAAATTGTAAAGGAAGAAATCGTGCAATTCGTAAGGACCGATATTGTCCTCTGTCTTTTGTGCGATTTTGCCGTCGCTGTCGGGCGGTAAAAGCTCGGGTGAAACAGGTGTGTCGAGGACATCAAGCAAAATTGCTTTTGTTTTTTCGTCGCTGATTTTTGCAACATAATCAACAAGATAGCGCACAAGTGTTTTAGGCACGGAAGCGTTTACGCCGTACATGCTCATATGGTCGCCGTTATATGTGCACCAACCCATTGCAAGTTCGCTCAAATCACCCGTTCCGACAAGCAGGCAGTTGTGCTTGTTTGCCATATCGAACAAAATCTGCGTGCGTTCTCTCGCTTGGGTGTTTTCGTATGTTATATCCTTGACCGCCTCGTCATGCTCAATATCTTTCATATGCTGAACGCAGGCGTCCTTTATGCTGATTTCTTTTATAGTAACGCCGAGCGATTTCATCAAATCTATTGCGTTATTATATGTTCTGTCAGTTGTGCCGAAACCCGGCATTGTTATGCCGAGAATATCGCTTGACGGCTTGCCAATAAGTTTCATCGCCTCAACTGCAACAAGAAGTGCAAGCGTTGAATCAAGGCCGCCCGAAATGCCGATAACACAACCCTTTGAGCCGACATGCTCAAGTCTTTTGGCAAGTCCTGCTGCCTGAATCGCAAAAATCTCCTCGCATCTTTCGCGGCGCTTTTCATCATCCGACGGAACGAACGGATGGGCATCTACAAAGCGATAAGTCAAATCGTTTTCGTTGTTATTAAGCGGTATTTGAGTAATTTTTAACTCATTGAGCGAATTTTCAAATGACATATTACCGCGGCGTTGAGAATTGAGGCGTTCAATATCTATATCGGAAACGACAATTTCGTTATCGCGTGCAAATCGCTTGCCCTGCGCGATAACCGAGCCGTTTTCGGCAATCAAGGTTGCGCCCGAGAAAACCAAATCGGTTGTGCTTTCGCAAACGCCTGCGCCCGAATAAACATATGCACAAATACAGCGTGCAGACTGATTTGAAACAAGGTCGCGTCTGTACTGTGCCTTTGAAACATATTCGTCGCTTGCCGAAAGATTTGCAATAATATTTGCACCGCTGAGGGTAAGACCTCCGCTTGGAGGGGTCGGAACCCACAAATCCTCGCAAAGCTCCAAGCCCAAAACGGCACCGCCGCCCAAATCAAAAATTTGAGAACCGATTGTCGTTTCAAATCCGCAAAAATCAATGTTTTGGCACGATTTGAAATCACTGCCCGAGGCAAACCAACGCTTTTCATAAAACTCGTTATAATTTGCAAGATGAATTTTCGGCACGATGCCGTAAATCCTGCCGTTGCCGATAACAACGGCGCAATTATACAAGCTGTTGTAAAACGGCACCGGCATACCAACAGCCGCAACAATATTTTTGCCCGATGTGTATTCGATTATCTCCTTAAGCGCATTTTCGGCGCTGTGCTGAAGCGATTTTGTAAAAAACAAATCGGCACATGTATAGCCTGTCACGCAAAGCTCGGGCAAAACTATAAGCCTTGTGCCCTTTTGCTCAGCGCAGTCAATCGCCTCTTTGATTTTTTCTTTATTGTATGTCGGGTCGGCAACCTTTAGCCTTAAACTTGCCGCCGCCGCTCTTATCATTCCGTAATTCATTTGTTTCACCGTTTTGAATTATATCAAACAATTATTAATAATCTATAAATCAACAGTTAAATCATTGTGATTTTAAATTTAAATGAAGCTGTTTCGTCGGGTTGCAGAATTGTCATACCGCGCTTGTTTTCGATTTTTTCGTCCTCGTCCGAGCAGGTGGAAATTCCCGTCCACGGCTCAAGCGCAACGAAATCGGCATTTCCGCATGCTGACCAAACAAGGAGATTTGTCATATCCTGATACTCGATTTTGACACCCTTGCCGTTCGGACCGATTAAAGTGGCGCATTTCGAGTCGATATTGTCAAATATCAATGCGTCTTTTTCCTCAAACAAATCGTGAACCAGATTAATCGTATCGCTGTTTTCAAGAACTTGATAGCGCTTTTCAACATCGACAAGACCGCTGTGATGATCGGGACGAAGCGCGCTTTTTGTCATCGCTCTGTCAAAAACAACCTTGTAATCCTCAAACACCTCGCCGTCGCAAAGCGGACAATTAAACGCAGGATGTCCGCCGATAACAAATGGCATCGGCGACGAGCCTGTGTTTGTTATTATGTATTCGTTTGTAACGGTTGAGCCGTTGATTGTGTATTTTATTTTCAGTTCGTAATCAAACGGATATTGCTTTTTTGTTTCGTCACTGCTTTTTTGAATAAATGTGACGGAATTTTTATGTTTTTCAAAAAGCTCAAACGGAGAAATGCGCGCTACTCCATGGCGTTTCATTTCGCACGGCTTGCCGAAAGCTGTTCCCTTTGAGTTGCGCAAAACACCGACTATCGGAAAACAAACCGGTGCCTGACCCGACCAATGCTCCTCGTCGCCCTGCCACAAATATTCTGTATCGTTTTTCTTTAACGAGTTGAGCATTGCGCCCTTTAAGCCTACAACAGCACTCGCCTCGTTGCTTGTAATTTCGTATTGCATATGAGTCATCTCCGTAATAATCTGATTAAATCCAATTATAAACTAAAATTATATGCATTGCAATATTGAAAATGTTTATAATATGTTATACAATAAGTCCGTAAATCATCATTAACGGAGGTCAATATGGATTTAAGCAGCTATTTGCACGAAGCAATTTTTGAAGAAAAGGACAAATACACATATTTATACGAATTGATTTGGGATAATTTTGAAGAGGACGGCTTTGCCGTAACCGACGAGGAGGGTCACGAGGTTGACGCCGTATTCAAAGCTATTGCAATTAAGAATTTAATCAACGAATTTGTTTACAGAATGTATGACGAAGCAAATGAAACCGATTTTCAGGAAATAATCACAAATCTTGCCAACTTGGGCATCGGCGATGAGGCGGCAATAGACTATTGCTACGAAAATCCCGAAATTGACACCGATGACGAGGACGACGGACTTACAATAAAAAATGCGCTTGACTACACAACCGAAATCGTTGCGGACAAGCTGCTTGAGCTTTTCTCGGCAGACGATTTGTTCAACTATTTCTTTGCCGCAACATACGATTTTCAGCAGGATTTCACATTTGCCTTTGAGGATGTGGACGAATTTCAGGCATTTGTTGATTCAAACACCGACAGACTTGACGAATACAAAGAGGAATACCCCTCTGTCCTGAATTGGATAGAATCCGGTATGATTGTTTAAGCGGAGATAAATAGTTTTTCAATAAAGAAATGCTCAAAAGGCTTGGACTCGTTGTCCAAGCCTTTTTCAGTAATACATTTCTCTGTTTAACCGTCTTTTAAAAAATTAAGGGCACACACCGATTGGTGTGTGCCCTTTGCTACATTATTATAAATCCAAAATTAATAATTACAGCAATTGCCCGATTACATTGACTTATGGAATGTACGAGCGATAACCTCTTCCTGCTTGTCACGAGTAAGCTTGTTGAAGTTTACTGCGTAGCCCGAAACACGGATTGTAAGTGAAGGATAAAGTGTCGGGTCGTTCATAGCAGCGATGAGCTTTTCTCTGTTAAGAACATTAACATTGAGGTGATGAGCGTCTTGCTCAAAGTAACCGTCAAGCATTGTTGTGAGGTGTTCAACTCTGTCCTCATCATCCTTGCCGAGAGCATCCGGAGTGATTGAGAATGTGTTTGAAATACCATCTTGACAGCAAGCATAGTTAAGTTTTGCAACAGAGTTGAGTGATGCAAGAGCACCCTCGCAATCTCTGCCGTGCATTGGGTTTGCACCAGGTGCGAACGGCTCGCCTGCTTTTCTGCCGTCAGGTGTTGAACCGGTCTTTCTGCCGTACATTACATTTGAAGTAATAGTAAGGATTGAAAGAGTGTGTCTAGCGCCGCGGTATGCAGGAGTCTTGCAAAGCTCTTTGTAGAAGTATTCAATAAGGTCCTTACCGATAAGGTCTGCTCTGTCATCATCATTGCCGTATTTCGGGAAGTCGCCCTTAACATCGAACTCTGTGATGATGCCGCGCTCGTCCTTAATAGGAGTAACCTTTGCATATTTGATTGCTGAAAGTGAATCGATAGCAACGGAGAAACCTGATACACCGAATGCCATAAGTCTTTCAACATCTGTATCGTGAAGTGACATCATAAGTCTTTCATATGCATATTTGTCGTGCATATAGTGAATGATGTTCATTGTGTTAACATAAAGTCTTGCCATCCATGAAAGGTACTTCTTGTATGCTTCGTAAACCTCATCATACTTAAGCTCTTCTGTTTCAAATACCTTTCCTTCCGGAGCGATTTGGATGCCTTCGATTTCATCCTTACCGCCGTTGAGAGCCATAAGAAGAACCTTTGCAAGGTTGCAACGAGCGCCGAAGAACTGCATTTGTTTGCCCATCTTCATTGCAGATACGCAGCAAGCGATAGCATAGTCGTCGCCGTACATTCTTCTCATAACATCGTCGTTTTCGTATTGGATAGAGTCTGTATCAATAGAAACTTTAGCACAGAAATCTTTGAAGCCCTGAGGAAGGTGCTCTGACCAAAGAACTGTGATGTTCGGCTCAGCTGAAGAACCGAGGTTGTAAAGAGTTTGAAGAACACGGAAACTTGTCTTTGAAACCATGTGCTTACCTTCGCAAGTAACACCTGCAAGAGCCATTGTTACCCAAACCGGGTCGCCTGCAAAGAGGTCGTTGTACTCAGGAGTTCTGAGGTGACGAACCAAACGAAGTTTGATTACGAGATCGTCGATAAGCTCTTGAGCCTCTGACTCTGTAAGAGTGCCTGCTTCAAGATCTCTTTCGATATAAATATCCATAAATTCAGCAATTCTGCCGATTGAGTTAGCAGCACCGTTTTGCTCCTTGATAGCGCCGAGGTAGCCGAAGTATAACCACTGAATAGCCTCTTTTGCTGTTGTAGCTGGCTTTGAAATATCATAACCGTAACGAAGAGCAAGACCCTTAAGCTGATTCATGAAATCGAGTTGCTTTGAAAGATCCTCAAGAAGATGAATTGTTTCTTCATCAAGATATTCCTTCTCGCCGACCTTTTGCTTGTCGAGTTTCTTTTGCTCGATAAGGTAATCCATACCGTAAAGAGCGATTCTTCTGTAGTCACCGATGATTCTGCCGCGGGCATAAGCATCCGGAAGACCTGTAAGAATACCTGCGTGACGAGCTTTCTTCATTGTGTCTGTATAAGCTCTGAATACGCCGGTGTTGTGTGTAGTTCTGTATGTGAATTCGTCCTTAACCTTGTCAGAAAGCTCATAGCCGTATGCGTTACAAGCCTGAACAGTGTTTCTGAAGCCTGCGAACGGAGATACACCTCTCTTAAGAGGCTCATCTGTCTGAAGGCCGACGATAATGTCTGTGTCCTTGTCAACTACATAGCCTGCATCGTGAGAAAGGATTGAAAGTACTCTGTCTGTGTCAACATCGAGAACGCCGCCCTTTTCGTTTTCAGCGATGAGAAGCTCCTTTACGCGAGCCATTTCCTTGTTTGTTCTTTCGGTAGGTCCTTCGAGGAATGATGCGTCACCGTCATATTGGGTGTAGTTTAACTTAATGAAATTTGATACATTGATTCCATCGCACCAAACGCCCGGTTTAAAACCTTTCCATGCTTCTGTCATTTGATTTTCCTCCTGTTTTACTTTATAAATGATAGATGATTAGTATATATAAGAGCCTGAAATCAGGCTGATTTTGCCGATTTGCCTTGGAGTTTTTGCACCTGCTCGCAGTGACCGCAGGCATCACAGTCACGCTGACCGCATCTGCCGCAGCATGTGGAACTGTTGGGACAAAGCTCAACATCTCCGCCGTGGATAACAAGTGCCTTGCCGTTTACGATAGCGTCGGCAATCTTTGTGCGTGCGCTTTCATATATTGCGGCAACGGTTGAACGCGCAACATCCATTTGCTTTGCGCACTCCTCCTGGCTGAACTTCATATTTGCAATTAATCTGAATGCCTCGTACTCGTCAAAATTGAGATCAACCGTTTCGGCATATTCACCGAACGGGCGAAACTCCATGCTTTTGGGATAAGCACAAATGCATCGCATTTTTCTTGGCCTTGCCATATTACCACTCCGAAAATTTCGCCAATATAAAATGCCGATTAAGCAAGCTGCTTTCTTTATATTATATTGGACAGGTATCTAAAACTCAACCATACCCATTATACTCGGTTACTGACATATGTCAATAACTATTTTCAATTTTTTTGTAAAAATTTTTTAACACAAAAAAACGGTCAAAGGAAGCACTGCCTTTGACCGATAATTTTTACTTGTCTTTTGTAATTTTCCTTATATCCTTTGCATCACCCATAACGAGAATATGCTCGTTTTTTGAAAAGATATAATCGGCTGAATTTATAGCTTTTACGCGGTTTTGAGAGTCCTTGCTCGCAATGACGGTGACATTGTGAGTTTTGCGTACATCAAGCTGTAAAAGGCTCTTTGAGCACCATGCGTCCGGGGTCTCGATTTCATAAATTCCGGTGTCGCCGCCAAGCTTGACAAAATCGAAAATTCGTCTGTTTGAATATTTTACGGCGGTGTTATACGCCGTTTCTCTTTCGGGATAAATAACCTTGTCGGCACCGTTTTTAAGCAAAAACTTTTCATGCACCTCCGATGATGCCTTACCAATTATATATTGCGCACCGAGTTCCTTAAGATTATCGACAATAACAAGGCTGTCCTGAAACTCGCCGATGCAGACAAAAATATAATCATAATCTTCAACGCCGAGTGCCTCGAGATTGCTTTTAAGCGTGTAGTCGCCGATTTCGGCGGTTGTGACAAGATGAGAATATTCCTCTATCAAATTTTCGTTGCGGTCAACAAGCATAACCTCATTGCCCATATTGCACAAATCGGTTGCCAAATGTCTGCCGAATCTACCGGCGCCGATAATTAAAACTGTCTTCATATTTTTCTCCTAACCCACCATAATATTGCAACGCGGCTTTTGTGTTGTTGTCTTTGCCCTGTTTTTAACAAATGACAGTGCAAAAATAAGACTGGTCAGCCTGCCTATATACATAAGCGAAATAATAATTATTTTTGAAAGTGTGCTGAGTTGCGGCGTGATGCCGGTTGTGATGCCGACGGTTCCGAGCGCCGAAGCACATTCATAAACAACATTTATCAAATCAAAAACCGGCTGATTTAATGTAATTATTATAACACCTGCAAACAAAAGCGCAAGGTTTGTGCAAACAATCGAAATCGCCTTTTTAACCGTGCCGAGCGTTACACGGTGGTCGAAAAGTTCAATTTCGTCCTTGTTTTTCAAATCGGAAAGCACGCACAAAAACAGCACCGCAATCGTGCCTGTTTTTACACCGCCTGCGGTTGAGCCGCTTGAGCCGCCGATAAACATCAAGATTATTGTAATCATTTTTGACTGTGGAGTCATTGCGGCAATGTCAACGCTGTTAAAGCCCGCCGTTCTCGGAGTGACACTGCAAAACCAAGCGTTTAGCAGCTTTTTTCCGAGCGACATATCGGCAAAGGTGTTGTTGTATTCAAAAAACAAAAAAAGCACGCTGCCGCCGATAAGCAAAATTGCAGTTGTTATCAATATCAACTTTGTATATGGGCTGAATTTTTTGTATTTGAATTTAACACTTTTCATATCCTGCCAAACGATAAAGCCGAGTCCGCCGAATACAATCAAAAGTGATATTGTAATAAGAATAACAGGGTCGCCGTTTACAGTTGTGAGCGATGACGACGGCGAAAACATACCCATCAAATCAAAGCCGGCATTGCAAAAAGCCGAAATGCTTGTGAAAAGCGACATATACACTCCGCGCCTTAATCCGGCAAGCGGAATAAAACGAGTTGAAAGCAACGCCGCACCGGCAAGTTCACACGAAAAAGTGAAAATAATCACCGATGAAAAAAGCCGTTTAACATCGCCGAGATTGAGCGAACCGACGCTCTCTTTCAAAAGCATTTTTTGTTTAAGACTCATTTTTTGTTTTGTCATTCGCACGGCGAGCGACAAAAGCGTTATAAATCCGAGTCCGCCGATTTGAATAAGCACGATAATCACGATTTGACCGAAAACCGTCCAATTTGTGAAGGTGTCAAAAGTAACCAAACCCGTGATGCATGTTGCCGATGTAGCTGTAAACAAAGCGTCAATATAGTGAACATTGCCTGTTTTTGAGCTTATCGGGAGCATCAAAAGTATCGAACCTATAATCACAATCCCTGCAAAGCCGAGAGCGGCGATTTTCGGATATGTCAGCGAATAATTTTTGTCCTTAAGCATAATTAAATTTCAGCCGGATGATATGTAGGCACAAAATGAGCCAGCACATCTCTGACATTATCCTCGTTAATATTTTTTAAAGCGTCCATCATATCGACAAAGTTTTGCTCGTCAATATCAATGGGCTGGTTAACATAAATTTTTTCGTTAGCAGTCTTTTTGCGTGTTGCGATTTCGCTGTCCATAGCAAGCTCCTCATAAAGCTTTTCTCCGGGGCGAAGTCCCACAATCTCAATTCCGATTTCGTCAACGGTATAGCCCGAAAGTTTGATAAGATTTTCTGCCAAATCCATAATTTTGACCGGCTCGCCCATATCAAGCACGAACACCTCGCCGCCGGTGGCAATGCCGCCCGCCTGACAAACAAGTTGTGCCGCCTCCGGAATTGTCATAAAATACCGCGTTATGTCAGGGTGAGTAACCTTAACCGGACCGCCATTCTCAATCTGTTTTTTAAATATCGGAATAACGGAGCCGTGAGAGCCGAGAACATTGCCGAAACGCACTGCGGCATACTGCGTATTGTCGCTGATTTTATTCATATACTGGACAATTATTTCGGTTATGCGCTTTGTGCAACCCATAACATTTGTGGGGTTAACTGCCTTGTCGGTTGAAAGGATAACCATTTTTGGCACCTTGAATTCATCCGCCATTTTGGCAACATTGTATGTACCGAAAACATTGTTTTTAACAGCCTCACACGGTGAATCCTCCATAAGCGGAACATGCTTGTGTGCCGCCGCGTGGAAAACAACATCGGGCTTAAATTCGCTGAAAATTTCGCGAAGTCTGTCAACATCCCTGACAGAGCCGATGCGCACCTGAACATCAATTTGGTCATCATACTTATCGATAAGGTCGTTTTCAAGCTCAAACGCACAATTTTCGTAAATATCAAAAACAACAATCGTTTTCGGATTGTATCTTGCAACCTGCATACAGATTTCGGAGCCGATTGAGCCGCCTCCGCCTGTTACCAAAATCGTTTTACCGACGAGATAGCGGCAAACCTTTTTGTCGAGTTTGACCTCCGGTCTTGAAAGCAGGTCTGAAATTTCGATTTTACGCGCTTTTCGCGGTCCGCCCGGCTCGAGAAATTCCTCAACCGACGGGCTGATTTTAACGGAAGCCGAGGTTTTCATGGAAATATCAATAATTTCCTTTTGCCGCGCCTTTGAGGCTGACGGAATACAAATAACAATTTCGTCAATCTTGTATTTTGAAGTGAGCAAAGGAATATCGGCACATGTGCCGGCAACCTTTACGCCGTTGATTTTTTTGCCCTTTTTGACGGGATTATCGTCGACAGCAACTATGGGATAGCCGTTTCTGTATTGATTGTTAACAAACGCATCAATAATGAAATTGCCCATAAATCCTGCGCCGACAATCATTACTCTTTTTCTGCCGTCACGGCTTTTTCTAATCGGGATATGCGCTTTTTTGATTATTCTGAAGCAAATACGCGGTGCAAGTATGCCAATATCAATAAGGAAGAAACCGAGCAAATACGCAAACCACGCAAGCCTGCCGGGAACGCCGAAAATGTTCGGAAACAGCAGTCTGTCAATCAAAAACAATAGCACCGTTTCAACTGCGGCGGCGAATGTGCCCCTGACTATTTCATCGTTTCCGACGAACTTCCATACACTTCTGTAAAGTCCGAGCGACCAATTGACAATAACGGCCATAACGCCGACCATTATAAAATGCGGATAATTAAATGCAATTTTTCCGTATGAACTGAGTGTAATGTGACCGTTTTGGGTTAAATAGCACATTGCAAGATTTGCAACGGAAAACAATGCAAAATCCAAAATACAAACAATGATTTTTTTGAGAAACGCCGTAACCTCGGTGTCCTTGTAATCTGCGGTCATATCTTTATCTTTTTCTGTAATAGACATAACGAATTACTCCGTTTCGAATATATCTGCCGAGATATTTAAGATTATTTATCACTTATTATAGTATATAATCGGTGGATATTCAATACGACATTTTATCGTTTTTTCAACCGATTAATCATCCTTTTCGCCGTTTTCGTCATCGTTTGTTCTTTTTCTCTTTTTTGCGATTTTTTTAACGCCGACAATGCAAAGAGAAATAACGGCTGTGACTCCGATTATTGCAAGCGGATATATGTAGTCATCTTTATGAGCGTTAAGCTGATTGAAATTTACGCCAAGCTCGCGGAGTTTGCTTTGAATGCTTTTATCATCCTGCGTCGTTTTCGGAGAATGTGCATAGTTTGTTTCGACAATACTCATATCGTCCTTTGATTTTTGCGTAACATCGCGCGAAACCTGTGTGACATTGAAATCGCACTGTCTGTAAATTTCATCATTAGCGCAAACAACAACGGTCGCAGTGCCCTCGCCGACACCCTTAACGGTTCCGTCGGCAGAAAGGTCAATGATATCCTCCTCATCACAGAAATACTCAACAACGGCATTAACGCCCGATGGTTTTAAAGTGTAGTCAAGTTTTACGCTGTCGCCGATTTGCAAATCTGTTGCTGCGGCATAAAGGAGCATATCCGTTGCCTGCTTACCCTGCGGTGCGGCAGTTGCGGTTTGAGCTGTTGCCTGTGTTGTTTTGTTTGATGTTTGAGCGGCAGTCGATTTTTTTGTTGTATTTTGAGCCGACTGCTGTTTTTTCGTTGACTGAGCCTTTTTTGTTGTTTGCTTTTTTGTAGTCTGTCTTTTTGTTGTTTGCTTTTTTGTGGTATGTCTTTTTGTTGTGCGTCTTGTTGTTTTGGACGAGCCGGAGGATACCGAGCCCCAATTCGGCGTGGCGTAGCCTAAAATTGCGCTGATATTGTTATACGGTTTTTTACCTCTTGCAGTATATTTTCTGTCCTTAACCTTGCCGGAGCAGTTGCCCTCTACGGTATAAACGGTACTGCCGGAAACGCCCGTAACAATGCCGACATGCTGTGCCGAGCCTCTTCCGCTCCAGTCAAAAAACACAAGGTCGCCCTTTTGCGGAGAATAGCCGCTTGATTTTTTGTGGTATCTGCCGCGGTTATTATACCAGCTTATCATAGAGCTGCAATTGCCGCCGTTCGGCACGATTTTGCCGTACATTTTAACACCGAGGCTGTTGCCTGCCTTGTTAAAGCACCAAAGCACAAATGTTGTGCACCACGAGCCTTGATAACCGTACCATTCGCCGTATTTTGAGTATGTGGATGTGCCCTCATAGCCAACCTCATTTTCGGCAACAGACAAAACTTTTGATTTCATCGTATCGATGGACACAGCCTGCGCGGTTATGCCGACGGGAGCAAGCGCTATCATAAGCGCAAGTATAAACGATATTGTTTTTCTGAATTTTTTCATATAAAGTCCTTTTAAATATTACAAAAACGCTTTAAATATTACAAAATTATTACAAATACCATTATACATAAAATAATAAAAAAATCAAGCAAAATAAAAAAGCGGAGCATCAATAAGTATAACCGATGCTCCGCCGCAATATCAAATCAATCGCCGAAATTATTTTTTACATAATCAACAATTATTTTTACAATTGTATCCTTATCCATTTTTGAGGTAGAAAAACACATTGTATAGTTGTCTGCCTTGCCCCAACTGCCGTCGTTAAAATAGTTGTAGTATGCGGCACGCTCTCTGTCTTTGCGTTCGATAATACGGCGAGCGGTTTTCGGGCTTGTGCCGTCATTTTCAAGATAACGCTTCATTCGGTCCTCAATATCGGCGCCGATAAAAACGCTGACAACATTTTCATTGTCGGCAAGAATTTTGTCTGCCCGTCTGCCGACAATGACACAAGAACCTTGTTTTGCCGCATTGTCGATAACCTTACGCTGAGCCTCAATAACCTTGCCCTCGTTAACTGCACTGTCGATAGCATAAGGGTCCATCACAACGGAGAACAAAAAACTTTTTGTGGGTTTTTCGTCAAAAAGGTCAAATATGCCCTCCTCAATTCCGAGTTCCTTTGCCTTTTCGCGTAAAAGCGACGCGTCATAAAAATCAACGCCAAGCTCCTTGGCAACTCTTTTGCCGACCTCCTTGCCGCCGCTGGCAAATTCTCTGCCGATTGTAATAACAAAATTTTTCATAAAATCACAATTCCCTTCCGACTGCAATGTTATAAATCGCGCCCGTTGCTCCGTCGCAGTCCGACATAGCAGGCGTCTTGTATTTTAGCCAAATAAAACAATATTTACATTGGCAAAAATCATTTTAAATCTTTAAGAGTGAGGCCGTGCATATCGTCATTTTCGATATATTCGGCAAGCTCGTTTAAATCCGTCACAAGAAAATAAAGATGGCGGCAGTCCTCTTTAATAAACTTTTCGGCGATGCCGTGCTCCATAGCCGCATTGAGGGCGTTGTAATATCCGTCGATATTATAAATCGCAATCGGTTTTCTGTGCCTGCCGAGTTGTTTTAGCGTAAGCACCTCAAAAAATTCCTCAAAGGTGCCTGCGCCGCCGGGTGTAATTATAAATGCATCGGCACAGTCCTCCATAATCGCCTTGCGCTCGCGCATCGTTTCGGTATATGTCATTTTGTCGCAATTGTAATCGACATATTCGTCAAGACTGCCCTTGAAAAACTCGGGTATAACGCCGTGCGTTTTTCCGCCGCCTTTTTTAAATCCTCTTGCCGCCGCACCCATCGAGCCTGTTGAGCCGGAGCCGAAAACGAGATTATGACCTCTTTTCGCCAAAAACTCGCCCATCTCCTCAACGGCATCGGTATATTTTTTATCTATCGTCATGCTTGACGCGCCGAACACACAAATTTCCATAAAAACCGCCTAAACAAATCTATTTTCTAATCTAAATATATCACTTTTTTTGCCCACGGTAAAGAAAAAACAATCAAATTTACATAAAAAAGTGAAAATTTATAATATAATAGTGAAAATTTTAATTGAAAACACAGCCATAAACACTTATAATAGAAAAGGAATTTTAAGGAGTGATAAACTATGACAATTTTTGCAGCGATAAACGGCTTGGTGCAATACGCAATTGACAACGCATTGATTGACGAGGCTGACCGCATTTATTCAATCAATCAGCTTTGCGAGGCACTTAAAATTGATTCTTTTGAGGACGAGCCGGCACAAACCACAGAGCTTGAGGAGCTTTTGAACGCCGTTCTTGAATACGCAACAAAAAATAATCTTTGCGAGGACAGCGTAGTTTACCGTGATTTGTTCGACACAAAAATCATGGGATTGCTCACTCCGAAACCGTCACAGGTTATCAAGACTTTCAGCGAAAAATACAAAGAGTCGCCGAAAGCAGCAACGGATTATTATTATCACCTTGCAAGAAAATCAAATTATATCAGAGAATACAGAGTCAAAAACGACCTTAAATGGATAACAAAAACAGAATACGGCGACATTGACATAACAATCAACCTTTCAAAGCCGGAAAAAGACCCGAAAGCAATCGCTGCCGCTTTGAACATGAAGCAAAGTTCATATCCTAAATGCCAGCTTTGCAAGGAAAATGAGGGCTACGCAGGCAGAGTCAATCACCCTGCAAGACAAAACCACAGAATCATTCCGATTAATCTTGACGGACACGATTTTTATTTACAGTATTCGCCGTATGTTTACTACAACGAACATTGCATAGTATTCAACGCAGAGCACATTCCGATGAAAATAGACAAGTCGGCTTTAAGAAAACTTTTGTCATTCTTGGAGCTGTTTCCGCATTATTTCATCGGCTCAAACGCAGGGCTTCCGATTGTCGGCGGCTCGATATTGACGCACGAACATTTCCAAGGCGGCAACTATGAATTCGCAATGGCAAAAGCGCCGATTGAAACACCGTTTGTTTTCAAAGGATATGAGGATATTGACGCAGGCATAGTAAAATGGCCGATGAGCGTTTTGCGCCTTGCGTGTGAGGACAAGGACAGACTTGCAGACCTTGCGGGCGATGTATTAAAGGCGTGGGAGGCATACACCGACGAAGAGGCATTTATTCTTGCCGAAACAGACGGCGTGCCGCACAACGCAATCACCCCGATCACAAGAATGAGAAACGGCAAATTTGAAATTGACCTTGTTTTGAGAAACAACATTACAACGCCCGATTTCCCGATGGGATATTATCATCCGCATCCTGAGCATCACCATATTAAAAAGGAAAATATCGGCCTTATCGAGGTAATGGGTCTTGCCGTTTTGCCGTCAAGGCTCAAAAAAGAAATGGCGGATTTGGCAGACGCCATGATTAACGGCAAGGACATTGCCGCAATCGACGATATTGCCAAGCACAAGGAATGGGCAGATATGATTATGAAAAAATATGATGTCACTGCCGAAAACTGCCACGATATTTTGAAGGAAGAAATCGGCCTTGTTTTCACCGAAATTCTTGAGCAGTGCGGCGTGTTTGAGCGCACCGAAAAGGGCAAGGCTCAATTTGTAAAATTCCTTGAGAGCGTAAACGCACAATAATCGTATGATATTTGACACACCCAAGTCGTTTAAAAAGCGGCGTGGGTGTTTTCTTTTTGAAAGCAACTGTTGTTTATGATAAAATAAGCTTGTTTATAGGCAAAATTCAATATTCGTTTAATAAATATGGAATATACTTAAAATCGGCGATATTATGAGAATACTTATTGTCGAGGACGAGCTTAAGCTCGCCGAAATAATCAGCGACAGACTGAAAAAGCAATCCCGACAGAACCGTGCTCTGTCGGGATTTTTGAGAAGTGTTAAATTAAATTTGTATTATTGTGCATACCGACGATGATTTATTATTAATATACCACCTCCGTTAATTTATATCTTCCTTAAGCGTTTCGATGATATTATCCTTGCGCAGTGATTTTACGGAATAAAGCATCGTTGCGCCGATAATAACGAAAACCGCAAGAATAACTATAAAATAGAGTTGCCAATTCATTGTAAACGGCAAATTGTCCGAGCCGAGCGCCTTATTCATAATAAGGCTTATCACAACGCTTATCGGCAAGGCAAACACGAGCGCCTTGATGCCGTAAAAAGCACTTTCAAGCATAACGATTTTGTTAAAGCCCTTTGGCGTTGTGCCGACGGATTTGAGCATTGCAAACTCCTTTCGCCGTGACTGAACGCCGGTTGAAATGGTGTTGATTATATTAAACAACGTGATAAGCGTAATCAGCGCAATAAAGCCGTAAACAAACACCTGAATAATCAAAACGACGGTGTTCATAACCTCGAGCGAATCGAGCAAATCGTTAATTGTGCAAAGTGACATTTTCTTTTCGGGCGATTCCGAAAGCTCGTTGAGCTGCTCGGCAACCTTTTCGTGATTATCCGTAACAATACCGATTGTGCAAATTGCATTGTCGGCGTAGTTTTTGCCGATGCTTGAAAAATAGTTTGAATCGGGAATAAAGACTGAAACAGAACTTGCGGGGTTAAGATTGCACGCGATGTTTTTTGAATTGAAATCAATTGTATCGCAAACGGTGATTTTGACCTTTTCGTCAGCATTGCCATCGTCATCATTAAGTTCGCGATAAAACGACTTTCCGATAATATCGTTTGTAAATACCTTGCCGCCGCTTGACGAATGGCTGTAATTATTCATCAAAATACCCTTACAGCCGCCCGTGTAGTATTGCGACGAATCAATGCCGTTTGCCTTGCACAGCGAGTTGAACATATCGTCGTCAATGATATTGACAAACACCTTGATGCCCTTGTCATAAAGTTTGCGATACGATGAGGTTACATTGTCGGCAGATGCAAAATCCTTAAACGAATCGTTGCTCGGCACAATATAATCCATATAATTCAAAACGCTGTAATAATCGTTAACATCGTTTACGGACTCAATCATATTTTCAGCGATTTCCTTGTCCTCGTGCTTGTATTGCATTGTGACCTGATAAGGAATGGACGACTCAATATCCATTGAGCGCGTGAACATATCGCAAAAATAGTTACAGCTTAAAAACAGGATAACCGACAGCGCGATTGACACTGTTATAATGCGCGATTTTCTGCCGTTTCGCTTCAAATTTTTGTGTGCGATTTCACCCTCGTAGCCGAAAATTTTTCTGACAATCTTGGGCGATTTGAGTCTTTTCGACTTAATCTTAATCTCACCCGTTTGGCGAAGTGCATCAATCGGAGTGATTGCAGACGCCTTTTTGGACGGTATCAAAAGCGAAACAAATATAGTGATTGCACTGATTAAAACAATAAGCACAATTATAAGCGGTCTGACCGTTACATGCATTGAAACGCCCTCGCTGATGCCGTCAATCATACCGGTTGAAATAATTTTTTGACCGAGCGCCTTAAGCGTGATTCCGATACCGACAATTCCGCAAAGTATACCAACCGGAATGCCGATTGCGCCCAAAATCAAGCCCTCAAAATATACAGAAAGTCTTTTTTGCTTTTTGGTTGCACCGACCGAGGCAAGCATACCGAGATACCTTACCTTTTCAGACAGCGACATTGCAAACGCGTTGTAAATAAGCACAACAGATGCAATCAAAATGATGACGAGGACTATTGCAACGAGCGGCAAAAGGTTTTTTGCGGTGCTGTTTTCGCCGAACGAAAGATACGAATTGAGCAATTCACTGTTGATGGCGTAGTTTTCGTCATCGCCGCACGCTTTTTCGCAAATATCCTTTGCCGTGGCAAATGACTTTGTGTCGAGCGTTTTAAGATTGGCGTGCATTAGGAGCGCTTTTGCATTTTTTGTATCCGTCAGCTTCGAAACAATACCGTATTGTGAGGTCGGAATATTGTTGTGCAAAATCGCAGTGATTTTAAACTGCTTTTCGGTTGCACCCTCAAATTTTTCGCCGGTTTCGTACTTGCCTGTCGGCTCGTATGAAACTGAATTGCCGTCGCTGTCTGTTTTGGTCGAAATTCTTTGACCGACCTCAAGCGTTACGGTGTCGCCGATTTTCCACGAAAGATTGTTTTTTGTAATCAGCTCTTCTTCAACGGCAATTTCGTTTTCGTTTTGCGGGAGCGTGCCGTCATATTTTGCGGTGACAAGCATTTTATATTCCTCATCATCGCAAAGATAAACAGTGCCTATGCCTTTTGCATTGCTTTTTCGCTCCTTAATTCGGTAGCCGCTGCCGTCTGCACCAAAACCGATGTCAGACACGCGGCTGTCGTTTTTTACAGACTCAATTTCCTGCTGCGTGGCATCCGATATGCGAAAAATATAGTTGCCGTCTGTATATGCCGTAATATCGCCGAAGAGCGAGAAAAACGATGTCATTGCAACAAGCACGGCTGTAATCATCGCAACAGACACAATGATACCCATCGTTGTTACAACCGTTCTGCCCTTGTTTTCTTTAAGATGGCGCAGGGTTAGTTTATTAACTATATTCACCCTTTTCTCACCTCGTCTCGCGTGATTTTACCGTCCTCAATGGAAATCACTCTGTCGGCGGACATTGCAATTCGCTCATCGTGAGTGATAATAATAACAGTTTGATTGTTTTCCTTATTAAATTTGCGCAAAAGGGAAACAATTTCGCGGCTGTTTTCGCTGTCGAGGTTGCCTGTAGGCTCGTCGGCAAGCATAAGCGCCGGATTGTTAATAAGCGCTCTGCCGATTGAAACCCTTTGCTGTTGGCCGCCCGAAAGCTGGTTTGGCAAGTGGTTTACCCTTTCAGTAAGACCGAGCGTTTTGAGCAAATCGTCAACAACTCTTTCATCGGGCTTTCTGCCGTCAAGCAAAAGCGGAAGAGTGAGATTTTCTTTAACGGTTAAAATCGGGATAAGATTATAAAACTGATAAATCAAGCCGATTTGTCTGCGGCGGAAAATTGCGAGTGCCGTTTCGTCAAGATTTGAAATATCAACGCCGTTGATAACAACCGAGCCGGAGGTCGGCACATCAACGCCGCCGAGAATGTGCAAAAGCGTTGACTTGCCCGAACCTGACGGACCGATAATAGCAACGAATTCACCCGACTCGACAGAAAGCGAAACATTGTCAAGCGCTTTAACCTGTGTTTCGCCGGTGCCGTATGTTTTAGATAAATTTGTAACTTCAAGAATTTTCATGGTATTTATCTCCTTTCGTTGCTGCTATAATACCAACGCAGTCTTACAATCGGGTGACTTTTATATTACAATTTTGTCACGATGAGTTATTTTAATCTGTGTCATTTTTCAGAGCGTCAATAATATTATTGTTTTTAATAAGTTTTACCGAATACGCCATTGACGCTCCTATGAATACAAACACGGCAACCGCCGCGATAATATAAAGCCAAACATTGACGCCAAACGGAATTGACGAATCTTTCGACACAATCATACCTATTATTTTGCTTATGCCGAGGCTCAACGGAATGCCGATAAGCAAGCCGTAAAAGCCGTAAAACGCACTCTCAAGCATTATCATGCGTTTAAATTCTTTTGGTGTCATACCAACGCTTTGAAGCATTGCAAACTCTTTTTTGCGGTTTGCAATTTGTGATGAAACAGTGTTGATGATGTTAAACACGGTTATTAATGTAATTAGGAATATAAAGCCGTATGAGAGCCATCTGACAACGGCGGTCAAACTGCGTTGACGCACGACCCAATAATAAATATTGTAGACATCGCCCTCCTTCTCATTTTCGGAGAGGTAGTCGCTCATCGCCGTTTCAACTGCGCTCGGATTATCCGTTTCAATACCGAACTCAACATAATAATCTGTCAAATCCGAATTATACTCATCGGTGTGAGTATCGGCATAATTAATAATCTGCTGTTTATACATAGACAGCGGAATAAACGCATCAATTGAGCCGCTGTCAAGGTTCATCATCGTATTTTCGCTGTCATATTTGACAAAATCGTGAAACCTCACGCCGAAAGAATGCGTTTTTTTGTAAACAAAAACCGCGTTTCCGTTTTCATCAACTTTGTCTGCGGATTTATCAATGTCAATCTCATAATCACCGATTGTGTTGCCGAGCATATTGTTGTTGAAAACGGCTTCATCTTTGTGATTGAGGCTGTTGAGCAAAAGTGCGCGTGCCAAGCCGTCATCGTCGAGCGAATAATATTTTTTGCTGTCAATACCGTTCGCCTTGCAAATTGCGTTAAACTCGCTGTCATCAATCGAATAAATATGACATATTTCAAGTTGGTCCTGCTGTGTGATGAATTTGTATTTATCCGTCATATTTTTTGAGTTGAACGATGTTAAATCATACGGGTCTTTGTCCGACTCATCGGGATAACCGCCCGTCCAATAAAAATTGTCGGTAATCGAATAAAACCGCTTGACATCGGAGTTTGCGGACAAACGCTCTTTAATCTCATTCAGCTCGCTGTCGGAGGCGATTTGAGTGCCGAATGTGACCTGATACGGCGGCTCGTATCCGTAGTCCGACACTTCGGTATAAACAGAGCAAAAATAGTTGCAGCACAAGAACAAAATGACCGAAATTGCAATTGACGCAATAACCGTGCGCGAGCCGGAGCCGCCGCGTTTCATATTTTTGTATGCAATGTCACCGCTCACGCCGAAAAGTTTTAACACTATGCGCGGCGAACGAATTTTGTGCCGCTGTTTAATATCGTTTTGTCGGCGGATTGCCTCAATCGGTGTGACGGCAGACGCTCTGCGCACCGGTACTATTATTGACACAAAAACGGTGAGAGCACCGATTGCCGCAACGCACAAAAGCGCCCAAATCGGAACATATGTTGTATAATTTATATTATCGTTATAATCCGTTAAAAAAGCGGTTATTTTTGAATTGAGTATTTTTTGCATAACGGCGGTGCCTGCCGTGCCGAGCAATATGCCGAGCGGAATACCTATGCCGCCGAGGACCGCGCCCTCAAAATAAAGAGCCTTTTTCTTTTGCCACTTTGTTGCGCCGACCGATGAGAGCATACCGAGGTATTTAACCTGCTCGCTGAACGAAAGCGCAAAAGCATTGTAAATCATCGAAAATGACGCAATCAGTATGACAATCATAAGCGCCGCCAAAATCGCCGCAACGCTCAAAACATTTTTCAAATCGTTAATATCTGTTGAAAACGAAAGTTTTGATGTTAAATAATCAACATTTATTGATGACGAAAAAATACGGTCGGTTTTTCCAAAGCCAAACTTATCGATTATTTTATCCGCCTTTGAATACGAAAGTGGGGTTATTTTTTTAAACTTACACCAAGCGATACAGTTTTTCAGCTCACTGCTGTTAACACCACGCAAAATTTTGCCGTATGCCTTAACGGTCGGCTCGTCATTATGTAAAATGCCGACTATTTTATACACCCTGTCGCCCGTTTTATGAAAAACCTCGCTGAAACGGTAATCGCCTTTTATAGGAAACAGACTGAACTCGCCCTGTCTGCGCTCGCCGACGGCAATTTTTATCGTATCGCCGATTTTCAGATTAAGCCCGTTGTTGTCGAGAAGCGACTGTTCAACCATTATTTCGCTGTCGTTTTTCGGAAGCGCGCCGTCATAATCGCAGGTGACAATATCTTTCAGGCACTGCTCATCGCCGGCAAACACCGTGCCGACGCGGATATAGCTTGCCTTGTCGGAATAGATTTTGTAGCCCATTAAATCATCCTGCAAATTTGCCTGATAGCCGACGCTCTCAAGGGAGGTATCGTCCAATACCTCCCTCGCCTTTTCATATGTGGTTTTGACATAAAAATGCCAGTCGCCTTGCGAATAAACACTTTTTGCACCGTAATAGTGCAAAAATGACGAGGCGGCAACAACAAGTGCCGTCATCAAAACAACGGACACGGTGATGCCCAAAACCGTCAAAGCCGACCTGTTTTTATTTTTCTTTAAATGACGCAAGGATAACTTTTTTATAATGTTCATTGTTTCTCCTTTCACAAAAAGGGGTGCAGTTACTCTATACTATCGTCATTTTATTATATCAATCTTACAATCGGGTGACTTTAATATTACAGTTTTGTCACATTCAGACTATCGCATTATAAAATTTGATTGAAAACACACTGCCCTCGCCGAGCGTGCTTGAAACCGATATTTCGCCGTGCTCGCGCTTAATGACCGCCTGCGCAAGCGCAAGACCTATGCCCACGCTTTCGCTCGATGAATTTTTGCCGTGATAAAATCGCTCAAAAATATGCGGCAAATCTTCGGGTGCAATACCGCATCCGTTGTCACTGATGGTTATTTCGTCATAAATATTTGAATGTGACGATGAAATGCTGATTGTGCCGTTTTTGTCTGTATGCTCCATACAATTTTTTATAATATTTTCAATCGCCTCGACGCTCCAATTAAAATCGCCGTTGAACGAAAAATCGTGCGCGGTGTTTTTGAGCGTTATATTTTTCAAATCAAGCGTAATTAAAAACGGCTTTAAGCTTTGTGAAATGACATCGTTTGACGAAATTTTTTGAATATTGAACTCCGCCGTTCCTGCGTCGAGCTTTGAGAGCTTAAGAAGATTTGTGATAAGCCATTTCATTTTGTCAAGCTGATTTTCGGTTACGCTCAAAAACTCGGCGCGCTTTTCGCCGTCGCTCTCGTCCTTCAACAGCTCGGTCATCACCATCATTGAGGTGAGCGGCGTTTTCAGCTGATGCGAAATATCGGCAAGCGAATCGGCAAGATAAACCTTGTCCTTTTCAAGCTTGTCATTTTGCGACTGCAAAATCGTGATTACCTTAAAAAGATTGTTTTTTAAAATTGAAAGTTCGCCCTCGGTATTTTCATTTATATCGAGATTGTAATTGCCGGCACAGATAAGCGCAAGGTAGTTATTAAGTTCGTTGAGCCTGTCATACCGCTTTTTTGTGTATATGACAAAAACCGCCGTGAGCACTGCGCCGAGCACCGCGCAGATTATGCCGCAAACGGTGCTAAACACAAAGCACACGCCCGATAGCGCAACTGTCAGCACAAGTGAAATTGTAAGCGTTTTTTTGATTTCGGCATTATTCATTGTCTATCATATAGCCGAGTCCGCGAACTGTTTTAATAATCTGCGAGCTTGCGGCATCCTCCTCAATTTTGTCACGAAGGCGTTTGATATAAACGGTCAGCGTGTTGTCCTCAACAAAATCGCCCTCAACATCCCAAATGTTTTCGAGCAGCTGCGAGCGCGAAAGCACCTTGCCGCGATTGTTGAGCAAAATCAAAAGCAATCTGTATTCCATCGCGGTGAGCACGATTTCCTCGCCGTTTTTATAAACCTTTGCCTCGTTTGTGTTTATTGTAATATTCTTGATTTTAACCGTCGCGTCGCCGCCTGTCCTGTTGTATCTGCGCAAAACACTTTTGATGCGAACAAGGAGCTCTTTGAGTCTGAACGGCTTTGTAATATAATCGTCGGCTCCGAGGTCAAAACCCATTACAACATTAACCTCGTCATCATATGCCGTGAGAAAAATCACCGGTCTGTCGCCGATTGATTTAATCTTTTTGCAAACATCGTAGCCGCTGCCGTCCGGCAATGTCAAATCGAGAATATATAGCGCAAAATCGTTTTTTTCGACAATATCCGTTGCCTCACTCACCGATTTTGCAAGCGTGACATTGTAGCCCTCGTTTTGCAGTGAATAGCAAAGGCCGAGAGCGATTGCATCGTCATCCTCAAGTAAAAATATATCCATAATATCACCTACATATTAATTCTATCATATTAAGTGCGGCACTTCCATTACAATATTGTAATATAGCCGCTATTTTAAAAGCTTAAAACTGTTTTTGTAATAATCAATAATTCCGTCGCGTTTCATTTTGCCGAGTTCTTTTGACAGCGCACTTCTGTCGACGCTGAGATAATCAGCCATTTGCTGACGATTAAACGGTACTGTTACGCTTCTGCTGCCCTGAACAGTCGACTGTTGAGAAAGGTATGACATCACCCTGCCCCGCACTGTTTTTGACGATGTGTGAAAAATCCTGCGCGACAGCCTGATGTTTTTTGACGAGCTTATCATAACAAGATTTTTGATTATCTTATCCTTGCATGTGCAATTTGTTTTGCCGTCAAAAAGCCGTTCAACGCACAAAAACAAGATTTCACACTGCTCGGCGGCAACAACATCGACGAGTATCGGCTGATTTTCGACGCAAGCGTATGCTTCGGCAAAAATTTCGCCGCTCTGTGTAACCGCAAGAACGCTTTTGTTGCCGACAATATCAACATTTTCAATGCAAACGCTGCCCGAAATGACAATACCGATATTGCGAACGCTGTCGCCGACGCGATAAATATATTCGCCTTTTTCATACGCTCTTATCGGCAGGCAAAGGTGCGACAAAATCATATTTATTTCGTTTTCTGAGCAATTATTAAAAATATTTGATTGAATTTTCAAAAAAATCACCTTTTCGTGGTTATAACCACATATTTCATAATTTCAGTTTAGTATAATACAGTCACAAAGTCAATAACAAAGGGCACACTGCATAAGAAATAAATGCTCGTGCCTCAAAGGAGTTTTTTTATGATTAGAAAAATCATTCATATAGACGAGGATAAATGCAACGGTTGCGGCGCATGCGCAAATGCGTGCCACGAGGGCGCAATAGGAATGGTAAACGGCAAGGCAAAACTTTTGCGTGACGATTACTGTGACGGCTTGGGCGACTGCCTCCCCGCATGCCCGACAAACGCAATTTCTTTTGTCGAAAGAGAAGCGGCTGAATATGACAGAACTGCGGTTGAGGAAAATATGAAAAGAAAAGCGGCACAAAACTCAATGCCGCACCACGCAGGATGTCCGGGTGCAATGATGAGGCAAATCGCGCCGAAAAACGACATTGCCGATTTTGAGTCGACGAAAAAAATGCAGTCGCAGCTTCAAAACTGGCCTGTTCAAATCAAACTTGCACCGATTAACGCGCCTTATTTCAGCAGTGCAAATCTTCTTATTGCGGCTGACTGCACGGCATACGCTTATGCAAACTTCCACAGCGAATTTATAAAGGGCAAAATTGTGCTTATCGGCTGTCCGAAACTTGATGATATCGATTATTCCGAAAAGCTAACGCAAATTATCAAGCAAAACGATATAAAAAGTGTTACAATAGTAAGGATGGAGGTTCCGTGTTGCGGAGGATTGGAGCACGCCGTCAAATCGGCAATTCAGGCAAGCGGCAAGTTTTTGCCGTGGAGGGTTGTGACAATTTCCATCGACGGAAAAATTTTGGATTGATTATGTAAAGGAGATATTGATATGCCATACATTAAAAATATCGAACAGGGCAAGGTTTTGCCGCTTAAAGACGAAATTCAGGTGCAAAAGGGTCAGGTTGTGAGCAAAACGCTTGCACAAAACGATGCCGTTTCGGTAACGCTTTTTGCTTTCTCAAAGGGCGAGGAAATCAGCACCCACCAATCAGTAGGCGACGCTATGGTTTATGTGATTGATGGCACGGGCAAATTCACCGTTGGCGGTGTTGAGCACCTCGTAAGCGCAGGCGAAACAATCGTTATGCCGGCAAATGTTCCCCACGCCGTTTACGGCGAAGAGGATTTCAAATGGCTTTTAACCGTAGTATTTCCGTTTGAATAAAAATTAATAAAAATAACAAAAGCCGACGGCAGAAAGCAAAATGCATCCGATACCGTCGGCTTTTTCATATTATATTGTCAGATTAATCTTTAAGTTGTTTTTTAAACAAAAACCTAAAAACAGCTCTTACAAGCGGACCTGCATAAAACAACTGCCAACAAAGTGCCATCGGGAAATTGCGAACGCAGATTTGAAGAAAATTCGGCACAATATCCGACACACCCGTAAAATTGAAGAGCAGACTTGCAATAAGACTCATCAGTGGGCACATAATTGCTACCGTTACGCTCGAAATCATAACAGTGATAACAAAAGGTTTTGTATTTTGAGGGTTAAAATGCTTAAATACGATTTTTTGCGCGAACTTTCCGACAAACAAGAACTCAAGCAAAAATCCGACAACGCCCATAATCGGCAACTCGTGAAATGCAATTAGAAAAACACTGCCGCTCATTGCGCCCTTGTCAAAAGCAATGTTATAGCAAACCATGGCGTAAACCATAACAACAACCATTATAATTGTGAAAATGAAATCCTGAAATTTAGTTTTTGGCATAATAAAACATCTCCTAAATAATAAATTAACACATAAACATCTGTGTTGTTCGTTATCATCCGGGAGATGTGCGTTTCCAATTAAAACCTATATTTATTTGTTTCAAATTTGAGTGGATTATATCAAAATTGAAAGCAAAAGTCAAGTTTGTTTTTTAGTTGCCGTGAAGAAAACTCGCGGAATTTTGAGTATAATCGTGCCGTCTGCCGCGAATTTCATATATTGATTTGAATTTTAATCCGATTTATTGCTTATTAATAATCACCGTTAAAAATCAAAATCTTTTAATAAAGAAATACAACACTCTGCCGAAAAATCGCTTTGTGATGCGCTCATATTCCTTAAAGGTGACATCGCCGCCGACAGACATTATATCATATGTAACGCCCGCCTCTTTAACCTGAAACGGCATAACCTTAAAGCCGTTCTTTTTATAAAACGCCTTGCGCTTGACACGCTGTTTATAATTCGGTGCGTCCTTTTCTATCGGCTCAATGCAAATAAAAATACGCTTGCCGTCATATTTGTCCTTAAGCGCGGTCAAAACCTCGGTGCCGTAGCCGTGCCCCCTTAAATTGTCATCAATCGCAAAAAAGAAAAGCGTGACAACATCGTCAAGCCCTGTGAGAAGTGTAAGTCCGACAAACTTACCCTCGTCAACAACTGCATAAAAATCCGCAATTCCCTGCCTTTCACGCTTGAAAAGCAAGCGAAACGGTGCCTGTTCCTCTTTTGGAAACGCCGATTTATAAAGTGCCTTGACCTCATCTCTGTAATCCTCGGCAGGCACAAAATTAATACTCATATTAAAACCTCATTTCAAATATGTATTGTAATTATACCGCAAAATCAAAAAATAAGCAACCGCGCCGCCTTTGCAAGCTTTTCGTTATACAAACCGGGTTGATATTATCATTTGTTATCAATTACCATTTCATAAACTGTCAAGAATTATTTGTTTCAACCAAGCGGCTGCAAAAAATCAAATTATGCCAACAAAAAACTTGATTTAGCAACTGCAAAGTGCTATATTTATTTTGCAAAAAGGCAATAAATGTGCCAAAGTGAGCAATATTCTGTTCGGATACTGTAAAAAGCGCAATTAAGTGCTTACGAATTGAGGATTAAATATGCAACAAATCACAGATTTCAGCCAAAGCGTTGACAATAACAAAATAATAGTGAACAGCGAAAAAAGCGTTTTGAAAAATTCGCACATTGTATTTAACGGAAGCAACAATATTTTAGTTGTTGACGACGGCGTTGAAATTGTCAATTCCGAAATCAAAATCAACGGCGACAATTCCGTTTGCTATATCAGGCCGCAAAAAACGCCGCTATATGCCGATTTCACCGTAAACGGCGGATGTTGTGTTTTCATCGGCAAAAACACATACACCAACGGCAAACTGTATTTGATAGCATCTGAGCGACAAAACATTTTAATCGGCGACGATGGACTTTTTTCATTCGGCATTTGGATAAGAACTGCAGATCCTCACCTTTTGTATGACTGCGAAAGCAAGGAGCGAATCAACCCGAGCATGTCCGTTTTAATAGGCGACCATGTGTGGGTGGGTCAAAACGCACTGATTTTAAAGGGCACGCATATAGGTTCCGGCTCGATAATCGGTGCGGCGTCAGTAGTGTCGCACAAAACCGTTGGGTCAAACTGCGCAGCTGTCGGCAACCCAGCAAAGGTGATAAAATCGGGGGTATTTTTCACAAAAGACTGTGTGCACAATTGGAGCAAGGAAAAAACAGACAACAGCCAGGTCAACAACACCGACAAATGGACATACAAAAAAGATAAAACAACAAAAGATTTAACAAAAATCGACGAAAAGATAAAATCGTTTCACACCGCAGACGAAAAGTTGGAGGAAGTAAAAAAGTTTTTTGTGGATAATAAGGGCAAAAACAGATTTTTTATTGCTAAGCCAAAAGATACCGACACGAAAAGCACAAAGCACAAGCATCATCTTTTCGGACTTTAAAAAATTGATATGACAACAAAAAACACCGGACAGCCGCAATGACTGCCCGGTGTTAAATTATTCGGGAGGAATAATTTATTTGCGATGTTCTTTTATAACCTCTTCGATTTTTTCGACATCCTTCTCAACTGTCTTTTCGACCTTTTTCATATCCTGACGGAAGAACATAATCAAAAAGCTGACGCAAAGCAATGCACACGAAACCCAAATTGCACGCACACCTAAAAGGCGCGTAACAATTCCGCCGATTCCGGCACCGATTGCAAAAACAAAAATTACGCCGAAATATACCATTGATTTATGCAAAATACGCTTGTCCTTGTATCTGAAATAAGCAAACAGCGCCTCTGTGCCGCAACGCATATTTCCGATGCACATTGTTGATGCATAAGCGTGACCGCGCACCTTATGGAAGGTTTGCACTTGCATTGCGCAAACAAACGAAACAAGGGCATTTGCAAAAGTGTCAATTTTCTGCGGCATAAACCCTACAGAAAACAAAAGCACAATTTCAAACAATATGATAATTTGGCGCCAATGGATTTTTTCGTATTCCTTAAACCTTGCATGCACACATTCCGCAATGTAAATTCCCACGATAAACGAAATAACAGGAATCAAATACCTTATGCAATGGCGAAATTCGCCCCTGAACAAATTGCCGCTCATCAATACAATATTGCCGGTTTGAGCGTTTGCGAAAACCTCACCGCGGCAGATATATGTATATGCATCTTGAAAACCGCCTGACAGAATAATAAAAACAGCCGTTGTAAAAGAGTCGGACATTTGGCGTTTCGGCCTTTTAAAAAAGGACGGCATAGCTTCTCCTTTCAACACGAAAAATGAATTTATCTTGTAATTCGTTAATAATTATAGTATAATTGCCGTAATATTTAAAATGTATAATATATATACTTGCTATACACTATTGATATATAGGAGAACAGCAATGAATATCAACTATGATTATTACAGAATTTTTTATTATGTCGCAAAATACGAAAGCGTTTCGAGGGCGGCAAAGTTTTTATACAGCAACCAGCCGAATGTCACCCGAACGATAAAAAACCTTGAAACACAGCTTGGTTGCACGCTTTTTTCACGCTCAAGCCGCGGAATGAAACTGACGCCCGAGGGCAAAAAACTCTATTCGCACATTAAAATTGCATTTGAGCATATCGCGGCAGGCGAAAAGGAAATAATCAGCGACAAGGATTTAAAAAGCGGCACTGTATTTGTTGCGGCAAGCGAAGTTGCTCTGCGCTGCCACCTTTTGCCGGTGCTGAAAAAGTTTCGCACGCTTTATCCCGACATAAGGGTTAAGGTAAGCAGTTCAGTCACGATGCAGGCGATTGAGGAAATCAAAAGCGGCGAAAGTGAGCTTGCCATCGTCACAACGCCAACCGTAAAATCACCGTCGCTTGAACAAATCAAAATCAAAGATATTTGCGAAGTACCCGTTTGCAGTGACGATTTTGACGCACTGACAAAAGACAGAATACCGCTTAAATTATTGCAAAACTATCCCCTCATTTCAATGAACGAGCAAACAAAAACATACGAATTTTATGCCGAATATTTTTCAAATCACGGCGTTGAATTTTCACCCGATATTGAGGCGGCAACAGCCGACCAAATTTTGCCAATGGTGAAAATGGGCATAGGAATAGGCTTTGTACCGAGAGAATTTTTAAGCGGAAATGATAATGTAAATGAAATTTCAATCAACGAGGAACTGCCGAGGCGCAGTATATGCCTGATAAAGCGTAGGGATCAGCCGCTCGGCATTGCCGCAAGAGAGCTTGAAAGGCTGATACTTGCAAAATAAACACCGACAAATCGCATACAAAGAAAAATGCATTCACTTCACACGAGAAGTGAATGCATTTGTTTATTTTTTGCGTCTGAGCAATGAGTCTTTAACAACGCCCTTCGGGTCTTTGACAAGCAAAACAACAAGCCAAATTATAAGCCCGAGTGCGACAACGGAAAGCCCAAGATAAGCATCATTGAGCATATCCGACGGTGCAGGTGTGAAAAACTCTGCCTTAAGCTCTGCATATTCAAAGCACGCATCGACAAACCACATAAGCGACGCGCCCCAATAAAGATAGCACAAAACCTTTGTCATCATCTTGTCATCGGGTGCCTTACAATACCACACAACTGTGCTGATAATCGCAGCAAAAATTGTAATTAAAAGTGTCATAAAATGAATTCTCCGCAAAAATTAAGCGTTATATATTGCTCTTGCGGCAATGGTCTTTTTCTCAATTGCATTTGAAATAAGCACCATGCAAGCCCAAACAAGAGTAACGATGACAGACATAAGAACGCCGGCTGTAGCCATTTCGTGGAACATTTCGCTCATACTTCCGGGACTGCTCATAGCCGTCAAATACGGAAACCAAGCCGTAACCTCGCCGTGCCAAATATGCTCGTATGCAAGAAGAACAGAGCCCCCGAAAAGAAGATAGCAAAGCCAGCTGAGTTTTCTCGAAAGAGAAACCTTTTCACCTGTTGCAATTGAGCCGTCCTTTGCTTCATATGTAAATGTTTGAGGCTCGGACTTCTTTTCCTTTGCTTTAACAATAAGAGTTGCGGCAGTAACTACGATAGCTTCTGTTGCAGGAACGATAAAACAAGCCATTAAATTTTCCTCCTATAAAAAATTATCTAAAATGCCGTGCACTTTTGATGTGTTAATTTTATCACAAAGATAAATAAAATTCAAGCGGGGGTGGGGGTTAATTTTATTGTTTTGACAATTTTTAGCCGATATTAATCGGAAATAAAAAAGGTGCCCCAACGACACCTTTTCGTAATGCAAAATTTGCTAATGCAACTGCGGAATGATTGTGGTTGCGACGCCGAAAAATACAAGAAGTGATACGGCATCGACAATTGTTGTGATGAACGGACTTGACATAACCGCAGGGTCAAATCCGCACTTTTTAGCCAAAATAGGCAATGTGCAGCCGATAACTTTTGCAAAAATAATCTCGATAAACAGTGTAATACAAACCGCAAGGTCAACAAGAATTGTAATATCGTCATTATGGAACGCCAAATGGTCGATAAGCCAAATCTTAACAAAATTGACTGCCGCAAGTGACAGACCGCAAAAAATGCCAACCCTGATTTCTTTCCAAACGACCTTGAAATAGTCCTTAAACTGAATTTCACCGAGTGAAAGCGCACGAATGACCGTTACGCTTGACTGACCGCCCGAGTTACCGCCGGTGTCCATAAGCATCGGGATAAACGAAGTCAAAATTGTGAGCGTTGCAAGTTTGTTTTCAAATCCCGTGATAATTGAGCCTGTAAATGTTGCCGAAACCATAAGGAGCAACAGCCACGGAAAACGGCTTTTCCATGTTTCAAAAACGGAAGTTTTGAGATATGTTTTCTCCGTCGGGAGCATAGCGTTCATCTTTTGGATGTCCTCGGTGTTTTCTTCCTGCATGACATCCATAGCATCGTCGATAGTGATAATGCCGACAAGTCGCTCCTCCATATCGCAAACAGGGAGAGCAAGGAAATTATATTTGTCAAAAAGCTTTGACGCAACCTCTTGGTCGTCAAGCGTGTTGACAAATATTACATTTGTTTCCATAAGTTCTTCGATAATATCGTCATAATCGTGGAGCAAAAGCTCCTTAACCGTTGTAACGCCGAGCAAATGCCTTGATTCGTCGGTAACATAGCAGGTATAAATAGTTTCCTTGTCAACACCGGTGCGGCGGATGCGCTTAAATGCGTCCTCAACCGTCATATCCTTTTTAAGATCGACAAACTCCGGCGTCATAATCGAGCCGGCAGAATCCTCGGGATATTTAAGCAGGGCATTGATAGATTTTCTCGTTTCGCTGTCGGTATTTTTCAAAATACGCTTTACAACGGTTGCAGGCATTTCCTCAATTACATCAACGGCATCGTCAAGATACAGTTCATCGAGCACTTCTTTAAGCTCGGTATCCGAAAAGGCGTGAATAAGCGCCTCCTGCGTATCGCCGTCAAGTTCAACGAAGGTGTCTGCCGCCTCTTCTTTTGCAAGGAGTCTGAAAAACAAAACTCGTTGGTTATTAGGAAATTCCTCAATAATAGAGGCAATATCCGCAGGATTTATCTGCGCGAACATCTCCTTTATTTCAGAAAGCTCTCTTTTTTGATAAAGCGATTCTATTTCTCTAATGATTTCGTCAAATTCCATTTCCACGAATATCACCCACCTTCCGATTACTTTATTAATTACTGCTCGTTGTAATAATCTGTATCAATTGCAAAAAAATCCGGCTCATCGTCATCACTCGTCTTAACGGTGACGGACTTTAAAAGTTTAACAAAAACAATAAGTATTATAATGCCTGCAGCAACTGTGACAAGTGCGATTTTAAACGCAGGTTTTTGATAAATTTTTTGGCTGTTTACGAGCGCAACCCTCTGCTCGCTGTTCATATTTTTAATCTCTGAGCTTGTTTTGTCAAGCCGCTTGATTTTGAATGTGTATTCCCTTTTGCTTGAATCCGTTGCGGTTACTGTCACCGTAAGAGTGCCGAAATCCTGATTTTCGCCGAAAATCGCTGTCGGCGGATTGTCGCAAACGGCATTGACATCGCTCGGAGTGGCTGTCAGTGTAACTTCTGTCAAATCTGACGGAATATAGAGCGTATATTCCGTGTCCTCATCATTGATTTCGGGATAAACAAAACACAGATCGCCGGCATATACCTTTGAAATGCGGTTGTTTCCGTTTATGCCGTACTCCTCGGCATTTACATAGTTAAAGAAATAAACAGTTGTGCCGAAGGTGTATTTAAGCTCTGCAATAACTCCGATTGGATGACCCGCTGAATCAAGATAAGAATCAATTTTAAGGCTCACATTATTATCGCCCTTTTTATCAATATCATACGATTTCAATGTCGGCTGCTGTGACGAATCGTTAAGCACAATTGAATATGTTTTGACATCGGGCGAAAATTTTTCAAGAATTCTTGCGTTGTTAAACGAAATACTTTTAAGCTCCGGAATCTCCTCACCCGAGCCGGATTGCGCGTTGGCAGAAGTTGTGGGAGCTGCTGTTGTGCTTTCATTTGCGGCAAATGCCAAAACAGGCACAAAAGTCATAAATATAAGTGTCAAACAGAATAACAGTGACAATAGTTTTTTCATAATAATCGCCATAGCCTTTCAGACAACAAATAGTTTATTAAAAATCGCCGAATGCTCTGCGTTGTCTGAACAGGCGTGAATGGTGATTTCAGCCATTTCAAAATTATGCCGCAGGCAAATTTGAAGGCAATATAATTTTTAGTATGATTTTTCACACTACTAATCCTTCAAAATATATCGGGTAATATTATTTCTGCTGAGCAGAGGAATAAGCGTTTCTTCGCTCACCTTTGTTGATATGCAATAAATTTGGTTTTTGCTGATTGAATCGAATTTTTTGATTTCTTCGGCAATTGTGTTTTCGGTTGCGTTTTCATCATTGATTTCAACATCAACCTCTTCATAAATCCTGATTTCGCCTTTAAAATCGTTATTCAGTCTCTTAGAAATGTAATCAAAGCCGTCATTGTATTTACCGCCGGCATCTTTTGGCAAATCGCAACCCGTAAGCACAAACACAGTGACGCCGTAATCTTTAAGCTCGGACACAATATCCTTGATATAATTATAGGCAAAATCGCTGTCGGGGTTAAGATAGGTATAGCCGTCGCTGTCTTTATAGACCTTGCCGTTTTGCATAACGGCGGCATTTTGCGACTGTACCGGAACGACATTGTCACGGTAACAACAAATGCGCGCAATCGGCAAAATATCGTTGTCAACCATTTGCTTGATTGATTTTTGCGGCTGTGATGCAGACGCGCTGACTGCGCCGAATGTATCGACCGAGGCTAATTTTGAGGCGTAGCCGATTGAGCCGTCTGTCCTTTTTGCATCGAATGTGACGGAGGAAAAGCCGCCCTTTTCCAAATCGGAAATTATCGACGAAAGCATAACCGAGCCGTCAAGACTGACGCTTTCGATTTGATATGAGGCAATGCTCATATTGATTTGTGAAATATTGTTTGTAAGCGTTGTTTCCTGCTTTGTTCTCTGCTCAGCGGGACGTGCGTGGCGTGTCATATAAACATCAGCACCGGTGTATCCGATGCAAACAATGACAATCGCCAAAATAACCGACACGATTTTTTTAGCCGTCTTTTTTTTGCGCTCTTTTTTAAGCTTTATATTGTTTGCAATAACGCGTGACTCGTCAAACTCGCCGTCCTTTTTATCGGGAGAATATTTATCGGCAAAGTCGATATATCTGCCCGTTTCCTGCTCGGTCCATTTTTGGTTGCGCTGTTTGTTATTGTAAAAATGCTTTTCATTTTTTCTTTTGCTTTTTTTGCTTTTCATTTTATCTCACTTTTTACAAAACCGAAAGTGCATTTTCCTTCAGCAATTTGATGGTTTTGGCAGGATTTTCGCTTTTGAACACTGCCGAGCCTGCAACAAAAACATTTGCGCCTGCTTTTGCGGCGATTTTGATTGTTTCGGGATTAACTCCGCCGTCGACCTCAATATCAATATCGGGGTTGATTTTTCTGAGCTTTTCGATTTTAGGCATTGTGCTTTCCATAAAACTCTGACCGCCGAAGCCCGGCTCAACCGTCATAACAAGCACCATTGAAAGCTTATCGAGATACGGCAAAACGACATCAATATCGGTGCCCGGTTTTACTGCGATTGCTGCCTTTTTGCCGAGCGAAATTATTTTGTCAACGGTTTGACCGATGTCGCTGTCGCTCTCTGCGTGAAAGCAAATAATATCGGCACCGCTTTTTGCAAAATCCTCAACATATTGAAGCGGATTGCTTATCATAAGGTGAACATCAAACGGCACATTGCACACCTTTTTGATTGATGCGACAACAGGCGCGCCGATTGAAATATTAGGTACAAAATGTCCGTCCATAACATCAACATGGATTAAATCCGACGATTTGATTCTGTCGAGTTCGGACTGCAAATTGGCATAATCGCTTGCAAGTATTGACGGTGAAATTTTCATATCCATATAGTTAGCACCTCTGTGATAATTTGTCTAAATATTATACTATTTTTGAGCCTATAAATCAAGTTTTAAATAATTTACGGTCACAATATGAGCGATAAAGTTTTGATATATGAATTTTGTATAAAATATACATATTGGCGATTGATTAGAACATATTTTTGTGATAATATGATAACATAGACATAAAGTTATACTTTGGAGGCCGTTTAAGATGGATAAAAAATACATACTCTCAAAAACAGACCACACTCTTTTGGCTCAGGGCGCCGATTTTGAGCAAATCAAAGCGCTTTGCGACGATGCGATAAAATACGGCACGGCATCGGTTTGCATTGCGCCGTCATTCGTCAAGGCGGCAAAAAAATATGTCGGCAATAAAATGCAAATTTGCACCGTAATCGGCTTTCCGAACGGATATAACACGACAAGCGTAAAATGCTTTGAAACACGCGACGCCGTTGCAAACGGAGCGGACGAAATAGATATGGTAATCAACATCGGCATGCTCAAGGAAAAGCGATATGACGATATTTTATCGGAAATCAACGCGATTAAGGACGCATGCGACGGCAGAATTTTAAAGGTGATAATCGAAACCTGCCTTTTAACAGACGATGAAAAAATCAAAATGTGTGAAATCGTTTCAAACTCAAACGCCGATTATATCAAAACATCAACCGGTTTTTCGACCGGCGGCGCAACATTTGACGATATAAAACTTTTTGCAAAACACATTAATAACAAGAAAATCAAAGCCGCAGGCGGTATAAAAGATTTTGCCGACGCCGAAAAATTCATTGAACTCGGAGCAGACAGACTCGGCACAAGCCGCCTTGTTAAACAAATGAAAGAAGATGCATAAAATGCGCGGATTTGTTATTGTTCTTGACTCCTTTGGGGTCGGCGCTGCACCCGACGCCGCAAAATTCGGTGATGAGGGAGCAAGCACAATCAAAACGATTTATAAATCAAAATATTTTTCTGCCGCAAATATGAAAAAAATGGGACTTTTGGCAATTGACGGCATTGATTTGGACGGCAAGGACAATCACACCGCCGCATTTGCAAGAATGCGCGAGCTTTCGGCAGGCAAGGACACAACAATAGGCCATTGGGAGATGGCAGGCATAGTTTCAAAAAATCCGTTGCCGACATTTCCGAACGGCTTTCCGATTGAGGTTATTAACGAGTTTGAAAAACAGACGGGCAGAAAGGTTATAGTCAACCGTCCGTATTCGGGCACGCAGGTAATCAAGGATTACGGCGAAGAACATTTAAAAACAGGTGCGCTGATTGTTTACACCTCCGCCGACAGCGTTTTTCAAATTGCAGCAAACGAGGCGATTGTCAGCGATGACGAGCTTTATCGCTACTGCAAAATCGCGCGAAAAATACTCACGGGTAAATACGGAGTCGGCAGAGTTATTGCCCGACCGTTTGAGGGCAAAACAGCCGCTGATTTTGTGCGGACACCGCGCCGTCACGATTTTTCGCTTGAGCCGCCCCGCGACACAATGCTTGATGTTTTGCAAAAAAACGGCAAAAAGACAATTGCAATCGGCAAAATCTACGATATTTTTGCTCACCGCGGAATTGACGAGCAGTATTTCACGGAAAACAACACGCAGGGCATTGCAAAAACGCTTGAAATCGCAAAAACAGATTTTGACGGACTTTGCTATACAAATTTGGTTGACTGCGACATGCTGTACGGCCACAGGCGCGACATTGACGGCTACGCAAAGGCTATCAGCGAGTTTGACGACTGCCTGCCTCGGCTTGCCGGCGATTTGAGGGATGACGATTTTTTGATTATCACCGCCGACCACGGATGCGACCCGGGATTTAAAGGCACCGACCACACGCGCGAGTATGTGCCGCTGTTGATTTATTCAAAAAGCATAAAGGGCAAAAATCTTGGCACGATTGACGGCTTCGGTGCAGTTGCCGACACGGTGCTTTCAATGTTTGATATAAAAAGCACTCTTGACGGCAAGCATATTTTAGACGAGATAAGGTGATTTTATGCTGACAGACAACGAACTTGTTTCGCTCGCAAAAAAAGAGCTAAAGAACAGCTACAGCCCGTATTCGGGCTTTAAGGTTGCCGCCGCGCTGATTACAAAAAACGGCAAGGTTTACACCGGTGCGAATATTGAAAATTCATCATATTCGGCGACAGTTTGCGCGGAACGAGTTGCATTATTCAAAGCAATCAGCAACGGCGAGCGTGGGTTTGAGGCAATCGCAATTGTATGCGAAAAGGGAGATTTTTGTTACCCCTGCGGCGTATGCAGGCAGGTAATGTCGGAATTTTGCGACGAAAGCTTCAGAATTATTCTCGAGGGCGACAATATTATCAAATCACACACGCTTGAGGAACTTTTGCCACATTCTTTTAAGCTGAAGGACTGATTTTATGAGATGCGTAGACATCATAGAAAAGAAAAAGCGCGGCGAGGAATTAAGCCGCGACGAAATAGCATATTTTGTTGAGGGTTACACACTCGGCACGATTCCCGATTATCAGGCATCGGCGCTTGCGATGGCTATATACTTCAACAAAATGACGAGAGAGGAAACAGCCGCTCTCACCCTTGAAATGGCGAAAAGCGGCGATATTCTTGACCTTTCGCGATTCGGTGACAAATCGGTTGACAAACACTCCTCGGGAGGTGTCGGCGACAAAACAACGCTTGTTGTTGCGCCGATTGCAGCGGCGGCAGGATGTACCGTCGCAAAAATGAGCGGCAGAGGGCTTGGTTTCACCGGCGGAACGATTGACAAACTTGAAGCAATCCCCGGATTTTCAACAAAAATGACTCCGCTTGAATTTTTTGAACGCGCCGAAATTCACGATATAGTTGTTGCCGGTCAAACAGGAAATATGGCACCGTGCGACAAAAAGCTGTACGCACTGCGTGATGTGACGGCGACGGTTGACTGTATGCCGCTGATTGCCTCGTCAATTATGAGCAAAAAAATTGCCGCAGGAGCAAAAAACATTGTTCTTGATGTCAAATGCGGACACGGTGCTTTTATGCAAAGCATTGACGATGCGACGGAGCTTGCAAGCGAGATGGTGAGCATAGGCAAACATTGCGGCAGGAATATAACCGCTCTTATAACTGATATGAACTCTCCTCTCGGCTATGCGGTCGGCAACACACTTGAGGTTTGCGAGGCAATCAAAATATTAAAGGGCGAAAGAGTTGACCGCTTAAGCGAGCTTTGCATTGCTCTTGCGTCGAATATGATTTCACTTGCACTAAACAAAGATATTGGCTCCGCCGAACAAATCGCAAACGAAATGATAACATCGGGCAAAGCTCTTGAAAAACTGCGTGAAATGGTTATTTCACAGGACGGCGACGCATCATACATCGACGATGAAAGCAAATTTGAGTTTGACGATTGCAGTTGCGATATTGTCGCAAAGGACAGCGGCTTTATCGGCGAAATAAATGCCCTTGAAATAGGCGAAGCATCTGTTCTTTTGGGCGCCGGACGCAGTGTCAAGGAGGACGAAATCGACAGCAAGGCAGGAATTATTTTGCACTGCAAAGTCGGTGACAAAATAAATAAGGGCGAGCGCATAATGACTCTTTATGCGGCTGACGAAAGCAAAATCGACACAGCAAAGGAAATCGCCGAAAGCGCAGTTAAAATCGTCTTAAAACAACCGGCAAAAACAAGCATAATACTAAATCAAATCAGTTGAACATATATTATTTGAAGGGCTTGGTGATGAAATGAAACTATATTTTATCGGAGCGGCACACGAGGTTACCGGCTCCTGCACACTGCTTTGTGCGTGCGGCAAAAACATTTTGATTGACTGCGGAATGGAGCAAGGCGAAAATGTTTATGAAAATGTAGATATTCCGATAGCGCCGAACGAAATTGACGCACTGTTTTTAACTCACGCTCATATCGACCATTCGGGCCACATACCGTATATTACGGCAAACGGATTTTCCGCACCTATTTACACAACAAAAGCAACAACAAATCTTTGCAAAATAATGTTGCTTGACTCAGCGCATATTCAGGAATTTGAGGCGCAGTGGAAAAACAGAAAGAACAAGCGAAGCGGCAAGGAGCTTGTCGAACCGCTTTATACAACGCACGATGCAGAAAATGCAATGAAATATTTCACTCCGTGCGATTACGAAAAGCAGTATGATATTTTCGACGGCATCAAAATAAGATTTATCGACGCAGGTCACCTTTTAGGCTCCGCCTCGATTCAAATTGAAGTGACCGAAAACGGTGAAACGAAAACAATTTTATTCTCCGGCGATGTCGGCAATGTTGACAGACCGCTTATCAAAAACCCGAATATGCCTCCGAGTGCCGATTATGTAATAATCGAATCCACTTACGGCAACAGACTGCATGGTGCACGCCCCGATTATGTGGCACAGCTTACAAGAATCATTCAGTCTACATTCGAAGCAGGCGGAAATGTCATTGTCCCCTGCTTTGCTGTTGGCAGAACGCAGGAACTTTTGTACCTGATGCGTGTTATAAAAGAGCAAAATTTAATCAAAGGCTACTCGGATTTTTCCGTTTGGGTGGACAGTCCGCTTGCCGTTGAAGCGACAGAAATATATGATGACGAGTCGCTGACGGAATATTTTGACGACGACACGCTTGATTTGATTAACAGAGGAATAAATCCGATTAAATTCAAAGGTCTTAAACTTGCAATCACAAGCGACGATTCAAAGGCAATCAACGAAGACCCCCGACCGAAGATTATTTTGTCGGCAAGCGGAATGTGCGAAGCAGGCAGAATCAGGCACCATTTAAAGCACAATCTTTGGCGCAAGGAATGCACGATTATGTTTGTAGGCTATCAAGCTGAGGGCACATTGGGCAGAAAAATTCTTGAAGGCGCAAAATCGGTTACACTTTTCGGCGAAGAGGTTCAGGTCAACGCAAAAATTGAAAAAATGGAGGGCATCAGCGGCCACGCAGACCGCGATATGCTCCTCGCTTGGCTCAGCGCAATGCCCGAAAAGCCGAAAGTTGTTTTTGTAAACCACGGTCACGATACCGTATGCGACGAGTTTGCAAAAACAATCGAGTTACAGCTTGACACCCCTGCCCTTGCCCCCTATTCCGGCGACGGCTTTGAGCTTGGTGATACTGTAAGGCAGGTTGATGTCGGTCCGAGAAAACTTTACAACAAAAAGCTGCATAAGATTGAGCGCAACAACACCGTTTATGACAGGCTTTGCATCGCAGGTCAAAATCTTATGTCCGTTATCGAGCAAAACAGAGGCTGTGCAAACAAGGATATAGCCAAATTCACAGACCAAATACTTGCTCTGTGCGAAAAATACAAAATGGATTAACGGAGAAATTATGATAATCACTACGAAAACGATAAACGGCAAAATCGTTGCCGACGAATCGGGGTTTATCACCGAAAGTGAGAATTTTGTTTTATCACAAATTGACAACACTGCCGAAAAAATTGCAGACTCGCTTGACGAAAAGCCGATTATTTTGATAGCAGGGCCATCCGGCAGCAGTAAGACAACATCAGCGATGAAACTTTCGTCAGCGATAAAAAAGCACGGCGTGAATGTTTGCTACATATCAATGGATAAGTATTTCAAAAACTTTACCCAACACGAAAGAGAGCTGAAAAGGCAAGGAAAAATCGACCTTGAATCACCCGACAGAGTGGATATTGACTATCTTAACAACGATATTGACACACTTATTAACGGCGGCGAAATCGATATTCCGAAATACGATTTTCCGACGAATACTCGCACACTCAGCGGCGATAAATTGTCACGAAACGGCGGTTTTGTTATAATTGAGGGCATCCATGCACTCAATGACAAGCTGATGAGCAAAAACGAAGGGTGCGCAAGCAGGATTTATGTCAGCGTGCGCACAAGAGTTGTCGATTCAAACGGCGACAAACTGCACCCGTGCAAAATAAGGATGATGCGCCGTATGATTCGCGACAAACTGTACCGCGGCAGAGATATTGAAGAAACAATTAAAATGTTTCCCAATGTTCAGCACGGCGAAAACAAATATATAATGCCGTTTAAAGGCAGCGCAGACTTTAACATTGACACATTTATAAAATATGAGCCGAATGTTTACAAGCATATTTTATTTGATGAGTTGGAGCAACTTGCGCCGAAATACGCCGATGTGCGTGATATAGTAAACGCTCTTGACGAGGTTGACGCAATCGTCCCCGACAAAATTCCGTCCGATGCAATGATAAGGGAATTCATCGGCGGCAGCAGTCTGCATTATTAAAGTGCGCAAAAGAATTTAATCACAAATGATAAAGAAGGATGAACGCAATGCGTTCATCCTTCTTGTTTATTTAATGAAAAACTTACTTATTAAGCGAAATTGAGCCACCGTAGTTTGATGAGCCGTAGCCGATATAGGTTTTGCCCGGATTGAGAGACACATCGTTGCCGTTTGCATCTTTCATCCAAAGCTTGCCGTTTGACACGCCCCATGTAATTTCAACGGCTGTGCCCTGTGAAAGCACCATGCCCTTGCCGCCGGAAAGTTTGTAATTGCAATAAGTTTCGCTCTTGCCCGAGCCTTTATAGTTTTGCTTAACAACATACTCTGTTTTGTCGAGCAGGAAGATAAGGTTTTGCCATTTGCAATTTGCTTCGCCGTATTTTGAATCAAAATCGGTTGTTGTATAACAGCCGTTTGAATATTTGAACTTGCCTGTTTTCGGGCATCTGCCGCCGTTTGATGATGAGGTCCATTTGAATGAAACGGAGTCTGCCTTTGTATCGCCGAGCGGCTTTGCCTCTTTGTTGAAACTCAACTTTGTGAACTTTGACTCGTCAAGTTTTGTGTTGATTTTTTTGCTTTCAAGAAGTGACGGAACATTGTTGCCCTTAAGGAATCCCGTGTGCTCGATTGTCCTTGTTCTTGACTTATCTCTTGAGAAATAATCACTGCCCTCGGAAAGGAGGTTGATATGGTCGATACCCTCGTTTTTGAACACATCATCCGCACCGACATAACTGCCTTTTGAGTGTGAAAGACCTGCGTGAATAAATACAGAATTAAAAAGCTGACTGAAATGGATAAACGGAGGACGCGCCGAACGGGCAGGTCCGATTTGCTTCGGCATTTTGGTATAATCAGCCCAGAAAAGCAAAAGTCTTGTTGAGAATTCGCTTTCGCCCTCGAGAACTATATCTGCATCCGAAAGACCCCATTGCGGTCTTACGGCTGTTGTTGAATATTCGTTTTCTACAACGACTGCAACCGGTCTTTTGCCGACTGCCGCTTTATTATATCCGTCCTCTCCGGTGAGCGGATTGATGATGCCGTCGCTTACAGCCTGTGCTGTTGTTGATTGTGTAGTCTGCGGAGCCTGTGTAGTTTGCGGCTCTTCTGTCTTTTTGTTATGGAAAAATCCGAAATAAACGCCGACAGCAATTGCGATAACCGCAATTACGGCAACAACGGCAATGATAACTTTTTTCTTTGAGTCTCCCGGCTTTTTACCGTCACCCGAATTTTGCACCGAATTAAGGTCGATATAATCATTTGTGTCAAAATTATTCTGTTTTTGCATTGGCTCATTCTCCTTTTCTTCCTCGTTTAAGGAAAGGGCTTTGTCATCATCCTTAACCTCCTCCGGCTCATCGGAAAGCTTGAAGTCGGTATCGGCGGTATCGCTCTCCTCTTGTTGAGGCTCGGTTGATGCAACAGGTTCAGACTGCTGTGTATCATCATCGGATGAATGTTTTTTTATTTCATTTAATATTGCGTCTAATTCTTTTTCGCTCATATTCTCTTTTTTGAATTAAAAATTCATATCCTTTCATAATAATAAAAGCACTGTTTTGTATTATATCATAAAATAATGCGATATACATAAAAGTTACACAATTGTAATATTATTGAAAAGATTTAAAATATAATGTATAATATTGATATTACAAACAAGAGGTGGATTGTTATGTCAAAAACAATACCTATGATAATATCAAACCGAAGCATTTTGATAAGGGCAAAAGACAGCAACGATTTTGTCGCATTTTCAATGCCGGGAATCAATCTCAACAGCAACATTCCATTTTATCATATGTTTGCGCAAAAAATTTCGGAGTGCCAATATTATTTCAAGCAGTTTATGCGCAAACAGTACGGCAAAAAGTTTTCAAAATATATTTTGGCAATAATTACGCCGGATGACACAACTCCGCTTGAAGCGATTTTTATCAACGAATTTTTTATCAACAGCGGCGCATGCAAAGCTGTCGCTCAAATAAAAATGAGCCAGGCGCTGTCAAAAACGGAGCCAAAATACATTTCGATTTCAATGTCATGCCGAAATATTATTACAACATATATTAACAACAACGAAATTATCGCCGCAAAATGCTATGACTGCCACAATTATGACGCAACGCAAATTATTGACGAGACGAAAAAAATTCATATTGATGTCGAATGTGACGAAGTGCCTATTTTCATAAACAACCTCAATGTGAATATGGAAAAATTTTTCGGTCACGGTCAGGTAATCGCGCCGAAAGAATTTCTTGAAAAAATTGCCGTGATTGATGTTGAAAAGCTGTAAAAACAAAAATTTAACAAGGCATAAAAAAATCGCCCCTGCAAAAAATAATGCAGAGGTGATTTTTAATGAGCAAAAGAAAAAATAAAAAATCAAACAAAAACGGCGACAAGGCAATTATTGATTTGACGCGTTTTATCAGCCCCGAAACGGCAAAATTCGACCCCGACGGCTCATACACGGGTGTGCCGAACGAGGTTTTCTACAACAATGTAACCGAAGAGCCGGTTCAGGACGCAGACGATTTATAAAAAGCAAACACAACAAAAAAGAGGTGCCTAAGGGGCACCTCTTTTGTTATATTATATTGCTTTTTTAAATTAGTCCTCAAGTGACTTCTTTGCGTTTGCAAGCTCTTCAGCAAGCTCTTTAGGAAGCTTGTCGCCGAACTTAGCATAAAGCTCGTCAACGCCTTCGTACTCTTTCTTCCAAGCGTCCTTATCAACATCAAGGATTTTATCAAGATCCTCTTCAGTCATATCAAGACCTTCAAGGTTGATGTCCTTTGCATAAGGAAGATAGCCGATAGCGGTTTCCTGAGCATCAACAGCGCCGTCACAACGGTCGATAATCCAATCGAGAACACGAAGGTTATCGCCGAATCCCGGCCAGAGGAAGTGACCCTCGTCATCCTTACGGAACCAGTTAACATTGAAGATTTTAGGAGCTTTTTCAGGATCAAGACCTGCGCCGATTTCAATCCAATGTTTCCAATAATCGCCCATGTTGTAGCCGCAGAACGGAAGCATAGCCATTGGGTCACGACGAACAACACCTACTGCACCTGTTGCAGCTGCTGTTGTTTCAGAGCCCATGATTGAGCCTACGAATACACCGTTGTTCCAGCTCTTTGACTGATATACAAGCGGAGTGAGCTTTTCACGACGGCCGCCGAATACGAATGCGGAAATCGGAACACCCTGCGGATTGTCAAATTCTGATGAAAGGCAAGGGCAGTTAACTGCAGGAGCAGTAAATCTTGAGTTAGGATGAGCAAGCTTATTGCCCTCTGCTGTGTACTCAACACCGTTAACCTTCTTACCTGTCCACTCAACAGCATTTACAGGCGGATTCTTGTCAAGACCTTCCCACCAAACTGTGTTGTTATCAAGATTGAGAGCAACATTGGTGAAAATTGTGCCCTTCTTTGTAGCTGCAAGAGCGTTCGGGTTTGTCTTATCGCTAGTGCCCGGTGCTACGCCGAAGAAACCGTTTTCAGGGTTGATTGCATAAAGGCGTCCGTCAGGACCTTTTCTGATCCAAGAAATATCGTCGCCTACGCACCAAACTTTGTAGCCCTTCTTTTGATATCCTTCAGGCGGAATAAGCATTGCAAGGTTTGTTTTGCCGCATGCCGACGGGAATGCTGCGCAAATATATTTAATATCGCCGTTTGGTCTTTGAAGACCGAGGATGAGCATATGCTCTGCCTGCCAGCCCTCGTTTTTACCGAGATATGATGCGATACGAAGTGCAAAGCACTTTTTACCGAGAAGTACATTTCCGCCGTATGCTGAGTTAACGGAAATAATTGTGTTGTCCTCAGGGAACTGGCAAATCCATCTCTTTTCAGGGTCAACATCGCACTTTGCATGCAATCCGCGAACCCAGTCATCGGAATCGCCGAGAGTATCAAGAACAGCCTTGCCTACTCTTGTCATAATATTCATATTAAGAACAACATAGATTGAGTCAGTAACCTCAACACCAATCTTTGAGAAAGGTGAGCCTACAGGACCCATTGAGTAAGGGATGATATACATTGTTCTGCCCTCGTATGAGCCGGCAGCAATGTCATAAAGCATTTTGTAGCATTCTTTAGGATCCATCCAGTGGTTTGTCGGACCTGCATCCTCTTCTTTAGTTGTGCAGATAAGTGTGCGAGCCTCAACACGCGCAACATCGTTTTCTGCTGTTCTGTGAAGATAGCAGTCAGGAAGAAGCTCATCATTAAGCTTAATCATCTCGCCTGTTTTAACAGCCTCTGCCTTAAGAGCGTCGATTTGCTCTTTTGAGCCGTCAATCCAAACGATTTCAGATGGCTTGAGGAGCTCTACCTTCTCATCCAACCAAGCAAGGAGGGTAGGGTTTTTAGTAAGTTTAGTTTCCATGATTATTCTCCTTTGAAAATAAAAGAATTAACATTTTTTAAATCAGTAAATTGCATATAACATTGTTATAATTCCTTGTACTGCAAGTCTAATTATACCATTAAATAGCGAAAGTTCAATAAAAAATTCAAAAATTCATTATTTTGTCATATTATTATATAGCTGTGTGACATTTTTTTGTCAATTTCGTACCCGAAAAAATCGGCATGCCGCATTCGCCTGCAAAATCAACGCAAAAAATCAATATTTCACATCGTCAAGAGGCATTGTCGCATAGGCGTTCAAACTTTCGTCGGCGGTGTGATTGGCGACAAATTCATAGTATCCCTGCGCGGCAATCATGGCGCCGTTGTCGCCGCAATATTTAAGTTCGGGCAGATAAAGACGCCAATTATGCTTTTTGCACATTTTAAGTGCGTCGGCACGAAGCTTTGAATTTGCCGAAACGCCGCCTGCAATAACAAGTTTATTATACCCGAAATTTTTTGCAGCACTCTCAAAATTTTTCAAAAGGCAATCGACAACCGCTTTTTGGAACGATGCCGCCAAATCAGGAATATTGATTTTCTCATTTTTTTGCTCGGCATTGTGAATGGTGTTTATAACGCAGGTTTTTAGGCCGCTGAACGAATAATCGTATTGTGCTCCGCTTACCTTGGGATGAGGGAATGCAAACGCATTTTCGTCGCCCTGCGGCGAAATTTTGTCTATGCTGATTCCGCCCGGATATTCAAGTTTCATCGTTCTGCCTGCTTTATCAAGCGCCTCGCCTGCCGCATCGTCGCGTGTTTTTCCGATCACTTCAAAATCGGTATAATCCTTAACGGCGACAATATGGCTGTGTCCGCCGCTGACAACAAGACACAAAAACGGCGGCTCAATATCGCTTGAAATATAGTTTGATGCAATATGACCGCGCAAATGGTGCACGGGAACAAGCGGAGTGCCCGTTGCAAGGGCAAGACCTTTTGCAAAATTCACCCCGACCAAAAGCGAGCCGATAAGCCCCGGTGCATATGTCACGGCAATTGCATCAATATCGTCAATCGTGCAATCCGCTTTTTCAAGAGCCTCTTTAACAACGCCGCTGATGCTTTCGGCGTGTCGGCGCGACGCGATTTCGGGCACAACGCCGCCGTAGAGCTTATGTTCCTCAAGCGAGGTTGCTATTATGTTTGACAAGACCGTTCTGCCGTTTTCGACAACCGCTGCCGCTGTCTCGTCGCACGAGCTTTCTATACCTAAAATTTTCATTGTTATATCCTCAATATTAATCGAATTATTTTTTTATATCCTCAGCGATATTGACCGTTTTGATTTCCTTGCCGTATTTTTCGGCAACCGATAAAAGCCGTTTTTCCGTTTCGCCGCCCGGCGCGACCTCACCGAGCTCGTAAAAACCGCCCTTTCCGTTTGAAACGGCATAACCGTTTTTGTATTCTGTTTTGTTCTCCTCATCGGATATAAAATATTTAAGCGAATAAATTTCCAAATCGTCATATGACACCGTTTCGGGAATAAATGATTCGCTCGAAGTAAATTTTACACCGTTTTCGCCGAAACCGAAGTTATTGGTTGCTGTAAAGGTGATGCCGGCGATACCGATAACAAGCAAAACAACAATTACAATAATATTTTCTGCCGGCTTTATTTTTTTGCCGTTTTCGCTGTTTTTCTCCGCCTCATAGCGTTGGAGCGCCGTTTCATCTCCCTTTACGAGTTTTGACAATAGCGTTTTCCCGAACAGTTTGACAAATGCGCCTGCAAACATAATCATTCCGAGGGCTACGCCAAAGAAACCCTCATTCGGTAAATGAATCGGAATGTTGCCGACAAACGATGAATATGTAAGAAGCTCATAGCCCGAAAAGACTATACTGCGCGCAATCAATGCAACAACAACGGCAAAGACCATGCCGCATACAAAACAAACAGAATCCGCCAAAAAAGATTGCTTTTTGAAAGTTTTTTCAAACGCTTTTTTGTTTTCGGCATTTTTGTTTTCAAATTTATTGCCGCCTCTCAAATACTCCAAAAGGCGTTTTTCATACAATGTTTCGATTTTGCCCTTTTTATCCTGTTTTTCAAGTTTTTTAAGGAGTTTTGCGGAGTCCGTTGTGTCCAAAGCGTAACTGCACACCGGATGATTGGGAACAACACCGAACATTTCGATACAATCCTTCACCTCGGACTTGATTTCTTCGTCAGTCATACCGTCATTAAATCCGTTTTTAATGTCCGTGTCGCGATTTTGTTTCAGTTTTTCAAAATTTTCCTCTTGTGTGGCTTTTTTGACATCGTAATCATATTTTACGGCAACATCGAGAAGACTGCGCACAGCCTCGCCCGTTTCCGCCTCGGTGGAGAGGTCGCTGAAATAATACTGCTCAAAATCGCTTATGTCAAAGAGATTGAAAATATCGTAAATTAGGAAATTCTCGCCGTTGATTTCATATTCCAAATCAATAATATTGCTGAAAAGAAGAACATTCGGCGTATATGTGATTTTTACCTTGTAGCTGCCGCGGTCAAACACAGCCGAAAGCTTGTAGAAGTATTTTGTGTGTTCCTCCTCGTAGCCTAAAAAAGTGCCGTAGGCTCCGGTTGCCGCGTCGGAATCAATCTCCTTTTTTAAGGCGGCAATTATATCCTTTGAAATATCGTCGATTTTAATTTTTTTGTCCTTTTTATTCTTTTTCATTCATTCTCCGTAAAATATTTTGTCATAATAACAGCGTTTTCATCGGGGTCGGAATAAAAGTGCGGTCGCACACCTATATTTTCAAATCCCGATTTTTCATAAAGTGCTATTGCCGCAAAATTGCTTTGCCTTACCTCAAGCGTGATAAAATCCATATCGTTTTCAAAGCTGCGAGCCAAAAGCGCACGGGCAATTCCAAGCCGCCTATACTGCGGCAAAACGGCAATGTTCGTAACATATCCCTCGCGCAAAAAAATTTGTAGCCCCATATATCCGGCAACGGTGTCGCCGTCGAGCGCAACAATAAAATGCGATGTGTCGAGCGTGAGCTGTTTTTTTAAATCATCTCGCGACCACGGATGCGAAAAACACACTTTTTCGATTTTTTCAACACCGTCAAGGTGATTTATACAAAAATTTTCTATAACCATATCAGTGAGCGTCAAACCATGTTTTGCCTATTTTTCCGTCGGCACGCAGGCAAACTTTCATTTTGCAGGCATTTTCCATCTCCTGCGTAACAATTTCAAGTGCCTTTTGTGCCTCGTCCTCGGGGGCTTCGACAATAAGCTCGTCGTGGACCTGAAGAATAAGGCGCGATTTCATATTTTCATCGGTAAGGCGTTTGTCAACCTTAACCATTGCTATTTTGATAATATCGGCGGCTGTTCCCTGAATCGGCATATTGCGCGCAACCCTTTCGCCGAAAGCGCGAAGCATATGATTTGACGATGAAAGCTCGGGCAAATAGCGGCGGCGGTTAAACAGAGTTTCGCTGTATCCTCGCTCCTTTGCAAGTTCAATCATATGATTCATATACTTGTCAACACCGCTGAAGGTGGCAAGATAGTTGTTGATATACTCCTGTGCCTCCTTGCGCGAAACGCCGATGTCTTTTGCAAGCGAAAATGCGCCGATTCCGTAAACAATGCCGAAATTGACAGCCTTTGCACGCGAACGGAGTTCCTTTGTAATCATATCAACCGGCAAGCCGAAAACCTGTGATGCGGTTGTCGTGTGAATATCAACGCCGCTGTTGAAAGCATTTATCATATTTTCATCATTTGACAAATCGGCAAGCACACGAAGTTCGATTTGGCTGTAGTCGGCATCAATAAGCGTTTCACCGTCGCCTGCGATAAAGAATTTGCGCAATTCCCTGCCGAGCGGCGTTCTTATCGGGATATTTTGCAAATTCGGCTCGAGCGAGCTGATTCTGCCGGTGCGCGTTTCAACCTGATTAAACGAGGTGTGAATCCTGCCGTCGGGTGCGATAACCTTTAAAAGTCCGTCGCAATAAGTGGATTTAAGCTTTGTAAGCGAGCGATATTCCAAAATGTATTCAATAACGGCATGGTCATATCGCAGACTCTCGAGCACCTCGGCATTAGTTGAATAGCCGGATTTTGTTTTCTTTTTGCAAGGAAGCTTTAATTCCTCAAACAAAGCAACACCAAGCTGCTTTGGCGAATTTATGTTAAACTCGTGCCCTACCTCTTTGTAAATCAAATCGGTAAGCTCGTTGATTCTTGACGAAAGCGATTTGCCGAACTCCTCAATGCCCTTTTTGTCAACGCAAAATCCGACATGCTCCATTTTTGCAAGCACGCGCGCAAGAGGCAGTTCAATATTGTGCAAAAGGTCCGTTTGGTTTGCCTCGTCAAGCAGAGCGTCTGTTTTGTCGAAAAGCGGCTTTATGACTGCGGCATAAACAACATTTTCGTCGCTTGAGCCGAGCGAATTTTTAAATTCGGGCATTGGCACATTGTAATCAAGGCACAAATGCTCAATGCCGTAGTTGCTGTCCGATGGTTTGAGCAGATATGCGCTCAACATCAAATCGCCGCAAACGCTTTTGCATTCAACGCCGAGGTCTGCCGCAAGTCGGTGAAGATACTTTGAATTATATGTGAATTTTTTACATTTTTCATTTTCAAAGAAATTTCGCACAAAGTATTTATATTCCGGAGTTTCCGACGGTATAACGATTATTTCGTCACCAAACGCAAAAAGCAAATCCGTTATTTGACCGTCGATTATCAGCGGATAAAAATATGCGTCGTCATCGCCGATTTTTTTGAGCAAATAATCAGCGTCAACACATGTAAGACGTGTAATCTCGCGCGGCTTTTCGGGTGTGGATTGAGTGATTGCCTCATTTGCGTTGAGATTGTATTTATCCATAAGTGAATACAATTCAAGGCGCAAAAACTCGCCTGCTGCCGCATTTTTATCAAAATCGCCGAGCAAATACGAATTAATATCGGTGTCAATCGGGGCGTCCGTCCTGATTGTGCCGAGTTCGAGCGAAAGATACGCCTGCTCCTTATCCTCAATCAAATGGGTGCGTGTACCCTTTTTAATCGACTCATCGTCGATATTTTCATAAACGCCGTCAAGCGTTTTAAATCTTGCAATCAAATCAAGCGCTGTTTTCGGTCCCACCTTTGTTACGCCCGGGATATTATCCGAGCTGTCGCCCTGAAGCGCCTTAACCTGAATAAGCTGTTGCGGTGTGACGCCGTATTCAACGGCTATTGCCTGCTCATCCATCACATCGGTTGATTTTGTTTTGGCAAGCAAAACTTTAACTCCGCCGTGAGCAAGTTGGAGCGAATCCCTGTCGCCGGTGGCAATGAAACACTCGTTGCCGTCTTCTCTGCAACGAGCGGCAAGTGTGCCGAGAATATCGTCTGCCTCCCAGCCCTCGCACTCTATGGTTTTTATTCCCAAAAGATGAAGAAGATTTTTGACAATCGGCATTTGAGAGCGAAGCTCGTCGGGCATTGCGTGTCTGCCTGCCTTGTAGGCGTCATACATTTTATGCCTGAATGTCGGGGCGTGAACATCAAACGCAACGGCAACGGCGTCGGGTGAACACATATCCTCAAACCTTTTCATCATATTTAAAAAGCCGAAAACAGCGTTTGTATATACTCCGTCCTTTGTTGAAAGGAGTTTGATTCCGTAGTAAGCACGATTAATTATGCTGTTTCCGTCGATAACCAAGAGTTTCATAAATTAAATTACCTCATATAAAAAGTCGATATTATTATACCATAAAACACCCTGCTTTACAATAAAAAAAGGAACTTCAAGGTTCTATACCCCGAAGTTCCGAAAAGCTTTTAAATATTACTTTTTAACGGATTCAACCAAGCCCTCCGCAAGGCCTGCAATGCCTTGAATTTCGGAAGGAATGATAATCTTTGTAGCCTGACCGTCGGCAGCCTTTTCAAACGCCTCGATAGCCTTAAGCTTGATTACGGCATCATTTGCATTTGCATCGTTAAGGAGCTTGATTGCATCGGCAGATGCCTTTTGAACAGCCTCGATAGCGGCTGCCTCACCCTCTGCCTCGCGGATTTTAGCCTCCTTAACAGCCTCAGCATGAAGAATTGCCGACTGCTTTTCAGCCTCTGCCTCAAGGATTTTTGACTCCTTATGACCTTCTGCAACAAGAATTCTCGATTGCTTTTCACCCTCTGCACGGAGAATAGCCTCTCTTCTCTCACGCTCTGCTTTCATCTGCTTTTCCATAGCGTCCTGAATTTCGCGAGGAGGAATGATGTTTTTAAGCTCTACCCTGTTAACCTTGATTCCCCACGGGTCTGTTGCCTCGTCAAGAATTACTCTGATTTTAGCATTGATTGTGTCACGCGAGGTAAGAGTTGAATCAAGCTCGAGTTCACCGATGATGTTACGAAGTGTTGTGGCTGTGAGATTTTCGATAGCGGAAATCGGGCTTTCAACACCGTATGTGTAAAGTTTCGGGTCGGTGATTTGGAAGAATACTACAGTGTCAATTTGCATTGTAACATTATCCTTTGTGATAACAGCCTGCGGCTTGAAATCAACAACCTGTTCCTTAAGCGAAACGGTTTTCGCAATTCTGTCAACAAACGGAATTTTAACATGAAGTCCCGTTTCCCATGTAGCGAAGAATGTGCCGAGTCTTTCGATAACAAATGCTTTTGACTGCGGAACAACTCTGATATTTGCAAAAATAAGCAGTGCAAGCGCCGCAATAATCAACACAATAACAATAACAAATTTCATACATTTTCTCCTTTAATCGTTTTTAGGTATTGTTTTTACAATCAATTTTACACCGTCGATTTTTTCAATCAAAACGATTGAATCCTTTGGTATCGTGACATCGGGGCTTTCGCTGCGCGCAGTCCACACCTTGCCGTCAACCTTAACCTGTCCCGACGGAAGCAGGTTGTTTATTTCTTCAATAACAACGCCCTCCTGACCTATACAGCGGTCGGCATTGGTTTTGACTGTTTTTGTGTTCAGCTTTTTCTTGACAATCGGTCGCGTTGCAATCAGCGTGACAACCGTTACGGTGACAAAAACGGTCACCTGAACAGGAATGCCTGCACCGCAAAAAGCGGTAATGAGTGCGGCAACAGCACCGATTAAAAACCAAATTGAAACAAGCTGAACGGTTACTCCCTCGGCAATACCGAAAAGCAATATTGCCGCTGCCCAAATTATATACATTGTCGATTCGGGCATATAATCTCCTCCTTATCAACCATATCAATAAAGGTTTAGTTTTGTTTTCTGACTATGCCGTATTCGCCTATGTCGGGTCTAAAATATTTGCACGATTTTGATTTGTCGGCGAAAAGCATTTTTGCATATTCGTCCTCATCAAGCTGAAGGTCGCAAAAATACTCGTCGCTCTCTTCATCATAAGCGTTGTACCAGCATTTGTCGCACAAATCTGCCATCAGTTCAATGCACTCTCCTCTTTTTCGTTTTCGCTGACATTAACTTTGTCACGATCAAGCGCAATGTAGGGAATCATCAATCCCGGCATACCGCATGTGGCGGTGAGGCTGTTGATAAATTGACGGAGCGACGGAAACAGCTGGTCAAACGATTCAACATGAATATCGCCCTTATCGTCGCCGCTTTGATAAGCAAATTCGGCAACTATTTCGAGTTTGATTTCAAACGGGAGCATATTTTCGTCCGCAATTTTAAAATTAAGCGTGCCGATGCATTTATTATCGCCGTCCATATAGCTTACATTATAATTAAAATGGTTTTTGAGCTTTAACTGCGTGCCGTTTTGAACCTTGTTTTCAAACGAAACGGAATTAACTCTGAACCCTTTGAGCTGTACCATAACAACCACCATAGCCTTTCTCGGTCAAAGCCGACGGATAAACGAAGCCTTTATATTTTCTCCGTTAAACCGCAAATTTAACATTGTTTACCTTAATATCCTCAACATCTGGTGAAGCCGCCTTGCCGCTGAATCTCACAAGCTCGAGATTTTCAACATTTTCGGCGTCGATTGCGTGCTTGTAATTGCCGCAAATATTGCCCCACGATGTTTTTGTTTTTTCAATAAGCACATTCTTTGCATATCTGATGAAAAATGCCGAATTGTCATATTTTTCAACACCGTAGTCAAGACACGGTCTTAAATCATACAAGCCACAGTCCCACTTTGATGTGCGGTTGAGCTGAATTTGGCAATTTTCAAATGTAATATCTTCAATAATATTTTCGGCGTTGCCGTGAATCAAAACGCCGTTTTCGCCCTTTGCGGTGACATTGAAAAAGCGAATGTTTTTGATTGTGCCGCTTTTTGTGTTTTCGTCTCTGTTAAAGGTTGTCAAAACAATAGGCTCTGCTGTACCCCACCAATCGGGACAGAATCGGCGTGTTTCGATAATAATATTTGAATATGTAACATTTTCGACACAGCCGCCGTCGCGGATTTGAATTGAAAGTCCGCGGTTTGATTTGCTTATAACGCAGTTTGAAACGATAACATTTTTGAAATCACCCACACCCTCGGTGCCGATTTTTATTGCAGCAGAGGTTGAAACAAGCGTGCAACCGTCGATAACGATATTTTCGCACGGACCGTATTCGGCATTGCCCTTTGACGCCTTTAAGCAAATGCAGTCGTCGGCGCATGTAACATGACAGCCGAGTATTCTGACATTTGAGCAATGGTCGGGGTCGATTCCGTCGGAATTTGCGACATCAAGATCGTTTAAAATTCTGATTCTGTCAATCAAAACATCGTCGCAGCCTGCCGGGTGCAGAGTCCAAAACGGAGCGTCAACAACAGTAAACTCTTTAAATGTGATATGATTGCTTTTTTCAACATACATAACGGTCGGACGCGGATAAAAATCGCCCGTGACATAGTATCGGTCCTTGCGCTGAACAAAAGCGTGACCGTTTGCGTCAATTGTGCCCTCGCCTGAAATTGAGCAATTGTCTGCCTCAAAGCCGTAGATAAACACAAAGCTCGGCTTGCCTGTAACGGGATTGCCGATTAACGCGGTTTTAGGGTCGTTAATAAGCTTGTTCGGTCTGATATAGCCGTCTATATTTCCTGTTGCTTTAAGGCGTGCGCCTTTTTGAATATGCAAATCGACATTTGCTCTAAGCCTGATTGAATCGCTGTAGAAAACCTTGCCGCTTTGCAAAACCACTCTGCCGCCGCCGTTTCTTGCGCAATCGTCTATTGCGTGCTGAATGGCAAACGCATCGTTTGTTGTGCCGTCGCCCTTTGCACCGTACTGAATAACATTGTATTCTTTCATCTTTTTACCTCGTAAAGTTTATATTCAAATTAATAATAACATATAACTTTACTATTTACAATATATTTTGAATTTAATATAATATATCCGAAACAATAAAATCACGCGGCATCGGGGTGACAAATTTGGAAAAAGGCAATAAACGAGAGAGAATATATTTTCTTGATGAATTGCGCGGCTTTGCAATAGCTGCGATGATAGTTCACCATACCTTTCTCGACATAGGCAACATATATATGGCTGATTGGGGCTTTAAAGCGTTTAACAGACTTTGCACATTTCAGCCGATTTTTTGGAGCATTTTTATTATAATATCGGGCATATGCTCGCGCCTTTCGCGCAACACCCTAAAGCGCGGTGCGATTGTCCTTGCCGCCGGTCTTGCCGTCACCGTTGCAACCGCGGTGATAATGCCGATGATGCACATTTATAAATGCGAAATTTATTTCGGAATACTGCACTGCCTCGGCTGTTGTATGATAATCACAGGGCTTTTGATGCCGTTTATAAAAAAAATAAAGCCGTCCGTCGGAATGGCGGCAAGCGCACTATTGTTTATGCTGACATACGGCATAAGCGACAAAACGCTTATGTTCGGCTTAATTCACCTGCCCGAGTCGCTGTATCAAACAAACATACTTTTCCCCCTCGGATTTTATAACTCCGACTTTGCAAGCGCAGATTATTTTGCACTGTTGCCGTGGCTGTTTATGTTCCTTTTCGGCGCATTTGCCGGTCAGTATGTTAAAGAAGGCAGACTCCCGAGGTGGACATATAAAAAACATTCAAAAGTGTTTGCATTCATAGGCAAGAACAGCCTTTGGTTTTATTTGGGACATCAGGCTGTGATTTATGCGGTTTTGTATGCGATAATGTATATATCGATTTGGATTAAAATGTAAAAACCGCCCGACACTCAATGACCGAGTATCGGGCGGTATTTTTTTTTGCAAAAAATTAATAGAATAATTATTTTGTCGCTTTTCTTTTTCTTACGGAAAGCGGCGTTTCGTTTTTCATATATGTATCCCAAACATTAATGCGGTCGTCCTCGTCTATTTGGCGGATAACCCTTGCCGGAACACCTGCGACAATGCTGTTTGGCGGAACATCGCGGTTGACAACTGCGCCTGCCGCTACGATGCTGTTTTCGCCGATTGTTACTCCGCCGCAAATCGTTGCGCTTGAGCAAATCCAACAGCCGTCCTTAATTGTGATAGGTGCGGAATACTCAAGGTCATGCCTGCCGTCGGGATAATCGGCAGGAAGTCGCTCCTCAACAAGAAACGGATGAAGCGGCGTTGCAAGAGTTACATTTGCACCAATCCACACGCCGTCGCCGAATGTGATGGGAGAAATGTCAAGGAATGTGCAATTATAGTTTACAAAACAGTCCTTGCCGACATGAACATTGACGCCGTATTCGCAATAAAGCGGTGCAAAAACAGCAAAATCCTTGCCTTTTGCCGACGGAATGAGTCTTTCAAGCGCACGCTGTTTAGTTTTGAATCTCCAAACGGCGATTTTGTTAAAACGCTGGCATCGCATAAGTCCGAGTGCATGCTGTTTAAAAATATCCTTACTGCCCGCGTTATAAAGCTTGCCTGCGACCATACGGTCCCAATCGTTAATTTTGCCCTTATTATCAACCATAATCAAGCCCTCATTTATTTAATATGGATACATATAGCAAAAAACGGAGTGTGCTCTCACGAACGCACTCCGTTGATTATTTGATTACTAACCTCTGAAATTGCGGCGAGGACCTCTGCCCTCACGGCGAGGCTTGCGCGGTGTATCGTCAATTTCGTTTTCAGCGGTCATACCCTCAACCTCGATGAGATAATCTCTTCTTGAAAGGTTGATTCTGCCCTGATCGTCAATTTCGATGCACTTAACTGCGATTGAGTCGCCAACATTTACAACATCTTCAACCTTTTCTGTTCTCTTAACATCAAGGCGACTGATGTGAACAAGACCTTCCTTGCCGGGTGCGATTTCAACAAATGCGCCGAAGCTCATAATTCTTGTTACAACGCCGTTGTAGTATGCGCCAACCTCGGGATCTGTAGCGATAAGTTTAACAACCTCAACTGCGCCCTTACACTTTTCGGCATCAATACCGGAAATGTAAACTCTGCCGTCCTCTTCAATGTTGATTTTAACATCGTATTCTGACTGAATTTCCTGGATAACCTTGCCGCCCTTGCCGATAACATCGCCGATTTTATCGGGATTGATTGAAATGGTAAACATCTTCGGAGCGTATTTTGAAAGCTCTTTTCTCGGCTCGCTGATAACAGGGAGCATAATTTCATCAAGAATATAATTTCTTGCCTTGTGTGTCTTTGCAAAAGCCTCTTTGATAATTTCCGGAGTAAGACCGTGTACCTTAAGGTCCATCTGAATTGCTGTGATACCTTTCTTTGTACCTGCAACCTTAAAGTCCATATCGCCGTAGAAATCTTCAAGACCCTGAATGTCGACCATTGTCATAAAGTCGCCGTAAACACCCTCGTCGCCGGTGATAAGACCGCAGGAAATACCTGCAACCGGTGCCTTAATCGGAACGCCTGCTGCCATAAGAGAAAGGGTTGAGCCGCAGATTGAACCTTGTGATGTTGAGCCGTTTGATGAAAGAACTTCCGATACAACGCGAATTGCATACGGGAACTCGTCAACAGACGGAAGAACGGGAACAAGTGCCTTTTCTGCCAATGCACCGTGGCCGATTTCTCTTCTGCCCGGTCCTCTTGACGGCTTTGTTTCGCCGACAGAGTATGACGGGAAGTTGTAGTGGTGGATATATCTCTTTTCTGTTTGCTCGTCAAGTCCGTCAAGCTGCTGAGCATCGCTCATAGGACCGAGTGTTGTAACAGAAAGAACCTGTGTTTGTCCTCTTGTGAAAAGTCCTGAGCCGTGTGCTCTTGCAAGGAGGTCAACCTCTGCGTTAAGCGGACGGATTTCATCAATGCCTCTGCCGTCAACACGCTTATGCTCGTCCTTAAGCCATGAGCGAACAACATGTTTTTGAACAAGATACATAATCTCGTCAATCTTTGTCTCGTTGCCCTCAAACTGCTCGTCGAATTTTTCGTGAACAGCGGCATAGATAGGAAGAAGAGCCTCGTCACGAACAAGTTTGTCGTCTGTATCAAGAGCTTTCTTGACATCTTCGATGCAGAACTCTTCGATTTGAGCCATAATCTCTGGGTCGGGATTTGATGACTCGTATTCAAATTTAGGCTTGCCGATTTCATCAACAATACCTTGGATAAATTTAACGATTTTTTTGTTTTCCTCATGACCTGCCATAATAGCGTCAAACATTGTATCATCGTCGATTTCGTTACCGCCTGCCTCGATCATTGCTACAAGGTCTGCCGTTGATGCAACGGTGAGAACAAGGTCGCTCTTTGCTCTTTGCTCAAGAGTCGGGTTGATAACGATTTGACCGTCAACAAGTCCTACATTAACGCCTGAAATCGGTCCGTCCCACGGAATATCTGAAATTGCGATAGCCGCAGAAACACCAATCATAGCGGTGATTTCGGGTGAGCAGTCGGGGTCAACCGACATAACTGTTGCTACAACCGAGCAATCATTTCTCAAATCCTTTGGGAACAAAGGACGGATAGGACGGTCGATACAACGAGAAGTGAGGATTGCCTTTTCGGAAGCTCTGCCCTCTCTTCTTTGGAATGATCCGGGGATTTTACCTACCGAATACATTTTCTCTTCATAGTCAACGCTGAGAGGGAAAAAGTCAACGCCCTCTCTCGGCTTTGCCGATGCCGTTACTGTGCAAAGCACATTTGTTTCGCCGTAGCGAGCCATAACAGATGCATTTGCAAGGCCTGCCATTTTGCCAGTTTCAAGTGTAAGCTTTCTGCCTGCAAGTTCTGTTTCCCATACTTTAAAATTCTTGAAAAACATTTTAAATTACCTCTTTCTTAATATTTTTTATATCGAAGGAGGAGAATAGTAATAAGGTCAACCGACAATCGTTTATCGGCTCAGCTTACTACTATTGTCAACTCCTCCTCGGGATACCTTAAAAATGTAAACAAGGCAGGTGATAGCAACATCACCTGCCGTATTTTAATTAGTCTTGAGCTTCGTTGTCAGCCAAGTTACGCTCGATAGTATTACGGATACCGAGCTTTGCGATAAGATCACGATACTCGTGAACATCGTTTTTGTAGATGTAAGCAAGAAGGTTTCTTCTGTGACCTACCATCTTAAGAAGACCGCGGCGTGAGTGGTGGTCCTTCTTATGAACCTTAAGGTGCTCTGTAAGCTCGTTGATTCTCTTTGTGAGAACTGCAACCTGTACCTGTGCAGAACCTGTGTCACCCTCGTGAACGGCATATTCTTTGATTATTGCTTGTTTTTCTTCTTTTGTCATTTTGACTCACCTCATTAAAATATTTGCATTGCGAAAAACACAGTAGCGGGATAGGTGACTCCCAAAAGGGCATACCCCCGTAACCGAGTAATCCGTCACAGCGAGAAGATTATAGCATATTAACAAGGATTTGTAAAGGTTTATTTTTAAAGGTTATATTTTATCCGAAAACAAACAAATGAATGCGAATTTCGAGCTTTGAAAAAAGTTTAAATAGTAAACTTTTTTACTAAATCCATTAGTAAATTTATTTACTACATATAATTGTAGCGGAGGGTTTATTATGGAATATGTTAAGAGAATTCGCGACTTGAGGGAAGACAACGACAAGACACAGCTTGAAATAGCGCAAATGCTTGAAACATCGCAAACAATGTATGCAAGATATGAGCGCGGAGCAAACGAACTGCCGATAAGGCACCTTTTAGCGCTTGCGGACTATTACAATGTATCGACAGATTACATATTGGGGAGAACAGACAACCCTGCTTTTAATTGAAATATAAAAATGCAAAAAAACATTGACTTTTTATATTATTCTGTTATAATAATTAAGCCGCATATTATGGGCAGTGAAGTTGCGCACCGCGCACGCCTATCGTAGCGAGACTTATGAAGGAGATAATATACTTATGTACGCAGTTATCGTAACAGGCGGAAAGCAGTACAAAGTTGCCGAAGGCGATGTTCTTTACATCGAAAAGCTCGGTGTTGACGCTGACAGCGAAGTAACATTTGACAATGTTCTTGCAGTAAGCACAGACAAGGGCTTCAAGGCAGGCAAAGACGCTGCAAAGGCTACCGTTAACGCAAAGGTTCTTAAGAACGGCAAGGGCAAGAAAATCACAGTATTTACTTACAAGCCAAAGAAGAACGAAAAGCGCAAGATGGGTCACCGTCAGCCATACACAAAGGTTGAGATCACAAAGATCAACGCATAATGATTAAAATTAATTTTACAAAATGTGACGATTTAATAACAGGGTTTGAATGTAAAGGTCACTCAAACAGTGCACCGTCGGGCGAGGACATTGTTTGTGCGTTTGTATCAAGCGCATGCTTTATGACCGCAAACACAGTCACCGAAATTTTAAACCTCAATGCCGACGCCGCCGCGACAGACGGATATATGCGGCTTGAAATTAAAGAGTCACCGTCCAAAGCTCAGGATATATTAAACGGTTTAATCTTGCATTTAACCGAGCTTGAAAAAGATTATCCTGACAATATCAAAGTGAACATATCGGAGGTGTAATAATGCTTAAGTTAGATTTACAACTTTTCGCTCACAAGAAAGGTATGGGTTCTACAAAGAACGGCCGTGATTCAGAATCAAAGCGTCTTGGCGCAAAGAGAGCTGACGGTCAATTCGTTCTTGCAGGCAACATCCTTTATCGCCAAAGAGGAACTCACATTCATCCGGGCAACAATGTTGGTATCGGTTCTGACGATACACTTTATGCTCTCATCGACGGAACTGTTAAGTTCGAGAAGATGGGCAAGGATAGAAAAAAGGTTTCTGTTTACCCTGTTGAGCAATAATTTCAGTATTATTAAAAGCACAGTGCATGGCACTGTGCTTTTTTGTTTATATAAATATCAATTAACATAATATTTTGCCTGCGCGTTCCAAAGTTCAAAATACTTTTCGCCTGCTGCCAAAAGTTCCCGATGCGTGCCGCTTTCAACAAGCCTTGACTTGTCAAACACGGCGATTTTATCGCAGAACACACAGCTTGAAAGCCTGTGCGAAATATAAATTGCGGTTTTGCTTTGAACAAACGAGTTGAAACGGGTATAAATCTCGTTTTCGGCAATCGGGTCGAGTGCGGCTGTCGGCTCGTCGAGAATAACAACGGGCGCGTCCTTATAAAGTGCCCTCGCAAGCGCAAGTTTTTGAGCCTCACCGCCCGAGATTTCAACGCCGTTTTCGTCCAAATCCTTATAAAGATATGTGTTTTCCTTATTCGGCAGACGCTCTGCCCTGTCTTTGATATTTGCATTTTCAAGGCAGGCATAAAATCTGTCACTTTCAAAATCGGAATTTGCACAAATGTTATCCTTAAGCGAAACGGAGAATATTTTGAAATCCTGAAAAACTACGGAATAGAGATTTATAATACTGTCCTTTGTGTATTTCTTAATGTTTGCACCATTGAGCAAAATTTCGCCGTCGGTCACATCGTAAAGGCGGCACATCAGCTTGATAAATGTTGTTTTGCCGCTTCCGTTTCTGCCGACTACGGCTAAATGCTCGCCGTTTTTGATTTTGAGATTGACATTTTGGAGAGCGTAATTTTCCGCACCCGGATACTTAAACGAAACATCATTAAACTCAATCTCAAAACCGCCCGACAAGTCAAGCACCTTGTCGCCGTAGGTCATTTCGTCCTCGGCATTTACAATTTCAAAATAATAATTGACAAGCGGCACCATTTCTGCGGTTTTGCCGAAGGTGACAGCCATTTTCATTATGCCGCCGATTATCTGCATAAATGCGCCACAATAAAGCACGAGCGAGCCGATACCGAACAAACCGTACAAGCCCTTAACACCGATAAACAGATAAATACCGAAACCGACAAGCGCGCCCAAAATCGCAACAAATGAGCTTTGCTTTGCCGTGTTCATCGAGGCTTTTTTCAAAATCCGTTCGCCGTCGGTAAGCAGTCTGTCCGTGGCGGTGTGCTTGATTAAATCCTGTTCTTTATAAATGCGGATTTCTTTACCCGTATTATAATCGGAGAACATATTGAGAAAATAGTAAAAAATTCGATCAAGGCGTGAATACTCGTCGCTCGCCTTAAACCAAGCCTTGTTCATTCTGACGGCTACGACAAGGATAATGACAGCCATAACGGCGATTGCGCCGAAAATCGTGAACAAAAACGCAGGGCGTTCAAAAAAGGTGTCACCTGTTTTCTTAAACCCGATTTTTAACAGCGGAGCGATAATGACGATTGATATAATCAGCGTCAATGCGCCCGAAATAAAATCGCGCATCATCCAAGTGAGCTGAACAAACGAGGAAAAAACTCTGTCCTGCGCCTCGGAATGTTTGTGCACAAGCTCCTTGAACTCACTGCTTTCGAGTTTTTGATACTCGATGCCGAATAACCTTGACGAAATTCGCTGAAGCTCCTTGTTATACATCAGCGAGCGATAGACAAACTGCATATCGCCGAGATAATAATTGATGAAAAACAACACCGCATTTATACCGACAGCCAAGCCGATATAAAGCGCAAGGCTTTTCATACCTGCGCCGCCCTCAAGCAAATCTATGATTTTTGATGTAAACCAAATGTTGACAAACGGCACAACCGCAGTAACAAACGCAACGGTAACAGCGGTGGGGATAAGTCGCTTTTCGAGGCGGTGCATTTCACGAAACGCAGCAAAAACCGTTTTTATATTTTTCATTCGGCATCGCCTCCGTTCTCTTTATAGTAGTAGCTTTGGACTTGGTACATTCTGTAATACAAGCCTTTTAGCGCCATAAGCTCATCGTGTGTGCCCCTTTCGGCAATTTTGCCGTCCTTGATAAACAAAATTCTGTCGCAAAAGCGAGTGGAAGAAAGACGGTGAGAAATGAAAAATGATATTTTGCCGCTTGTCATCTCGTTATATTTTAGATACAGCTCGTTCTCGGCGATAGGGTCAAGCGCGGCGGTCGGCTCGTCAAGAATCAAAACGGGCGCATTTTTGTATATCGCCTTTGCAAGAAGCAATTTTTGCTTTTCGCCGCCCGAGAAATCGACCGCGTTTTTATAAACATCCTTTATCATATACGATTTTTCTTTGTCGGGCAGAGTGTTTATCTTGTCCGATATTCCTGCCTTTTCAAATGCGGCAAAGAGTTTTTCTTTATCATAGTTTAAAGTTGTGCAAACATTTTCGGCAATCGTCATCGGCATAAAATAATAATCCTGAAAAACTGCCGAAAAAAGGTTAAAATAACTGTCGCTTGAAAAGTCGCGGTTGTTTTTTCCGTTAATCAAAATCTCGCCCGAAGTGGGATAATATAAGCCGCAAAGCAGTTTAACTGCGGTAGTTTTGCCTGCGCCGTTTTCGCCGACAATGGCTATATTTTCACCCCTGCCCACCTTAAAGGACATATCGTTAATTGTACTCTTTTCTGCCGACGGATAGGTAAATGAAACATTCTTAAATTCGATTGAATCAACGCTGTCAAAATTCACATTGGGCTTATTCTCGCTCTCGTCCGTGCTTTCGACAAATTCACGAAAAGCGGCGCAATCGTTACAGCAACGCTCGAGATTTGAATACTGATACACGGCGTTTAATATCCAATTTGAAAAGCCGGTTATAATACCGAAATAGAAAATAAAATCGGAAACAGAGAGCTTTCCCCTGCACACAAGATATGTAAGATAAGCATAAGCGACAAGCTCACGCAAAAGATTAAGCAATGCCCTTGTGCCGCCGACCTTGAGATTTTGGCGCATAAATTTTTGATTGATTCGCTCTAATTTATAAATTATTTTCGCAACGGCGGACATAAAATAATCGGTAAATCCGTATAGTCTGATGTCCTTTGCGGCGAAAAAATCACGGCACAAATTATAGTAATAATCAAATCTGACAAATATTTTACTTCGCTCGTCCTTAGTTTTCTTTTCCTTTTTATTTAAGAATTTCAAAAGGAAGAACTCACAAACGCATGTGGCAAGAATAATCAAAATCATTATAATATTGACTTTATAAATCAGTGCAAGCGAGGTTATAACGCCAACAATGCTGACACAAAATTGGTTGCTTGAGTCGAGAAAATCTGACGAACCGGAATAATAACTGCGATAAAATTCCATTGCCCTTTTATTCTTCTCTCTGCCGCTCGGGCTTTCGATATTTGTATAATCGGTGTTGAGATTTTTTTCAAACGCAAGCACGGCATAACGCATACGGATAATGCGCGCACTTCCGTTAAGAAGTTCCTGCATAAACGGCGCAAGCCAAGTGGTCAGTACAACAAGCACGCTCAAAAGACCTACAACGAGCGTAAGCCTGCCGACCGTCGCACCCTCGTTAATACAATCAATCATCGCCTTTGGTATATAAGCTGTTACAATCGGCTGAAACACAAGTGCCGGTACGCGGATAAGAAAGTAAATCAGGCTTTTTTTATCCCACGCGGTCCAATTTTTCAGCATATATTTTATGTTTTCTTTCATTGCTCCTCCTCGAGTCATAAAAACAAAAAATCGCCCCTGCATAAGCCTATGCAAGAGCTTTACTACTGTGTTCGGAACGGGAACAGGTTTCTCTTTTTTATCAGCAACGACTGATTATATTTTCATTTTACATTATCAAAGCGCAAATGTCAACAATAATTTGGGACATATCCCACACGATATATCCCAAATTCATTTACAATTTAACTATCACAAGCAAAAAGGCGGTAGTTATGAAAATAAAAGAAGCAGTTGCGCAACGCATCATAAACCTCTGCAAGGAGAGAAATATAGCAGTCAATGCACTCGGGAATTTAAGCGGAATAAATCCGTCAACGATTTACAGTATGCTCAACACAAAGAGCCAAAACCCGGGCGTAGTATCATTGCAAAAAATCTGTGACGGTCTTGAAATTTCAATCCGTGATTTTTTCAACGACGATTTGTTTGACAATATTGAGCAGGAAAGTATTTAGAAAATCAAAAAATCCCCTCAATGTGAGGGGATTTTGTTTCTTATATAACTGATATTAGTCAGAAATGTAAGGCATAAGAGCAAGATGACGAGCTCTCTTGATTGCAGTTGTGAGTTCTCTCTGGTGCTTTGCGCAAGTACCTGTTACACGACGAGGAAGGATTTTTGATCTCTCTGAAACAAACTTTCTGAGCTTTGCAACATCCTTGTAGTCGATCTCGTTTGAACTGTCAACGCAAAACTGACAAACTTTTCTGCGGCCTTTTCTTTGACCCTTGTTATTGTATGCCATGGTTTTTCCTCCTTTGCGAGTTTCTTAGAATGGTAAATCGTCGTCATCATCGACGATTTCTTCAAAATCACTGTTATCTGCGCTTGCATAGCTTGGAGCAGGCTGTGCGAATGCGGGGTTAGCCGCGCCTGTTGTGCCGCTCTCCGACTTGCTGCCGCAGAATGAAACATTGTTTGCAACAACTTCAACTTGTTTTCTGTTGTTGCCGTTCTTATCTGTATAGCTGCTTGTTTGGATTGAACCCTCAACAGCTATCATTGAGCCTTTGTGGAAATATCTGCTGATAAATTCCGCAGTTTGGCGCCATGCAACACAATCAATAAAATCTGCCTGTCTGTCTTGACCGGAGCGTTGATAATTTCTGTCGCACGCAACCTGAAAACGAAGAACAGATACACCGCTCGGTGTTGTTCTCAATTCCGGCTCGTATGTGAGTCTTCCCATAAGGGCTACCATATTAATCATAATTGATAACCTCCTTACTCACCTTTAGCAACAATGAGTGAACGGAGAACGCCGTCTGTAATGTTGATTACACGGTCGAGCTCTGCCGGGAATTTTTCATCGCTTGAGAAATTGATAAGAACATAGTATCCCTCTGCTTCGTAGTTGATAGGATAAGCAAGCTTTCTCTTGCCCCATTCCTCTACTTCGCCGAGAGTGCCATTCTTAGAAATAAGGTCAGTGAACTTTGTTTTCAAAGCGTTTACTGCCTCTTCACCCTTTGAGAGTGAGTAAACCATAACGATTTCATAATTCTTTAATGCCATTCTTCAGCACCTCCTTCTGGACATTTGGCGTGATTTCTCCTCACGCAAGGATTTGTTAGTTATATAACTAAGCCTTGATATTATAACAGCAAAGCACAATAATGTCAAGACTTATTATTCTTTAACCGTTTGGAAAGATATTTTTTCTTCTTTCTGCGAGCATTGTTTTGCTTGACAGCCTCGCTCCACAGGCTCGGATTAAACAATATCAAAAGTGGAAAAATCTCAAGCCTGCCGGCGAGCATATCAAAAACAAGAACGATTTTTGAAAAGTCATTGAAAAGGCCGAAATTTTCAGACGGTCCGACAAGTTCAAGTCCCGGACCGATGTTGTTGATTGTTGCCGCAACGGCGGTGAAATTCGTAGTTAAATCGTTGCCCTCAAACGAGATGCAAAGCACCGACGTGAAGAAAACAAGAAAAAATGTGATGAAATAAACATTTGTGCTTTTGAGAACATCCCGTTCAACAACCTTGCCGTCCATTTTAACCGAGTTGATGCTTTTCGGGTGAGAATATGATTTGAACTCTTTGAAAACGCTTTTGATTGCAAGAATAAAGCGCGAAACCTTAATTCCGCCGCCGGTACTTCCTGCGCATGCGCCAATGAACATAAGCACAACAAGCACTGTTTTTGAAGTGCTTGACCATGTATTGAAATCCGCCGTTGAAAATCCCGTTGTCGTAATAATCGACGCAACCTGGAATGACGCCTTGCACAACGCCTCGCTGACGGTGTTATAAAGATGAATTGTGTTTGAAAAAACCAATCCGATTGACACTATTATAATTGCCGCATAACCTTTGACTTCTTCAAGCGAAAAAGCCTTTTTAAACTGTCTGAAAAGCAAGAGATAATACGCGTTGAAATTGACGCCGAACAATATCATAAATATTGTAACAACCCATTGAATATATGGCGAAAACGAAGCAAAGCTGTCATTTCTAAAGCCGAATCCGCCTGTGCCTGCCGTTCCGAACGCCGTTAAAACAGATTCGAGAAAATGCATTTTGCCGCAAAGCAAAAATACAATTTCAATAAGCGTCATAGTAAAATAAATAACATAGAGCAATGCGGCGGTTTTTCTGATTTTCGGCACAATTTTGCTGACCGAGGGACCTGGGCTTTCGGCTCTCATAAGGTTCATATTTGAGCCGCCGCTGAGCGGAATCATTGCCAAAATAAACACAAGAACGCCCATGCCGCCTATCCAGTGCGTAAAGCTTCGCCAAAACAGCGTACAGTTTGCAAGCGTTTCAACATCGCTGAGAATGCTTGCACCCGTTGTTGTAAAGCCCGAAACGGTTTCAAAAAGCGCATCGACAAAATGCGGGATTTCGCCCGTGAGGACAAACGGAATTGCGCCGAAAACACTGAGCACAATCCAGCTTAATGCGGTTGCGACACAGCCTTCTTTTAAATAAAACACATTGCTTTTCGGCTTTTTCAGCGACATTGCGCCGCCGAGCACAAGACAAATTGCAGAGCTTGCAAGATAAGCATAACCCTCCTGCTCGTTATAATAAAGAGCAACTATGCACGGAAGCAACAACAAAAGTGCCTCCAGGGTCAAAACATACCCCACAACTCTCCTGATAACAGAACCATTCATAAAAAAATACTAACCTTAATCTAAAATTTCGCCAATGTCAACCATGCCGACAATTTTTGTAACAATCATAACAGTATCGCCGGGTTTGATGGAATCCTGACCGGACGGAATGATGATTTTGCCGTGACGGTTGATAAATGAAATGAGAACATTTTTTTTGATATTCAGCTCGCTGAGTGGCTTGTTTGTGACCTTTGAATCCTTGTCAATTTTGAACTCAATCGCCTCAACACGCTGATTAAACATATGATAAAGCGTTTCGATATTACTGCCCCTCGATGCGCTTTTTGCGCGAACATAAGCAATAATCGCCTCCGCAGTTATATATCGCGGATAAATTACACTGCCCAAGTCGAGTCTGTCGATAACATCGTTAAATGTAAGACGGTTGATTTTTGTGACAACCTTTGTGCTTTCGTGCGAAACATGGTTTGCATAAAGTGTGAGCAAAATATTTTCCTCATCGCTGCCGGTAAGAGGAACAAAAGACTCCGTAGCGTCTATTCCCTCCTCTTTAAGCAAATCCTCGTCTGTTCCGTCACCGTTGATGATAACTGCCTTTGGCAAAAGATTTGTAAGCTCCTCGCACCTTGCGCGATCCTTTTCGATAATTTTTACATCAACGCCTGCCGCAAGCAAATTTCGGCTGAGATAGTATGCCGAATCACCGCCACCGACAATCATAGTGTTTTTAACGCTGTTTGTTTTAAGTCCGATTGATTTGAAAAACGACCTTGCGTACTTTCGCGGAGCAACAAACGAAACAATGTCGCCCGCATTAATTTCGGTATTACCCGAGGGAATAGAAATTTGGTTGTGTCGCTCAACTCCGCAAAGCAAAACATTTTCGGTGCGTGCGCCGATTTGCGCAACGGTCATTCCGGCAATCATATTGTTTGCCGGCACACGGAATTTTACAAGGTCAACCCTGCCGTTTGAGAATGTGTTGACTTCAAGCGCATTCGGGAGCGACAAAATTCTCGCTATCTCGCGCGATGCCTCCTGCTCGGGGTTGATAATCATAACAAGGCCGAGCTTTTCCTGCAAATATGCAATTTCGAGAGAGTAGTCGGGGTCGCGCACTCTTGCGATTGCGGCGCATTCGCTCACCCTGCGAGCAACAGTGCAGCAAAGCAAATTCAGCTCGTCGCTCGCCGTAACTGCGATGATAAGGTCGGCTGTTTTGATTCCTGCATCGATTTGAGTGGTGAAGCTTGCGCCGTTTCCGACAACGCCCATAATATCATACAAATTTGTAAGCTCGGTGACAACATCGCGGTCCTTGTCAACAATTGTAATGTCATGACCCTCTGCGCTCAACTGCTCAACAAGTGTTGTACCTACCCTGCCACAGCCAACAATAATTATACTAAGTCCCTTTGCTTTATTTTTGCCTAACATAAGCAATCCTCTTCGTTGTTTTTTGCCGCGCACTTTGCGTGACGACACTCATTATAAATATATCACTGTTAATTTAAAAATACAAGTGGGAAATATAATTTGTTTTTAATACTGAAAGATAAGGGCAACGCTCTCTCCCCGAGGAGAAGGTGTTGTTACAATTCTAACCCATTTAACACAACAAAAAACCTCCTCAAACGAGGAGGTAATGTTTTTTATTTTTGCAATTTGCTGTTTAAATAATTTTGGAGTTCCTCAAGGCGGGATTTGTCAAGTGCCTTGGTGTCCTTAAGCGGATTGTCGATTTTTAAATTTTCGTATTTGAAAAATCCCATCGTGTGAAAAGCGAGAAGCTCGTATTTTTCAAACTTGAATTGAGCGACAAATTCGGCATATTTGTCCATATCCGCCTCGGTATCGTTTATGCCGGGCACAACAACCGTGCGAAGCCACATTCTTTTATTGATTGAGGTGCAATATTTGCCAATCTCGACAAACTTGTCAAAATCGCCCTTGGTGTATTTTTCGTAATCCCGAGGGTTGTAAAATTTGATGTCGAGAATCACCATATCGGCGTTGTCGATAGCGGTTTTAACCTCGTCTGTCAAAGCGACAGAGCCGGAGGTGTCGAGACAGTAGCCGATGCCCTCTGCGGCAATCATCGGATAAACCTCGTTAATGAATTTTGCATTAAGCAAAGGCTCGCCGCCCGAAAATGTGACGCCGCCGCCTTTTTTGAAATAAGGCTTGTATCGAATTATTTTTTTATAAATCTGCTCTGCGGTGTAATTATTGTCGGATTTAAACCAAGTATCGGGATTGTGACAATAAGCACAACGAAGCGGACAGCCGGTGAAAAAAATATCGTAGCGAATGCCTACGCCGTCAAGTGCGGCAAGCGACTCGAACGAATGTATATTAGCCATAAAATCATCTCTTTCATTAAACTCAATGATATTGTACTATCATTGCCTGAAAATATCAAGAGGATTATTTTTTCGGTTAATGTTTTCAGAAAATCAAAGCGATTTATGCACATTATCGCTCCGTTTATTGCCGAGGATGTGAGATAAATTGCGTTTTCTTGCGAGTGGGTGCCGTACAAAGGTACCGCCCCCGAACAAAAAACGCAAAGCAAAGCGGTTTATGCACATTATCGGCAATAAAAAAAGGCACGGATTGCTCCGTGCCCCTTTTATTATTTAGTCGTCGTCACCGTCACCGAACGGTCTGCTGATTTGTTCGTTTGTTGAAGTTGTAACTACATCTTCAACTGTGAATTCAGCAACTGTGAGTTCCGGCTTTGTGTATAACTCTTTCATTAACATAACCTCCACTGTTAGATTTTAATAATTGGTCGCCCCCGGAGGGGAGCCTGCGCCTTGCGGTGCAGGCATTTGCGATAATTAATAATTGAATTGGCTGATTGTTGAGTAAACAGTTGTAACTGAATTATCGTCAGCCATGCTCTTAACTGTTACATAAGCAACAGCAGTAGCAGCGGCATCCTTATTCTTAACACCGTAAACAAGGCCGAAATCATTAACAGTGTCCTTATTTGTAGGAACAGAGATTGACTTAACTTTAGCGCCTGTTGCAGCGATTGTTGTGCCAACCTTTTCAAGAGTCAACTCATCCTGAGTAGCGCCCTTACCATATACGAAACCACGGTCGATTACTGTGTAGCCAGCCGGGATGTATGATGAAGCAAGGAATGATACACGGTATGAGCCTGCTGTTGCAGGAGCAGCACTTACGATTGCAGTCATAGGTTTGTCAGTTACAGCATCTGTTACAGGTGTGATTGTTACATCAGAACCAACATAGAATGTGTAAGATGAGCCAACTGCAACTGTTGTGCCGTCGATAGCCCAAGCCTTTGCGTTGTCAGCAGATACAGTAACTGCTGTATCATAAGCGATGTCAGCAAATGTGTTAGCCTTTGTCTCGCCGTTAACAGTGATGTTAGCGCCCTGAGCGTTTACTGTGTAGCTGTTGCCACGAGTTTTGTAGCTTGAAGTGATTGTAGCAGATGTATCAAGAGCCTTGATTGCGTCATCTGTCTGGCTCCAACCTGCAAATGTGTAGCCAGGATATTCAGCAGGTGTAGGAATAGCTTTTGCCATTTCTGCCTGGAAGTCAGCAGCTGTCATATTTGTGTATGAAGCTGTAACATTGTTGTACATATCAAGGAATACAACAGTGATTGTTGACTTCTGTTCCTCCTGGAAGATAGGAGTTACAGTGATGTCCTTATACATTGTGAGCTCAAGAGTATTAGCAGTAGAAACAACTTTGCCGTCGATTTCCCAACCTGCGAATACTGCGCCTTCGATAGGCATTGCCTTAAGAGTAACAGTTGAGTTCTTGCCAGCCCATGTAGCCTTGTCGAAATCAAAGCCTTCAACGCTACCATATGAGCTGTACTTGCCGTTTACAGTGAGCTTAACGCCGTCAAGCTTAGCTGTATAGTCATCCTTCTTGGTGTGAGATGGATCGTTTTCACAAACATACTCTGTGTAACCCTGTGACTCGTAAGTAGGAGCTACAACCTTAGTTGCTTTCCACTTGTGGCCGAGAGCAGGAGTTGTCTTGTGAGTAGTAGTAATAACTTCGCCGCACTTTGAGCATCTTACAACTTCGTCGTAAGAACCTTCTGCTTCACATGTTGCAGGAACTTCATTTTCCTTAACTGCAGCTGCAGGAGTGTGAACATGAGTGAGTTGCGGAATTACTGCTGTTTGTGTATCGTCACCACGGATACAATCACGGTGTTTAGAACCTTCTGTATCTTCTGTAGCCGGTTTATCAATTACCCATTCGCCATACTCGTGACCGAGAGCGTCTGTGTAAGTGTCCTTGGTCTCTTCGCCGCAAACAGAGCACTTGTGCAATGTGTAGCCTTGAGCAGTACATGTAGGAGCAACTACTGTGTCAACAAATTTGTGACCTGTTGCAGGGATTACATGATGTTCAGTAGAAATGATTTCATTATCTTCTGTACATCTTACAACTTCGTCATATGAACCGTCTGTTGTGCAAGTAGCGGGAACAACATTCTCTTGTTTAGGCTCGCCTGCAGTGTGAGTATGCTGTGCAGCACCGAGTGATTGTTTAGTAAGTGCATTATAGCCCATGAAATAGCAGTGGTATGCACCAACTTGACCTTCAACCTTTTGACCATATGATGCAAGATTGATATCATCCAAACCGCTCATGTTCTGTGCACATGATGCACCGCTGTGTTTGTCTTGGTAAAGACCAATCTTAATTGGGTGTTGTTCTGATACTTCACCGGTTACGATGAAAAGGAATGTAACAAGGATAGCATCATTTGCGCAATCATAACCTGTTGCACCTGTTTTCGGATTAGTGATACCATCGTCGCCGCCATTATCCACATTAGTGTTTACAGAAGTGAAATCTTGTGATTCACGACCATCACCACTAAGAGTAGCATAGGAATAAACAGCACCTGATGAAGCTGTAAATGAAGCATTACTGTTGTTACCTTCAGACATACCCTCGTAGTAATTGCCTGCTGTTTGATAAACAGATTTCTCATTTGTTACAGGAGTCTTTGACTTTGCTGTATCAGCTTTATAATCTGCAATTGAGGCAATCTTAGCTGTTGCTGTATTAGCTCTTGCGCCTGCTTTGTAGACAATAGCAGGAGCAATATTATCAGAATATGTGTTTTTAAGTTCAAATGCAGTTAATTCATGAATGTTATTCAATTTAACTGTAATTGTGAAAGGCATACCTTTTACATAGTTAGTTTGACCTGTTACTTCACCAGCATAATCATCTGCTGTAAGTCCGTTGTAATCAAGGATACCTTGAACTTTGCTGTTTTCAAGATAAAGTCTTGTGATTTCAAGGGAACCATCTTCTTTGTTAACGCCACCCTCGTAATCAAGAGGAGCACCGTGAACGCCTGAATAAAGATCATATGCCGGAGTTTTCATACCCCATTTTGTTGATGTGATACCTTCAGCGTCAAACGAGTCATCAGCAACAAAGGTGTTGAACTGTAAAGTAAAGTTTGGCTTATAATCATCAGGAGTAGCAAGTGCTGTAAATGGTACGGAGAATGTAACCATAAGTACAGCAAGAAGACATGCAACTACTTTTTTAAATGATTTTCTCACTTAAAAATTCCTCCATTAATAATTAAGTAATACGATTATCGTCTCATAATGCAATTTTTGCATATTCGACAGTTTTGTTAAGAAATACCAAAAATTGTGACATATCATACGCATCAATTTCACCATTCTTTATCAAATCACAGTAAATATTATAATCACCATTAAATGAAGTAACAAATGTTGAATAATCATATGCGTCAATTTCGCCATTTTTGACATAATCACAAATACAAATCGGAACAGCGGAAACGGTGATTAAACCGTTTGAATCTGCCTTATCGGCTGAAACGACGAGCGTTGCAGTGCGGTCGACAGTTGTTGAGCCGCTGAAGGTGACGGTATATGTGCCCTCCGGCAAAGCGGAAAGGGTGTAGTAGCCCTCCGAGTCAGTTGTTGCGGTGACAGTTTTGTCACCCACTGCAACGGAGGCAGTGATACCGACAATTCCGGTTGTGCCGGCTGTGCCGTCAAGATTTGTAGCTATTGTGATTTGACCTTTAACATCGTATGTTTTTACGCTAATATCCGGCGACATATCGTGTGTGATATTTGGATAATATTTTCTGTCGCTCGGAGCCTGAACATCTGCGCTTTCGACACAGGTGTATGCGCTGTCATAGCCGTCGCCGAGATCGGCGCCGATATATGTGCGCTCAGGGTCGGTATTGAGAGAAAAATAATTCGCAAAATCGCCCGGAGTATTAACTGTTATATTAAGTGACACCATTGTTTCGCCATCTGCAATATCAACGGCGGTAATAACGGAATCGCTGTTGTATGCGGCAACAACGGCGTCGAATTCATTATCATTTTCTTTTTTTATTATGTCACGAAATAGAGCCGACTTAGATTGTGCTATCGTTTTGCACGAATTGACGGTGACCGCATCGGTATATGTTGCAGATATCTGCAAAACCGAAACGGTTTTCATTCCACACAGATTAAGGTTGACGGTGTATTCACCCGCAAGGAGTGAATTGCCGTCGGCTGCATTGCCGTCAGAATCGAGAAATGATGCTTTCCAAACCGGATTCTCCGTGCCGAGCGTTCCTTTTTCAGCAAATACAGAAATTTGCGGAACAGCGGCAAGGAGTATCACTATGCATGCGAGTAGGATGGGTAATACTTTCTTTTTTAAAAAGTTCATAGTAAGACATAATAACCCACGGCATCTTATATTGAATTCAAAAAATTCGATGCCGTCCTCTCATTACTGTTTGGCTGCAACAATACGCATTGTCACCGCCTTTGCGCTTGCGTTAAGGCAGCGACGCCGCATATTGTTGTAGCATAATACATAAAAAGCAGGCTTAAATCTACAAAATGTAAATACTTGAAAAAATAGATTAGGCAAAGTCGAAAACGGTTTCATTGATTCCGCTATTTGCTTGTGTTGTTTAAACCGATGTGTAAATATTCCGTTTCCATAAAATATTTACCGGCGGAGTATTCACAGCGAAATAACGGTAGGGCCAAATCGTCCGTATCAACTCGTCACAAAACCTGCTTTTTACCAAAAGATTAGTTGCAAACGCAACGATTATTTATCAAGTGCTAACGGTGCATAAACAATATCTTTGTTCAAGAATGCTAAGAATTGTGAGTTATCATAAGCGTCAAGCTCTCCATTAGGTACAAGGTCATAGTAAATACCATATTCACCATTATTGAGTGCAGCGACAAACTTAGAGTTATCGTACGCATCAATTGAGCCATTCTTAACATAGTCGCAGATATTGATTGGGATAACAACATCGCTTACGCTTGCTGTACCCGAAAGAGTAACAGTTCTGTCAACAGTTGTGTCGCCGTAAACAACAAGCTCTGTTGTGCCTGCCGGAACTTCAATAGTGAATGTACCGTCAGAAGCAGTGGTAGCAACGATTGACTTATCTGCTGTTGCAACATTAATACCTACAATGCCCTTATCACCTGCTGTACCGTCAAGATTTGTAGCAATTGTTACCTTACCGGAAACAGTGATGGTGTCAGACGGACCAGGATCAGCGCTCTTTGCAGTGAGAGCGTTTTCGGCATTTGCAAGATTACACTTAATTGTATAAATCTTTGAAATGTTTGCAGTGCCTTCCTGAGCAACCTCGATTGCTTCAGCAAGAGCATTTACATAATTAGTCCATGATGCATCGCTGTAAACAACATCGCCTTCATTAGCGAGAACGCCGCCAACATACTTGCCGTATTTAGCGCCCTTTGATGTCTTATTAGTTACAGTAGCGGTTGTGATAGCCCCTGTAGTATCATCGCGAGTGATAGAAACGGTGAAGTCATCCTTGGTGAGAATATCGCTGTCAACAAGGTTCTTGTTTTGAGCGTGATCATAGTTTTTAGTTGTAGCACAAGTGATTTCCTGCTCAAGCTTAGCGCCCTTATAGCCGCGGCTTTGAACATATCCCTTGTACTCATTATACATATCGAGAGCGGCTTTGATTTCGAGTGATGAATGCTCTGTCTTAGGCTCTTGTTCGTAAACAGGGTTGCCTGCAGCGTCGGTAATTTCCTTACCGTTTTCATCCTTAGCGATAACCTTATTGCCTTGTGCATCTACCTTATCAACATAGTAGATAAGAGATTCTGCATTCTTAGCGATTTGTACCATCTTTTCATATGATGCAACATTGAAGTTAACACTGTTGAGACCCTTGCGTGATTGAACAACATCAATATATTTGCCGTCAGAGTCCTTATTGCCATCGATACGAGAAGCAATTGCAGTATTAACCTTTGATTTAAGCTGAATCATATTGTATGTGATATTATCAAGAGCTTTTTGATAGATACCACGGTTGTCAGTTGCAGTGGCAGCATCGTTAGGAACTGATTCTGTAACTGTTTCAGCAAACTTGTAAGCCCAAGCATCCTTAGAGGTGCACTTCTTACCGTCTTTATCTCTGTAGACGAAGCTAACCTCTTTATAGAGTGCCTTGCCGTTTGAATCCTTCTTTTGAACGCCGGTCTCATAGAGATACGGATATGTTTCATTCAAAGTGCTGTCGACATATGTTGTAGTATCCCATGCAGTCTCCGATGTAGGAGCATTTACATAGTGATACTTGTTGTCTTCATCACTCTTAGCAACTGAATATCCTGCTGCGTCCTGAGTAAGGTTAGAGCCGGTGAGCTCTGTTGCCGAATAAATCGGAATTGTGCAAGCCTTGTCGATATACCAGAAATCAGAGCCCTTTGTAGCGTCTGCCTGAAGAGCAGCCGGAAGAGCAGTGTCCTTAGAAACAGGTTCGTAAGCAACATCCTTATTAAGGTTTGATGTTGTTTCGGTTGTTTTAGGAACTACCTGAGTCTTGTTACCGAGTGTGGTTGCATTTGCTGTTGTGATAGGTGTAGAAATGAGCTTAACAGAATCTGAAAGCGCATTCTGGAATGCATTATAAGTTGCAGAGTCGCCGTTTGAATCAGCGTCTGTAAAGTCATTTGATGCATAAGTAGCTGATGCCTTAAGTGCAGCGTTATACTGTGTATTAAGGGTTGTAGAAACAGAGTCATCGGCTACATACATATGAACAGTACCCCTGAGGTTCGGGTTGTTTGTAGTATAAACGAATACCGGCATATCGAAGTCTTGAACATCCATATCGGTTGATCCGTCATACGCAAGGAACTGAACATTGGCAGATGACTGTTTAGTAATTGCTGTCTTAGATGTTGCAAAGTAGAGACCGGCAATAGGAGTACCAAACGAAATTGAAAGCTTACCGTTGCAATCTGCCTTACCCTGAAGAAGGAGTGTTGCTACAGAAGAATTGTAAGTATTGCCGTCGTTTGTTGAAGTCCAAGATACCTCTTTTTCTGCATTGCCTTCCAAGTTAATCATTACAGAATTGTAAACATATGTCTTGTTGCCTTGAGCATCAGGAGCAGCTTCTTCTCTTTGAACACCGAATGCGTAGCCTGAAGCAAGGAATTCATCCATTGTCCAAGCAACATGGGCTCTTGTTGTGAAGCCGTCATTGTCCTTTTCAGGAAGAGCATTGACTTCCTCTGAAGTGTAACCGCCGTAAACGCCGGTTGCTTGCTTTTCGCCGCGGTTCCAAGATTTACCGTTATCTGTTGAATAGTCATACAAGTTATAGTTAAGGATATTACCTGTTGACTTATCAACCGCAACATATGCAACTTTATCGTTAGCAGCCGAAGCAGTTGTAAGTGTATCGGCAATTTTTCCATCAGTTACAGCATAATACTTAGTGCCCGATGAAAGATAGGTGTACATACCGTCGAATGAATATGTATTACCGCCAATAACGCCAAGAGCTGTCGATCTACCGCTCTTGTTAGTAACGCGAATAACATTCTTTGTAAAGTTCTTTGAGCCTTTCAATTCAGACTTAGGAATAATGAATGCCTTCGGGAATGTAGCGTAGAGGTTATTACCTGTACCGCCACTAGCCGATGTAAATGTATAATCATTGGATTGGTTTGCTCCCGATCCCTGATATGCAGTATTAAATTCACCCGAGTTGTTATAAACGGTTTGCTGCCAAGCCTTATCCTCTGTCATATACAAGTATGCAGTAGCCGTGAGTTTTGTTGCATATGTATTTTCAGGAGTGATAGACGGCTTTGTTGAACCTGAAGTTTTGCCCTTGAAAATTGAGTAATTAACTTTAAATGTATAAAGTGCATTACCCTTCGGAGCAGCACCTGTGAGAGAAACTCTCAGTGTTTCATCAGGAGAAACAACTTTCTCATAATCACCCAATGTAAGGTTTGATGAGGAACCGTTCGTTGATGCAATATCGATACTGTCGATATACATAAAGTATCTGTCGCTTTGATGAACATCACCGTTTGCGTCTCTGTAGAATCTGTTAAGACCCGATGCGTTATTAGTGATGTTGAGGCTGTTTGTACCGAAGGAAGAACCGCCGGTCAAGCCTGAAAGTGACGCATTCTTAACAACTGCAGTAGCAGCGCTCAAGTTATGGTCTGAAATACTCGGAACGAATGACGGGAGGAAGTTATTTACAGCCTCAACCGCGAACATTGCACCGGTCCAAGCACCCTTAGCGCCTACATGTTTAGTATACGAATAAGTGTCTGTGCCACCGAAAATTTCAAAGATGTTGTTAATGAGAATACCGAGAACACCTGTCTCTTTACCGTCAGCAGTATCGTTAGATGCCGAATAGTAACCGAGAGTACTTGTTGTTACAAGTGAATCGAAAGGTGAATCCGACTTAGTATCTGCATAAGCATCCTTGTCATACCATGATGAATAAGGGATAACCTTATCATAATGCTGGCCTGAATATCTTCCGCCGAACAAAGCGTTAGCAAACGGAACGAGGAAGTCATCATAAACCATCTTATCTACGCCCTTTTCCGAAATCGGAGGAGCAGTAACAACTGTAAGGATTCTTTCAATAAGATTTGTGATACCCTGCTTGCCTGAAGCGTGGGTGTCAGCGATATCAAGAATACCGTTTACAAGTTCATCCCAGATAAGAGATTTTGTTGATGCCTGACCTGCTTTGCTTGTGTCACCGTATTGGAGAGTACCAACAATGGGGAGAAGCTTGTTAACAACAGCGTCAAGATTTTGCCAAATTGTATTGTTGAGTGTAACCTGGCAGGAGCCGTCAGCGTTTACAACACCGAGAAGTGATGCAACAGCCTTGCCGTAAGAATCAGCCTTTTTGCCTGCTTTGTAACCGCAGTCCTTGAAGGTATCCTGTGAAGCATAGTAGCAAACAACCGAGTTGAGAATGTCAAGAAGGTCTGCCTCGCTTGTTACAGGAGCGGTATAAACATCCCATTCTTTCCAGTTATTGTTTGAATCCTTGTAGAGGCAAGGAACAATAGATTGGATAACATAGCTCAGAGCGTCACGTGCCATCGGAAGAACAGCGCTGTCAAAGAGTGAGCCGTTATTCTTTGCGACAATGTATCCGTTTGAATCATATGTATAGAGAACGGAGTAATCCTTGTCAGGAAGTACGAATGAAAGATATTCCTCAAGTGCAACTACTGCAACACCTTCGGCATCCTTACATGAATCCCATACTTCGTCATGAACAGGATCAAGCATATTGATGTTTTGGAGACAAGAGATAAGAAGAGGCAGCATAGCATCCTCAAAATTGCTCTCGTTGAGGTTACCCGGCTCTTTAATAGAAACGCCGCTTGTCTTCATAGTCAAGTTGTTTTTCTTATAGAAGCCGTTAAGAAGGTTAGGATCTGTTGCGTTTGCAACATATTCAACCATATTCATTGTATTTGCTACAAGTGTTGTTGAAATTGTAGAAATACTGTCTGTAGGACCTGTCTCACCCATTGTAGGAACTTCAAGGTTTGTAACAGGCTTGTTATCCTTTGAGCCGTAGCCGATGTTGTCGCTGTTGATAAAGATAGTCTTTGTTACAGCAACAAGAGCATCGTTGAAGCCGGATACCATATTGTTATACTTTGAGAAAGCTGTCTCGAAGAATGAATCAATATCGGCTGTGCCTGTTTGTGTGAAGTAAAGGTTGATAGGACCTGTTTGCATATTGAAATATTTATCAGCAAGCGGGCTGTAACGAAGCTTTGCGAAGAGCTTTGTTGAATCAACATCTCTCCAATTGCCCTTAGCATTGTCAACAACATTTCTGTCATAAGAAAGATTTGCCTTAACATCTGCAAGGAAAGCATCGGCAGAGCTATATTTGTAACCTGCATATGCAGATTCTGCCCAAGCTTTTACATTAGCAGCTGAATAGTTGGAAGTCCAGTCTGTGTAATTCCAACCGCCGTTTTCTGATTTTTGTTTCCAATAGAAGAAAAGATTATCAAAGTTCTTGAAGTCAGCATTATCGGTTTTAACATTGTCATCATTAACATGAACTGTGCCGAGAGTGTCTTTAAGAACTGTATACCAAGCAAGCTTCAAAGCTCTGAAAGCGAAAGAATAAAGAGTATCATTCTTTGCGATAGAAAGTTTTTCTTCCTGTCCGTCGCTGTTCATATCTTCGATTTTGCCGTCGCCGTTAAAGTCATATTGGAAAAGGTAAACATTCATTTTGTTGTTTTCCTTATCCATAAACTCGTCGGAGTAAACAAGTTTGCTGTCTTGGATTTTTTTATCCTTATATCTTGTATAAGAAGATTCAGGAATAGTTTCGCCCTTATCATTGGTATAATATGTATTATATGTTACTAATACACTTATCTTCTGAAGAAGCGATTTGCTTAAAGCTTTGAAAAGTACATCATCATAGTTCCAAGCATAAGTTCTTCCGCTTGCGTTTGTTGCTTTAAGGTCAGCATAATAAGCTGTTTTTTCCTCATCGGTAAACCAATCGGTATTTTTAATCATAACATTAGCAACGATGTTATAAACAAGGTTGTACTGATAGCCGCTCCACATATCAAGTGTATCTTGGAGAAGAGCGTAAACGTCCTTTTTCAAAATGAGGTTTTGAAGAAGGTTACCGAGGTTAAATTTACCTTTAACGAACTGACCCAAAATGTTCTTGCCGGCAAGGTCGTTTGAGTTAACATACAACACTTTGGCAAGTGCAACAACAAGCTCTTTTGCGCTGTAGTTCTGACGGTATGATTTGCCACAGTCAGAAGTAACATATTTTCCTGAAGAAGCAGGGGTCAAGCTGGAAATCGGAGTAAGGTCGAGATTTTTAACATCGCCGCCTACGACATTACCGAACTTGCCGAGGATATCTTGAGCCTGTTTTACAAGGTCGAAAGCACCGTCAACGCTGTCAAGATAACCGTCAATTGTGATGGTAGCAACAACGGCGTTTACACTGAAGTAAACATGTGTTGAACCGAGAAGCGAAGTAGCTAAATCAGGCAAATGCTTATCAGCGTAGTTAAGAAGTGCTTCTGCTGTTTGCTCGTCGGTGGTTTCTGCCCATGCCATAAAGTTAGCGGCAAGGTTATCGTCATAATAATCTTTATCGCTGTCTTTACTTGCGGCAAACGCATTTAAAGCACCGGTGAAGCAAGTTAATGCCATGAGAACCGAGAGGAACAAAGCCAAAAGCTTTTTAGCAAAAACTTTGGAGTATTTAGTTTCCACTTTTTAATTTTACCTCCATTAAATATTACGAATTGCACTATTAAGAACTGTATGCTGTCGCAATCTCTGACCCATTGCGACAAATTCGCAATAGACTGAGGAACAAGTGTGTTCACAAACAGTTGAACACAATAGTGCATATCACGCATATATATTAAAACATATCAAACCGTCAAAAGTCAATTATTTTTTTACATAATTTGTTCACAAAATGGGCGAATGTATAGTCAAATTTGCCCAAAGGTTGCAAATTTCGCATTTTTCCGTCAAATTAGCAGCCGGATGTTGATTATCCGCTGATTAGAATTTACAATTTGTTAATAATTATTTTACATTTTGTTTGCGGATTTATTTTACACATTTTGAAATAAGTAAAATGTAATGTTGTTAGACTTTACAGCTGTTCAATTCGGTCAATTTATTGCCTTTACAGCGTCCGTATGTTGTGTTTCGGCTGCGATTATCATTTGATAAAAAAAAATGTAGAAGTGTGTTATCAGTCAGTCGTTGCAAACAGCTTTTTCAATAATTTTTTGCAAAATGTTTATATCTTTTTTAAGCAGCAGTTCAAAATTTCTCCGTATCTACAACCAAGCAAAGAATATCAGATGACATAATATGTTATTAATATTGTAATAATGAATATAACTGTATTTATTCATAAATAATATTGAATTAATAAATTATTAAAAAATATTTAAAATTCTATTGACTTTTAAATATTTATTTGGTATAAATATAAATGAATTGTTCGTTCACAAGGGAACTTTGCGCTCAAAAATCAAAAGATTGGGCGTTCTTCTCCTTGTGCAATTAGGCACGAAAACGGCTATTATGTTTTAATAATTTGCTGCAAATAGTGTTAATCATTAGAAAAAAGGAGAGATGATTATGAAAAAAACGAGCAAAAAATTCCTGAGCCTGTTTTTGGCTCTGGTCATGATCATTACGAGCTGTTCTGTCGGCTTCACGGCATTTGCCGCGGACAAGAATAAGACCGACAGCAACAACGACTATTGGTCAAACGGAACTGATGCAACAGCTGCATACAGTTCACTTAATGACTTGGTTGACGAGTATATCCCGCAATTGCTGAATATACCGAAAATCAAGAGCCTGCTTGAGGACAAACTCGGCATGACCGTTACCTCGAGCACAACCATTAAAGATTTGGTAGTAGGTGTGTCACCGACAGTTTTGGGTGCACTCGGCAGCAGCGCCAATATCGGCGATGTTTTGGGTGAAAACGCAAATGCCGGTATGAACACAAACTTTAACTACGCATATCTTAACGGTGACGGCAACAATGCAATGAATTTCTATGCATTATATAAGTTCTGTTCGCAAAATCAAAATTCCTCAAACGAAGAACTTAAAAAATATGCACGAGAAACACTTCCGAAACTCACCACGCTCAGAAATGTATTTACACATGTGCAAACTGACAGGCTTACGGAATTTGCTACAGGTTACGATAAGTATGAGAACGAATACGCTCAGGCTGTTCCTACCGAAACAAAAGACGGCATTGTTACCAAATATGATATCGAAAATGCCAAATACAAAGGCACAAAAATTAAAGACATCAAAGATCCGGACTTGGACATTGTTATCAAATACATGAACACAATGTATAAGGTTTCGGGTGCAGATGACGGCGTTAAAACTCTTGCAGATGCACTTTATCTTTTCTACGGTGATGGCATATTTGACTTAACCGCTAAACAGCTTTTAGGTCTTACCAATATGGGTGGACTGAAAATCACTGACGAAGAGTTCGGCGGAACCACAAAGACCGTACTTACTCCTAAAAACTATCTCAAAGTTTTAAGACCGCTCTTTCCGATTGAGCAATTTTGCACCGATAACGGTCAGGACTACAGCAAAATGTCCGACACAGACAAATCCCGTTGGGAAGAGTACAGAGATATAAATATCTCGATGACGGTCTATGCTTTCTTTACTGCACAAGGCACTCAATTCACTCAAGAATACAATCAAAAAAGATTCCCTACCGACTACTACAGTGAATATGCAAAAGGCGTGCTTGTTGCATCGGGTTTGTATAAGAACTCAAAGGAAATTGACGACAAGTACAACATCACAAAAGAACAAATGCAGTCTTTCCTTGACTATGTTAAGGACAACAAACCAAACGGAGACGAAACTGTTTACTTTGCCCAATTCCTCAATTCGAGCAGCTGCACATTCAGCACACCCGCAAAAGAGTATTTGAGAGCAATATCAGACCATGACGATTATAAACAATATCTTATTCCTTTTGTTCGTCTTGCACAATCAACAGACAAAGTTGACGATTTGATGAACTGGAAATACACCGGCTCATATAAAATGGAGTACGGCTCTCTCACAGACGATCTTTCGTTTGTTGATTTGATAAACTATATGGTCCCCGGTTATGTTGTAAAAACCGAGTTTGCTCCTGCTGCAAACCAGTCATCACCACTTGGCACTGTTTTCGGTGCATATGACTGCTCGGTATATCTCTCAAGCTATATTGAGTTTGTAAGCTACTACAAAGACGATCTCAGCAAGTACAGCTACAATTACAACGATTATAAAATTCCGGACAGCTTAATCGTTTATGCAACAAACTCGCTGCTCAACGATAAAATCGTTAAACTTTTGGAGAAAAAAGGCGACAGCGGCAACAACAATAACAACGACGGCGGATTCAGCCTTGATAGTCTTGACATCGGTGGTATCATCAGCAGTTTGTTTGAAACAGACATTGATGTTGCCGAAACTCTTAAAGACATTTGGCTTGACCTCTATAACGACCCGGTAGCAACAATATTCAAATTGCTCCCGACAATCACTATCGCACTTGATGAGCTTGTTGTTCCGTTGTTATTCAACGCAGACGATGATGCAAAACCACTTCTTGACCTTTATGGCATTCTTTGCACCGGCAAAGGTATTCTTACTAAATACTCACAATCGGTTGGCGATACAGAGGTTGGTATCGGTGCACTTCGTTTTGACCTCAACAAGATTGTTCCGGGTATACTTCACTGGTTACTCGGCGATAAGGACGAAGCATATTTCAAAGATATGTTCGGCTATTATGACGAAGCTCCTTACAACACAGAGCACAGCGACATTCCGAGATTCACAAATATCTATGTTGCGGATAAGGCTCTCTACGGTGCACACTTAAACGGCGGACTTGCAAAAGCTCTTATCAACAAGAAGAAAGAGGAATGCGCCGCTAACAATACAAAGTATGACTCATCATACGATAAGACAGCAAAGGGCATCGACGAAATCGTAACAGAACTTGCCTCATTCGCTACCCAAGCTGTTGAACAGTATCTTGCAGACCAAAAGGAAAATCCGGATCTCAGATACAACGCTGAATATACAGCAGCAGCAGAAGTAACACAAAAAGGTCTTAATAACATTTTTGTTGCTCTTCCGGAAATTCTTGACAATATGGGCAAGAACTTCATCGCTAAGTACAATATCAAATCCGATTGGACATATTTGTACAACGGCAAGATGAAGAACATCAGCAAAACGTTTACAAACGGAACTGTTAATCAAAAGATTAACGCAAATCTTCAAGCATTTAAAGACACTGCAACGGGTAAGAACGCTGATGGCACATTCAACTCTACCGCAGTATTGGATTCATTTGTTGACACATTAGTCGGCAACTGGTTGAATGCAATCATTGACCTTCTCAATGATACGCTTTCAGATGAGAACAACGATATCACCTCAAAACTTCCGCTTGTTCAGGGCTTACTTGACTCACTCGGCGGTTTGGGCGAAAAGAGCATCATCACAGATGTACTCAACGGTTTGTTCCAGCTCAAGCGCACAGATACAGCATCGTTCACTCTTAAACAGAGAGAAACGACAAAATTCCGCGGCTTCAGCAACGAAAGTGGTTTCTACCTCCTTTCAAACCTTCAGTTTAAGAAGGACGGCGAATCAAGAGGTATCATCCCTGTTGTAATGACACTTATCAAAGGCAGCAAGACTAAGAACAGCTATAATGTAGGCAATGCACTCGGCTCAAGCGCAAAGGGCATTACACCTTACCTTACAGCATCAAAGAAATCTGCCGCAGGTACAGATTACAGCAAACTTCTCTCAAAAACAAATACGAAAAACGCGCAGGCACTTATTGATGCTCTCGACAAATTACTTTCATCTCTCCTTGCAAACACTTCTATCAACGGTTTTGACTTGGATTCAACAGAGAACCTGTTATCGGGATTGGTTTCATTCGCATCAGGCTACTTCGGCGGTAAAAACACCAACGATGTTGTCAGATTGCTCAACAACTACCTCTACTTTGTATCGGGCGAAAGCAAAGTTTCTCCGAGCAAGAAGGGTCAGGTAGGCACAAAGGCTACTAAGTCCGGCGATGTTAACGCAAAGCAGGTTTACACCTCTGCAAACCTTTCAAACCTCGTAATTCAGACATATTCACTTATTGAAAATGTTGTGGATTATGTATTCTACAACAGCGAAACAGGCGTGTTGAAGTCGAAAGATCCTAACATGCTCATCGGTGACGCGGTTTACGGATTGATTTCACCGGACGCAGTTGCAGTAAGACTCAGTGATGATTACTCTAAGACAGCAGATATTCTTAAAGGTGAAGATTACCGTAACTGGAATTCATTTAAGGTAGAAATCACCGCAGCCAATACAAAATCAAGCTCCTGGAAGAAAGACTACCTGAAGTTTGGCTTTAAGAACGGCGATAAGAAAGCATTCTATGATGCTCTCGGCGAGTCAGTAAGCGGAATCGCATCAATCGTAAGCGTTCTTCTCACAAGGACTCAGACAGACAACAACGGCGGCAACTATTACAGTGCAATCGTTCAACCTGTTATGAACAGCATTGCAAAGGCAACCGGCGCAAGCGGCGTTATCAGCGCATCACAGTTCAACAAGCTTTCTGCTCCTGATCAGCTTATCACCGGTATCCTTACTCCTATGGCAAACATTGTTGATAAAATGTATGATGCACCTGTATCATTCCTTCTCAATGTAGTCAAAGGACTTGCAGGAGTGCTTGACGACAAGCATGTAACAAACATTGTCAACGCGGCAATCACTCCGATTGACAAACATATCACCGGCTTGATTGATATTGTTAAATATCTTTCACCGACATTCGCAGATGTTATTGCAAATGTTCAAATTGCAGGTAAAGACACCAAGAAGGATACAACAGACGATAAATTCTTAGGCGGCGGAATCAGACAGCTTATTTCACTTCCGAAGAAAAATGTTCTTGTAACAGCAATCAACGGTCTCATCGGCGGTGTATTCACATTACCGAACATTAATTGGTCTAAACTTGCCAACGCTTCATCACCGGCAGAGGTACTTCTCCTCGTTTACGGCTATGTTGTTGACACAGTTCTTACATCAGACCAAATCATGGCACTTCTTGATGGATTGAATCCGGCAATCTCGAAGATTTTGAAGAATCTTTCGGCTGCCGAAATTCTCAACATTGTAACAGAAGTTATTAACTCTGTTCAAAACCCGACTGATGTTTATTGGACATTCAGCGAGTATGCATCAAAGTTCAGCAAATCATTTACATATCCGACAGGCATCACATCAAGCGACGCTAACGATGCAGTTAAGCAGCTTGACAGCCTTGTTGAAAATGTATTCCCGCTCCTTAACAGCCTCGGCGTAACCGACATTAAGGGATTGGGCGCACTTGTAAACGATAACCTTTACACTAACGAAAACCTTACAAAACTTGCAACAACACTTTACGGTGCACTTGACGGTAACGACACAGTTGCAACTGTTTTTGACGCAATCGGAATTGATGTTTCAACAAAGGGTATCGCTCATTATCTTACAGACAAGAGCTACGGCAGAACATATTCAACCGCAGCTGCAACTCTTAAGAAGACAAAGAGCTGGAAAAAGGTTAAGTCACTCAACTGGGGCTTCTCAAACGGCTCATCAAAGGCTAAAGAAGGATTTGTAAACGGCCTTGCCGCTGTACTTCGTCCTCTTAACGATGTACTTTCAATTTTCCTTGCAGAGGGTACTCTTTCTCTCAAGAATACCGACCTTAAGGGAGTCCTTAAAGCAATTAATGTTAAAGGCTCTACAAACATTGCAAAGGATAGCGAATACGGCTGCAAGCTTACTTACATTATCAAGAACGGCGTTGTTGAACTTGATGTAAGAAGCAATGTAAAGACCGGCTCAAATCACAAAAATGTTACAAATGTAGTTAAGTTTGACCTCAATTCGGTTATCAACCAAATTCAGTCAATGATTGACAAGAACTCAACACTTAACTTCGGCACAAACGGATATGAAAGTGCAATCATTCCTGTACTTGAAGCATTTATGTGCGACAATGTTAAAACATACTCACAGTACAAGAAAGATTACAAGAAGGCAAAAGATAACCTTCTCATCAACATCTTTAACCCAATCGTTTCATTTGTTGGCGACGCAGTAGACGCTCCGTTTGACACAATCTCAAAGGTACTTCCGAATGTTGCTTACTTCATCGAAAGCAACGGTATCGCTCAGGTTGTAGGTAATCTCCTTGCTCCGATTACTGCCAAGAACGGAATCCTCGGAATTCTCAGCAAGCACGGCATCAATGTTGACAAGATTATCAAGCAACTCACAGGCGGCGACCTCGGCGAGTTAGTAACCAACCTCCTCGACCTCAAGGTTGACTTCCATCTTGAGCTTACACACCTTGAAAAGTGCAACATTCAGGACATCATTGTTCCTCTTGTAAATTCACTTATCAAGAAAACCGGAATTAAAATCCCGAGCATCAGCTTTGCTAAGATTGCAAGTCTCGGCACAATCAGCACTGTATCAAGTGCAGCCAAGAATGCAAACGGCAAATACACAACAAAGCAAGTTAAGGCTGACCAAGGCAAGGTTCTTATCACAGTTCTTAGATACCTTTCAAAGGTACTCAATAAGAATCACAACGCTATCAAGAAGATTATCCTTAACATTGAAACAGACAAGAAGAAGCACACTAAGCTCAGCGCCAACAAGACAGTATCAAGCATCTTGACAGTTGTATTCAACCAGCTTGGTATTGCAGGTCAGGATGACCTCGTTCACACAGTATTCTATCTCTTGAACGGTCAGGCAAACAATGTATTCTTCGACTACACAAACTTCAAGTATAAGGACAGCAGCTTTACATTCGGCGACCTTGATGAGGACTTCTGCCGCACACTTGCTCCGATGCTTGACGGTCTCGTAACAGGCCTTCTCACAGACAAGGGCGGTCTCCTCGGTCTTATAACCGATATGGTTTATAAAGATGACATTATCAGTTCACTTGCTGTAGGTCTTTATAAAGCAGTTGAGGGCGTTAAGATTAACGACTCAACATCACTCACATCCTTACTTGCTCAAACAGGAATTGACTTCTCAACATCAAATGTTGCGTCACTCCTTACTAATGAAAAGTACGGCAAGACATATGCTGCAGCAGCAAGCGTAATCAAGAACGCAGGTTCTTGGTCAAAGGTTAACAAGAACTCACTCGTTTGGGGCGTAACCGACAGACAAAGCTTCTTGCACGCACTCACAGCAGTTCTTCGTCCGATTTACGGCGTGCTTGATGTTCTTCTCAACAGCAAGTCGCTCGGCTTATTCAATCTCATAAGCGTTCCGGGCTCAGACGGCTACTCATCAGTAATCGTTCCTCTCCTTGAGGCATTCGGTTGCTACAATGTTAAAACACAATATCAGTACAGAGAAGATGTCTTCAACGAGTATGACAATATCCTTCTTGACATCCTTAATCCTCTTATGGATAAGGTAGAGGATATTCTCCTTGCTCCGGTTGAAACTCTTGCTGACATTCTTCCAAACCTTGCTCTCTTCTTTGCAAATGACGGTTTGCTCCAGGTTATCGACAATCTCCTCACCGCAGTATCATCTCTCCTTGATTCACTTAAGTCGGTTGTTGATGTAAATGCTCTTCTTAAAGCACTTAATTTTGACCTCAACAAGCTCACTGCAAAGGCAGGCTTGAACTTAGGCATTAAGCTTAACATTTATGACCTTAAGGGCACACTCAAACCGCTCATCGGTGCAGACAATGTTGTAGGTCTTATCAACAAGATTCTCCCAATCATCAAGATTAAAGGCTCACCTCTCGGTCTTGAGCTTCCTGAGATTGATTGGCTCGAACTTGCAAGCCACGGCAAAGTTGTTCTCAACGCTGCTTCACAGGCTGCAACACACGGCAGCAGAATTTATGTTAAGTCCGATCAAGACGAAACACTTATCGCTGTTCTCAGATACTTGATTGACACAATCAACTACAAGGGCAACTACGATATAATCGTTAAGCTCATCGGCGGACTTATCGGCGGCGCAGACAGCGGTATGTCAGACACCATCAGCCAGGTACTTGGAATGGTTAAGGGCGATTCAGACACAGTTATTAAGAACTTGGTTGATCTTCTTCAATCACTTGCTTAATTAACAGCTGATAGTTAAACAAAAAACGGCAGGTCGAAAGACCTGCTGTTTTTTTGTGCCTATATATAATGTAATAATATTATATAATATATAAATTATAATAATTAGCTTCAAATCAGCCGATATATTAATGATATAATATATAAATTAAAAAATGCCCTTGTAACAAGGGCGTTTTTTTAGTATAATAAATTTATGTTATCTTTGTGGGTCGCGACAAATTTCGACCCGCGTTTATCGGTGGTGAAACAATGCTCGGAAAATATGTTAGAGTCAGGGTGACAAACCCAATCGGCTCTGATGATGGGGCGGGCTTCACTTATCCTTTGAATTACGGCACAGTTTATTCAAACGAAAATCAAACTGCATTCATAATGGGAATACACCATCCTGTTCGCAATTTTGACGGACGAGTTATCGCCGTTCTCAGCGACAGACGAAACAAAAAATTCATTTGGATTGTGGCTCCGAAAAGCACCCGCTTCATTATCAACGATATAAAGCAATATATTAATTTGAAAAAGGATTTTCCAACCTATTCGCTTGAATGTCTTTACGAAAGCAGTTGCGGCGCAGTCGTGTTCAGAGATATTAGAGGCGAGGTGCGCTATCTTTTAATTAAAAACAAGCGCTCTGCCCATTGGGGCTTTCCAAAAGGTCATATCGAAAAGGGCGAAACAAAAAAGCAAACCGCATGTCGCGAGGTGCTTGAGGAAACAGGTATTCATCTTAATATAATCGACGGCTTTGAAAGCGTGTCAAAATATAAAATTAAGGACAAGATTGAAAAACAGGTTTCAATTTTTGTCGGCACAACAAAGGATGTAAATACTGTCATTCAGCCTGAGGAAATCGAGGATTATATTTGGCTGACATATGACAGAGCAATGAGCCTTTTGAAATTTGACAACGACAAAAACATTTTAAGCTCCGCTCATACCTTTTTGAACGAAAACAATTATATTTAAAGCATTAATTAATAGAATGAATAGAGAAGAAAAATATTTAATATCAATCTGCAATGCTTATTTAAATCAGCAAACACTAAATCTTGATAAGAGCGTTGATTATTCAAGGCTCTTTTCTGTTTGCAGGGAGCAAAATTTGATTGCCGTTGCATTCAGCGTAATCAAAAACGCCGCAAACAAAGATATTGTGCCAAGCGATATATACAGCCTTTTTGAAAACGGTTTTTATGAAACGATAATTCGCTTTGACGACCAAACAAAGGTGATGACACAGCTTGACGATGCGCTCTGCAAAAACAAAATACGCCATGTTTTTTTCAAGGGCGCCAAAATCCGCATATACTACCCCGTTCCCGAGGTAAGGGCTATGGGCGATATTGATGTGCTTATCGACGAAAAAAACCGCGATTTTACAAAGCAGACACTTTTAAACAGCGGATTTGAAATCAAAAATGCCAACGGCCCCGTTTTTGATTATGTCAAGGACGGCGTGCTCATTGAGGTGCACACAAAAATCATCAGCGGCAAAGTCGGCAACAGCAATGCGGAAAATGGCTTTCTCGACGCTATTAATTATGCCGAGTTTGACGAATACCGCGGCAAGTTCGACCCAAGCTATCATTTTGCGTATTTAATCACTCACATTGCGCACCATTTTTGGTTTTACGGCGCAGGAATCAAGCTTATACTTGATTTGGCGGTTATGGAGCGCAAATTTGATATTAATTATGACGAGGTGCTCGCATTTCTCGACAATATCGGACTTTGCGAGTTTGCCAAATTGATTTTGACGGTTTGCAATAAATGGTTCGGCAGCGGCAAAGACTACGGTATCGACACATCAATGACTGAGGAGTTTTTGTCCTCGTTCGGCGCATTCGGCAACGCAAACAGAAACACTGCCGCAGTTGTTGAGCGCAAAGAGCTTGAAAGCGGCAAAAAACCGTCAAAATTCAAAACGAAATTAAGACTGCTTTTTCCATCATACACGAAGATGAAGGATTTGCCGTACATCAAATTCATAAACGGCAGGCCGCGGCTTCTTCCCCTTGCCTGGATTTGCAGAATTTTTTATAACCTAAAGCATCGACGCGACTTTGTTGCATCGACCGTGGCTGAAATCGGCACTGCCGAATCATTCGAGGCGGCACAGCGTGAACTTGACTATTTTAAGGAGATCGGTTTGTTATGACATTTTTAATCATACTTGCTGTTATTTTAATAATCGCAATAATTGTCTTTGCCATATGGTTTGCCGCAATGAAGGCAGACGGCAAATGCCCGATTTGTGCGCTCAAGCACCTCGGCTCGTCAAAGCTGACAATAGATATTGAAAACGAGGATGATTATGACAACGGCGTTTCCCCTTCTCCGCTGATGGGCTGGTCAAGCTGGAACACACTGCGCAACCATATCGACGAGGACACCATAATTGAAACAGCAAAGGCAATGAAAGAAACAGGGCTTGCCGACGCAGGATATAAATATGTAAACCTTGATGACTGCTGGCACAGTTCAATGCGTGACAAAAACGGCATGCTCCAAGGCGACCTTGAATCGTTCCCCTCAGGCATTGAGGGCTTGTGCAAAAGAATAAACGCGCTCGGACTTAAAACCGGCATTTATTCGTCAAACGGCACACTCACCTGCGAGGATTTGCCCGCATCGCTCGGCAACGAGCTTTTGGATGCAAAAACCTTTGCGTCATGGGGTATTGAATATCTCAAATACGATTTTTGCCACAACAAAAAAATATCCGGCTTATCGCCGATGATTGAATATCTCGACATTAACAAGCCGGGTGAAAGAGCAAGCATCCGCCTGACTCCCGAAAAGGCGGCGTACACAGGCATGGCAAGAACGGTAAAATGCAATGTGCCGAGCGGCAAGGCAATGGCTTATTTAAACCACAATGCAGGCACTGCGTCGTTTGAATTTGACGCACCCGTTTCGGGCAAATACATTCTCACCATTCACTATCACAAGGCAAAGCTCAACTCACGCCAATACTTGCAGGTTGTAATAAACGGCACGGTTTACGAGTTGTTTTTCCCAAACGGAAGATCGTTTACACCCGATGCAAGACTTCAAGCCGAAATTCAGCTTGAAAGCGGCGTAAATACGCTTGTTTTGCAAAATCCGATAGTAACCAAGGCTGACTCGGCATACACTCAATACAAGCGAATGAGTGACGCACTCAAAACCGCGTCGTACGAATGGGCAAAACTGACCGGCGGCGAAATCAAACCAATCACATTTTCAATATGCGAATGGGGATTTTCAAGGCCGTACATTTGGGGCGCAAAGGCAGGCAATATGTGGCGCACAACGCCCGATATTGCACCGAATTGGTTTAGCATTTTGCATATTTACAATCACAATATCAAGCTTTATAAATACGCAAGACCGGGACATACAAACGACCCCGATATGCTCGAGGTCGGAAACGGAAAGCTCACATTTGAGGAAAACAGGTCGCATTTCACCCTTTGGTGTATGATGGCGGCACCGCTTGTACTCGGAAACGACATCAGAAAACTCCTCGACGGTACAAACGACAGCAAGGTTATACTTGACATTGTTACAAACAAAAGTCTCATTTTAATCGACCAAGACCCGCTTATGAAACCGGCTAAAAAAATCGGCAAGCAAGGCTCGGTTGATATTCTTGCAAGGCCGCTAAACAACGGCGACACTGTTGTTTGCTTTTTCAACAAATCAAAAAAGCCAAAGTCCGTTGAACTTAATATTGACGATTTGGCAAACGAGGAATATCTCAGCTTTGAAAAAGCGGCAGATTATCAAATCCACAATTTGTGGGACAATGATTACACGCATAACGATGCGATTTCGACAAACATTCCGCCGCACGGTGTAAAAGTTTTCAGAATTTCGCAATAAAATTTAATAACACATAGAAAAACAGCGTATGCAGTTCAACACACTACATACGCTGTCTTTTGTTTTCTTTGGTTTTAACATATAAAATCGAGCCGATTATCGAAAGTAAAAGCACGGCAAACGGCATCAAATATCGCCAAAGCTGACTGTTTAGCTCAATCATACCGAGCAAAGCGAAAAACATCGGGTGGAACAAATAAACATAAAGCGAGTATTTGCCGCCGAGTTTTTCAACAGGCGACGATATTTTCCTATCCTCATACACTACGCACAGCATAAACACGCCGCCGACAAGCAAAATCGAGGTGTAATACAGGCACGGAGTCCATCTTGCATACACCGACTGCTCAACGATACTGCCTATCGCACCTGCAACCGTGAACGGCAAAGCAAACTTAACGCCGAGGCGCTTAATTCTTTTCTTGTGCTTAAACAGCAGATTTCCGAGCAAAAAGAACGGCAAGCCCTCTAAATACGCGTTTCTGTAAAAGCATGTCGGCACGGCTTTGCCGAACAAATCAACCGCGTGCAGTAAAACATAAAATGCAACAAACAATATCGGCATCAGCCGATAAAATACCCCAAGCAAATTAAGCTTGTTTATCACATAATACAAGCCATAGCAATACAAAAGCGCAAAGAAAAACCACAACGCCGTATTTATCGCATCCGTATTATTAAAAATTAAGAATTGAAACAGCCAATCGACGGTGAATTTCCCTGTCCACGCATAAAATGACGACTGCGTGAGCAAAAGTTTCACCAAATCCCACACAATATACAGCACCACTGCGCCGATTGACAGTCTTGCGATATGCCTTATTTTCTGCGGCAGGCGTTCAAAAAGCCTTTGTCGGTCGCCGTAAAAGCAAAAATAGCCCGACACCATAAAGAACAGCGGCACAGCCGCCCTTGCAATGCTTATCACATACCTTCCGACCGGTGGCGGAAATTGGCAGTGTATAAATACAACAAGAATGCACGCAACGCCTTTTGCAAAATTAAGACATTTATTTATCTTTTTTTCAGCCATAAAATCAAAGCCTGACGGGTATTCCCTTTTCGTTTAAATATTTTTTCAGCTCGGGAACAGGAAGTTCGTTGAAATGGAAGAGGCTTGCCGCAAGCACAGCGTCGGCCTTGCCTTTTGTGAAAGCATCGTAAAAATGCTCTGCCTTGCCTGCACCGCCCGATGCAATAACGGGAATGCCTACCTTTTCGCTGACAGCGGCGGTAAGTTCTATATCATAGCCGTTTTTCTGACCATCGCAATCCATGGAAGTGAGCAAAATTTCGCCTGCGCCTCTGCGCTCTGCCTCAATCGCCCATTCAACGGCATCAATACCCGTCGGGATTCTGCCACCGTTGAGATATACCTCCCAGCCGCCGTTTTCGCGTCTTTTTGCATCAATCGCACACACAACGCACTGCGAGCCGAATTTATACGCCGCCTCGTTGATTAAATCGGGATTTCTTACAGCCGCTGAATTAACACTGATTTTGTCAGCTCCTGCACGCAAAAGCTCCTTAAAATCGTCAACGGTTTTGATGCCGCCGCCGACAGTAAACGGAATAAACACTGTGTTTGCAACGCGCGACACGATGTCAACCATCGTGCTTCTGCCCTCGTGAGTAGCTGTAATATCCAACAAAACAAGCTCGTCCGCGCCCTGCCTGTCATACGCCGCGGCACACTCAACCGGGTCGCCTGCATCTCTCAAATCTACAAATGAAACGCCCTTTACAACTCTGCCGTTTTTAACATCAAGGCAAGGGATAATTCTTTTTGCATACATGGCTCAATCCTCCGCTTCCATAAAGTTTTTGAGCAGTCGAAGTCCCGTTTCACTGCTTTTTTCGGGGTGGAACTGTGTTGCGCAAACCCTGCCCTTTTGAATTGCACATTCAATTTCAACGCCGTATTGAGCCGTTGCCGCAACAACATCCGCGTCGGCGTTCTTAAGATAATACGAATGAACGAAATAGAAATAACTGCCGTCCTTAATACCGTTGAAAATGCCGTCGGTTTGCTTCAGGTTGATTGAATTCCAACCAATATGCGGAACCTTAAGTCCGTTTTCGCTCGGAATTTTGACAATATCGCCCTTAAAAATGCCGAGTCCCTCAACACCGGGAGTTTCGTCGCTCTTTTCAAACATAAGCTGAAGACCGAGGCAAATGCCGAGAAAATGTTTTTCTCCCGACGCCGCTTGCTTAATTATGTCCTCAAGTCCACGCTCCCTGATTGATGCCATGGCATCGCCGAACGAGCCTACACCGGGAAGAATGACATGGGAGGCAGAGAGAATTTTTTCTCTGTCCATAGTAATTTCGCTTTCGTATCCAAGAAAATCAAGCGCTTTTTTGACGCTTTGCAGATTTCCGGCACCGTAATCAATGATTCCAACCATAATTATTTACCTTTCTTGCCGCAAAATAAGAAATTTTTAAAATAATTTAATATATAATAGCATATTTATTTGACAAATACAATTTATAATGGTAAAATTAATGAGTCAAAAATGCAGCGGTACCGAAGAGGTCATAACGGCATGGACTCGAAATCCATCGTGCGTTTCGTGCGCCCGTGGGTTCAAATCCCACCCGCTGCGCCACAAAAAGCCTGTAATCAAGTCGATTTCAGGCTTTTTTCTTTTTATCATGTTTAACAAACTCTACAAAAATCATCGAAATTTCACCTCTGCCGGGTTTCTGCCGGCGAGTTTGCTTTATTTGACAAACGATTTTATACCTGCTATACTTTACCAAGTACGAATATACAAAATAAAGTATTACATGGAGACACAACCTATGCCCGCAAAAAAACACATTGAACTGATTGATATTCTAAAAGGCGTTGCAATTCTATCTGTTCTATTATGCCACTCTATCATTGTTTATCCAATTAATTTGGAAGCAATTCCGTGGTGTTTATCTGTTAAATTATTTGTAGACGCGTACCAAATGCCAATGTTTTTTATCATTTCCGGTTTTTTGTGCACTTATCATGAAAAGCACTACGGACAATACCTTCTTTCTCGAACAAAGCGCATTTTGGTTCCCTATGTTGTTTTCAGTACAATTGCCACTGTGTGCAAAATCGCCGGTAGTAGTATTGTTAATAGACAAGTCGACTTAAAAAGCGCTGTCTTTCAACTTTTCTTTCAGGGCTATTCATCGGGCACCTATTGGTTTTTATACACGCTGTTTGTACTGTCTGCATTGGCGCCTCTATTCTTAAAACTGATTCAAAAAAGTTCTTTATTCGGCATACTGCTAATTGGCATCTTTGTTGCAATTTCCGCAGCCTTTGATATAACCAGCATTTGCAGTCTTAACAATATCATTTATAATGCTACATATTATATCATCGGCATAATGCTAAAGTCGTTCGACTTTCAAAAGGTAAAGCAAAAGAAGCGCCTTCTTTGTCTCACACTCGGCAGCGTACTTTTATTTGCACTGTCGTTTGGCGTACTGCGCCACTATGCACCGGGCGTTTATGATTGTATCGGCAAGTATATTTCTGCGCTCACCGCCTGCACTTGCATCGCAGGATTTTTTACGCTGGTCAAAGTACCGTCCGCAATCAGAAAACCACTGATATTCAGCGGTAAATACTCGTTGCAAATTTATCTTCTCAACGGCTTTCTGATGACTGGCAGCCGCTGGTTTTTTGTAAGCAAACTCGGCATCACCAATCCGATACTGGTTATCCTTTTAATCTTCACTTTCTGTTATTTAATCAGCATCGTTGTATCCAAAATTATGGACAGCAACAATCTGTTTCGTTTCCTATGCGGACTAAAAGTACGAAAAAAAGCACCCTTAAAGGGTGCAAAATAACTATATTAGTGCAAACATAAGTAATTCAAAAGTGCCAAGAAAAATCCCAAATTGTCAAATTGACGCTTTGGGATTTACTTTTGATACTTTGGAGCATTATTTCATCATTGATGATAGGAAAAGAATGCTTAAACAATCGTAACCACCGGTTGAACCGGTGGTTATGATTTTATTTAAAGCATTTTAATTATTATTCATCCAAGAGTTTTTGGAGGAGGCTTTTGCGATTGTTTATAAACATTTCGGTAATCTTATAGCTGTCGGTTTCCTCGTAGGTGCATGTATGTATTTTGCCGTTGTCAAAGCAAAATATTTGAGCATTGGGAATACCCAACAAAATCGGAGAATGTGTAGCTATAATGAATTGCGCGCCATCATTTGCGCATTTGTATATCTGCGTCAGCAATGTCAACTGCCTTTGCGGAGAAAGGGCTGCCTCCGGCTCGTCGAGCAAATACAAGCCGTTTGACTTAATATTGTCTTGTGCCAAATCCAAAAAACTTTCTCCGTGTGACTTTTTGTGATATTGCATTGACGGGTGCGCAATGTCGGCATATTTTTCTTCTTGGGTGGCAACATTATAAAAACTTTCCGCTCTCAAAAAATATCCCCATTTTTCTTTTCTGTAGCCCTTTGCAATTCGTATTGCATCGCATAATTCGGAATGAGAATCATAAGTTGAAAAAACATAGTTTTTTGTGCCGCCCTCGGGATTAAAACCGTGTGCAACGGCAATTGCCTCAAGCAATGTCGATTTTCCCGTTCCGTTTTCGCCTACAAACAGCGAAACGGGGCTTTGAAATTCGATTTTTTCTACATCACGCAAGGACTCAATAGTCCTGATGTAGCTGTTTGGCTCTATTTCATTCCATTCAAACAGTACTCCTTGTATAAATAAGTTGTTCAAGCTCGTTCCCCCAAATCGTTTATAAACAAAATTTAACAAAACATAACTATAAGCTTTGCGGCTATTACTACGGATATGAGCGCGATGGGATATGTTGCGGCGTATGCCGTTGCAATATCCTCCGTGCCCGAAACCTGAATGAGTGTGCCGAGCGCAGGTGTTGAGGTCATACCGCCGGTAATTGAGCCGAGATTGTTAAGGAGCGGCAATTTGAGAACATATTTTGCAAACAGATAGCCGATAATCATTGGAATGAGTGTCATCAACACGCCGTAGAAAAGATATTTTGCGTTGAAAACCTCAACGAATTTTGCGCCGCCCGAAATGCCGGCACCGATAAGGAAAAACATAAGCCCAAGCTCACGGAACACACGAAGTGTGCTTCCCTTCGGCATTATGCTGATTTTTCCTATTCTGCCGAAATGACCCATAACAAGCGAAACGAGAATACAGCCGCCCGTTGTCGTGAGCGAAAAGCCCTTGTAGCTGATTGAACCGATAGTCATGCCAAGGACCGCTGCAAGCGCAAACGGCATTATGCCGAACGAATCAAATTCGATAAGTTTACCGTTATAAATTCTTTTACTGCCGCCGTCGCTGTCGGCGGTAATTTTTTTGACCTCTTCTTCCATATTTGCTTTCGCAAATTTGGGAACAAGCTGAACAAAAAGAACAACACCTATAACGCCGAACAAATATGCAATGCCGTAGCCTACGGAAACAAAATCCTCATACTGCGGTCCTACGGCATCCTTTGCCGCGGAGAATGCCGGTGTACTCGTGAGCGCGCCCGACAGCAAACCGACAAGGATTGCTTTAAACTCCTCATGTTCGTGGACTGTATCGCCCTTACCGAGCGTAATACAAATAACGCAAACAATACTTGCGGACAAAATAATTATAAGTCCGAGGCAAACATACGATTTAAAATTCTTTTTCAAGTTTTTGAAAAAGGTCGGTCCTGCAATAAAGCCGACCGAGGTAACGAACAGCACAAGCCCTATGTTATCGACATTTTTTAATGCCTCCTTGACGAAGGTTTCATCCGTCATTGTAAGCTCGTGCGTCAAATTGCTGTAGAAAAAACAGCCGTAAAGAAGGGCAATTACAAACACGCCTGCCGTGCCCAAATCAACGCCCTTGACAGTAATTCGTCCCAAAATGTAGCCCAATGCCGCAATTGCAAATACACTGAGGGTTAAAAAACTAACTGCGTGAATACTGAGTATTCCGTTAAACAGTTCCATAAAATCCTCTATTCTTTGATGAAATCGGGCAAAACAGCTCTTGCCGTTTTGCCCGGGGGTTAAATGATTAACTTTTATTTTGCCTCAAAACGAGGGTTGCCGTGAGTATAGCGCGGAAGAAGTTTCGGAGAAACAACATCCGTTTCGATTCCGGCAGATTTGATTTGCTCCTCAAAATCATCAACATGCTTAAGAGTAAGCTCGCCGAGCTCAACCTCTTTTGATTTTGCGGATGCGGTTTTTCCTGCATTTCTGCCGAAAACAATAATATCAAGCAACGAGTTGCCCATAAGTCTGTTTCTGCCGTGGATGCCGCCGACTGCCTCGCCTGCAACATAAAGGTTTTCGATATTTGTCATACCGTCTGCCGAAATGTTAAGACCGCCGTTTTGATAGTGAAGTGTTGGATAAACGAGAATAGGCTCCTTGCGAATATCAATGCCGTATTTGCCGAACATTCTCATCATGGCAGGAATTCTCTTTTCAATCGTGCCCTCGCCGCCCTTAATCTCAATCATCGGTGTGTCGAGCCAAACGCCGACTCCGTCGTCAGTATGAACGCCGTTGCCTCTTGCCGTACATTCACGAATAATGGATGCGGCAGAAACATCACGGGTTTCAAGCGGATGCATAAATACTTCGCCGTTTACATTGACAAGCTTTGCGCCGAGCGAACGAACTTTCTCCGTAACAAGAGCACCGAAAATCTGCTCCGGATAAGCCGCACCTGTCGGGTGATACTGAAGAGTGTCGGCATAAAGAAGTTTTGCACCGGCTCTGTAACCTAAAATAAGACCGTCGGCAGTTGCACCGTAGTGGTTTGATGTCGGGAAACCCTGATAATGGAGTCTGCCTGCGCCGCCTGTCGCGATAATGACTGTTTTAGCCTTTGCAACAAGAAGCTCGCTTGTTTCCATATTCATAAGAACTGCGCCTGCTGCCTTGCCTTCGCTGTCCTTAATAATCTCGATTGCGGCTGTAAAATCAACAATCGGAATTTGTCTGTTTTGAACCTCGTCGCGAAGAGTACGCATAATCTCTGCACCCGAATAGTCCTTTGCGGCGTGCATTCTTTTTCTTGATGTTCCGCCGCCGTGAGTTGTAATCATTGTGCCGTCGGGTGCCTTGTCAAATTCAACGCCCAAATTGTTGAGCCACTGAATAGCCTCGGGAGCCTCGGTAACGAGCTTGTAAAGAAGCTCCGGCTTTGCGGCAAAGTGACCGCCACCGAAAGCGTCGATATAGTGGATTGCAGGCGAATCGTTTGGCTTGTCGGCAGCCTGAATACCGCCCTCTGCCATCATTGTGTTTGCGTCGCCCATACGAAGCTTTGTTACAATCATGGTTTTTGCGCCGTTGTTATCAGCCTCGATAGCCGCAGATGCACCTGCACCGCCGCCGCCGATAATAAGCACATCAACATCGTAATCGGGATTTGAAAGTTCCACGCTGTCGGGTTTAATTCTTGAATGAGCCTGCAAAAGCTCGGCAAGCTCGCACGGCACTTTTTCGCCGGCATTGGCACCGATTTTAAGGACGCTGAACTGATCCTCCTTGTAATCGGGGTGGAAAGTTGCGAGAAGAGTATCCTTTTCGTCCGCTGTCATTCTGCGCGGCTCGAAATATGTGTTTTGCTCTCTTGCCTCAGCAACTTTTTTCATTGAATCAAGCATTTCTTTATTATACATATCGGCACCTCCTTACTTCTCAATCTCTCTGTTGTTATAAAGCTCTTTAATCTCGTCAAGCGGCTTTTGCATAAGGTTTTGAATAAGCTCCTCAAATGTGCCGTCCTTGATTTCCTGAACTCTTTCTGTCAAATGCTTGCTTTCGGGAGCAAGATATTTGCCGTTGAGTCGTCTTGCAAGCAATGCAACCTGCGGATGACTGATTCCTGCCGGGCAACGCGACGAACAAACGCCGCACATTACGCAGTCAAAACTCTCCTCGGCACACTTTTCGTATTCGCCTCTTTGAGCATATGCAATATATTGCATAACATTAAGTCCCTGTGTGCAGGCATTTGTGCAGGCATTACAGCCGACGCATGCATAAATCTCGGGATAAAGCTGCATCATAATCTGCTCTGTCGGCTTAACTTTTTCTATATCATATGGTTGCTTGATAAGCGGGAAGAACGGAAGAGTTGCGATATACATATCGTTTTCAACCTTTGTTTGGCATGCAAGGCAAGCTTTAAGCTCTCTGTCGCCCTTAACCCTGTAAATTGTTGCGCAGGCGCCGCAGAAGCCGTTTCTGCATCCGCAACCTCTTTTAAGCTGATAGCCTGCGTATTCCATAGCATTCATTATTGTAAGATTTGACGGCACTTCGTATTTTTTGCCGAACAAATAAATATTTACCATTTCTTTTTCCATCTACGCATCCTCCTATTAATACTCGGTCGGCATTTCGTCAAGCTGGTCACAGCGGAAAACAGGACCGTCTTTACAAACGTATTTATCGCCGATGTTGCATCTGCCGCATTTGCCGACGCCGCATTTCATTTTAAGCTCCATTGTGGTGTAAACCTGGGTTTTGTCAAATCCAAGTTCAACAAGACCCGCAAGTGTAAACTTAATCATAATAGGCGGACCGCAGATTACAGCCGTTTTGTTTGTATCAAAGCCGAGTTCCTTAACATAGTTGGGAACAAAACCGACATGACCGTCCCAACCCTCCTGCTCTCTGTCGATGGTGAGATAAACATTGATGCCGTCCTCTTTGCACCATTCGTCGATAATCTCCTGATAATCAACAAGATCATCTGCCGAGCGTGAGCCGTAAACAATATCAATCTTGCCGTATTTTTCTCTGTTGGCACGGCAGTAATTGATTACGGAATGGAGCGGAGCAAGACCGATACCGCCGGCAATGAAAAGCAAATCCTTGCCGACAAACTCGGTATCAACCGGGAAACCGTTGCCGTACGGACCTCTGATAGTGATTTGCTGACCTACTTCCATTTCGTGGAGCCAGGTTGTGAGGCAACCGCACTTTTTGATGCTGAATTCCATATAATCCTTTGTAGTTGGTGAGGAAGTGATTGAAAACATTGCTTCGCCTGCACCCGGGATTGAGAGCATTGCACACTGACCGGGGATATGCTCAAACGCTTTTCCGCCGCCCAACGCAGTGACTCTGAAGGTCTTGACATCGGGTGTGTCAACTCTTATATTGGTAACCTCGCCGATTACCGGAATTAATGTTTCGTTATTCATCACGCATTCACCTCCAATGCCTTTGCCACCTTGACAATATTCATTGAAATCGGGCATTTTGCAAGGCATCTGCCGCAGCCGACGCAACCGAATTCGCCGTTATTGTTATCGGGGAAATACACAAGCTTGTGCATAAATCTTTGTCTGAAGCGCTGAAGTTGAGTTGTACGCGGATTGCCGTGAGCCATCTTCGTGAAGTCGGAATACATACAGCTGTCCCAGCATCTGAACTTTTTAATACCGTTTCCGGTATCAAACTCGCGAATATCGTAGCACTGACAAGTCGGGCAAACGAAAGTGCATGTGCCGCAACCGAGGCAAGCCTCAGAAAGGCCGGACCACTTGTCGCTGTTGAAATAGTCAAGCAAATCGTTGTCCTTCATATGCTCAAAACTTACCTTTGCAAGCGGAAGCTTTTTCATAACTGCGTTAATAGCGCTTTTTGCATCGTCAACAGCTTTTTCGTCTGCCGATTCAAGAACCGAGGAAACCTTTTCGAGCAATGCATTGCCTTTGTCTGTTGCGCCTTGCAAATAAAGTTCGTCGCCGATTTTCCAAGCCTTGACATCGCCCTCGGGGTCTGCCGCATTTATGCCGAAACTTTGGCAAAAACAGGTTTCCTCGGGTCTGCCGCAGGCAAGCGAAATAATCGTGCCGTGGTCGCGTCTGTTTTTATAATAGGAATCAATCGGGTCTGCAAGATACACCTTGTCAAGAATCGAGAACGAACGGACATCGCACGCTCTTACGCCGAAGATAACGAAATCCTCGCACTCTTCTCTTGTATCTGTAATCTCGATTTTTTTGTCTTTCATTTTTACATCGTAAAGATTTTCTGTCTGTGGGAAGAAAAAATCTTTAGCCGAGCGGTTAGTGTTAAGTTTTTGAGTAAGCTCAACGCCGTCCCTATATTCGGCAAAAACCGCAATATCGTCCTTATCGGTAGGAACATAAAGTTTTTCAACCGATGAAATTGCGTTAAAGAGCGCCGAAATTTTACCAAATGCGATTTTATACATTATTCGGCACCTCCTCTTTCATAAACAACGCTTGGCTCGCAATCGTCATATGTAAAGTTAACAAGAGGCGGCTTTGTTTCCATATCCGCGCCTGCCTGATATTCACCGTAAAGCTCGTTTGCATCCTTGATGAATTTGCGGTTGAGCAGGTGAAGTGGAATATGCTGTGGGCACACGCGTGAGCATTCGCCGCAGTCTGTGCATCTGCCGGCAACATGGAATGCGCGGATAATATGGAACATATTTTCCTCAAAACTGTTAGCCGCTGCCTTTTGCGCAACACCCGAATTGTCGTTGTCAAACACACATTTTTCACATGTGCAGGCAGGGCAAACATTTCTGCATGCGTTGCAACGGATGCATTTTGAAAGTTCGTTTTGCCAAAAAGCGAAACGCTCGTCGGGAGTCATTGCCTCGAGCTTTGCAACCAAGTCAAAGCGGTTGCAATCCTCGTTAACCTCGCCGTTTTCGCCGATAAGCTCGTCATAAATAACAACCTTTTTGCTCTTGCAGGAGAGGCAACGCTCTGCCATAACCTCATATTTTGGGAATTTGACAGTGCCGTCATAAATAGTATCGACAACGATATTTGTATCGTCCTCGCCGACACTTGAAATGCCGCTTATTCCCTTTTCTTTGATTTTTTCAATATCTGTCTTGCCGTAGCAGGCAATGCCGATGATGTAAACATTTTCTCTTATAACTCTGTGCTCTTTCATAAGCTCCTGAAAACTGTATGAATCGCAAGGCTTGAGAAATACGAGAATTTTGCCTTCCTTTCTGCTTTCCTTTACAAGATATTTTGAAAGGTTTGCAGCCGCAAAGCTGTTGTAAACAAAATCGTTTTCAAGCTCCTGTGCGGTGGTGAACACTGCCGGAGTAATATCATATTCAAACTCGCCCGTTTTCCAGCCGAGAACTCTGTTTACAGTGCCGTCGAGGAGGAGTTCTTTTGCACGAGAAATCATTTTGTCTTGCATCTCAAATCCTCCAATCTTTTGTTTTCACCGAGGGCAATTATTGTTTCAACAAAGCTGTTCATTGTTTCGGCAAACTTTTGACCCTCTGCGGCAGAAACCCATTCTACTCTTGTTCTGCCCTTCTCTATGCCGAGATAATCAAGCATTGAGAAAAGGAGAGTCATTCTTCGTCTTGCATAATAATTTCCTGTTGTATAGTGGCAGTCGCCGGGATGGCAACCGCACATAATAACGCCGTCTGCACCGCGCTGAAATGCTCTGAGTATAAACATCGGGTTTACACGGCAGGAGCACGGAACACGGATAATCTTAATATCGGCAGGATAGTTAAGACGGTTTGTGCCCGCAAGGTCTGCGCCTGCGTATGAGCACCAGTTACAGCAGAAGGCAACGATTTTAGGTCTGAATTCTTTGTTTTCTTCTATCTGCATATCGCATCTACCTCCGCCATAATTTGTCTGTTAGAAAAGCCGTTCAAATCCATAGCGCCGCTCGGGCAGGCAACCGTACATGCGCCGCAACCCTGACAAACAGCAGGGTTAACGCTTGCGACACGGCGAATTGCCGTAGTTCTGTCGGGCATTCTGAACTCTTTTTCTTCATAGGTAATTGCAACGTAAGGGCAAACCTTTTCACAACTTGAGCAGCCGTTGCAAAGCATTTCGTCGCTGTGTGCAACGCATGGGTTGCAGGTGAGTTTATCCTTAACAAGAAGTCCGATAACCTTTGCCGCCGCGGCGGATGCCTGCGAAACGGTTTCGGGAATATCTTTCGGACCTTGGCACATACCCGAAAGGAACACGCCTGCTGTCGGTGATTCGACAGGACGAAGTTTTGGGTGAGCCTCTGTGAAGAAATCATTTGTATCCATAGATGCGGTGAGCATTGTTGCAAGGTGTCTTGCGCTTTTATCAGGCTCGACAGCGGCGGCAAGAACCACCATGTCGGCGTCGATATGAAGCTGTTCGTTTGCAAGAAGGTCGGAGGCTTGAACTTTAAGTTTTCCGTTTTCGGGAACTACCTTGCCGACCATGCCCTTGATATAGTGAACGCCGTATTCCTCGACAGCTCTGCGATAAAACTCGTCAAAGTTTTTACCGGGGGTACGAACATCAATATAAAATACATAAACATCCGTGTCGGGGTATTTTTCACGGGTAAGCATTGCGTGTTTTGCGGTATACATACAGCAAACCTTTGAGCAATACGGTTTACCCTTGCTGTCAACACCGTCACAACGGGAACCTACGCACTGAACAAAAACGATTGTTTTCGGATGCTTATGGTCTGACGGTCTTAAAAGAGTGCCGCTTGTCGGTCCTGCCGCGTTCATAAGTCTTTCGTATTCAAGCGAGGTAACGACATCGGGGCTTTGAGAATACGCAAATTCGTCAAATTTTTCAACGGAAATCGGATTGAATCCGGTTGCAACAACGATTGCGCCGTATTTCGCCTCAACGAACTCGTCCTTAGCATCATAATTGATAGCCTTAGCCTCGCAGACTGTTGAACAAAGACCGCACTTGCCCGTTTTAAGTTTTATGCAGGCTGTCGGGTCGATTGTTGCAACCTTCGGAACAGCCTGAGCAAACGGAATGTAAATCGCATGGCGGTTATCCATGCCGAGATTAAATTCGTTAGGTACGCGCTTCATCGGGCACTTTTCCGTGCAAAGACCGCAACCGGTGCAAATATCCTCGTTTACATATCTTGCTTTTTTCTTGATTTTAACAGTGAAGTTGCCTACGAAGCCCTTGACCTCTTCAACCTCACTGTATGAATAAATTTTAATATTCTCCTGCTGTGCCGCCTCAACCATTTTAGGTGTCAAAATACAAGCCGCACAGTCAAGAGTCGGGAATGTTTTATCAATTTGAGCCATTTTGCCGCCGATTGTAGGTGATTTTTCAACAATATCAACCTCAAATCCTGCCTCGGCAATATCAAGCGCAGTTTGGATACCGGCAATACCGCCGCCGATAACAAGGGCTCTTTTTGTAACGGGGCTTTCGCCTGCCGTAAGCGGTGCATTGAGATGCACCTTTGCAATTGCGGCTCTGCCGAGGATTATTGCTTTTTCCGTAGCAGTCGCCATATCCTTATGTATCCACGAGCATTGCTCACGAATGTTTGCAATCTCGACCATATAAGGGTTAAGTCCAACGGATGCCGCCGCTTTTCTGAATGTGTTTTCGTGCATACGCGGAGAACACGAGCAGATTACGACGCCCGTAAGGTTATATTCTTTGATTGTGTTTTTAACAAGGTCCTGACCTGCCTGTGAACACATATACTGATAATCGGTGGAGAAAACAACGCCCGCTTCGTTTTTCAGGGTTTCGGCAACCTTGTGAACATCCACGGTACCTGCAATGTTGCTACCGCACCAACATACAAATACGCCAATTCTTTGCATTCGCCGTTTTCCTCCTTACTTTGTATATTTTCTAAACGCACTGACGATAGCCTGCTGCGGCAAATCGTCATCAAGAATTTCGGGTATATCCTGCGGTTTAAGGTGGTTTGCACCCTGCTCGCGGATAACTGCAAGCCTTGTTGCCTCGACGATTTTTGCCGGCTCGACGCCGCGGGGGCATCTTTCAACGCAGGCAAAGCACGAAAGGCAGGTGTAAAGCGATTTTGAATTGAGCAAAGGCTCGATATTTCCGCTTTCAACCATGTAAACAAACTGATGCGGATGATATTCCATATTGTCAAACGAGGGACATGTTGCCGTGCATTTTCCGCATCGCATACATTTGCGAGCATTCACTCCGGAAATTTGAAGGATTTGCTCTTTTAATTCATTATTATTAATCATAGAGTCCTCCTTATTTAACACCGAGAGCCTCGGCAAGCACCTCTGTGAAGTACTTAACCGGAATGTCGTAATCGGTTGCGTTTTTATTCAAATTATACATGCAAAGAGGACAGGCTGTGATAACCATTTCTGCGCCGTTGTTAACTGCGTTTTCAAGCACAGCGTTTCCCTTCGCCGTTGCAATACTTTTGTTTTCGATTGTTGTATAGCCGCCGCAGCATTCGTTACGCATTGAATACAAAACCGGTGTTGCGCCGAGCGCCTTGATGAAATCCTCCATAATTGTCGGATTTTCCGGATCGTCCATTTGCATAACCCTGCTTGGTCTCAAAAGCAGACAACCATAGTATGCGGCTATCTTTTTGCCCTTAAGCGGATTTGCAACTTTCTTTTTGATTTCGTCAAATCCCACAACATCTCGCAGAAGTTCAAGATAATGAATAACATTTGTTTCGCCGTTGTAGGGTGCGTCAAGTTTAAGATAATTGTTGACCCTTGATGCAATATCCTCATCGGTTTTCATATCGTTGTTAACCTGCTTAATAACATTGTGGCACGCCGAGCACATTGTAACAAGGTCTTGATTAAGCTCCTTTGCCGTGTTCAAGGCTCTGACAGATGACAGCTTGGTTGCGATTTCATCCTTTGCCAACGGATAAACACCGCCGCAACACTGCCAATCGGGCAGTTCCTCAAGCGTTACACCGAGAGCCTCGGCGGAAAGCCTTGCATATTTATCCAAGTCCTTTGCCTTTGTTTTCAATGTGCAGCCCGGATAATAACTATAAGTCATACCGCTATTCTCCTATTCCTATTTATCCCTGAATTTAATATTAAACCATCTGCTCGGGATGGAATACCTCGTCAAACCTTTCCTCGCTCAAGAATCCAAGCTCAACGCAGGCTTGCTTTAACGAAATATTGTCTTTATATGCCTTTTTAGCTGTTTTTGCGGCGTTTTCATATCCGATATAAGGATTGAGCGCCGTAACAAGCATAAGCGAATTGTGAAGATTGTGGTTCATCTTTTCTCTGTCAGCCTTAATGCCTACTGCACAGTTGTCGTTGAATGATACCATAACCTCGCTCAAAAGCCTTACCGACTGAGTGAAATTGTAAATGATGACCGGCATAAATACATTAAGCTCGAAATTGCCTTGAGAAGCCGCAAAGCCGACAGCCGCATCGTTGCCCATAACCTGAACGGCAACCATTGTAACAGCCTCACACTGTGTCGGATTAACCTTACCCGGCATAATTGACGAACCCGGCTCGTTTTCGGGAATTTTAATTTCGCCGAGTCCGTCTCTCGGACCGGATGCAAGCCAACGAACATCGTTAGCCATCTTCATAAGGTCAGCCGCAAGGGCCTTGAGTGCGCCGTGAGCAAATACAATCTCATCCTTTGAGGTGAGAGCGTGGAACTTGTTAGGTGCAGTGATGAACTGCTTGCCTGTAATTTCGCTGACTGCCTTTGCAACCTCAACATCAAAGCCTGCCGGAGCGTTAAGTCCCGTGCCTACGGCTGTGCCGCCGAGTGCAAGCTCCTTAAGCTCGGGAAGAGCGATTTCAAGAAGTCGTCTGTCCTTTTCAAGCGACGCTCTCCAGCCGCTTATTTCCTGTGAAAACTTAATCGGCGTTGCATCCTGAAGATGAGTTCTGCCGCTTTTAACAACATCGTCATTTTCAGCCTCAAGTCTTTTAAGTGTTGCGACAAGCTTGTCGAGAGCCGGGAAAACCTTATCCTCGATGCCCAAAACAGCCGCAATACTCATTGCTGTCGGGAAAGTATCGTTTGACGACTGGCTCATATTAATATCATCGTTTGGATGAAGAAGCTTTTTGCCTGCAATCTCGTTACCTCTGTTGGCGATAACCTCATTGGCATTCATATTTGACTGTGTGCCCGAGCCTGTCTGCCAAACAACAAGCGGAAAATGCTCGTTGAGCGCACCGCTCATAACCTCATCGCACGCCTGCGAAATTGCCGCAAGCTTTTCGTCGGTCATTTTTTCCGATTTCAATTTGTGGTTTGCAATTGCGGCAGCCTTTTTCAAAACGCCGAATGCGTGAGTAATCTCACGAGGCATTGTTTCGATGCCTACTCCGATTTTGAAATTTTCATGGCTGCGCTCGGTTTGCGCTGCCCAATATTTGTCGGCAGGAACCTTAACCTCGCCCATCGAATCATGTTCAATACGATATTCCATCATTCATTACCTCCGAAAAAATATATAATTAGAGTTTTAACTGTCCTTTATTATAAAATTATAGATTTAAGTATTCAAGAGTTTTTGTTAAAAAAATAACGATGTTATATCATTTTCGGATATTTCAACAAATTTGAGGATTTTTATTGTTAAAAATATAACAATTTGATGATATTTGTGTTTTGGTGCGGTAAAGCAATAAAGAAAAACAGCTCTGCAAATAAGCAAAGCCGTTTAAATCCAACAAAATTTTCCTTTTAAAATCCGAAGTCGATATAATCCTCTTTCGTGAAACGGTGATATGTCACGCCGAAATCGTCATCGTCGAGACAATAGTAAAATTCATCCGGCTCACCGTCCTCAAAATAAATCAAATATTCAAATTCGCCGTTTGAAGTTTTTTCAAAATGAACATTTTCACCGAACGATTTAAACAGCGCAACAACCTTGTCAATATTGCAGTCGGGCTGTCTTATCGCATTGACGAATTGCACAATAAAATCGTTGTCGCTTAGTGAATTGTGCACAAGCTCTATTCCTTTTTCCGACACGGTAAGACGGTATCCGCCGTCTGTTTCGGCAATCGAAATATCACCGAATTTGTCTTGTTTTTCGCGAGCGAAACGGTTTAAAAGCGGCATGATTTCGTCATCTGTGCAATCGTTGAGCAGGTGGCACAGTGACGGTTTAATATAGTTTATGCCGAGCGGCATTTTTTCATATCCGAGCTTTGCCTGCGACTCCTTAATAACGCTGACAATATTTCGCTCCAATTTATCAAAACTCATTTTCAATTCTCCTTAATTCTTACAAAAACGCACATTTCGTTTTCGCCTCTGTTCCCCCAATTGCGGTACGGAATGAATTTGATTTTTGTTTTCTCATATGTGGGCTTTTCGTAGTCATAATACAGCGACTCGTGTGCTTTTTCACGCAGACCGTTCACCGTTATGCAGTCGCCCGACTCGGAAAAATCGCTGTCGGCATTGACAATCAGCTGTTGAAGATCAGTGCCGTTATCCACACCCTCAATGCAATAAACAACGGGTCCGCGACACAATGCGACCTTGCCGACATTTGCGCGCACATTGCTTGTGCAGGCGACAAAACGCGGTTTGAGTTCAAACGACGCATTAACTTTTGTTTCTCCGTTAACATCAATATAGGCATAGCCTTTTTTAATCTCATACGGTGCCGAAATTTTATAATTTTTACACCATGACGGAATACGCAAAGCAAGGCACATGCTTTTTTTCGGATTTATTTTAATCTTTACGCCGCCGTCTGTCAAATATGACGATTTAACGCAAACATCGGCATTTTGAGCGTCAATATTTGCACCGACATATTGATGAATATAAAATGTGTCGCCGCTCTCGCTGAAGCAATATTCGCCGAGTGACGATATAAGGCGCGCCAAATTAGGCGGACAGCAAGCACAGCCAAACCATTTTTGCCGAACAGGTTTAACATGAGCCTTGCGGCTGTCCTTGTGCGACGCCTCGGGCAACACCTCAAGCGGATTGACATAGAAAAAGCGTTTTGCATCCTCGCTCATTCCCGACAAAATCGTGTTATACAGCGCCCTTTCGGCAACATCGGCATATTTTGAATCGGGGTTAATCGCGCTCATTCGCATAGCGAAAAACACAAGTCCGATTGACGCACAAGTTTCGCTGTACGCAAGGTCATTCGGCAAATCGTAGTTAAACGAAAACGCCTCACCGTCAACAGTTGCGCCTATTCCGCCGGTGATATACATTTTCTTTGACCGGATATTGTCAAAAATTTTCTCACACGCCGCAAGCAATTCATCGTCGCCGGTTTCGCGTGCAACATCAGCCATACCCGAATAGAGATAAACTCCCCGAACGGCGTGACCTACTGCCTCCGTCTGATATTTCGGCTGAATGTGCGCCTGATTGTAAAAATAATTATCGTTTACGGTTTTTTTGCCCAAAACAAGGTCATAATAATAGGGCTTTTTGCCGCGCTCGTCAACAAAAAACTCCGCCGTTTTTAAATATTTTTCATCACCCGTAGCACGATAAAGACCGACAAGTGCCATTTCGGCAATTTCGTGACCGGGATAGCCCTTGATTTTGTTCTCGCCGAAGGTGTCGCAAATCAAATCGGCAAAGCGGCACGCCGCGTCGAACAGCTTTTTGTTGCCGGTTGCGTCATAATACGCAATCGCCGCTTGAGCCAAATGCCCGAAGCAGTAAAGCTCGTGATAGTCCTTTAAATTTGTAAAAATTTCATCTTGATTATTGATGATATAAAGCGTGTCGAGATAGCCGTTTTCAAGCTGTGCAGAACAAATAAGGTCTACACACTTATCCGCTTTTCTCTGCAAATCATCATCGGGATGATTAACAAGCGAATACGCCACAGCTTCAAGCCATTTATATACATCACTGTCCTGAAAAACCCAGCCGTGGAACGCATTTTTCGGTGTGCTTTCGTCATAATGCCATCTGTCGGCAGGATATTTGGGCGGCTTAACACCTTTTTTCATATTTTCAACGATTATTGACGCTTTTTTGAAATTTTCAAGGCAATAACTTTTTTCAGCACCTTCGATGTTGTCATTAAGTGCCGAAAGCTGATACGGAATCATCTCGCGGCGGACAAGTTCTGATTTTTCGAGCCAAAAATCGTCTGTCAGTGTGATACTATTAAGTTTAAGGCGGTTTGAAAACAAATTTTTATCCATAAAAACAATCCTTGTAATATTTTTTCAATGCCATTTTACCATATAATGAACAAACGGTAAATAATTTTGTGATTTTATAGACAAAAAAATCCAAAGTGATAATATGGAATACATAAAACAAAAAGGAGGGCGCACAGCGCACAAAAATATGCTTGAATACAGATATGACACCCAACTTCTCATTGAGGGCACAGGTCTTGACGAGGACGATATTCACGATTATTTTGTAGACAATTTTAATGGCGACTGCCTCATTGCGACAGGTGATGAGGATTTGGTTAAAATCCATTACCACACCAACGAGCCGTGGAAGGTGCTTGAATACTGCTCGTCGCTCGGCGAAATTTTCGACATTGTTGTTGAGGATATGGACCGCCAGGAGCGTGGACTCAAGGGCTGATATTTTTGACAAAAAGAGAGCATTGCATACTGCATTATCGCAGTGAAAGCAATGCTCTTTTTATTTTAATCAAGTTGAGTATAAAAAACCTTTAGGATTGTTTGCATAAGGTAGTCTTCGTCGGGTGTAAATTCGGCGTGTGCAACATCCGGCAAAATCGGGTCGGCAGATTCGCTGAAGGTTCCCTTTAAGCGATACGATTCAAAATCGGTTATTCCCTTTGACAAAAGGAGCGAGCCGAGATATGTCACATTGTCGAGCTTAATATTGCTTTGCGAATACTTTTGTGCATCGCTGTAAAGTTTTGAAATAACGCTGAAATCGTTCATTACGGCAGGCACAAGCTGTTTTGTATATGCTTTGACATACTGCACCTGACGGTCTGTTCTGTTAATTGAGGCGTCAACAGTGTCCATATTACGCTGGCGCACATATTTTTCCGCCATATCACCTTTAAGAACGACCTTATCACCGACTTTGATTCCCTCGTCCTTAAAGTCATAGAGCGACGAATCAATTGTAACTCCGCCGATAGCGTCATTCAATGCGGCAATGCCATTCAAATCAAGTGCAAAATACTTGTTTATCGGCACATTATAAAGCACTCGGCTGATTGAGTTAACCGTGTTTTTACAGCTCAACTCTCTGCCGTCGCCGTAGGCATAGGCAAGGCAAAGCTGTGTTTTTTGTGTTTCAATCAGCGTGCCGCTTTCCATATACATATCGACATCAACCATCGTGTCACGAGGGATTGCAATTGCGCTTGCTTTGCCACTTTGCGTGTCAACGGCAAAAACAATATCGGCATCCGACGCACCGACAAAATCGGTTTGGTCGCTCGTTTTCAGCGTGTCTTGGTCAATGCCCATAAAGGCTATCGAAACAACATTTTCATTGTATTTGTATTTATGACCGTTATATTCTATAACTTCGCTGTATTCCGTTGCAGCGGCGTTTTCCTTTTTGAAATCGCCTGTTTTGACATTAATTCCCAAAACAATCATTGCGATAATTGGAATCAAAAGCAGAATTACAAGCACGATAATAGCTATTTTTGCGGCGGTAGGCAAACCCTTTTTCTTTTTGCCGTGGTGATGGTGATGGTGCTCGCCGCTGTGATGACTGCCGGACGAATGGTGATGATGACTCGAGGAATGATGGTGACCGTCGGACGAATGATGATGTTCGCCGCTGTGTGAAGAATGAGAATGGTGATGGTGTGATGAATGAGGTATCTCCTCCTTATCAACAATCGCACTTATATCTTCGTTGGTATTTTCAACGCTTGCCATCGGTGTTACCGGAATTGTGCCATTTTCTTTGTCATCAACCGAAACGGTATATTCGGGTGATTTAACATCATCAGGCTCCGAGCCTTCTGCAAACGAAAGCTCGTCCGACTGCTTTGAATTGCCGCCGGTGAGATTGAGTAAAATATCGTCGTCGCTGTTATTCAAATTTGGATCAATAGGTCTTTTCATCGTCTACTAATACTCCGCATACTAAATATCTGTTGCTTTTTTGGTTTGTCACACATGTTGACAGAACTACTATATTATCATCAATTGTAATGTCTTTGTCAAGTTTTGAGCGCACATTTTTGTTTGTTGACTGCGGATTTTTTATCATTTTGATAAATTCCTCAAATGTGCCGTTGTTCTGAAAATTAAAGCTGTTCATAATATGACGGTCGTCATACTTAAACGCCGAAACGATTTGATATTTCAGCCGTGAGGTCGGCGTGTAAATATAAAAATACGGGTGAGAATCAAAAAAATCTTTGCTCTCAAATTTATGCAGGGTGGTAAACATTGAGTCGCCGTAGTTGTTGTGGCCGTAAATAACAGTCACCCTGTCTTTAAAAGTTGTTGTGTTTGAAAGTTCAGTATAAATCGCGCCGCTTGAAACATACGATTTGTCATAAGCACTGTGGCGGAGATAAAAATAATCGTCTGTCGGGCTTTGACACACCGGATGGTCAACCTTTGTGCCGTCAACTTTTATCCAAGCATAAATATCGCTGTTTTTGCTTTGAAGCGATTTAAAATCAATCGGATTTTTAACTTTGGAGCCGTCGGTCTGCGCCACCGTCGTGCTTTGCGTGTAGCTTTGTGCTTTATTATCTTCGCTGTCGGCGCTTTTCTGCATATAGATATAATATCCAAAGCAGCAAACCCCCGCAATAATCATTAACACGGCAATAACTGTCAATACTTTTTTCGCCGTATTTTTCGATTTGCCGTCGGAATTATTCACTTTTTTGTTATTGTCGTTGCTCATAATACCACCAAAAAGCATTTAAAATAACAAATGAGCACAAGGAATCCCTTATGCTCATCGGAAATATTTATTATAATTATTCAGCGTCTTCGTCTTTCTTTTTAAGAGCAAGGAGAAGAGCCGCACCTGCACCTGTCAAGCCCAAGCCTGTTGCTGTAACCGCGCCGGTCTTAGGAGACTTACTGTTCTTATTAGGTTTTGTGCTGTTTGAGCCTGCCTGCTTAACAATAGCGTTTGCAGTTACAATACCATCATAATCCTCAGACACCAAAATTGTGATTGTGTTGCCCTCTTCGGAAATGATAGTGTAATCCTTGCCTTCGGTCATATTCGGGAATTCCCAACCGAGAAGCTCGCCGTCGCCGTTATATTTGAAAGACACTTTGTTTGAATTTGATTTGTCAACATCATAGGTAACATCTGTTGATGGTTTGCCGTTAACCTCAACCTTGATTGTTGAATAGCCGGGCTTTTTCGTTTCCTGGCTGCTGTAGGTTTTAGCCATTGCAACGCTTGTTGAAGCAAGGCCTACGGAAAATACCATAATCACTGAAAGGATGATTGATAAAAACTTTTTCATAGTTATTTCACCTCAAATAAAATTGCTAATCAAAATCTTGCTTTGATAATCGTCTAAATTATAACATCAATTATTCGGTTTGTAAAGCCTTTTTGAAAAAATTTTAGTTACAAAAAAAGTTAATTGTAATAATCATCGTTTTTTGTCTATTATCTTTGAATATCGACAAATAATTCAATGCTTAAGCTATGAAAGCTGTGCTTTGCCGGTGCAAAGTTCGTAATATCTGCCCTTCAAAGCAAGGAGCGAATCGTGGTCTCCGCGTTCAATAATATTGCCGTGTTCAAGCACCATAATTGCGTTTGAATTGCGAACGGTTGAAAGACGGTGGGCAATTACAAACACCGTTCTGCCTATCATCAAGCGGTCCATACCGTGTTCGATATGAGCCTCGGTTCTTGTATCAATTGACGAAGTTGCCTCGTCAAGAATCATAACGGGTGGGTCTGCTACTGCTGCACGCGCGATTGCAAGCAGTTGTCTTTGACCTTGCGAAAGGTTTGCACCGTCACCGGTGATTTTCGTATTGTATCCATCCTTAAGATGCTTGATAAACGAGTGTGCAGACGCAAGCTTTGATGCCGCAATGCATTCTTCATCGGTTGCGTCAAGTCTGCCATAGCGGATATTATCCATAATTGTTCCTGTAAATAAGTGTGTATCCTGAAGAACAATTGCAAGCGAGCGACGCAAATCAGCCTTTTTAATACGCTTTATATCAATGCCATCATAGGTGATTGTGCCCTCTTGAATATCATAAAAGCGGTTGATAAGGTTTGTAATTGTAGTTTTGCCTGCGCCGGTTGAGCCGACAAATGCAATTTTTTGACCCGGCTTGGCATAAAGGTCGATATCGTGAAGAACAACTTTGTCGGGGACATAGGAGAATGTAACATCGTCGAAAACGACCTTACCCTCAACGGGAGTTTTTTCAGTTCCGTCAACCCAAAACCATTTTTTGCCGCTGTCGGTATGGATTTCCTCAAGAGTAACGGTGCCGTCATCAACTTCGCTTTCCATATCCATAACCTCAAAAACTCTTTCTGCGCCGGCAAGAGCGGAGAAAATGTTATTCATTTGGTTCATAATTTGGTTAATCGGCTGAGTAAATTGCTTTGAATAACTGAGGAATGTGAAAAATGTGCCGATTGTGATTGTGCTCGACAAAACGAGAATACCGCCCACAAGGGTGATTGACGCATAGGAGGCATTGTTGATGCCGGTTGAGCAAGGGCCCATAATGCCCGAATAGAAGTTTGCATTTGTAGCGGCAGAGCGATATTTTTCGTTGAGCACTTCAAAATCATCGATAGCCTGCTGTTCGTGGTTGAAAACCTTAACAACCTTCATACCCTCGACAGTTTCCTCAATATTACCGTTCATTTCGCCGAGAGACGCCTGCTGTGCCTTGTAGTATTTTCGTGTGCTTTTTGCGATTTTTAGTGAGTTGACAAGCATTATCACAAGAAAAATGCACGCAACAAAAAACAGTCTCCACTCAAGCACAATCATCATCACCACAATACCTATGAATGTAAAAACGGATGAAATGAGTTGCACTATTGTCTGTTCAAGCATCATTTGAATATTGTCGACATCGTTTGTAAAACGGCTCATAATCTCGCCGTGGGTTTTTGTGTCGAAATATTTAAGAGGCAATGTTTGCAACCGGTCAAACAAATCCTTACGGATTGCGTTTGTCGATTTGTATGCAACCTTAACCATAATTTTTGACTGAAGAAATGTAAAAACAGCCGCGCCGACATAAAACGCCGAAACTATGGCAAGGTTTTTGATAAGTGTTTTAATGCCCTCATCGGCAAAAGTGCCAGCCTTTATTGAGGTTGCCACATCATCCAAAATCGGCTTGAGCCAATAAGATGCGGCAGTCGAGCAAACGGTGCTTAAAATAAGCGACAAAAAAACAATTAACAGCAAAAATTTGTTTTTGCCGAAATATGACAAAATTCTTGAAAAACTCTGTTTAACATTTTTGGGTTTAACTCCGGCAGGATTTCTTCCGCCCGGACCCGGTCCTCCCATCGGCATTATTCAAGCACCCCCTTTTGCTGTGTGGTATAAATTTCCTGATAAATCTCGCACGATTTCATCAATTCGTCATGAGTGCCCACTGCGTCGATTTTGCCGTCGTCAAGAACGACAATTTCGTCTGCATCCTTAACCGACGAAATTCGCTGTGCGATTATAATAACGGTTGTATCTGCAAGTTCGTTGTAAAACGCCTCTCTGATTTTCGCCTCGGTCGCCGTATCAACAGCCGATGTCGAATCATCGAGGATAAGAATTTTCGGCGATTTAATCATAGCTCTTGCAATACAAAGTCGCTGTTTTTGACCGCCCGAAAGATTTAAGCCACCCTGCGAAAGGTCGGTATCATAGCCGTTCGGCTGGCGCATAATGAAATCGTGAGCCTGAGCCGCCTTGCATGCGGCGATTATTTCATCATCGGTGGCATCTTTTTTGCCCCAACGGATATTCTCCTTTATTGTGCCGGAGAACAACACATTTTTTTGAAGCACAACGCCTATCATATCACGAAGCGCCGTCAAATCGTACTCCTTGACATTGACCCCGTCAACAAGCACCTCGCCGCCTGTAACATCGTAAAGACGCGGAATCAAATTGACAAGTGACGATTTGCCGCAGCCAGTCGAGCCGATAATACCGACAATATTGCCTGCGTTTGCCTTGAAATTGATATTTTCCAAAACATTGTCGCCCTTGTTATATCCGAAGCAAACATCTTTAAACTCAACATTGCCCTGCGGATTTTCCGGAACAAATGCATTTTCCGGATTTTTAATATCAATCTCGGTGTCGAGAACTTCAACAACACGGTCGCCGCACGCCTTTGCTCTTGTGAGCTGGAGCATAAGCATCGAAACCATCATAATATTCATCAAAACCTGCACGATATATGATGCAAGAACAGAAATTTGACCGACATCCATTTTTACATTAGGATTTGCCGCATCAAGCGAGCCTTTATAATAAATGTAAACAATGACAACATTCATCATAAGCATCAAAATCGGCAGAACGGTTACAACAAGACCTGCCGCCTTTGCGCCTTGCTTTGCAAGCTCGTCGGAGGCATTGTGGAATTTTTCTTTTTCCTTGTCCTCGCGGACAAAAGCCTTTACAACACGGATACCGATAAGATTTTCCTGAACAACGCGGTTGACATTATCAATCTTTTTTTGCATTTTTTGGAACATCGGAAATCCGAATTTCAAAATAAGCGCCACAATCACAATCATAATCGGGAGCATTACAACAAGAATAAACGAAAGCTTTGCGTTGATTGAAAATGCAAACACAGCCGAAACAATCAGCAATGCAGGCACGCGTACAAGAACACGCAAGCCCATCATCAATGTGTTTTGAAGCAATGTGACATCGTTTGTCATTCTCGTAGTGAGCGATGAGGTTGAAAATTCGTCGATATTTTTAAACGAAAAATCACTGATTTTTTTATACATATCATTTCTTAATCTGTAAGAAAATTTTTGACTGACAACGGATGACGCTTTCATCGTTGCAAGTCCGCCGCAAAGGCCGACAACAGCCATAATGAACATCAAAATGCCTATCTTGATAACATAGCTTTTGACATCTCGAGCGGCATTCGGGTCTCCGCTGACGGCGGCGCATTTTTCATAAATCATATTTGCGATTGAGGGCAGTGAAAGCTCGCATACAGCCTCAACAATCATGCCCAATGCGCTGACTATGCAAAGATGCCACAAGCCGTTAATGTATTTTGCAAGTTTTTTAATCATTCGGCATTTCCTCCTTTTCCAAGTTGCTCATAACACGGTCGAGCATATCGCTCAGTTCGCCGATTTCGGCATCGCTCAGCCCTGCGGTAATATTGCTCTCTTGAGCATCCATTTTTTGTTTGATTCGACAAGGAATGCATTTGCCCTTGTCGGTTAAATAAATTTTTGTTATTCGGGCGTCTTTTTCGTCCTGCACTTTTTTGACAAAACCTGCCTTTTCAAGCCTTTTGATGCTGACCGACGCCGTAGCGGTTGAAACACACAGTTTTTTTGAAATCTGGCTGACGGTAAGCCCGCCCGTTTTCTCAAGCATAATAATAATATGTTGCTGGCCTGCAAACAAGCCCTCCTCCTGTGCAGCGCGGTTAAAGCGCATTCGCAGCAACCTTGAAATATCCGTGATGCGCGGACCTATCATTCCGCGGGGGGTCGGCTTTGCCGAGCGTTTGTTACAGTGATTATCCATTTTAGTTATATTGTTCCTCAATGTTATTTAGTCGGCTAACATTAGTCAGCTAACAGATATTATATCATCAAAAAATCAAATGTCAACACAATTTTAGTTTTTTCATAAAAAGGTCACAAATACACAAAAAGCAGTTCTTAATCTATATATAAAATTTATATTGATATACATATTATAATGTGTTATCATACTACAAAATCGAGTAAAAATCTTTTAGCACCCACGGAGACAAGGCAATATGGAATTCAACCTTTGCGACATAAACACGGTAAAAATGCTGCTTGCAAAATACAAATTCAGTTTTTCCAAAGACCTCGGTCAAAACTTTTTGATTGACGACAGCGTATGCCCCGAAATGGCACGCCGCCTAAATGCCGATGACAAAACGGGTGTTTTGGAAATCGGGCCGGGCATCGGTGTTTTGACTAAGGAGCTTTGCAAAACGGCAGGCAAGGTTGTTGCCGTCGAACTTGACAAAAGGCTTTATCCCATTTTGGCTGAAACACTCGGCGATTATGATAATTTCGAGCTTATTGAAGGCGATGTTATGAAGCTTAACCTTGCTGAAATAATAAGCCAAAAATTTGCCGACTGCGACAGCGTTAAAGTTTGCGCAAATTTGCCGTATTATATCACATCGCCGATTGTTATGATGCTTCTCGAAAGCAACTTGCCGATTGACGAAATCGAGGTTATGGTTCAGCGCGAGGCGGCGCAGAGGCTTTGTGCAGAGATAGGCACACGAGACGCAGGCGCAGTCACCGTTGCCGTAAACTATTACGGCGAGGCTGAAATTTTATTTGATGTCGGCAAAGAGAGCTTTATGCCGTCGCCGAAGGTTGACAGCGCGGTTATCAAAATCACGCTTCGCAAGCAAAAGAAATTTGATATTGACAACGAAAAAGCATTTTTCACAATGATTAAGGGCGCATTTTCGCAAAGGCGCAAAACGCTTGTAAATTCGCTTTCGTCCACAGCGGGTATATCAAAGGACAAAATAACATCCGCGCTCGGCGAGCTTGGCATCAGCCCGACTGTCAGAGCGGAAAAAATGGGAATGGAGGATTTTGTGAGCCTTTACGGCTTATTGTATTGAGTATGGCACAAAAAGTAAAAGCAAAAGACAACATAATTGTATTCAGTGATTATAAAGTACCCAAGGCGGTAATGACTCTTGCATTGCCGAGCGTTTTTGGAATGCTTATAAACATTATCTACAACCTTGCGGACACATTTTTTGTAGGTCAAACGGGCGACGCAAATCAGGTTGCGGCTGTCAGCGTATCAATGCCCGTATTTATGATTTTTTTGGCAATAGGCAACCTTTTCGGCGTCGGCGGATGCGCATATATCAGCCGTTCGCTCGGTGAGGGCAAAAAAGAAAAAGTAAAAACGATTTCGTCATTTTGCGCTTATGCGTCGATGATCGGCGGCGCAATAATATCGGTTATATTTTTGATTTTCAGAAACCCGATTTTGCGATTAATCGGCGCATCTGACAACACGATCGGTTATGCAAACGATTATATGTTTTGGCTTGCAATCAGCTCGCCGCTCATCGTTATGGGTATTTGCGCATCAAACCTTGTAAGAGGCGAAGGCGCAGCTAAGGATTCCGTAATCGGCACCGTTATCGGTCAGATTGCGAATGTAATACTCGACCCCATATTCATTTTGAACAAGGGCGACAGACTATTTTCAATCGAAATGCCGTTTGGTCTCGGCAGGGGCGCAGAGGGTGCCGCAATCGCAACGGTAATAGGCAATGTGCTGACGCTGGTATATTTTATCGTTTATTTTATGAGGGGCAAATCAATTCTCTCAATCAATCCAAGGCGCTTTTCGGCTAAAGACGGAATTGCAAAGGGCGTAATCAGTGTAGGCACGCCTGCTGCGCTCAACAGCCTTTTGATGAGTTTTTCAAATATTATCATCAATATGTTCCTTGCAAAATACGGCGATAATGCCGTTGCCGCAATGGGTGTTGCAATGAAGGCAAATATGCTTGTGGTAATGTTCCAAATAGGTGTAGGTCAGGGTATTCAGCCGCTTGTCGGTTACTGCTTCGGCGCAAAGAGATATGAAAGGATGAAAAAGGTTATCCGCTTTTCGATGATGTGCAACATAATCATCGGCGCAGCGGTAACGCTATTTTATATCGTTTTCAGGCGACAGGTTATCGGAATATTTATCGAGGACGAGCAGGTTATCGAATACGGCGTAAAAATGCTGACCGCGCTTATGGCGCCGGGCGCCGTTATCGGTATTATGTTTGTTATCAACTTTTCTTTTCAAGGAATGGGCAAGGGTATCCAATCGCTTATTCTTGCCGCAGGCAGACAGGGCTTGATTTATCTGCCAATGTTGTTCATTATGAACAGCATTGTCGGACTTGAGGGAATTATTTGGGCTCAACCCGCAGCCGATTTCTTCTGTGTTGTTTTGAGCTTAATTATGCTTAAATCCGTGACAAACAAGCTAAAAAAAGAAACACAAACCCCGATTGACAAAGATTGATGCCACGCGATGCGACACTAACACAATAATAGTGTTGACAAAATAAAATTTATATATTATATTGAAACCAAAGGATATAAACGGCAATTAAATATAAGGAGGCTCGTTATGAACCAAAAAACAAAGGGAATACTTTGGGGCATTGCGATTATTGCTGTCGGCATACTTTGGGGTCTGAACAAAAGCAACATAATTGATTTTACGATATTTTTTGACGGATGGTGGACATTGTTTATCATCATTCCGAGCATTGTTGGCTTGTTCAAAAGCCGCGACAAAACAGCGTCGGCGATTTTTCTTGCAATCGGCATATTTTTGCTGATAAACGCCAATGTTAACTTAAAGCCGATAAGAGTGCTTATTTGGCCGGCAATCGTTGTTTTAATCGGTATTTATATAATAGTAAAGAATATCAAAAACAGCAAAAGCGAGCCGCCGCAGTTTAAAGAGGCGATTGTAATCCCGAATTATCAGGAATACTCGGCAACATTTGCAGAGCAAAAATATGTTTTTGACCAACAGTTTTTGGGCGGTAAATTCAGTGCTGCATTCGGCAGTATAAACATTGATTTAAGCAGGGCGTATATTCAACCCGGCACGCTGATTGACGCGAGGGCAAATTTCGGCGGAGTTGAAATAACCGTGCCGCAAAATATAAGAGTTGTTATCAAATCTCACGGCTTTTTCGGAGGAACAAGCGATAAAAGCAACAAAAATCTTCCGTTTGATGCACCGACGCTTTATGTTGACAGCAGTTGCCTTTTCGGCGGAGTTAACATAAAAACATTATAAATAAAACTTAACAAAAGCGACAGAGGCTCAAAATTCAAACCTCTGTCGCTTTTGTTTTATCGGTATTAATTATTGCACATTACACTTTGTCTTTGCGTGCACCTTTGTGCCCCTCTTTGTTCTTCCCGTTACGCTTTCTTTCAAGCGCCTTTTCGCGTTGTTTTTCGTCCGTCTGCCTCATTTGGACAACAAAATTATTGTAGCTGTCGTTCCAATAAGAATATGATTTATCGCCGCGCAAATCGGCAAGGTTGTAGTTTTCGGCAATATATGTGCCAAGGTAATCCGTTACCTTTTTTGCACCCAAATAATTCATATGCGTGCCGTTATCGCGAAACGATTTTGCAAGGTCGATTTTAAGTTGCGCCGTGAGCATATTAAAATCAATATAATCAACATTTTCCTTTTTTGCAAGGGCAGTCATTGAATTATGGCGAGCATAATCCCACGATGTGAGGCTCGGAACGCTTATAAGCAACGGTTTTGAGCCGTTTTCTCTGCAAAGGGTGAGTATTTTTTCCAAATAATAAATATTTATTTCGCTGACATCTTCGGTTCTGTCGGTCTTTGCCATATAATTCGGCACATTGTATTTGCCTTGGTGTGAATCGTATCTAAAGCCGTGCGAGTCGGGAGTGTCAATGCTGTACTTATTGTCGATAGGCTGTTTCCACATATCGTGAAATTTCAAAATCGGGAAAACGCTTTGGAGCTTATCGTCGATAAATTGGGTTTTAAAATAATCGAAAATCGTTGTTTTCGGCGTTACTCCGTGTGTTTGAATCGGCTTTTCGTCATAGAGAATATCCGTTTCAATCAAAACGATTTTCGGTTTTTGGGTTTCGTATGCCTTTTTTAGCAATTGATACGAAACCGACGGCGATTGAAATCCGACAGCCGCCATACTTGCGGTGTAGCCGTAATCACGCCACAAATCGGGCACATCAAACGCTGAATAAAGGTTGCTGTTGCCGATGCCGAATATTTGGAGCGAATTTTCTTTTTCGTCCTGAAAGGCATATTGCGGATAATATTTGCTTTTGTAGCGTGCGCCGTTTTTTGTTGTGAAAACAAATGATGACAGCGAACAAAATACCAATACAAATGCAAGCAAAAACGCCCCTACCCTGACCGCACGATTTTGTTTGAAATTTTTAAAATTAATCTTTTTCATATCTAAAATTTAGCGTAAATCAAATCAATTACGCCGTATCCCTCTCCGTATGCTCCCATAATAATTACGGAAAAAATCATAACCATAAACAAAATGAATTTTTTATAATAGGGCAGCTTTGCGATTTTTTCGCGAATATCAACGCCCTTTTCCTGTATATTGCCGACGATAATCAAAAGTGCAACGCCGAGAGCAATAACTACACAATCAATCCAATCAAGTCCTGAGCTTAAGCCAAGTGCTTTTGAAAGGCCGTTGAATACTATCGGGTTTGTAAAGATTGATGAAATCATTTTTCCGAGAGTCGGCAAATCGTCTGCCCTGAATATAAACATTCCGAAATTGGCAATCAAAAATGTGCGCGCAATCTGAAAACGGCGAAAACCATTTGACTGCCTGTCAATTTTAAGCGCAGGGCAAACTTTCCTAAACAGCGGCTCGAAAAACATACCGAGCATCATCAGCACATAGTAATAAAGTCCGTAAACAATATATTTCCAACCTGAGCCGTGCCAAAAACCGTTTGAAAACCAAACAAAGAAAAGCGCAACGGCGGTGGGAATCAAGTTTGCATAATAGCGATTGAATTTTTTGCCTGCCGATTTTGAAAGGCTCATAAACGCCTTTGAAAGCGAAATCGGATAAAAAATATAATCTCTCAGCCATCCGCCGAGTGTGATATGCCAGCGCTGCCAAAATTCGTTGATTGACCTTGCGAAAAACGGACGGCGGAAGTTTTCGGGCAAATGCAGACCCATCATTTCGCCGAGACCGCACATAACATCCATAATTCCCGAAAATTCACTGTAAAGCTGCAATGTGTAAAGCAAAACCGCCGCTAAAACCGTTAGCGCGTTCCACTGATTCGGCTTGTCGAAAACGGCGTTTACAAACATTGCCGCTCTGTCGGCTATTATCATTTTTTTGATAAGTCCCCAAACAACACGCACCGCGCCGTATATAAAGTTGTGATAATCAAATTTCGGGCAGGATTTAAATTGAACGCCGAATTGGTCATACCGTGTAATCGGGCCCTCAACTATCGTCAGCATAAACGAGAGGAACAGGGAAACACGAAACGGATTTTTCTCTGCCTCAAACTTGCCGTGATAAATATCTGTGATATAGCTGATTGCCGACAGCGTATAAAATGAAATTCCGAGCGGCTGAACAACCTTTAAATACTGCGCATTTGTCCCAAACAGCGAATTTGCCGTGTCGACAAAGAAGCCCTGATATTTGCAAACAAGCAGTATACCGAGTGTAGACAGCACTCCGAGCGCAAGCACTCCCCTTTTATACGATGTGTACTTTTTCTTAAGTGCCTTTCGTTCGTCACGCGGCAAACCTTTTTTCTTTTTCTTAAATCCGTCATTGAGTCTTTGCAGCCAGATTCCGATAAGCCAAACAATCACCGTGGCGGCGATTATTTGCCAAATGTGCCCCTTACATGATATAAAATAAAATACATATGACCCCAACAGGAGCACGCACCATTTTGCCTTTTGCGGTAACAAATGATACAAAACAAATGTTATGCCGAAATAAAAGGCAAAAAACGCAAAGGTTGTATAACCAATCATTTTTTATTTGACCTCTCTAAATTTCATCATTTGGATAATTTTACTATTTTGTTAAACCAAAAGCAACAAATAAAATCTTAAACATTCTTAAATTTGCAGAGAAAAAAGAGTTATACGCGCATTTGCACACAACATACTATAAAAAAACGCGGTGAAAAACACCGCGTTTGCATTTTTGATTTTTCAATCAATTATCTTGTTTTAACCGTTTTGGTCTTGCTCCATGAGGAGTAAACCTTTTTTGTTTTGCCGTTTATCTTAACCTTTTTGTAGGTGCGAACACGAACATAGTATTTTTTCTTTGAAGAAAGCTTTTTGATGTATTTTGATGTTGTCTTGTTCTTTGAAACATTGACAGCCTTTGCTTTTTTAAACTTTTTTGATGTTGAATACTGAATTTGATAGCCGGTTGTTTGTGTTTTCTGCTTTTTCCAAGAAAGCTTGAAGCCTTTTCTCAATGCCGAAACCCTACTGATTGAAGTTGATTTCGGAACGATGTAGTAATAAACGGTTTTTGAGCCTGTGTAATTGCCCTTAAAGGTTACCTTAACAGCATATCTGCCGACATTCTTTCTGCCCGAAGAATATTTAACTGTGTAGTCAGTGCCTTTTTTGAGTTTTCTGCCCTTTTTGTCCTTGACCGTAACGCCCGGAGTTTTTGTTTTTCCGTTATATGTATATGAGGTTGAGGAAAGCTTGACATTAGAAACCTTTGCAGGGTTAATTTTAAAAGTCTTTTTAACAGTGCCGCTGTAGTTGCCTTTGAATGTAACGGTTGCTGTTGCGGTGCCTTTCTTGACATTGTTTGAATATGCAACGCTGTAATTTGACGAAGCGATTTTTGCACCGTTTGCGTCGGTTACGGTTACACCCGGTTTTTTGGCAGAGCCGTCATATGTGTACGACGATGAAGAAAGTGAAACCGCCTTGATTTTTGCGATTGTCTTAACTGTTTTGAATGTTTCGCCGCAGATTCTGCAATCGGCAACAACTGCGCCGTCCTTAGATGTTGTGGCAGCAATTGTTCTGTTTTTGGCAACATGCTCCTTGTGCTCATAAGCAGCATTGCCTACAGACTCTTTGAAATATGTCAAAGCAAGATATGATTGCTTTGTTGCACTGACATCGCTCTTGCCGTTGTATGTGAACACACCTGTTGTATTCTCAAATCCCTCTACAAGGTTTTTGTAGTATGAAAATGCGGTGTCATTGTCGCCAAGTGCGGCATAAGCCATAGCACAAAGTGCTGTTGAATTTGCGTTTACATCGTTATACTGATAGCTGTAGAAAGCACCGGTATCTGTTGTGTATGTTTTCAAAATTTGCTTAGCGTCATCAACATATGTTGAATAATCGTCGGCATATTTTGCGATTGAAGTGAGAAACATTGCTGTGTTGTCGCAGCTGAAGCCCCAGTATTTCATACCCGAGCCGATTGTATAATCGTCTGCAATAAATTTGTCGATAAGTTTATGTGCAAAGTCGCTGCTTGCCGCCTCGATTGCGACTCTGTAATAATACGGATTAGAAATGCTGTCGGTATCTGTGCTTTCAAATGCCGAAACAAGGTTGTAGCCCTCAAATTTCTTTGCATCATAGCCGAGTTTTTCAAGTGCAGGGATTACTGCGCCGTAAAGCGCAAGGTCACTTTTAACCTCGCCGCCGATTTTTGAAACAAGTTTGCCGTTGTTTGAATCAAGCATTGATTTAACGCTTGCAACATAGTCTGCCTTATACTTGTCAACATTTGCGCCGCCGTTGAGATATGCAAGGAAATCGGCAGCCTTTTCGATTGTGAGTGAATCAACCGATTTCAAAAGGAAATCGGCACCGCCCGAAAGTTGTGCACCGAGCGCATTATAAAGCTGTGTTGCAACGGTAACTCTTGTGTATGGCTCAAAAATTTTGCTGCCGCTGATTTCGCCGCTTGCGGTAACAACATATGTTTTGCACTGTGAAAGTTTGAGAGTGATTTGACCGTTTTCGTCGGTTGTGCCGACAGACACACCGTCAACAGAAATGTTAAGACCCTGAGCAGGAAGAATAACTGTTGCCCAGTTTGCGTCAAAGCCTTCATATGTAGCAGTAAGTGTTACATCGCCGGTAGTTGATTTAATATCTCTGCCGCCGAGCGAAACATATTTGTCGGTATATCCGCTTGTGTCCTGATAGAACATAGTGTCAACATAATCGCCCGATTTTACCTCGGTATCAAGATTGTACCAAACGCCGCTGCCGTTATCGGTTGCACCGTTGAGTCTGTATGAAAGCGCAGAGGTTGTCTCGCCGAATGCGGAGGTGATGCCTGAACTGCCGCTTGCCTTAAGCGGTGCATAGTCCGTGAACTCCTCGCCGAACATATCAATATGTGCGGCAATGAGCACATCAAGGATTGTCGGCTCGTCAGATTTATCGTTGTAGCCTACCTCGTCCTTGTATTTATCCGACAAATCGGATGAAACGGTGATTGTTTTCGGCTCCATTGTGTAAACTCCGCCGTCAAACACGCTGTATTCGACAGTGGCGGTTTTAGGAGTCTTGTTTTCATCTGCAAATGCAACTGTTCCGACGGAGAGTGCCGACACAAGCATTACTACAGAAAGAAAAACAGAAATTATTTTTTTCATTTTAAAATTCCTTTCCGCTGTTTGTTATAGAATGGCAAATTGAAATTGCACAGCCCCAAAATCAATTTTCGGGCAAGAAAAAAGCCCTGCATGGCAGAGCGAAAAATCAACATCACGGCGCAACAAAAATCATATAATCCGACAGGCAAAAACGCCCCGAAAACGCACCGCTTGCGGCGTGGTCGGACTGTTTCGCCTGCTTAAATACGCTGAATATTAAATCTTCGGCTCTTCCGCTTGCCCAAAAGCCTAAATTCATACATACGGCCCGTCTCCCGACTCAGGATAAAGCAAAAGCGCATTTTCGCACCTTCTCGAATTTGCTTTGATTAGCGTTATTCAATGGTATAGGCGAAAAATTCATCCAACACGGTAATGGCGGTTGCTCGGGATTCGCACCCGATTCCGTAGCCGTATATAACTTTTAAACGATTATAGCACAAGGCGTTTGCAAAAACAACAGTAATTAAAATTTTTGTTTACCGCGTCGGCTTTTAATGATATAATGGGCGTAAAGGCTGTGCAAAACGCACCGCCGCTATTATATGCAGAGAAATTTCGTCCCTGCAATTTGAAGGATAACGGTAAAATTTATGAAAAATATTTTGTTCTATAAAAAGAAAGCGTCTGCATGGGAGGAGGCGCTCCCGGTAGGCAACGGCAGGCTCGGTGCAATGGTTTTCGGCAATTTAAAAACAGAGCGAATCGCGCTCAACGAGGACACGCTTTGGTCGGGCTATCCAAAAGATTTGAACAAAAAGGATGCCTCAGAGCATCTTGACGAAATTCGCAAAGCGATTTTTGACGGCAACCGCGAACTTGCAAACAAAATCGCAAACGAGGATATGCACGGTCATTGGAGCGAGGCTTATCTGCCGTTCGGCGATTTGACGATTGAATATTCAAAAACAGGCTTCGCAAAGAACTATCGCCGCTCGCTCGACATATCAAAAGGCATTGCGGTTGCGCAAAACTCAAAGGTTAAGCAAACGGTTTTTGTAAGCCACCCGGCACAGATGATTGTTGTAAACATAAAAAGCGCAAATCCCGTCAGTTTTAAAGTTAAACTGTCGAGCAAGCTCAATCACCGCTCCTACACCGAGGAGGACTGCCTTTATATGGAGGGCAACGCGCCTGAAATTTGTATGCCGCCGTATTACAACACCGGCACCGTATTTGATTACGGCAAGGGCGCAATGAGTTTTTGCGGCGCCGTAAAGGTGCTCGGTACGGCAAAATTCAACGACAGTGAGATTTCCGTTGAAAATCAGACGGAAACCACTCTTTTTATTTCCCTTGCAACCGGATTTGTTGACAGCAAGTCAATGCCGACGGCAAATGCAAAGGAGCGTGCAACGGCATATTTCAAAAACATAAAATCGTATGAATCGCTCATTGATGAGCACAAAAAAGATTTTTCGTCACTGTTTGACAGAGTGGCTGTCGATTTCGGCAGTGAGAGAGCCGATGTGCCGACAAACAAAAGACTTAAAGATTTCAAAAAAGGCGCAGACGACAACAATCTCATTGCGCTTTTGTTCCAATACGGCAGATATTTGACAATATCATCATCACGCCCCGGCACATGCGCAACAACATTGCAGGGTATTTTCAATCCGCACATTCGCGCACCGTGGTCATCAAGCTACACGCTGAACATAAACACCGAGATGAATTATTGGTGCACCGATATTTGCAACCTTTCGGAATGCTTTGAGCCGTTTGTCGAGCTTGTCAAAAAGCTTGTTGACAACGGCGAAGTGACCGCAAAAGATTATTATAACTGCTCAGGCTCATGCGCGCACCACAACAGCGACATTTGGGGCGCAAGCTATCCTGCCGGCGACCCGTTAGGCAAAACAAATTCCGAATCATACGCCTGCTGGCAAAGCACATTGCCGTGGATGCTCAGTCAGGTATTCGAGCATTACAGATATACAAACGATGAAAAATTGTTTGAGGAAATGAAGCCGTATTTTAAAAAGGTGCTTGATTTTTATAACGATTTCCTTGTTGAGCACAACGGAATGCTTGTCACCTGCCCGACAATTTCACCCGAAAATACATTCATAGACAAAAACGGCAAAAAGGCAAACCTTACATATATGCCGACAATGGACATCGGCATTTTGCAGGAATTTTTTGCAGCATGCCGCGAATACGGCTTTGAAACGCCGCAGTTGCCGCCTATTCCAATCGGAAGTGACGGCAGAATAAATGAATGGGCGGAGGAATACGGCGAAAACGAGGTTGAACACAGACATGTGAGCCACCTTTACTGCATTTATCCGTCGGCAATAGAGCAGAGCGACGAAATCAACGCGGCGGCTGAAAAATCGCTGTTAAAGCGCGGCTTCGGCGGCACGGGATGGTCGCTCGGATGGAAAGTTTGCCTTTGGGCAAGGCTTAAAAACGCAGACAATGCGCTGACTTTAATCAAAAATCAGCTTTCCCCCATTTCGCCGAGAATCAAACACGGCAAACACGGCGGCAGCTATCCTAACATGTTTGACGCACACCCACCGTTTCAGATTGACGGCAACTTCGGCGTTACGGCAGGCATTGCGGAACTGCTCAAAAACGGCGCAATTCCGAAGGAGTGGAGCGGATATGCAAGAGGCATTAAACTTCACGGCGGCGAAACCTTGGATATTGAGTTTGAAAACGGAAAGATTAAATAACGGATGGTTTTATGACAAAAATACTCGTTATCGCACTTGGCGGAACTATCGGCTCGGTTATGACCGACAGCATTTCGCTTGACAAAAACAGTTTTAAAATTCTTGATTATGTTAAGGACGGGAGCGTTGAATTTTCAACGCTTTCGCCCTTTGCCGTTTTGAGCGAAAACATTAACACCGCACTTTGGAAAAAGTTGATTGCCTGCATTGACAATGCAAAAATCGCACAATATGACGGCGTGATTATTTTGCACGGCAGTGACACGCTGTCTTACACCTCTGCGCTTATAGGCAACGCATATCAAAACGAAAAAATCGTTCTTACCGCCGCCGACAGACCGCTTGAGGACAGGGATAGCAACGGAGTCAAAAATTTTAAATCGGCTGTTGAAATAATCAAAAACAAAAAAATATCGCACCCGATGACTGTTTATGACGGAGTTTTTGACGCAATTGCAATCACCGGTGCGGATGTTGAGGATAAATTCCGCGCGGTTTTGCCGGCACCGACTCCGCTCGGCAAAAAAATCATTTGCGATAAAAACATATTGATTATTGAAGTATATCCCGGATTTGACGCAAAAAATTATAATTTCGCAAACGCCGACGGCGTGATTTTTACAATGTATCACAGCGCAACTGTGCCAAGCGGTGTAAAAGGGGCTTTGAAAATGCTCGACAATCAAAAAATTCCATACCGATTTGTGACGCACAGACAGAGTGCGGATTACGAAACGGCAAAGGATTTGGAGAAAATAGAATTTTCAACGACGATTGAAAACGCTTACATTTCCTTTATTTTAAAATAAACATTACATTATATATAACAATATATAAAAATCTCGCAATATAACAAAATCGCACAGCTCACGCTGTGCGATTTTTAATTATTATTTATTGTCAGTTTTTACTTTCAATAAGCTTGCAATTAACATCAAATGTTTTGATTTGGTTGTTTTCAGCCCTTGCGATTGTGAGCTTAATTGTGTCGCCGGGCTTTGATTTTGACAATGTGCTTGTCAAAACATCAACCGAGGTCATTGTTGTTCCGTTAACGGCAACAATCATATCATACTGCTTAACATCGCTGTTTTTAAGGTCGGATTCACTGCTTACGGACTGAATAACGATTGTGCCCTTTGCGTCCTTAAAGCCCTTTGATTCGAGAGCGGACATAATCGAGCTTGCGTTATTGTAATTTTCAAGTGCTACATATTCAATGCCAAGCTTTGCTCTGCCTGCAACATAACCGTTTGCAATAAGCGATTCGGCAGTTGAAATTGCGGTATCCGACGGAACAGCAAAGCCCATACCCTCATAATCGGTTGAAGCGATTTTTGATGAGTTGATGCCGATGATTTGTCCCTGCATATTGAAGAGTGCGCCACCCGAGTTGCCCGGGTTGATAGCGGTATCCGTTTGTATGCATTGATTGTTGTATCCGATTGATGATGAAACCGGAACTTCGAGAGCGGAAACGATACCTGTTGTAACGCTGTTTTTAAATTCAAGTCCGCCCGGGCAGCCGATAGCCACTACCTGCTCGCCTACTGTTACGCTTTCGCTCTTTGCGAATGTTGCCGCCTGCAAACCTGTTGCATTGATTGAAAGCACGCCTATGTCTGTCTGGCTGTCGTAGCCGACCATTGTTGCGTCATATTTCTTATCGTCGTTTGTAGTTACCTTAAATGTTGAGCCGTCTGCGATAACATGAGCGCAGGTCATAATATATGTTTTGCCGTTACTTTCGCTCATAATAACGCCGGAGCCTTCGCCCGATTCGGTACTGCCCGAATTTGACGAGCCGTAGCCGTTGAAATAATCAAACGAGTTTTGATTTGTATAAACGCTGATACCTACGCAGGAATCAATTGTCTTTTTAACAACACCTGCAACAGTGAGCGTGCCGTCGCTTGATTTTTCGGCGGTTTTTTCACTGTCGGCAACCTTTGCCGATGCCTCGCCTGCGTTCGTGCCCTGTGTTGCGCTTTCGCTTGACGATGAGCCGCCGATTATCGAATTAATGCTCTTTCCGCTGAAAAACAGATAGCCGAAAAGAACAGCCGCAACGATTGCGATGATAAGAATTATCGCAACAGCCTTTTTGCCGCCGTTGCCCTTTTTCTTGTCTTTCTTTTTCTTGCCGTTTTTACCGTCCGACGGTGCGTCTGCATAGACAGAATATTGCGGCTGATTGACTGCGCTGTCATACTGACCGACAAAATAGCCGTTATCCTGTGACGGAGCGTTGTATTGGTTTTGTTGCGGTGCAACGCCGATAGGCTCTGCATGAACAACCTGCGGCTCGTCGGGAGCAGATACGGGCTGTGACGGTGCAACAGGCTCCGTCGGCTGTGAATCAACCGGTGTTATCGGCGTGAAACCGACATTTTTGTTTGTATCGTCATTGCCTCCTGCGGCATTGGCGTTGTTTTGATTATTAAAATAATCGTCCATTTATATTATCTCCTTTGCCGATGGTTATCTGCCCTTTGGGAGGGTGAACACAAACTCAGCCTGCGTTTTGCTGTCCGAGCGGGCAACAATGTTGCCGCCGTGCATTTCAACCATCATTTTTACTAAATAAAGTCCGAGTCCTGCGCCCTTTGCGTCAAGGCTTCTTGACTTATCAACCTTATAAAATCTTTCAAACACTCTTGAAAGCTCATCGGCGTTAATGCCCTCGCCGCTGTTTTTGATGCTTATCTCAACATAAGCGTTGTGCTCGGTGACATTAACCTCGATATAGCCGTTTTCATTTGTGAATTTAACGGCGTTGTCAAACAGGTTGTAAATAACCTGATAAATCATATCCGTATCTGCATGCACCTTGTGCGGCTCGAGATTTTCAAGCCCTCTGATTTCGATATTTTTCTTTTCTATCTTTTGCTCAAAGGTGAGCAGGATATGAATAATTTGGTCTGATATGTTATAATTTTTCGGTTTCATTTCAAAATCGCCGGATTCAATCTTGCTCATATTAAGCATAGCAACAACAAGGCGCGAAAGTCGTCTTACCTCGTCGCTTACGATTTTTAAATAATAATCCTGCTTTGATTTTGGAATTGTACCGTCGAGTATGCCGTCGATAAAGCCGGCAATTGATGTCATAGGCGTTTTTAATTCGTGAGAAACATTTGCAACAAACGAACGGCGCGAGTTTTCAAGTTTGTCAAGCGCGTTTGCCATATCGTTAAACGCGTTGGCGAGGTCGCTCAACTCATCGTTTCCATGGACCTTAACCCTGTATGAGAAATCGCCTACGGCAAATCTTTTTGCCGCCGCACTCATTTGTTGAAGAGGCTTAACCATTTGCCTTGTCAAAATCCACATTGCCGCAAAGCCTACGATAAGACAAATAAGACTTGCGAGGAAAAATGTTTTGATAACATTGTGAACAAGATCGGTTGTGCCTGCCGCAACTATCGCAAAAACAGAGCCGATAATGCGCGTTGAACTTCCACCGCTTTCGTCATATGACGGGGCAGTTATCGCCGTGCCCACAACATAGCACTGCTCGCCGTTTATCACTGTTCGCGTGACAGCGCTTTTGTTTTCATAAACACTTTGAATAAGGCTGTCACCGATTTGGTAGCGGCTGTGCTTGCGGCATGTCATCGTTTGCGAATAGTAACCGGTCAAGCCCGTTTGCTCCTTGCAGAGGATAACCTGACCGCCGGTGTCGCAAACAAAAATATCGGCGTCGATACAGTTTGAAACAAACTTCATCGACTCGCAAACAGCCGCCTTTTCCGATGAATAGCGGCTGTTCATATTGTTTACAATCAGCGTTGAGGAAATATTATTTGCAATGCTTTTTGTGTTTTCTTCAAGCAGCTGCGTTTTTTCATTGAGTGAATAAGTGTTGACAAGCAGGATGAGCGTTGTGCCAAGCGCCATAAATATGACAAGGAAAATGCACGAAAACATCACGAAATATTTGAAAAATATGTTCTGACGCCTTGATTTCGTTTTTTTAGGTGCAGTCATTGAATTTTTCCTTTGCTTATTCCTTGGTTTCAAACTTATAACCTACGCCCCAAACGGTTTTAAGTGCCCATTTGTCCGAAACGCCCTCGAGTTTTTCACGGAGTCTTTTGACATGAACATCAACTGTTCTTGAGTCGCCGTAGTAATCAAATCCCCAAACCTCGTCAAGAAGCTGGTCACGGGTGTAAACCCTGTTCGGATTTGACGCAAAATGATAGATAAGTTCGAGTTCTTTCGGCGGCGTGTCAACGGGAACGCCCTTTACCTTCATTTCGTAATTTGTGATATTGATTTCAAGATTATCGTATACAACGATTTTCTTTTGATTGTCCTGATTTTCGGCGTCGCCCTTTGTTCTTCTGAGAACAGCCTTAACACGCGCCATAACCTCTTTTGCGTCAAACGGCTTAACCACATAGTCGTCTGCGCCGAGTTCAAGACCAAGCACCTTGTCAAATGTTTCGCCCTTTGCGGTGAGCATAATAATCGGCGCCGAGGAGGTTTTCCTGATTTCACGGCAAACCTGCCATCCGTCCATTTTCGGAAGCATAATGTCAAGCAAAACCAAATCGGGCGATTTTGCCTGGAATGTATTAACAGCCTCTTGTCCGTCATTTGCAGTGAAAACAGTGTAGCCCTCGTTTTCAAGATAAAGCTTTAAAAGCTCGCAGATATTAAGGTCGTCATCCACTACAAGAATTTTATTAGCCATAGTTTCGTCCTTTCTCAATGACCTTTGCCATTGATAGCATATTACCATTTGTTTTTGTTCATAATTTGTATTTTGGGTAAACAAAATTTTAAAATTTTGAACATTCGGTTAATAGAAATTGTTTATTTTTTTACCATTCAATTCCTCTTTTTATGCAGCCCTCAACATAATCAATAAACTGCTTTGCACATCTCGGCGATCTGCCGCCGCGGCGCCTTGCCCATTGGTCTGCCGCCTCAAGGAATCTGTCCATATCAACATCAAGTCCTCTGTCAACGGCGATTTTTTCGGCAATGTCGAGATAATCCTTTTTGTCGGGATTCATAAATGTTACAGACAAACCGAATCTGTCAGAGAGTGAAAGTTCCTCCTGCAATGTGTCGCTTCTGTTGACATCGTTTTCTCTGTCTGAGAAATTCTCTTTGATTAAATGCCTGCGGTTTGAGGTTGCATATATAATAGTATTGCTTTGTCTGCCCGAAAGCGAGCCTTCGAGCGCCGCCTTAAGTTCTCCAAACGAATCATCGTGCGAATCAAAGCTTAAATCGTCAATGTATATAATAAATTTCATCGGGCTGTCGCCAATAAGTTCTCTGATAACGGTAAGGTCATTAATATCGCCCTTTGAAATTTCAATCATTCTGAGTCCGCTGTTTCTGTATTCGTTCAAAATCGCGTGAATGGTTGAACTTTTGCCGGTGCCTCTGTCGCCGTAAAGCAAAACATTGTTTGACGGATAGCCGTCAAGGAACGCAATCGTGTTGTCGAGCACCTGTTTTCTCTGCTTTTCGTAATTTTTTAAATCGGTAAGCTTAATTGGGTCAAGCGTTGTAATCGGCGAAAGCTTTTGGTCTCTCCACGAGAATGCGGCATATTTTGCATACATACCATAACCGTTGGATTTGTGAAATGAAACAAGTTGCTCAACCTGCTCCGACCAATCGTGAGTGAGCGGCAACATTGCGGTGCCGGTTGCCCAGCGTGGCATTGTCCACAAAACCTCGCGAATATCGCTGTCCCCCACGGCAGAGAGAATATCCTCGGGTGTGATTGACGCAATGTCCTCAAGTTTTTTCAAATCGCTTTGAACACCTTCGATAATACTTTTTTCAAGCTTGTCGGCGTCACCTGCGGCGGCTGTTTTTGTAAAAACATTGTCGGCAGTCAAAATAAGCTTTGAAACATAATGTTTAAGTGACTCGTGAGTAGAAAGAGTGTTGAAAAACTCCGCCTGCTTTTCGAGCACCTCATCGCTGTCGAGCGAATTTAACAAATTGAGCAGTGCATTTATAACGCTGTCCTGCTTAAAATCATAGATACATAACGATTCGATATAATATTTAATTTTCGTTGCTTTTTTCATAATACATATACTTTCCTTATTTATTATGCTTTAATTTTATAACATTTTATACCATTTTACAAGTTGATAGGCAAAATTTGATTAATATGCACAATATAAAGCTTCGTGAAACAGATAAAATCATCAATATGTTGTAAGATGTCCGACAACTCATTGACATTGATTGCTTATTGTGATATGATGCTTAATAAGAAAAACAAAAGATTAATTTCAACTCGAAAGGCGAAACAATGGCAAAAAAGAGTATGCTTGCCGACAGCACGGCACAAAAAATAAAATCAATGATCGAGGGCGGCAATTTTTCGGTCGGCGACAAGCTACCGAACGAAAACGATTTTGCGTCGCAGCTCGGAGTGAGCCGTTCAACCCTGCGCGAGGCAATAAGGACACTGACAGCAAGTGGAATGCTTGAAATAAAACGCGGCAAAGGCACCTTTGTTACCGCAAACACAATCATCGAGTCGAGCGATATTGCCGAAATATCATCCGGACTTGACGACCTGTTTGAAATGAGGCTTATGTTTGAGCCGGATTGCGCTTATTATGCGGCTTTGAGAGCAACCGACGATGAGATTGAAACCATATGCAAATACGGCGAAGCGATTGAAAAAAAGATACTCAGCGGCGAGGACAGAACATACGAGGAGCAGAAGTTCCACGAAAGCATCGCAAACGCCACTCACAATTCATTTGTAAAGCAATTTATGCCGGTTATTTTCAATGCAATCAAAAAGGGCGTAATCGTTATGCAAAAGAATCAGGCAGTCAATAAAGACAACCTGAACGATGACAGGCTGATTATGAATTTTTTGAAGCAAAGGAACGCCGACGGCGCACGCACTGCAATGCGTTTGCACATAATTCACGCAATGGAAGGATTATAAAAAATCAAAAATTTCAAATTTGCTATTGACATAGGACAACTTGCGCTATATAATGTCAATTGTAAACAAATTCAGCAAGTCATCGGACAACGCGGCGGCTTGCAAAAATCAATAAATATCATTTCGGAGGTATATAGAAATGGCAGAAGCTAAAATTTTCTATGAATCAGATTGTAACCTCAGCGTTCTTGACGGCAAAACAGTTGCTATCATCGGCTTTGGTTCACAGGGTCACGCACATGCTCTCAATCTTCACGAAAGCGGCGTTGATGTAGTAGTAGGTCTTTATGAAGGCTCAAAATCTTGGAGCAAGGTTGAAAACCTCGGCTTAAAGGTTATGACAACAGCAGAGGCAGTTAAGGCTGCCGACATCATCATGGTTCTTACTCCTGATGAGAAGCAAGCTGCAATTTACAAGAACGACATCGAGCCGAACCTCACAGAGGGCAAGGCACTTGCATTTGCACACGGCTTTAACATTCACTTCAAACAAATCGTTCCCCCATCAAATGTTGATGTATTCATGATCGCTCCTAAGGCTCCGGGCCACACAGTTCGTTCAGAGTACAAAGAGGGCAAAGGCACACCTTGTCTTGTTGCTGTATATCAAGACGCTTCAGGTCACTGCCAAGACATCGCTCTTGCTTACGGCGCAGGCATCGGCGGCGCTCGTGCAGCTCTTCTTGAAACAACATTCAAGTGCGAAACAGAAACAGACCTCTTCGGTGAGCAAGCTGTTCTTTGCGGCGGCGTAACAGCTCTTATGAAGGCAGGTTTTGAAACACTTGTTGAGGCAGGTTATGACCCGAGAAACGCTTATTTCGAGTGCATTCACGAAATGAAGCTTATCGTTGACCTTATCTACGCAGGCGGCTTCAAGGAAATGAGATATTCAATTTCCAACACTGCAGAGTTCGGTGATTACGAGACAGGTAAGAGACTTGTTACCGATGATACAAAGAAGGAAATGAAGAAGATTCTTGAAGAAATTCAAGACGGTACATTCGCTTCTAAGTTCATCACAGAGGCTAACAACGGCTGGGCACACTTCAAGGCTAAGAGAGCTATTGAAGCTAACCATCAGCTTGAAAAAGTCGGCGAAGGCATCCGTGCTATGTATAGCTGGAACGGCGACGACAAATACGCTGAGAAATAATTTCAAAGCAATAATAAACCACGCAGTGCAAACACTGCGTGGTTTTGTTTTACTATGATTTACATAAATATCACACAAAAAAAGCGCAATTCTGTTATTTGCAGAATTGCGCTTTAAATATATGCCGTGATTATTTGCCGAGAGTTTTTTTGATGCAGCCAAGCGTTTCGTCTGAAATGACATGCTCGATTTTGCATGCGTCCTGAGCCGCAGTTTCCTCGCTGACGCCCATTTTAACGAGCATTTCGGTTAGCACGGTATGCCTTTCATAAATCTTTTTGGCAACCTCGGTGCCTGCATCGGTCAACTCCAAAAAGCCGTTTGCATCAACAGTGAGATAGCCACCCTGTTTCAAAATGCCGACTCCCCTGCTGACGCTCGGCTTTGAAAAGCCCATATATTCGGCAACATCGACCGACCTCACCTCGGGGCTTTTTTTATTTAATACATATATGGTTTCGAGATACATCTCGCCTGATTCGTGCATTTCGTGCATTAAGTTATCCTCCAATAAAATATAGGACTCCAAACCAAATTAAACCGCGTTTGGTGCAGTTAGTTTCGGCTACCTAAATATACTATCATACAACAGCATTTTTTGCAAGCGAAAGTGATATTGACTTATTAAATTTTAACACATCGTAAATTATTTAATCATCGGTTGTATTTATTTTAAAATTAATGTATAATAGTTCTAATGTAGATATAGAAATCGGTTGAATATGAAAATTTTAGCAATAGGCGACATTGTTTCAAAACAAGGTTGCGAATATTTAAGGCAAAAACTGCCTGCGCTCAAAAAGGAATACGGCGCGGACATTGTAATCGCCAACGGCGAAAACTCGGCTGTCGGCAACGGAATATTGCCGCAAAGCGCAAAATATATTTTTGACAGCGGCGTTGATGTAATAACGCTCGGAAATCACGCACTCCGTCGGCAGGAAATTTATGATTATCTTGACGAAAACGAGTTTATAATCCGCCCGGCAAACTTTCACTCCTCCGCTCCCGGCAGAGGCGTTGCGATTGTTGACAAGGGATATTGCCGTGTCGGTGTAATCAATCTTCAGGGCACGATTTTTCTTGACAACAACAAAAATCCGTTTGACACGATTGACGAGGAAATCAAAAAGCTAAATGATGACGGGATAAACATTATTCTTGTTGATTTTCACGCAGAGGCGACAAGTGAAAAGCGCGGAATGGGATTTTATGCCGACGGCAGAATATCGGCGCTTTTCGGCACTCACACGCATGTGCAGACATCGGACAATCAAATTTTGCCCGGCGGCACGGGATATATCACCGATTTGGGAATGACCGGTCCGTACTATTCCGTTTTGGGTGTAGCGCCCGACGCGGCAATAAAAAAAATGAGGACTAATTTGCCGGTCAGATTTACGAATGAGGACGGTCCGTGCACGCTTGAGGGTTGTTTTTTTGAAATCGACAACAAAAGCGGCAAGGCCGTGCATACAGAAAGGTTCAGAAAATGAATAAAAGGCTCTTGTGCATCATCACGGCGGCAGTTTTGATTGTGAGTGTTTTTTCATCCTGCTCCGCCGTTAATAAAAATGCGAGCGAGCACAAACTTGTGACGCAAAGCTCGACAAAATTTGTTGAGGACAGCACCAATTTTAAGTTGAGCTATTCTCAATCCGACTCGCTCAACCCATATAAATCCGAAACGCTCAACAACCAAATATTGCAGGAGCTTGTTTTTGACTCGCTTTTCACCGTTGATGAAAACTACGATGTTCAGCCATCAGTTGCGACAAGCTATGCGTACACAAACAGCAAAACGCTTGTGGCAACAATTCCGAGCGGTCTTAAGTTCTCGGACGGAAGCGACCTCACGGCATCAAGCGTTGTGTACTCGTTTAATCAGGCAAAAAGCTCGCCGCACTGGAAAAACAGTCTTGATTGCATTTCATCGGCAAGCGAACAGAGCGCAACAGAGGTAAAATTCAGCCTGAAATATGAAAATCCGAATGCGCAGAATCTGCTGACATTTGCAATATCAAACGGCAAAACAGACAAAAACGGCTACACCATCGGCTCGGGCAGATACAAATTTGCCGAGGGCGGCGGTGAAGTTTATCTCGAGGTAAACAAGCAACACCAAAACTTTAAGCCACATATAGTAAAAATTCTTCTTATCAATGTAACCGCGGAGGAATCAATCGAAAACGCAGTTAATATCGGCAATATAAGCTATGCGTTTCGTGATCTTTCATCGGGCAACAAAAAGCGGCTTCAATGCAACAAAAAATCGGTTGTGCTTAACAACCTTGTTTATATCGGAGTCAACAACAAAAGCGGTATAACATCAAATCAATATATACGCACGGCAATATCGCTTGCCGCAAGCAGAGAAACATTTGTTAAAAGCTCTTATCAAAGCTACGCAAAAGCGGCGACATCGGTATTTAATCCGTCGTCAAAAATGGGCAAGGCAACATCCGTGTTTGACGCCAAGGCAGACACGGCAGGCGCAAAGCAGGCAATCGCCCAAAGCGGGTACAGCCCAAATCAATTGAAACTGTCGATTTTAGTCAATAACAACGCCGCAAAGCAATCGGTTGCAACGCTTTTAAAACAGCAGCTTGAGGCGGTGGGATTTTCCGTCAGCATTGACTCGGAAAACGCCAAAAACTTCAACACAAAGGTTTCGGCAAACAATTTTGATATTTATATAGGCGAAACAAAGATTTCTGCAGATATGAATTTATACACATTCTTTTCCGAAAAGGGCACAACGCACTACGGCATTGATTTGTCAAAATCAAAAACAGCAAAATCATACGAAAGCTATATGAAGGGTGATTGTGAAATAGGAAAATTCGTTATCGACTTTTCGGAGGAAATGCCGTTTATACCGCTTGTTTACAGACAAGGTATGATTTGCTATTCGCGCCTCATTCATGGCGATATGCAGGGATACGGCACAAATTATTTTTCAAACATAGAAGATTGGTACTTTAATTAAGGAGGAACCTGTATGATAAAATATGAAAACCAAAACGGGTATATCGAAATAACAAACAACTATTTCTCAAACCTCGTCGGAAATGCGGCTCAAAGCTGCTTCGGCGTTACAAGAATGGTTAACCCAAACCCGTATCAAAGCATTAAATCCGTTATCAAAAGCAAGGTTGAAAACGAAAATCACACGCAAGGCGTTATAGTTAAAAGCATCAACGGCTCGCTTGTGGTTGACCTCCATATTGCAGTATCATACGGAGTTAATATCAGCGCTATAACGGACAGCATTATAAACAAGGTTAGATACATTGTTGAGTCGGCAACCGACCTCAATGTGTCAAAAGTCAATGTTCATGTTGACGAACTTAACTAATCGGAGGGCATTGATTATATGATAACAGGACTGATGTTTAAAAACGGCATTATTTCAGCCGCCAACAACATTTCAAACAGCAGACAGGCAGTTGATGCGCTCAACATTTTCCCGGTTCCCGACGGCGACACCGGCACTAATATGTCGATGACAATAAACGCTGCGGCGGCGGATATTGCCGCAATGCCGGAGGACAGTTCGCTCGGCGAAGTTTCAAAAAGAACGGCATCTGCGCTTTTGAGAGGTGCAAGAGGAAACTCGGGCGTTATCCTTTCGCTTATTTTCAGAGGAATGTCAAAGGCATTCAAAGGTCTTGACGAGGCAGGCTCAAAGGATGTTGCAAAAGCATTCAGAATGGGATGCGACGCGGCATACAAAGCCGTTATGAAGCCGACCGAGGGCACGATTTTAACGGTTATTCGCAAGGCTGCGGAGGCTGCCGAAGAAATCGCAGATATTCAGGACGAGCCGCTTAAGGTTTGCTTTGCGGCATTGCAGGCGGCAAAACAGGCGCTTGCAAAAACACCGGAACAACTGCCCGTACTTAAAAAGGCCGGCGTTGTTGACGCAGGCGGTCAGGGTCTTGTTTTGATTTTTGAGGGAATACAAAGCGTTTTTGAAAACAACGCTATCGTTCAGCCGATTGACAACGAGAAAAAGGAAGAAAAGCAAAACGACAAAAGCACAGTTGCAGCCGCTGACGAGGAAATCAAATTCGGCTATTGCAGTGAATTTTTGATTGAAAAGGAAAAAAGTGCAAAAGAAAAGGACCCGCTTAAGCTCCGTGCTTATCTTGAATCAATCGGTGACTGCGTTGTGGTTGTTGATGACAACGATATTATCAAGGTTCATGTTCACTCAAATTGCCCGGGCGATGTAATTCAATCTGCTCTCAAATACGGTCAGCTTATCAATATCAAAATCGACAATATGCGCTATCAGCACAGAAATGCAGAAGAGGGCAAAAAAGCAGACGAAGCAAAAATCGCAGAGCCCGAAAATGAATACGGTTTTGTTGCGGTTTGCGCAGGCGAAGGCTTGCAGGAATTGTTTACCGACCTCGGTGCGGATGTTGTCGTAAGCGGCGGACAGACAATGAATCCGTCAACAGACAATATTTTAAACGCAATCAATCAAACTCCGGCAAAAACGGTATTTGTTTTGCCGAACAATAAGAATATTATTATGGCGGCTCAACAGGCAGTTCCGCTTGCAAAAGACAGAACGGTTATAGTTTTGCAGACAAAAACAATTCCGCAGGGAATTTCGGCGATGTTGAGCTTTGACGAAACACAAAACGCACAGGCAAACGAGGAGGCAATGACCGAGGCGGCAGGAGCAGTCGAAACAGGTCAGGTAACATTTGCCGCACGCGACAGCGAGGTTGACGGAAAGCCAATCAAGCAGGGTCAGATGATGGGAATGGCAAACGGCGCAATCAAATTTATCGGCGACGATAAGGAACAAATTGCATTTGAAACCGCCGAAAGCATGATTGACACCTCAGTTCACTCTCTTGTCACAATTATATTCGGTGAGGGCGCCGATGAAAACGGCGCGCAAGCTGTCGAGCAAAAGCTCGGCGAAAAATTCGGCAGTGACATTGAAATAAGCATTGTTGACGGCGGTCAACCGGTTTATTATTATATCATTTCGGTGGAATAAATGGATTACAGCGAGTTAAACATTCAATATATCAAGGGCGTCGGCGAAAAAAGAGCCGCACTGTTTAACAAGCTCGGAATAAATACCGTAAACGATTTAATTCACTACTACCCGAGAAAATATGAGGATTGGAGCAACACCGTTTCGGTAATCGAGGCGGATATTGACACGCCAGTATTTATAAAGGCGACAATGATTACGCCCGTTAAGGAATCCATGATACGAAAAGGGCTGACACTTTATAAATGCAATTTTACCGACGGTGAAACCGTTATCCATGTAACGATTTTCAACAACAAATACCTTGCAAAATCGCTGAGAACATTTGACGATTATGTTTTATACGGCAAGGTTGAAAAAAGCTTTACTGCGGCAAATATGAATTCGCCGCAGATTGAACCGGCGCAAAGCGCAACCGGCATACACCCGATTTATCCCGCAACGGACAAGCTGAATTCTCGCGCGATAGCAAAAACCGTCAAGACGGCGCTTGAAAAAATCGGCAAGGTTGAGGAAACACTGCCCGACAGTGTGATGAAAAAATACAACCTTTGTCCGCTTGACAGCGCAATAAGGCAAATTCATTTCCCCGACAGCCGTGAAGACATAGAAATTGCACGAAAAAGGCTGATTTTTGAGGAACTTTTGACTCTGCAAATCGGGCTGATGAAACTCAAAGACAAAAAAGAAACAACAAACAACTATAAAATCAAAACCGATTTTACAAACGAATTCTTGACCGCACTGCCGTTCAAACCGACCGGCGCACAGTCGAGAGCGATTGCCGACTGCATTGCCGATATGAAAAGCGAACGCTCGATGAACAGGCTTATTCAGGGCGATGTGGGCTCGGGCAAAACGGCTGTTGCCGCCGCAGTTATTTACACGGCGGTTAAAAACGGATTTCAGGCAGCAATGATGGCGCCGACGGAAATACTTGCGGCACAGCATTTTGAATCGCTGACAAAGCTTTTTGAGGGCACGGATATAAAAATCGCGCTCCTCACCGGCTCAACAAAAGCCAAGGAAAAGCGCGAAATAAAGCAAGGTTTGATTGACGGCACGATTGATTTTGCCGTCGGAACGCACGCTTTGATACAAAATGATGTTGAGTTTAAAAGCCTTGCACTCGTTGTAACTGACGAGCAACACCGATTCGGCGTTGAACAGCGTGCGAGCCTTGCAATGAAGGGCAGTGACCCGCATATGCTTGTTATGAGCGCCACACCGATACCAAGAACGCTCGGCTTAATCATTTACGGTGATCTTGACATAAGCGTACTTGACGAATTGCCGCCGGGCAGACAGACAATTCGCACGGATGTTGTCAACTCCGCATATCACCAAAGAATATATAAATTCATCAAAAAGGCGATTGACGAGGGACATCAGGCGTACATTGTATGCTCGCTTGTCGAGGAGGGCGAAAATGACCTTATCCCTGCGACGGAATACGCCGAAAATCTTTCAAACGGTGTTTTTAAGGGCTACAATCTCGGCTTGCTTCACGGTAAAATGAAGCCGAAAGAAAAAGAAAATGTTATGAATGCCTTTGCGCGCGGCGATGTTGACATTCTTGTGTCGACAACCGTTGTCGAGGTTGGTGTCGATGTGCCTAACGCAACAATAATGCTGATTGAAAATGCAGACAGATTCGGTCTGTCACAGTTGCACCAATTGAGAGGGCGCGTCGGCAGAGGTAAAGCGCAGTCATACTGCATACTTGTATCGGACAATAAAAGTGAGAGCACAAAAGAGCGCTTGCAGGTTATGAAAAACAACACCGACGGCTTTAAAATCGCCGACTATGACCTGAAGGTGCGCGGACCGGGTGACTTTTTCGGAAAAAGGCAGCACGGCTTGCCGAATTTGGGAATAGCAGATTTGCTTGAAAACACCGAAACACTTGAGCAGTGCCGCGAATGCGCAAGGGATATAATCAAAAATGACAGAAATCTCGACTCCCTCCCTGCTCTGTGCAATCAGATAAACAATATGTTCAGAAAAACGGAATATTGAATAAAACAAAAACCGCAGTGCGTGGCATAAAGCCTTTGCATTGCGGTTTATTTTGTTTAATCATTGTGTAAATAATTTTGAAAACTCCGATTCGCCGCTTGTTTTAAGTGATTTCGCGATTGAATAAACGGCTGTCGGCGCCGTTTTGCCGGTGGGCAAAAAATCCTCTGCGTTATATGTTTGCTCTCCGTCGGAAACACAAACAATTGTGAGTTTAAGCTCGGTAGAATTGATTTCAAAATTATATACTATTTTTTCCTTGCCTGCGGTAATTGTAATTTTATCACCGTCGATTATGTAAGATGACGAGTCTTTTTTATCCGCCTCAAGCGTTGCCTTTGTTTCGGAAAAAGCAACGGCAGAGGGATAAAACTGCCTGAAATCATCGTCAACGCCGCTGTAGTCGGTTTGCCAAGTGTGATAAAAAAGCGAATGGTCAATGCTTTGCTCGGTGACAGTGCTTTTCACTGCGCCCTCACCGCCCTTGCTTTTAGTTGAGACGGCGCCGCTTGCAAAAAGCGAGGCAATTACAACAGCGGCAATTGCAATAACAGCTATTGCAATTTTTTTGCCTTTCATAAAGTTCCCCCTATTGTCAATACTGAATATATTTTATCATTTTATACTATATATTGTCAACAGAAGTAACAAGATTGTTATTTTTCAATATATGTTGTGGCCGGTGACTGCTATCTTATAGCATCCTTAATTGATTTAACATAATCATAAACCTTGTCGGGAGCATCTTTGCCGTATTGCTCGATAATTTTTACAATCGCCGAGCCTACAATTACGCCATCGGAAACTGCGGCGTATTTTTTTGCCTGCTCGGGTGTGCTGATGCCAAAGCCGATTGCAACAGGAATGTCGGTAGCCTCTTTAACAGCGGCGGTGATTGATTCAAGGTCGGTTTTGATTTCGTTTCTCACGCCCGTTACGCCGAGTGATGAAACGGCATAAACAAATCCCTCGGCATCGGCGGCAATCATCTTGATTCTCTCCTCGCTTGTAGGCGCGATGAGTGAAACCACTTCAATACCATAATTTTTCGCAACGCTTTGAAGTTCGCCCTTTTCCTCATAAGGCAAATCGGGGATAATAACGCCGCAAATACCTACTTCCTTTGCGCGTGTCAAAAATCTGTCATATCCGTACTTGAAAAGGACATTGAGATATGTCATAAACACCATAGGGATATCAACATCATTCTTAATTTCGTCAATCATTTGAAAAACATCGTCGGTTGTGACATTGTTTTTAAGCGCGCGAATGTTTGCTTTTTGAATAACCGGGCCCTCGGCAATAGGGTCTGAGAACGGAATACCGATTTCAACAAGGTCACAGCCTGCCTGAGCCACTTTTTTGATAATTTTTTTAGTTGTATCAAGGTCGGGGTCGCCGGCTGTCAAAAAGCCGATGAACGCCTTGCCGTTTTTGAATGCGTCTGCAATTTTTTTACTCATGTAAATCAATCCCCCTATATCTTGCGATTGCGGCAACATCCTTGTCGCCTCTGCCCGAAAGGCAGCAAATGATAACATCATCCTTGCTCATTGTCGGCGCAATTTTCATAAGATGCGCAACCGCGTGAGCAGACTCAATGGCACAAATAATGCCCTCTGTTTTTGCAATATATTCAAATGCCGCAACTGCCTCGTCATCGGTAACAGGCACATATTCGGCTCTGCCTATATCCTTGAGATAAGCATGCTCCGGACCTACGCCCGGATAATCAAGACCTGCCGAAATTGAATAAACAGGTGCGATTTGACCGTATTCGTTTTGGCAAAAATATGATTTCATTCCGTGGAAAACACCGAGTGAACCGGTCGCCATTGTTGCGGCTGTTTCGCCGGTATCAACACCCCTGCCTGCCGCTTCACATCCGATAAGGCGAACATCCTTGTCATCAATAAAGTTATAAAACATTCCCATGGCATTTGAGCCGCCGCCTACGCAAGCCATAACAGCCGTCGGGAGCTTGCCCTCGATTTCGAGAATCTGCTCTCTCGCCTCTTTTGAAATTACGGATTGAAAATCGCGAACCATCATAGGATACGGGTGAGGTCCCATTACCGAGCCGATAACATAAAGTGTATCGTCGATTCGTGTTGTCCACTCCTTAAACGCATCGTTAACAGCGTCTTTAAGTGTCATCGTGCCGGTTGTAACCGGGTGAACCTTTGCGCCCAAAAGCTCCATTCTGTAACAGTTGAGGGCTTGACGCTCGGTATCAACCTTACCCATAAATATTTCGCATTCAAGCCCCATAAGAGCCGCCGCAGTTGCCGTTGCAACACCGTGCTGTCCTGCGCCTGTTTCGGCAATAACTCGGGTTTTGCCCATTTTCTTTGCCAAAAGGCACTGACCGAGAACATTGTTGATTTTGTGCGCGCCCGTGTGGTTTAAATCCTCACGCTTGAAATAAATTTTTGCGCCGCCCAAATCCTTTGTCATATTTTCCGCATAATAAAGCAGTGACGGTCTGCCTGCGTATTCCTTAAAGAGCTTGTCAAGCTCGGCATTAAATTCGGGGTCATTTTTATAATGCTCATACGCTTTTTCAAGATTGTGTATTTCGTGCATCAGTGTTTCGGGGATATATTGTCCGCCGTGAATTCCGTATCGTCCGTTATTCATCAGTTGTGCTCCTAACTAAATTGATTACTTCTTTTATTTTATTAAAATCCTTAACGCCGTTTGTTTCGACCGATGATGACAAGTCTACCACATCGGGGGAGTATTTTGCAAGCGCCAAAGGAATATTTTGTGTTGTAAGTCCGCCGGCAAGAAAAAACGGCATATCCGTTTTCGGTATTTTTTGCCAATCAAACGCCTTGCCTGTGCCCGTTCCGCTGTCGAAGAGGAGATAATCGACACAATGTTTGTATTCATTGATTTTATCAAAATCGCACGGTTTCAGTGCCTTTATAACCGGAAGTGTGATTTGCTCGGCATATTGCGGCGATTCGCCGCCGTGGAGCTGAACAAAATCAATCAGCCCCGAGTCTGTGAATTTTTCAATACTTTCAAGCGGCTCGTTAACAAACACGCCGATTGCCGAAATATCGTTGCTTAAATTCCCGCGAAGCGATTTGAAAGTGTCAAAATCAATACTGCGTCGAAAGCCCGGGGATAGAATAAAACCGACAAAATCGGGCTTCAGCTCATTGACATACTCAATGTCCTCCGTTCGGCGCAAGCCGCAAATTTTAATTTTTGCCATAAAGCAATTCCTCAAGCGTTGCCTTTTTATCATCACTGCGCATAAGCGTTTCGCCTATCAAAACGGCATTTGTGTGATTTTTTTGCAACACTTCAATATCCTTGTGTGTCTTTATTCCGCTTTCGGAAACGAACAAAACATCGCTCGGTATCATTTGGCGATAGCGACTTGAATTGTTCACATTGACCGAAAAATCCTTTAAATTTCTGTTGTTTACGCCGATTATACGAGCTCCTGCCGCAAGTGCGGAATCGACCTCCGCCTCATCGTGCGCCTCAACAAGAGCAGACATTCCGAGTGTGTCACAAATTTTGATATACTCACGAATCGTGTCGGTGTCGAGCAGTGCGCAAATCAAAAGGACTGCCGACGCGCCGAGCGTTTTTGCCTCATATATCTGATAGTCGCAAATGGTGAAATCCTTTCGCAAAACGGGAATTGAAACCGCACCTGCGATTTCTCTCAAATATTCGTCACTGCCCATAAACCATTTCGGCTCGGTGAGGCACGATATAGCCGCCGCGCCTGCCGCCTCATATTCCCTTGCTATTTCGAGATATGGGAAATCCTCGGCAATAACGCCTTTTGACGGCGACGCCTTTTTAACCTCGCAAATAAACGAAATTCCGTCGGCGGCAAGTGCCTTTTCAAACTCAAATCCGCCCTTCGTCATCGCAAGCGCACGCACCTTGACCTCCGACAGCGGCGTTTGCGAAATAATTTTTTCGTATCTTTCTGCCGTATGCTGTGCAATTGTGTTTAAAATTGTAGCCATAAAAATTACCGCCGTTTACTGCTCGTTTGTAGTTTTGATAAAGCCGTTGAGAACATCCATACCCTTGCCGGATGCCATAACCCTCTGTGCCTCCTTAACTGCGTCTTGGAGCGAAATTCCATCGCGGTCAACATAAATGCATGCGCCGGCATTGAGTGCAACGGCAGTTTTTTGAGCAGATGTGCCCTCGCCGCGAAGAATTGCCTTTGTGATTTCGGCATTCTCCTCGGGTGTGCCGCCTGCCAAAGCCTCTTTAGGCACTCTCTCAAAGCCGAAGTCCTCGGGCTTGATTGTGTAGTATTTAATATCGTTTCCGCGCACCTCGGCAACCTTTGTTTCGCCGCATGCGCTGATTTCGTCAAGCTTATCCATGCCGTAAACAACCATTGCGTCGTGTACGCCGAGCTTGATTAAAGCCTTTGCGATTTTTTCAACATATTCCTCGCTGAAAACACCGAGGAGCATTCTGTCGGCATGACCTGGATTTGTAAGAGGACCGAGAATGTTGAATACGGTGCGAATACCGATTTCCTTACGAACAGGACCTACAAAACGCATTGCGCTGTGATATTTTTGCGCAAAGAAGAAAACAATTTTGTTTTCATTAAGCGATTTTCTCATAACCTCCGGCTCACAGTCGATTTTAACGCCGAGCGCCTCAAGGCAGTCTGCAGTGCCCGATTTTGACGATGCCGCTCTGTTTCCGTGCTTAGCGATTGTAACGCCTGCAGCAGCAGCAACAAGACCTGCTGTTGTTGAAATGTTAAACGAGTTTGAGCCGTCGCCGCCTGTGCCGACAACATCGAGTGCGTGGCATCCGAGTTCAAACGGAACAGCCTTTGAGCGCATGCCCTCTGCCGCACCTGCGATTTCGTCATCTGTTTCGCCTTTCATTGAAAGAGCGGTCAAAAATGCGGAGGTGACAACCTGCGACACATTGCCGCTCATAATTTCGTCAACCGCTGTTTTTGCCTCGTCATATGTCAAATCCTGCTTTGCCGCAACTTTTTTAAGTAATTGTTCAATCATTTGTACTGCCCCCTAAAAAATTTTTGATTATTGCTCTGCCGTCGGGCGTCATTATTGATTCCGGGTGGAACTGAACGCCCCAGATATTTTTTTCTTTGTGCTTAACCGCCATTATTTCGCCGTCATCCGTTTTGGCGATAACCTTTAGGCATTCGGGCATTGTCGCATCGTCTGCCGCAAGCGAATGATAGCGTGCAACCTTGATTTCATCGGGCAAGCCCTTAAATAGTGTGTCTGTATTGTCTATTTTGCAAACGCTTTGTTTGCCGTGCATAAGCTGTTTTGCGTATGTAACCGTTGCGCCGTATGCCGTGCAAATCGACTGATGCCCCAAGCAAACGCCGAGGATTTTTGACTCGTCGCCAAGCTCCTTTGCAACATCTATGCAAACGCCTGCGTTCTCCGGTCGCTTCGGTCCGGGCGACAAAATTATATATTCGGGTGCGAGCGCCTTAATCTCGTCAACCGTCATTTCATCGTTTCTGATAACCTTAATATCGGAATTTATTTCGCCGATAAGCTGATAAAGATTGTATGAAAAGGAGTCGTAATTATCAATTAACAAAATCATTTTGTTTCCTCCTTTGATGACTGCATAATCGCGCTGACAACCGCCTGAGCCTTGTTGATACACTCGCGGTGCTCTTTTTCCGGGTCGGAGTCGGCAACTATGCCTGCGCCCGAACGAATGAAAACATTGCCCTTTTTCTTGTATGCGATTCTGATTGCAATGCAGGTGTCGAGATTTCCGGTAAAATCTATATATCCGATTGCGCCGCCGTAAATTCCGCGCTTATTGTTTTCAAGCTCGTTAATAATTTGCATTGCGCGAATTTTCGGTGCGCCCGAAAGTGTGCCTGCCGGAAGAACGGCGTCTACAGCGTCAAGTGCCGTTTTGTCATCGCGAATTTCGCCGACAACCGTTGAGCCGATATGCATAACATGGCTGAATTTTAATACATTGTGATAATTTTGCACCTTGACCGTGCCGAACTTGCTGATTTTGCCCAAATCGTTTCTGCCGAGGTCAACAAGCATATTGTGCTCGGCAAGCTCCTTTTCGTCTTTCAAAAGGTCTTCCTCAAGCTCGTTGTCCTCCTGCGGTGTTTTGCCGCGCGGTCTTGTGCCTGCAAGCGGATATGTGTAAAGTCTGCCGTCCTGAAGTTTAACAAGTGTTTCGGGCGATGCGCCGGCAATCTCAATATCTTTTGACGAGAAATAAAACATATACGGCGACGGATTGAGTTTTCTCAATGTTTCATATGGCTTGAAAAGCGAGCCGTCCATTTCTGCCTGCATTCTGTTTGAAAGCACAACCTGGAAAATATCGCCCTCGCGAATATAATGCTTTGCGGTGTTGACCATATCGGCATACTGCTCGGCATTGAACAGCGGCTCAAATTTGCTTTTGAGCACCGGAAGCTCAGGCTCTACTATCGGCGACTGCTCGATTATTTCAAGCATTATTTCAAGCTGTTTAACAGCCGATTGATAGTTTTGCTCAAAATTATCCGTTTGAAAATTGACGATTAGAATAATTTTTTCTCTCAAATGGTCGAATGCGATAACCTTGTCAAAAAGCATAAGGTCAACATCCTTGAAATTGCCGTCGTCCTTTGCGTCGAGCTTAACCCCCGGCTCGCTGTATTTGATATAATCATATCCGAAATATCCGACAAGTCCGCCGCTGAAAGTCGGCAGATAGTCGAGGCGAGGCGCCTTGTGACTGTCGAGCACGGCTTTTATATACTGCCTCGGATTGTCGTTTATTTTTTTTGAGCCGAACTCGTCAATAATGCTGACATTGTAATCCTTACAGCTTATTTCCGCCTTTGGGTCAAAGCCGATGAAGGTGTAGCGACCGGTATTTTTTTGATCGTCTGCCGACTCAAGCATAAAGCAGTGCGACGAAATCGCCTTGATTTTTTTGATTATTCCGACAGGGGTATAATTCATCACCGTTTCGGTTGACAAGGGAATTGTTTTGTATTTTTTTGCAAATTCGATTGCATCTTCTCTGCTTGGTTTGATTTGCATATTTTCTCCTTTCAATCTTGAGAGAATAAAAAAAGCCCTGACAGTCTGAAAAAGACTGTCAGGGACGAAAATACATTCGCGGTGCCACCCTGATTTACGGTAGTAAACCATACTCTCTGCAAGATACCATCATATCTCCGACCACTCACGCAGGTCATCTCGTCGCAAGATACTTAGCCAAAGCCTTTCATTGCGCCCTCAGCGGTCCATTTAACAAGCCGTTTATTACCTCTTCCCAGCAACGAGGCTCTCTGTGAATTCGTATCCTGTTTTTATCTCCGCATCATCGGTTTGTTTTTAATTGTGAAAATATATTAACACTATATTCGCATTTTGTCAATAGGTGAATGAAAAAAGAACAATCCTCATACAAACATAAGCTATGTTACAAGGATTGCTCTTAATAATTCAATTAGTTTTGCGGCGAATACGGCGGATATTGATTATTTTGTGCATAATCATTCTGCATATTCGGTTGAGTAGGATTGTACTGCGGCTGTTGCGGTGCATATGTGCCGCCTGCGTATGGGTATTTAGGGCTCGGACCGAATTGGTTTGGACCCATCTCACTGTCCTGTGCGCAGAAAACAATGAGGATAATTTGACCTACAAAAGGAATAAGGGAAAAGAAAACATATGGCCAATCCTTGCCGGTGTCCTTAAGTCTTCTTACGAGTATAGCCAAACCCGGGATAATGTTTGCGAGGGCCCATCCCGTTGAAATAACATATCCCAAAACCGGAATAAACATAAACAGCGATGCAGCGCCTGAAATTAAAAGGTTCATAAGAACAACATACCAATAGTCACTGCATCTTGTTCTGTCTGTAAAGTTGGTATAGTTTTTCCAATAGAGCTTGTAAGCCTCGAAAAATTCGTGTTTCGGCGCAGCCATAGTAGGTGCCGCATTATACTGTGGCGATGTCTGCGGTTGCACGGATTGAGCCTGATATTGAGGCTGTGACGGCTCCGATTGAGGAGCAGATGACGGCTGATAAAATCCGTTCGGTTGCTCCGGTTGGTTGCTTGTAAGCGGTTCTGTAGGCGCGGTGTTTTGCTCAAGCGGTGTACCGCATGAGGTGCAAAACATTGCGTCATCCTGAACAGCTGCATGGCAATTAGGACAAATTTTCATATTTTTTATCTCCTTAAAATTATTTTTTATTTATTAGCTGAAACATGCAAGAATATCTTTTGCAATATCCGAACAGTATTCACAGGTTTCGGTATTAATCACTATGCTTATATAATAGCCGCATTTGTATGTTGAGGCAATCATAAAAGTTGGATTTTTATCTGATTCATAGATTGAATAATAGTATTTGTTTCCACCGATATTGGCAGTCCCTGTTTCCGGATCGGAACTTTTAATTTCATCACCATCACCCAGATATTCAAGCATAAAAGCCTTGTTATAATCTGTTGTATTGTCAAATTTTTCATTGCATTTTACACATAAATATATGTATCACTCTCACCGTCATAATCATCGTAAGGCAATTGTAAATTAAGCTCGGCATCAATCCAGTATTGCATTGAATCTCTGTCATAACAAAACATACCTCTGTTTTTGTCATATGTCATGTTTTCGGTTTCATCCACTTCACCGTTAGATCTGTCGTAAATGCTTTTGCTCGTACGTGAATTATCCAAATCAAGAGTCGGCTTGTCGCTGTCAAGTCCGTCGGGTGACGCGGTGAAAGTTATGCCGAGTGACGAGTTTGTATATGTATTTCCGCTGATTTCGCCGGCTGAAAAGTCAAAAACTTCCTCATTATCGGTGTCGTCGGACTGCGAATCGTCGCTGGAGTCACTGCCCGAATAGTCGCCCTGAGAATAGGAATCATCAAAATCCTGTGCACTGTCACTTGATGAGAGTGCAACGCCCAAAATTATGCCGACAATCACCAAAACAAGAACAACCGCACCGATAACTATGCCGATAATTGCGCCCTTTGACAATTTTTTCTTGTTTTGAGGCGGAACGGGAGTCGGCGGTTGATAAACCGGCGGATTGACATAGCCCGATGACGGAGGTGTCTGCGGATTGTCCTCATAAATCGGCACTGTTTTATAATCCTCATACCCCGATGAATGTTGTGGCTGTGCAGCGGCACCCGTGTCCAAGCTTTTTGCGCCGCATTTTGAGCAGAACAGTTGACCGTCTTGCATTTGCGCGCCGCATGTAGTACAAAATTTCATATTACTCTCCTTAATCTTATCGCTTACTGATAAAGATTTTACTAAAAAACAGTTTAGTTTACAATATAAGCAGGGTAATCGACCGTATTTGCGTGGTATTTCGGCTTTTCGACATAATAATATTATGATATAATAATTATAATATTATGTGGCGAATAATGCAAGGCGGTAATTTGAAATATGGTAAACATTGCAATATGCGACGATGACAAAGATTTTATCGAAATTACAGAATACAAGGTGCGTCACTGTATGGAAAATATTTTTCACGCAGAGCACAAAATTTCAACCTTTAACAATTTAAGCAGTTTGAAAAAGCAACTCGAGAACAAACGCACCGATATTTTACTGCTCGACATAATGGTTAACGATACAAATTCAATGGATTGGTCGATTGAAAACATTCGCTCATCACACACGCAAATTATATTTATGACATCATTTCCGCAAAGCGCATACAACATTTCGGAAGCAAACTGCTGTTATTACATCGTAAAATCACGAATGGATGACGCAACGCTTGCAAAAGCTCTCAAAAGAGCACTGCAAGGAGCGTCAAAAAAAGACCCGAATTTGACAATAGTAAAAACGGGGCACAAAAACCACATTGTCAATTTTCAGGAAATCGTTTATATCGAAACATTCAACAACAATATCACACTGCATCTTGTCGGCAAGGACGATATTGTGATGTATTCGAGTTTAAAAGAATATGCAAAAAATCTGCCGCCGAACTTTTTGCGCTGTCACCAAAGTTTTATGATAAACATGAACCATGTGGCAGGATATGAGCCGCACAAATTCACAACCGACACCGCGGCAGAGGTGCCGATTCCGCCGAAAAAATACAACGCGGTTATCAAGGATTATTTGTCATATATGAAAAACATTTAATTAAACACACTCCGTAGGCTGTTGAGAAAGATTCTGAATTTCGTTTTCTTGCGAACTTTGCTGTACCTCGTCAAAACATATTCCGTATAGAACAAAACAAAGTTTTGTAATTATACTGCATATGTTTTTCCTCTTTCCAAAAAATCGTTTAATTTTTTGGAAGCCTTGTTTATTGCTTGTGAGCAAAAAACGAAAAACGCCAAAAGCGCCGTAAACTCGATGTTTGCGGCGCTTTTCATTCCTTATGGATACGAATAAATCGTACCTTTATCAAATCGCATAAAATAAAACGGTTGAATTATTATTTTGGCGCGGTTCAGAGTCTTTATCGACAGTCTAAACCGACAGAGGATATTAAGTCTTCTGTCGGTTTTGCTATGCAAAAACTAAATTTTGTCGAGTGCCTGAGCAATATCGTCGATAATATCCTCAGCCGCCTCAATTCCGCACGAAAATCTAACAAGGTCCGGACTTACGCCGCACTCCTTAAGCTGTTCGTCGGTGAGCTGACGGTGAGTTGTTGACGCAGGGTGCAAACAACAAGTCCTTGCATCGGCAACATGCGTAACGATTGCGGCAAGTTTGAGCGAATCCATAAATGTTGTTGCCGCATCTCTGCCGCCCTTGATGCCGAATGATACAACGCCGCAGGTGCCGTTTGGCATATATTTTTTTGCAAGCGCGTGCTGAGCGTCATCTTCAAGCATTGCACATTTAACCCAAGTAACCTTTGGATGATTTTGCAAATATTTTGCAACCTTAAGAGCATTTTCACAATGTCTTTGCATACGAAGATGGAGACTTTCAAGTCCGACATTGAGCAAAAACGCATCGTTAGGCGACTGAACGGAGCCGAGGTCGCGCATAAGCTGAACAGTAGCCTTCGTGATATAAGCACCTTTACCGAATGTGTCGGTGTAAACTATGCCGTGATAGCTTTCATCGGGAGTCGTAAGACCGGGGAATTTGTCGTTTTGAGTCCAATCAAAATTGCCGCTGTCAACGATTGCACCGCCAATAGTAGAGGCATGGCCCTCCATATACTTTGTTGTTGAATGAGTGACAATATCAACGCCCCAATCAAAAACGCGACAGTTAATAGGCGTTGCAAATGTATTGTCAACGATGAGCGGAATACCGTTTTTGTGTGCAACTTTTGCAAACACCTCTATATCGAGCACATCAAGGCTTGGATTTGAAATTGTTTCGCCGAAAATTGCTTTTGTGTTCGGCTTGATTGCCGCCTGAATTTCCTCTTCTGTGGCATGTGGTGAAACAAATGTGAAATCAATACCAAGCTTGCGCATCGTGACATTAAAAAGATTGTATGTGCCGCCGTAAATAGCAGATGACGAAACAATATGGTCGCCTGCCTGCGCAATATTGAACACGGCATAGAAATTTGCCGCCTGACCCGAGCCGGTGAGCATTCCTGCAACGCCGCCCTCAAGTGCGGCAATTTTTGCGGCAACATTGTCGCATGTTGGATTTTGGAGGCGTGAATAAAAATATCCGCTCTCCTTTAAATCAAAAAGGTTGCCCATTTCAACCGATGAATCATATTTATATGTTGTGCTTTGAATAATCGGGATAACACGCGGCTCGCCGTTCTTCGGCTTGTATGTACCCTGAACACAGATTGTATCTAACTTCATAATTTCCTCCAAACAATATACTTAAAACACTGTGGTGTATAGGGTATTATACCATTACTTCTGCAATTAATCAATATCGGTGCAAAAAAATCGCCCTGCCGCACAATTTGCAACAAGGCAATTTTATTTATAATGAAATTATAATAGTTGAAACAAACATATCGTCAAGAACAGCCGTTTCAAATTTTCCACCGAGAGAACGCATAATGCTTTCACAGCTTTTAAGCCCTATGCCCGTGCCCTTGACATTCGGCGCGTCCTTTGAAATATAATCAATCACCATAATTTTGATGAATGATTTTTCGCGCAAAACATCAATTTTAACAGGCTGTGCCATGTCACCGTATTTTGAAATATTTGAAAAAATATTGTCAAACACACGCTTTAAAAGCACCGCGTCTGTGTCGATTTGCTCGTCTTCAATATCGCAGTTAAACGAAACATCAAAGCCCTGCTGTTGAAGCAAAAATGACTGTTCGCCGATAATTTGCTGAATAAGCAGCGTTGCCGAGGTCGATTTTAAGTCTGCGGCAATATCGTCGGAATCATAAACAAGAAAATATTTAAACAATTTGTCACTCATATCCTTAAGCTGATTTGCTTTGTCAAGTGAATACGAGGCGTATTTTTTCATATCCTGTGTTGATGCGTCGGTGTTGAGCATAATCTCGTTGTAGCCGATAATAGAGGTAAGCGGCGTCCTTATGTCATGCGACATATTTGTGATAAGCTCTCGGTTTGCATCAAGCGTTTGCCGTTCCTTTTGATAATGGTAAATCATTGAGCGACGCATCTTCTCGACTGAGTCATACAAATCGCCGATTTCATCATTTTTATCCGGAGCGAGGACATCATCCTCTGCATCAATATTTGAAACATCGGCAGAAAGTTTTGATATTCTTTTGAGCACCAATATGTGATAGTGAAGCACAATAAAGAACACTGTTATTACTCCGCTGAAAAAGCTGAGAACATTTATAATTGTATAAAGGAGTTCCTCGCTGTATTCAATAACCGAAATGTTAAATTTGCCGTCGGCAAATTTAATCGGAAACATTGTATATCCTGCGGTGTCATCTGATAATTCTCCGTCATCATATTCGGATATATAATTTCCGTTTACAACAAGTGATATTGATTTGCCATTAAACAGTTGTAAATAAACAAACTTTTTCTTTTTGCACCATTCGTGAATTTTTTCGGTATCGGTCGATTTAACATTGTTTTCCTCAACATATTCATCAAAGCTGTCGACAAATTTTTGTTCACGCTTATCGGCAAGTTCTTGGGTCATATAATATTTTTCGATACATTCGTTACCGACAAAATAAACGCCGACGCCGACACCTGCACCGACAACCATTGCCAACAACAAGCACAGCGCCGTTTTCAGTTTAAGCGACATTCGTTTAGTCTTCAACATATTTGTAGCCTCTGCCCCACACTGTCATAATGTGTTTTGGGTGTGTATAATCATCCTCAATCTTTTTGCGCAAACTCAAAACAAATACCATAACAGTATTGTTGCTTGACACCATATATTTGTCGCCCCAAACGCTTTCAAAAATCGTTTTGATATCAATAACGACACCCTTATTATCATACAAAAGTTTAAACAGGCGATATTCCCTGTCTGTGAGCTTAATCCGTTTTTCGCCGATTTGAACTGTTTTTTCGCTTTCAAAAAATGTTACACGCTGTGTCTTTTTGCGCGCACGCTTTAAAAGCGCATTGACACGAAGCTGAAGTTCAACCGTTGAAAACGGCTTTACCAAATAATCGTCTGCTCCCGATGCATATGCGCCAACCTTGTCATCGTCTGTCGAGCGCGCCGTCAAAAACATAATCGGCGTGTCGGTGAGCCTGCGAATCTCCTTTGCCGCATCGGTGCCGAACATAAGCGGCATAACTATATCGAGAATAATCAAATCAAAGCCGTCGTCTGCCGAAACAAGGTCGCATGCGGATTTGCCGTCATTAACCGTTGTGACGGCAAAATCGTTTTGCTCCAAAACAAGTTTTATCAAATTGCAAATGGATTCGTCATCATCTGCAACAAGTATTTTCTTTTTTTCGGGCACAAAATCACCTCTGCTCAAAATTTTCTCTCTTATTTAATAATCTTGATTATACCAAATCTTCACAATTAATGCACACATTTTATTAAAAGTTAAGAATATTTAAGGTTTTTGTTAACGCAATTTTTAAAAACACGGTGTAAACTTTAGGTTGCATTGATGAAAAAGACTTAAACTGTCAAAATGCAAAGCAAAGTCGATTGTTATTTCATATAATAACGGGTAAACTGTTATTAAAAGGAAAACACACAAATATGAAAGGCGGTATGATTATGAAAAGCATTTTTAAAATTATTGACAGCGCCCTTGTAAAATTCAACAGCATTCTTGTATCAATTTCGACAGAGGGCAAATAAGGCAAAGACAAAAGCCGCAGAGCACACTGCATTTTTGCAACGCTCTGCGGTTTTTATTTTTTGAAACATTTTGAAATTATGCTCTTGCGACCATTTCGCCGTATTCCTCTTTGCTCTTTTTGATAAACTCCTCAACCTGAGCCGCCGACGGCATTGCGTCGGAGCATGAGTGAGCCGAAATTAGGATTGATGCGGACGCCGAGCCAAACTCGAGACAATCGATAATATCCTTGCCCTGAAGGAGGCTGTAAAGGAACGACGAACCGTATCCGTCGCCGCCGCCGAAACCTTTGAGCTTAACAGCCGGGAACGGCTTGATTGTGTAGAACTTGCCGTCGTTTGTATAGGCGGTTGAGCCTTTCTTGCCGTGCTTTATAACGCAGATTGCGGCGCCGAATGACTGCCAATATTCTGCCGACTCCTTGTCGGAGGACTTAACGCCGACAATACCCTCTGTCAAATCGAACTCCTCACGCGAGCCCATAATTATATCGGCATTTTGCGCAACGAGGCTGTAGTAAACAGCGATTTCGTCCTTGCTCTTCCAAGTATATTCACGATAGTCAATATCAAAAATAATTCTTGTATTGTTTTTCTTTGCAAGCATCATCGCTTTGAGACAAGCCTCTCTCGACGGGCTTTGCGCAAGCGCGGTGCCGCTGATGACAATTGCCTTTGCCGATGCGATATAATCCTCATGAATATCCTCGGGTGCCATACAAAAATCGGCAACATTGTCTCTATACATCAAGATTGACGAGCTTTCCTTTGAAAGAATTTCGGTAAATGTCAAACCGAGGCACTCGCCGTTTTTTGCTCTTGTGATTTTCGAGGTGTCAATGCCCTCCTTGTCAAAATAATTAACAACAAAATCGCCGAATTGGTCATTGCTGACACAGCCCTGAAAACCGACCTTACAGCCGAGCCTTGCAAGACCGACCGCAATATTAGCCGGTGAGCCGCCTACATACTTATTAAAGTTTGACGACTCTGAAAGCGGCATATACATATCGGTTGGGTTGAAGTCGATAGCCACACGGCCAATCGGAATAAAGTCAAGCGGTTTCGACATATCGAATGTTACATACTTTTGCATAAATTATACCCCTTTTATATCAAGCTTTGTTTTGCGTGCCGAAAATGAGAATATGGCGTTTAACATTGTTATAAGCGCCATCAACCTCGGCTGCCTGCAAATCATAATAGCCTTTAATGCTTTTGTTTTTATAGCAATCGCGAACGGAATTTTCAACACTGTCGAATGTTGCGGTTGCAATATTAATTTTTTTGATGCCCGTTTTTGAGCAACGAACAAAATCATCGGGCGAAATACCGGTGCCGCCGTGAAGAACAAGCGGAGTTTTTGTCATTTTGTCAACGGTTTCGAGAATATCAAAGCGGAGCTTAGGCGTTGCCTTGTAGTTGCCATGAGCGTTGCCGATTGCAACGGCGAGAGCGTCAACACCCGTTTCGCTTTCAAATTTAACGGCGTCCTCGGGCTTTGTGCAGTTGATGGCAATATCTTCACTGCCGTCCTCACTGCCGCCGACACAGCCGATTTCGGCCTCGACTGCGGCGTCGTATTTCTTTGCCGACTCGATAACGCGGTTTGTCATCGCGATATTTTCGTCGAGCGGAAGATGCGAGCCGTCAAACATAACGGAAGTAAATCCGATTTCAAGCGCTTGATTGATTTTTTTAAGCGTTTTGCCATGGTCGAAGTGAACGGCAACAGGCACCTTTGCGCTTTTTGCCGCCGCAACCATAAGAGGACCGATGATTTCAAGCGGTGACTGCTTTAATCTGACCTCCGCAATTTGGAGAATTATCGGCGCATTAAGTTCCTCTGCGGCTTGCACCGCACCGAGCACCATTTCCATATTTGCAACCGAAAACGAACCGACGGCATAATTGCCTTTTTCGGCATCCGCCAATAAATCGCGCATATTAACAAGCATAAAAGTCCATAGCCTTTCGCATAAAAATAAATGACGAGTTGACCGTAAGCCGAGTTCTGTATTAAACGATTATCTATCTCGACGCATTGTTGCCAACACGCTCAAGCCACCCTTCGAGGTTATGTGGCGAGCAACCAACTCCTCTGTCGGTGTTGCAGCGAATAGGGTTTACATGGCAGTCGGTGTCTCCATCGACTCGGTGGGCTCTTACCCCGCCTTTCCACCCTTACCCGAAAAACGGGCGGTATATCTCTGTTGCACTTTCCCTAAGGTCACCCTCGGCGGCCGTTAGCCGTTATTCTGCTCTGTGCTGCTCGGACTTTCCTCACACAATGTGCGCAATCGTCTGGGCAACTCGTCATAGTATATAATAAAATAAAATCGCGCCAAAATCAATATTTATTACAAAACTGTTGAAAAGATTTAATTAATGTTGTAAAATCAGTTTAAAATACAAACAATGCGAGGTGATTTGTATGCCGAGATTCGACAATGAGGGTTTTAACCCAAACAGAAGAATAGACAATGATAAAAGAGACAGAACAGTTCCGACAGACGAAAATTATTACGGCACAAGTGTGGATTTGAACTTTAATTCAAAACAAAAAGGCGATGAAACCAACCCCTACCCTTACGGAACAGACGGCTACAACACACAAAGCGGCAACGGCTACGGCGATTTAAGGCCGCCCCAACCGCCGATATATGACAGACAAACACAAAATGAATATAACAGATACAATTCATACAACAGCGAGCCGGAGCGCAGGCAATCAAGGCAAAATCAAAGCGCACCGCGACCGCAAAGGGGCAAAGCTCCGAAAAGCAAACCGCCGAAACGCGCAAAAAAGCGCAAAATCAACAAGGCAGGTGCAATTTTTGCGGCAATTGTCGCAATTATTCTTGTTATTGCTCTCGTAGCGGTCGGAATGGTCAACAAAACGCTCGGCAGAATCAATTATGACCAAAAGGTTGAAAACAAATATGTAAATTCCGCCGAATTAAAGCATGACGACGCAGTTAAAAACATTTTGCTTTTGGGTGTTGACGCAAGAGCAAATCAGGACAAGAAGTCAAGCCGTGCCGACTCGATGATGCTTATAAGCGTTGATACAAAAAACAAATGCATAAAAACGGTTTCGTTTTTACGCGACACCTGGGTATATATCCCCTGCCGCGACAAAAAGCAACGCTTAAACGCCGCGTGCACATACGGCGGATACAGCGGCGTTGTTGACACGATAGAATACAATTTCGGCGTTGATATTGACGGCTATGTTGTAACTGATTTTGAAATGTTTAAGGTGCTTGTTGACAGCATCGGCGGCGTTGAGGTTGAGGTAACCAAAAAGGAAGCCAAGGAGGTAACAAGCCACCCGAAGAGATACGGTAATGTCAAACTCAAGGCGGGCAAATACAAACTCACCGGTGAACAGGCACTCGCTTATTGCAGAATAAGAAAAATCGACACCGACTTTATGCGTGCAAAGCGCCAGAGAACGGTTATTCAGTCAATTATAAAAAGTGCAAAAAGTGCAAGCCCGACAACACTTTACAAAATGGCTTACAACAGCGCGCCGTATATCGAAACAAGCTTTACAAAATCCGAGTTAAAAAAGATTGCAATATCTGCTGTTCAGTGTATCAAATCCGATATGGTGCAGGACAAAGTGCCGTTTGAGGGTACTTGGGAATACGCCAAAATCAGCGGAGCAAGTGTCATTTCGATTGATGTTGACAAAAACAAAGCGAAGCTTATAGATTTCATTTACAACAAAACGCCCGAGCAAATCAAAGCCGAGCAAAAGGACAAATAACGACCAAAATGCGACAAAGATTTTACACTTTGTCGCATTTTTTATTATTAAAAATTATTTGCTTTTTCTCTCATTTTCAAGGCGAAATGTGATTGATGACGGATGATGTCTGCCGATAAGAACATAGACTATAGCCGACAAAACATTTGCCGCCGCAATTATTGCAAACATATGATTATATCCGACCGCATCAATAAGCCATCCGGCAAGTCCGCCGCCGACACCTATTCCTATATCATATGCGCAAAGAAATGTGGAGTTTGCGGCACCTCTTTTGTTCGGCGGCGCAATGCTGACAGCCATTGCCTGAAGGGCAGGTTCAAGTCCGCCGAAAGCGTAACCGGAAAGCAGTGCGGATATAATAAACGAAACATTGCACGCCACAAAGGCGATGAGCATTAGCGCAACAAACATTGAACCGTTGCAGGAATAAACAAAAATGCTCTCGCCCCTTTTGTCGGAAATTTTGCCGATTGATATTCTTGTTAAAAAGAGCATAACTGCCATAAGAGCAAAATAAACGCCGCCCGAAATTGAAATATCATCGCTCTCCATTGCAAATTTGATTGTGAAATTCTCAAGCGAGCCGTATGTGATAAGAAAAATCAGCGTTGTGAGCGACGCAGGGAGTGCATCCCTGTCAATAAGATTTTTGAACGAAAACGGCTTTTTTTCAACATTGATTTTTGGCATTTTTAAAAAAGAAAAAAGTACGAGTGATAAAACCATAATCACTGTTGCGACGATGAAAAGATATTTAAAATCGTATATTGTCTTTCCGCCGACCTGCGACGCTTTTTTCATAAGAAGCTGACCGATTGACGGAGCAATTGCCGTTGCAAGCGCCGTTGCCATACCGAACATACCCATTCCCTCTCCGAATCGCGTTTTCGGAATGACATCCGTTGCGATTGTTGAGGTTGTTGTGTTTGAAAGAGCAAGCGCAACACCGTGAGCCATTCGACAGACAATTGCGAGCGCAATCGAAACAAACAGTGCACTTGCAAAAAGATAGCCCATAGGCATAAGCGCCATAAGAATCAAGCCGACAATCAAAATCGAACGTCGTTTTCCGCTGTCAAGCATAATGCCGACAAACGGACGGCATACAACGCCTATCAACGAAAACACTGTTGCACATGCGCCTGCTATCGTGTCAGAGCCGATTTCGGCGAACGCCTTGCTGTTTGTGATAAAAAGCGGAAATGCCGACAAAACCATCAAGTGATTCAAAAAGACAAGAAAATTAATGATTATAATTAATACAAAATTCTTGCTCCACAATTTGTTATTTTCTTTCATAAAATACCTCCGTAAAATAAAAGCAAAAAAAGCGCAAGTCCTTATCCGGACTTACGCTTTTTTGCTACTCGATAATGCGTATTTTAACGCCAAAAAATTATTTTGTCAAGCAAAAATTTTATACTGTATAACTTTTAAATTTGCTTACAAGGGCGACAAACGCCGTCCAAACGACCTGAAAAATCATAACCGACGATATGCTTATTTGGCTGAACGCTCCGAGAAAAGCAAGCATTGCAACAGCGCCGAATCCGATCACACTGCCGAAAGCGACAAGAAACGCAATCAGACTTTTTGTACCGGTCATAACCTTTGCGCCGTGCATTGCCGAAACAAAGCCGACGGCGGTGCCGTTGTGAACAATGTATGCAGGTGATTTTTCAACCTCAAGGCTTGAATATTTTTCATAAACCCTTGCGGCGGAATAATTCATAACACGAATAAATCCCTCGGGCAAATCGAAAAGCTTTGCCACACTTTCCTCATTAATATACGGGTCACCCGTTTTCAAAATGATTGTAACGCCGCTTTTTTCAAGCTTTTTAAGCTCGCGTTTCAAATCTGCGTCGGCACTGTATGACACAACAAACATTGCGCAAACTTTGCCGCCCACAGCAAGATAAAGTGCCTTTCTGTTTTTAACGGTGTATCGTTTTTCGTAGCTTTCCTTAGGAACATTTACACCGTGACGGATAAGCAAATCTCTGTTGCCGACAAGCACTTTGCGCTTGTATATCCATGCCGAGGTGCCCATTTTGTCCTCATATGTAATATCCTCGACAGTAGGCAAAATTGACTGCTTGCCTATAATAACATCGTCAAAAACATCGGCAAGCGGACTTTTTGTTTGAATCATAACAGCCGCCGCCTGAATAATGGCATCATCAACTTTTGCACCGTTAAATGTTTTTATACCGAGAATGTCGCAACTGTCTTTTCCAAACAAATCGGCAGCCTCCATAACAACAGCGTCAGCAGTGTCTGCCATAAGCGCACCCTCATATCCGCAAACGCGTGAGCCGTAAATATCGAGCGCAGACGAAACATCGCCTATCATAAGATTTGTTAAAAATGCGGTTGATGCGGGGAGCGAAACGCAAAGCGCAGTAAACGCCGTGTTGAGCGCAAGCTCCTTATTATATTTAACAAGCATATAAACAAACAGTGCGCCGCTGAGCAAAAACATCACGCCGAACAAAATTGCGCTGATTTTATCGGCAGGCTCTTTTTTGCACTCGATTTCCAAAAAATTGGTTGGGAGATCGGCTTTAACACTTGTTTGAATTGTCGAATCTGCAGGAATAAACTCCCTTGCGATAATTTGTGAATCGACATTGTTTGTGATATTTTCAACCGTATATTTGTCGCCGTCGCCGGAAACAAATTCAAAATCGTCGACAATTCGCGAAAGCATTTTGTATTTTGCACACTGCGAGGCGAGCAGGGCAAGCGCGCCGAACGCACCGGTCATCATATGGCTTTCGTACCAAATATCGTCGAACGCAATCATCAGCGCAATATGCGCCGCAATCAAAATCGCAGAAACGGCAATCGGAAAATCGCTGTTAATTCCGCGCTTGAAATTAAAGCCGTGAACAATAACATTGAAGTTTGCCGCAATCGTTGCCGCAAAAACAACAAGACAGGTGATAAAATATGCCTTTCCGGGCGGCAACAAGAATGTCGGAAACACGGACGAATTGATAAAAAGAGTCAAAAACAAAAGAATTGCACCGAAAACAGAGGTGGCAATAATTTTTGATTTGACGGCAGCCCTTTTGCCAAGCAGGCTTTGAATGAAAGTCTCCCTTTCCGACTTGCTGACATAATCGCCGCCCGGGATTTCGGAATTGCCGAGGTTTTTGTCCGTCTCATCGGGACCGAAAAGGCGGAACTTGCCGACCTTTTCCTGACGGCGTTGCTCCAAAATCTGCTCGGCAACCTCTTCGTCGATTGTCGGAACAGACTCGATTTTATCGTCGAATCCGTCAAATGTGATTTGAACGCCGATTTCCTCGCCCGTGAACTCCGGCTCGTTGTCAAACACCTTGTCCTTAGCGACGATGGTGGGTATGCCCTCAAGGTCTGTTTTCTCGTCCTTTTGAGCATTTGAAACAAACGCAACACGGCGTGTTTTTGAAATATCGGGTGACTGCTTTTCCTTTTTCGCAAAAGGATTTTTACTTTTTTTAACTGTCGGCACAATTTTCACATCATCGTCGGCAATTTTCATATCGCTGTCATCATCAAGCGCTATCGGTTTTGTTTTTGATGTGTCAAATTGTATTCTGCCCTCTGATTTTCCGCGTTTTTTCGGGAGGCTGACCTCTTGTGTTTTTTCGACCGACGGTTTCTGTTTTTTTGGCGGAACATATTTCTTTATATCCTCGTCCGCTGTCGGCTTGGCGGCTGCCTCGGCTATTTTTCGCGCAACCTCTTCTTCGTCAACGGTTACCTCATCAATCGCGTTTTTTGCCTTTTCATCAAGCGTTTTTGATGCCGCCTCAAGCTGTCTGTCAGCCTCGGCTTTGATTTTTTCCGCGCGTTTAATTATTTCGTCGATAGATAAATTCTCGCTCATAAAATTCTCTCACAAAATTATTTGTCAAGTCGCTGTCTTGCAATTTCATACATAATTATGCCTGCCGCAACGGAGGCGTTTAAGGAATTGACCTTGCCGAGCATCGGCAAACTGACAGTGACATCGCACTTTTCCTTGATGAGTCTGCCGACACCGTTGCCCTCACTGCCGACAACAAGCGCCGCGCCGCCGCTGAAATCGGTTTTGTCCCAGCGTTGACCGTCCATATCCGCGGCATAAACCCAAATATTTTTCTTTTTCAAATCGTCGATAGTCGAGGCAAGGTTTGTCACCCTCGCAACCGGCATATATTCAAGCGCACCGCACGAGGTTTTTGCAACGATAAAATTAAGTCCGACATTTCTGCGTTTCGGAATAATTATTCCGTGAGCGCCGCACGCCTCGGCAGTTCTGATAATCGCACCGAGATTGTGGCTGTCCTCAATTTCATCGCAAATGATGACAAAAGGCGGCTCACCTCTCTCCTCGGCGATTTTTAAAATATCGTCAACGGTTGAATATTCGTGTGCCGGGACATTTGCCGCAACACCCTGATGGTTTGCACCGGCGCACATAAAATCAAGTTTTTTGCGGTCAACATTTTTCATCACAATCTTTTTTTCTTTGCACATTGCAATGATTCGGTTGACCGAGCCCTCATGCTCGCCTTTTGCGATTAAAACATTTTCAACCTCTCTGTCGCTTTTAAGAAGTTCGATAACGGCATTTCTGCCGATAATAAGATTATCGTTTGTCTGTTTGTTTTCGTTTTTCATAACTCACCGGTCCCGTTTATATCAAATTTCGCTTTTCAAACAAAACAGCCGGCAAATGTTGGATTTGCCGGCATTGTTGATTATTAAGCGTCGCCCTCTGTTTTGTAATCAAACTTTGACGCATTATATTTAAAATACTTTTTAACAATCGGTGTAAACTCGTCGCCGTCGCCGTAATCCTCGCTCTTAATCTCGCGGATTGCTTCGTTGATTGTTGTATACCAACCGCTGTATTTTGCACAGGCGATTACATATTCGATTGTATCAATCTCGCCGTCAAGAACCTTGAAATCATTTGTTCTGCCACTTGGCATATACAAAAATTCATCGGTAATAACAGCATCCGCCGTGCCGTTTTCAATCATTTTGAGTGCGTCGTCGATTTTGTCAACATTTGTGATTTTGCACGAATCGGAAATTGTCTTTTGTTCACCGAATGCCGTTTGAGCCGTTTTGCCGCAAACCGCCACATTTTTCATGCTCAAATCGGAATATGTTTTGACTGCACTGTTTTTAGCTGTTACCGCGATAACCCTGTCGGTAATAAGCGGCTCTGTGAAAGAATAATCCTCATTAAACGTGCCGTGGTTTTTTGAAACCGCGCCGACAAGCAATGCCGCGCTGTATTCCTCGCCTTTTGAGTCAAAAAATCCACCGGAATGTTCAAGCTCATATGAATAAGGGTCGCTTTCATAGCCTTTAACTTTTGTTATGTCCTCAAAAACATAGCTTTTGAAATCGCCCTTGATTGATTTGAATATTTTTTCGATAACATCAGCCTCAAAACCGCCGACCTTGCCGTCCTTACCAACGGTGATAAACGGTGACGAATCGGGAACATAGCCGATAATCAATGAGGTATCGCTGTATTTTTCATTGTCCGATGACGAGCAACCTGCGAAACAAGCAGCGATAAGCACTACGCACAATAATACCGAAATGATTTTTTTAACAGATTTTTTCATTGAATTAAATCCTCCCAAACAGGATTGTCTTAATAAAACAATTTTATATTATAATCAATATAAAGTCAAGGAATATCGGCACAAAAAAATAATTCCTCGGTCAACAATTCGCCAACCGAGGAAATAAAAGCCCAATCAAAGCTCTGCGATAACCTCAACCTCGCAAAGAACGCCCTTAGGCAAATCTTTTACGGCAACGCATGAACGAGCCGGCTTTGATGTGAAATATTCGCCGTAAATCTCGTTGAACTTTGCAAAATCATTAATATCGGCAAGGAAACAAACAGTTTTTACAACCTTGTCCATAGCAGTGCCTGCTGCCTCGACAACTGCCTTGAGATTTTCGCAAACCTGAGTTGTTTGCTCCTCGATTGTTTTTGCCTCAACTGTGTTTGTTGCAGGGTTTATAGCGATTTGGCCAGAGGTGAAAAGGAATCCGTTTGCCTTTACAGCCTGTGAATAAGGGCCGATTGCACCGGGTGCATTGTTTGTTGCTACATATTCCATAAGTAAATCTCCTTTTATTATTCGCAAACCTTAAATCCGGCATCTGTGAGTGCCTTTTTAACGGTTGCGATATGTTCAAAGTTTCTTGTTTCAACGCCGAGTTTAAGATAGCAGTCGGTAATGTTCATATCAAGGTCGGTTGAATCGTAATTAACGCTGACAACATTTGCGCCCTGCTCCGCTACAATGCGGCTTACTCCCGAAAGCTGACCGGGTCGGTCGGAAAGAGAGATAACAATATCTGCTGTTCTGCCGCCCATTTTAAGACCTCTTTCGATAACTCTCGAAAGAATTGTAACATCAATATTGCCGCCCGAAACAACACAGCAAACTTTTTTGCCGTCAATCTCGGGAATCTTGCCGTTCATAACAGCCGCTACCGGAACTGCGCCTGCACCCTCGGCGATAAGTTTTTGTTGCTCAAGAAGTGTGAGAATTGCAAGTGCGATTTCATCATCCGAAACTGTAACGATGCCGTCAACATACTTTTGGCAAAGCTCAAATGTTAAATCGCCCGGTGTTTTAACAGCAATACCGTCTGCGATTGTGTTAACAGCGTTGAGTGTTTCAATTTTTCCGTCTGTCACGCTGTGCTCCATAGATGGTGCGCCTTGAGCCTGAACACCGTAAACCTTACACGACGGCTTAAGCTGTTTGATTGTGTATGCAACGCCGGAGATAAGTCCGCCGCCGCCGATAGGAACAACAACAACATCAACATCGGGAAGCTGTCTTAAAATTTCAAGGCCGATTGTGCCCTGACCTGCGATAACATCGGGGTCATTGAACGGATGGATAAATGTGTATCCCTCCTTGTCGCGAAGCTCGATAGCCTTATTGTAAGCATCGTCATAAACGCCCTTTACAAGACAAACATTTGCGCCGTATCTTTTTGTTGCCTCAACCTTGCTGATAGGAGCGCCGTCGGGGAGGCAAATTGTTGATTTTATTCCGTTTTTTGTTGCCGCAAGCGCAACGCCTTGAGCGTGGTTGCCTGCCGAACATGCGATAACGCCCTTGCTTTTTTCCTCATCGGAAAGCTGGCTTATTTTGAAATATGAACCACGCACCTTAAATGAACCTGTAACCTGCAAATTCTCCGTTTTCAAAAAAACATCTGCACTCGGGTTGATTTTGGGTGCCTTAATCATATCTGTATCTCTGATGATTTCCTTTAATACTTCGGAAGCCTTATATACTCTGTCAAGTGTTAACATCTTTTTACCTTCTTTTTCAGGAATATAAATATAGATATTTTAATACTAAATCATATCAAAGTCAATCAATATCCCAAATTTTCATTAACAATAATGACTTTTATTCTGTCTTTATGCCTTTGCTGAGCCGAAATCACATAATTACAGCAAATTCTTGACTCGCCGTGACAGCCGTCGCAGATAAATGCGTTTTCGTTTGAAAGCGAAACACATTCGCCGAGCTTCGCACACGGAGTGTCGCACGAAAGGCGGGCGGTGTTCGGCGGTGCAGCAGATTTTTTAACTCTTTCGACAGCGGCATTGATATTCGGCACGATTTTGTTTTTGCCGACAACCATAATTACCTGACGCGGACCGTAAACGATGCAAGCAACACGGTTTGAATTGCCGTCGACATTATAAAGCTCGCCCCTCTCGGTGACCGCGTTTGACGAGGTGAAGAACGTGTCGCACATAAATGCCTTGCCGTATGCCTCGCGAAGCTCCTCGCCCTGAAGACCCGACCTGTCGATAAAATCATAGTCGCCGCTTTTCAAAATTTTTGTGTCAACCTCGCACTCGTGCAGTGTGACCGAGCCGCCGCAGGATATGCTTTCACCTTTTTTTAAAAGTGTTTTTATAAGCGGAACAACTTCCTCTCTTTTTTCGACATAAAACGGCTTTATGTTGTTTCTTTCAAGATTTTCCATTGTGGTTTCGATGTATTTTTCCATTTTCCGTTACCTCCAATATTTTCTGTCAAGGCTTCTGTATTGCAGTGCCTCGGCGATATGAGTTATTTCAATATTTTCGCTGTTGTCCAAATCGGCAATCGTTCTGCCGATACGCAAAATTTTGTCATACGCTCTCGCAGAAAGCCCCATACTTTCAAAACTTGCACGGAGCAAATCGTCGGCCTCGGGCGATAAAACGCAAAATTCTCTCGTTGCGCGCGGAGTCATTTTTGCATTGCAGGTAATATTTGTACCCTCAAAGCGTTTGTTTTGAATTTGGCGTGCGGCGTTGACACGCTTTCTGATTTCGGCACTGCTCTCCTCATTGCCTTTTCCGGAAAGCTTGTCGTAATCAACGCTTTGTACCTCAATATGTATATCTATTCTGTCGAGAATCGGACCCGACACCTTGTCGAGATAGCGTTTTTTAGCCGCCTCGGAGCAGGTGCACTGCTTTGTCGGATGGCCCAAAAAGCCACACGGGCACGGATTCATCGCCGCAACAACCATAATGTTTGACGGATACGATATTTTTCCTGCCGCACGCGTAATATTCACAACACCGTCCTCAAGCGGCTGACGGAGTGACTCCTTTGCACGGCGGTCAAACTCGGGAAATTCGTCCATAAACAGCACGCCGTTGTGCGCAAGGCTGATTTCGCCAGGGCGAATATTTATTCCGCCGCCCGTTAAGCCCTGAGCCGAAACGGTGTGGTGAGGGCTTCTGAACGGTCTGCGTGCGATAAGGCGCGCGTTATCGGGCAATTCGCCCGCAACGGAATAAATTTTTGTTGTTTCTATTTGCTCGGCGAATGTCATTTTTGGCAAAATCGAGCCGATTCGCTTTGCAAGCATTGATTTGCCCGTGCCCGGAGGGCCTATCATAAGGCAATTGTGTCCGCCTGCCGCGGCAATTTCAAGGGCGCGCTTTGCCTCGTGCTGACCCTTAACATCACAAAAATCAAGTTCATCATCAACAATTTCGGTGTCATCGAGCGCACGGTATGCAGGCTCAATCAATTTTTCACCGGAAAGATGTTGCAAAATCTCGATAATATTTCTCGCCGGCAAAACATCTATGCCCTGAATAACGGACGCCTCGCCTGCGTTGCCATACGGAATAAACACCGAGCCTACTCCGCTCTCGCTCGCCTTAATAACCATCGGCAATATACCGGTAGCCTTGCGAAGCTCTCCGTCAAGTGAAAGTTCGCCTATAAACGAATAATCGTCCAAATTCGCGTTGATTTGACCCGACGCTTTAAGGATTGCAATAAGCATCGGCAAATCGTAAACAGGGCCCTCCTTTTTTATATCGGCAGGCGCGATATTAACCGTAATGCGCGACACCGGGAAGGTAAAGTGCTTGTTTTTAATCGAGGCTCTGACACGCTCGCGGCTTTCCTTAACCGCGGCGTCGGGCAAACCGACGACATCAAACCGCGGCAGACCCGAACTGATGTCAGCCTCAACAACCACATCAAAGCCTTCAAGCCCGAAAAGCCCCTGACTTTTAACCTTGGCAAACATATACCCCTCACACAGCCTTTCCACTGCAAAATAAAACGAATTGTTTATAATCATTCTCCACGTTTGCAGCCGTTGCGGAGAATGAAAACGCACGCAAAATTTTTTAAATTCCGACACTTTGCGGCGATAAAACTTAATTGGTGCACAACTGCGCCGTTTCTCCTCTTTTTTTTGCCGCAAAAAGTATTGCGGCAAATTGTTAATTTATATTATACAATAAGCAAGTTATATTGACAACACTAAATAATAATATTAAAATAGAGATGCTGCAAAGCATTAAAATATTTAAAATTTAAGGAGAGGTCATATGGACATTAACGCTTTATATAACGAATGGCTTGAAAAGGCAACGGGCGACCCCGATTTGAAAGCCGAACTCGAGAGCATTAAGGGCAACGATGACGAAATTCTCGACAGATTTTACAGAAGCCTTGAATTCGGCACCGCAGGCTTGCGTGGCGTAATCGGCGCAGGCACAAACAGAATGAACATATATACCGTCGGAAGAGCTACACAGGGTCTTGCCGACTATCTCAACGCAAATTACGACAATCCGTCGGTTGCAATCGGCTACGATTCGCGAATCAAAAGCGACCTTTTCAGCAAAGAGGCGGCATCCGTTTTGGCTGCAAACGGCGTTAAAGTTTATATTTACGACGAGCTTGAGCCGACTCCGTGCCTTTCATACGCAATAAGATATTATCACACTCAAAGCGGCATTATCATCACCGCTTCGCACAACCCGGCAAAATACAACGGCTACAAATGCTACAACCCCAACGGCTATCAAATGACCGATGAGGAGGCAGCTGAGGCATACGAATATATCCAAAAGGTCGATTATTTCACCGGCATCAAAAAAGTTGATTTTGACGATGCCGTAAATGCCGGAAAAATCGAATTTATCGGCGAAAAGGTTATAAATTCGTTTCTTGACGAGGTGCAAAAGCAGTGCATCAACCCCGAAATCGTCAAAAATGCCGACTTAAAGGTAATTTACACACCGCTTAACGGCACGGGCAACAAGCCTGTCAGAGCAATTCTTGACAGAATCGGAGTTAAAAGCGTTTATGTAGTGCCCGAGCAGGAATATCCCGACGGCAATTTCCCGACATGTCCGTTCCCAAACCCCGAAATCAAGCAGGTTTTTGAAATCGGCCTTGAAATGAACAGAAAAATCGGCGCAGACATTTTGCTTGCAACAGACCCCGACTGCGACCGTGTAGGCATCGCGGTGCCCGACAAAACAGGCGAGCTTGTGCTTATGAGCGGCAACGAGGTCGGTGCAATGCTTTTAAACTATATCCTTTCACAGCGCCTTGAAAAAGGCACTCTTCCGAAATCGGCAATCGCTGTTAAAAGCTTTGTTTCAACCGATTTGGCAGAGGTTATCGCAAAGAAATACAACTGCACATTCAAAAATCTTCTGACAGGCTTCAAATATATCGGCGAGCTTATCACAAATCTCGAAAAAGAGGGCAGAGCGTCCGACTTTGTTATGGGATTTGAGGAGAGCTACGGCTATCTTGCAGGCACGCACGCAAGGGATAAGGACGCTGTTGTTGCGTCAATGCTTATCTGCGAAATGGCGGCTTATTATAAAACGAAAAATATGAATCTTGTTGATGTTATGAATTCGCTTTACGATAAATTCGGATACTATTGCAACGAAGTTAAATCATACACCTTTGAGGGTGCACAAGGTATGGAAAAAATGGCGCAGATTATGGATACGCTCCGCCAAAATCCTCCGAAAACAATCGGTGACTTTATCGTAACCGCAGTGTCGGACTACAAAACAAGCAAAATAACATTTACAGACGGCAAGGAAGAAAAAATCGAACTGCCGAAATCAAATGTGCTTGCCTTTGCACTTGAAAACGGCAACAAGGTTATCGTCAGACCGTCGGGCACGGAGCCTAAAATCAAGGCGTATCTGACCGCAATCGGAAACGATAAAGAGTCTGCATCGAAAATAGCAAAAACGCTTGAATCGGCTGCAGACGAATTTATGAAATAGAGGAAAATTATGAACAGAAAATTTGTTAAAATCACATGCATCATTCTTGCTGTGCTTATGGCAGGAAGCGGCTTGACAGCCGGTGTATTTGCATTTATTCATTGATTGAAAAAGCGGCAAAGTGCGTCAAACACCGAGCCGCTTTTCCGATTTGAGGAGAAATTATGGTTATCGAAAACGATTCACATACAGTCAAAGAGCTGGTAGAAATCGGAATGCCCAAGGAATGTGCCGCGATACTTTGCAAACTTCCGTACGACACATTTGTTTTTGAAATAAACGGCGACAAAATAACCGCAGTGAGCACCTTTCAAATATGCGAGGAAACATTTAGCTTTTACGGCAAAACCGATATAGAGCCGGGTGAATATATTGTCGGTGAAACGCATATCGACAAATCGGGTGACGGCTTTCGTCTAAAATTCATTGCCGATGAGCTTGACGGGTCATGCAATGACAAAGAATATTATATCGACTTTTCAAGCCTTGATGCCGTTTGCAAAAACAGAGGCTTTGAAATCAAACACCCCGAGAGTGTAAGTTTCAGCGAACTTGCGATTGCATCGGCATACATAACGGAGCATGCCGACTCCCCTTGCGGCGCGAACGAAAAGGAGAAAAATCTCCTCCCCATTCTTCACGAGATTGAAGGGTTGTATTATTCTAACGAGGAATATGACGGCAGATTAGGTCTTTTGACAAATCTTTTTGACGATGACAAAAAGCTTGTTGAAATGATAAGCAGTTATGCCGCAAAAAGCGGAAAATCACCTGACAAAATTTTGCGCCGTATCAAACATAATCATCAAGACAAGCTGACATCGCTTGCAAACGCCGTTAACGATTCCCAAGCCGAATACGGCGAGTCTGAATTCAACATTGATTTTTCCGACGGTAAAGGCAGAATTTCCGATTTTGCGTTCGTCATTTTACTGATAATAATTGCAATTGCGGTCTGTCTTGTGTTGGCATTTGCAATAACCGCAATAATTGCGCTTGTCACCGGCAGAAGTGACTTAATCGGTGCTTATTTCACCGAATTTTTGCCGTCGCGCGATTTTTGGCTTGCCATTGCCTCCGGCTCGATAATAATAGCTGTTGTTTATATAATAATCACTATTGCCCGAAAAGGGAAAATGTTGTAAAATACTATCGACAAAATAATTTCAGAAAGGCTGTTTTTCATGAAAACAAAGGTTAACGAAAATATTTATAATATCGGCGTAAACGATTATGACATTGACCTTTTCGAGGGTCAATACATTCTTGAAAACGGAATGGCATACAATTCATATATCGTTCTTGATAACAAAATCGCCGTTTTGGACACGGTTGACAAAATCGCCGTTGACAGATGGTTTGATAATCTCGCCGACGCATTAGGCGACAAAAAGCCCGATTATTTGATAGTTCAGCATCTTGAGCCGGACCACAGTTTCGGAATTCAAAAATTCATTGAGAAATACCCCGACACCGTTCTTTACTGCTCGGCAAGCGCACTCAGAATGTTGCCTCAGTTTTGCGATGTTGATTTGAGCAAGGTTGTTGCCGTTAAAGAGGGCGACACACTCGACCTCGGCACACACAAGCTTAATTTCGTGATGGCACCGATGGTACATTGGCCCGAGGTTATGGTTACATACGACAGCACGGACAAAGTTCTTTTCTCTGCCGACGCGTTCGGCAAATTCGGCACAACCGATGCCGACGAGGGCTGGAGCTGTGAAGCAAGAAGATACTATTTCAACATTGTCGGCAAATACGGAAAGCAGGTGCAGGCTCTTTTGAAAAAGGCAGGCGCACTTGAAATCAAGACAATTTGTCCGCTCCACGGACCTGTTTTGACAGATACAATTCCCGAAGTTTTGGCATTATACAACACTTGGTCGTCATATCAACCTGAAGACAAGGGCGTGTTTATCGCTTGCGCATCAATTCACGGAAACACAATGCAGGCGGCAGAGAAACTTAAAAAGTTGCTTGAAGAAAAAGGCTGTCCGCGCGTTGTCCTTGCCGACCTCACAAGAGATGATATTGCAGAATGTGTTGAGGATTCGTTCCGCCACAGCCACCTTGTTTGCATGGCGTCAAGTTATGACGCAGGCGTTTTTGCACCGATGTCGGATTACCTTCATCATCTTGAATCAAAGGCATTTCAAAACAGAACGGTTGCTCTTGTTGAAAATGCAAGCTGGGCACCGAGCGCAGTCAGAACGATGAAAGCTGAATTTGAAAAAATGAAGGACATAACGCTGATTGACAAGACGGTTACAATCAAAACCCGAGTAACCGACCAAGCAATCGCCGAGCTTTCGGAGCTTGCAGACGAAATCATGAAAACATTTTAATCATAATTCATAAAAAATACCCTCTGTTAATCATACATAAAGATGATTGACAGAGGGTGTCAAAACAGATATGACAGCACAGTTTCGGCTATGCTGTTTTTATTTTGTCAATTTGTATAGCGCAATGTTAGTGCGGCAAGCATTAAAATGTTATATCTATGCTTTTTCACGGTAAAACCCGATAAATTTGCGGTTTGATACCTCAAAAAACTTCTTCAATCTTGTTTTTTCAGGCAATCCGACTTTGTCGGCACGGCAGTTAAATACCAAATTAAATATTCAGTTTAAAATATCGTTAATGACCGCTTTGTTTTTATTATGCAATCTTATCCAAATTGAGGCGGTGATTGCAATAATTGCCACACCGACAACATAGCCCACCACTTGTTTTGATGCAATTATAAATGCGCAAATAGCCACAACAAGTAATAAAGGAACAAATAAAACCGTAAAAGTTTCTTTTTTGTACTGCTTATATTGCTTTAAAACCGATTCGCTATCAATAATTGCCTCATATTCAAGATTTTCGGTCGCAACAATATTACAGCAGTTAATATTTGAATTTTTCGGCTCATTGAGTATCACAGTTAAATCATTGTTAATATCTGTTATATGCGCCTTTACAGGAAAGGAAAGGTATTTCCTGAAATTCAAATACTCGCTGTCGTAAAAATCAAAAACAAAACTGATAAACCCGACAAATGCCAAAAATAAATAACCCAAAGGCTTTATTTTATTTGGAACAACTTCATGAACGGTAAAATCAACGATATTTGCGGAATTGGCATACTTATATTCCCCATATTCATCAATAACTATCTGTTCATCGTCAATATTTATTTTCATCGGATAAGGTAATTTATTTTGAAAAGTAATCATATGTCACCTCAAATATGTTATTCCTCATTATAACATATAGAAAATAAAAAGGCAAAATACGAAATTAAATATAAATATACACATAAAAGGAAAAAACGCATCAAAAGAGATGCGTTTTTCATTGATGTCGGCGTCGACCTATCTTCCCGGGAAGCTGCCCTCCAAGTATTTTCAGCAC